>ERZ773235.23-NODE-23-length-209450-cov-18.783409_pt1 | contig 209450 bp, 204 predicted proteins | sample MGYA00580522_ERZ773235 | MGnify/ENA primary metagenome ERZ773235 (study PRJEB29015, sample SAMEA2737797) | human gut metagenome | biome: human gut; feature: human-associated habitat; material: faeces | place: China | collected 2012 ... | reverse complement strand
ACGCCAGAAGGGAAAAGGCGCAAGCAGATGGCGCAGGTGAATCTGGAAATAGTATAAATAGCTTGCGTAAAAAGTCAAGAAACATGGGAGTGCGCTGCGAAGGGGTGTCGGGGGCGACCGCCGACATTCGTCTGTTTTTATTGCCCCCGACTCGCCTCCGCAGAGGCGAAATCCCCTGCTTGCGGGAAAAAGCAGCTATGACTGAAAGACCTGCTACTCGGTCGCGCCCATCTGGCGCGACAATATGCGAGTGGTAGATAGAGCAGCTTGGGGGGCGCATCTGCGGATGCGCAAAGTTACTGGCAGGGACGCTTCGCTGCCTGCGCCTTTGTTGAGCGCGTTTGGCGAAATGGTCGCCCGTGGAACAGTTGGGGCGTTGCCCCAAACCCCACAAGGGAGCTCCGCCCCTTGACCCCGCAAGGGGAAATTTTCCCCTTGACCCCTCTGCGCGATTGAGTTGGTCGCGTTATCATGCTTTGCCCGCGTGTTTATCCTCTTTTTCCTTTCCTTAAACATTTTCCCTTTCAAATTCCTTCATGAACTCCACCAATTTCTTGACCCCTTCCATGGGCATAGCGTTATAAATCGACGCTCTCATACCGCCCACCGTCCGATGGCCCTTCAAATTCACCAATCCCTGTGCCGCTGCCGCCTTCACAAACGCCGCGTCCTTCTCCGCGTCGCCCGTCACGAACGTCACGTTCATCAAGCTGCGATACTTCTTCTGCGCCGTCGCCTTGAACAGCTTGCTGTTATCAAGGAAGTCATACAGCAGCTTTGCCTTCTCCTGATTCACCTGATAAATCGCCTCCACGCCGCCGATGGACAACAGCCAGTCGAACGTCAGCCCGGCGAGATAGATGCCCCAAGTGTTCGGCGTGTTGTACATGCTGCCCTTGTCGGCTTCGACCTTCCAGTCCATCAGCTTCGGGCAGATGGGCTTCGCGTGGCCGAGCAAGTCCTTGCGCACAATCACAACGCACAGGCCGGACGGGCCGATGTTCTTCTGTGCCCCGGCGTAAATCACCCCGTAGCGGTTCACATCCATCGGTTCGGAGAGAATCATGGAGCTTGCGTCGGCAACAAGAGGCGCTTTGACATCCGGCAGTTCCACAAACCGCGTGCCGTAGATGGTGTTGTTCTGGGTGATGTGGACGTAATCCGCGTCGGGGTCGAACTTCGCCGCCGCCATGTCGGGAACGTAGGTGTAGTTGTCCGCGCGGCTGGTCGCGGCGATATTGACTTCGCCGTAGCGCTTTGCTTCTTCTGCGGCAAGGTGCGCGAAATTGCCTGAATCGACATAATCCGCCTTGCCCTTGACCATCAGGTTCAGAGGAATTGCGGAAAATTGCAGCGTCGCGCCGCCTTGCAGCAGCAGCACCTCGTAATCATCCCCGATGTGCATCAGTGCGCGCAAATCCGCGACCGTCTTGTCGAAGATATCGGTATACATCTTGCTGCGGTGGGACATTTCCATCACGGACATGCCCGTGTTTCCGTAGACCATCAAGTCCTTCTGCGCCTTCTCCAACACCGGCTGTGCCAGCATCGACGGGCCGGGGGAAAAATTATACACACGCTCCATTGCGTTTCGCCTCCTGCATCATTTAGTGGGTCATTTATTGCCCACCGGGTGAATTTCGTTCCATGTGCATATCATACGCGCTTTCCGACCGAATTGCAACCCCTTTTGCAGGGAAAAACAGGAGAAATACAAAAACGCCCGCTGAACATGATCGTCAGCGGGTGGTACTTGCGAAAAGGCGCAAGCAGATAGCGCAAGTGAAACTGGAAATCGTATTATTCTTCGTCCGAATCTTCCTCTTATACTATTTCCAAATGAGAATGCGCCAAGATGCGAAGCGAATTTTTCGCGCTGGCTAACGCGAATGAAACGCAGCGTAGCAGCGCTACGCTAAGTGGAATAAGCGGACGCAAGCGCGGAAAAGGCGCAAGCAGATGGCGCAGGTGAATTTGAAAATAGTATTAGTTCGGATATTGCCGAATCTCGCCCTTGGCTTTGATGACGCAGGGCTTCTTTTTGCGCGGGCTCTGCTTGATTTCCATCACGCGAATCGGGAACATCCAGTCGTCGCCAAAATCGTAATGCAGGGTGAACTTCTGCCCTTTCTGCAAGCCGATTTTGTCCAGTGCAATGTCTGTCGAAGGGCTTTCCATGCCCAATTCTTCCGCCAGCGGATTATACTGATAGCAGTGTTCGCTGAACATTTTATTGTCCATGCAGAACTCATACAGATGCTCCTGGAAAAAGTCAAACGCCTCCATAATCGCATCGCACAGCTGGTCAAGCGTGCTGTCCCCGCAGATTTCCAGCGTTCTGTAAACCTCGTTCCCCAACCCCAGCGGATAGACCTTCAGCACATACTGATTCACCATCGTTTTATCCTCCTTGTCCTTTGGAAATCTCTACCCCCGCAGCCCCAAGAGCGCCAGCACCGCCGTTTCCAGCGCGCCGTCCTCGTTGTACAGCCCTGCCTTCACCTTGTATTCCGTGTCAAGGCAGATTCCCACGCCGCGCCGCACCTGCGCACCGGTGTAGCCCTGCGCCTGCCGCATCGTGCGCTCCGCCGCGAACGGCGCAATGCCAAGATTCTTCACCAGCTCCTGCCGGCTCAGTTTCTCGTACTGCATGATTTTCACATGCTGCATCAGCCGGTACTGCCGCAGCAGCATTGCCAGAATGCCCAGCCGCTCCTGCCCGGCGGTCAGCATATCGCGCAGGAGCATCAGCGCCCGCGCGCGCTGCCCCGCGACGACGGCGTCCACCATCTCGAACACCGTGCATTCGATGGAGCGCGTCGCCACGGCGTGAACGTCATTCTCCGTGATGGTGTCGCGGTCGCCCGCCAGCGCCGTCAGCTTCTCGATTTCCGCGCGCAGCAGCGCCGTGTCATTGCCGACCGTGAAGGACAAAAGGCTCGCCACGTCCGGCGCGCACTTCTTCCCGTTCTGCTGGAACACGCGGACAATCCACCCGTTCAGTTCCGCATCCCCCAGCGGCTCGAACGATACGATGCCGCCCTTCTTCTTCACCGCCGAATAGAGCTTCTTGCGCCCGTCCGCCTTGCCGCGCACATAAATGACCAGTACGCACGAATCCGGCACTTTCGGGATGTAGCTGACGAGCCGCTCTTCCGCCTCGCTCCGCCCGGTCGTGCCATTCAGTTCCCGCACAACAACCAGCCGCTTGTCCGACGCGAACGGCAGCGTTTCGCACGCCGCAATAATCTCCCCTGCCGACGGATTCTCCATGATGCTCTCGTTCAGCTCCGCCAGTCCGTCCGCCAGCACCGCCTTGCGCAGCGCGGCCAGCGTTACGCTCTTGATGTTCTCCTCCACGCCCTCAAACAGGTACGCGCCGCTGACCTTCCCTGCCTTCAGCGCCTGCACAAATTCATTGTGATTCATTGCATTTCCTCAAATTGTTCGATGGTAAAGTGTCCATCTGCCATGCGGATGATAATAGCTCCGCTTTCCAGCGTACTGTACACATCCGCGTCAGTAATGCCGCGCAGATAGTCCGCCGCATTCTCTCGTTTGGTGGACACCAGCACGGCAGTCGGCGCGCTTTCGTCCAGAAACGCCTGCGTCGTGCCGTTCTTTGACCCGTGATGCGCCGCTTTCACCACGTCGGCGGATACGGCGGCGTACTGCCCGTACCGCGCGCTCAAATCGCCTGTCAGCAGCAGCTTCACGCCCTCCGCCTCCACCAGCAGCGCCATCGAGCCGTCATTGGCGTTCGACGCTGAAAATCCTTCCGGCGGAAAGAGCACCGTCAGCTTTCCTTCCGCCCACTGGAGGATGTCGCCGCGGCAGACGGTTTCGATGACCGTGCCGTTTTCCTCCATCCGCGCCAGCAGCGGGAGTACCTCTTCGTCGAAATCCGCCGTCAGGGCGCCGGACGGCATCACGCACCGGCGAATCGGGATGCCCTCATCCAGCAGTTCCCGCACGCCGCCCGCGTGGTCGCTGTGCAGATGCGTCAGCACAAGCAAATCCACCGGCAGATGCTCCGCGCGCAGGTATGATGCCAAATCGCCGCCGTATTCGCCCGCATCCACCACCAGCACATGTTTCTCCTGCCGCAGCACGGCGGCATCAGCGTCGCCCATGTCAAGCTGAATATATTCCGTCCCGGAAAACGGCGCGGGCAGCAAAATCGTCGCCATCAGCACTGCCCCTGCCGCAAGCATCGGCAGCCGCTTTTTGCGGTTCTGCCAGCGGTTCCGGCTCTTTCCGAACGGCAGCAGCGCCGCAAACACCAGCAGCCAGCCGAGTACCACCCACGCATCCGGCTGACGTGTCCACAGCGTCGGCGCGAACCGCCCCAGTGCGTTCACCAGGCGCAGGAATCCCTCACTGACTGCGCGCGTCGCCGCCCCCGGAAGCGCCGCCAGCCACGGAATCGGCGTCAGCAGCAGTGTCACCCAATCCAGCAGGAGCAGCACGTTCATCCCCGCCACCAGCAGCACATTCACCGCAATGCCCAGCAGCGGCACGCGCCCGAACCAGTACAGCTCCGGCAGCAGCACGCCGAACTGCGCCGCCGCGGAGACGGACAGCAGGGACAGTATCTTCCCCTTCCAGCCGCGCTTTTTCTGCGCGTTCGGGGCGGTCTGCGCCGTTATCCCGCAAATCGCCGCCATCACGCCGTACGTCATCTGGAACGACGCGCTGAACAGCTGTGCGGGCGCAAACATCAGCTGAATCATTGCCGATGCGCACAGCACATGCGGCATCAGCACCCGCTTGTGGCGAATTCTTCCCCAGCAGACGAGCGCCCAGAGCAGCACGGCGCGGATGGCGGGCGCATTTCCACCTGTCAGGAACGCGTACGCCAGCAGCATCGGCAATGTCAGCGCCATCCGAAGCCGCCGATGTTTCACCGGCATTATCAGCAGCGCCAGCAAGGCGACCAGCACGCCCACATGGAAGCCCGAAACGGACAGAATATGCGCAATGCCGAGCCGCCGGAACTGTTCCTGTTCCTCGTCCGGCACTTCGTCGCGCATTCCCAGCAGCACCGCACTCGCCAGCTGTCCAGATTCCTCGCCGCAAACGTCTCTCAACGTCTGCGCCATGCGGTGATTGAACCGTGCCGCCAGGCCATAAAGAGAAAGCCCGTCCGGCAGCGCTTGCAGTTTCGCCGCACCATACAGGCCTATCAGGATGTTCTTCTGCCGCAGAGCCTGCCGAAAGTCGTACCCATGCGGATTCCGCTGTCCCTGCGGATGATAGACTTCGGCGGTCATGCTGATTCTTGCCCCCGGCGTCAGGAAGTCCGGGATATTTTCATCCGTTTTGAGGTAGAACGTCCAGTACGCGCCAGATGCAATGCGCTCGCCGTTCAGCGTCACGTCCCGCAGGATAACGCGCACCTGCCCCTTCTCCGTGCGGAAGTCCACCTCGCCCGCAACGACGCCTGTCACCTGCGCGTCTCCTTCCGGCGGAAGCGTCGGATTCGCCGCGCGGATGCCCAGCGCCGCGCCAAGCAGGAACGTCAGCAGCAGGCAGCCCGCCGCGCGCGTTCTCCGCTGTCCCAGCAGAAGCAATCCCGCCAGCGCCGACGACACGCAGAGCATCGGCATTGCACTCGTCGGTGCTTGGAAGCCGAGGGCGATGCCCGCCATCATCAGCAGTGCCGCGCAGGGCAGGAGAGCGGTTTGCAGCAATGCGTGCCGTGTTCGCGCGTCAGACACGATACGTTGCGCCGATATGCGCCAGCTCCGCGTCCGTGCGAATCGCCCGCGCCTGTTTGAGCAGCGTTTCCGTGTCGATGTTCGGATTCAGGTGGGTGATAACGAGCTTCTTCACGCGAGCATCGCGCGCCAGTTCCGCCGTCTGCGCCGCGGAGAGGTGCGGCAGACCCTCCTGCCACATTTCCGTCGGGAACAGCCCATCCGCCAGCAGCAGATCCGCGTCCTGCGCGAAGTCCGTCAGCCCCTCCACGGTATTGGTGTCGCCGGTATAGCACAGCGTCTTTTCGCCGTCCGTCACGCGGTACATAACCCCCGGCACAGGGTGACGCGCGGCAAAAACGCGCACGGAAAATTCACCAATCTGCACCTTGTCGTCCTTTTGCACGTCATGCAGGCAGAAAGCGCTGTTTTGCTGCACCACCTTGCGCACCATCGACGATTCATCCACCGGCGCGTAGACATCCAGCGGTTTTGCCGCGCACGCCTGCAAGCGGAACAAGAGCGGCAGCACGTCGCTGCAATGATCGAAGTGCCAGTGCGAGAGCAGCAGCGCATCCAGCTTCTCCGGCGGCATCAGCGCCGTCAGCCTTCCAAGCGTGCCGCTGCCCATATCCATCGCCACGCGCGTCTTTTCCCCGCGCATCAAATATCCCGACGTTGCGCCATTCGCCGCCGGAAACGGTCCATTCATCCCCAGCACAGTCAATTCCATTCGTATTCTCCTTACCTTCGGGGAGGCGCAAGGGGCTTTGCCCCTTGACCCCACAAGGGATTTTCTCCCTTGACCCTTCCGCGCGATTGAGTTGGTGACTTTTTCATACAGTGCCCGCGTGTTGATTAAGGAAACGCAAGGGGCTTTGCCCCTTGACCCTTCCGCGCGATTGAGTTGGTGACTTCTTCATGCAGTGCCCGCGTGTTGATTAAGAAAACGCAAGGGGCTTTGCCCCTTGACCCCAGCAGGGCGCTGCCCTGCACCTGCGAAGGGTCTTCGACCCTCTCGACACCCTTTTCGCGATTCAGTTGGGCGCGCTTTCATGCTATGCCCGCGTGTTTATCCGTGGGAAAGTTAGTCAGCCTACCGCCTCGTTGACCGTTTCTTCCTGCATCGCGTCCCACAGCTCCGTCTGTTCCTGCACGAAGTCCTCATCCGGCATCAGCGGCGTCGCGGTGTCCTGATCGTAGGAAACCGTCATCTGCACCAAGACGGCAGCATAGCCCAAGCCATCGACATTGACTTTCTTGTTCAGCCCGACCTTCTTGCCGTCAAAGCGGCGCGTACCCAGCGTCTGCGCGGAGAGGGCGGATTTCGCCACATACACCGCCGCGCGGTCAATCGTGCCATCCACCGTCAATTCCGCCGATACGCTCAATTGACCGTTGCGCACCGTGAACGTTACGCAGCCAAGCTGCACATCGCCGGAGACCATCGGCACGACCATCGGCAGTTGATTATTCAGCGCGCTCAAATCCAGCAAAATCGCCTTTTTAGGCGACGAAACGCCGCTAATATCCGACAGCGGCAGTCCCGCCGTGGTGACGTTGGAATCCGTCAATCTTGGCGCAACACGAACGACCGTGAAGCTGTTTTCACCGCTGTCCGTAGACAGGGTGACGCGATACGTCGTCTGTGCGCCATTCTGCGGCAGATACACATCCTCTGACGCGAACATTCCGCTGCACACGCCGTAATCGCGCTGATAGACCGTTGAGCCCCACTCGTCGCGGATGGTCATTGTAACGCGGCTGTCCGTATCCAGCGGACATGACACGGACAGATACCCCTTGTCGCTCGTCACACTGCCGCCCTGCGACGCATCCGCATAGTACACATCTTCCGCCAGCGCCGGAAAAGCCGCCAGCAGCATGAGCAGCAGCGCCAGAAATACGCCCTTTTTCATCAAGGGATTCACCTCTATGAGATATTACGCAGACCTTCCCGCCTGCACTGATTCAACGATTTTCCGATGGTTTTTCATCCCGCGCAAAAGGGCTTTTCTCAGTCCACCATCAATGTAACCACCGCCGGCACAATCACCTCGCGGAAGCGCAAATCTGCGCGCTCCGCCAGCACGCCGGGGGTAATGCACTGGTCGATTTTCGCAAATTCCGGCACATTGATTGTCTCGGAGGACGTTGTCGTCAGCGTATGCACGTCGTTTTGGAAGGTATCGCCGCGCTGCGGGCGGATAACCACCAGTCCCAAGCGCTTCATGGCGTATTCCAGCCGGGTCAGCTGACTAAGCATTACCGCGCGTAGTTCCAGCAGGGGCTTGGCTTCCTCGGCGCTCATTTCCGGCTTCATCAGCTTGGCAATCGCCTGATCCACCGCGTCGCCAAGCTTCGTCGCCATGCCGACGTAGCACTGCCCCAGCATCCGCGTATCCGCCTGATAAATCGCCGTCTGCCACTGCTGCATCCGGGCGTTCTGCTCCTCCTGCATCCGCGCGAAATCCTGCCGCAGTTTGTCGTACTGCATCCCCGCGTCGTCAAACAGCTGCGCCGCCCAGCGCGCTTCATCCTCCATCCGCTCGCGAACCGCCTTCTGCTGCTGTCCAAACGCCTCTTGGAATTTGGCGCGCCCTGCCTGTGCAAACTGGGCTTCCTGCGCCTTCAGTTTTTCTTCAAATTCCGCCAGCAGCTTTTCCTTTATCGGCTTGATTTCTTCCTCTGCCCTGCCGGTACGGGCTTCCTCTGCCTTCCTATTCGCTTCCTCCACCTGCCGGGCAGCGTTCTCCAGCGATTCATCCTGCATCTTCGCCATCAGCTGATACTCCTGCAGGCGCGCACGAAGCGCATCTTCCTCCGGTGCGGCACTCCGCCCGTCCCGGCGCGCCTGATAAAGCAGGCGGCTGACCGACCGCAGCACACGCACGCGGGTTGTAAACGATGCGCGCACGGGGAGTTCCGGGTCTGCCGAATAAGACGCCAGCAGCTCCCACGTCATCGGCTCACGTTCGGCAGTGAACACATCCGGCACAGCGTTCGCGGCATCCGCCATCGGCGCATCCAGTACCAGCATCTGATAGCACTGCGTCACCGCGCTGTACACCAGCATGGCACATTTGCCCTGATGCTTCTGCGTCAGCTGTGCATCCAGCTGATCCAGCAGCATGGACGCCCCCAAGTCGCGCAGCTCAATATACAGCCGGGAAAGCAGCTTCTGATAATAATCCCGGCGATTCTGTCGGCTGCCGCCCGCCAGCTGCTCCACCGAATCCTGCTGAAACAGCGCCAGTGCGGACAGCGTTTCACGGCGGCTCTCGTACTCATCATCATACGCCGCCTGCTGCTGTTCCGCCCGCTGATAGCGGTCATCCTCCGCCTTTTCGCGCGCTTTTTCCTGCTGCTGGTCTACCGTCTGCTCCTGCTCCGCCATGGTATTGCTCCTTCCGCGCGTTGTGCGCTTGCTGTCGCTTTTTGCTGTTTCTTAGTATACCATCACCCCGCGCGAATTGCAACCCTGCTTGACCGCGGCGGATTTCCGTTGTATAATTCCCACCAGTGCTCTATATTTTACGAGGAGGTCATTTCCCATGCAGCCTGTTTCTTCCGATGTGCCTGCATATCCAGGCGAATCATCGGCAAAAATACCCAAGACGCCGTGCGGCACGGTCAAACGCGCGTTTCGGGCGGCTTTTCCCCACACACTGCCGATTCTGGCGGGCTTTCTCTTCCTTGGCTTCGCGTATGGTCTGCTGATGCGCACCAAGGGCTTTTCGTTCCTCTACCCGATGTGCATGGCGATGACAATTTTCGGCGGTTCGCTGGAATATGTCACCGTGTCGATGCTGCTTTCAGCCTTTGCGCCACTGGAGACGTTTCTGATGGCGCTGCTGATTCAGGCGCGCCACCTGTTCTATGGGCTGTCTCTGCTGGGCAAGTATGCCGGGACAGGCTGGAAGAAGCCGCTGCTCATCTTTGGTCTGTGCGACGAAACCTTCTCCATCACCTGCTCCGCTGACGTGCCGCCGGAGGTTGACCGCGGCTGGTTCTACCTGTGGGTAACGGTGCTGGACTGGTGCTACTGGGTTGCGGGCGCGGCGGTGCTGCTGCACATCTGGCGTCGGCAGATGCTCTTGTCCATTGCCGGCGGCACGATTGTGTATATGCTGCTGGTGCAGATGATGTAATCGCTGTCACAAGCAAATCACACTATTTTCTTTACCGAATCCACTAATTGCATTGGTCAAAACTCATATCAACCCCACCGGAGGACATGCTCATGAAACAGCTTCCGCTCCCTGCGCATCCCATATTCCCTTCCCGGCTGGACAGCATAGCAGCGCTGCCGGAACTCCTGCGCAGCCGCCAAATCGGCTGCGTTCTCGTCATCGGCGATGCCCATGCTGTCGATTGCGAATCGCTCCTGCTCCCCGTGCTGGAGGACAGCCAAATCATGTACGCAGTCCACGCCGCCGTGTCACTGTCGGACAGCAAGGACGGCGCGCTGACCCGCACGGACGTTGATACTGCCCTGCAGGCCTTCACCGACAAACAGGCGCAGGCGATTCTTGCCGTCGGCGGCAATGACGCAATGGCGCTGGGTCAGGCGCTGCTGGCGCGTCTGCACACAAAAGGACATGCAGAAACATTCGAGCAGTGGCGCGCGATTCCGCTGATTCTCCTGCCAGCAGCGGCGGATGCATCCGCCGTATTCGCAGAAACAGGTGACGTGTTCGACCCGGTGCGCGGAAAATCACGCCGCTTTTCGCTTCGGGCGCATACCAGCCGCTATGTGCTGATGGATGACGCGATGCTGGCGCTTCAATCGCGCGAATCGCTGCTCCGCACAGGGATTTGGACAATTGCGCACGCCATCTGCGCGGGCATGAGCCGCCTTCTGCCGCGCGAAGAGCGTCAAAAGGCGGAAAACGCCCTTCGTGCGCTGACCGGACAGCTGATTGCCGTCAGCGACGATGCTGCCGTGCCGGAAAGCGAACGCTTCTCCTCCGATTTGGCGAGCCGCCGCGCGCTGTACACCGCGTCGCTGGATGCCGCGGAAGCCTTCGCCGTGTCGCATGATGCGGTGCTGCCCGCGCTGTTGAATGCCCTGTCGACAGTGAAGCAGCTTTCGCCGGACGAGACGCTCCCGCTGCTGCTTGCGCCGATGATTGCGCAGTCCGAAGGCACGCAGCGAAAGGCGCTGTCCGACATGGCAATCGGCGCGGGGCTGTGCGCCGCGGACGCGGACGGCACGGCTGCGCTGGCGGCATGGGTGCGCGACCTCGTGTTCCATGCGGGGTATGGCTTGACCCTCCCGACGCTGTATCATCGGGATATTCCCGCCGTCGCGCGGATTGCCGCGCAGGACACGCTGCTGAACCGCTTCGCCTTGGAGGACATCCTCCGCGCCCTCATGACGCCCGATGCGCCCCACGCGGATATTGCCGCGCTGTTCGCCGCGCAAAAAGCCTGCTTTGCGTCCGGCATAACGCGCCCCGTGCCGCATCGGCTTGACCAGCTTCGCCGCCTGCGCCGCGCGATTCTGGCACACGAGCAGGATATTGAAGCTGCCCTGCAAAGCGACCTCGGCAAGTGCAGGACGGAAGCGTACATGTGTGAAATCGGCATGGTGCTGTCGGAATTGGGCTACCTGCTCCGCCGGACGCGCCGCTACTGCCGCGATACGCACGTTCTCACGCCGCTGGCGCAGTTCCCGGCGCGCAGCTTCATCCGCCACGACCCGATGGGCGTCGTGCTCATCATGTCCCCGTGGAATTACCCATTCCTGCTGACCATCGAACCGCTGCTTGGCGCGCTGGCGGGCGGCAACTGCTGCATCCTGAAGCCGTCGAAGGATGCGCCCGCGACTTCCGCCATTATCCGGCAAATCTGCGCCGAATGCTTCCCGCTGGATGAAGTTGCCATTGTCGAGGGTGGGCGCATGGAGAATCAAGCGCTGCTTGACCAGCCGTTCGACAAGATTTTCTTCACCGGAAGCAGTCACGTCGGGCAGGAGGTGCTTCGCCGCGCAGCGGAGCATTTGACCCCCGTAACGCTGGAACTGGGCGGCAAAAGCCCGGTGATTGTCGCAAGGGGTGCTGACCTGACGCTCGCCGCGCGGCGGATTGCGTTCGGCAAGCTGCTCAACGCCGGGCAGACGTGCGTCGCGCCGGATTATGTGCTGGTGGCGCGCGAAGTCGAGGACGCTTTCGTTGCGGCGCTGCAAAAGCAGTTCGACCAGCTCTGCCCTGACCCGCTGCACAGCGCGGAGTATGTCCACATCGTCAACCAGAAGCATTTCGACCGCCTGACCGGGCTGATGGCATCGGGTCAAATCGTCTACGGCGGCAGTATTGACCCTGCTGCCCTGCGCATTGCGCCGACCATCCTCCGCAATGTTTCGCCGGACAGCCCGGTCATGCAGGAGGAAATTTTCGGCCCGATTCTGCCAATTCTGCCCGTCAGCAGCATCGACGAAGCAATTGCCTTCGCCGCCGCACGGCCGCATCCGCTGGCGTGCTACCTGTTCACGAAAGACCGTGCCGTGCAGCGCCGCGTGCTGGACACGCTGCCTTTCGGCGGCGGGTGCATCAATGACACCATCATCCACTTGGCGACGAGCCGGATGCCCTTCGGCGGCGTTGGACCCAGCGGCATGGGCGGCTACCACGGGCGTGACAGCTTCCGCTGCTTCACGCATGACAAGAGCATCGTCAAAAAGGCGCTGTGGCTGGATTTGCCGATGCGCTACACGCCGTACAGCAAGAAGAAAGAAACGCTGATTCGCTTCTTCCTAAAATAATACGATTCCCAGACGAAAACGTGCCGCATAATGAATCCCCAAATAGGATAGTCCGAATGGCAAGCCGCTGTATGGATGCAATCGCGAAAGGGATACCCGCTGCAAAAGTGGGCATCCCTTTTTCGTATTTTCTCTGTTTCGGGAAAAGACCGGATTGATTTATGCCCCAAAACGTGATAGAATTAGTTTGTCATAACAAACCGATGGGGAGGAATCACCCCCCATGCTGCTGCCGAAAGGCAGTTTTTTCAGCACCCGATGTTAGCGAAAACTAACGAAAATTAGAGGAGTGCAGCGTATGGAAAGTGAGCAGCGGAAAAACGCCATCCGCGGGGCGTATCACCTGACTGGGTCAAACAATTTTTACGACGGCATGATTACCTGTTCGACCTTCTCCGGCAAGGCGGTCTGCCGCGTGGTGTGGGCGATGAACCGGCAGGAGTGCGAGGACTACCTGTCAAAGGCGCTGTCCGGCATCCCGGAGGATTTCGCGGGCAAGATGCTGGAAGTTCCCGTCGGCACGGGCATCCTGACCATGCCGGTCTACCAGACGCTGCCGAAAGCAGACGTGACGTGTCTGGACTACTCGCCGGACATGATGGGTCAGGCAAAGGAAAAGGCGGAAAAGCTGAACCTGACGAACGTAAAGTTCCAGCAGGGGGATGTCGGCGCGCTGCCATTCGCGGACGGCGAATTTGATTTGGTGCTGTCGCTCAACGGCTTCCATGCGTTCCCGGATAAGGAAGCGGCATACCGCGAGACATTCCGCGTGCTGAAACCCGGCGGAACATTCTGCGGCTGCTTCTATGTATCAGGCGAACACAAGCGCACGGACTGGATGATTCGCCACGTTTACGAGCCGACAAAGTTCTTCACGCCGCCCTACGAGACAGTGGACAGCCTGCGGAAACGCTTGCAGGGCATGTACGCGCAGGCGGACGTCGGCAGCTTGAAGAGCATTGCGTGGTTTATCTGCCGCAAGGCGGATTGATAGGGACAGGAGATGCAGGAAGAATGCGTGAAACCAGCAGCAAAGTCACCCTTTCCGGGGTTCCGGAAACCATGCTGCAAACCGTCTACGCCCGCGCGAAGGAAACCCAAAACCGCGGGGCAGTTCGCGACGAGAAAGCCGTCGAAATCATCCGCCGGCTCGACTACGATTTCTCCTTGGCGGATAAGGACAGTGCCATGTCCAGCGGCGTCATTGCTCGCACCATCGTGCTGGATAAGCTCGTAAAGACCTATCTGTCGGCACATCCGGGCGCGGTGGCGGTCAATATCGCCTGCGGGCTGGATACGCGCTGCTATCGGATGCAGGGCTATCAGCACTGGTATAACCTCGATTTGCCGGAGACCATCGCCGTGCGCGAAAAGCTGCTGCCGGAAAACGGAAAAATCTCGCAAATCGCCATGTCCGCGATGGACGACTGGGGCGGTATGATTCGCGAATCAGGCGACGCGCTGGTCATCATCGAGGGTCTGACGATGTACCTGAGCGAAGCGGACGTGCAGCGCATTTTCGACGTAATCGCTCGGCGCTTTCCGCGCGTCACCGTGCTGGTGGAAGTGATGAACCCGCTGGTCGTGCGCAACTTCAGGGAAAAATCAATTGAGGGCAGCCACGCGAAGTTCACATGGGGCGTTCGCGATGGGCAGGCACTGGCGGCGCTGCTGCCGGGCTTCCAGCTGGTGGAAGAGCACAGCCTGACCGAAGGCATGGCGGAGTTCCTGCCGATTTACAAGGTGCTGGACAAGATTCCTCTGGTGCGCAATATCTCAAACCGCATCGTCGTGCTGCAAAAATAAAGGGGATGCAATCATGGTCTGGTCGATTGTCGCGCTGGAAGCCGTCAGCTTTACGGCGCTGCTGACGCTCGGCGCAATCTGGGCGGGCGCTGGCATGGAGCTGGTTGTGTCGCTGGTGAAATAAGGAGGAATCCATATGGCGTTTTTCGAGAACACCCGCAAGCCGACAGGCTTCGGCGGCCGCCTCATGGTCGCCATGATGAACATCGGGCATCGGGCGCTTGCGGACTGGGGGCTTCGCTTCCTGCCGCTGGCGGAGAATGCGGATGTGCTGGACTGTGGGTGCGGCGGCGGCGCGAATCTGCGTCTGATGCTGAAAAAGTGCCCGACGGGAAAAGTGTGCGGTATCGACTATTCTCCCGTCAGCGTAGAGAAGTCGCGAAAGCTCAACCAAACCGCCGTAAGCACTGGCCGCTGCGAAGTGCTGCAGGCAAGCGTGCAGGCATTGCCGTTTGATGACGCGCAGTTTGACGTGGCAACAGCATTCGAGACGGTGTATTTCTGGGGCGATTTGCCCGCGTGCTTCCGTGAAGTTGGGCGCGTGCTGAAGCCCGGCGGGACGTTCTTCCTCTGCAACGAGTCCGATGGCGATCATGCGCAGGACGAGAAGTGGACGGAGAAGATTCCCGGCATGACGATTTACAAGGACACACAGCTCAAAACCATGCTGGAACAGGTGGGTTTCCGCCAAGTGGAGACGCACAAGAACGGCAAAGGCTGGCTGTGCGTGACGGCACGAAAATAATGGAAAGGAGGAACGCCATGTTCTGGGACAAAGTCGCATGGGTCTACGATATTTTCGCGGATGGCATCAACCGCAAAGCGAATCGCAAGCTGTGCAAGGTGGTTGCGGGGCTGATTTCGCCGACGGACGACGTGCTGGAATGCGCGTGCGGCACAGGGCTGCTCAGCGGTGTGATTGCAAAGCGCTGCAAGTCCCTGACGGCAACGGACTTCTCCGCGAAGATGCTTGCGCGCGCCCGGAAGAAGTACGGGCATTATCCGCATGTGCGGTTTGAGCAGGCGGATATCCTGCATCTTCCCTACTCCGATGCGCGCTTTGATGCCGTTGTCGCCGCGAACGTGATTCACCTGCTGGATAATCCGCATCAGGCGCTGCGGGAGCTTGACCGCGTGTGCAAGCCGGGTGGAAAACTTATCATCCCCACCTACATGAATCGAACGGGCAAGGGCAAAACGAACCGCGTTTCCGGCGTCATCGGCAAGGCGGGCGCGGACTTCAAGCGCGAATTTACGCTGGAAACGTACCGGCAGTTTTTCGCCGACGCGGGCTATACGGATGTACAATATACGATGTGCGAAGGGCGGATTCCCTGCGCGGTGGCACTGATTCGCATGGGCGCATCTGCGGACGCAAAGAGAAAATCATCATGACGATTGTGATTCAACTGGCGCTGTACTGCTTCCTACTGTGGCTGATTGTGAAGGTCGCGGTCGGGAATAACGCCATCAATGGGCTGTACTTCTACCCGAAGGCATTTCAGGAGTGCGCAATTTCGCGGGGGTTGATTGACCGCGCAACGGTGCAGAAGAAGCGCCGGAACTGCATGATTGCGCTGTATGTGCTGCTGCTTGTTGCGCCGGTGCTGATGATTGGCGTGTGGAATCGCGTCACGGACTTCTGGACGGCATACGGACAGGGCGTGCTGTTTCTGGAGGTCATGAACTGGTTTGATGGGCTGGTGATTGACATGCTCTGGGTCGGTCACAGCAAGTTCTGGGCGATTCCGAAGATGGAAGACGTACCGTATACGCAGACGTGGGGGCAGATGCTCAAAAAGCGCCTGACGCTGACGGTGATTTGGCTCGTCGGTGCGTTCATCATTGCGGGGCTGGTCATGCTGATGCCGCACTGATTCTGTTTTCAGACGGTACGGATGAATTTGAAAACAATATACAAGGAGAAAACTGACATGCGTCTAACAACCCTCGATGAAGCATCCATTCAAGCCATCGGTCATGCCTTTGGCTACTACGATTACGGCAAGGAAACCGGACTGGGGGCGGCATGTTCTTCTCCTGACAAAACAGCACTGTATATCTGCGGTTTTGTCCGCGCAATGCTCGCTGCCGGACTGCTCTACACCACCAGTGAACGCGGCGAAGCGTTCATTGCCTATCGCCTGCCGGGCGAAAAGGTGAAGCTGACAGCGTTTTTCCCACTGCTCAAAGGCGTGTTTCAGGCGATGACCTTCCGGGAACTGTGCCGGTTCGCGCGGCAGATGAAGCGCGCCGGGGCAAGCCTGAACGACCGCTACGACAAGGAGAAAAAGCCGCACATCTACGTCGGGCTGGTGTGCGTGACAGAAAAGTATCAGGGGCAGGGGTACATGCGGAAGGTGCTGGAGATGGCGTTCGCTGACGGCAACCGCCTGCAAGTGCCGGTTATTCTGGAAACGGACGCAAAGTCGAAATGCGACAAGTATGTGCATTTAGGGATGGAACTGGCTGGCACGCGCGACGCAGGCGAACTCGGCACACTCTACGACCTCATCAAATATCCGGATAAATAAAATTCGCCGCAGACACGGGCTGAAAGCAGCGCGTCTGCGGCGTTTTGTATGATGGCAGATTTTCGGTGCTGAACCTCCATCATGCACCATTGTCATGTGGCAGCGCCGTCCGCCTTGTCCTTTAGCGTGTATTTCTCTTTGAACCCGGATTTCCCCGGATAGCGCTCATATTCGATGCCCATCGAGGTCAGCATCTTCGCCACTTCCCGCTCGTGGTCGCTGATATCGCAGAATTTCTCGTGCGCCGTTGTGGCAATCCAGCATTCGCCCTGATAGAAGAACGAAATATCCTCCGGGCGGTTCGGGTAGTTCCACGCAAATATATCATCGACGGACAGCACAATTTCCTTCACTTCGGGGGATAAGCGGTACGTTTCCGCGCAAATCAGCGCCTTTGTCCTTGAAATCGTGTTCGGCCACTCAAATTCAGGTTTGCCCTTTTTGAGGCTTTTACTGTTGTCTCTGGAGGCGACGCGGAAGGGACGTAGCATCCGCCGAATGTCTCGAATCCGCCGCTTGAGCGGATAGCCATAGCCGCAGTATATCAGCATCATGGCGTCGCTGTGTTCCATTGCGAACGAAACAAACGTCTTGTAGTTCTCGCCCTTCAAGTCGCCGTAGACGGAAATCATGGTGCACCTCCTGTTCTTTTCACCCGTCCTTCGGCATAGATGCCCAGAACCGCTCGAACGTGTACTTTTCCGCTTCCTCCGCCGTCAGCCGATGCACATACGCCGCGCGCTGACCTTGGCTGCCCGCGCCGGTGGATGCGAACTCCGCGTAGTAGCCCGTCGCGGGGAAGCAGGGCTTGTTCCAGTCGTGCCACCCCTCCGGACGGATGTGCGCGCCCAGTTCGCAGTGCAGCAGGACGGTTTTCGCGAACTCGCGCCACGGTCTGCCGAGGTAAATTGCGCCGTCCGGGACGCCCTCGCCCTGAAAGCGGCATTTCATGAACACATAGCCGAATTCCTGCCCTTCCGGTGTGGATGCTGCCGTGCAGAAGCCGAGTGCGGGTTCTTTTTTATCACCGTGGTCGCGCAGGCCGTCGATGCTCACGATGTCGCAGTCCTCGAACCACGCCGCCGCGCCGCCGAAGATGAAGTCGATATCGCCCTCGATGCGGCAATGGCGGTAGACCTGCCTCTGCGGGATGCGCGGCAGGAACTGCGTCGGGCCAATGAAGCCGTCCTTCTGGACTTCACGGGGCGGCAAGGGCGCGGTGAACAGCGTATCCTGGCAGGATTTAAGCGTGCAGTCCTCGCAATGGAAGCCGTCGCCGTCCACATAGAGGGCAAGCGCCTGACCGACCTGCTCGCGCGGATATGCGCTGTTCTCCACTGTCACGCTGCGGAGTGCGCAGTCGCGGGCGTTGATAAGCAGCGTTGCCGTGCGGAACGTGCCGCGTTTTTTGCCGTCAGAGAGGATTTCCGCTGCGCCGTCGTGCCAAGTGATGCGGGTCGTTTCGGCGCTTTCGCCCTCAATGCGGGTGTGCGGGCGGCGAAGCGCGATTTTTTCCTCGTACACGCCGGGCGCAAGATGAATCGTCACAGGCTGGTCGTCCGCCGGAAGCGTGTCAATCACCGTTTGCAGGGATTGCCCTGGTGCCACCTGAATCAGCATCATTTATTCCTCCTGCTTTGCCGCGTGGATGGACGCGCCATGCCCCGCCATCGCCTGATGCTCGCGTGTCAGTTCCTGATACAGCTGGGCGGGCGTCCATGCGAGGTTCGTTTCGGTCATAACGCCCTTGAGCCGCACCGGGGGAACGCGCATCTGCTTCATCGCCGTCAGGAAGCGTTCCACCAGCGGCAGTTCCGAGAACGCGAAGTAGAGCATTTCGCTGCCGACGGCATTCTCCGGCGCGGCTGCATCCGTTTGACGCTCCGCCTTACCGCACAGTGCCCCCAGCGTCTGCCCGCAGTCCGCCAGCGGCACGTCCATCACGCGCATCCCCATTTTCATCGCGCAGAACCGGATTTTCCCCAGTTTCTGCGGTGCCACATGAAACGCCAAAATCAACTTATTTTCCATATCAAAAGACCTCCCCCAGAGGCGCTGCCTCTGGACTCCGGCAGGGACTTTGTCCCTGCACCCTTTCGCGCGATTGAGTTGGTGACACGCTCATACAACGCCCGCATGTTGATTGGGGGAAACCCAAGGGGCGTTGCCCCTTGACCCCACAAGGGAGTTCCTCCCTTGACCCTTCCGCGCGATTGAATTGGTGACTTCTTCATACAACTTCCGCGTGTTTATTGGGGAAACCCAAGGGGACGTTGCCCCTTAACCCTTCCGCGCGATTGAGTTGGTGACACGCTCATACAACGCCCGCGTGTTGATTGGGGAACGTTAGACTTTCTTCGCGAAGATCATCCGTCCGGCATTGGTTTGCAGGACGCTGCTCACCTGCACATGCAGCACCTGCCCCACCGCATCGCGCCCGCCTTCAACAACGACCATCGTCCCATCCGGCGTATACCCTACGCCCTGCGTGGCTTCACGCCCTGCCTTGACGATGCGCACATCCAGCAAGTCGCCCATTTGCACCATCGGGCGAAGCGCGCAGGCAAGGTCATTCAGGTTCAGCGCCGCCACGCCCGCCTTTTCCGCCGCCCGGCTCATTGCCGCGTCGCATGTCACAATCACCATATGGTGCTTCTTCGCGTCCGCCAACAGCACCTGCGCGAGTTCGCCGCCCGCCGCGCTGTCTACGCGCTTGACGCGCCCCAATGCTTCGAGCTGCGAAAGCGTTTCTCGTCCCTTTTCGCCGCGAATTCGGCACGTCTCCTCCTCCGATGCGCTCAGGCGCTGCAATTCCTTCTCCACCGAGCGCGAAATCAGCAGCGTCCCCTCCAGAAATCCCGCGCGGCAGACGGCAGCAATGCGCCCGTCAATCAGCACGGTTTCGTCCAGCAGCTTTGGTTTCGCCGTCTTGATTTTCCTGTGCGACAAAGCGACCTGCTTGTTCCCTTTGGGGCTGAAGCGCTGGAACATCCGCTTGAAATCCGCCGCGCGGCGAATCCCCAGCGTCACACCCAAAACGCCGAACACCACGAACAGAATCGCGCACATCGCCACAGTAAACATGCTCGCGCCCATGAGCATCACCAGCTGTGACAGCAGCGCGGCGATAATGAAACCGCCGACAAGCCCGCTGATGCTGCCTGCCTGCTGCTCGAACGTCATTTTGTCCATGCAGCGTTCGACCAGCGCGATGAGGCGGGTAATGCTGTCAATCGTGCGCGGCGCAATCAGGTATCCGCCCAGCCCCAGCAGCAGCGCGAACGCCGCATACAGCGCCAGCAGCGCGCCGACGCTCATTGCGGGGTTGCCCGCCATCGCGTTCAGCTGCACGATGACGAACGCCAGCACCGACCCCAGCCCGATGCCCAGCGCCGTCACCAGCGCCCGCAGCAGTTTCTTCACAAGATCCGATTTCATAGCTGTTGCAAAACTCCTTACAATAGAACAACACCATTAGGGTAACACCGCGCAAATGAGGTGGTCGGCTGGCGAATGGATTTTTCGTCAGATGCAAATGCAAATTTCGAAGGTTTACTGGATGTAAATCGAGAAATTTGCATGCCGCAGATGGCGGAAAAGACATCGCCAGACGCGCCGCCGAATTGTGCGGTGGTGCCTTAGAATAAAACGCTGATTGCCTGCATTACCGTATCGACGCCCACCAGCTTCATGCCTTCCGGCGCTTTCAGCCGCCGCATATTCTCCTTCGGCAGCAGGATGGTCGTAAATCCCAGCCGCTGGCATTCGGAAATACGCCGATCGCACTGCGGAATCGCGCGGACTTCGCCCGCCAAGCCGACTTCGCCCATCACAGCGACTTCCGCGCCAATCGCGGCATCCTTCAGCGACGACACGACCGCCATACACAGCGCCAAATCCGCCGCCGGCTCGGACAGCTCCAATCCGCCCGCGACGTTGATATACACATCCTGATTATATGTTTTCTGATTCGCACGCTTCTCCAGCACCGCCAGCAGCAGCGCCACGCGCCCGGTATCCGCACCGCCGACCGTCCGCCGCGGCGTGCCGAAGTAGGAGGTGCTTGCCAGCGCCTGCACGTCGCACAGCAGCGGGCGTGAGCCTTCCAGTCCGCAGAACACGACCGAGCCGCTTGCGCCCTTCGCGCGATGGCTCAGCAGCTGCTCCGACGGGTTCGGCACAATCTGCATTCCGGCTTCCGTCATCTGGAAAACGCCCAGCTCATTGACCGACCCGAAGCGGTTTTTGACCGCGCGCAGCAGCCGATATTCCTGCTGACGGTCGCCCTCGAAGTACAGCACGACGTCCACCATGTGTTCCAGCATTCGCGGGCCGGCAATCGCGCCGTCCTTCGTCACATGCCCGACAAGGAAAATCGCCGTGCCGCTCTCCTTGCACAAGCGCATGATTTGGCTCGTGCATTCGCGAATCTGGCTGACTGAACCCGGCGCGGACGCCATATCAGGGCGATACATTGTCTGAATGGAGTCAATGACGGCGACGTCCGGCGATAAGCCGCGCAGTTTTTCTTCCACATTGTCCAGCGCGTTTTCCGCCAGCACATAAAGCGTCTCCGACGTGATGCCGAGGCGGTTCGCGCGGAGTTTCAGCTGCTTGGCGGATTCCTCACCGCTGACATACAGCACACGCTTGCCCGTTTTGCACAAATTCGCGCACACCTGCAGCAGCAGCGTGGATTTGCCGATGCCGGGGTCGCCGCCGATGAGCATCAGCGCCCCTTCGACAATGCCGCCGCCTAACACACGGTCAAGCTCGCTGATGCCCGTGGACGAGCGAACCGCCACATCTTCCGGGATTTCGCGGAGGAGCATGGCTGAAGCGCCTGTGCCCGGCCGCTGTTTCGGGGCTTTCGCGGGCGCACCCGTCACAATAGGCGCGGACTCCACCATCGTGTTCCACGCGCCACACCCCGGACAGCGCCCCACCCAGCGGGATGTTTCATACCCGCACGCGGTGCAGGCAAACAGGGTCTTTTCCTTCGCCATAAGCGACCTCCGAAAATCATATATGCCTCCATTATAGCACATCTTTTCGCGGCATGGAAGCACCTTTCGCGGGGATTACCAATCTGCAAGCCACTCCGGAAGCGGTGTCGCCGTAGGTTCTTCAGCGCGCGTCATCAGCATGTTCAGCATCCCGCCGGACAGAGAGATACTCAGCGTCAAGTCACCGCGCGCAAGCAAAACGCCGCTGGCGATATCCTCCGCCGTCCCCATCAGGCGCGTGAAGCCCTTGTCCAGCAGGGCAGTCAGGTACGATTCCGCCGCCTCCGCTGATACACCCTCCCATACAATCTGGTAATGCCCCGACGCAGAATAGTCGCGGATGTACAAAAGGCGGCCGTCGATTTCCGCCGGCAGCTCCGCCGTGAACGCATTGTCCGGCAGCGTGTCCACCATTTCCGGCTCGGCGGAGGACAGCCACGCATCCTGCCGGTGCAGCACTGTTGGCCGCGGCGTTTGCCAAATCCGCCATACCGCTATGCCCACCATTATCAGCAAAACTGCCAACAGCACCCATTTGCGGCGCCGATGCATTCCTTTGCGTTTCATGCTTTGCCTCCTTATGATATTACAAAAAAAACCGACTCCATGCGGAATCGGCAAGCGCTCCCCAGGTAGGGCTCGAACCTACAACAACTCGGTTAACAGCCGAGTGCTCTGCCATTGAGCTACTGAGGATTATGGAATCCGGCAGCGACTTATCCTCCCGGGCCGTGTCCAGCCAAGTACTTTCAGCACTGGAGAGCTTAACTTCTGTGTTCGGGATGGGAACAGGTGGAACCTCTCCGTCATAACCACCGGAAAAAGGTTGGTTTTCACCAACGACTGCATTCTATCACGATTCCATTGCGCTGTCAAGAGGGGATGACTGTATTTTTGCTGCATCTCCGCGGAAAGTGAATTCCAAAAACAACTGCCACAGTAACAGTAAGCGCTGGTTTGCTGCTGACGGCTATCGACCGGATTTTGGGGAAACTGCTATCGTCGCACTCGACGTTATTCCCTTGTTTCCGGGATGACTGCTGAGAAGTCTATTCCTCTGAGCCGCATCTCCAGAATGATTTCCAGAACAGCTTGGCGTTGTTCCCTTTCGGCGAAGGCCTTCCAAGATTCTTCATCGGAATAATCCTTTTGAACATCAGATCGCACAGCCAGAAGAGCACGTCTGAGATGCGTAATATTCATCATCAGATCAGTTCCCTCCATATCATCTTGATGGACTGTAAACCATGCTTTATAAAAAGCCTCTGGATAGTATATCTTAAACCAGGCAAGCTGCAGACTTGCTGTCACATAAGCAGCCGCATGTGCCCGCGGGAAAAGATACTTGATTTTTCGGCATGCTTCGATATACCATTCAGGAATTCCATGCTTTCTCATGGTGTCTGCCGTTTCTTGGCTCAGTCCTCTCCCACGCCGCACCGATTCCATGATCCTGTATGCTGCTTCTCGTTCCATACCGGCGTGTATGAGATCCTTCATAATGTCATCACGCAGCGCCGGAACATCTGCACAGACTGCGGTTTTTGAAGCGATCAACTCCCGGGCGTTGCCAATCCAGATATCCATCCCATGGGAAAGCCCCGAAATACGAATCAGTTCTTCCACCGTGGAGGGACGCAGCTCAATCAGCATGTGACGAACAAAAGCGGCTGAAAACTCCGGAATTCCGTAACTTCCTGTTTCTGAAAGGATCTGCTGCGCTGTCACGCCTAATGTCCCCGGAGAAGTGAAAAGGCTGATCACCCGCGCATCATTCAGTGGTATGTCTGACAGTTTAACGCCTGTGGATTCAGTCAGCAGATGCAGCAATGTAGGCGAATCATGTCCTAACAAATCCATTTTAAGGAGAGTACCATGCATCTGAAAGAAATCATAATGCGTAGTGGCAAAAGGGGCAGAAAAATCATTTGCGGGAAATTGAACAGGGGTGAACTCATTGATGTCCCTGTTTTCCGGCACGATGACCAACCCGGCCGTGTGTTGACCGGTCGTGGTTTTCATAGCGTAAGAGAGTTTCTCTTTGACGCTTTCTGCCTCACCGGATTCCGGGCCAAGATGGTGATCCAGGAAATACTGACGGGTGTACTTTTCCGCATTCCGTTCTGATAACATACCGATGGTTCCAGCACGAAAAACATGATCGTCGCCAAACTTTTCTCGAACGAATTCATGCGCCTTCCATTGTTCTTCACTTGAGAAGTTCAGATCAATGTCCGGTTCTTTTTCACCGTTCAAACCAAAGAAGGTTTCAAACGGGATTGCAAATCCGTCTTTGTCCATGATCCTTCCACAGATCAGGCAACTCCTTGCAGGCAAGTCGGCACCAATACGATACTGGGCTGCATTGACAGCAAAGTCGGCGTACCGGCAGGCTGTACAGCGATAATGAGGGGGCAATGGATTGATCTCGGAAATGCCTGTCAACCAGGCAACGAGTGAAGAGCCAACTGCCCCGCGGGTACCAACTGGATACCCATCTCTTCGGGATTGCTCTACAGTAAGCCTGGCTATCTCGAAGATTGTCCATGATTCCTGTCGGTCTATTATCGCCAGTTCATCTCTCAGGCGCTCCTCAACCTGCGGGGGAAGAGAATCCCCATAAAACGAATGCGCTTGTATCATGGCTTCCCCAGAGATGTGTTCTTCCGCGCCCGGTAAAACAGGATAGGATTTACCTTCAGCCGGAAATAATGCCAGATGATTGTCAACAAGATTCGCAATCCGCCTTGGCGCATCAATCACAATTTCCTTAGCGACGTCTTTGCCAAGGAAGCGGAATGTTTCGAGCATTTCAGCCGTTGTTCTAAAATGGTATAACGGCTGAGGTTCTGTGTCCAGAATGCCGGTATTGTATCTGATCACGGCCCTGCAAACAGCATCCTCCGGATCAAGGTAGCGGGCATTGCTGACAGCAACGACCGGGATTCCGGTCTCATTTCCGAGCAGTATGGTGTCCGATACTTCTTGGCGGAGTTGAATTTGTTCCACCGGATCATCTGTCACATTTTCAACAGGTTCAACCTCCAGATAATCGTAAAAAGCAGCAATGCGCGTAAGCGCTTCAGCAGAAACGTCCTCATAAATGCTTCGGGCGATTTCGCCTCCATCACATGCACTGCCAATTAGCAGTCCCTCACGATGTGTCTGGATCCACCTTCTCGGAATGCAGGGGAATCCTTTATAACAGTATGTATGACTGAGTGATATCAGTTGATTCAAGTGGATAATGCCGAGTCTGTTCGTCGCCAGAAGCATGACAGGATATCCATCTTCCACCGGGCTATCTTCTGAGGGGAGCATAAAGCCTTCGCAGCCGGGAAGAAGTTTGATCTGCTTCTTGGCTGCTTCCTGAAATGCAGCCGGGAAGGACTGAACAACGCCAAAATCCGTAACAGCGATAGCCGTATGCCCCCATTCAGCCGCCCGGCTGATGTATTGAGCTGCCGAAGCAACGCCATCAGCCGATGACATTCCGGTTCTTAAATGCAACTCAATTCTCTTTTCTAACTCCGAATCCTGTCTTCCCATAATTCTTTTCTCTTCCCGCATCAATACCGCCTCCGTATTATCTTCGGGCGATTCCATCTGTGTTCTCCTCGCATAACCAGCAGCGGATAGAAGCTCATCCAAGGAAACGCCCAGAATATCTGCCAGGCGGCAGCAAGTTGCAATCCTCGGCTTTGCGTTGCCGTTTTCCCATTTGGAGACAGCCTTGTCAGAAACGCCGATCAGCTTACCGAGTTGAAACTGCGAAAAGCCCAGTTCTGTCCTCAGTTTTGTGACCAGATTTCCAAACGCATAATCCCGCATTGCCTCACCTCCTGACGTGAAAAGCATATCATAAGAAAAAGGTAAAAACCAGTAGGCAAGTATCGAAGGAAAGTAGAGATTCAATCTTCCGAGGCACAGTACGGGCAGACAGGGCTCACCCTGTCTGGATTCACACGCATCGGAACAATATTCTTATATTGGAAAAGGCTATCGTGCCGGAAGAAGCTGCTTTCATCATTTGAGTTTTTTCCATCAAGCTCATTGCACATTTTTTGTCGAGTCTCAGCTGACCGTCCATAGCTGAGATATTTATAGGATGAACCGCATTTTGAACATGTAGTGTTGATTCCCTGCGCCAGCTTAGCTGTATCGTTCCAGCTTCGATCCACATGACTTTTCTGTAAATTCCCACATTGTTCTTGATCTCAATTCCCGCTCCTTTGAGCGCCAGCGTGTAATCGTACATTGATAACAGCATATTATAGCATAATACAGCGTGAATTACCAGTCTATATTGAGTTTTCATACACCAGACAAATAAAAAATCCTGCAACCCGGCTCAGTAGAACCACCCTGCAAGCCCGTTACATGATTCAAATGCTGCCACGGGCGGCGTTCGCCGCGGTACCATCCCCAGTGCAGCAAAAACCGCTCATGCTGGAATCATCCTTCCACACATGAGCGGCTTTCTTGCGGTTGTAGATTTTCTTGCTCTCGACTTTCTTCGTCACCGGGGAAAACGCCCATGTCGTGCGCTTCTGGGCGTCCAGTTCTTTGCGGGCTTTCTTGCTGAGCTTGGGGCGGGGGATAAACTGGGTCATAACAGGCACCTCCTTTTTTGAGTTGACAATATTTCGCAACTGTAAAGCAACGAGTTCACTGCTCTGGCATCATCAGTGCGGCTTTGACCTTTTCGTTTTTGATGGGTACGAATACACCATCAACCATAATTTCTACACCGAAAATATCTGAGAGCGTTTTCCCTTCCTCTGCCGATAGTAACGCCGGATTTTCCGACAGAATCCAGTTGATAGCATCCGTCATTTGCGTTGATGTCAGCCAACGGAGAGCCTTATTCCACTCCTCGTCTGACACAGGTATGCCCTTCATTATCTGCATCTCGTGGGCTAAGCAGGTATAGAGATATGCAATTCGGATGAGATGTGCTTGTTTTTCCTCATTGCTCATGTCCTGCCGATAACTACACAGAGCCTGAGAAACGGTTTGGGACATTGATGCTTTGCACACCTGCGTTTTTGATGCCGCTGTTGTAGGTTTCTTATCCACAATTCTATGAAATAGTCGTTCTACACCGGGGACAACCTTTTCGCGCAATGCCCATTGTGCTACTGGTATCGCCACATCTTTAGTCAGTCGGATGAGTATCTCCGCTATTGCAGGACTCACAATATCAACAAACATTTGCTGACCGGGACTAAGCTCGCTGCGCTGTGGTGCCGGAGAATCAGAATAATTAGACTGCCCTTCTTCCACAGGATCATAAGGGCGAGGGTCGTAGTATTGGGCTGATAAAGTGCCATCTTCACGTCGCCGACCGCCGCTGCCGACATCATCGCCTGTGAGATCTTCGCCCTTGTCGTTTTGCCGTTTTACTTTAACGACGTACTCGTCATAGTCCTTCTTATCGGGCATTCTGATTCCACCTTTCCGTATATAAAATGCAACTATATTCTATCATTAAAAGCTCTATGCAGCAACAAAAAAGGACTGGAATCACTTCCAGTCCCTCACCTGCGTGGTCTGTACTGGACTCGAACCAGTGACCCCATCGATGTGAACGATGTGCTCTACCAACTGAGCCAACAGACCACATGCACCAGACGATTCATCCGGCGACAGGAAATAGTATACCATAACTTTGCCCCACTGTCAAGGGGTGTTGGGCAAGTTTTTGATTTTTTCCGCGGCGCAATGTCTGTTCTCGCCACGGGAAAGCGCGCGGCTGGAGGCCCGGACGGCGCGTGCTGCTGGTAGAGGACAATTAGCTCAATGCCGAGATTGCCGCAGAACTGCTGAAAATGAGCGGGCTGACGGTCGATTGCGCATGGGACGGCATTGAGGCGGTGGATTGTCTGGCTAACTGCCCCGACGGATATTACGACATGGCGTTCATGGACATTCAGATGCCGCGGATGAATGGCTACGACGCGACCCGCGCCATCCGCAACAGCGCGCGCAATTACTGCAAGCGTGTGCCGATTGTCGCCATGACTGCCAACGCCTTTGCCGAGGATGTGCAGGCCGCCAAGACGGTCGGCATGAATGAGCACATCGCCAAGCCGCTGGAGCTGGCGACGCTGGCTGCTGTCCTCCGGCGGTATCTGGGCGGCGGCGATGCCTGATGCCTTTCCTGCACTCACGCTCCATTGACTGGTCGGCGCTGACGGCGGTGTGAACGATACGGAAGGATACAGCGGCGCTGGCAGAAGGGGGAAGGGATGCCCTTTCCCGAATCCAGTCTGCATTCCATATGTCTGTTTCTCACACGCATGGATGTATTTGTTTCAGGGGTTTCGCCTCTGCGGACGCGACAAGGGGGGCTTTCCAATTGTCACCTTGACCCCTTCGGCATCGTCATCCCTTCCACACATTTCAAAAGCATAATTGTAAATTCACCCAACCATCACGCAAAAGAATGCGCGAACGATTGACATTTTCCGCCCAAATCGGTACAATGAAGCTGGGGAGTTCTGCCCCGGCTTTTTTGATGGACAAACGCAATTTGCAACCGAAATACATGCCGGAAATAGTCTTATACTAATTCGATTCTAAAACACGGCATCGAGCATAGCAGATTTTTCGTTCCGGCAAAGCTGAGTGAAGCGAGGCGTACTGGAGGTACGCGCGAGCGGAACGAAGCAAAGCCGGGGCGGAAAAGATGCTGTGCGAATGACATGGTTTAGATGAGAATTAGTATTACTTTCAGGAGGAACGGGCTCATGACCAAATCTACCACACGCCGATTCCTGTGCTGCCTGCTGGCGCTCTGCTGTCTGCTGGGCAGCCTGACCGCCTTCTCGCTGGCGGCGGGGACAAGCTATCCTTACAGCGCGTCCGTGAATGCGGATACCAACCTGCGCCGCAGCCCCTCGTCGGCGGAGAGCAACATCATCGCCCGTATCCCGAAGGGAACGATTCTGACCGTCACGGGCGCAAGCGGCAATTTCCTCTGCGTCACCTATGACGGGCAAGTCGGCTATATCTTCAAGCAATACGCCGAGCAGGTGACGACAAACACGTCCGAATCCGGCAGCGTCGCGTATGGCTTCCCGTACTACACGACGACGAAATCCTCCGTCAATCTGCGCACGACCCGCTCCACCACCAGCGCGCGCGTGACCACCATCCCCAAGGGCGCGACCGTCATCATCCACGGCGTCAGCGGCGATTGGGCGCAGGTGACGTATCAGGAGAAAACGGGCTACTGCATGACGGCGTATTTGAAGCTGCTGACGGTGGTGGAACCGACCGCCGCCCCGACGGCTGTGCCGACCAGCGCGCCTATCTTAGAAGACAGCACCTACAAAGTGCTGCAAAACGGCTCGACGGGCAATCAGGTGCTTGCGCTCCAGCAGGCGCTGGCGGAACTGGGCTACCTGACCAGCACGCCCGACGGCACTTACAGTACCACCACCACGCAGGCGATTATCGCTTTGCAGAAGATGAACAGCCTGCCCATGAACGGCATTGCGGACGCGAATCTGCAAGCACTGATTTTCCATGGTCAGCCCAAGAATTCCTCCGGCACGAAGGTTTCCATCAAGACGCTTCCCGCCCTCTCCGGCATCACCATCCGCCTGCATGACCAGGGCGTGCTCGTCTCTACCGTGCAGACGCGGCTGACACAGTTGGGCTACTATGACGGCGAAATCAGCGGCGTATACGATGTAGCGACGCAAACTGCGGTCAAGGCATTCCAGAAAGCGAACGGCTTAAAGGCCGACGGCGCGTGCGGCACGGCGACGCAGGAGAAGCTGATGAGCGCTGCCGCCGCCCCCGGTACGCTGCCAACCATGGAAGTGACCGTGACCGCAACCCCCGCGCCGACCGACCTGCCCCCGCTGACCACCCCTGCCGCGACCGTCCGCAAGGGTTCGACCGGCAATGACGCGCGCCTTGTGCAGCAGCGGCTGATTGATTTAGGCTATCTCTCCGGCGTCGCGGACAGCATTTTCGGCACGGCGAGCGTGAACGCGCTGAAGGAGTTCCAAGCCAAGAACGGTTTGAGCGCCGATGGCATTGCAGGTGCAAGCACTTATCAGGTGCTGTTCAGCTATCTGGCGATTTCGGCGGATTACATCGTTACTCCTGCGCCAACCGCCACCCCGCTGGCGACAGCGACTCCGACCCCCGCGCCCATCACGAAGGACAACGTCGTTACCATCCGCCAAGGCACGAGCGGCGACGCGGTGCTGCGTTTGCAGGAGCGGCTGACGGCGCTGGGCTACTACAATTCCCGCCGCGACGGGGTCTGCATGGCGGACGACGCAGCGGCTATCCGCGCTTTCCAGCGCATGAACGGGCTGTCGGTGGACGGCGTAGCGGGCTATGACACGCAGGTGCTGCTCTACTCCGCAACCGCAATCGGCAGCGACGGCATCATGGCGGGCGCATCGGTGGATGTGAGCGTCACCCTCCGCCGCGGCATGACGGGCGAAACCGTCCGCGCGCTCCAGCAGCGGCTGATTACCCTCGGCTACCTCTCCGGCACGGCAGACGGCATTTACGGCACAGCGACCGCCGAAGCCGTCTACAACTTCCAGAAGCGAAACGGACTCACCCGCGACGGCGTGGCGGGCAACAAAACGCTAATTGCCCTCTACTCCGCCTCTGCCGCCACCCCGACCCCCGCGCCGACGATTGCGCCTGTGAATACACCCTCCGCCGCATCGGTGATTGCCAGCGCCTCCGCGCTCCACCGGGGCGACAACGGCACGGCGGTCAAGGCAATGCAGCAGCGGCTGATTGACCTTGGCTACCTCACGTCGGGTTCTGCGGACGGCATCTTCGGCGTCAAGACGTATCAGGCGCTGCGTGACTTCCAGCTGGCGAACGCCCTGTATGTGGACGGCGTTGCGGGCAAGAACACAATTGCGTCGCTCAACAGCAGCAGCGCCACTGGCAAGAACACCGCGCGCCCAAACACCACCGCAACCCCCACACCGAACATCTCTAACGACATTGGCACAACCACGAAGGTCAGCGCGGAGAACGTCGTCTACGAATACTGGTATTCGACGGTGCGCAGCGCCTGCCGTCAGTACCCCTACGCAACGGTCTACGACTACTCCACGGGCATCTCGTGGCAGGTTCACATGTTCTCCTACGGCAAGCACGCCGAAGCCGAACCGCTGACCGCGGCAGACACGGCGAAGCTGGAGCAGGCATTCGGCGGCAACACATGGACGCCCAAAGCTGTCTGGGTCATCTTCGCTGACGGCACGGTTCGTATGGCGACGACCCACTCCATGCCGCACGAGGTGCAGCACATCACGGACAACAACTTCCCCGGCCATCTGTGCATCCACTTCCCGCGCACGCAGGCGCAGGTAACGGCGATCGGCCCCTACGCCATGAGCCACCAGCAGACGGTGGAAAAGGGCTGGGCGGAAACGCAGGCGATGATTGCGAACTAATTTGGATATATAAAATGCCGCCGGGAGGATGGGGAATGTCCTTCCGGCGGCGAAATTTTGCGTTAAACCGCGTTTTTTCTTGACACCACCCATGACACCAGCTATAATAAAAGCGGAAGGGATGATTTGATGTCGAAATGGTTCGCAATATTGTTGAAAGTGAGGCGAATCGTCATGAAAACGCTTGAACAGTATATGGCCTTGCCCTATCCTTTGGAAATCATCCCTGATTCTGATGAAGGCGGCTTTGTTGGCAGCTACCCTGACTTGCCGGGATGCCTGACCTGCGGCGAAACGATGGAGGATGTCGTTCGGAACGCAGAGGATGCGAAGCGCGCATGGTTGACGGCAGCATTGGAAGAGGGGCTTGTTATCCATGAGCCGAATCTGCCAACCGCTTACTCTGGTCAATTCAAGCTCCGCATTCCCAAATCGCTGCACCGTTCTTTGGCAGAGCACTCTCGCAGTGAAGGAATTAGCATGAATCAATACTGCTTGTACCTGTTAGCAAAAAACGATGCGCTGTATGGCGCATAATGCACATCACCCACATAGAATCGCCGCCGGGAGGACATTTTGCATCCTCCCGGCGGCGACTTTCTATGCTATTCCGCTTCCTCCGCGCCCCACATCTCCGGCACTTTCGGACACCCCTGCCGCTTCTTCGCGGCGCGCGCTTCGACGTAGCAGCCGCAGAGCGCACACGTTCCGCTATGCAGGTCATCGCAGGTGCGGCAGATGTTCAGGCGCGCGGCGTAGGTCGCTTCATCGGTCTTCTCGTCCGCCGAGAGCGAATCCACATAGTCCCGCACGAGCTTCGCCATGTCCGCCTGACCGCTTTCCAGCAGCGTACAGCGGCAGGGCTTGCGCGCATCAGCCACGAATCGTGACCTCCACCACTGAGCAGGCAGGCAGCGTCATCGTCAAACCCGTTTCCGTCATGCGGACGGCGTCGAACGGCTTCACCGTCACCTTTTCCGCATCCTCGAACGTGTTCTTGTCGTGCATATCGCCCGTCAGGATGCGCGCGGTCACGTTCTTTGCAGACGCGCCGGAGAGGTGCACCACCACATCCAGCGCATCGGTGCAGGAGGTGTTCGTCGCCGTCAGGGTGATGACACCTTCCTTCTCCGAGGCGGTCGCGGTCAGCTGCTTCACGCCGCCGCACTCGCCGCAGGTGATAGCGGAGGGCAGATAGTTCGCATCGTGATGCGCCTTGTAGAGGTCGAAGACGTGGTACGTCGGCGTGCAGATCATCTTCGCGCCATCGGTCAGGATAACCGCCTGCAGGACGTTGACCATCTGCGCGATATTCGCCATGACCACGCGGTCGCAGTGGCTGTTAAAGATATCCAGTGTCAGCGCCGCTACCATCGCGTCGCGCATGGTGTTCTGCTGATAGAGGAAGCCCGGATTCGTGCCGGGTTCGCAGTCGAACCACGTTCCCCATTCGTCGACAATCAGCCCGACGCGGTGCTCGTGGTCGTACTTGTCCATAATCGCCAGATGGCCGCGAATCAGCGTGTCCATGTAGGCGGCATTGCGCAGGGTGAGGTAGTATTCGTCCGCATCGAAATCGGTTGCGCTGCCCTTCTTGTCCCATGTATGCGGCACGGTGTAGTGGTGCAGGGTAATAGCGTCGAGGTAGCGTCCCGCGCGTTCCATCAGCTTGTCCGTCCAGTTCCAGTCGCCGGAGCTGGGTCCGCAGGCGATGCGGTAGAGCTTATTGTCGCCATAGTTGCGGCAGAACGTCTGGTAGCGGCGGTATTCGTCGGCATAGTATTCCGGGCGCATGTTGCCGCCGCAGCCCCAGTTTTCATTGCCCACGCCGAGGTATTTGAGGTTGAACGGCTCCTTGTGCCCGTTCGCCCAGCGCTTCTGCACAACGGTGGAATCGCCCGTGGAATTCATGTACTCCACCCACTCCGCCATTTCGCGCACCGTGCCGGAGCCGACGTTCGCGTTGACGTAGGGTTCGCAGCCGATTTGGCGGCACAGTTCCATGAACTCGTGCGTGCCGAAGGAGTTGTCCTCCACTACGCCGCCCCAGTTCGTGTTCACCATGCGCTTGCGGGTTTCCTTCGGGCCGATGCCGTCCTCCCAGTGGTATTCATCCGCAAAGCAGCCGCCCGGCCAGCGCAGCACCGGCACGCCGATTTTCTTCAGCGCCTGCACCACGTCCGTGCGCATGCCATTGACGTTGGGGATGTCGGAGTTTTCGCCCACATAGACGCCGCCGTAAATGCAGCGTCCGAGGTGCTCCGAGAAATGGCCGTAGATGTTCTTGTTGATTTTCTTGCCGGATTGCCCAGCCGCGTTGATGGAAAGGATTGCCGCCATCTGCTTGTCCTCCGTCTCTTTTTTGTGCGGGTTGCGCCCATTGCGCGCATTCATAAAGTAGATATTCGCCCAATCTATCAGGATTCCTGCCGCATTTTTTCTTTTCTTACGAAATGTTTTTCGACAGTGTGATGGTCGTCACTGCGGGCGAGTTGAACAGGCGGAAGTCCATCCACCACGGGTAAATCAGCCCTTTGCCCAGTCCGGGGCTAACATACTGCCAAATTCCGCCAAAGAAGCTTAGTCCCTGCACCTGACTGTCCTCCGGGAACCAGCCCAGTTCCGGCACATACAGCGCACCCACGCCCGGAATGCGCCACTGCCCGCCGCAGTAGCCGCCCGTGACAATCAAGTCCACATTGTTCATCGCGCAGACGGCTTTCGGATCGGCGTTCTGCTTCGCGGTGGTGATGTACTCCTGCGTCAGCGGCATTCCGCTCACGCAGACCTGCATGTCCTTGTCCATCATTTCCGCCATGGCCGCCTCGATGCGGTCAAACCTGTCCAGCTGATAGACCGCCAGCCGCTGGAGCGCCGCCTGATCAGCCGTCAGCGTCGGCAGGGCATTCAAGCCGTCCAGCTGCTTCTGGTATGCCTTGCGCGCGCTGGGGATGTTGAGTGTATACAAATCCTCCGGTACAAACCAAATGGTGGATTTTTCCCGCGTGAATGACACGGGCACATCCAGCATCGTCACGCCCGCGTCAATGAGCGCCTGCGCCCAATCCGCATAAGGCGAAAGGGAGGCGTGCGCCGTCGTCGCGTAGGGGGACGGGTCGCCGCTGCCGGGCAGGAACAGCACCTTCGACCCCGCCGGAAGCTGCTCCAGGAGCGCCAGCGCCGGCGCCGCGTCGCCGTTCTCGCCAATCATATTGCCCGTCATGATGACGCAGGAGACTGCGCGCGTACCAACCGCTTTGCCAATCGACGCCTGATTCAGCCCGCGGTATTCCCCGTTCAAATCCGTCAGCAGAAGAATCGACCACTGATCCAGCGAATTGGGCAAATCGGGAATGGTAACCGTTTGCCGCAGCGTCTTGACGGTATTGCTGATGGCAAAGTTCGCCACCGCACCCGCGCCAAACGTCAATAGCAGCACGACCAGCAGTGTCACGCCGATTTTTCGTCCCAGATGGGATTTTTCCTCAAAAATGTTCTCATTCCGTCTGGACAAGGGCGTTCCTCTCCTTTCTGACTTTCTTGGGAAATGCGGTTACTCCGCGTCTTCCCCCGGCACATACGGCATCAGGAAGCAGTTCACATAGTACGCATATTTTCCCGACGTCGAGTTGCTCGGTTTTGCCGTCACGACCGTGTAATCCACGCAGTCACTCGCCGGAATCTCGCGTTCGTCCTCCGGCACTTCAGACAGGTTTGTCGAGGTCTTTTTGTTCGTGTTCACCTCGGCGTTCATGTCGTAGTCGTGGATGTACATCTTGACGCGGCTTGCCATATTCCCCTCCAGCGTCGTGATGCGGTACTTGCCGTCGCCCAAGTCCTTCACGTCGTACACCAGCGCAACGTGAATCGTCTTGTTGAACGAGCAGCCATACACCAGCAGGAAGCCCGGCTGCGGCACGTTCGTCGTGCGGTTCATCAGCTGATAGCCGCGCAAGAGCTTGCCGACGCTGGCTTCCTTGACGTGGTGGACACCCTCCACCTGCACGAACACGCCGTCCTCGGATTTCTTCGCGGCTTTCTTGACCGCTTCCAGTTCCTCCATCTCGACGTTCGCCTGCATCATGCACCAGGTGATATAGCCGCCGCACCAGCCGAAGCCGATGCCCTTGCCGCGCCACTCGGTGTACTTATTGACGTTTTTGAGCGTCTTGCCGTCCAGCTCCGCCCATTCGTTATAGGCAATATCCAGCACCTGCTGAATCTGCTCCGGCGGCTGCACGGGCGCTTCAGTGGAAATCGCGACCGGCGGGGGCGTCGGGGTGGCTTTGGCGGCGAGCGCCGTTGGCAGGAGCAAGGTCATCAGCAAGAGGGCACACAGCCCGCGAAGCAAGCGTTTCATCAGTGAATCCTTCCTTTCGGAGATTTCTTCAATTTAAGCATACCACGTTTTAGGATGTTTGGAAAGGGGCAAGTGAAGTTTTTACAAATGAAAGCCGCCATTCGACTTTTGATAGCGGTCGAATGGCGGCTGATGTTCTATTCTTCTCACGGATAAACACGCGGGCACTGTATGCAGTCGTCACCAACTGAATCGCGCGGAAGGGTCAAGGGAGGAACTCCCTTGGGTTCCCCCAATCAACACGCGGGCACACTATGCAGTTGCGCTCAACCCAATCGCGAGAAGGGTGTCGAGAGGGTCGAAGACCCTTCGCGGGTGCAGGGCAGAGCCCTGCCGGAGTCCAGAGGCAGAGCCTCTGGCGCCTCCCTTGTACACGAAAAATTCATACTTTCCTTGCAAATCCACCAAATTTGAGCCGGAATTTCGGCTAAATTCCGGTGGATTTTTTTTTGAATGTGTGCTATACTATATGAACGAGGGGTCTGTGCGTTGCAAAACAGACCGCAATCAAACGCCGCCATTCCGGAATGATGATGCTGGGGAAGTCGGAATTGTGGAATGAAGAAAAGGAAGTCGCCGGTGGAGGGCTTGCAATGCCCGTCCTGCGGTGATGGAATCGGCAGCGTTTGGCAAACGACGGGGAAATGCTGCGAAAGCGGACACGGGCAGGGCAGTCCTGCGCGGGCAGTTTTCGGCTGCAAGGCGCAACGGATAAAATGCGTTTTTTCCCGGCATGGAAATAATGCTGATGGGGTTCGGCGAAACGCAGGCTTGCCGTGTCCAGCAGCAGTCTTCCGCAAAAATGGCTTTTTTACTTCCGTGATGGAAGTATGTGAAAGAGAAGGAACGAAAACGTTTGAAAGAGAGTGATGGTATGACCCCGAGAACGAAAGCAGCGCAGCCGGCAAGCCGCCTGCGGATTGTCAGCCTTGGCGGTGTGGATGAAATCGGCAAGAACATGACAGTTTTTGAATATGAGGATGACATTGTGGTGGTTGACTGCGGCAGCATTTTCCCCAAGGAGGATATGCTGGGCGTCGATCTGGTCATTCCGGATGTGTCCTATCTGGTGGAGAAGAAACGCAACGTGCGCGGATACCTCTTTACCCACGGGCACGAGGACCACATCGGCGCGACGCCGTACATCCTGCGCCAAGTGCCCGCGCCGCTTTACGGCACGAAATTGACGCTGGCGCTGGTGGACTTGAAGCTGAAGGAGCACCGCATTCAGGGCATCCCGATGCAGGTGGTGCAGCCACGCGACGAGGTGCGGCTGGGCAAGAACTTCACGGCGAAGTTCATCCACGTCAGCCACTCCATCGCGGGGGCGTGCGCCATTGCGCTCACCTGCCCGGCGGGTACGGTCGTCGTCACCGGCGACTTCAAAATTGACTACACGCCCGTCGATGGGCATATCACCGACCTTGCGTCCTTCGCTGAGCTGGGTGAGCGCGGCGTGCTGGCGATGCTGTGCGAATCCACCAACGTCGAGCGCCCCGGTCACACCATCTCCGAAAAGAAAATCGGCGTGACGTTCGAGAATATGTTCCGCGACGCGCAGGGGCGTGTGATTGTCGCCATGTTCGCGTCGAACATCCACCGTATGCAGATGGTCATTGACAACGCCCTGCGCTACGGCCGCCGCGTCTGCTTCATCGGGCGCAGCATGGTCAACGTCAGCCGCGTGGCGATGCAGATTGGCGAACTGCGGATTCCGCCGGAAGCCATTATTGAGGCGGACGCGCTCGACCAGTACCCGGACAACGAGATTCTGGTGATGACGACGGGCAGTCAGGGCGAGCCGATGGCAGGCTTGACGCGCATGGCGTACAGCGAGCATCGCAAGCTGCAAATCCGCCAAAGCGACACGGTGATTATCTCCGCCACGCCCATTCCCGGCAACGAGAAGAGCATCAGCCGCGTCATCGACCAGCTGTACCGCTGCGGCGCGAACGTCATCTATAAGGCACTGGCGGAGGTGCACGTCTCCGGTCACGCCTGTCAGGAAGAACTCAAACTCATGCACGCGCTGGTGAAGCCGAAGTACTTCATCCCTGTCCACGGCGAATATCGTATGCTGTGGCAGCACGCGGTGCTGGCGGAGTCGATGGGCATGAACTCCACCGACATCGTGCTTCCCGAAACGGGGCAGGTTATCGAGATGAATCAGGAAGGGCTGTATCTGGCGGAACAGATTCCGACCGGCGCGGTGCTGGTGGATGGTCTGGGCATCGGCGACGTGGGCAACGTCGTTCTGCGCGACCGCAAGCACCTCAGTCAGGACGGCTTGATTATCGTCGTCATGGCGATTAACCGCGACGACCAGCGCCTTGTCTCCGGCCCGGATATCATCAGCCGCGGCTTCATCTACGTCCGCGAGAATGAGGATATTATCGAGAACACGCGCGATGTTGTCCGGCAGATTCTGGCGCAGTCGTCGCTGGCGGGCGAGGACTGGCCGGCGCTCAAGAACCGCATCAAGGATGAACTGCACCGCTTCATCTTCGAGAAAATCAAGCGCAACCCGATGATTCTGCCCATTATCCTTGACGTTTGACATGGGGGCGCACATCTGATACAATAGGGAGGAACGCTGCAACATGCGTTTCTCCCTTTTTCGTGGGAAATCGGGATGAATCAAGCGGACAGAAACGTTTCTAATTACGGATAGCGTATCGAAAGGATGGACATGCTGTTATGGAACATGCTACGGCACACCGCTTGGCGCAGGAAATCCGCCAGAGCGAGGAATATCAGACGTATCACGCACTGAAAGAGGAGGTTATGGCGGACGAAACGACCGCCGCGCTCCTGAAGGAGTACAAGAAGCTGCAGCTGCGCCTGCAAATGGCGGCTGTCTCCGGCACGCAGCCGGATAACGACGACATGCAGCGCTTTCAGGGCATTTCGGCGCTGCTGTTCGGCAAGCTGGAAGTCAGCCAGTACCTGCTGGCGGAAATGCGCCTGCAGCAGGAAGTGGCGGGCATTCTGCGCATCATCACCGACGCGGCGGACATTGACATGGGGATGGGACAATAATTCCGGATTCTCCAAAGGGGGGGCAGGCTTGTTGAGCAAGAAGCATGACAGCTACGAGAGCATCCGCGACGAGCGGCGATATGGCCCGTACTGGTACAGCGCGCTGTGGCGCATCATCCGCCCAATCCTGATTGGCTTGGGCGCGGTGCTGGTGGTGTCGGGCATCCTGTTCAGCGTGTGGAACAAGGTGTACGGCGAGTTCATTGCGCCGCCGGATGAAAACAGCACGGCACAGGTGCCCTTCACCATCGAGAGCGGACAGAGCCTGACCCGCGTGGCGAACCGGCTGGAGGAAGCCGGGCTGATTCGCAATCGCACGGTGTTTAAGTACTACTGCGACTTCGCGGGCTGGGGGCAGAAAATCCAGTCCGGCAGCTACACGCTCAGCCCGTCGATGACCATGCGGCAGATTGCCGACCAGCTCACGCGCGGCGACGGCAACCCGATTGTGCGCAATATCACGCTCATTCCCGGCTGGACGATTGAGCAGTTCGCCGAGCAGCTGGTCAAAGACGGCGTGCTGACGGACAGCGCGGAGTTCTTGTCCCTGTGCAAGAGCGGCACGAGCTTTAGCGAATTTTACTCCGTGCAGGACGTGCTGAACAGCCGGAACGTCAGCCAGCGCCGCTATGTGCTGGAGGGGTATCTCGCGCCCGACACCTATGAGATTTACATCGGCGCGACGGCAAGCGAAATCATCCGCAAGCTGATTACGCAGACCGAGCGGGTGTTCTCCGTCGCCTGTGAGGATCGCGCGGAAGAGATGGGCTACACGATGGACGAGATTCTGACGCTGGCAAGCATGATTGAGAAGGAAGCGTCCAAGGCGGATTTCACGAAGGTGTCCGCCGTATTCCACAACCGCCTGAAAGCGGGCATGAAGCTGCAGAGCGACGTGACGATTCACTACATCACGGGCGTAAGGAAAATGTCGCTGACGGGCAGTGATTTGGCGCTTGACAGCCTCTACAACACCTATCAGGTGACGGGGCTGCCGCTTGGCCCGATTTGCGCGCCGAGCGCCGACGCCATCAACGCGGCGCTCTACCCGGACGAGACGTTTGTGGCGGAAAACTACCTGTATTTCTGCGCGACGAGTCCCGAAAGCACGGAGCTGCACTTCTCCCGCACCTTGCAGGAGCATGAACAGGCGGTCGCCATCTACGCGCCGCTGTGGCAGCAGTACGACAAGGAAAGAGGCATTGAGTAAATGACCAACCGGATGCCGGAGCTGCTGTGCCCGGCGGGGAATCTTGAATCGCTGGAGGCGGCGCTGCATTTCGGCGCGGACGCGGTCTATGGCGGTATGCGGCAGTTCGGCCTGCGCGCTTTCGCGGGCAATTTCGATGAGGATGCACTGGCGCAGGCGGTCGAAAAGATGCACGGCGCGGGCAAGAAGTTCTACCTGACGATGAACATCTTTCCGTTTGACGACCAGCTGGATGATTTCATCGCGGCGGCGAAAGCAGCACGGGACATCGGCGTGGATGCGGCGATTGTCAGCGATTTGGGCGCGATTGCCGCCCTGCGCCGCGAAGTACCGGATCTGCCCCTGCACGTCAGCACACAGGCGAGCACCGTCAACGCGGAAGCCGTGCGCGTCTATCGCGACATGGGCTGCGAGCGCGTGATTCTGGCGCGTGAAACGTCCATCGCGCGGGCGAAGGAAATCATCCGCCGCGTGCCGGAGATGGAAATCGAGACGTTTGTGCATGGCGCATCGTGCATGGCGTACAGCGGACGGTGTCTGCTTAGCGCGGCCATGGCAGGGCGGAGCGGCAATCAGGGCGAGTGCGCCCAGCCGTGCCGCTGGCATTACAGCGTGGTGGAGGAGAAACGCCCCGGCGAGTACATGCCCGTCTGCGAGGACGAAAATGGCACATACATATTTTCCGCGCATGATTTGAACCTGATGCCGCTTTTGCCGGAACTGGTGGACGCGGGCATCAAGAGCCTCAAAATCGAGGGGCGGATGAAAACGGCGTATTACGTCGCGACGGTGACGGCGGCATACCGTCGTGCGCTGGATCGGCTGGCGGATGGCGGCGATTTCGCGGCGGCGCTCCCGAGCTTGATGGCGGAATTATCCTGCGCGAGCCACCGTGACAGCGACACCGGCTTTGCGCTGGGCAAGCCAGCAAATCCCGGCGGCGCGGACGGCTTCCATCAGGAGCGGGAATATCTGGCGCATGTGGTGGAGGGCAGCCGCGATGGGCGCGGCACACGCTTTCTGCTCAAAAATCGCTTCAAGGCGGGCGAGACAATCGAACTGCTGACGCCGTCGGGTGTGCACGCATTTGAGGCGACGCCGTTCCTGCGCGAAAAGACGGGCGAAATCGTCGATACGCTGGGCATCGGCGGCGAAATCATCCGCATGGACGTCCCCTTCGCGACCCAAGCGGGCGACTTCCTCCGCGGCGAAACACGGAATCACCGAAAGTAAGCGCTTTTCCCGAAACCCGCAAGCAAGTCAACAAAAGCCGGACAAAAGCCAAACTGAAAAATGCGGTCAAGCTGGGCAACAACAGCCGCTCTTTCCCCCAATAAACATGGGTGGCGGGGGGAGTCCAGAGGGGGCTGAAGTCCAGACTTGCACGCTCTTCAGCCCCCTCTGGGCGTTCTTTGGTTACTTTCTGGCGCGCCAGAAAGTAACAACATCGCCTCCGCAGAGGCGACAGGAGCAGCAAGAAAAAACTGCCTGCATATCACAGCAATATCGGCTGTCATCCGATAAATCCCCCTTTCACGACAGCTGTGAAGCGCGAAAAAATCCCCGGAATCTTTCCGGCAAGGTTGCACAAAACCCAAAAGTGTGCTACAATCAGATTGATATTCCTTTCACATGAAGGAATTGGGCGGAAATGCCCCAAGATAACAAATGCACTGGAGGAGAATGAGGATGGCAGGGCATGTGTCTGACGCGGTAATCCGTCGGCTGCCGGGATATTATCGGCATCTGCGGGAACTGGAAAGCGCAGGTGTGGAGCAGATTTCGTCGCAGGAGCTGGGCGAGCGGATGCACCTCACGCCGTCGCAGATTCGGCAGGACATCAACTGCTTCGGCGGCTTCGGACGTCAGGGGTACGGGTATAAGGTGTCGGATCTGAAAATGCACATTGGCGAAATTCTGGGACTTGACCGTGAGCATACGGAGATTATCGTGGGCGCGGGCAATATCGGCTGCGCGATTGCGAAATATCCGACGTTCCAGCGCGAGGGCTTCCGGCCGCTGGCGATGTTTGACAACGACCCGGAGAAAATCGGCGTGCCGGTGGGCGATATTCCCGTGTACAGCATGGAGGAAATGCCGAACTTCCTGAAGGAGAACATGCCGGATATTGCGGTGCTGGCACTGCCCCGACGCGTCGCGCAGGAAGCGCTGGACAAGCTCTACGCCTGCGGCATCCGCGCGGTGTGGAACTTCGCGCCGACCGATCTGACCCATCCGGACGACATGCTGGTGGTCAATGTTCACCTGACGGACAGCTTGCAGACGCTGACTTACCACATGGCACACCGGAACGAGGAAAACAGCAAGTAAATCACACCAGCCCTCCGCAGCAGCCGCTGTGCAAGGGCTGGAATCCATTTTGGAGGAATGACATGAGCAACATTTCGGGCGGAACGCAGCGCCCGCGCCGCAGCCAGCAGACGCGCCTGACGGAAAAATTGGCGCCGGAGACGAAGCCGCGACAGCCCGCCATGCGCCAGCCGAAGGGACGCTCACAGCGGCTGATAGAAGAGGAAGCGCGCCGGAGCGCCCCGCCCAAAACACGCGGCACCCCCACGGGCAAGCGTCCATCCGCGCCGAAGCGGAAAACGACACGCAAACCGCGCAAGGGGCGCAAAAAGCGCAGCAGCACCTTCCTATGGCTGCTTGTCATGCTGATTTCGCTGACGGGCACGGCGGGGCTGCTGCTGCTTGCCGCGCCGCAGATGCTGGGCATGGAGCTGGCCGGGCTGCCGACACTGGCGTTCGTCAACGGCAGCATCATTCGGTATGACGCAGAGCGAATCGCGAATTTCAATGAGGCGGTCGCGCTGGTCAACACCGACCGCATTTTCCCCGGCGTGACGATTGACGGCATCAACGTTGGCGGAATGACCCGCGCGGACGCCGAAAGCGCCTTGGGGCAGGGCGGCGTGGACAATTCCAGCGTGAACCTGCATGTGGTGGCGGATGCGTACACCTACGACATCACGGGTTACGACGTGCCGCTCTACCGCAACGTGAGCGAGATGGCGGCGGTTGCCTATGCCGCTGGGCGCGGGAACACAACCGCCCTGCGCGGTTCGGGGCGGACGCCGCTGAGCGAGCGCGTCGCGACGATTCGCGCGATGCAGCAAAGCCCCGTGACGCTTCAGACGCAAATCACCTACGACCGCGATGCCGTGCGAAAAATCGCGGAGAATATCGCGGCGGATGTGACCTGCACGCCTGTCAACGCGACGGTGGAGTCCTTTGACCCGGCGACGAAGCAGTTCTCTTTCAACAGCGACATCAGCGGCGCGTATCTGGATGCCAACAGCGTGTATCAGACGCTCACGGGCGTGCTGGACATGGGCAATTACACTGCGTCCCTGCGTTTGCAGTCGGACACGGTGCTGGCGGACGTGACAAAATCACAGATTGTGGGCAAGTTCGGGCGCATTTCCACCTACACGACGAAAACCACCAGCAATTCCAACCGCAACACGAACATCGACCTGTCCTGCCAAGCCATCAACGGTTATAAGGTTGCGCCGGGGGATACGTTCTCCTTCAATCAGGCGACGGGGCAGCGCACGGCGGCGAAGGGCTACAAGGAAGCAACAGCGATTTCCGGCGGGCAGAGCGTGCCGGAGGTGGGCGGCGGCGTATGCCAGACCAGCTCGACGCTCTTTAACGCCGTCGCGCGCGCGAATCTGGAAATCGTCTACCGCAGCCCGCACGCGTGGCCGAGTTCCTACGTCCAGAAGGGGATGGACGCGACGGTCAACTGGCCGAATCTGGACTTCAAGTTCAAGAACGATACCGAGTGGCCGATTTACATCGTCGCGAATTATTCCAAGCAGAAGTGCACCGTCGAAATTTACGGGATGCTCCTGCCCGACGGCGTGTCGATTGACCTGGAAAGCACCGTCACGCGCACGATTGACCCGCCGAGCGACACCAAGTACGTCCAGAACACGAAACTCGCCGCCGGTACGCAGGAGACGACCATCAAAAAGCGCACCGGCTACGTCGTCGAAACCTACCAAATCTGGTATCAGAACGGCAAGGAAGTCGACCGCAAGCTGCTCTGTACGTCAACGTATAAGGCGTATCAGGAAACAGTCGAGTATAATTAAAAAACCGCCCGGTTATCTGCCAAAACACAGATGTACCGGGCGATTCTTTTTGCTTTTCGCGGAATCGCGAACAAACCATCAAATTCCGCATTCCGCATTCCGAATTACCTTCAGTCTGCCGATGTGCTGACGGACTTGTTCCGCACGAACAGAATCAGCGACTGCTCGTCACTGTCGTAGATGGTCGTTGCACGGAGCGCCGTGCGCAGGAACATGTCGGAGATGTACAATTCGCCGTTGTCCAGCCGGACGGCACCGGATTCCATCGCAACTGCGCTGCCGTCCACCATCACGGACAAACCGCTGTCCGTCTCGCGGATGACGACCGTGTAGCCTGCCGCGGACAGCACCCACACGCCGCTTTCGCTCACATCCAGCTGCCAGTCGTCGATGCAGGCCGCCAGCTCGCGCAGGGACATGACCGGACTGCCTACTGTGTTCACCCACAGGCTCGGACGGCGCGTGTAGCCCACGCCATCCTGCGTGACGGTCATCGTCAGCGCCTGTCCATTGCCGCCGCTGCCGAGGAAGATGCTGCCATTCGGGAGCAGCGTCAAGCCATCCGGCGTATACACGGGCGCTTCGGTCGTCACTACGTCCACGGGGAAAGCGTCCGTCACATCGGGCAGGGGCAAATCCTCCGCCGTGGGCGCGGCGCGCGGCGCGGGCGTTTCCGGCGCGGGGGTCGGGGTCGCCGTCGGCGGCACGGTCGGCGGGGAGTAAGGCACAACGTTCGGGTCTTCAAACAGGCGCGTCTGCGTCGCCTGACCCGCAATGCCGTCCACGGACAGCCCGTTCGCCTTCTGGAAGCGGCGGACGGCGGCGGTCGTCTTGCTGCCGTACGCGCCGTCATCCTCGCCCTCTGCCAGATAGCCCAGCTCAATCAGCTTTTTCTGCACCTTCAGCACGCCTGAGCCGCGGTCTTGCCACTGCACGGTCTTGTAGCCCATGTTGGGCGTAATCGTGGGTTCGGGGATGGGCGAGGCCGTCGGCGTGGCGGTGGGCACGTCGGTAGCGGCGGGCGCGTTGGGAATCGGGGATGCCGTCACGTTCGGCGGCAGGGGCGTCGGGGTCGGGACATCCTGCGGCAGCGGCCCTTCCTGAACGGAGAAGGCGACGGTCAGCGCGACATACGCCAGAAGCGTTTTCAAAAAGTCCATGAGGAATGTTCCTCCTTGCATTCTAAATCAGCTTCTATTATACGACAAAATTCTGGTTTGCGCAACCTGATAGCGCGTTTTTTCCGTTTGCAGATTGTAAAAATTACGGATTCGCGCTATAATGGCGGCAGGAAAAACTCATCAGCAGGAGGAATCAGCCATGAAAGAACCGATTTTGGTGATGATGGCGGCGGGCATGGGCAGCCGCTACGGGGGACTGAAGCAGCTGGATCCGGTCGGCCCGGACGGCGAGGTCATCCTCGATTACAGCCTGTACGATGCGTACCAGGCGGGCTTCCGCCGCGTCGTGTTCCTGATTAAGCACGAGATTGAAGATGCCTTCAAGGCGATGGTCGGTTCGCGCGTGCCGGCGGGGATGGAAGCAAACTACGCCTTCCAGCAATTGGATAAGCTGCCGGATGGCTTTTCCGTCCCGGAAGGGCGCGTGAAGCCGTGGGGCACGGGGCACGCGGTGCTGTGCTGCCGCGAATTCCTCGATGCGCCGTTCCTCGTCATCAACGCGGACGACTACTACGGCGCGGGCGCGTTCAAGCTGGCGTATGAGTACCTGCGGACGCTGCGGGGCAAGCGCGGCGAGTACTTCATGGTTGGCTACGCGCTGAAGAATACGCTGACGGAGAACGGCTATGTGTCGCGCGGCGTGTGCACGGTCAACGAGTTCGGCTTCCTGAAGGAGGTGCGCGAGCGCACGCACATTATCGCCAGCTGCGACGGTCCGCTGTTCACGGAGGATGGCGAAATGTACCGCCGCCTGCCGGACGATACGACCGTCAGCATGAACTGCTGGGGCTTTACGCCGGATTTTCTGGATGCGCTGGCGGAGGGCTTCGTGCCCTTCCTGAACGAGGCGATGGAGAACAACCCGATGAAAGCGGAGTATTACCTGCCGACCGCCGTCAGCCGCCAGCTTGACCGTCACCGGGCGACGGCGCGCGTGCTGACCTGCCCCGACCGCTGGTACGGCGTGACGTACCACGAGGACAGGGCAGTCGTCGCCAAGGCGATGCTGCGCAAGGCGGAGGAAGGCGAGTATCCGCGGCCGCTGTGGGGAAAGAAATAATTCGGAATGAGTGTGCTGGTGCGGAAATAATTTGCGCGGAGTGCTTGCATTTGCGGCGGGCGTGGTGTATAATCACAGCAGAGCAATGAACGGTTCTGACGCGAGGAACGTCCCGGAAAGCGAGTGCGCGGCGGTGGAAGGCGCATGGGGAGCGGGCGCGTCATCCCGACCGGGAGCTGCGGCTAATCACCGCCGGTTCGTCTCCGAGAGCGGACGCAAGAGAGAGGACAGGGGGGAACATCCGCCTTTGCCCTAAGCCGGGTGGTACCGCGAAGCAATGCAATCCGCAATGCCTTCGTCCCTGCAAGCATAGCAGAGGCGGAGGCTTTTTCTCATACTATTTCCAGATTCGCCTGTGCTATCTGCTTGCGCCTTTTCCCCGCTGTCGTCCGCTCATTCCACTTAGCGTAGCGCTGCTACGCTGCGTTTCATTCGCGTTAGCCAGCGAGAAAAATTCGCGGCGCATCTTAGCGCATTCTCATCAGGAAATAGTATCGCCTCGAATCATCAATCATCAATCATGGAGGGAAAAAATCATGGCCAAGGAAAAGAAACAGGAATTTGTCACCCACATCACCCCCCGCGACGAGGATTTCTCCCAGTGGTACACCGACGTTATCCTCAAGACGGAATTGTGCGACTACGCGCCCGTGCGCGGCTGCATGATCGTGCGCCCCTACGGCTACGCGATTTGGGAGCGCATTCAGGCGGAAATGGACAAGCGCTTCAAGGAAACGGGTCATCAAAATGTGTATTTCCCGATGCTGATTCCGGAATCGCTGCTGCTGAAGGAGGCGGAGCATGTGGAAGGCTTCGCGCCGGAAGTGGCGTGGGTGACGCAGGGCGGCACGGAAAAATTGCAGGAACGTCTGGCAGTGCGCCCGACCTCCGAAACCATCTTCTGCACGATGTACGCCAAGTGGGTGCAGACGTGGCGTGACCTGCCGATGAAGTACAACCAGTGGTGCTCCGTCATGCGCTGGGAGAAGGCGACCCGCCCGTTCCTGCGCACGAGCGAATTCCTCTGGCAGGAGGGTCACACCATCCACGCGACCGCCGAGGAAGCGCAGGAAGAAACGATGCAGATGCTGCACGTCTATCAGGAAGTGGCGGAAAACGTGATGGCGCTGCCGGTGTATGTCGGGCAGAAGTCGGAAAAGGAAAAGTTCGCTGGTGCGCGCGCGACGTACTCCATGGAAGCCATGATGCAGGACGGCAAGGCGCTGCAGGCAGGCACGAGCCACAACTTCGGCACGAATTTTGCCGAGGCGTACGGCATTCAGTTCCAGAACAAGGAAGGCAAGCTGACTTACGCCGAGGAAACGAGCTGGGGCGTATCGACCCGCCTGATTGGCGCGATTATCATGACCCACGGCGACGAGCGCGGTCTGCGCCTGCCCCCGCGCGTTGCTCCGATTCAGGCGGTCATCCTGCCGATTGCGGCGCACAAGCCGGGCGTGATGGAGGCGTGCGAGAAGCTGCTTGAGGAATTGAAGGCGGCGGACATCCGCGTCAAGCTCGACGACCGCGACACGGTCTCCGCAGGCTACAAGTTCAACGACTGGGAGATGAAGGGCGTGCCGGTGCGGCTGGAAGTCGGCCCGCGCGACCTCGAAAACGGCGTCGTGACCGTGTTCCGCCGCGACCTGTGCGAAAAGGTGACGCTGCCGCTGGAAAATCTGGCGGACGAATTGAAGGCGCTGCTGGACGACATTCAGCAGACCCTCTTTGACCAGGCGAAGAAGTTCCGCGACGAAAAGACCCACGTCGTCCACAACATGGAGGAACTGGGCGCTGCCGTCGAAAATGGCTTCGCGAAGGCCATGTGGTGCGGCGAACGCGCGTGCGAGGACGAAATCAAGGAGAAATTCAACGCCTCCTCCCGCAATATGCCCTTTAACCAGGAAAAGGAATGGTTCGGCGACACCTGCGTCTGCTGCGGCAAAAAGGCGAAGAAGGTCATGTATTTCGCGAAGGCGTACTAATTTTCCCGGCAAATTGCCTGAAATTTTCCCGAAAGGCGCGAATTAACCATTTACAAACGGGAAAAAATCTGATACAATAATGGATGGGTCTGCGAACCGTTTGCGCGGACGACCGAAGACTCCGACGGCGCACTGCGTGAACAGGCGATTGCCCACGGGCATTGCCCGAAATAAAAATTTGGAGGATGAAATTCCATGACCAAGAGCGAAATCATTGCCACCTACGCCCAGCATGAAGGCGACACCGGCTCTCCCGAAGTGCAGATTGCCCTGCTGACCGACCGCATCAACCACCTGAACGAGCACCTGAAGACCAACCGCAACGACCACCACTCCAACCGTGGTCTGCTGCTGATGGTCGGCCGTCGCCGTGGTCTGCTGGAGTACCTGAAGAAGACCGACATCGAGCGTTATCGTGCGCTGATCGCTAAGCTGAACCTGCGTAAGTAATTTTCGCAGCGAAACGGCGGCTTTGCGCGCAAGAGCCGCCGTCTGGAGACACGCGGCAGGGGAGAATCCCCCTGTGCATTCCTCCTCACGGCGGCTTTTTGCGGCAAGGCGGCGCAGAACATGGGCAGGGTCTGGAGATGTTATCCCTTGAAAATCCCGAATCGCCTGATTCAGGGGGTTTTCATATGATAGCATCTCCGGGCGGTTCAGGAAGGCGGATGGCTGCCTTTCTACGACTGAGTATAAGGAGATTCTCAATGGAAAGCAAAAAGTACAGCATGGATCTGGCGGGCCGCGAGCTGACGCTGGAATTCGGCAAATACTGCGAACAGGCGGCTGGCTCCGTCTGGGTGCATCTGGGCGATACCGTCGTGATGGTGAACGCGACGATGGCGCCGACCCCCCGTCCCGGCGTGGACTTCTTCCCGCTGGCTGTGGACGTGGAGGAAAAGCAGTACTCTGTGGGCAAGATTCCCGGCGGCTTCATCAAGCGTGAAGGCCGTCCGACCGAAAAGGCGACCCTGACCTGCCGCCTGATCGACCGCCCGCTGCGCCCCCTGTTCAACAAGGGAATGCGCAACGATGTGCAGGTTGTTGTGACCGTGCTGAGCGTTGAGCAGGATGTGCCGCCGGAAATCCCCGCGATGATCGGTTCGTCCATCGCGCTGGCGGTCAGCGAAATTCCGTGGAACGGCCCGACGGGCGCGGTGGTTGTCGGTCGCGTGGACGGGCAGTACGTCATCAACCCCGATGAAGAGCAGCGCGCAAAGAGCGATATGCACGTTTACCTCGCCGGCACGAAGGACGCCATCATGATGGTGGAAGCGGGCGCGAACGAGGTCAGCGAAACGGCGATGCTCGACGCCATCATGTTCGGCCACGAGTACATCAAGCAGCTCGTCGAGTTCCAGGACAAGATTGTGGCGGAAATCGGCAAGGAAAAGGTCGAAGTGCCGCTGAACGTGACTGGCGACGACGTGAAGCAGGCCGTGCGTGAATTCGCCTACGACAAGTGCGTGTGGGTGTTTGACACCTTCAACCGTCAGGAGCGTCAGGCACGTGAAGCGCAGGTCAAGCAGGAAACCATCGAAGCGCTGGCGGAGCAGTTCCCGGAGCGCGAAGCCGAAATCGCCGATGCGCTGTACTACCTGAACAAGGAAGTCATGCGCAAGAAGATTATCGAGCAGGGCATTCGTCCTGACGGCCGCGGCGTGACGGAAATCCGCCCGATTTGGTGCGAAGTGGGCGTGCTGCCGCGCGTGCATGGCTCTGCCGTGTTCACCCGTGGTCAGACGCAGGCGCTGACTGTGACCACGCTCGGTTCTACCAGCGAGGGTCAGGTGCTGGATGGCCTGTCCAGCGAGGACTTCAAGCGCTACATCCACCACTACAACATGCCGCCGTACGCCACGGGCGAAGCGGGGCGCCTCAAGAGCCCCGGTCGCCGCGAAATCGGCCACGGCGCACTGGCGGAGCGCGCACTGCTGCCCGTCATCCCCTCTGAGGAAGAGTTCCCCTACGCAATGCGCCTGGTGAGCGAAATCCTGTCCTCCAACGGCTCGTCCTCCATGGCGTCCGTGTGCGGTTCCACCCTGTCCCTGATGGACGCGGGCGTGCCGATTCACGCGCCGGTCGCGGGCGTTGCGATGGGCTTGATTAAGGACGTGGAGTCCGGCAAGGTGGCTGTTCTGACCGACATTCAGGGCCTGGAAGACTTCCTGGGCGACATGGACTTCAAGGTCGCTGGTTCCATGAACGGCATCACCGCCATCCAGATGGACATCAAGATTGCGGGCATTGACCGCACGATTCTCGAAACCGCGCTGGCGCAGGCGCTCAAGGGCCGCCTGTTCATCCTCGAAAAGATGCTCAGCTGCATCGGCGAGCCGCGCAAGGAACTGAGCAAGTACGCGCCCAAGATTGTCCGCTTCACCATCAATCCGGAGAAGATTCGCGAGGTTATCGGACCCGGCGGCAAGATGATCAACAAGATTATTGCCGAAACCGGCGTGAAGATTGACATCGAGGACGACGGCCGCGTGTTCATCTCCACCCCCGACGCGGAAGCTGCCGACAAGGCGCGCCGCATCATCGAGGGCATCGCGAAGGACATCGAGGTTGGCGAGGTGTACACGGGCAAGGTCGTGCGCATCATGAACTTCGGCGCGTTTGTCGAGCTGCTGCCCGGCAAGGACGGCATGATTCACATCTCCAAGCTGGCGAACCACCGCGTGGAGAAGGTCGAGGACGTCGTGAAGATTGGCGACACGCTGGAAGTGAAGGTCGCGGAAATCGACGCGCAGGGTCGTGTGAACCTCGTGCGCAACGACATCACCTACGACAACACCGCCGCGGCTGCCCCGCGTCGTGCGGAAGGCTTCCGTGCGCGTCCTCCGCGCCGGGATGGTCGGAACTAATCGCGTTTCCGACAACCTTTCGGCGGATGAATGCCATCCGGCTGAATGACTTCTGCATAATTGGCTGATTTTGCAGCAGAGGGTTTCGCTCCTGCGGGAGCGACCAAAGGGCAACGGAAACGGACGAAGTCCGCGATCGCCCCCTTGACCCCTTCGGCGATCGCCACTTGCATAGTAGGTCGTAACTGGAACATTAGAAAACTGGATTATCATAGAAATTCGCAAAAGTCCCTGCGATTGCACCGGGCTTTTGCGAATTTTCTGCTTTTTCGGGGGAATCGTACGAAACGATGCAATTGTGCATCAGAAAGGAATCAAATGGATAGCATACTGAAAAACGTAGCGGGAGCTGATGAATGTATGCGTGACGAATGGGTGCTGCCGAATGGCCTGCGTGTGCTGGGGGAACGCCTGCCGCATCTGCGGTCGGTGTCCATCGGCGCGTGGATGCATGTGGGTTCGATGATGGAAACGCCGGAAGAAAATGGCCTCTCCCACTTCATTGAGCACATGATTTTCAAGGGAACGACGAAGCGCACCGTCCGGCAGATTGCCGAGGAAATGGACGCGGTTGGCGGGCAGCTGAACGCCTTCACGGGCAAGGACTGCACCTGCTGCTACGCCAAGGTCATCGACGAGGACATCGAACTCGCCATCGACATCATCGCCGACATGGTGATGAACGCGACGATGGACGAGAAGGAGCTGAACAAGGAACGCGGCGTTGTGCTGGAAGAAATCTCGATGGACGAGGATTCGCCCGAAGATTTGGTGCATGACCTGCTGGCGAAGGCGCAGTTCGGCACGCAGTCGCTGGGGCAGCCGATTCTGGGGCCGGCGGAACAGGTCGCGGCGTACATCCGCGCCAACTTGATGGACTATAAGAATCACCACTATCTGCCGCGTGAAACGGTGGTGGCGCTGGCGGGCAACTATGAGCCCGCGCAGGTGCAGGCGCTGATGGAAAAGTATTTCGGCACTTGGCAGGGCGGCGAAAGCGCACTCGTTGTGCCGAAACAGCAGGTTTTGACCGGACGGCGCGTTGTGAAGGAAAAGGACACCGAGCAGCTGCACATCTGCCTTGGCTATCCGGGATTCGCTTACGGCACGGACGACGTGTATGCCGTCGCGGTGATGAACAACGTGCTGGGCGGCGCGATGTCCTCCCGGCTGTTCCAGCGCATCCGCGAAGAACTGGGCATGGCGTACTCCATCTACACCTACCCGAACTCGTATCAGGGCATCGGCACATACGGCATTTACGCTGGCATCAGCCCGAAGAACGGCGATAAGGTGCTGGAGGAAATCGACAGCGAACTCAAGCGTTTCCTGAAGGACGGCATGACGGACAAGGAGTTCCGCGACAGCAAAACGCAGCTTCGGTCGGGCTATTTGATGGGGCTGGAAAGCTCCGGCAGCCGGATGCAGGCGATGGGGCGCTCAACGCTGCTCAACGGCCATCCGACTGACCACCAAAAGACGATTGCCGCCATCGAAGCCGTGACGCCGGAAATGGTGATGGACGTGGCACACAAGGTGCTGACTGCCGAGCCGTGCCTGGCGGTGGCGGGCAAGGGCGCGGAAAAATACGCGGAGTAAAGAGACATGAACGAACGGATTATCGCGCTGGACATCGGCGACGCGCGCATCGGCGTGGCGGTTTCGGACGCGTCGCGCCTGATTGCCACGCCCATCGACACCATCTACCGCGTCGGCTACGGGCCGGACGTACGCAAGGTGGTGGAAATCTGCCAGCGCTACGACACGACGCAGGTGCTTTCCGGCTGGCCGCTGAATATGGACGGCACGGCGGGCTTCCAGTCCGAAAAGGTCAAAGCGTTTTGCGAACAGCTGGAAAAAGCGGGGCTTTCGGTCGTCTATCAGGATGAACGCCTGACGACTGTGACCGCGACGAACGCGCTCATCGAGGGCAACATGCACCGGGCGGAGCGCAAGCACAATGTGGACAAGGTAGCGGCGGCGGTGATTTTGCAGCAGTATCTGGACACCTGCCGCAACCAGCAGCAACAGGAGGCAGCGAAAATGGAAGAACAGGACAACATCATTGAACTGATTGACGACGAGACGGGCGCGCCGATTCGCTTCCAGCATCTGGCGACGATTGAACATGAGGGCGAACTGTACATTGCGCTCTCCGAGGCGGATGCGCCGGAGGACGGGCAGTGCGAGGTGTTCATCATGCAGGTCGCGCAGGAAGAAGACGGCACGGAAAGCTATATTCAGGTGGAAGATGAGGCCGTTCAGCAGGCGGTGTTCGACAAATTTCTCCAGCTGGTGAACGAGGGCAGCGGCGATGACGAATAACGACGAGGGCAGCAAACTGGAAGCAATGGGCGAACCGCTGATTGAGCTGACCGCCCCTGACGGCACGGTGATGCGCTTCCGCTTCGGCGCGGTGATTCCGCTGGACGACATCGAATATGCCGTGCTGCTGGAGATGGAGGACAACCCCGACGGCGAGGAGCAGGTGCTGGTGACGCGCATCGAGCCGACGGACGACGGCGGCATGACGTTCGTGGTCGAGGAGAATCCGCAGAAGGTGGAGCAGGTGTTTAACAGCTACGTCAACCTGCGCACGCAGGAGGGCTTGACGGGGCTGACGGACGCGGAGGGGTAATACTATTTCCAGATTCAACTGCGCCATCTGCTTGCGCCTTTTCCCTTCTGGCGTCCGTTCATTCCACTTAGCGTAGCGCTGCTACGCTGCGTTTCATTCACGTTAGCCAGAATGAAAAATTCGCGGCACATCTTGGCGCATTCTTATCTGGAAATAGTATAACACTGCGCGAAAGGAGGGCATCCGCCCATGAAAAAAGGAAAAAAGCGACTGCTTCTGGGATGGATTTGCCTGCTTCTTTCGTTGTGTATGGTGACGGTCGCATCCGCCGAAACGGACGGCACGCCGATTCAGCCCTGCCATCAGGTGACGATGGCCGAACAGAAATCCACCGCGCAAAACGGCGCGTCCATCAGCGTGTGGCACATCACAACCGCGCTGGGCACGGTGGATGCCGAGCTGAACGCGCTGGCGGATGACTACGCGGCGGAACTGTCGCCCCTGCTCCAAAAGCCGGGCAGGGAGCGCACGCAGAACAGCGCGCTCACCGTGCGCATCCTCCACAGCCGGACGGGAATGAGCTGGATGAGCTTCATGGTGCAGGCGCGGCTGGAGTACCATCGGCAGATTCAGCAGGTGCGGTTCACCACGCGCACCTACGATATGCTGACCGGGCAGCGAATCACGCTTGCCGACATTTTCCCGGCGGATTCGCCCGCGTGGACGCTGCTGGAACAAGCGGTGCGCGACGCGGCAAACGCCTATTATCCGGACGAAACGCCCGATGCGGCGGCGGTCGAGGCGCTCTGCGAAAATCTCGCTCAGGCGGATTTCATGCTCTACGGCATGTCGCTGGTCATTCCGCTGCCGTCGGTTTATGAAAATCATCCGCAGCTGATGCAGGCGACGCTGTACTATCCGCAGATTCGCGCGTACATGACCGAAGAAGCGCAGCGGCAGACGGATAACGCGAGCCTGTACCGCTTCTGCGCGCTGACGTATGACGACGGCCCGAACCAGTGGATTACGCCGCATGTGCTGGATGCGCTGATGAAAACCGGCGCGCGCGCGACGTTCTTCCTTGTCGGCAGCCGCGTCAGCGACTTCGCCTATCTGGCGCGGCAGGAGCATGACGAGGGGCACGCGATTGCGACGCACTTCTACGAGCACCTGTACGCGAATCAGGAGCAGGGCGGCAAGTTCCGCGCCATGTACGACAAGGTTAACCGCGCGCATATCGCCGCCATCGGCATTGCCCCGGCGTACGCCCGCGCACCCGGTGGACAGTGGCAGCGCATGGGCAGTTACGGCGTCGGATGGCCGCTGATTCAGTGGACGGCGGAGGCGCAGGACTGGAGCGGCGGCGATCAGGGCCCCGATGCCTACCGCACCGCCAATACCATAGCCGCCAGCACCAAGGACGGCGGCATCATCCTCATGCACGACATGAAAATCAACTCCGCCAAGGCGACGGAGATGTTCATCCCGAAGCTGGAGGAGCGCGGCTTCATGCTGCTGACGGTGGACGAGCTGTTCGCCAAGGACAGCGTGACGCTGGAAGCGAATCAGGCGTACTGGCGCTGCCTTGACGGGGTCACGACGCAGTATTAACCGTACGATTCCGCAAAATGCAGAGGACAGCGAAAAGGCGGGAAAATACGCGTACCTGTGCCGCTGTCTCTTTTTGCGCAAACAAGTGCGAATTTTGTATTTTCCACACGAAAAACAGCGCAAGGGAAGTGCCGACAAGCCGGACAGCCGCCGCTGCTCTTTCCCGCAAGAAATGGAAGCGGCGGGGGGAGTCCAGAGGGGGCTGAAGTCCAGACTTGCACCCTCTTCAGCCCCCTCTGGGCGCTCTTTGGTTACTTTCTGGCGCGCCAGAAAGTAACAACTTCGCGTCCGCAGACGCGACGGGAGCAGCGGAAAAAAATCACCCTAATTTTTAGGCAACACCGCACAAATGAGGTGGTCGGCTGGCGAATGGATTTTTCGTCAGATGCAAATGCAAATTTCGAAGGTTTACTGGCGGTAAATCGAGAAATTTGCATGACGCAGATGGCGGAAAAGACATCGCCAGACGCGCCGCCGAATTGTGCGGTGGTGCCTTAGAACCAGCTGCGGCTTAGCGCATGAAGCCGCAACATTCGCGCGCATTGGAAAGGAGCATTCCGATGATGAAGAAGTACATTGCCTGCCTGCTTGCGGCTATCCTTCTGCTGACCATGCTGCCCGCATCCGCATCGGCGGAGGGCGGAATGCAGGCGTGCCACCGCGTGACAGCGAAGTATACCGATTCCAAGCAGAGCAACAAGAGTGGCATCCGGCTGTGGTCGGTCAAAACCGCATTGACGAGCGTCGATGACGAAATCAATGGGCTGGCGCAGGCGTACGCGGACAAAATCGCCCCGACGCTCCAAGCAGGCAAAGCGACCGGCGATAAGAATAGCCGGCTGGATGTCGAAATCCGCCATAGCAAAACGGGGCTGACGTGGATGAGCTTCCTTGTGCAGGCGCGCACGACCTACCACCGCGACCTGATTGCGCAGGAGTTCACCAGCCGCACGTTCGACATGACGACCGGCGAAAGAATCCTGCTGACGGACATTTTCCCCGAAGGCAGCGAGGGCTGGACGATGCTGCGCGAGAAGCTCAAAGCCCAAATCAACTACTATTTCCCGGATGAAACGCCTGACCCGGATGCCGTTGCGCAGGTGCTGTCGGACGAGGGGCTGCGGAATCTCGACTTCACGCTGCACGGCATGTCGCTGGTCATTCACCTCTCGGCGGACGCGTTCTATCCGGAGCATCACACGCTGATTGAGACGACGCTGTTCTACCCCGACATACGCCCGTACATGACTGAAAAGGCGCAAATCGAAACGGACAATCTTTCCTATTATAAGACCGTCGCGCTGACGTTTGACGACGGCCCGACGCGCACCAACTCCACCAAAGTCCTCAACAGCCTGATGGAGGTCGGCGCGCCGGCTACATTCTTCATGATAGGCAAGAACATGAAGCCCTACGCCGATTTGGTGCAGCGCGCGCACGACGAGGGTCACGCCGTCGCCAGCCACAACTGGACGCACGGCGACGCGCGGAAAATCAGCGCCGCTGCCCTCCGCGCTATGCCGGAGAAGGTCAACAAGGCGTTGATTTCCATCATCGGCATCCCGACGCGCTATGACCGCGTGCCCTATGGCGTGTATCCGGCGATGATCAAGGCGAAAGTCGGCTGGTCGTACATCCAGTGGTCGGTGGATACCTACGACTGGCGCGGGCGCAGTACGTCGCTGATTATGAGCAAGACGAAGAAGCAGTTCACCGACGGCGATATTGTGCTGATGCACGACATCAAGGACAACACGCCAAAGACCGCGAAAGTGATGGCGGAATGGCTCTACGAGCAGGGGTACATTCTGCTGACGGTGGATGAGCTGTTCGCCAAGGACGGCGTGACGCTGGAGCCGGACACAGTGTATTTCCGCTGCGATGACGGCGTGACGACGATTAAGAAGTAACGGGGGTGCAAGGGATGAAGCGAATCGCCGCGATACTGCTGGTACTGTGCCTTCTGCTGGCGCAGGCGCTGGCAGAAACGACCATCGACCCGAAGGAAGCGCGAAACATTTCCCTGACGGAAGCGGGGACGAACGAAACGCCCGACGGCATCAGCCCGACGACCGGGCGGACGCTGAGCAAGCTCTATGTGCCGGAGGGGTACGCGGGGCTGGCGGCGACAGGGCGCTATCTGCCCATGCTGGTGCAAATCGGCAATGACGGCGGCGGCGTGGGCAACCGCGCGCCGTGGGGCGTGGCGTATGCGGATATCCTCTACGAAACGCCGCTGACAAGGAGCCACGAAACGCGCATCACCGCCGTTTTTTCCGATATGATCCCGGATTCGGTCGGTTTCGTGCGCTCGGCACGCATCGGGCATGTGTGGCTGAGCGAGGAGTGGGGCGGCGGCTTCCTGTTCTACGGTCAGCAGGAGGTGGAAGGGAGCGACGTGAAGGCGGAAATCAAGCGGCTTGGCGCGGATCTGAAGAGCGTTACCTTCAGCGGCATTGCAGGCGGCACGAACTTCAAGCGCTACTTTACCAGCCGCGCGGGCGCGAAATCCCCTTATGATGTGGATGCAAACGTCGCCGCGATGAGCCGCCTCGTGCCGGAAGACCACGTCGCGCCGAACCACGCCTTCCGCTTCACCGACGATGCGCCCGACGGCGACAGCGCCACCCGCGTCTACATCAAATGGGGGGACAGCGCGAAGCTCTACAACTCGCGCCTTGTCTACCGCAAGGAGTGGAACGGCTACCTGCGCTACATGGGCACGAGCAAGACGAACTGGTACGCCGACCGTGATTCGGACGACAGCGCCATTGCCTTCCAGAACGTGATTGTGCAGTTCACGCGCGTGGACTACAACCACAACAACAAGAATGAGCCGATTATGTACGTCATCGGCGAAAACGGCGAAACGGCGGAGGGCAATGCGGATTTCTTCCTGGGCGGCAAGCATATTTCCGGCTATTGGAAGCGCGACGGCATGACCTCCCGCACGGTCTACTACGATGCAAGCGGCGAGGAAATCGCCCTCCTGCGCGGACGCACGCTGATTGTCATTTTCCCCGATGACGCGGCGTCGAAACGCTCGGTGTCTTACGAGTGAGCAAATGCATATCCCGCAGGGCGGGAGAATTTGTGCCGCTTTGACGCGGGGATGGCGTGGAAAATAATAGGTTCTCACGGAAAGTTGGGGGAGCAAACAAGGGCTTAGGCAAAGCCACAAAAGCTGCACGCGGAAGGAGCATGAAAGTGCGACCAACCCAATCGCGAAAAGGGGTCAAGGGGCAATTGCCCCTTGCAGGGTCAAGGGACAGCGTCCCTTGTGGGGTTTGGGGCAACGCCCCAACTGTTCCGCGGGCGACCATCATCTTAAATGCACTCAACAAAGGCGCAGGCAGCGAAGCGTCCCTGCCCCTAACTTTGCGCGTCCGCAGACGCGCCCCCAAGCTGCTTCCCTCCCAAGCTTCCGTGAAGAACCAAATAATACGATTATCAGAACAAATTAGAAACGGCATGAAAAGCTGTCATTTCTTTCTCCGGGCATTGCGTCCCGGAGTTTTTTGTTGCCGAAAAAATAGGAAAATGATAGCCAAATATGGAAAAAACGCTTGACAATCCTTGCCGAAAATCGCCATAATTAAACAGGTAAATTCATACGATTTCTGAATCAACATGAGCCATCAGCCTGCACGTTTTTCCCTTTGACGTCCGCGCATTTCACTTCGCGGCAGCCAGATGAAAAAAATCCGCAGCGTATTTTGGCTTGTTTACATTCGGAAATCGTATCAGGTTGAGGGAGTGGAATTGGAAAATGGAAAGCGGTGCAAACACAAAGGAAGTACTGACCCCGAAAAACGTCTATCGCTTTTTGACGGATAATCTGCCGGGGCTGTATCCGCATGGGGTGATTCCGGTGGCGGAGCGCAAGGGCTTGACGCTGGTGAAGTTCTGGGCGCAGGTGCTCGACGGAATCATTCCGCCGGAATGGCACGCGTCGCTCTTTGGAGGCACGCAGCGCTCGCGGCGGCTGAGCGACATGATGAACCGCACGGGCGTGCAGCCGCTTCCGCCCAAATTGCAGCAGGAGATGAACGCACTGCTGTCCGGGGAGACGCTGATTCGCCTGAGCCAGCAGGTGCAGGATTTCCTGCGCAGCGCGCACTACGATGCCGATGCCCTCACGCGCGCCCTGCCCGACTTCGTGCGCATGATGATGGAAAACGAGGAATGCATGAAGCCGGAGCATGTGCAGGTGTTTGAGAACCTGCGGCAATCGCGGGAGACGCTGCCGCGCACGTTTGTGGACATGCTGACGCTCTCGTGGCTGGTGCTGCTGGCGTTCTACGGGCCGGAAATGGGCAGCCGCGAGCTGCTGGACTTCTGCCAGGCGCAGGAGCACTCGGCGCAGGCACTGTATCTGCTTTCGTCGCACGTCACGTTCGGGCGGCGCGTGCCGCTGTCGATGACAGGGCGCAACTGCGAATTGTGCCGTCAGGGGCTATCAAAGGATGAATACGTCATGGATGCGGCTTCGTGCCTGCCGCAATTGACGGACGCGATTCGGCAGGGCGGCAAAATCGCCGTGACGGGCATGGGCGGCATCGGCAAAACGGAAATGACCCGTCAGGCGCTGGCGCTGCTGGCGAAGGAAGAGCTGTTCAGCCGCATGGCGTGGGTGCAGTACGAAAACAGCCTTGCATCCAGCCTGCGCATGGCGTTTGACGGCTTGGACGGCGTGGCGGAGGAGAACGTGCTCTCAACAGTGCGCGAGAAGCTGGAAGCGCCCTATCAGGGGCGGACGCTGCTGCTGATTGACAGCGTCGATATGCCGCCGGAAGCGGACGAGGGGCTGCGCGAGATTGAGCATTGGGGCTGCGATGTGCTGGTGACGACGCGTTTCCCGCTGGGCGCGGGCTTCCGGAATATCGCCGTGCCGCTGCTGTCGGAGGAAGCCAGCCGGGCGCTGTTTGTCCAGCACGACCCGTACTTGAAAGGCATGGGCAGCGAGGAAACGGAGGCGCTGCATCAGGTGCTTTCGCGCGTGGCGGGGCATCCGCTGGCGATTATCCTGCTGGCGCATCTGGCGAAGATGAAGCGCTGGACGATGGCGCAGCTGCTGGAAGAGCTTGACCGCATCAGCCCGGAGGGACTGCGGCTGGCGGGCGGCAAATTCAGCGCGATTGCGCAGAGAATCGCCCAGATGGTGTCCACCGACGCGCTGACCGACCGCGAAAGGCAGGTGCTGGCGGTTTTCGCCACGTTTCCGGCGTGGACAATCCCGGTGCGGGACGCGCTGACCCTCCTGCGCGACTTCGGCACGGAGGATGAACTGCTGTCCGCGCTGGAAACGGCGGCGGATTACGGGCTGCTGACGTCGAACTGGCGCGGATACGCCATGCACCCCGTGCTGGCGGAGAGCTTCCGGCCGCTGCTGCCGCCGATGGAGAAGGTGCCGAGGCTGGCGGAGGTGTTCGAGGAGTGCAAAGAGCATTACCGCGAGACAGATTATCGGACGGCGCCGCTGATGTCGCTGGCGCTGTACGCAATTTCAGACTTCGATGATGCGCCTGTGGAAACCATGGGCGGCATGACAGTGGCGATTTTTTACCTTTTGAATCTTCGTGGGGGAGAAATTCCTGCCGCACGACTGGAATTGTGGCGACAAAAGAAGCAAGGTGAACTTCAAAAGACAGAACATGGACGCTTCTTGGACGGATGTTTCAGTTTAGCACTTGATTCCATTCTGGGCGGCGATTTGGTGAAAGATGGCGAAAAAGTGATTGCGAATCTTTCCAGCGCTTGTGAAGATGATATAGAGTTTATGCTGCTGACCTGCGGCAATCAGGCGCAGCAGATGGAGCGTGAAAATACCAGCAAATTCCTTGCCCGAATTGGCGAACTGATTCCGCTGAACCATCCGAATGCAGCGGCAATGAGAGCGGAGAAAACAGCTATTGCACTGCTGAACAAGGAAAATGTGCCGCAAGAAGATTTGGATGCAGCCATTTCCTGCTTTATGGAAGCGTTGGATGAACCAAAGCGCGTGGTTGATGCGGCTGGGCAGCTTGCGCAGGTGCTTTGTGCAATGGGACTGGCAGGTATGCCCAGAGAGCGAATCAAAGCACTGGCGGAGCTACTGGAAGAAAAAACGAAGGATGTTGACAATTTGCCGTTTACCTTCTATGAAGGGTGCGAATTGGTTTTTCATATTCTGGAGGAATATGAAAAGGCACTTTCTTACGCGAAGGCTGCTGTTGAGCATACGCCGAAAAACACAAAAACGTATTTTACGGCACTGTACAATTATGTGACGATTATGCAGGAGATGGGGAGAAGGTTGGAAACACAGGAGACTGTAGTTGATGCGCTTAAAAAAGTGCAGAAACTATTTGGCGAAAACAACTCACTGTACTGCATTTTCAAAATGGCGTATATCTCTAATTTGCTCGAATTAAAACAAGGAGAGGAAGCAAATGAAGCCCTAAATCAGGTGCTGCCGATTGTGCGCCAGCAGATGGGGGAAATTGATGCAAAGGTGGTCGAGTCGGCGCGTGTTCGTGCACTTGCACTGCTGGGACGTGAGGAAGAAGCAATCGAATTGGGCAAACAGGTGCGTGCATTCTTTGTTCAAATCGGCGGTGAAGAATGGACACAGGTGAAAGCACTCGACAGAATCATCAGCAAAGTAAAAAAAGGGGGCTATCGGCAGGAAACGTAATATTGCAGCACAATTCCTGCAAGTTCGGCTGCAATGAATGTAACCTGCTTGACAATCCCCATTGTCGCCGTATAATGGAAAGTGGAATCCTGCATTCGGATGAACATTTTCCATTATACGGCATTTTTTGCTGCCGGACGCAAAAGAAAGGAAAAATCCATGACGCTCAAGGAATTTTATGCCGCAGTCGGCGGCGATTATGACGCAACCCTGAACAGAATCCCCAAGGAGTCGATGGTGCTGCGCTTTGCGAAGAAGTATGCCGACGACAAAACCTACGCCCAGCTGACCGAAGCGGTGAAAGCGCAGGACTGGGAAACGGCGTTCCGCGCGTCGCACACGCTCAAGGGCGTGGCGCAGAACCTCGGCTTTGACGGGCTGTACCGCGCCGCGTTCGCGCTGACGGAAGAGATGCGCGGGGGCGCGCCGCTGAAGAACGCCGCCCTCTACGACGCCGTGACGAAGCAGCAGCAGATTGTGCTGGACGCCGTGCAGCAGCTGGCATAAGGACAAGCATATGCGTGAACAGAAATGGAATCTTGGGCGGCTTATCGGGAGGAGCAGTGCGCTGCTTCTCCTGTTTGCGCTGCTCTTCCTGCCGTCGGCGCGGGCGGAGGAAGGGGAGAATCTGCCGAAAATTATCATCGGCAGCGACGAATATCAGCCGTACAGCTACTACAACGTGGATGGCGCGCCGCAGGGCGTGGACGTTGAAATGGCGCGCGAGGCCTTCCGGCGCATGGGCTACGAGCCTGTCTTCCGCCATGTGGCGTGGGAGGATAAGGACGAAGCGCTGGCAGAAGGCACGGTGGACTGCCTGTGGAGCGGGTTCATGATGAACGGCTGCGAGGACAAGTACACATGGGCGCGACTCAACCTGTTCAGCCGTCTGATGGCGGTGGTGCGCGCGGACAGCGCCTATGCGGATTTGGCTGATCTGGCGGGCTGCCGCGCGGCGGTGCAGGTGACGAGCTGGGCGGAATATCTGCTGATTCGGCAGGATCAGCCGGGCATCCCGAAGGTCAAGGCGGTGTACAGCTTCTCGTCGATGGAGGAGGTGTTCGCCGTCATGCGCAAGGGCTACGCGGACACGATTGTCGGGCATGAGTGCGTGCTGAACATCTTCCTTGCGGAGAATGAAGGGCGCTACCGAATGCTGGAAACCCCGCTGGGCACGGCGGAACTCGGCGTTGCGTTCCAGAAGGGTGCGCACGAGGAAATGGCGCGGCAGCTGGAGCAGACGCTGACCGAAATGGCGGCGGACGGCACGGTGGCGAAGATTCTGACGACATACGGCATCAGCGGCATTGTCCGCATGGGAGGAAGCGAAAGCAAATGAAACGGGAAACCTCTCATAAGCGGCACGGCTTCATCAGTATGCTCTGGATGCCGCTGACGCTGTATCTGGTGCTGCTTGTCACAGCCTTTATCGTGCTGACGTGGCATGATACGCGCAATGTCTGGGAGGCAATGGATGAAACGCTTGACTTTGCGGTGGCGCGCCTTGAACAGTATTCCAACGTCATGTCGAACGACCGCGCCATGAGCGAAATCCGCCTGCTGGACAAAACGGCGGAGCTTAGTTCCCGCATCGCAGAAGCGGGGCTGATAACAAACGAACAGCTTGACCAGTACGCTTATGCGCAGCGGCTGACGGGCATCGTCATCCTCGATGCGGACATGAACACCGTCGCCCAAACGACAATCGACGGCGACACGGCGGCGGCGCTGCATTCAATGCTGCAAAAGCCGACGGTGCGGGAGATTGTGGATTACCCCGTGAAGGCGTACATGACGCGGACGCAGGTGGGCGACCGCCTGGTGGATTTTGCCGCCGTCGCGCGCGAGGACGCGCGGGGGCTTGTTGTGGCGTACGCCGAGCGCGAGGAAGAGGACGAGAGCGACATGAAGCTGGAGACGCTCTTCAGCGGCTTCACGTTTGAAATGGACGGCGCGGTCACCGTGTCGGACGGCAGAACCATCATTGCCTCCAGCAGCGCCGAAATCATGGGGGGCGACGTAAAGGAAATCGAGGGGGGTCGCATCCCCCATGCGCAGTGGGACGAATCGGGGCGGCTGCACATTGCTGACGGGCTGAAGGCGTGGTCGGGCAAGCGCACGGCGTTTGAGAACTACTCGGTGTACGCCATGTTCCCGGATCATGCCGTCTACAATTCCCGCAACACCATTCTCCTTTACGGCACGCTGATTTACATGGGAATCTGGCTTTGCTTCGCGTGGCTGCGCGCCCAGCAGTCCCGCCGCGCACTGGAGAAAAACAGCGAGCAGGCACGGATTATCAGCGCCATCAGCGAAATCTACTGCTTCACGTTCCTTGTTAACGTGCAGCGCGGCACGGTGCGCATCATCAAGCACCCGATTGAGCAGCTGATGAAGAGGGAACGCGCGTGGAGCATGAACGAAGTGGTGCGGATGCAGGCGGAACACAACGTTGCGCCAGATTTCCGCGAGGCGTTCATCAGCTACTGCGACCTGACGACCTTGGCGCAGCGCTTGAAGGAAAACCCGAACCTGACGCTGGAGTTCCGCGACCCGAAGGAAAAGGTGTACCTGATGACGGCGCTGCCGCAGAACTACGACCGCCGCGGCAGGCTCGAATCGGTGCTGATGGTGACGCAGGACGTGACGGCGGAAAAGGAACGCGAACGCGACTATCAGCTGCAATTGAAAAAGACGGCGGAGGACGCCGAACGCGCCAACATCGTCAAAACGGACTTCCTGCGCCGCATGAGCCACGATATCCGCACGCCGATTAACGGCATCCGCGGCATGGTGGAAATCAGCCGCCGATATGTGGGCGACGAAGCAAAGCAGGAAGAGTGCCGCGAGAAAATTATGACCGCATCGGGCTTCCTGCTGGATTTGGTCAACGATGTGCTGAACATGAACAAGCTCGAATCCGGCGCGGTGACGCTGGAAGAGAAGCCGTTCAACCTGCGCCAGATGGTCAGCGAAATTGTGACGATGGTGGAGGGGCAGGCGTGGCACGAAAACGTGCAGGTGTCCTGCAAGACGCTGGCGTGGAATCACGAAAACCTGATTGGCTCGCCGATGCACCTGCATCAGGTGCTGCAAAACGTTGTTGGCAATGCGGTCAAGTACAACTGCCCCGGCGGCAGCGTGACCATCTCCTGCGAGGAGAAAGGCTTTGACGGCACGATGGCGACGTTCCTTTTCACCTGTGCCGACACGGGACGCGGCATGAGTGCGGCGTTCCAGCAGCACGCGTTTGAGGCGTTCGCGCAGGAGGAATCCGGCGCGCGCACGGCCTACAAGGGCACGGGGCTGGGGCTGCCGATTGCCAAGGAACTTGTCGAACAGATGGGCGGCAAAATCCACTTTGAGAGCGAACTGGGCGTCGGCACAACGTTCTACATCACCCTGCCGTTCCGCGTAGATCCGAATCCGCCGAAAGCGGAATCCGCCAAGCCGGAGCAGGCGGCGTCCATCAAGGGCGCGCACATACTGCTGGTGGAGGATAACGAGCTGAACATGGAAATCAGCCAGTACATACTGGAGGGTGCGGGCGCGATTGTCGCTCAGGCGTGGAACGGGAAGGAGGCGGTTCGCCGCTTTTCCGAAAGCGAACCGGGTACGTTTGACTGCATCCTGATGGACGTGATGATGCCGCTGATGGACGGACTGGAAGCAACGCGGACGATTCGCGCGATGCAGCGCCCGGATGCGGCGACCATCCCGATTGTGGCAATGACCGCGAATACCTTCTCCGAGGACGAACAGCGCAGCCGGGCAGCGGGCATGAACCTGTTCCTGAACAAGCCGATTGACGCGCAGAAGATGCTCAGCACCGTTGCACAGTGCCTAAAAATACGGCAACAAGACAACTGAATATCGGCAGCGGCATACTTGTGAAAACCTTGACAAGTACAGAAACGCGGTGTACAATAGAGCCATGATCGGCGCGATTCTGAAAGGAATTCCGAAAATACAGGACGCGCGAAAGGAAGGGTTTGTTTTATGAAGAAGCTGCTTGCGCTGGGTTCTGCGCTTGTGCTGGCTGTCTCGGCGATGCCGGCAGTGCTGGCGGAAGATACGGATGCGTTCACCTCTGCGTCTGTGTCGAGCTACTATGGGGATTTCGCCCTGACCGGCGATGAGCTGATGAACGCCATCAACTCCTTCTCCGGCACCTATCTCATCTGCACCACCAACCCCGACGGCACGGCGAACGCGGGCGTGTTCATCTTCGCGTGCGTGAAGAACGAGGACAAGTACTACATCCAGATGGGTCTGGCGGAGAACCAGACGAAGCAGAACCTGCTCCGCACGGGCGAAGCGCTGGCGGTCTACGCCGCGAACCCCTCCACCGAGGAAGGCGCAAAGCCCTACATCACCGCCGGTGCGCGCATGGTGCTCCAGCAGGTGACGGACGAAGAACTGCTCAAGGTGCTCAACACCAAGAACAGCGAAACGGCGCTTTTCTTTGAAATCACTGACCTGCTGCCGCTGGGCTGATTCATGGCTGCATTCGCATCCGCTTCCGCGCTGGGAGCGGGTGCTTTTTTGTCCCCTGAAATTCAAAACACTCAAAATCCATAGGAATTTGCATATTCCTCTTGACAAGCATGGGAATCGGGAGTAAAATCCTATTGCGGAAGTAGGTTATAACTCACCGCACAAGAATGATTTATCAATCAGCCAGAGAAAGGGCTTTTGCAATATGAAACACGCTGAATTGCTGTCCGTCCGCGACCTGCACGTTCAGGTGGGCGAAAAGGAAATCCTCCACGGCGTCAACCTCTCCGTCGGCACAGACGAAACCCATGTCCTCCTTGGCCCGAACGGCACGGGCAAATCCACCCTCGGCTATGCCATCACCGGCAACCCTGCCTATCAGGTGACGCGGGGGAGCATCACGTTTGACGGCGAGGATATTACTTCTATGCCCGTCAATGAGCGCGCGAAGAAGGGCGTTTTCCTGTCCTTCCAGAATCCGCTGGAAGTGCCGGGCGTGACGCTGAGCGCCTTTATCCGCACGGCGCTGGAGCAGAAGAGCGGCAGCCGCATCCGCCTGTGGGACTTTAAGAAGAAGCTGAAGGAAACGATGGCGCTTTTGTCGATGGATGAAAGCTACGCCGAGCGCGATTTGAATGTCGGCTTCTCCGGCGGCGAAAAGAAGAAGGCGGAAATCCTGCAAATGCTGATGCTCGAACCCAAGCTCGCCATTCTGGATGAAACCGACTCCGGTCTGGACGTGGACGCGGTGCGCACGGTGTCCGAGGGCGTCCGCCTGTTCCGCGAAAAGACGCACGGTTCGCTGCTGATTATCACCCACAGCACGCGCATTCTGGAGGCGCTGCGCGTTGACCGCACGCATGTGATGGAAAACGGCGTCATTGTGCGCGAAGGCGACGCGGCGCTGGTGGAAGAAATCAACGAAAAGGGCTTCAAGGGCTGATGGGGGAGCGGCATGACAGAGAAGAGCCAAGTTGCGGACATTGACCGCAGCATTTATGATATTCGCGACGCGGAGCATGACGCGTACCGCATGGAAGCCGGCTTGACCCCCGCCATCGTCGAGAAACTGTCCAAGGAGAAGAACGACCCGGCGTGGATGGAGCAGTTCCGGCTGGAATCGCTGCAAATCTACAATAATATGCGCGTGCCGGACTGGGGGCCGTCGCTGGACGGGCTGGATATCGACCACATCGCGACGTATGTCCGCCCGAACACGAAGATGCAGAACAACTGGGAGAACGTGCCGCAGGACATCAAGGACACGTTTGAGCGGCTGGGCATTCCGCAGGCGGAGCGGAAGTCGCTGGCGGGCGTGGGCGCGCAGTACGACTCGGAGCTGGTGTACCACAACGTGCGCGCGGAAGTGGCGGCGCAGGGCGTGGTGTACACCGACATGGAGAGCGCGCTGCACGGCGAATATGCCGAGATGGTGCGCAAGTACTTCATGAAGCTCGTCACCCCGCGTGACCACAAGTTTGCGGCGCTGCACGGCGCGGTTTGGTCGGGCGGCTCGTTTGTGTACGTTCCCAAGGGCGTGCAGGTGTCCATTCCGCTGCAATCGTATTTCCGCCTGAACGCCAAGGGCGCGGGGCAGTTTGAGCATACGCTGATTATTGTGGACGAGGGCGCAAGCCTGCACTTTATTGAGGGCTGCTCTGCCCCGAAGTACAACGTGGCGAACCTCCATGCCGGCTGCGTGGAGCTGTACGTCAAAAAGGGCGCGAAGCTGCGCTATTCGACGATTGAAAACTGGTCGAAGAACATGTACAACCTCAACACCAAGCGCGCGCTGGTGGAGGAGGATGGCACGATTGAGTGGATTTCCGGATCGTTCGGGTCGCATGTGGGCTGCCTGTATCCGATGAGCATCTTGAAGGGCGACCGCGCCCGCATGGAGTTCACGGGCGTGACGTTCGCAGGCGCGGGGCAGAATCTCGACACGGGCGCGAAGGTCGTGCACGTTGGCAAAAATACCAGTTCGTACATGAACACGCGCTCCATCAGCAAGAGCGGCGGCATCAGCACGTTCCGCTCCAGCGTGGTGGTGGAGAAGAGCGCCAAGCAGGCCAAGAGTGCGGTCTCCTGCCAGTCGCTGATGCTCGACAGCGAGAGCCGCTCGGACACGATTCCCGCGATGGACATCCGCACGTGCGACGCCGCCATCGGGCATGAGGCGAAAATCGGCAGCATCAGCAACGACGCGGTGTTCTACCTGATGAGCCGCGGCATGAGCGAAGAGGATGCGCGCGCGCTGATTGTCAGCGGCTTTGCGGACAACGTATCCAAGGAACTGCCGGTGGAATACGCGGTGGAGATGAACAACCTCATCCGCCTTGAAATGAAGGGCAGCATCGGCTGAGCGGAAAGGAGCATCCATCAATGGAGAAAATGACCATCAATCAGCTGCCCAGCCGGACGTGGAATCGTCTGGGCGTGAATGAAGCGAGTATTGACTGGGACGAAAGCGCGACGGTCGTGCTGCCGGAAGAATCCGCGGAAAAGGCGGATATGCTGATTGCATCGGACGCGGCGTATGCCCGCAGGCGCGTGACCGTTCAGGCGGAGAAGAACACGAAAAAGTCGCTTTTCCAGACCCTTCGCACGGCGGGCAAGCTGCATGTGCAGACGGAGCTGACCGCCGAGGACGGTGCGGAAATTGAGCTGATTCAGCTGGTCGCGCCGGGCGAAAACGCGCTGGTGTATGATGAAGTCATCGGGCACTGCCACGGCAGCGGGCGGATTGTGCTGCGGCAAGTGACGCTGGGTCACGGCGATGTGTACGCGCAGACGGGCATCGGGCTGGACGGCGAGAACGCGTCGTTTGCGGCGAATATCGGCTATCTGGCGCGGAAAAATCAGACGCTGGACATGAACCTTGTCGTCAACCACTGGGGGAAAAAGACGAAGTGCGAAATCAACGCGTCCGGCGCGCTGAATGACGCGGCGAAGAAGATTTTCCGCGGCACGATTGACTTCAAGCGCGGGTCGTCCGGGTCGGTCGGCAGCGAACAGGAAACGGTGCTGATGCTGGGCGAGGACGCGGTGAACAAGACCGTGCCGGTCATCCTCTGCGCGGAGGAGGACGTCGAGGGCACGCACGGCGCGACCATCGGCGAGATGGACGACGACACGCGCTTCTACTTCGGCAGCCGCGGCATCGACCGCGAAACGGCGGAAAAGCTGCTTTCGCGCGCGGCGATTGCCCGCGTGGCGCAGCAGGTGAAAAGCGAAACGGCGCGCGCGGCGATACTGAACGAACTGGATGGGGAAATGGATGAAAACGACGGATTACAGGCGTGATTTTCCGCTGCTGATGCAGGAAACGGCGGCGTATCTGGACAACGCGGCGACGGCGCAGCGCCCGCGGTGCGTGCTGGATGCGGAAAAAACGTTCTATGAGACGCAGAACGCGAATCCCCTGCGCGGGCTGTATCCGCTGAGCATCGCGGCGACGGAGGCGGTGGAGGAGGCACGCGTGGCGGTTCGCGATTTCCTGCACGCCAAGAGCAGTCAGGAGATTATTTTCACGCGCAACACGACCGAGGCGCTGAACCTCGTGGCGTACAGCTATGGGCTGTCTCACGTCCACGCGGGCGACGAGGTGGTGGTGTCCATCCTGGAGCATCACAGCAACCTGCTGCCGTGGCAGATGGTGTGCCGGCAAACGGGCGCAACGCTCAAATTCATCGACTGCGAAATGGATGGACGGCTCGACCTGAACAAAGTGGCGGAAGTCATCACGGAGAAAACGAAAATCGTCGCCGTGACGCACGTTTCCAACGTCATCGGGCGCGTCAACCCGATTCGCGAAATCGCGGATATGGCGCACCGCGTCGGCGCGGTCATCGTGGTGGACGGCGCGCAGTCCACGCCGCATATCCCCGTGGATGTGCAGGCGCTGGACGCGGATTTCCTCGCGTTTTCGGGGCATAAGGTGTTCGGCCCGATGGGCATTGGCGCGCTGTACGGCAAACGCAGGCTGCTGGAAAAGATGCCGCCCTTCCTCTCCGGCGGGGAGATGATCGAGTCCGTCACGCGCACCGGGGCGACGTATGCCGAGCTGCCCTACAAGTTTGAGGCGGGCACGGGCAATGCCGCCGGCGCGGTCGGGCTGCACGCGGCGATTCGCTATATGCAGTCCGTCGGCTTTGACACCATGCACGAGCGTGAAACGGCGCTGGTCGCCCGCATGATGGCGGGGATGGCGGATATGCCGTTCATCCATGTGCTGGGGTCGGCAATTCCTGAGGAACACAGCGGCATTGTCACATTCACGGTGGATGGCGTGCATCCGCATGACGTGAGCGAAATCCTCGCGGCGGACGGCGTGTGCATCCGCGCGGGGCATCACTGCGCACAGCCGCTGCTCAAGCATCTCGGCTATTCCTCGACGGTTCGGGCAAGCTGCGCGTTCTACAACACGCCGGACGAGGTGGATCGGCTGCTGGACAGCCTGAAAACAATCAGGGAGCGAATGGGCTATGGAAAACAGGAGCTTTTATAACGAAATTCTGACGGAACACAACATCCATCCGGAGTTCAAGCACGATCTGCCGGACGCGAACATCGAGCTGGAAGGCGTCAACCCCAGCTGCGGCGACGACATCACGCTGAAGCTGAAGGTGGATGGCGACGTGATTACCGACGGCGCGTTCATCGGCGACGGCTGCGCGATTTCGCAGGCTTCGGCGGACATTATGCTGGGCATGATTGTCGGGCGGAAGAAGGAGGAAGCGCTGCGCTTGGGCGAAATCTTCCGCAAGATGATTCAGGGCGAAGCGACGGCGGAGGAAATCGACGAACTGGAGGAAGCCGGGGCGCTGAAGGATATTTCGCACATGCCCGCGCGCGTGAAGTGCGCCGTGCTGGGCTGGCGGACGCTGAAGGAAGCCATCGGGGGAGAAGAGGAATAAATAGGAAAGCACCGGACGGGGCGCGATGGCTCTGTCCGGTGCTTTTATTCATACGGTGGAGAAATTTATGTGTGTTTTGAAGATGCTTGATTTTGTCCGCTGCTCCCGTCGCCTCTGCGGAGGCGAAGACGTTACTTTCTGTTGCGGCAGAAAGTAACCAAAGAGCGCCCAGAGGGGGCTGAAAAGTGAAAGAGCGGGGATTTCAGCCCCCTCTGGACTCCCCCCGCCACTGCAATTTCTTGCGGGAAAGATTGGCGTTTTGTTTTGTGCAGCCGCATTCGTCCGCTTTCAATAGGTTTGTGATGCGTGAATGCTGGTTCGGGGTAAAAAATCGCTGTCCGCGTCCCGGCAGCGTTTCAGCCGACAACAATATTCGCAAACAGAACCCGACCGGGCAGGGGAGAAATCCTCCGTCCGGTCGGCTTTTTGCTGCGGTATGTTTGTAAGCAAAAGAAAAGGCCAAGGTTTTTCAACCTTGACCATCCGTGGAGCATAGGAGATTCGAACTCCTGACCTCGACAATGCGAATGTCGCGCGCTACCAACTGTGCTAATGCCCCAAGCGCTTATTCTCTTTGTGTCAGGCGGTGAAGCGCTGAGCACAGAAAGTATTATAGCATAGTTTTCGGAAAAATGCAAGGGGTTTTTTGAAATTTTTTCGGGAAAATTGCAAACTTTTTTTCAGGCGGCATTTGGGGTAAATTTCAGAATACACGTTCGCTTATTTTGCGCGAAAAACTGCTTTTCTGCCCGGCGACTCTTGTGCATGTGCGCCGATTATGGTATAATGCCCATGATGAAGCAAACGGAGGAGAGAACGGATGGATGCAGAAATGCTGCGGAATGTGCTGACGATGCTGGGCACGGTGCTGGGCGCGATTTTGGTGCTGATGCTGGTGGCGAAAATCACGAGCATGGTGCATGTGGAGGCGGACGATGCGCGCGCGCCGATTGACAGCATGGAAGCGAGCGTCGTCGGCAAGCGCACGCTGGTGACGCAGGAGGACGGCGCACCGAAAACCATCTACTATATGACCTTCCAGAAGGTGAACGGAATGCGGATGGAGCTGGAAGTGCCGGGCGAGGACTACGGCTTGGCGGCGGAAGGCGATCAGGGCGTGCTGGTCGCGCGCGGGGAAGAATTTATCGTCTTTAAGCGAATGATTTGAAATTATTGGAGCTTCCCAAACAAGCGGCGGCACCGAAGGGGTAGAGGGGGCGAGCGGAAAGCCCCCTCCTCGCGTCCGCAGAGGCGAAATCCTCTGCAATAATCGCATACTGTAAGGAGTAAAACAGAAATTATGGCATATCAAGCACTCTACCGCCAGTGGCGCCCCAAAGACTTTTCCAGCATGGTGGCACAGGAGGCGGTCATCTCCACGCTGCGCAATCAGGTGATGAGCGGGCGCGTCGCCCATGCGTACCTCTTCTGCGGCAGCCGCGGCACGGGCAAAACATCCACCGCGAAAATCCTTGCGCGCGCCATCAACTGCGAGCATCCCGTGGGCGGCGACCCGTGCGGGCAGTGTGAATCCTGCCGCCGCCTGCTGGCGGACGAGTCGATGGACGTGATGGAAATCGACGCGGCGAGCAACAATGGCGTCGAGGAAATCCGCAATCTGCGCGAGACGGTCAAATATCCGCCGCAGCAGGGGAAATACAAGGTCTACATCATCGACGAAGTGCACATGCTGTCCACTTCCGCGTTTAATGCGCTGCTGAAAACGCTGGAGGAGCCGCCGGCGTACGTCGTTTTCATCCTCGCGACGACCGAGCCGCAGAAGCTGCCCGCGACGATTCTCAGCCGCTGCCAGCGCTTTGACTTCGGGCGGATTCCGGCGCGCCAAATCGCGGGGCGGCTGCGTCAGGCGGCGGAGGGCGCGAAGGCGGAAGCGTCGGAGAACGCGCTGATGCTCATCGCCCGCGCCGCAGAGGGCGGAATGCGCGACGCGCTGTCGATACTGGACATGTGCCTGGGCTATTCCAATCAGGTGACGGAAGACCTCGTGCGCAATGTGCTGGGCACGAGCGACCGCAGCTTCCTGTTCCGCTTCGCCGACGCGCTGGAAAAAGAGGACGCGTCCGCCGTCATGCGGATGATTGACGAATTGATGCGCGCTGGGCGCGAACCGATGGTGTTCGCCAAGGACGTCAGCCAGCATCTGCGCGCGCTGCTGATTGCCAAGTGCAGCCCCGACGACTTGAGCGCCCTGCTTGACCTGACGCAGGAGGACGCGCAGGAGTACGCGCAGCAGGCGGAAAAATTCACCACGACGCGGCTGATGAACATGCTGGAATTGTTCATGCGCGTGGAAACGGATTTGCGCTGGGCGTCGTCGCCGCGAATCGTACTGGAAAACGCCGCGCTGAAAAGCTGCCTGCGGACGAGCGAGGCGGATACGGCGGCGCTGAACGACCGAATCAGCGAACTGGAAAAGCAGCTGACCGCCTTGCAGGAGAAGCTGCAAAGCGGCGCGTTTACCCCTGCGCAGTCCACGAAAAAGGCGGCAAAGCCTGCATCTGAGCCGAAGCAGGAAGCGCCCAAGCCCGCCGCGCCTGCCGTGATGACCCCGACCGGCAAGACCGACGCGGACGCGTGGAAGGAAGCCATGAACATCCTGAAGCGTTCCGACCCCGGCACGTTCGCGATGCTGACGATGGGCAAATACGCCGGGTGCGACGGCGACACCTACCGCTGGCAGGCGCCGATGGGGCAGGAGCTGTACGTCGGGCTGATGAATCAGGAGAAGAAGCGCGCGGCGATTGCGTCGGCGCTGACGCAGGCATCGGGGATGCAATGCCACTTTGAGGCGATCGGCGCGGTGAAGGAGAAAAAAGCCGACCAGAGCGACGAGTCCTTCCTCGCGGCGCTGGAAACGACCTTCGGCAAGGCGAACACGATGGTGCAGGAGGACGTGAAGGGGTGAGCAGCGCGGACATTCGCGGGATGTTTGCCGGACTGCCGGGTGCGCACGGCATCATCGAAGCGGCGCTGAACGGGCAGGGGCTTGTGATGACGGATGATTCGGCGCATCCGAGCAGCGCGGCGGTGCTGGCGGGCGATTTCCTCTTCTTCGGCGGCGAACCGTCGGAAGAATTGGTGCGGCGCGCACTGAACGCGGAGAATCGCGCGTGGATTGTGCAGGGGAGCAGTACGTTTCTCGCGCTGGTGCAGGCGCAGCGGTCGGGAACGTGGTCGGAGCGCATCGCTTTTGACCCGTGCCGTCAGCCGGAGGATGCGCACCTGACTGCGCTGCTGGCGAATCTGCCGCAGGGCGTGACGCTTGTGCCGATTGGCGCGGCGGAAATGGCGTTCTGCCGCAAGACACCGTGGGCGGCGGACTTCGTGAGTCAATTCACGGAGGATGAATATGTGCGGAACGGGCTGGGGGTGCTGGTCTGCGCGGATGGTGCGCTCGTGTCGGGCGCATCCAGCTACGCGGCGTATCCCGGCGGTATTGAGGTGGAGGTGGACACAGCACCGGCGCACCGCGGACACGGCTACGCGACGCTGGCAGCGGCAAAGCTCATCTTGACGGCGCATCAGCAGGGGAAAATTGCGACGTGGGACGCGGCGAATGAAACATCAGCACACATTGCGCAGAAACTCGGCTATCGTGTAACCTGCGCCTATCAAGTCTTCACAACGGCGTAACCATTGGCGCACCCGTCAGGATGATTCGCATTCCGCGTTTCCTGCCGGGTGCATTTTTTGACGAAATTTCAACGGTTCGGACGATTTTCACAAAAATTCTGCCGGATTCCTCAGAAAAACCACAAAATTTTTCCGGGCAGCAGGAAATAGGGGGGACATGTAGAATTAGAAAAGTCGGGCTAAATTGTAACCTCAACTTTTCCCGCCCCGAAAGGGGCATGACATGGAGGGAGTTTTGAACATGAGTGAGCAGAACCTGAAGCAGGTGCTGGCGAAAAAGCAGAGCATCCTGCAGGGAGACGCGGAACGAATCGCAAAGCAGCGCGCGGCTGGCAAGCTGACCGCCCGTGAACGGGTGGCGAAGCTGCTGGATGCCGGCTCTTTCGTGGAGACGGACGCGCTGGTATCCCGCAATGGGGATTACGCCGGGGTCGTGACCGGCAGCGGCACGGTGCAGGATCGCCCTGTGTACGTGTTCGCGCAGGATTTCACGGTGCATGGCGGCGCGATGGGGCAGATGCAGGCGCAGAAGATTGTCAAGGTGCTGGATCTGGCGCAGAAGACGGGCGCGCCCGTGATCGCCCTGTGCGACAGCGCCGGTGTGCGCATTGACGAGGGCGCGGCGGCGATGAACGCCTACGCTTCCGTTTTCACCCGTCTGGCAAAGCTCAGCGGCGTGGTGCCGGTCATCGCGCTGGTGCTGGGCCCGGTGGTCGGCGGCGCGGCAATGATCGCCCAGCTGGCTGACATCACCATTGAAGCCGAAAACGTTGGTCAGCTGATGGTCTATGGCCCGCAGGTCATGAGCGCCATTTCCGGCAAGACGGTGGATGCCAAGGCGGTCGGCGGCGCGAAGGCGATGGCTGCGCAGGGCGGCGTCGCACTGACGGCGAAGGACGAGGACGAAGCCATCTCTCTGGCGGTGCAGGTGCTGGACTATCTGCCCGGCTGCAACGCGGAGGATGCCGCGATTGTGGATACCGACGACATGAACCGCATTCTGCCCGTGCTGGACGCGGCGGACGCGGAAAGCCAGCTGGCTGCCATGGCGGACGGCGCGGCGTATGTGGAGCTTTTCAAGGACTACGGCAAGGAAATCCGCGTTGCGCTGACCCGCGTGGGCGGCCGTCCGGTCGGTCTGGTAGTTGGCAACGGCAAGGAGAACGACGGCGTGCTGACGGCGCAGTCCGCAAGCAAGGCCGCGCGCTTCATCCGCCTGTGCGACTGCTACAGCCTGCCGGTCGTGTCCCTGATCAACAGCAAGGGCGTTGCTGTCCCGGCGGTTGACGAGCAGGCGGCGACCATCAAGGCGACCACCCAGCTGCTTTACGCCTACGCGGAAGCGACGACGGCGAAGGTGTCCATCGTCACCGGCAATGCCATCGGTCAGGCGTATGTCGCCATGGGCGGCAAGAGCAACGCTGACGTCACCTACGCGTGGCCGGGCGCGGTGATTTCCGCCCTGACCCCCGAAGCGGCGGTGCAGGTGCTCTACACCGACGCCCTGAAGGCGGATAAGAAGCCGGCGCTCCAGTCCCGTGCGGAATTGGAAGCGAAGTTCGCTGCGGATGTGGCGGACGGCGTGGCGGCTGCCGCGGCTGGCATGGTCGATGACGTGATTGATCCCGCCGAAACGCGCAAGTATGTCATTGCGGCGCTGGAGATGCTCTCCTCCAAGCGCGAATCCAATCCCCCGAAGAAGCACGGCAACCTGCCGCTGTGATTGAGGAAAGGATCGTGTAAAAAATGGGCTTTTTGAATAATCTGGGCTTCGGCTTGATCGTCACACTAATCGGCATGCTGACCGTTTTCTTCGGTCTGGTGCTGCTGATTGGTCTGATCAAGCTGATGGAAAATGCCACCGCGAACCTCGGCAAGGGCGGCAAGAAGGCAAAGAAGCAGGCGGAAGCGCCCGCTCCCGCGCCGGTTGCCGCGCCCGTGGTGGAGGAAGTGCCCGTGGCGGATGACAGCGAGCTGATTGCGGTCATTTCCGCCGCTGTGGCGATGATGATGGAGGATGGCAGCGCCTTCACGGTGCGCCGCGTCCGCCGCGTGCAGAATGCGCCCGCCTGGCAGAAGGCTGGCCGCGAAGAACAGGTGTACAGCCGCTTCTAATATACTATTTCCTGCATTCACCTGTGCCATCTGCTTGCGCCTTTTCCTTTCTGGCGTCCGTTCATTCCACTTAGCGTAGCGCTGCTACGCTGCGTTTCATTCACGTTAGCCAGAAAGAAAAATTCGCGGCGCATCTTGGCACATGCTCATTTGGAAATAGTATCGGCTTGAACATGACAACAAATTGAACGATTTTGACAGGAGGAAATCCCATCATGCGTACCTTCAATATTACGGTCAACGGTCAGACTTATGTGGTGGATGTGGAAGAAGTCGGCGGCGTGCAGACCGCTGCGCCCGTGCGCGCTGCTGCCCCTGTGGCGGCTGCTCCCGTGGCGGCGGCTCCGGCTACTGCGCCTAAGGCTGCTGCGGCGGCTCCCGTGGCGGGCGGCGAACCCGTTAAGGCGCCCATGCCCGGCAACATCCTGGACGTGAAGGTCAAGGTTGGCGACACGGTCAAGGCGGGCACGGTGCTGTGCGTGCTGGAAGCCATGAAGATGGAAAACGAAATTCCCGCCCCCAAGGACGGCAAAGTGGCGCAGGTCGTTGTGACCAAGGGCGCGACGGTCGGCGCGGGCGACACGCTGGTCGTGCTGGCGTAATCCGACGTATTTACCGATCCCGAAGGAAAGTGAGCTGATATAATGGGAATCAATGTGGGCGAAACCCTCATGGGGCTCGTCACGACCTCGGGTATCTACCAGTATCTGACGAACCCGCTGGCGCTGATCATGGTCGCCATCGCTTGCGTACTGCTGTATCTCGCCATTGTCAAGCAATTTGAGCCGCTGCTGCTGCTGCCGATTGCCTTCGGTATGCTGCTGACCAACCTGCTGGGCAGCGACATCTTCCACGAAGAACTCTTCGCCGGCGGTCATGCCAACTGGGCGCTGTTCGGCGGCGCGGTCTTGATAGACGGCAAGGATTTTGTTGATTCCGTGGGCTACATGGTCAATGCCGCCGGTCAGATCCTGACCAGCAACAATGTCGTGCTGGGTCACTTCGTCAACGCCGTCACCATCGACGATCCGACGAAGCTCGTGCCTTTTGCTGACATCCTGGCGCAGTTCGCCGCCAACGGCAACGCAGCTTCCATCATTCTGGAGGATGCCTTCCTGAAGAATGGCGCGGTCTACACCGCCACCGGTGCGATGCTGGCGACGGCAGGCAAGACGATTTCCGCGGGTCTTCTGGACTACCTGTACCTCGGCGTGAAGCTGGGCATCTATCCGTGCCTTATCTTCATGGGCGTTGGCGCGGGCACGGACTTCGGGCCGCTGATTTCTAACCCGAAGACGCTGCTGCTGGGCGCAGCGGCGCAGCTGGGCATCTTCATGACGTTCATCTTCGCGTATGCCGTGTTCGGCTTCTCCGCTGCGGAAGCGGGCGCCATCGGCATCATCGCCGGCGCGGACGGCCCGACGGCGATTTGGCTGACCGGCAAGCTCGCCCCGCACCTCCTTGGCCCGATCGCGGTCGCGGCGTACTCCTACATGGCGCTGGTGCCTGTCATTCAGCCGCCGATTATGCGCGCCCTGACCACCGAGAAGGAACGCAAAATCGTCATGGAACAGCTCAAGCCTGCCACCAAGACGCAGAAGATTATCTTCCCCATCGTCGTCACCATTCTGGTTGCGCTGCTGCTGCCGTCCGCTGCTCCGCTGGTCGGCTGCCTGATGCTGGGCAACCTCGCGAAGGAATGCGGCGTGACCGAACGTCTGAACAAGACGATGCAGAACGAGCTGATGAATATCGTCACGATTTTCCTCGGCGTCACGGTCGGCGCAACGGCGACTGCCTCTACCTTCCTGACGGTGCGCACGCTTGAAATCATCGCGATGGGCATCGTCGCGTTCGGCATGGGCACGGCGGGCGGCGTGCTGCTGGCGAAGCTGATGAACAAGCTCTCCGGCGGCAAGATCAACCCGCTGATCGGCTCTGCCGGCGTGTCCGCTGTCCCGATGGCGGCGCGTGTGTCCCAGAAGGAAGGTCAGAAGGCGAATCCTGCGAACTTCCTGCTGATGCACGCCATGGGCCCGAACGTTGCTGGCGTTATCGGCTCTGCCATCGCGGCTGGCGTGCTGCTCAGTATGTTTGGCTAATGATTCGCTGAACAGATTAGCAGACAGTTGATGGAAACGTATCCGGTCAGGGGCAGGGGAGTGCTTCTCCGCCTCTGACCGAACTGAAGGAGGAAATTCGTCCTATGGCAAAGGTTCAAATTACGGATACCATCCTGCGCGACGGCCACCAGTCTCAGGCCGCGACCCGGATGCGTACCGATGAGATGCTGCCTGCCTGCGAAATGCTGGACAAGGTTGGCTACTACTCTCTGGAGTGCTGGGGCGGCGCGACCTACGACGCGTGCCTGCGCTTCCTGAACGAAGACCCGTGGGAGCGGCTGCGCAAGCTGCGCAAGGCGCTGCCCAACACCAAGCTGCAGATGCTGCTGCGCGGTCAGAACCTGCTGGGCTACCGTCCCTACGCGGACGACGTGGTGGATTTCTTTGTCAAGAAGGCCGTCGAGAACGGCATTGACATCATCCGCTGCTTCGACGCGCTGAACGACCTGCGCAACATGCAGACTGCCGTCAAGGCGACGAAGAAGTACGGCGGCACGGCGGAAATCGCCATGTCGTACACCGAATCCCCCGTGCACAACGAGGATTACTTCGTCAAGCTCGCCGTGGACATCCAGAAGATGGGTGCGGACGTCATCTGCATCAAGGACATGGCGAACCTGCTGCTGCCCTACAAGGCGTACAGCCTCGTCAAGCGCCTGAAGAAGGAAACCGACCTGCCCATCGTCCTGCACACGCACAACACCACCGGCACGGGCGACATGGTGCTGCTCAAGGCCATCGAAGCGGGTGTGGACGTGGTGGATACCTGCCTGTCCCCGCTGGGCTCCGGCACGTCTCAGCCGGCGACCGAATCCCTCGTTGCGACCCTGAAGGGCACGGAATACGACACGGGCTTCGACCTCGACCTGCTGGCGCAGCTGGCGGCGCACTTCCGCACGGTGGCGGATCGCCTGACCAAGGACGGCTGGCGTGACCCGGCGCGCGTGCTGGGCGTGGACGTCAAGACCCTGCAGTATCAGGTGCCGGGCGGCATGCTGTCCAATCTGATTGGCCAGCTGAAGCAGGCGAACCAGATGGACAAGTACTATGACGTGCTGGCGGAAGTGCCGCGCGTGCGCAAGGACTTCGGCTATCCGCCGCTGGTCACGCCGACTTCCCAGATCGTGGGCACGCAGGCCGTGATGAACGTGCTGGGCGGCGAGCGCTACAAGATGGTGCCGAAGGAATCCAAGGACTTGCTGGCGGGTCACTACGGCCGTCTGCCGGGCAAGGTGAACGAGGACGTGCGCAAGAAGTGCATCGGCGACACGAAGGTCATCACCCATCGCTACGCCGACGACATTCCGCCGGAACTCGACAAGCTGCGTGAGGAAATGCGCGAATGGTATCAGTGCGAGGAAGACGTGCTGTCCTACGCCATGTTCCCGAAGGTTGCGCCGAAGTTCTTCGAGTATCGCGCGGCGCAGCAGCTGAAGGTGGATTCCACCATGCTGAACAAGGCTGACAAGACGATGCCTGTCTAATAGGTAATACTATTTCCAGATTCGCCTGCGCCATCTGCTTGCGCCTTTTTCCTTCCGCCGTCCGCTCATTCCACTTAGCGTAGCGCTGCTACGCTGCGTTCCATTCGCGTTAGGCAGAAGAAAAAATTCGCGGCGCATCTTGGCGCATTCTTATCTGGAAATAGTATAATGGTCAGGGGCGAATCCGCATGGGTTTACCCCTGACCTTGCTGTGTTTTAGCGTGTGTTTCTAAAATGAGACCGGTGCAGTTTCGAGCAGATTTTCTTGCAATTCAAGGATGAAAACCGAAGGTTTACTGGCGGTAAATCGAGGTTTGAAGACGCGGAAGTGCAAGAAAAGATGCCGAAAATGCTGCCGGGCGAATTTAGAAACACACGCTAGACAAAAAGCATCAAGTGTCAGGCTGTTCGCAGAAAATTTGCCAAAGTACATCTTGATTTTACCGCGCAAGTGGTGTATGATATAGATGCGGAGAATCGGGATTTTCCCTGAATCCGCAGTGTATTGTCCCACCAATTTAAAGAAAGAGGTAGGTTCTACATGGCAGAGCTGAATCTGAGCAAGTATGGCATTACCGGCACGACCGAGGTTGTGCACAATCCTTCTTACGATCTGCTGTTCGAAGAAGAAACCAAGTCCACCAACGAGGGCTATGAAAAGGGTCAGGTGTCCGAACTGGGCGCTGTGAACGTCATGACCGGCATTTATACCGGCCGCAGCCCCAAGGACAAGTATATCGTCATGGACGAGAACTCCAAGAACACCGTGTGGTGGACGAGCGAGGGCTACAAGAACGACAACCATCCGATGACCGAGTCCACTTGGGCGTCCGTCAAGGATCTGGCGATTAAGGAGCTTTCTAATAAGAAGCTGTACGTCGTCGATGCCTTCTGCGGCGCGAACAAGGACACCCGCATGGCTGTCCGCTTCATCGTGGAAGTGGCGTGGCAGGCGCATTTCGTCAAGAACATGTTCATCCAGCCCTCTGAAGAAGAGCTGAAGAACTTCACCCCGGACTTCGTGGTTTACAACGCGTCCAAGGCGAAGGTCGAGAACTACAAGGAACTCGGTCTGAATTCTGAAACCTGCGTGGCGTTCAACATCACCAGCCGTGAGCAGGTCATCCTGAACACGTGGTACGGCGGCGAGATGAAGAAGGGTATGTTCTCCATGATGAACTACTACCTGCCTCTGAAGGGCATCGCCTCCATGCACTGCTCCGCCAACACCGACATGAACGGCGAGAACACCGCCATCTTCTTCGGCCTGTCCGGCACCGGCAAGACCACCCTGTCCACCGACCCCAAGCGTCTGCTGATCGGCGACGACGAGCACGGCTGGGACGACAACGGCGTGTTCAACTTTGAAGGCGGCTGCTACGCCAAGGTCATCAACCTCGACAAGGACTCCGAGCCGGACATCTACAACGCCATCACCCGTGATGCGCTGCTGGAGAACGTCACCCTCGACAAGGACGGCAAGATTGACTTCGCCGACAAGTCCGTGACCGAGAATACCCGCGTGTCCTACCCGATCAACCACATCAAGAACATCGTGCGCCCGGTGTCCGCCGCGCCCGCCGCGAAGAACGTCATCTTCCTGTCTGCTGATGCGTTCGGCGTGCTGCCGCCTGTGTCCATCCTGACGCCCGAACAGACCCAGTACTACTTCCTGTCCGGCTTCACCGCGAAGCTCGCTGGCACGGAACGCGGCATCACCGAGCCGACCCCCACCTTCTCTGCTTGCTTCGGTCAGGCGTTCCTCGAACTGCACCCGACCAAGTACGGCGAAGAGCTGGTCAAGAAGATGAAGGCGAACGGCGCGAAGGCGTACCTCGTCAACACCGGCTGGAACGGCACTGGCAAGCGCATCACCATCAAGGATACCCGCGGCATCATCGACGCGATTCTGTCCGGCGACATCCTGAAGGCGCCCACCAAGAAGATTCCGTACTTCGACTTTGAGGTTCCGACCGAACTGCCGGGCGTGGACTCCAAGATTCTCGACCCCCGCGACACCTACGCCGACGCTTCCGAATGGGAGAACAAGGCGAAGGATCTGGCGTCCCGCTTCGAGAAGAACTTCGTCAAGTACACCGGCAACGACGCTGGCAAGGCGCTGGTTGAAGCTGGCCCCCACGCGTAATTTGACGGTTGCGTAAATATCGAGCGGCTTGTTCTGAAAAGAGCAGGTCGCTCTTTTTGCGTGGAATGAAAAATGACGGCTCATTCCGTTGATGGAAGAGATCCGTCATTTGTTTCGTTCCGGATTATCGGTTTGATTGAGCAGATAGTCGATGCTGACGTGATAGAAATCTGCAAGTTGGATGAGAATGTGCGTCGGAATGTCATTTTCGCCGGTTTCGTATTTGCTGTAACCGGTTTGTGACATATTGAGCATAGAGGCGACGCTGATTTGTTTCAAATCATGGTCTTCGCGCAAATCACGCAATCGACGATACCGCATCAACATCACCTCGCGTAATATTCTATTATAACCTGAAATAGAGTATTGACAAATAACCTGAAACAGGTTACAATAGTTGCAACGGGGTGAACCCGAAAAAAGGAGGAGAAACGAATGAAACGGTTTCTGGCGGTGCTAATGCTGGTGGTCATGATGTGCGGATGTATCGGATTGGCGGAAGAGCAGAAATTCGACTATACCGCGCTGGAAAAGCTGGACGGGTACAGCTATGACAAGTTTGAAAAAACTTGGTCATACTATGGCGCTTATGCAAAGAAATACTCTGATGCGCGGCTTGTGATTGGAATACAAGTCGATGGTGATAAGGATTCTGTACTGGCGGTACAATTCTATGCAAAAGCCGTGGACAACAAGAATGAGACATATAGTATGGTCGAAGAGGTGTCAATACTGGCGGATGACACATTGATTACTTGTAAATTGATGCCAATAGACGGAGAACAAGTAACACTTGTCTTGACATCGAATGCAGATGCACTGCAAGCTATTGCAAATGCAAAAGAAATTTCCTTTAAAGTTAAAATGAAACTTGGAAGCATTACATTGGAGCCGACCATGGAGGATCTTGCTGACTTTATTACAGTGATAAAAACTATATGTGAGTACAACATCTTGTCATATAGCACTAACTTTGGTTACGATACAGCAACAATTCAGACTTTAGAGAAAAATTTTCCGATTACCGTCGAGAAGTAAAGAGATAAGAAAAGGTTCTGCACCCACAAATGCGAGGTGCAGAACCTTTTTTAATGTCTGTAATGTTTATTCCTCGTACTCCACCATACCCTGCGATTCCAAAAACATCTGCTGGGCATCGAGGTAGTCGTCCACCAGCGCGGCGAGCTTGACCGCCTGTTCGGGGTCGAGCGCGTTCTTCGCCGCCAGTGATTCGACAATGTACTCAATTGCTTCGTCATCCTCGTAGTACGCGTCGCCCGCGTAGCCGTCGTCGTCCAAAACGCCCGCTTCGTGCATGTACGCCATGTCCGCATCAATCATCTGCGGAACGAGCGCGGGAATGTCCTCCGCCAGCTCCGGGTGATCCGCCTTGCGGATGCAGCGGGTGATGAACGCGACTGCCGCATCCTTGTCGTAACCGTGCATCATGGATGATAAACCTCCTGTTTATACGATTTTTAGCTAAGAATGAGCAAAGGTGCAAGCAGATTGCTCAGGCGAAGCTAAAAATCGTATTACGCCATTATAACCGCCTTGAACTGCGCCAGCGTGTCCTTGAAAACGCCCAGCGCGCGGCGGATGGGTTCGGGGCTGCTCATGTCGATGCCCGCCAGCTTCAAGGCGTCAATCGGCGGCACGGCGCAGCCCGCGGACAGGAACTTGCGGTAGTCGCGGACGGCGCTTTCGCCTTCGGACAGAATCTTGTCGCTGAGAGAAACCGCCGCGCACAAGCCCGTCGCGTACACATAGACGTAGTAGGAGCGATAGAAGTGCGGGATGCGCATCCACTCGTTGGCGATGTTCTCATCCACCGTGCAGACCGCGCCGTAATACTTCTGGTTTAATTCGTAGTACGCCTTGGACAGGCTCTCGCGAGTCAGCGGCTGCCCCTGCTCCGCCATCGTGTGGGCAATCAGCTCAAACTCCGCGAACATCGTCTGACGGAACACGGTCGTGCGGAACTGCTCCAGAAAGTGGTTCAGCAGGTACGCCAGCGCCTTCTTGTCGTCCGCGAACGTCTTGAGCAGGTGGCGCATCATTGTCGCCTCGTTGCAGGTGGACGCAACTTCCGCCACGAACAGGCTGTAATCGCTCTTGGGGGCGGGCTGGTTGGTGTTGGAGTAGAAGGAGTGCATGGAGTGCCCCAACTCGTGCGCGATGGTGAACGTGTCCGACAAATTGTCGTTGTGGTTCAGCAGCACATAGGGGTGCACGTCGCGCAGGTTGCCGGAGGAGAACGCGCCGGAGGACTTGCCCTTGGAGGGGTACACGTCAATCCAGCCGCCGACGCGGGCTTCGCGCAGCTTGGCCAGATAGTCCTCGCCCATGGGCTTCAGGCCTTCCAGCACAAGGTCAAACGCCTTGTCGTAGCTCAGCTCCATGTGGAAATCCTTGACCATCGGCGTGTAGAGGTCGTACATGTGCAATTCATCCAGCCCCATCAGCGCTTTGCGCAGCGCCAGATACTCATTCAGCACCGGAATCGCCGCGTGCACTTCGCTGATGAGGTTGTCGTAGACGCTCGTGGGGATTTCCAGCGGTTCCATGCGGGCATCGCGGGCGGTGGCGTAATGGCGGGCGCGCGCCTGGAACACGTCGTTCTGCACGCTGCCGTTGTACGTTGCGGCGATGGTGTTGCCGAAATTGCCGTAGGTGTTCATGATGCCGTCGAACGCCGATTTGCGGACTTCGCGGTCTTCCGAACGGATAAACTGGGAATATGTGCCTTCGGTCAGCTCGGCAGTCGTGCCGTCGGGCATCTGCACGGGCGGGAAGGACATATCCACGTCGGTCAGCATCCCGAAGATGTGGTTCGGGGCTTGGGCAACCTGCCCCATCATGGCGAGCAGCTTCTCCTGCTCGGCGGGCAGCGTGTGCGGCTTCTGGCGAATCAGGTTGCGCAGGAACGCGTCATAATCCGCCATTGCCGGATCAGCGGCGATTTCCGCCAGCAGCGCATCATCCAGCGAGAGCAGCTCCGGCTCAAAGAAGGACATCGCGGTGGACAGCTGTACGCCCATCTGGGACGCGCGGGCGCGAAGTCCCTGCGCAACCGGGTCGCCGTTGTCCGTTTCGCCGCGAAGGAACGCGTAGGAGAAAACGGGATCAGCCTGCTGATTCAAGTCGAAATACTCGCGAATGGCCTGACGGGGATTTTCGGCGACTTTGCCCTCCCACGCGGCGAACTTCTTGCCGGACGCAAGCACATCCGCCAAAGCGACCTCCCACGCGGCATCATCAGGGTAAATGTGCGACAGGTCCCATTTGTACTGCGCGGGGATTTCCTCACGCTTGCGGAGCTTTGCAGCCATTGTAAGACCTCTTTCTGCCGGAAAAAAACCGGCGTTTCCATTTCATTTCCTATTGTACACGCATCAGCGGAAAAAAGCAAGGCGTATCAGCGGTGCTTTTTCTCGTACGTCAGCGGGCGGCAGGCGCTGGCGCGATCCGACCCGTTGGGGAAGAACGAAATCGCGCCGTCCAGCAGGGTGATTGCGCCCGTTGATCCGCGCACAACCTGTTTTTCCAGCAGCAGGCGCAGCAGCTTTTCCGTCAGCATCGGCCCGCCGCCGCGCGTCAGGCAGTCCTTCCAGAGGGTGAAGTGGCAGCCGTCCGCCGCGCGGGAGCAGAAAAACGCCTGCGGGCTTTCCAGCACGCCGCCCTTCCGGCAGACCGGGCAGACGCAGCCGTCAATTTTCGTGCCGCGCGTGACCATCGACTGCGTGCGCTTCTTTCGCCGCCCATCATCCGGGAACACCACGTCGGCGCGGTTATTCCGGGCGAAATTCACCAGAAACGTGGAGAATTTGCGGATGCTGTCCATGAACCTGTCCGCATCCTGTCTGCCGTCGGTGATTTGGTCGAGCGCCAGTTCCCAGCGCCCGGTCATTTCGGGGGAGGACAGCTCCTGCGGCACAATTTGAATCAGCTGCACGCCCTTGTCCGTCGCCAGAATCGTCTTGCCCTTGCGGATGGCGTACCCGACCTGAATCAGCCGCTCGATGATGGCGGCGCGGGTCGCGGGCGTGCCGATGCCGCTGCCCTTCATCTGCCGCGCGATTTCCTCGTCGGTGGATTCGCGCCCGGCGGTTTCCATCGCGGAGAGCAGGGACGCGTCGTTGTGCTGCGCCGGGGGCTTGGTCTGGTCGCTCTTGACCTCGGCGGCGCGGACGGTGCGCGTGTCGCCGGGGGATAGCGGCGGCAGGGCGGTTTCCTCCTCGGCATCGGCGGATTTTTTCTTCGCGCGCCCGGTTTTCGGCGGATTCGCCAGCGGCGGCACATCCCGCCAGCCGTTTTGCAGCACGACGCGCCCGTTCGTGCGGAATTGGTGCTCACCGACCCCGGTGATGACCTTCGTCGCGTCGTACTCGCACGCGGGATAGAACGCCGTCAGCATCCGCCGGACGACCATATCGTACAGCTGCCGCTCATCTTCGGGCAAGCTGTCCAGATTGATTCGCTTCGGCGTGGGCAGAATCGCGTGGTGGTCGGTGACCTTCGTTTCGTCAATCGTGCGCTTGCTGACGGGCAGCTTTCCATCCGGCAGCGCGCCCGGCACAAGCGCCTGATAGCTTTCCGGCAGCACCTTCATCGTCTGCACAACGCGCGGAATCATGTCCGGCGGCAGATAGCGGCTGTCCGTGCGCGGGTAGGTGAGGGCTTTGTGCGTTTCGTAGAGGGACTGGGCGAGCTTGAGCGTCTTGTCGGCGGTGAAGCCGAGCAGGCGGTTCGCGTCGCGCTGGAGGCTGGTCAGGTCGTAGAGCTGGGGCGGCAGGTCACGGCGGCGGGTGGTTTCGGCGCTTATCACTGTGGCGGATTGATTCTTGATTTGTGCGGCGAGGGCTTTCGCGTCGTCGATTTTGGGGATGTGCGTGTCCGGCTCCAAGCCCTCACGGAAGTACATGCCGCGGTAGTCGCCGAAATCCGCCGTGACGGTCGCGTATTCTTCCGGCTTGAAGTCCTCGATTTCCTTCCGCCGCTTGACCAGAATCGCAAGCGTTGGGGTCTGCACGCGCCCAACGGACAGCAGCGCGTCATAGCGCAGGGTAAAAGCGCGGCTGGCGTTCATGCCCACAAGCCAATCCGCCTGTGAACGGCACTGCGCGCTGCGGTACAAGCCGTCGTAGTCACTGCCGCTGCGGATGGCGCGGAAGCCTTCCTGAATCGCCTCATCCGTCATGGAGGAAATCCACAGGCGGTCGAAAGGCTTCTTGCAGCCCGCTTTTTCGTAGATGTAGCGGAAAATCAGCTCACCCTCGCGCCCCGCGTCGGTTGCGCAGATGAGCCGGTCGGTTTCCGGCGCGTTGATGAGATTGCGGACGACGGCGAACTGATCGCGGCTGCTGGCAATGACTTTCAAGGGGATTTCGGCGGGCAGAATCGGCAGCGTATCAAACGACCAGCGCTTGTACTTTTCATCGAGCTCGTCCGGCTCAACCAGCGTCACCAGATGCCCGACCGCCCACGTCACGACCCAGTCGCCGCCCGTCAGGCAGCCGCGCCCGCTGCTCTGGCAGCCAAGCACGCGGGCAATATCGCGCCCCACGCTCGGCTTTTCCGCAATGACTACTGTACGCCCCATAGGTGAGAATCCTCCTGATGATGTATATCCGTTCCCTTTTTATGCAGAAATCCGCATGAACAAATTCCATTATACCACATTTGACGGCTTGAAGCAAGCATGGTATAATAGGAAGGAAACCTGTCGGAAGATGGTACGGAGGTCGGCTTGCATGGCGATGTTTTCCTTTGACGAGCAGGCGGCGCTGTTTGACGTAACGCCGCTGCCCAACCAGTTTATCCTTAATTATCTGCCCGAAGCGTCGGGGGACGCGGTGCGCGTGTACCTCTTCGGCTTGGTGGCGTGCTATCATCACGAGGCCATCAGCGATTTGCAGCAAATGGCGCGGGAGCTGAACATGACGGAGGATGATATTCGCGCGGCATACCGCTACTGGGAGCGCAAGGGGCTGGTGCAGCGCGTGGCGGATAATCCGCCGCAGTACCGCTATCAGAACATCTATCAGGTGATGATGACGGGCGCACAGGCACAGATTGACCCAGCATACGAGCAATTCGCGGAAGCCATCTACGGCGTGTTCGACAACGACCGCCGGCTGCATGGCAAGGACGTCAGCCAATGCTACGAGTGGGTGGAGCAGATGCGCCTGCCGCCGGACGTGGTGATTGCCATGATGCGCCACATGGTGCAGAAGCACGGCAAGAACGTGAGCATGAAAAAAGCCGAGCAGATGGCCATGCGGCTGGCGGACGAAAAGGTGCAGACGGTGGAGGAGGCGCAGGAGATTTTCCGGCGCGACCAGACCGTTTGGAGCGGCAGCAAGAAGGTGCTGGAGAAGCTGGGCCTGCGCCGCTACCCGACCGAGCCGGAACAGACGATGTACAGCAAGTGGCTGGTGGACTGGCAGTTCACGCCGGATGCAATCCTGCGCGCGGTGGATGAAACCATCAAGAGCAGCAACCCGTCGTTTGCGTATCTGGACGGGATTTTGAAGCGGCTGCACGAGCAGGGGAATGTGCGCACAGAGCAGGATGTGTCGGGCGATATCGAGGGCAGCCGGAAGGAAAACGAGCCTATCAAGCAATTTCTGCGCGCGCTGGGCAATTACAGCATTACCATCAACGACACGACGAAAGCGACGTACAAGAGCTTCCAGACCATGTACCCTGACCCGGTGATTCTGCTGGCGGCGCAGCAGTGCGCCAAATGGGGCATGACGACGCTGCAGGACGTGATGCAGACGCTGATGGCGTGGCAGAACCGCAGCCTGCGCACGCTGCCGGAAATTGACGCGTACATGCGGCAGATTGACGAGCAGAACGAGTTCCTGATTGTGCTGTATCAGGCGATGCAGCTGGACGAAAAGACGAAGCCGAACGCCGCCGACCGTGCCCTTGTGAAGCAGTGGACGGAAGAGTGGCGGTTCGCGCAGATGTTTGTGCTGGGTTGCGCGCCGTGGGCGGCAGGAAAGAAATCACCGATGGCATACCTCAACAAGATGTTGAAAGTTTTCCGGGAAAAAGGCATCACGACGATGGAGGCGGCAAAGGCGGAGCGCGAACGCTTCGAGCAGCAGCCGAGCCAGTCCACCGCACCCGCCGCGCGCGCGCCGAAGGTCGTCGGGGAGCAGCAGTACACCCAGCGCACCTACACGCCGACGCAGGATGCCATGGACGCCATGATGCAGGAGTGGGAGGAAAGCCATGCGTAAGGAAATCATGCAGGCGCTGCAGCAGGAGTACGAGCAGCAGCGCCTCAAAAATTCGCAGGAGGAAATGCGGCGGCGGCAGGAGGTTATCACCCGCTGCCCGGAGATTGGGCAGTACCTCGCCGAGCGCCAGAACCTGATTTTCGGCGGCGTGCGCGGCATCCTGAACGGCAAAGCGGCGGCGGATGATCTGCCCGCCCGCATGGACGTGATGAACAAGCGCATCGCCGATTTGCTCCGCCAAAGCGGCTTCCCGGCGGATTATCTTGACCCCGTCTACCGCTGCAAGCAATGCCGCGACACAGGCTACGTCGGCGAGCCGATTCGCGAAATGTGCCCGTGCCTGCGCAGTGCGTTCTATGCGCGGCTGTACCGCGAGGTCGGCTTGGGCGAAAAGGCGGAGCAGTCGTTCGCCGCGTTTGACCCGAATGTGTTCTCTGACCAGCCGCTGCCGGGCAAAAAGTACAGCCAGCGGCAATTGATGGACATGCTGCGCCACCAGTGCGAACAGTACGCCGAAAAGTACCCCAGCGCCGCGACGATGGATCTGCTGCTGATGGGGCAGAGCGGTCTGGGCAAAACGTACCTGATGCACGCCATCGCGAAGCGATTGCTGGAGCGCGGCTTCAACGTGATGATGATCAGCGCCTACCGCTTCCTGGACGTCGCCCGCCGCGCGTACTTCTCCGGCAAGCAGGAGGAAATGGACACGCTGATGGATACCGACGTGCTGATGATTGACGACATGGGCGTTGAACCGCTGATGGAGAACATCACCATCGTGCAGTGGTTCAACCTCATCAACGAGCGGCAGCTGCGCGGCAAAGGCACGGTCATCAGCACCAATTTGAACGTGGAGGAGCTGCGCCGCCGCTACACCGAGCGCATCACATCCCGCCTGCTGGATGGAAAGCAGTGTATGCTGCTGCAATTCTTGGGCGACGACGTAAGGAGGAACAAGGCGTGATTCAGCTTTATATCAGCAAGAAGAATTTCGATGCGCAGAAGGCGGAACGCTTCTTCAAGGAGCGCCGCGTGCAGGTGCAGGTGATGGATTTGAAGAAGCACAAGCTGGGCGAGCGCGAATTGCAGACGATGGCGAAGGACGTGGGGATGCAGGGGCTTCTTGACCGCGAGGACAAGCGCGCGAAGGAGCATCCCGCGTGCTACTGCAACATTGACAGCGTGATTATGACCGCGATTCAGGAAAACCCGTGGCTGCTGAAATCCCCCATCGTCCGCAACGGACAAAAATGCACCATCGGCTACCAGCCCGAAATTTGGGAAAGCTGGCTGAAGGCGGATAAATAACGGCTCAGGCGAAGCCCTAAAAAAGCTGCACGCGGGCAGAGTAAGGAAGAGAACTCAACTCAATCGCGAAAAGGGGTCAAGGGGCAATTGCCCCTTGCAGGGTGCAGGGACAGCGTCCCTGCTGGGGTTTGGGGCAACGCCCCAACTGTTACGCCGTTAAATCTACTCCAAGAGAAAAGTGTAGTATGGCAACTTGGTCGCAGGCAGCGAAGCGTCCCTGCGCAGTAACTTTGCGCGTCCGCAGACGCGCCCCCAAGCTGCTTTTTCCACCAAGATAAAAAACCGCCTGCCCACGCCAATCACCGCATGAGCAGGCTTTCCTTCATTCTAAATAGAGTGCTGATGCCGCCGCAACCCCCGCATCGTGCGTAATCGTCAGCAGCAGATGCCCCGGATAGCGCAATGCCGCGCCGCCGGATAGCACCGCCGTCGGCTGCCCCTGCGCCGTGTGCGAAATGGCAATCTCCGTCAGCGGAAAGGCAATGCCGCAGCCGAGCGCTTTGACAACGGCTTCCTTCGCCGCGTACAGCCCCGCCAGCGTGTCCGCCGCCGCCGCGCCGCGGCTGCGCAGGTACGCGATTTCCTCTTTCGTCAGGATGCGCTGGAGGAAATGCGTGTTGTCAAGCTGCCGTGCCATCCGCGCAATGCCGCAGATATCCAGCCCGATGCCGCGCAGCTCAGACATAGCCCATGACCCCGCGCACGGATACGTCGCCGGACAGCACGCGCTGCAATACGCCGCTTTCGTCGCGCACCAGCAGCGCACCCGTCTCGTCAATATCCTCCGCCGTGCCGATGAAGTCAATCTCTGTGCCGATGACGTGCACCCGGCTGCCCAGCGTGCAGCAGCGGCGGCGGTACGCTTCCTGTATGCCGGGGAAGCCGTGCTCCTCCAGCAGCGCCATGTTGTCCTCCAGCGCCTTCAGGTAGTGCACGACAATCTCCCGGCGCACGGGTGGATTGGCGAATTCCTCCAAGGCGGCGGCGCGGTCAGACAGCTCCGGCGGATACGCCCCGCGCAGCACGTTCAGCCCCGTGCCGACGACAACGTACTCAATCTGGTCGAGGTCAGCGCTGATTTCCAGCAGAATGCCGCACAGCTTTTTGCCGGAGAACACGAGGTCGTTGGGCCACTTAATCTGCGCGTCAATGCCCGTCACTTCGCGGACGGCGTGCGCCATTGCCATCGCGGTCGCGAGGGTAATCAGCGGCGCGTTTTTCGGCGGGAGCTTCGGCCGCAGGAGGACGCTCATCAGGATCGCCTGCCCCGCGGGGGCTGACCATGTGCGCCCCAGCCGCCCTTTGCCCGCCGTCTGGCATTCGCACAGGCAAAGGCTCCCGCTCGGCGCGCCCTGCACCGCCATCTGCTTCACCAGCGTGTTGGAGGACGTGATGGTGTGCTCGTAGTGGTTGATGGTACGTCCAAGCGTCTTGGTCGTCAGCTGATTCACCCAGAAAATGGGGTCGAGGCTGTCGCCGGGGATGAGGCGGTAGCCGCGGCGGCCGGCGGCTTCAATCTGCCAGCCCTCTTCGCGCAGCTGGGCAATGCGCTTCCACACGGCGGCGCGGCTGATGCCCAGTTCCTGACTGATTTTTTCGCCGGAGACATAATCGCCGCCGGAGAGGATTGCAAGAATGTCATTCATCGGTTTCATCTCCTGAAAAGAGGTGCTTTTGTTGGAATATATGGTTTTGCCGGAGCAGGACGGGATGCGCCTGCGCGATGTGCTGCGCCGCGTGATGGGCGTGAGCTACACGGCAATGAAGTCCGCCAAGTGGAACGGCGGCATTATGGTGGATGGCGTCGTGACCCCGGTGGATGCGTTTGTGCGCGCCGGGCAGGTGGTGGCAATCCGCTTCCGGGAGAACGCCCCGGCGTACGCGGTCAAGCCGTATGACCTGCCGCTGACCATTGCGCATGAGGATGACTGGCTGTTCGTGATTGACAAGCCCGCCCCGCTGGCGAGCCAGTCCAGCGCCCTGCACCCGGACGACACGCTTGAAAATGCGCTGTACGCTCATTTGCGCTGTCCGGCGGATTTCGTCTACCGTCCGGTGAATCGGCTGGATAAGGGCACAAGCGGGCTGATGATTGTCGCCAAGGACGCGCATATTCAGCACCGTTTGCAGGCGCTTCTGCATACGCAGGAGTTCATCCGAACGTATCAGGCGGTGGTGGATGGCTGCCCGGATGACGACTGCGGCGTGATTGACGCGCCCATCGGCAAGGAGGACGCCGCCAGCATCCGCCGTATCGTGACCGCATCCGGCAAGCCGTCCGTGACGCACTATCGCGTGCTGAAACGCGGGAAAACGCGCACGCTGGTGGAGTTGACGCTTGAAACCGGGCGCACGCACCAAATCCGCGTGCATATGGCGTCCATCGGCTGTCCGGTCGTCGGGGATTTCCTCTACGGCACGGAAATTCCGCAATTGCCGGGGCGGTTCGCGCTGCACGCCAGCGCCTTGACGCTCCATCACCCGATGACGGGGGATTGGCTGTCGCTTACCTCGCCTTTGCCGGCGTCGCTTGCGACACTGCTTGACTGATGGCGGATTGCAGGAAGTCCAAACCCCGCTGCCGCTGGATGGCAAGCTGCTCGTCCACCACGGAAAAATCCGGATGTGTCGGGTCGGCGACTTGCAGCGTGCGCAGCAGCTGGTCAACGCGGCTGTTGCGGCTTTCGGGGTCGTCCTCGCGGTAGCGGCGGAGAATCGTGCAGGGCGTGTGCAGCAGGAGGGAAAACGCGGCGGCGTGGAAGCTGTCCGTCAGCACCATGCTCGCGCCCGCAATCAGCCGAAGCCACTGCGCGGGGGTCACGCCCTTTGCCAGCGGATACGCGGACTGGAGTGCCGATTCCGTCCGCGGAATGACGCGCACGCCCAGACCTGTTTTCTGCCGAATCTGCTCCACCTGCGTCCAGTACGCGAGATTGTCCGCCAGGAAGAAGCACAGAATATCATTGCCCATCGGGATGTCGCCGCCGATGAGTTCCAGCCACTTTTCGCGCGGCAGGAGCATCACGGGATCGGGCATGACGGCGGGCTTTTTGCCGATGAGCGCTTTAAGGAGCGCCGCGCCCTCTTCCTCCCGGACGGAGATGGCGGCGAACCCCCGTATCAATGCGGCGATTTTGCGCCCTTTCGCGCTGTCCGTCATCGTCGATACGCCCAGCGACGGCGCGTAGGCGACTTTCGGCTTCTTCGTGAAATTCAGGAAATACGCCGGATTGAGCCACGTCGGCGACCAAATCTGGTCTGACCCGCAAATCAGGGCATCGTATGACAGCGCCTGATGCGCCAGCGCACTCTGGTCGCGGCAGATGGGCGACAAAATCATCTGCGTCTGCCGGAACTCATCAAAGCCCTCGTTCAGCCCGCGCGCCGCGCTGCGCTTCTTCATGCCGTCCAAAATCAGGCGGGGCGAATTGCCGCTGCACAGCAGATTCTTCATCTTTTCCGTCTGCGAGGGAACATAGTCGATATGCTCCGCGTCGTACCCCAAGGAACGGACGGCGTTTTGCAGCGCCCACGCCTGAAGAATCGACCCGTAGTTGTCATTGTGCAGGAAGGTCATGATGCCGATTCGTGCCATGCGCTCACCTCTATCGCGAAAGTTCGCTATCATTATAGCATACTTCTTCGCTGGAAGCAAACAAAACCGCGAAATCCGCTGGACAAGCGGCACGAATCGGCGTACAATGGGGGAGGGAAGCTGCGGGTTAGGACTGCACGCTTTCCAGCCACTTCTCCAGCGTGACCTCGTCGTCAAAGCCCATGCCCGCGCGCACGTCCTCCTGCACATCGTCCGGCAAGTCGTTCAGCGGCACGCCGAGTTCGCGCACCAGCGCCAGCGCGTCGCCGTAACGGTTGCGGAAGATGCACAGCTGCCCGCTTTCGTCCGGCATCAGCACAACATGCTCCGGGCAGTAGAGGGCAAGCGCGCGCTCCATGCTCACCTGCGCGGGCGAAAACGACGTGATGACCCACTGGTCGTACTTCGCGGCGAGTTCGTCCTTCGTCATGCCGGCAAGTTCGGCCGGCAGGCGCTGGCGGCGCGTCATTTCGTGCCCGCAGGGGGAAAAGGTGACGCGCTGGAGCAGTTCGCACTCGGCGCTCAGGCGGGCGGAGGCGTCGGAGGCAGTCAGTGCGCCGTCCTCGGCGTCGGGCGCGGCGGCGCGGCTGGGCTTCAAGCCGAAGCAGAGCAGCAGGGCGAGCGCCGTCAGCATCAGCACCCCGCGCAGCAGGGCGGCACGGTCGACGGTTGCGCGAATGACGGAATCCTTGTGTTTTTTGTCCATGTTCATCGCTCCTTTCTGTCTTAGAGTGTGTTTCTAAATTCGCCCAGCAGCATTTTCGGCATCTTTTCTTGCACTTCCGCGTCTTCAAACCTCGATTTACCGCCAGTAAACCTTCGGTTTTCATCCTTGAATTGCAAGAAAATCTGCTCGAAACTGCACTGGTCTCATTTTAGAAACACACTCTAGCATGGCAGCACGGCGCGAAATCCATTCATCCCATAAAGGAGATTTTTTTGATGATTCAGGCGGTTTTGTTTGATTTGGACGGTACGCTGACGAACACGATTGACGACATTGCCACGGCGATGAACCGTGCCTTGCGCCTGCACGGGCTGCCCGGCTGGGAGACGAAGGAATACTGCTACCTCGTCGGCAACGGCGCGAAGATTCTGGCGCAGCGGGCGGTTCGCGACCGGCAGGACTTGGCGGACGCGGTGCAGGCGGAGTATCAGGCGTACTATGAGAAGCATACGCAGGTGAAAACGCAGCCCTACGACGGCATTCCGGAGCTGCTGCACGCCTTGGCGGAGCGCGGCTTGAAGCTGGCGGTGCTCTCCAATAAGCCCGACGCGGATACGAAGAACGTCATCAGCCACTTCTTCCCGGATGTGCCGTTCAGCGTTGTGCGCGGGCAGGTGGAGGGCGTGCCGGTGAAGCCGGACAAGGCGGGCGCGCTGCTGGTGGCGGAGCAGCTCGGCATTGCCCCGGCGGATTTCCTCTATCTGGGCGACACGAAGGTGGATATGACCTGTGCGTGCAGCGCGGGCATGAATCCAGTGGGCGTGCTGTGGGGCTTCCGCACGGCGCAGGAGCTGCTGGACAATGGCGCGAAGGTGCTGATTGCCCACCCGATGGAATTGCTGGAGAAGTTCAACTTGTAACAAATGCGTAATAGTTCTTTACAATTGCGTGATTTTCTGATACAATAGCCACAGTACCTGTGGGAATCTCTGATTCATTCGGCAGCCATCTGGCGAATGTCTTTTCCGCCATCTGACTACCTCATTTCATCAGAGCTTCCCGGATTATTTGGAGGGGAATGCTATGAAAAAGAGCATCGTGCGTGTGCTGGCGCTGGTGCTGATGCTGACGCTGGTCATCACAAGCAGCGCGGCGGCCTTGAAGCTGCAGAAGAACGACAAGAGCGACAATGTGCGCCGCTTGCAGCAGGCCTTGACGCAATTGGGCTACTACTCCGGCACGGTGGACGGCAGCTTCGGCAGCGGCACGAAGGCGGCGGTGACCGCGTTCCAGCAGGCGAACAGCCTGACGGTGGACGGTATCGCCGGTTCCGCGACGATTGCTCTGCTGGAAAAGCAGACGGGTATTGACATTGACGGCAATTCGTCGTCCTCCTCTTCGACCGCGACGGGGCTGTTTAAGGGCGATTACAGCAAATTGCAGTACACGTCCAGCGGCTCGCGCGTGCGGGTGCTTCAGCAGGCGCTGAAGGACTTGGGCTTCACCATCTCCAAGGTGGACGGCGTGTTCGGACAGTCCACGTTCGAGGCGGTCATGGCGTTCCAGAAGGCGACCGGGCTGACGGTGGATGGCAAGGCGGGCAAGAACACGCTCGTCAAGCTGGAAAGCTACTTCGACAGCAATGGAAACGTCACCCAGCCGATGATTACGCCCAAGCCCACCGCGGATTTGGACAACATCGCCTACGGCGTCCCGACCCGCACGCTCCGCGAGGGCATGGGCGGGCAGGATGTGCTGTACACGCAGGACCGTCTGGCGGCGCTGGGCTACCTGACCGGCATCTCCGACGGGCAGTACGGCGCGGCGACGAAGGCGGCGGTTCTTGCCTTCCAGAAGAAGAACGGCTTGTCCGCTGACGGCGTGCTGGGCACAAACACCCGCAAGCGCCTCTTCTCCGAAGGCGCGATCGGCGCGAAGGAAACGTCGCAGCCCGACGGTGTGGGCGAGCGCAAGCTGACGCTGGGCATGAAGGGCGACGACGTGAAGAGCGTGCAGAAGAAGCTGATTGCGCTGGGCTACCTGACGGGCAAGGCGGACGGCGTGTACGGCACGGCGACGGAAAGCGCGATTCGCCGCTTCCAGACGCGCAACGGGCTTACGTCCGACGGCATCTGCGGCGAGGACACGGTCAAGGCGCTGTACAGCAGCACCGCGATTGACGCGGGCAGCTCCGTCACGCCCTCTCCCAAGCCGGTGGATGAAAGCGCACCCACGCGCATTCTGCGCCCCGGTATGTCCGGCGACGACGTGAAGAGCGTGCAGAGCCGACTGGACAAGTTCGGCTACTACTCCGGCGCGCTGGATGGCATCTACGGCGCGGCGACGGTGGCGGCGGTTCAGGCGTTCCAAGCGCGCAACGGCTTGACGGCGGACGGCAAAGTCGGCGCGAACACGGTCAAAATCCTCTATTCGAGCAATGCGGTTGCGGCTGATCCGTCGGCTGCCACGCCCACGCCGACCCCCACGCAGTCCTTTGGCATCGTGCCCACGCGCACCCTCCGCGAAGGTTCGTCCGGCGACGACGTGAAGAGCGTGCAGAGCCGCTTGAAGGCGCTGGGCTACTACACGGGCACGGTGGATGGCAACTACGGCACGGGCACGATGGCGGCGGTTGCGTCGTTCCAGCTGCGCAACAATTTGAGCGCGGATGGCGTGGCGGGCAAGCGCACCTACAAGAAGCTGTATTCTTCGGATGCGCTTTCTGCCATCAGCACACCGACGTCCACCCCGACCACGGGCGTGACGCGTCCGACCCGCCTGCTCTATTCCGGCTGCACGGGCGACGACGTGAAGAGCGTCCAGCAGCGCTTGAAGGATTTGGGCTACCTGACGGACAAGGTGGACGGCAAGTACGGCGCGAACACCGTCGCCGCCATGCGCGCGTTCCAGCTGCGCAACGGCTTGACTGGCTCCGGCAACGGCGATACGGCGACGTACACCATCCTCTACTCCGTCAACGCGATTACGGCGGAGGGCAAGCAGGTCGATTCCACCACGCCGACGGTGTACACCAACCTGAAAGTCGGCGCGACGGGCGACGCGGTGCTGCGCCTCCAGCAGGCGCTGAGCAACCTGCGCTATACCGTGACCATCAACGGCACTTATGACGAGACGACCCGCGCGGCGGTGCTGGCATTCCAGAAGCGCAACGGGCTTGCCCCGGACGGCATCGCGGGCGTGAACACGCAGACGAAGCTGTACACGGGCGACTGCGTGACCGGCGACACTGCCCTGCCGGACGAGAATAAAAACGGCGGCACGGGCAACAGCGGCGCGTCCTTCGGCAATGGCCCGGCAAAGAGCCAGATTAAGCTGCAGATGTGGTACACGGAAATCAAGCCGACCATCAAGAGCGGGCAGACGGTGCTGGTCTATGAGCCGAGAAGCGGTTCCTCCTTCCGCCTGCGCTTCTACTCCTTGGGTCGTCATGCGGACTCTGAGCCGCTGACGGCGCAGGATACCGCGATTATGAAGGCGGCGTGGGGCGGCAAGTTCTCGTGGGACGAGAAGCCGGTGTATGTCCTGCTGCCCAGCGGCACATGGGTGCTGGCCTCCATGCACTGTATGCCCCACCTGTCCGGCAGCATCAAGGATAACGACTTCGACGGGCATTTGTGCGTCCATTTCCCGCGCACGATGGAGGAAACCATTCGGAATGGGGACACGAAGAACGGCGTGCGCCATCAGAAGGATATCCGCAAGGCGTGGAAGGCGCTGACGGGCGAGGATATTACTTGGTAAGCGGATTATCCGTAAAATAGGGCATCCTGCGGTCAGATGGCGAAAAAAGCTGTCTGACCGCGTTTTTTTGGGGGGCGTAAAAATCCCCCGAAAGGCTTGCTAATCGGGCGGGAATATGGTAGAATGTACATGTCAAAATCGGCAAGTATCACTCGTTTTCGGATGGGCAGAAAGGAGAAGCGCGGTGGCTGCAACGCTGTCTGTGGTCGTTCCGGTATATGGGACGAAGCGGGATTTGCCCGCGTGTCTGGAGTCGCTGCGCACGCAGTCGCTGCGGGACGCGGAGTTCCTGCTGGTGGATGATGCCTCGCCGGATGGCGCGGGCGCGGTGCTGGCGGAGTATGCCCGGCGCGACAGCCGCTTTCGGGTGCTGACGCATTCGCAGAACCGCGGGCTTTTCGCGGCGCGGATGACCGGCGCGGACGCGGCGACGGGCAAGTACCTCGCTTTTCTGGACAGCGACGATTTTGTGTCGGTGGATTTTTACCGTGCCGCCGTCGCGCTGGCGGAAGACAACGACTTTGACCTCGTGATGGGCGACACGGTCTGGCAGCGCGAAAACGGCGACCGCTTCGTGCGCCCGGTTCATGCGGACTGTGTGCTGGAGGACGAGCTGCGCGGCAATGCGGTGCGGGATGCGTTTTTTCAGCAGGCGATGACGTGTTACAGCTTCCACACCATTTGGAACAAGGTGATTCGGCGCGATTTGTGGCTGCGGTGCGCGCCCTACTACGCGCCGCTGGCGAAAAAGCACATTGTGATGACGGAGGACATTGCGTTTTCCGTCGTGCTGTATTTCTTTGCGCAGGGTTTCGGGCGGCACCGCGGCGACGGCGTGTTCTACTGTGAACATTCGTCCTCCTCGACGGGGGCGGCGGGAAATCCGGCAAAATTCCGCAAAAATTACGCCGATATTGCGCAGGTGTTTGCCTTTGCGGATGAATTTCTGCATCAGCAGGGGGCGAATCAAGCGCGTCAGCAGCTGCAAAAGGCGCGAAAGTGGTATGCGCGGATGTGGGCGGAGCAGGCGCGGAAGGCGGCGAATCAGCCGGAAATCAGCCGCTTGACGGCGGCGCTCTGCCCGGATTTTTCGCCGGATGAGGACGCGAATCTGCCGGAAATCTTCTGGTTTGACCAGCCGATGACCCCGTGGCGGGACGGGACGGAGCGCATCAAGCGCGCGATTCTGGGGCTGGACGGCATCGACTGCCCGGTGATTTCGCTGGATGTGTTCGATACGCTGATTCTGCGCCCCTTCCGCAGTCCGGCTGACCTCTTCTACACGCTGGAAGGCAAGTGGCAGCGGGCGGCGCGGCGGAACATGACCTCCTTCGCACAGGCGCGGACGGAGGCGGAAAGCTGCGCGCGCGCGTGGCTGCCCGAAACGCAAGCCGACGTGACGATGTGGAACATTTACAGCGCCATGATGCAGAATCTGGGTGTGTCGGACGACTGCGTGGGGCAAATGACCTACAACGAGCGGGAGGCGGAGGTGCATTTCTGCCGCCCGCGCAAAACCGGCGTGCAGCTGTTTCATTTGGCGAAAGCGGCGGGAAAACGCGTCGTGCTGACGTCGGACATGTACCTTGACGCGGACACGATTCGGCGGATGCTGGAAAAATGCGGCGTCCGCGGCTGGGACGGCTTCTTCCTCTCGAATGAGCAGAACGCGCTGAAATGGAACGGCGCGCTCTATCGCAAGCTGACGGCGCAACTGGGCGTGAAGCCGGATAACGTGCTGCACATCGGCGACAATGCGAAAATCGACGTGGAAGCCGCGAAAAAAGCGGGTTTGCACGCTCTGCTGCTGCCGCGCCCGGCGGATGTTTTCATGGATGCGGACTGCACGCAGATGGCGAATCTGGGACACGGGTGTCTGGCGGGCTTCACGACGGCGGATGCGATGCAGCCGCTGGCACTCAGGTGCGCACAAGGGCTGGCGGCAAACCGCTTCTTTGACGACGGCTATGCCCCCGCGACGGCGGATTCCGCGTTTGCGGCGTATCCGTCGCGGCTGGGGTACTACGCCGTCGGCACACACCTGCTGGCGCTGGCGAAGTGGCTGCTGTGCCGCTGCCGGGCGGATGGCGTAAAGCGGCTGGTGTTCCTCGCGCGGGATGGCGCGCTGCTGCGGCAGGCAGTCGAGCTGCTGCGCACGGACGCGGATGCTGTCGAAACAGACTACATTCCCGCGTCGCGGCGGTGCTTGCTGCCCGCGCTGATGGCGAATCCGACCGACTGGGCGGCGCTGCCGGTGCGCTGGACGGTCTACACGCCCGAAAAGGCGCTGAAGCTGCTGTCCTTCTGCACGCTTGACGCGCCGGAAAGCGAACTGCGCCATCAGGCGGAGGCAGCGGGTTTCCCGTGGCAATCGCCGTTTCAGCAGAAAACGCGCTGGGAATCGTTTCTGCGCTTCTTCCGCGACAAGCTCTACGACGGCTGCCGTCATCAGGCGGCATACAGCGCGGCGCGGGCGTATTATGAGGAAAAGCTGCCGGAAGGCGCGGCGTGCTTTGATATGGGGTACAGTGGGCGTTTGCAGGCGGCGCTCTGCCAGCTGACGCAGCGCGCGATTCCGGTCTACTACGTCCATGCGGACGGGCGGAACAGCGAGCGTTTGTCTGCCGCCTACGATTTCCCCGTACACTGCTTCTATCCGATGCCGCCCGCCATGTCCGGCGCGTTCCGCGAGTTCCTGCTGTCCTCCGACGAGCCGCCCTGCGTGGGCTTCGAGCGGCAGAATGCGCGTGTCGTCCCGGTGTACGCGCAGGAGGGGCGCAATGAAGCCGCGCACTTCCTGTCAACCTGCGTCCAGCATCACGCGCTGCGGTTCGTGCGCGACTTCCGCGATACCTTCGCCGGAACGGGCGTGATGCAGTCGCTTGACAATCCCGGCGTGCAGCTGGCGATGTCGCTGCCCTTCGAGGGGGCGCTGCGGCAGCTGCCCGAAGCGGACGCGGAGCTGCTGCGGAATATCCCGTTCGAGGACATGGTGTTCGCGGGGGAGGATGCGCTGGATTTGCGGACGCTGGTGCGCGACCAGTCGGCGGAAGCGGCGGTTGCGGCGCACGAGATGGGCGCGGCGGACGCGCCGAGCCGCATGATTGGCTTCATCCCGGAGCAGACAGGGCTGGTGAAGCGGACGATTGGCTTCCTGCTGTTCGACCGCGAAACGTTTCGGAAGAAGCTGCGCAAGCGGATGAAACGAATGAGCAATTAGCAATGCTCTTCGTTCCTCCAATAAACACGCGGGTAAATTATGCAGTTGTCACCAACTCAATCGCGAGAAGGGGTCAAGGGGCAATTGCCCCTTGTGGAGTCCAGAGGCAAAGCCTCTGGTAGGGTCTGGGGCAACGCCCCAGCGTCTCCCCACGTCACAAGGAAGGAGGAAGCGGATGGCGGTTGGATTGTTTTGGAATGATCGGGTGTCGTTTGAGAAGCATGAGTGGGCAAAACGCTTCTTTTTTCTGGGAAATAATACGGGAAATCTCGTGTTTATCCGGGCGCTGAAGGACATCTTTCACCCCGTGATGATTCCGCTGTGGGATGTTACGTCGGACACGTTCCGCGACCGGGCGGACATCACCCACTACATCACGACCGAGCTGATCTGGCTGACCCCGAATCAGACGTACCCGCACGTTTGGACGATGCTGAAGCGAATCGGCGATAAACCGCTGGTTCCAATCAGCGTGGGCGTGCAGAGCATGGCGCGCAATGTGGACATCACGCTCCACCCGGATACGGTCAAGCTCCTGCGGACGATGGCGGAGCGCGCTGTGCTGGGCGTTCGCGGCGAGTACACCGCGGCGGTGCTGGAGAAGAACGGCATCGTCAACTTCCGCATTATCGGCTGCCCCAGCCTGTATCAGGGAATGAACGAGAAGTTTCGCGTGGAGAAGAAACCGTTCGCCCCCGCCATGCGCGCGTGCTGCAACTTCCGCACCTTCTACGGCACGCTGTCCGACCCGGAACGGCAGTTTTTGACCTTCTGCGCGAACCGCGACCTCGGCTTTGTGGAGCAGAATGCATTCCCGCTGACGCTGGAAAACTGCTGCGGCGACGAGTACCAGTTCCGCTATTTGCAGGACTGGCTGAAGCGGCAAATGCACGTTTTCTTCCACATTGAGGATTGGCTGGCGTGGGTCAGGCAGTACGACTTTTCGCTTGGCAGCCGCTTCCACGGGAACGTGATTGCCATCACGAGCGGCATTCCGGCGCTGACGATGGTGGTGGACAGCCGCATGGACGAAATGACCCGCCTGTTCCGCCTGCCGACGCTGCCGATGGAGGACTTCCGGCTGGAAAAGCCGCTGGAATACTACTACGACTTGGCGGACTATACCGATTTCAACAAGGCGTACCCGGAAAGAATGCGCGTTTTCCGCGATTTTCTTCAGCGGAACGGGCTGGCGGAGGCGGCAGGCGGATGATACACGCGGTTGGCACGGCGCTGGGCGAAATCATCCAAAACCTGCGGCGAACCGTGCGCCTGACGCTCTACGAGAACCGCTCGCGGCGGGCGGGGATGCTGCTGGGGCGCTGGTGGGACTTGCTCAGCCCGCTGCTGCAAATCCTCATTTACTGGTTCGTCTTTTCCGTCGGGCTGGGAACGCAGGAAAAAAACGGCTTCCCGTATCACCTGTGGCTGATGTGCGGCATGATGCCGTGGCTGGCGCTCAACTCCGCCATTCTCGGCGCGTCCGCGTCCATCCAGCAGGCCGCGTCCATCATCCGCAACGTGCGCATTCCGCTCTCCATCATCCCGATGAAGGCGGTTGTGCGCGCGTACTACGAGCATTTGTGGACGATGGCGATTCTGCTGATTGCGCTGCTCCTTGGCGGCGTGCCGGTGACGTGGCACTATCTGGAATTGGCGTATTACTTCGCGGCTTCGTGGGTGCTGCTGATCGGCGCGGCACTGCTGACGAGCAGCCTGACGGCGGTCTTTCGCGATTTCGGCGAGCTGCTTCAGCCGCTGATGCGCCTGCTGTTCTACGTTTCCAGCGTCGTGTGGGCGATTGACGGGCTGTCGCCGGGCTTGCAGCGCGTGATGCGGCTGAACCCGCTGGTTTACATCATCGAGGGCTACCGCAAGTGCCTGCTGTATGGCGAAGGCTTCTGGTCATCGCCGGGGCAGGGGGCGTACTTCTGGCTGGCGGCGCTGGCGCTGCTGGCGGCGGGCTGCACGCTGCATATGCGGCTGCGAAACCGCTTCATCGACCAGCTGTAATCAGCGCCATTTAAGAGGAAGAAATCGCGCAGAAAGGGGGCGATGCGCTTGGCGGATGTAATCGTCCGCTGCAGGGAACTGACGAAGGTCTACGACCTGTACGGCGAGGAAAAAGACCGCCTGAAAGCGCTGCTGGGGCTTCGGGCGAACGTGAAGAAATTTCCGGCGCTCTGCGGCGTGACGCAGGACTTCCACCGCGGGGAAATCGTCGGGCTGGCGGGGCTGAACGGCTCCGGCAAATCGACGCTGGCGCGTATCATCGCGGGCATCACCCAGCCGGATTTGGGGCTCTGCGAGGTCAGCGGCACGGTCAGTATGCTGGCGGCGAACATCGGCATGAATGATCAGCTGACTGGGCGCGAAAACATTGCCTATAAGTGTATGCTGATGGGCATGGAGAAGCGCGAAATCGCCCAAATCCAGCAGCAGATTATTGATTTTGCGGATGTTGGCGTGTACATCGACCAGCCCCTGCGGACGTATTCCAGCGGAATGCGCTCCCGGCTGGGATTCGCCATTTCCGCCCACATGAACCCCGAAATCCTGATTGTGGATGAGGCGCTGAGCGTGGGCGACGCGAGCTTCGCGGAGAAGTGCATGGCGCGGATGCGGCATTTCCGGGCGGAGGGCAAGACGATTTTCTTCGTCACCCACGCGCCATGGCAGATGCTGAACTTCTGCGACCGGGTGATGTGGCTGCATCAGGGGCGCGTTGTGGGCTATGACACGGCGGAACGCATGATTCCGGCGTACGTCGCCTTCACGCGCGAGTGGACACAGCTTGATCATCTTCAGCGCACGCAGCTGGCGCCGGATTACGAGACGTATCGGGCGCAGGTGGAAAATCAGCAGCGCGCCGTGTGGCAGCAGCGCGCAAAGGAAACGGCGCAAAAATCGCCGTAAGCAGGAGAAACTTTCCTGCGATTCAACTTTTTAGGCTCATCCCGGCGAATAAGAGGAAAGTTGCCCAGATTGCTGGAAACAGAATCGGCAGCTCATTCGTCGTATTTGCTGGAAGGCATATACCATTTCCCCCAACAGATAAAAGGAGTGACGCAGACCATGAAACGACTGGTTTCTGTATTCCTGGTGCTCTGCATGATGCTCTCCTGCGTGGCATTCGGCGAAACGCTGGACGGCGCACAGGGCGAAATCATGAACGAAGTGTCGGATGTGGCGTCGGACGAGGTGCAGACGCCCGACGAACCGACGCAGGCTCCTGTGAACGAGGACGACATCGTTCTGCCGGATATGGATGACGACATCAGCATCCTGCCGTCGGACGACGTGAACGGCCCCGATCCCTACCGCGAGCTGGTGCTGCTCCAGCCGACGGACCTCATCGGCACGACGCTGTCCGAAACGAGCGTGCGCATCGGCTGGGGTTCTGTCGCCTTTGCAACGCAGTACGACGTGTACCGCAAGCGCGGCGGCGAAGATAGCTACACGCTACTCGGCTCTGTGCCGAACAACCGCCTGTACTATGAGGATACGAACGTGACCCCCGGTCAGGCGGTGTACTACCGCGTGCGCGCGGTGAACGTGTCCTACGACGGCGAGCAGGCGAAGTATGTGTACAGCCCTGATTCGCAGACGCTGTCCTACATGACGCTTGCCAAGCCGAAGCTGCAAGACCCGCGCGGCTTGGGCGCGGACACCATCCGCCTGAACTGGTCGAGCGTCTCCGGCGCGCAGACCTACGAAGTGCAGATGTCCACCAATGCGACGAGCGGCTTCACCACCGTGCGCACTGACCTGACCGGCACGCTGTGCAACGCCACCGGCCTGAAGAAGGCGACGGGCTACTACTTCCGCGTCCGCGCGGTGCGCGTGTTCTCCTCCGGCGAAAAGTTCTACTCTGAATACTCCAACGTCGGCTGCGGCACGCCCATGGATCGCCCGGAACTGACCGTGGTGCAGAGCGGCAACAACGCCCTGCTGTCCTGGCCGGCATCCTCCGGCGCGACGGGGTACATCATCTACCGCAAGACGGGCGCGAGCGGCAGCTACACCCTGCTGGCAAAGACCGGCGCGGTGACTTCCTTCGTGGACGCGAGCATCAACCTGGGTGAAGTGTACTACTACTTCATCTACTCCATGCGCCCCGTGGGCAGCTACAACTGCTTCTCCCTCTCCAGCGAGCGCGTGTACTTCACGGCGCTTGGCTCTGTGAACCTGTGCGCGGTGCGCAACACCGGCAAGCAGGAGCAGACCATTGACTGGGATACCACCGTGCTGGGCGCGAACAAGTACTATGTGTACAGTTCCACCACCATGGACGGCCTGTACACCAAGATTGGCGAAACCGAAGGCACGACCTATGTCGCCAAGAACCTCGTTGCCGGCACGACCTACTACTACAAGGTTCGCCCGGTGCGCGTGTTCTCCAACGGCACCATTTGCTACGGCCCGTGGTCGAACGTCATGTCCCAGCCTGAATCCGGCTCGTTGACGCTGGAGGGCTTAAGCGCGGTGAACCTCTCCGCGGGGCAGGATATTTCCGGCGGCTATGTGGGCGATGTGTTCTCGTGGAGCGCGATCGTCTCCGGCGGCAGCGGCTCGTACACCTTCAAGTACAGCCTCGTCAGCCTGAGCGGCGGCAGCCCCATCGTCCTGAAGGACTTCTCCGACGGCTACACCTCGCTGCCCGCCGGTAAGACCAGCATGACGACCACCTTCACCCTCACCCTGACGGAAAATTACATCAACCTGATTAACTCCCAGAAGTACGCCATGCAGATGGAAGTTCGCGACTCCCTCGGCGCGACGACGGCGATGTACGCTGCCCCCGCGACGCTGAACGAGATGAACTTCGTTGCCCCCGCGCCGGTGAGCAAGGTCGTCAACAAGACCATCCGCGTGGGCGAAAACTTCACGCTTGACCACGGCATCTACACCGAGGCGGGCGACGTGGCGAACATCGAAATCGCCAACACCAACAGCGCGATTTCCCTGCGCGACAACGTGATTACCGGCGTCAACAACGGCTACGCGACGCTGCTGATTACCTCCAAGCGCTATCCCGACATCCTGATCGTCTACAACATCACTGTCGGCTACGCGCCGCTGACGATTGCCAGCGTGCAGCCCAGCGCCTCGAAGCTGAACAACTACGAGACGCTTGCGTGGGATATCACCTTCGCGGGCGGCCGGCCGAACTACAACGTGAACTTCAAGGTCTACCGCGGCACGACGGTGGTTGTCAACAGCAACCGCACGGAAACCGCAACGGGTCGCATCTCCGTCAACTATCAGCCGACGGTGGCGGGCACCTACCTGCTGGAAGTCACCATTACCTCCGCTGATGGGCAGTCCATCACCCAGCGCTCCAGCGCGACGGTGGTGTCGAACTACACGCCTGTGACGGTTGTGCCCAGCACGACGGCGAGCGTGACAAACCGCAACCTGACGTGGACGACTGCCTACAAGGGCACGAGCAGCGTCATCCGCCGCGACTACACCCTGTTCCGCGACGGCTCCGTGGTGGCGACGGAAGTCGGTCTGAATAACCTGACGTTCAACTACACGCCCACTGTCGCGGGCTCCTACATCCTGCGCGTCATCGTGTATGAAGCCAACGGCAACAAGATTGAGGTCACTGCGCCGACCATCACGGTTACGCAGGGAGGTTCCGGCACGTCCGGTACGGGCACGGTGACGGGCGTCCGCGTGGCGCTGCGCCGCGGTGCAAGCACCAGGTACGGCATCATCCTCCGTGTGGACAAGGGCGAAACTGTCACCATTCTGGAGCGGTCCGGCAGCTGGTACTACGTCAGCTACAAGGGCACGACGGGCTGGATGATGGCACAGTACGTCAAGGCAAACTAAACCAAAAGGTAACATAAAAGAGGGGCGCTCCGGGATGGAGCGTCCCTTTTTGGGTGCAAAAAAGCGCAATGACGAATGCCACTGCGCCGGAAACGAGGTCAATCATTTTGATTATGAGGGGCGTCGAGAGATAAACTGTCCAATTCGCGCATGATTTCGTCAAAAACTTCATCTATCGGATGCACACGACCCGCCTTGACATCCGCCTCGCCCTGCGCTAAATGGGCGTAGAGGCGGCGTCTTGCATCCTCCAGCTCTTCCTCGGTAGGCTCTTCCTCGGTCAGCTCTTCTTCAGTCAATTCTTCCGGAGTCAACTTTTCCGAATCCATGTCCTGCTCACCCCCTGATTGATTCTATGATAGCACAATTTTCCTGCCGCGTCAACGGGAAAACACCCGCATCCCGCACGTCAAAATCCACCGAAAGCATACCATTTTTCCACTGTAATTCCCTCTTTCTTCCAGATTCGCACACCGCCCCCACGCGACGAACGGCACCTGAAATGGTATAAACGCACGAAATTAGGACGAATATGACAGCTTGTGCGAGAATTTCGACAGTTTGTGCGAGATTGCTTGCGCCACCCGAAAAAGTTGCTATAATAAAGTAGGAAAAAAGCACAGTGGGTGGTCTGTGCAAACGCATAAGGATGGGATAACCATGAAACACGGTGATTTGGTTTCCAAAATGACTTTGGAGGAAAAGTGTGCCCTGCTTGCCGGCAAAGATGTCTGGCACACGCGCGATATTCCGCGGCTGAACATTCCCGCCATTACGCTCTCCGACGGGCCGAGCGGCTTGCGCAAGCAGGCGGGCGAAGGCGACCATCTGGGCCTCAACGCATCGACGAAGGCGACGTGCATTCCCTCCGCCGCGACGCTGGCGTGCAGCTGGGACGCCACGGTGTCCGAGGCGATGGGCGCGGTTGTCGGGCGCGACGCTGCCAATCAGGGGGTGGATGTGCTGCTTGCGCCGGGGCTGAACACGAAGCGCTCCAGCCTGTGCGGCCGCAGCTTCGAGTATTACTCCGAAGATCCATACCTCTCCGGCAAGCTGGCGGCGGGTTTCATCCGCGGCGCGCAGAAGCAGGGCGTATCCGCCTGCGCAAAGCACTACGCGGCGAACGCGCAGGAGCTGCTGCGGATGCACTCCGACAGCGTGATGGACGAGCGGACGCTGCGGGAAATGTACCTGACGAACTTCGAGATTGCCATCAAAGAGGGCAAGCCGGGCTTCGTGATGACGGCATACAACCGCGTCAACGGCGTGTACGCCAACGAAAGCCGCCATCTGCTGGGCGATATTCTGCGCGGCGAGTGGGGCTTTGACGGCGCGGTCGTGACCGACTGGGGCGGCAGCAACAGCATTGTCGAGGGCGTGCGCGAGGGCATGAATCTGGAGATGCCCGCGGCGGGCGACGACAGCCCCTGCCAGCTGGTGAAGGCGGTCAAGGACGGCACAATCGACGAGAAAATCATCGATGAGCGCGTGGATCAGCTGCTGGATTTCGTGCTGGCAGAGCACAAGTCCTCCGGCGAATCGTCGTTTGATGCCGCAAAGCAGCATCAGGCGGCGGAAGCTGCGGCGGAAAAGTGCCTTGTGCTGCTGAAGAACGACGAGCACCTGCTGCCGCTGAAGAAGGACGCGCGCGTGGCGGTTATCGGCGAGTTTGCGGCGCGCTCCCGCTATCAGGGCGCGGGCAGCAGCATGGTCAACGCCGCGCAGGTGGATGACACGCTGCCCCTGCTGGATGAATTTTTCCCGGCGCGGGTCGGCTTCGCGCAGGGCTTTGAGCGCCTCGACATTGCGAACGCCGCGCTGGCGGATGAAGCGGTGCAGCTTGCCAAGACGGCGGATTGCGCGGTGGTGTACCTTGGTCTGCCGGAGTGCTTTGAGACGGAAGGGCTTGACCGCACGCACATGCGCCTGCCGGAGAACCAAATCGCCTTGATGAAAAAGCTGCGCGCCGTGTGCAAGAAAATGGTGGTGGTGCTCTCCTGCGGCAGCGCGGTTGAAACCGACTGGGCGCAGGACTGCGACGCGCTGCTTTACGCGGGTCTGGGCGGCGAAGCGGTGGCGCGCTCTGTGCTGCGGGCGCTGGTGGGCGAGATTACCCCCGGCGGCAAGCTGGCTGAAACGTGGTATCGCCACTATGCGGACGCGCCGGTCAGCCACTACTACCCCGGCACGGAGGCCACAAGCGAATACCGCGAAGGGCTGTACGTCGGCTATCGCTACACCGAGTCGGCGGACGTTGCCCCGGCGTTCGCTTTCGGGCACGGTCTGTCCTACACGACGTTCCGCTACGACAACGTGCAGGCGGATAATGCGGGCGTGTCCTTTGACGTGACGAACACGGGCGACTGTGCGGGCGACGAGGTGGCGCAGCTGTACATCCACAAGCCGAACGCGGAGGTTTTCCGTCCAGCGAAGGAATTGAAGGGCTTTCAGCGCGTGCACCTGGAGAAGGGCGAGACGAAGCGCGTCACGATTCCCTTCGACGGTTATACGTTCCGCTACTTCAACGTCCGCACGAACCGCTTCGAGGTGGAGGGCGGCGAATATGAGCTGCTGATTGGCGCATCCTGCCGCGACATCCGCCTGACGGCAAAGCACACCGAGCAGGGGACGAACGCGCCCAATCCGTATGCTCAGCTGACGGTGCAGAGCTACCGCACGGCGCGCGTGACGGACGTGAGCGACGCGGAGTTCGCGGCGCTGCTGGGTCACGCGATTCCGCCGCATCTCTGGGACAAGACGCAGCCGCTGACGCTCAACGACACGGTGACGCAGCTCAGCTACGCCAAGAACCCGCTGGCGCGGCTGATCTACCGGATTCTCACGCGCATGAAGAACAAGGCGACTGCCGCCGGCAAGCCGGATTTGAACCTGCTGTTTATCTACAACATCCCGTTCCGCGGCATGGCGAAGATGATGAACGGTATGGTGTCGATGGCAATGGCGGAGGATATGCTGCTGATGGTCAATGGACATTTCTTCCGCGGGTGCGGACGGCTGATCCACCACTTCTGCCACCGCCCGAAACTGAATTTGAACCCGGATAAAAAGAAGAAGTAATTGCGAAAAAGCAATTATATATAGGAAGCAACTCACAACAAGGAAAGGAAGCATCTCCCCCATGAAACAATCCTTCTGGCAGTCCCCCCTGACGCGCTCCAGCGTCCCGAAGGACAAGGTGACAACCCCCGAAACCCTGCTCGGCTACCTGATCGGCCCGTTCGGCGCGCTGCTGTCCTCCGGCATCTTCACCAGTTACCTTCAGGTTTATCTCGGCAAGGCACTGGAATTGAGCAGCGCCTACCTGTCCATCCTCCAGCTGGTTTCCACCTTCCTGATTGTGGCGGCGAACCTCATCGTCGGTCAGCTGATTGAACGCACGCGCACCATGGCGGGCAAGGCGCGCCCGTGGCTGCTGCTCTCCGCGCTGACGCTTTCCGTTGCCAGCGTGCTGATGTTCATCATGCCCTTTGAAGGCACGGCGCGCTATGTGTGGATTGCCGTTGCCTACAACCTCTACTACGCCGTCGCGTACCCGATTTACAACACCGCGAACGCGACGATGGTGCCCGTGTCCACCCGTGACAGCGAGAAGCGCAGCGTCTTGGCGTCAATGAGCAACTTCGCTGGCTTGGGCGTGATGGGCGCAGGCTCGATGGTCTTCCCGGTGCTGATGACGATGTTCCTCTCCACCACGAATGAGGCGGGCGAAACGGTTTACACCGGCTTCGGCACGCAGTGGTTCGTCATCATGCTGGCGGTCGCCATCTTCACGGCGCTGACCGTCCTCCTCCAGTTCAAGTTCACCCGTGAGCGCGTGACCGAAGAGCTGATGGAAAGCAACGCGAAGGAAGAAAAGAAGCAGAGCGTCTCAATGGGTCAGCAGCTGAAGGCCGTCACCAGCGAAAAGTGGTGGTGGGTCATCATCGTGTTCTACCTGCTGTTCCAGTGGTCCGGCGCGGTGAAAAACGGCTCGATGGCGTACTTCTGCTCCGATGTGCTCGGCGCGGACTGGTACATGTCCATCCTGTCCATCCTTGGCGCGGTGCCGATGGCGATTGCGGCGGCGTTCGTGGTGCCGCTGGCGAACAAGTTCTCCAAGCAGAAGCTGACGCTGGCGGGTCTGGCGCTGGGCGCTGTTGGCGGCGTGATTGCGGGGCTGGGCGGCAATAACCTCGTGGTGGTCGGCATCGGCATCGCGCTCAAGTGCCTCGGTTCGTCTCCGGCGTGCTACCTGATTCTGGCGATGCTGGCGGACGTTATCGACCATGTGGAGTACAAGCACGGCATCCGCACCGACGGCCTGACGATGAGCATCTACTCCTCCCTGATGGTCGCGGCGACCCCCATCGGCGGCGCGATTATTCAGGCGCTCAACGGCATGCTGGATGCAGGCACGGCGGCGTCGGTCAACTACATCTGGATTGAAACGATTGCTTACGCGGTTTGCGCGGTGCTGATGATTTTCTTCGGCGTGGAGCGCAATCTGAAGGCGGAGCAGCAGGAAATTGCCAATCGCGTGTCGAAATAAGACAGTAGATTGGTGAAAAGGGCAGCGCCTGCAAGGGACGGCGGCATCCTCACCGATGCACGACCTTGCAAGCGCTGCTCTTTCTATATAGAAAGGATGAAACCAATGAAACTCTTGTCGATTGCCATTCCCTGCTATAATTCGCAGGATTATATGCGCCATGCCATCGAAACGCTGCTTGCTGGCGGCGAGAACGTGGAAATCCTCGTCGTCAACGACGGCTCAAAGGACAAAACCGCGGATATTGCGGCGGAATATCAGCAGAAGTACCCGACCATCGTTCGCGCCATCAACAAGGAGAACGGCGGTCATGGCGACGCGGTGATGACCGGCCTCAAAAACGCGACGGGGCTGTACTTCAAGGTCGTCGATTCGGACGACTGGGTGGACGAAGAGTGCCTGAAGCGCGTGCTGGCGCAGCTGCGCGCGTTCACGGAGCAAAAGGGAGAAATTGACATGCTGATTTGCAACTACGTCTACGACAAAGTAGGCGTGAAGCACAAGCACGTCATGCAGTACCGCCACGCCGTGCCGCAGAACCGCGTGTTCGGCTGGAATGAAACGCGCTTCAAAATCGGCGAGTATCTGCTGATGCACTCGGTCATCTACCGCACGGCGCTGCTGAACAAGTGCGGGCTGAACCTGCCGAAGCACACGTTCTATGTGGATGAACTCTACGTTTATCAGCCGCTGCCGATGGTAAAGAAAATGTACTATATGGATGAAGACCTGTACCACTACTTCATCGGGCGCGAAGACCAGTCCGTGCAGGAGAATGTGATGATCCGCCGCATTGATCAGGCGCTGCTGGTCAACCGGATGCTGGTGACGGAGGTGGATTTGAGCAAGGTGACGAACAAGCGCAAGCAGGCGTACATGCGGCGCTATCTGGAAATTGTGACGACGGTTTCGTCGATTCTGCTGCTCAAGAGCGGTACGGCGGAGAACAAGCAGAAGAAGGACGAGCTGTGGAAGTTCATTCGCGAAGAAAACCCGTATGTTTACAAGAAGCTGCGCCACGGGCTGATGGGGCATGTGCTGCACCTGCCCGGAAAAGGCGGGCGGCGGATTGCGCTGGCAGGGTATAAGGTGACGCGGAAAATTTATGGGTTTAACTGATTGTTAATGAGCAATGGCGGGGGAACGACCTCATCCGCTGCTGCGTGCAGACTGCAATCCACCAACGCCAAAATCAGGAAAGAAAGCAAAGCCGGTCTATCGGCGAATCGCGAATTACCTGAAAGTATCATCCACAAGGAGAATGAGAACATGAAGTATGATTATCTCGTCGTCGGCGCGGGGCTGTTCGGCGCGGCGTTCGCACAGATGGCGAAAGAAAAAGGCAAGCGCGTGCTTGTAATCGACAAGCGGAGCCACATCGCGGGCAACATCTACACCGAGGACGTCGGCGGCATTGCCGTCCACCGCTACGGCGCGCACATCTTCCACACCGACGACGAGGAGGTTTGGCAGTACGCCAACCGCTTCGCCACGTTCAACCGCTTCACAAACGCGCCGCTGGCAAAATACCAAGATCGCTTGTACCACATGCCCTTCAACATGAACACGTTTTATGCCATGTGGGGCGTGACGAAGCCGAATGAGGCGCGCGAAATCATTGAGCGGCAGCGCAAGGAAATCACGGGCGAACCGCAGAATCTGGAAGAACAGGCGATTTCACTCGTTGGACGCGACATCTACGAAGCCCTCGTGCGCGGATACAGCGAGAAGCAGTGGGGACGCCCCTGCCGCGAGCTGCCCGCCTTCATCATCCGCCGTCTGCCCGTGCGCTTCACCTATGACAACAACTACTTCAACGACCGCTACCAGGGCATCCCGGACGCGGGATACACGGCGATGGTGGAGAAAATGCTGGATGGCATCGAAGTGCGCCTGAATGTCGATTTCCTCCAGCATCGGGCGGAACTGACGGAAATTGCGGACAAAATTGTCTACACCGGACCGATTGACCAGTATTACGACCAGTGCTTCGGCGCGCTGAATTACCGTTCCCTGCGGTTCGAGACGCAGAATTTGCCGGTGCAGGACTATCAGGGCAACGCCGTCATCAACGACACGAACGCCGACGTGCCCTACACGCGCGTGATTGAGCACAAGCATTTCGCCTATGGTCAGGCGGATGTGCTGAATCTGCCGCACACGGTGGTGACATACGAATATCCGGCGGACTGGAAGCAGGGCGACGAGCCGTACTATCCGGTGAACGACGCGAAGAACGGCGCGCTGTACGAGCAGTATCGGCAGAAAGCGGCGGGGGAGCGGAACGTCATTTTCGGCGGCAGGCTGGGGCAGTACCGCTATCTGGACATGGACGACACGCTGCGCGCCGCCATCGACTGCGCCCGGAAGGAACTGCAATAAGGGGGAGTAACGGTGCGGCTTGCCATCGTGGAGGACGACGACAAGGTGCGGCAGCAGCTGCAAACCTATGTGCTGCAATATTTTCAGGGACGCGAGAACGACGTGGAAATCCGCCTGTTTGCCGATGGCGATGAGATTCTGGAAGACTACGCGGCGGACTACGACCTGATTTTCCTCGACATCCAAATGAAGCGCCTGGACGGCTTGGCGACGGCGGAACGCATCCGCGAGCGTGACGAGGACGTGTATCTGGTGTTCATCACGAATTTGGCGAATTATGCCATCCACGGATACGCTGTCCACGCGCTGGACTTCATCCTCAAACCGGTGAATTTCCTCATGCTGCGGCAGGTGCTGATGAGCGTGGAGCGGCTGCTTGACCAGAAGCCGAAGCGCTACATCACCCTGCCGACGGACACGGGGCTGACCCGCCTTGATGTGAGCCAAATAACCTACGTCGAGACGGACGGCCACGCCGTGAGCATCTACACGGAAAAGGGGGTGTATCGCCTGCGGCAGAGTATGCGCGGGATGGAGGAACTGCTTGGAAAATACGGATTTTTCCGCTGCAACAGCTGTTATTTGGTGAATCTGCGGCATGTGGAGCGCGTGGAGAACGGCGGCGCCATCGTCGGCGGGCAGGCGCTGACCATCTCACGCCCGCGCCATAAGGCGTTTATGGAGGCGTTGACGAAATATCTGGGAGGGGCGAAAGTCTAAATGGTAGCGTTCCTCGAAGTCGGATTCTTCCCGCGCGTCCATACGGCGATTGCCGAATGGCTGGCGTGTATGCTCTTCATCCTGCCGCAGAAAAAGCGCTTCGGCGAAAGTAGCTGGCAGCAAATTGGCTGCTGCATTGGCTTTCTGGCGCTCCTGCTGGGGCTGAACCTGCTGAATCAGGAGCAGAGCGGGCTGACATGGATGCTGCTGATGGCGGCGTGCATGGGTACAATGCTGGCAATGATTGTCTGCTGCTGCAAGCTGAAGCTGATGAAAGCAGGCTACATTTGGGCGCACGCCTTCATCACGGCGGAGTTCGCCGCGTCGCTGGAGTGGCAGATTAACTATTATCTGCTGATGGCGGATTCGGTGGATTCGCGGGGCACTTGGCTTGTGATGGCGGGGACGTACATCATCGTGTTTTCCGCGATTTACCTGCTGAACCAGAAGCATCATATCCTGCGCAGTGGCACAAGCGTCACGCGGCAGGAGCTTATCAGCGGCAGCGCGATTGCCCTCGCGTCATTCTGCCTGAGTAATTTCAACTTTGCGTTTACGAACAACGTATTTACCGAAACACTGGGGACAGGCATCATCTATTCCCGCACACTGGTGGATTTCGGCGGCGTCATCATGCTGTTCGCGTATGACATGGCGCGGTCGGAGCTGTACCTCAGCCACGAGCTGGAAGCGATGGAGAATCTGCTGAATCGGCAGTATGAGCAGTACCGGCAGTTCGATGCGAACAACAAGGCGATGCACCAGATTTACCACGACCTGAAGCACCAAATCGACTTCATCCGCAACGAAAAAAGCGCCAGCAAGCGCGAATCGTATCTGGCGGAGATGGAAAAAGTGGTCACGCTGCGCGACGCGGAGATGAACACGGGCAACGCGATTCTGGACACGGTTTTAACGAGCAAGAGCCTGCGCTGCGCCGAGGAAGGCATCGTGATGACGTGCTTTGCCGACGCGCACGACATGGGCTTCATCGACATGATGGATATTTGCTCCATTTTCGGCAACGCGATTGATAACGCCATCGAGTGCGTGGAGAAAATTGCCGACCAGAACATGCGGCTGATTAAGCTGACCGTGCGCACGCAGAACCGATTTCTGCTGATTCGCGTGGAGAACTGCACAGATAAGGCGATTGACCTGAACGGCGGTCAGCCCGTGACGACGAAAGAAAACAAGGAGAGCCACGGCTACGGCATCAAGAGCATCCGCAAAGCCGCGGAGAAATACGGCGGCTGCATGACGCTGGAGCAGCAGGACGGCTGGTTTATCATGACGGTGCTGATTCCGCTGGCGGAGGAGAATAAGTGAATCAAAAAACCCGGCTGGTCAAGCGGCGCAATTCCGCTTCCAGCCGGGGATTTTTATGCACTTAGTCGAGGTCAACCCGCTCATACTCGCGCGAACCGAAGCCAAGCGCTGCCGCGCATTCGATGGTGTAGATGCCGTGGCGGCTCTCGATGCGCTCCAGCATGTGTTTCTGCCCCGGGTCGTCCGTCGCGGCGTACACCATGTCCACGCAGGCTTGGTCGATGGCAATCGGGTCGAGTGACGCCATGATGCCAATGTCCGCCATGCAGGGGTTTTCCGCCACTGCGCAGCAGTCGCAGTCCACAGACAGGTTCTTCATCACGTTGATGTAAACAGCCTTGCCAGCGAAGCGCTTGGCGACGGAAGAGGCCGCGTCCGCCATTGACGCAAGGAAGCTGTCATGATCCGCGCCGAAGCCGACTTTCGCGTCGCCCGCGCCGTGGATGTACGCCTTGCCGTAGGAGGATGCCACGCCGATGGACAGCTGCTTGAGCGCGCCGCCGAAGCCGCCCATCGGGTGCCCCTTGAAGTGGCTCAGCACGAGCAGGGAGTCATAGCGCGTCAGGTGCTTGCCGACGTAGTTCTTCTGGATGACCTTGCCATTGGGAATGAGCAGCTGCAAATCAGGCGCTTCCTCGTCCATGATGTCCACGGTGAAGGCGTCCGACCAGCCATGGTCGCGCATGGTCTGCCAGTGGGCGGCGGTGGTGTTGCGGCTGCCCGGATACGCCGTGTTGCACTCGACGACCGTGCCGTGCACATGCTCGATCATCGGCCGCCAAAATTCAGGGGGCAGGAAGTTCTGGTTGCCCTTTTCGCCGGAATGCAGCTTCACGGCGACGTTCCCCGACAGTTCCAGACCACAGGCTTCGTAGAGCTTCAGCACGTTTTCGGGAGTGATATTGCGCGTAAAATAAACCTTCGATGGCATAAAACGTTTCTCCTTTTACCTATTTGTGTGGATGTTACGCCTCGTAGGCGCGCTTGCTGAGTTCGTCGGAGACGTACCCGGCAAGAATATCCACGATGCGGGCGTTCTTGCCGCCGCCCGCGACGATGATATCCGCAAATTCCACATAATTGGCAATATACTGGCTGAACATGGGGCGAACCGTCGCGCGGTACTGGTCGGAGATGCTGTCGATGCTGCGCCCGCGTTCCAGAATGTCGCGCTCGATGCGGCGGAGCAGGCAAATATCCGCGTCCACCTTCATGTACAGCTTCAGGAACATCAGCTTCATCAGCCGCGGGTCAAAGAAGCAGTGGATGCCCTCCAGAATCACCACATCGTGCGGGTAAATCAGCTCATCGGTGTCCGCGCGGCGGTGCTGCGTGAGTCATACGCCTTGCGGGTGATGGGCTGACCGCTGATGAGCGTGTTCATATCGTGCAGCAGCAAATCGTGGTCAAAAATGCCGGGTTCGTCGTAATTGAGCTTTGCGCGCTCGGTAAAGGACAAATCCGGATGGTCGCGGTAGTAGCAATCCTGCTGGATGACCAGACAGCGGTCGCCCAGCCGGTTCGCCAGCGCGTCCGCCAAGGTGGATTTTCCGCTGCCGCTTGCGCCGCAGATGCCAATCAGAATCATCGTTCTGCCTCCCCATGTATTTCCCTCCAAAAGAGTACACCGAAAACGCCGCGCTGTCAAGGGGAACAGCAAAAAAAGCCGGAAAGTTTCGGCAATTCGGCGGAATGTGGCGAATTCTGACAGTGACAAAGCCGCACGCGTCATGCTATCATGGCGGAGCGAAAGGAAGTGAACCGCGGTGAGCAAGCAAATGCCGCGCACGAAAGAGACGAAGGGGAGGCGGCTCAGCCGGGTGATGCTGACGGTGCTGTCCGCCGCCATCATCGCGGCAAGCATCTTTATCCCGGCGGCGCGGGCGGAAAATCCCCAGATGACCGTTGTGTATGCGCTCGACAGCGCGAATTTGACCTTCCGCGACTCGGACGCGGCGAACATCAACCAAATCAACTACGCCTTCGCCCTCATTCGGGACGGCGAGGCGGTCGGCAGCCATTGGGCGGCGATTGACCGCGTTCGCGCGTATCTGCGCAAGCACCCGCACATCCGCGGGGTGATGGCGGTCGGCGGCTGGGGCGCGGAGGGCTTCTCTGACGCCTGCGCGACGGCGGATGGACGCGCGCGGCTGGCGGACAGCATCCTCCGCCTGATGGACGAAAACGGCTTCCGCGGCGTGGATATTGACTGGGAGTACCCCGGCACGTCGGCGGGGGGCATCAAGAGCCGCGCGGAGGATGTCGAAAACTGGTACGCGCTGCTGACCCTCCTGCGCGACGGGCTTGACAAGCGAACCGCCGAGACCGGGCAGAAACACACGCTGTCCGTCGCTGTCGGAGCGGGGGATAGCCTGCTGAAGCCGATTGACCCGGCACGGCTGAACGCGCTTGCGGATCAAGTGGTGGTGATGGCGTACGACCTGTGCGGCTTTGACCGCGAGACGGGGCATCACGCGGCGCTGTATCCGGATGACAATACCCGGCAGTCCGGCGCGCGGGCGGTGCGCACGCTGACGCAGGGCGGCTTGTCGGCGGATAAAATCCTGCTGGGGATTCCGGCGTATGGGCGGATGTGGCGGCAGGTGAGCGGGAGCGCGGTGACGCAAACGGCGGGCATCAGCGGCACGAAGGTGCTGAATTTTCCGGATTTGCTGGCGCTGGAATCGCAAGGGTACACGCGGTATTATGACGGCGCGGCGAAGGCGGCGTACTGGGTCGGCGGCGAGAATTTCGTCAGCGGCGAGGATGAACAGTCGATTCGCGACAAGGCGCAATGGGCGGTGCAGCAGGGCTTGCAGGGCGCGGCGGTGTGGTCGTACGGGCAGGATGCTTCGGGCAAGCTGCTGGCGTGGGTGAAGGATGCACTGTCACAATAATTGTGGTTCTTCACGGAAAGTTGGGGGAGCAAACAAGGGCTTAGGCGAAGCACCAAATAGCTGCACGCGGAAGGAGTATGAAAGCGCGACCAACTCAATCGCGAAAAGGGGTCAAGGGGCAATTGCCCCTTGCAGGGTCAAGGGACAGCGTCCCTTGTGGGGTTTGGGGCAACGCCCCAACAGTTCCACGGGCGACCAGCATCTAAACGCACTCAACAAAGGCGCAGGCAGCGAAGCGTCCCTGCCAGTAACTTTGCGCGTCCGCAGACGCGCCCCCCAAGCTGCTTTTCCCCAAGATTCCGTGAAGAACTATAATTGTGACGCTTATATGGAAATTTGTGCTGCCGCAGAGGGTTTCGCGTCTGCGGACGCGACGAGGGGGCACGAAAACAGGCGAAGTCTGCGATCGCCCCCTCGACCCCTTCGGTGCACACTCCCATAGTTGATTTGTATCGAAAGTTTTTTATTTGGCTGCTCTTTTACCCTCAAATGATGCAGAGGCGACGGGAGCAGCAGACAAAATCAAGATTGAAATAAGCAAAAAGCGGCGAGTTCCTCCGAAAATCAGGAGAGAACCCGCCGCTTCTAATTTACTGCGGCAGCGTAATGCTGTACACCTCTGTTCCGCTGGTTACGATGGCGTATCCGCCGGACGTGATGCCAATCAGCGAGCTGACGCTGCGCCCGTCCGGGAGCGACGCGGCGTACGCCACAAACCGCTGACTCTCCAGCGTGCTTGTGAACAGGTAGGTGGGGGAGAAGGCGTAGATGCGGCGGCTGTCAATCGCCGCGCCGACGCAGGTGGTCGGCAGGGTGATGTGGTTGTCAACGCTGCCCGCCAGCACGCGAAGCTCCGTAATCGCCATTTCGCTGCTGGTCTGGTTTGTGGGGGCGAACAGCATCTGCGGCGTGCCGCGCGCGGACAGGCTGTGGTTCATCAGCCGCCAGCCGTAAATCAGCTGACTGCCGCTGGTGTCCTGCACGCCGCGGTAGTCGTACGTCGTCAGCTGCTGCGTGTCAAAAACATACAGCTTGCTGTTCGCATAAAACACCTTATAGACGAGGTGGTCGCCCAAATTGACGTTGCCCGTGTTCATTTTGTTCACTTGGAAGGTGTGCAGGTACGTCGCCAGCGCGGGGCTGTACACATCCGCGCTCAACGTCCAGCAGTACTCTTCGCCAGTGCCGAAGAAGCCGCAGTCCAGCAGCATCTTGCCCTCGAACACGCCTTTTTCGCTGTCCAGCAGCTGACCGTTCAAATCCACCATCATCACTTCGGGGTTGATTTCGTCCCCCAAAACAATCACCGCGCGGGTGTTGCCAATCCGCGCGAACTGAATTTCGCTGGTCATCGGCTCGTTGTACGTCGGGCGGCCGTTTTCGTTGACGATGAACAGCTGCGTGCCCGACCACGCAATCAGGTACTTGTCCGACACGCTGAACGACGCGCCCGATCCGACCGGATACGACCAGAGCACCGTGCCCGTTGCGCCGACGCAGTGGATGGATTCGCCGTCGTAGTACACCACGCCGTCGCGGAAAACGGTCACATCCTGATGCGCAAAGCAGGGGAGCGAATATACGCCGATGGAGCGGCTGCGCGTGAAGTAGCGCACGAGGTTGACGGCGAGGACAATCAGCACAACGACCAGCACGACGATGGTGCAGTTGCGGAGCATCCGCAGGCGCTGCTTGCGCTTCTGGTCGGGGTCCGGAATGGCGGTGGATGGATTTCTGCCTTGCATGAGTTATCTCCTTCAGCCGATGCGGCTGCCAAATTCGCAGAGGAAAAACCGATTCTATTATAGCAGGATTTTCCCCGTGTTGCAACCGTTTGCTTAAAAAACGCCCGCCAATCATCCGATGGCAAGATTCACCTGCGCCCTGCGCGCCCATTCCGCTTCGCGCGGCGTGCTATGCCGCGGTTCATCCCCGTTAGCCGAAATGAAAATAGAATAAAAACGGCTGGTTTTTCGCCAGATTTGGAGAAGATATACCGTGAACATCTTGACAAAATAGATACTTCTATTATAATAAGCATATAGGGATTTCCGAATTTCATCAGGAAGGAGAACAGGCACAATGGCGCACGAGAATAACAAAATCTGCCGCGTTTTCAAGGCGCTGTCTGAACCGAAGCGCTACCGTATTGTGACGATGCTGGCGAACGGCAAAATGTCCGCGAGTGAAATTCTCAAGCACTTCAACGTCACGCAGCCGACGCTGTCGCATGATATGCGCTTGCTGATTGATGCGGAACTGGTCAACAATCAGCGCATCGGCAAGTCCGTCATGTACGAGCTGAACCCAGAGATGCTGCAAAACATGATTGATGTTTTGACGGCTATCCAGCATCCCGAAACGGCTGATTCCGCGGACGAGGCGGAATGAAAGCCAGCCCCAACGACCCTCCAGCGCCACGAAAGCGCGGGAAGGCCGTTTTTTTAATTCATTCAAAAAAAACGCGCCGCCGGAGCGACGCGCTTTTTGTTAGGGCTTGATGATGTTCTCGTAAGTGCCCGCGGGCATGGTGTTCAGCGCGGACTGGCTGCCGGCGGTGCTCATGCAGCCGTTATCCAGCAGCGCCTGATACATCGGCGCGAACGCCATGATATCTTCCACCTTGAGCTGCTTCAGCTCGTGCATCCACTGCAGGCGGCGGAACGGGTCATCCCCGTTGACGACGTCGGTAATCACCGACAGCGCGCCGGTCAACTCGCCCGAAGAGAGCGCGTAGTAGCTGTAAGAGGAGAGGATGTAGCCATCCAGCGTCTCCTGATCCAGCGACATTTGCAGCTGCTGGAGCAGCATCGGCACATAGTTGTAGACCGTAAAGGTCTGCGCCACGTTCGGGTCGCGGTAGCTGATGATGTACATGCCGTCTTCATCCGCGCCGTGGAATACGCCGTACGCGCCGTACTGGTCGCGCAGGAGCGGATAAAGCAGACCATCGCTGACGAGGCTGCACATGGCATCCATCGCGCCGGAGTAGCCGCCTTCAACGCCCATCTGCTCAAAGGTGGCGTACACCAGGTTGAAGTTCACCGTGCTGTTGATGACGATGCCCTCGGCGCTTGCCGGAACGGGCAGGTCATACGTCTGCGGCGCGACTTCCGCCATCGGCAGGGACGCGAGGAAGCTGTCTGCCGCCGCGCGGTTGTTCTCGATGGAGGCGGCGTTGCCCGCAAAGCCGATCACCGCGTTCGCGCCGTTGTGCAGCAGCGCCTGAATGCGCTTCATCTTTGCGGCGAACGCCTCCGGGTCGCTCTCCAGCAGCGCCTGTGCGTCAGACAGGAAGTGGTAGTAATCAACGCCCGTGGCGTAGGTGTAGAGGTTGAAGCCCGCGTCCGACTGGGACACGGCGCGGTACAGCTGCGTCATGTAGATTTCCTGCTCATAGGACTGCTTCATCGTCTGGCGGAACAGCGCGATATTGGAGGCAATCAGCGCCGTGTCGGTGAACTCGCTCTCGAAAAGCAGCTCGTTGAGCAGCGCGTAGCTGGCAGCCATATCGGCGTCCGTCGCCTTCCAGCTGGCGCGGATGTAGGGGCGGAAGCCCTGCGCGTCGTCCGTGTTCAGCACGGCCAGCTTCACCACGCCGTCGTAGAGGTAGCGGCTCTGAAGCGCGTAAACATCCGCCGAGGAATGCTCCGTGGTGCCCAGCGAGCCAATCAGGTTGAGGTACAGGTTCAGCCAGTGGATGTCCTCCTGCGGAATCGCGGCGGCGTCCAGCAGGAGGTACGTCTGCCCGATGCCGTCCACGTCCGCCGTCACGTCAATGCGGCGGATGCCGCTTGCGTCGGTCACGTCGGTGTAGTCGTAGGTGCGGATTTCTTCGGGCAGGTTATCCACCGTGACCGCCTGAAGCTGCGCCACGAGTTCGGACGTATCCTCCATGCTGCCGCTGGCCAGCGCGGCGGTGTCCGCCACAAGCTGGTCGATTTCCTCGGCGGACATGGCGGCCTTGGTTTCCGCCAGCTTCGCCGCCAAATCGGCTTCAATTGCTTCCTGCTGCCCCGGCGCGGGAACGGTCGTCACGGTGATGACGCGCTGATTGTCCTCCGTCAGGTACTTCTTGGCAACTTCGGCGTACTTGCCTTCCGTCTGGTACTTCTCGAAGTTGTCCATGTTCGCGATTGACTTTTCGTAGGCGTGCACATCGCCGGTGGTCGCCCAGCAGTAGGCGATGTTCTGCGCCATGTTCACGCCGAGGTCGCTTTCTTCGGACATCAGCGCGGTTTCCATCGTCAGAGAAGAAGCGATTGCGTCCAGTATGTCCTGCGAAACGCCGTTTTCGGCAAATTCCAGCACGGAGGCGTAGATGCACTCGCGCAGCGTCTGCACGTCGCCCTCGTTCATGCCGGTGGCGACAAACACGACCGCGGGTTCAGGGCCGTCCGTCTCCAGATAGACGCTGATGTCAGCGTTGGGCAGCACATCCACCAGATTGCTCACCAGCGCGGAAGAGGAATCGCTCAGCAGCATCGTGAGCAGATCCAGCACGTTCTGCTCTTCCTCAGTCGCGTTTTCGCAGATGAAGGTGATGTAGGTGACGGCGGCGTTCTCCGTCTCCGTGCCCTCGTAGACAGGGTACTGGCAGACCTTCTCCACGGGGGAGGTTACAGGGGTGTAATCGGGCGTGGAGAAATCAAACGCCTTCGCCTCGTAGGGGGAGAACACCTCGTCCAGCAGCGCAAGGAAGGCGGCGGGGTCGTCAATCGCGCCGTAGACGGTCGTCAGGGAGTTAGACGGATGATAGTAGGCGGTGTGGTAATCCTTGACTTCCTGCCACGTCATGGATGGAATTTCGGTCGGCTCGCCGCCCTGATTGTAGCCCATGTGGCTGCCGGGGAACGCCGCCTTCATCGCGTTGTAGGACGCGGAGGTCTCCAGCGAGGCAGCGCCCTGCATTTCGGAATACACCGTGCCGCTGATGGTCAGGGGGCTGTCCGCGCTTTCCAGCGAATAGCGCCATGCCTCGGAGCGGAACAGGGATTCATCCTCATAAATCATGGGGTTGAAGCAGCTGTCCAGGTAAAAATCCGCATACTTGAGCAGCTGCGCTTCCGACAGGGACGCAACGGGGTAAGTCGTCATGACTTGATACGTCGCGGCGTTCATGTAGGTGTTGTAGGTCTGGTAAATGAGGTTGAAGAACAGGCTTGCCGACGGGTACTTCTTCGAGCCGTCCAGTGTGGAGTGCTCAAAGACGTGCGGGATGCCCTTGTCGTCGCTAAGCGGGGTGACGAACGAAATGTCGAACGCGCGGTTCGTGTCCTCGTTGATGAGGAAGAACACCGTCGCGCCGGTCTTTTGATGGCGCAGGACGGTCGTCTTTGCGTTCAGCAGTGCGAACTCGCCGTTCTCCACCACTTCAAAGCCGTGGATGACAGCACCGACCGCCATCTCGGTGGACGGCGCATCCGCCGATTCCGCCAAAGCCGCGGGCGCAAGGCTCAGCAGCATCGCCATGCAGACCATCAGCGACAGCAGCGAGCGCAGGAGACGCTTACTCATGTGTTTTTCCCTCCTTTTTCTGCCCACCAAAACAGGAGCAGTATCATTTTCATGATACCACTCCGGGAGCGAATTGGCAAGTCAATTTTTGCCGTATGCGTGGAAATGCACGGAAAAAACATCCGAAAACAGCCTGAATCAGCGGAAATCACTCGTAATCGAAAATCGCCTTCTGCTGGATGCGCGCGCCGAACGTCTCTTTCCAGCGGTGATGCGGTTCGCTTGCGTCGTAGGCGGGCAGCATGTCGGGCGTCATGGTCAGCTCAATCAGCAAATCATAGCGGTTCGGGCGGTTGATGACGTTGCGGCGGATGGTCAGCGCGGTCGCTACGCCGTCCGCCACCGCCTGCGCGAAAATCGCCTCCGCCTCTTTCGCCAGCGCGTCCTTGTCGCCCGCGTCGGGCGTCCACTTGACCAAAATGCAATGCTGCATGGGGATTCCTCCTTGCGAAAAACTTCCTATTTATATGGGCGGATGAGGCCGGTTCTGCTCCAATGCCCCCAAAGTAGGGGAGTGCGCACCCGAAGGGGTCAAGAGGGCGAGCGGAAAGCCCCCTTGTCGCGTCCGCAGACGCGAAATCCTTGCGACGAATTGCAATCCGCCGCAAAAAATCAGATTACGAAGCGGCTTCCTCCGCAGCCTCCGCCGGCGGCTCATTCAGCATATCGCGAATGAAGTAGTCAAAGAACGCTTGAACATTTTCTTCGTTGCCGTTGGCGCGGAAAATGCACGCGTAGTACGAATCCGCAGTCGGATACAGGAATGTGTCCAGATACGGCAAATCCGCACACGGGATGCCGAACAAGTGCTTTTCGCCCGTGTCGCTGTCCGTACGCCAGCCGCGGCTCAGGCTGATGCCGCGCGATTCCAGCTCGCTCAATAAGTCCGGCATGGCTTCCTCCAGCGCCACAAATACCCCTTGCTGGGCATACGTCTGAAAGAGATCCTTCGGCAGCAGGTAAATGTCGCACTCGCGCGCCGTCATGCGGGTCATCAGCACCGATGAACCCCAGGTTTCGTCACTCATGATGAACTGCGTGTTCATTTCCTCCATGTCGGGCAGGAGCAGCTGACGCACGTCCTCCATGTAGGCGTCCAGCGCCGTCTGATTGCCCGCGCCGTATACGCCGACAACGACCTTCTTTTCTTCCGGCGGGCGGTAGCGCGTCGTCGTGAAGAGGATGCTCCAGAAAAAGATGACCAATACCATCATCAGGACATACTTCCACCATGAATACGTCAGGTGGTTTTGCAGACGCTCGTGCGTCACGGGTGTTTTCACGGGTCGTGTTCCTTCTTTCGGGGGGATTTAGGGGGATGATAGCACACGGATGTGAAGCCTATATGAAGTATTAGCGGTAAACCGCCGTCCAGCCGTCGCCGTCGGGCGCGTAGAACATGCTGGTCACGTCGGGATTTTCGTACACGGGCAGGAAGTCCAGCAGCGATTTCCCACGCGGATGGGCGGCGATTTCCGCCCGTGTCATCCAGCGGTTTTCGCCCTCGGCGGAGGAAGTCAGCGTGCCTGTGTACGCCGACGCTTCGTAGCAGAGCACCAGCGCGCGGGTCTGCCCGCCGTGCTTCATCCACTCCTTGATGCCGACGAGCCGCGGCGAAACGACGGTCAGCCCGGTTTCCTCCTGCATTTCGCGGACGACGGCATCCGCACACGTTTCGCCGATTTCGACGTGCCCGCCGGGAAAGCAGAGCACCGGCCACGATGGGTCGGTGCGGTCTTGCACGAGCATACGGTTCGCATCGTCGCGCAGGAGACAGACGTTCATGAGTTCAATGGGGGCGGGGGTGTGCATAAGTACCTCCTTAACACGCTACTGCCGCTGAATCACAAAGCACTCCGGCGCGCCAGCCCCGGCGTTCAAAAACCGGTGGTGCAGCACGTTGTACTCCTGCGGGCGCAGCGCCGACAGGTACGCCATCAGCGCGGCGCGTTCCTCGTCGCCCGCGGCGTGCCCCGGATAGGCGCAAATGGTGCAGACGCCGCCTTTCACCAAGAGCGACAGCGCCGCCGAAATCGCCGCGCGCGTCGTCTCCCAGTGCGTCGTGATGCGCTTGTCGCCGCCCGGCAGCCAGCCAAGATTGAATGTCGCGGTGCGAATCGGCACGGTCACCCGCTCCGACAGATGCTCATGCCCCTCGGCGTAGAGCGTGCAGCGGGACAGCATCCCTGCATCCGCCAGACGCTGCCGGGTGCGTTCCACCGCGTCGGGCTGAATGTCGAAGCCGATGACGCGCCCCGTTTCGCCCACCAGTTCGCAGAGCATCAGCGTGTCATGCCCGTTGCCCAGCGTCGCGTCCACCACCGTGTCACCCGGCTGAACTACTTGCCGCAGCACATCGGCGGCAATCCAGCGGGCGCTGCGAAGCTCGTAGCTCATGCTCACAGCTCCTTCAATTTGCGTACTTCCACGTCCGTCAAGCGGCGCCACTGGCCGCGCGGAAGGTCGTGCAGCTTAATCGTCGCAAAGCCGACGCGCTTGAGGGCGACGACCTCGTGCCCAATCGCACTGAACATGCGGCGCACCTGCCGATTGCGCCCCTCGTGAATCGTCACCAGCAGCACGGACGCGAACGTCTCGTAGCGCACCAGGTGCACGTCCGCCGGGGAGGTCATGCGGTCGTCGTCGAGCCGGACACCCGCGCGCAGACGGCGGATTTCCTCGTCCGTCACGCGGTTGGACACCTTCACCAGGTATTCCTTGCTCACCTCGCGGCTGGGGTGGAGGAGGTTGTTCATCAGGTCGCCGTCGTTGGTCAGCAGCAGCAGACCCTCGCTGTCGTAGTCCAGCCGCCCGACAGGGTACAGGCGCACCGGGTAATCGCGGAACTTGTCCATCACCGTCGGGCGGCCTTCGGGGTCGGCGACGGTCGTCACCTCGCCCATCGGCTTGTTGTACGCCAGATAGTGCTTTTCTTCCTGAATTTTGCAAACCTTGCCATCCACCGTCACCACGTCGGCAGATTCATCCACCTGCACGCCCATTTCGGTGATAACCTTCCCGTTTACCGCCACATGCCCGTCGGCAATCAGCTTTTCGGAGTTGCGGCGCGACGCCACGCCGGAGAGGGCAAGAAACTTCTGGAGACGCATCATAATGTGTAATTCACCTTTCTGTTTATCAAAATCTTGTTTTGTACTGCTCTGATGAAAGAATGTTCCCAAAGCGGCGTGCCGAAGGGGTGTCGGGGGCGATCGGAAAGCCCCCGACTCGCCTCCGCAGAGGCGAAACCCATGCAGCCAAGACGCATTCAAGGAAAATCACGTCCAATGGACGACAATGCCGTCCGGCCGCCGGCGCAGAAGCGCTTTTTTCGGATTCACCAGCACCGCGCGGTTCACCAGCGCCATCATATCCGCATCGGACGGGGAGTCGCCATAGGCGGAGGAACACTTCATGTCCAGCACGAAGCCGTTTTCCTTCAAATACTGTTTGATTCGGCGGACTTTCTCTTCGCCCTTGCAGTTTTCGCCGACTTGACCCGTGTAGCGCCCGTCGCCGCCGACCTCGCAGCGCGTGGACAGCACCGCGTCAATCGGCATGAACTCCGGCAGGGCGCGCATGTACACGTCCGGCGACGCGCTGACGACGACCAGCTTCATCCCCTGCGAGCGCAGACTCCACAGCTCCGTCAGCCCATCCTGATAAAAGCGCGGCAGGTATTCATCGCGGAAAAACGCACGGGCAATGTCGAGCATTTCGTCCGCCGAACGCCCCTTCAAAAACGACAGTGTGGCGGATTTCGCCCGCGACGCCCGCGACGGCCGCAGCTTCCAGTACAGGAACGCCCCCGCCGCCTTGACCAGCTGCCGCCGCGGCGCGATGCCCCTGCGGATGCAGTACAGCAGGAAGGGGAGGATGGAATCGCCGCGGGCAAGGGTATCGTCAAAATCAAAAAACGCAATGCCTTGTGTCATAGCGGGCAGTCCTCGTGCAGCACAAGGTGGGTGTACGCGCGCTGACCGGATTTCATCTCCGCCATCAGCTGCCCGTCGCCCAGCAATTTGTACTTGTAGGTCGTCAGACCGTCCAGCCCCATCGGGCCGCGCGCGTGCAGCTTGCCCGTCGCAATGCCGACTTCCGCGCCGAAGCCGTACACAAAGCCGTCCGCAAAGCGCGTTGACACATTGCGGTACACGCCGGCGGAATCCACGCGGGTCAGGAACGCCTTCGCCGCCGCGTCATCGCGGGTGACAATGCAGTCCGTGTGGTGGCTGCCGTAGCGGTTGATGTGGGCAATCGCGGCCTCCAGCGAATCCACGACGCGGATGGACAGCACATAATCCAGATACTCCGTGCGCCAGTCCTCTTCCGTCGCGGCTTCGACGGGGATAATCGCGCGGGTCGCCTCGTCACCCAGCAGCCGGACGTGCTTTTCCTGCATGGCGGGCAGGAGCTTGGGGAGAAAATCAGCGGCGATATCGCGGTGGACGAGCAGCGTCTCGCAGGCGTTGCAGACTGCCACATTCTGCGCTTTGCTGTCCACGGCAATCGAAACCGCCATCTCCACATCGGCGGATTTATCCACATAAACGTGGCAGATGCCGTCGGAGTGCCCCAGCACGGGAATGCGGCTGTTGTCCATGATATAGCGGACGAACTCCTTGCTGCCGCGGGGGATGATGAGGTCGATGAGCGCGTCCTCCTTCAGCATCGCGGCGACGTCCTCGCGGGAATGCAGCAGCTGCGCGAAATCCGCCGGAAGCCCGACATCCGCCGCCGCTTCCCGGAGCGCATCACACAAGGCGGCGTTCGTCCGCTCCGCCTCGCGCCCGCCCTTGAGCAGCACGGCATTGCCGCTCTTGAGCGCCAGCGACGCAATCTGCACCAGCGCATCCGGGCGGCTCTCGAAAATCACGCCGATGACCCCAATCGGGCAGGTCACGCGGTACATTTTCAGCCCCGGCGTGATTTCGTGCGTCATCGTCGTCGCGCCGATGGGGTCGGGCAAATCCGCCAGCGCGCGAAGCCCGTCCGTCACGGCGCGCAGCTTCTCTTCGCGGAATTTCAGCCGGCCAAGCAGGGGCGCTGCCAGCCCGTCCGCCTCCGCCTGATGAATATCCGCCGCGTTCGCCGCAAAAATATCCGCCTGATGATTTTCCAGCGTCTCCGCCATCCGCAGAAGCGCCGCGTTTCGCGTTTCCAACGACGAAGCCGCCAGCGTCCAAGCCGCCTCCCGGCTGTTTGCCGCCATCTCGTGAAGATCGTTCATCCTGTCCTTCCTCCTGTACCACAGAAAATCTTCCTTTTTATTATAGCATGGAAGTTTGGGACTTGCAATAAAAAAACGAATATGCTATAATAGTTCCTGCTGAAACAGGCAGACGCGCAAGGGAGGCGAGGAACGTGCCGCATCAGAAGGGAATTAAGTCCGTGGCACAGAATCGCAAGGCGTGGCACGATTATTTCGTCGAGGAGAAATATGAGTGCGGGCTGGCGCTGTTCGGCACGGAGGTCAAAAGCATCCGGCAGGGACGCGTGAACCTGAAGGAGTCGTGGGCGCAGATTCGCGGCGGCGAAATCTGGGTCGAGGGGATGCACATCAGCCCCTACGACCAGGGCAACATCTTCAACCGCGACCCCATGCGCCCGAAAAAGCTGCTGATGCACAAGAGCGAAATCCGCAAGCTGGACGGGCTTGTTTCCCGGCAGGGCTACACGCTTGTGCCGCTGGAAATCTACCTGAAGGACGGGCGGATGAAGCTGCAATTGGGTCTTTGCCGCGGCAAAGCGGAACACGACAAGCGCGACACCATCGCCAAGCGCGACGCCGACCGCGACATCCGCCGCGCACTCAGGGAACACAACAAGTAATCTCGGCACAACCTTTGCACATACGATACAAAACCGGGCAAACAAACTCCTTGCTGTAACTTTACCCCAAAAGCAGCATGGGAGAGTCCGCGCCGAAGGGGTCAAGGGGGCGATCGGAAAGCCCCCTGTCGCTCCCGCAGGAGCGAAACCTCCTGCCACAAAAGAAATCAAGCAACAAAGAACTACTGACAGCAGGGCGGCGCTGCCCAAAAGAAGCGCCATCTCATTCATGGGGATGATCCGGTTTCGACGGGGGTTGTCGAGGGCGGGATAAGCGAGCCGTGGCCCCTGACCACGATAAAACGGGGAACTTAAATGTAACTGACAATAATCAGTACGCTTTCGCTGCCTAATTAGGCGCGACGCTGGCCCGGTCTGCCCGCTTGACCGGTTCCCAGCGCCATTCAAGCGGGGAACGAGCGCATGTAAGCTTTGCCATGCGTCCGTAACATGAAGCTACCAATCGCTGAAGCCTGACTGCGGGCGTCATCGTGCGGGAATTTCAAATCACAGTCTGCGCTCGGAGAAGGTCCTGCAAGCGAGCCTTCGGACAGGGGTTCGACTCCCCTCATCTCCACCATAGCGCACAGGTACGAACCTGAAATGTTGATTTTCGGAGACGTATTTGTGCTCACATATAAAACGGCGGAAGTGTAAAACCTCCGCTGTTTTGATTTTTGGGAGTGTGAACGAGAGCGCTTTGGGTTCACACGCTGAATCAGATGATACCACGGTTCAGGGCATCATCGACAGGATGGGGTGATGGTGTTTTGCCACCCCATCCTCAACACGCACCTCAATCGTAAGTCAGCGGCGTAATCTATAACGCGCAAGATCATTCACGTTCCTGCGCTTTTTTTTCTTATGCCCATAGAACCCGGCTTCGTCAGGGTGGACAATCTACCCACCCCGACCGGTATCATCCGCGCTGCCGAAATGCAGCTATGTAAATATATCTTGCGCGCGTTTTTGAGTTAAAAATATTTGACTTTCGAGCGAAAATATGATAGAATCAAGATTTGGAAGAAATTTCATAGAAAAAAAGATTGGCTTTTTGCCACGCGTTTATTATACTTTTGGTGTGGCAAGAAGGAGGTGCGATACGATGCCAACAAAAATGGGGCGTCCCAAAGTAGACAACCCCAAGGACGTGCGATACAGTATCCGTCTCGATGCGGATACCGAGCGGAGGCTTGAGGCCTATTGCGTACGTCGAAATGTCACAAAAGGCGCAGCCATTCGTGAAGCCCTTGAATTGCTACTGTTGCGAGACGAAAAAAGTAAGCGCCGTTACGTTTGAGCCGCGTCAGCGCTTACTTCCAAAGACCCCATATCCACCACGCATGATGGCGTGACACCAACTGTACGGGATGGCATGAAATCCATTATTATCATACCACCCTGTCAGCAGAAAGTCAAGAATATTTAACTGACAGAAGGTGCTTTTTGTGAACGAAAAAGAAATCATCCTGCGCGAGATTGCCGTCATTGATGAGGCGCTCGCCATCGTATGCGACCGCATGGACACCGATGACCGCATTTCCGATGCGCTCCTCCGCGAAGTTATCGAATGCACGGAGAACATCAAGGAGGCGATGGACGCATGAATGAATTGCAGACATTCGCCAATAACGAGTTCGGTGCTGTCCGCTCCATGATGATTGGTGACGTACCGCGGTTCGTCGGACGCGACGTTGCAGTGGCGTTAGGCTACTCCAATCCGCGAAAGACGTTAGGTGCCCACGTTGACGACGAGGACAAGAACAAGAATACCGTAACGATTCGTGACGGTATTCAGGGGGGGGGAAAACCCCAACATGACTATCATCAACGAATCCGGGCCGTACAGCCTGATTTTCTCCAGCAAGCTCCCCCGCCGCAAAGCGCTTCAAACACCGGGTGACGAATGAAGTGCTATCGGCCATCCGCAAGACGGGAAAGTACAAAATGACGGCTACACAGGACGAAGTGCCGCCGCGTGAGCTGACCAGCGACGACTATTTCCGCACCGCCTCCATCGTGGCGACGTGCAAGAACGAGCGCTTGCCCTATGTGCTGTCCTACCCGAAAATGGCGGGCATTTCAGCGGCATACGCTTCCCCCAAACGGGACGGGCGGAGTACATCAAAGCGGTCGTCACCCCGACGATGAACGACGAAGAATAAAAAAAAGCAGGCGTGAGAGTCATTGACCCTCACGCCTAATCACTTTAACTTGACGGCAAGTTGCTGGTAACTTTCAGTCCGCAGACCAGACCGCGCTCTCGCCCTTGAAATACCGCTGGAGCTTCCCGAAAGCAGAAGAAGCGGTCTTGTAAGACTTACAGAACTCCTCATGCCTTGCGCCCGCGTCATCGACGTAGTACACCCGGAGTTCAAAGGGATATTCGCCGTCCGTCCGCCAGACGGTGGCTTTGTAGAGACCGCCATTGTGGACGGCAGTATAGGCGTTATACCCGTTGAGGTTCATCTTCATTAGGCGCGCCCCTTCCACCACACGATGGTGCAGGGCACGGGTGACTTGCCGAATATGTCCTCGATGATCTGACGCACCGTGCGCCAGTCACCGCCAGCAATGCCGCAGCCCATATTCCCCGGCAGGGCGACACGCTTACAGCCGTTTTCCCGTGCCCAGCACTCCACCTGCTCTAAGCAGGAGCGCATACAGTCATACCGGGTCAAGCCTCTATCTGCCCGCGCCCGATCATCCTGACAGAACAGGTTGAACACGATGTACGACCGTCCTCCCGGCTCTTTGGAAGTGCCCGGAAGGTACTGCACCTTGCCCAGCAGATCGCGCCCCATCTTGCGGCAAAGCCGCTGATACGCGCTGTACGCGGCAGGAGACAGCAGCTTGCTGTGGATGGACGCGGCAACGCCCGCCCCCATCACGCCATAGAAATTCGTCTGATGGCAGATGTAATCCGCATCACAGGACAGCAGGTCGCCCGTCATTTCATGAACCATTTTCTTTATCCTTTCCGGGCGCATCTTTCTCGCGCCCCATCAGCTTGTCGATGCTGTGAAATATGCGGCGGTAGCGCCACACGTCTGAAAAATACATGGGCATGTACCAGTAGTTTTTGCTGTCGTCGCCTGCGGTCATGGGATCCGTCAGGCTATTGCCTATCTTAACATACCCCGCCGCACCGAGCAACGAAAGCTGAATATAGCACATCATCCCCACAGAAGAATCTATGTCCTGCGCCGTAACCAGCACACAGTTCTGCCAGTTGCGGCCGAGTAGCCGCAGCCTCTTCCCCGCGGCGTGACACCCCGCTATCAGTGTAGCCCCTGCCCCGCAGGCGCAATCGTTGAACGTGACGTAGCCGTCCTGAATCACCTGCTGAACCAGTCCGGGGACGCTTACCTCAGCCATCAGGCGGCACACGTCATAGGGCGTGAAAAACTGTCCAGCATGATCGTTGCCCAATTCCAACTCCATGTACGCGCTGCCGAGAAAGTCCTGTTCCGGGTTCTGTTCAAGCGCGGACACCACATCAGCAGCAAGGAGCGGGAAAACCTCCCGCTCCTTCGCGTCATACTTCGCCATAATACGCCGGTACAGGGCCTCGCGTTCATCGAAACGCACCTTGTCCACGCTGTTTGAAATGGCCAGAGCAAAGGTGTTGATGAAGTCTGACCAGACCTCCCAAATGCTGTATTTGCCCGCCAAAGACAAAAGCCGCTTGCAAAACGGCTTTTGCTCTGAGGCGACGTTTCGAGCGGCTTTTGCCATAGTCTGTCCTCCCGCTCAGTAGGTACAGTTGGTTAGGACGCAGCGGATGTCGTGGTGAACGAGACTGACAAGCCACTTCGCGTTGAGGAGCACATGCCGGATTTCTGCCTCCGTCAGGCTCTGCAGATCATCCCCGCCGTCCGTCTGCACCACGAACAGATTACCCGCCAGCATCATTTCACCATTGACGCCGACCGCGCTCACGCGGGGATCGGAAGTGAGCAGGGCTTCATCATCACAGACGATGTAGAACCGCTTGCCGCCTATGCCGCGCCACACGACGTCGATGCAGCGGCAGTTGAGAATCTCGTAATAGCTGTCGAGATTCTTTTCAACGGTCGCTTTGGCCACAGTTCCGGTTTTCACGTCCACCAGAACACCCGTGATCTTGCGCCCTGCCTGTTCGCGCTTCCATTCCTCGACGTGCCGCTTATTTGCGGCTTCGATTTCCTTCATCACGCCGAGCTTGCGTTTCGTGTCCATGCTGAACCCTCCCTCTGTCCTTACTGATTGTCAGCGGCTTCACCAGTGGTCGCGTCAAGGGTCTCATCGGCGGTTTCGTCAGCGGCTTCACCGGTGGTTTCATCAGCGCTGTCGGCTTCACCCCACGCGACCTCCTGCCGGTCGTAAATGGCCACCACCCGCTTGAAATCCGTAGCGGGCAAGATGTTGAACATGTCACGGAGCAGACGCTCTTCGTAGTCACCACAGTAGCTCGTGCTGACCGTCACGCCGAGGGCGGTAGAGCCATTCGCCAGCTCCACCTCAACGATCGTTCCGCGTTCCAGAACGACACAGGTCGGAAGCTGATACAGACGGGTAGCGTTATCCTTGAAGCGGCACACCTTGACAAGGTTTTTCATATGGGCAACCTCCTTTTATGTTCAGCTCAATATATTTAGCTGATGACTGAATGATAGCACAATAAATTTAACTTGTCAAGTGGTTTGGAAAAATATTTTTAACTGTGAGCCAGACCGGGCGATCCTGCCGTTCGAGCGTCGGCATCCCGCTTTTTCTCCACTGGTAACTCTCGCGCGCCCGCGCGCGTATAGACGGGCACGATCAGGCGGATAGGCGTTTCGCGCGCGCCCCTAACGCCCATATTTGTAAAGTCTATTAAGAAAGAATGTTCCAATGTTACCACTCACTTAAAAAGCCTTATTTTTCAAGGGCTTTGAGATTTTTTCTGGTAACATTCGCGGGAACATTCGCGGGAACATTCTCGAATTGGAAAAAAATTGAATGTTACCGCTTGTTGGTAACATAAAAAAGATTGTTCCCATAGAATGTTACCACTTTTCCGAGAATGTTCCCGCTTTTTGGGGGAGAATGTTACCATTTTCACGGCACAAAAAAAACGCGCCCCGTCAATTTCGACGGGGCGCTCATAAGCGTTATTTGTTCAGTTTGGCAAAGGTGATTTCATATTCGCCCATAGCGGTAAAGGTTGCCAGCACAGCGTTCAGGGCTGCCAGCGCAGCATTCTCAATCGTGAGACCGGTGGTAAAAGCCGTCGCAAGCAGCATGGTAGCGAGGCACACGGTGTACACAAATACTCTGGTAGGAATCTTCCAAACCTTGTCCAGCGGAACCTTGAAAAGCTGCACGACAAGCAGTGTGAAGGTGGCCGCGCCCGCGATGGTGGCAAGGTATGCCCACGTCAGCGGTTCGGTCGGAGTTGCGGCGGTTTCGCCCTCCGCCAGAGCCATGACGGGGACAGCAGCCAGCACCAGAAACAGGGTCAGCATCAGCGGGGTAAACAGTTTCTTCATGTTCTTCATAGGTTATTCTCCTTTCAATTTCGGGTCGCGAGGTAGGTGTCGAGTTCCGATTTCACGGTTTTCAGCTTTTCAATGCCGTTTCCCGTGATCTCGTGCATCAAAAGTGCGTTCTGCACTTTGAGCAGTTGTGCCATGTCCGCAGACAGCTTGTCAAACTTTTTGTCTCCGGCATCGAGGCGGGTTTGATGCGCCGCTTCCACGCGCTCCACACGGTTCAGCCGGTCGTTTTGGTCCGCTTCTTGCATAGAACGGCAGCGAAGAAAAAGGTGTCGGAAGGCCTCCACGCCTTTATCCACAGCCACAAGGGCAGCCAAAACTCCCAGAACAAAGAGGATGGTGGTTTCCAAATTGGACAGGTTCACGATGGTTGTGTCCATCGGTTACACCCCCAGAATTTCGCCGATGCGGACGTGGAGGGCTTCAAGCTCTGCTCGGCTGATTTCGATTTTTTCTCCGTCCCCGCGTGTAGCTTCGTCCCCTTCCGTTTTTCCCGGCGCATCTTTCGTGCTGATGCGGGTAAGGTAGGTTTCGCCGTTATCGCTCGTCATAGCGTAGCCAGTCATGCCGCCATAACGCACCCGCCACCACGCCGTGTCCGTATCGTCCAGCACGTCCACAGTCTCACCGCGGATTACCCGCCCCAGTGCGGTTGTGTTTTTGCCTTTGGCCGCCCGGATATTGAGATAACTGCCCGGACAGGTCACTTTTGCTTGATACAAGGGAATCACCTCGCTTTCGTTATCGTTGGGTTGACCTTCGACGGTTTCAGCTTTGCCGCTGTCACAGTCGATGTACGTCACGCTCACGCCCTCCCGCATAGCCTCCTCAACGGCGGCACGGAACGTGTCCATCGTCACGCCGTACAGACGGGACCAGTGCAGGATGTCGCCGTGATTGCTCGCCAGCTTGCGGCTGTTCAGCTCTCGGTGATCCATGACCGCCAGCGCCGCGCCTTGCGAAAAGTTGTGAACGACGGCTTGCGGGGTCGTACCGAACAGCGTACACAGGTGCGCAGTCAGATTGACTGCCGCACCCATGACTGCCGCTTGAAAGTACGCTTCGTCCTTTTTGTTGTCCTCGCAGATTTCAAAACCAACGTAGCCGAGCTTGTTGGCATTTCCGTTCGTACCGCTGCCGGACAGCCAGCAGCGATAGTTCCACGGGAGAGTTTGATAGATCGCCACCGTACCGTCCGCCAGCTTGCCGATGTATGCGGATGCGCACACGTTCAGCCCTTTGCGGTTGTGCGAGTTGCCGCTGGTGTTCTTGCCAAGCCGTCCATCATCTGGCTGAACGTAGCGCTTCAAATACGGGTTATTCGCCCCCGTGCTGTGTACCTGTACCCCGACTGAGATCTGCTTTGTACCGCGGGTATAGCAATCTGCGTTCGTGAAGAAGCGCCGATAGATAATCAGTTGCCGCACGGTTCATCACCTCCGTTTGTGCGGCTGACTGGCGTATTAGCTGCCGCCCTTGGCGAGGTCAGGAAACTGCTCTTCGAGCTCGTTGATACGCGCCCGCCACTCAGCGCGCTTGGTCGCAATGTCCTTGATGTCGGCGGTCACATCCTTCAAAAAGGCAATGATGCCGGTGGCGCTGGTACAGGCCAGCAGACCTTCAAGGGTTTTAAGGATGCTGTAATCGCTATCAGCGAGCAGCGATTTGAGGGCGGTGATTTCGCCCAGTGCGTTGGTGGAGTTCTGAGTGTTGTTTGTGGTATTAGGCATGATGATTCTCCTTTCGACGTTGTTTTTTACTAATCCACGGCTTAACCGCGAACAAGTCAAAGTAAAGCAGATCAACTGATCTAAGGACGGTGTGCGCGTCTTTTTCCTTGAAGACACCGCGCCACGACATGTGGGCGCGCTCCATGTCATTGAGCGTCATTTCTTCGGCATCCTCCTGCGTTCCCGCCACCCACAAGGGGCGGCGGGATTGTTTCGGATTAGCCGGAAATTCGGAAGCAGATGGGAGCGCGATACGCGCCGGACGCGTTGTTGGCGTACGCGCAGCCGTTGTGGCTGACAGCCACGAAGCCGGAGGTAGTGCTGCCAGAAGCAGAAGCCAACCACCAGTAGCTCCGCAAGTTACCGCCCTGAACGCGCTTGACGCGGTTCATGTTGTGAGCGAAGAGCGGATACTGGATTTCGTTGCCAGCCGTCCACCCCGTCGTAGTCATGATTTTGGCGCCCATGACTTCAAACTCCGCGGGAAGCCACAGCTTACCTACGTTCGTCCACTGCTTTTCGTTGTCGGTGGAAAGGACGTTGCTCTCGTGATAGCGTGTCTGCGTATAAATCAACTTGTCCGCGATAACGCTTTTCAGCGCATCGGGCAGATAGTAGTAAATACCGTCCGCCGTATAGTCCTTGTCCACCATTTCAAACGGTTTGGTCGTGCTGTTGGGAACCTGCCCCGCCAGAGAGTTGACGAACAGATAGCCGTTGCTTGCGCACCATGGATCTTTCAGCGTTTCAGACGTACCGTTGTTGATGGCGATAAGATTCATCTGGAACGTCTCCGGCCACAGCTCACGAGTCACGAAGTCGATGTGGTTGCCGAGTTCCGTCGCACCGTAGCCCGTATACGGGTTGATACCCGCGACCTGCGCATTGAAAACGCGATTGTTGGAAGTAGTGAAGGGGATGTAGTCCGCCACATGGATCTGCGAGTAGTTACTCGCCGTAATGCGCGCCTTAATCCACGCCCACACGTTGTCATAGCTCGCGATTTCTTCCGCGTGCTTCACCGTCAGGTCAACACCGGGGTAGTAACCATCGTTCGAGATGCCGATGATGTCCGCAGTATTGCCGTTCAGGCTGATTCGGTCAACGTAATTTGCCATAGTTCTTTTCCCTCCGTTCTTACTGCTGGTTGTTCAGGATGAATGTGCCGTTTGCGAGGGATGCCGTGATGGCACGACTGTCATACACGGTCATTTTCATCACCCCGTTTTCAAGGGCCAGTCCGTAGGCAAGCCCCACCAGCCCGATCATGCGCGAGTCGGTGTAGGACTTTGCGTATTTCCGGGCCATGACCCAGAACGGCAGTACGAGTTGCAGAATTTTGCTCATTGTGCGCGCCTCCTTACTGCGGTACGAACACGCCGGATTCGTTGGTGATATACACCTTCTCGTCCGTGTCAGCCGTAACGTACAGGATAGAAAAAGGGGCGAACACCTGCTCGATGCTCATCCCCTCGATGCCTTGCCCCGTCGTCGGGAGCGTTTCGGGCGTTTCGCTCGCCACAATGAGCGCCCGGACTACCGTTTTTCCGTCTCGTCTGGCGACGGGTTCAACACTTACTGCTTTCACGCTTCGTTCTCCTTTCCGCTTACAATATTCTCCTTGTCAATCTCATCATGCAGATACGCAGCAAGAGCGTTAAGGTCGTTATCGCACGCCACGACGATGTAGCAGTTATCGCGCCCCTGCACAATGAGCTGGTTCAGAGCGTCTTTGATTGCGCGGACAACTGCCGCCGCCTGCGCAGTAGACTTGATTTTATCCATGATGCATCGCACCTCCCGTTATGTGCCGATTGCGATCCAGTGTACCTCGCGGCTGCCCGACCCCGAACCACCTGACATACATACCTGAAAGTTGCTGCCGGTGATAGCCTGCGTTTTAAGGGCGTTTACACCGTAGGCGCTGGATCCGTTAGCCGCGTCGCCATACGACACGATGACAACAGGCGTAGACGAAAAGCTCGACGCGCCTGAGCCGCTTGAGTAGGAAACAGAGGCCCATGAAACCCCCGTAACGTATGTTGTGCCCCATGCGCACTTGAACGGCAGTAGTGCCAAATCAATCTGTCCCGATGTGATGTCATTGCCGCTGTGCGAGTGTGATGTTGCTGCCGCGCCTATGTTGGCAGGTGTGATGCCCAGATTGCTTCTGGCTTCTTCGGCGCTACTTGACCCCGTACCACCCTTTGCAAGCGGGAGGATGCCATTGGAGAAGCCGAGCGCCGTCAGCAGGTTTGTAAGCGTCACATAGCCCGCTGTCTTTCCGTCTGCAGCTATGAAGGGGATTCTGTCTCCCGCAATGGGCGTGACGGCGGAAAGCGCGTTAATCAGATTGTACAGCGCGGCGGCGGCAGTCGTTCCACCTGTTCCGCCGCGGCTGATGGGAATCGTCCCGTTGAGCTTGGTAGCACCGTGGTAGATGTCCCAGTCACCGTTGATTTGCACAGCGCGCTGTCTCGTGCCCTGCATACCGATACTGACGTTCAGCCCGCCGTCCATGCAGAAAATAACATGGTCGGAGGTTAGTGCGGTAACGGTCGTTTGAGAGTAGCTGCCAGACTGATTTTGCAGGCCGTCGATTGCCGTAACCCGTACCTGATAGCCACTCGTGCCGCTGATACTGCCGCCGATGACGGTTGCGGAGCCGTTGGTGACGGCTTGTGCGGTGCTCCATGTATCGGACCCGGCAGGAGCATACTGTGCTTGGAGCGTTACAAGACTGTTTTTTCCGTTTACGCTTGCGATTGTCACGCTTGCGGTTACACTGATGTATGCGCCTGTGTCACTTGGTGTGCCGTTGCTGGTGCATCGGTACGCTGCAAGAGACGCGAAAATTGGGGAAAAGTAGTCGTAAACGGTGATCGTTTTGTCCGTTGCTGATGCTGCGTTGCCGTAGGCGTTCGTGATTTTTGCCTTACACGTCAGCATCCCGGTTTCCATCAGCGCATCCGTCGTAAAGGTTGTTTCGCTTTGCGAACTTTTTTGCTGAGAACCGCAGGAAAGCAGGACGTTCTTGTAGGACGAGCCGCTCCCCGGAGAACTGCCGCTTAGTGTCAGCTTGGCAGTGCTGTACCCCTTCACATATACGCCCCAGCTTGCCGGGATGGTTGCAGGCTGTACCAGAGCAACTGACAGCGTACCCGCGGTCGGCACAACGCTCGCAGGGTCAACCGTGATGGTGAATGAATAGACTTCTGTGCCCACGCAGGATGAGTAGCTGTCATCCGTGTACGTTTCGAGCTGTGCATACGCCGTACCGGTCGGCCAGCTCGTCGGTATGCTCATCGACGTGTAGCTTATTCCTGCATCCAGATGCTGCGTTTGCGCGTGAGTGCTGTCTCGACTCCAGCGCACGATGTGGCAATAGCTGTCCTCATAAGCGTTCAGAGTCAGTCCGATTGCGCTGCCCTGCGCGATGGAGGACGCGCTGAGGTAGCCGGTAGACTTGGAAGCGGCGGAGTAGTTGACGGTGATGGTGATTGTACAGCCAGTGCGGACGTTTAGGACGTTGCTCGTGCTGCTGACGCCGCCCCACACCGTAAAGGTGATACTGCCGCCCGTGAAATTGAGAAGTGCGGAGCTGACGCTGTACGCGACCTGCGTCTGAGAACCTGCGCTATCAAGGTCGAGGCTGACCTCAAAGTAGTTTGTCGAGAATCCGGCTGTTGTCTGTGAATAGACCGTGACGTCGGAGAACGACACGACCACACTCTGGATGGAACTGCCCGCGCCGGGGAGACTGCCGCTGCTCTGGTAAAAAGAAGCGGTTACAGTATTTCCACGTTTTCGGTAGGAGTTGGTCGGAGAAATACTGCTCGATGAAAAGACCACTGACGGCATAGTTCTTTGTCCTCCTTAGCTTTCCGCGCTTACATAGCGCAAGGAAAGACCGTTGGATGTTTTTCCCCACACGAAAGTGTTCTTGCCCTGCGCGCCGATAGCGAGGCTGTTTGTGATTTGCGCGTCGGTGATATACAGCTTTTTGTTGCTGATGTACGCAACCTCTGTTGCAACTGAGCCGCTATACTGCATGAATGAGAGCCGCTCGTTTGTCAGCAGGGTACGGAAAGCGCTGTTGGACTTGCCGATTTCCACGCCGTCACCGCTTGCGCGAATCAGTGTAGAGTACTTGGTATCCACGCTGCCCGCGGCGTTCTGCGTAGCCGCTTCAAATTCCGCTTGCAAGGATTCTGCTGTTTGCTTTAACGTACTGTTGAAGGTTTTAAGCAATGAGTCGTACTGATTCGTGACGTAGGTTGACGATGCCTTGCTCTCGATGGAATCCTGCAAAACAGAAAAAGTAGTGTTGACGGAAATAAGCTGTTCAAGGATTTGCGGGATGTTCATGTCCTGTACAGACTGCCATTCCGTCCCGTTATATCGGTACAGTTTGCAGTTGTCGTCTGTATCAATCCAGAGATCCTGCTCCTTTGCGTCGGTGGGCGGGGTGTCCTGATAGTAGGTTTTTGCACCTGCCTCGCCGTCCTCTACCAGCTTTATCGGGGCTGCCCAGACGGAGACGGATACGGTTGCCGTTCGCGCCACAGCTTGGGATTGGATGACCCAGCATGGGTTGCCGTCCGCGTCGGGCAAAGATTGTGTCCAGCCGTCCAATGTACCTGTCAGGGATGCGGTGGCGAAGGTGTACAGAAGTGCGCTGGCAGGTACGTCCGGGGCGCTTTCTGCTCTTTTGTACAGATGAACGACGGCGGAATTGTAGCCGTTCGTGCCGTCTGTACCGTTCTTACCGTCCGTCCCGTCTTTGCCCGGTTTTCCGTCCGCACCGTTTGTGCCATTTTCCACCAACTTAGTGGCGGTAGTCCATGCAGAGGCGGGAATGGCGATGGACGCTTCTTTGGAAATGGCGGCGGCGCATGTGGTGTAACATGCGTTTTCGCCATCTGGGACGGTTCGGCTCCAGCCGCCCATGTCTCCCGCCAGTTCGCCGGTTGCAAAGGTGTATGTTATTACAGCAGTGGGAGGTTCAGGGGTGGAGGCGAGGCGCTGATAGAGCGTGATGATCGCCTGATTATAGCCATTTGTGCCGTCTGTACCGTCCTTACCGTTTGTGCCATCCTTGCCATTTGCCCCGTCTTTGCCCGGTTTTCCGTCTGCACCCTTTGCGCCAGTGTTGACCTTGCACCAGTTGATACGATGAGTCATGGCAACAGGGGAGGTAACGTTCACGCTGAGTACTCCGTTGAGGGAATCTGCGTTGCCCAACGTTACGCCATCGGCTACGGTGATTGTGATGGGGACTTCTTTGCTTTCCAGCGCCGCGCCGATGGTAACGGTCATGCCCTTCGGGGCGCCAGTCACGCTTGCAACAGTCGGGATGACGGAGTTTTTTCCCGTGTACGCCGCGACGTTGCTCGTGAACGTCTTTTCGCCTGTTACCGTACCGTCTGCCGCCGCAGGGAAAGCAATGCTTGTGGCGGTCAGCGTCACGCCGGAGTATTCGTCCTGTTGGTTAATGTGCAGACCGTCGAAATCAAGGGCGGTAGACCATGACTTGCCGCCGTCCTTTGTGAAGCCGATACCAAGGTTTGTTCCGTCGAATGCACCGATGCGGATCTGCCGCTGGTCACTGGTCGGGTCAATGAGGTAGATGTTGTCATTGTTCCAGTAGAAATCCCGTGACCCGCTGATTTTGACGAGCTGCGCGTTCAGTGTGCCGGTCGTAATGTTATCACCGTTGATGACCGTTTTGCCGCTGGTAGCGAGGTCAACCGATGTGATTGCACCCTCAACCGTTACATCGCCAGTCAGGCGATACTTTTGTTCAACTGCGTCGAAGTAGATGCAGTCTTGCCATGCGCCGTCGTGGTAACGCTGCATGGAGAAGGTCGTTGCATTGGCAATCAAACGGGCGGTGGCCGCGCCATCGTGCAGCAGCTCACTGACGAAGCCCTCCTTGCGATTGATGCGGTTGCCGAAGTAGCTTTTTCCCGTGCTGACGTAGCGCATTGCTTGTAGCTCTGCGGCGCCGACATACGGTACCTCATCCTCATCGTCATCAGCAACACCGTTTTGCAGGTCGCAGACAAATGAAGGATTGCATCGAATGCTGATTGACGCGGCAATCAAAAGGATAGTTTCGCCCTTTCGCGTGACGGAAAAGGTGTCTCCTACTTCAAGTAGCGGGTCGAGATATGTGCCCGAAAGTTCGTAGGGGATAAAACTGCGCCCGATTAGTCCTGTTTTGGAAGCGAGAACGACAACGTTGCCTTGCAGAGCGCTTTCGTCGGAAAGTGTAAGTACGCCGTTTGAAAGAGCACCGTCTGATACGAACAGTACCCCGCTCTTGAGCGAATAGCTCGCGCCTATTCTCTCCACCATTTCCTGTGTAGCATATTCGCACCCCGCCGCCAGCTCGATACCACTGTCATTGCCGTAGGTAAACTGGTTGTCCGCTGAATCTGTCAGCGTAATACGCGATATGCTTTTCTTGCCGGTTGAAAGAGGGGTGTACTGCATGTACGCTGTGCCGAGTGCCTGTATAGGTGAATCGGTGTCTGGGTACTGTACAAGCCTGAGTTCGCCCTTCTCTGTCATAACGAAGCTACCGCCGTGCGCCGCGGCAATCATGGAAAGAATTTCTGACATAAGCACATCCTCGTTAGGATATGCGACTCTGTAGTCCCCGCCTGTTTCGATGATCGTGCGCGAGTCAACGGTTACACCCATAAGACTGACGATCTCGTTGAAAACGTCTGCCATAGCCACGGGCCAGACGGTATACTGCGTTTTATCGAGGTAGGTACGTCCGGCCAGCATCATGCCGTCGCGGCAGGTCAGCGTTACCAGACTGCCGGAGGTAGAACGCCGGGAAACCCAGTATTTTCCCTGCTTTACCCAGTCAGTAACGGTGTTTCCGTTCCTGCTTTTCAGCCTGCAAAACGCCTGTACGCAAGCCGCTTTCGGGATGGTTTCGTTTGCGTGCGGACGCACGGCGAGGGTCAGAGAACCCGTGCAGCAGCGCCCGATACACGGTTCTTGCATGAGAGGCTTTTCAATGATAGGCGTTCCCTGAATGTCGGATTCTCGATACTCACTGCCGCCAATCAGAAAACGATACTCAGTGATGTGCGGGACGGCGAATACCGCCGCCCAGTTGTCAGGGCGGCTTTGCATTATACCGTCGCCTCCTTAACGCTGATAAGCGTGAAGGATATATCGTCCAGCTTGATACCCTCATCAGTAAACCGCTCAATCGCCGCTGTGATCGAGGTGTTGTAAAACAGGCGGGTGCATACCCCGTCCAGAAGGTCGGGGTATTGCACCTGTACGCCATCGTCACCGCCTTGCAAGTCGGCTTCAAGCTGCTGCGCCGTTTCAAACGGCATAGGCCCCAGCTTTAGCGTCAGCTTGCGCTGATGAGACTTTACGTTGGGGTGCATCACGTCTCCAGCGTCACGTCCCGCATCCTCATCGTTGGTGTTCTCACGCGCCCAGCCCAGCCCGGTTTTAGCTTTGACATATGGGGCATAGTCATGACCGTTGATTTTGAAAACGCCTTTTGCAGACATGCTTATGCACCTCCATAACTTCTAATCTGCGATCTTTGCAGATAATTCAGAGCTTTCATCAGGCTTTCGCCGTCAATCGTCAGGTTCTTGCCGCGCAGAACATCAATCAGCTCGCGCAGAAGGTCGCGCTGGTCGGACATGGTTTCGTCAAAGTTTGTCGTGAACGCCGTAATGGGGTCGGAATCGCTCGCAGACGGGCTTTCAGCGGCTACCCTTGTCTTATACGGGATTACCGTTCCAGCCGCCACAGCAGGCGCGTAGAAGCCGCCAGCGGCGGTCAGCATGGAGGCAATTTGCATGAAGGTTGCGGCAATGTCGGAAAGCCGACTCGCAACTCTATCCATGCCGGATACAACTGCGTTGCTTGTCATCTCAATGTCTGGGGCGCTGATGCTGGAATCGGCGATAGAGCTTGCAAGGTTGCCCATTGTCCTGAAAACCGCATCTTCTTCGTTCACGATGCCATCATTCAGACCTTCCATCATGAAGCCGCCGATGGATTTGAAAACCTTCGACGGGGACGCAATGCCCAGTGTGCTTTTGACGCTGTTCACGAGACTCTTGAACTTGCTGACGACGCGGCTCTTGAAGTCGCTCCAAAGTCCAGTGATACCGCCCTCTGTACCGTTAGTGATACCTTCACCGACGCCGCTCCAGTCAACCTGCTTCGCTTCGTCGCGTGTGCCGGTAAACCAACCGATAACGGTGTTTTTGATGTTCTGCCATGCGGTATCCGCAGTAGACTTCACGCCGTCCCATGTGTTGGAAAGAAACTCCGTCGTGTTAGTCCATGCGGTTTCTGCGCCGGACTTTATGTTGTCCCATGTATCGGAAATGGTTTGTTTAACGTTGTCCCACGTTTCCGTTGCGCGTTTGGAGAGGTCGTCCCATACGCCGGAAACCGTTCCTTTGATGCCCTCCCAGATTTCCGATGCCGACCCCTGCAAGCCGGTCCACACGTCAGAAATCGTGGCTTTAACATCGTTCCATTTTTCGGTTGCGGCATCTTTCAGATTGTTCCATGTGTCAGAAATAGTAGTCTTAACACTGCTCCATACGTCCGTCGCGGTTCCTTTCAGATCGTTCCATACACCGGAAACAGTGGTTTTAATGTCCTTCCACTTTTCACTTGCGGCATCTTTCAAGTTATTCCATGCGTCGGAAACAGTAGTTTTGATGCTCTCCCATGTTTCAGACGCACTTTTGGAAAGTCCATCCCAAATGCCGGAGACGGTATCCTTGATACCCTCCCATGCCGTGGAAGCCGCGCCTTTGATGTCCTCCCATAGACCGCTGAAAAATCCGGCAAAGTCTGCGACGATTCCTTCAACCCATTCGAGAATGGCTTTCCAGCCCTCTGTCAGTCCGCCCAGCAGGCCATCAATGATGAAGCCGCCCTGTTCCTTCATAACGGTGGAAGGGGAGGCTATGCCGAACGCTGCTTTGAAGCCGTCAATGAAGGGCTTGAAGATGTTATCGTAAATCCATGTACCGATGTCGAGAATCGCGTTCAGAATACCGGCCAGTAGACCGGCAATGATGTTTCCGCCGTACTCGTCGAAATATTCACCGAAATACGTCTTTACATCTTCCCACGCCTGCTTGATGCCGTCCCAGATATTAGACGCGAGAGAAGCAATCAGCGCCGTAGCACCGCCGATAGCCGCACCCAGCAGCTCAAACATGCGGGAGACGAGACCGTCCCAGTCAATCGACTCGTAATAGCCCGTCACAGCATTGTAGAGTGCAGTGCCGAGCTCTGTCCACTCAATCCCCTCGATGAATCCGATAGCGGCATCCATTGCGGATTCGGTGAAGTTGGAAATGAACGTGCCCCAGTCGGCGAGCCACTGTTCGATGTCGAGACCGTTTACAATGCCTGCAAACTGCTTGCCGAGATCCTCCCACTTCACAGAGGTCAAAACGGTATTTGCAAGCGTGAATGCACTCGATACGAACGTGTTCAGCGATGTCGTGATGCTTGCAATCATTCCCGCAACGTCGAGGCCGTTGACAATATCGCCGATTTTCTTACCCACGTCTGCCCACTGAATGGACTGCATGAAGTTGGTGATTGCGTTGAAAACGCCCTTGATGCTTGCGTTGACGGAGGTAACGAGGCCGCTCCAGTTGATGGTGTTAAACCAGCTTTGCACACCTGTTCCAATCGACGCGCCCATCTGCTGCCAGTTGACGGTTGTGACAAAGCCCTCGATGGTGTTAATCAGCGCGTTCCATTTGTTGGCGAACGCCGCGCCGATGGTCGCCCAGTCGGTGTTTTCAAAGACGCTGTTCAGCCCCGCAGCCAACCCTGCGCCCAGTGTAGCCCAGTCAGACGTGCTGAGGAAGGTGTTGAGCATACTGAACACAAGGTTCAAGCCATCAGAAATCAGCTTACCGAGGTTTGCCCAGTCGAAGCCGGACACAAGGCCGTTCAGGATAAGGGCAATTCGGTTTGCCCATTCTACGGCAAGCGGCTGTACCGTCACAATCCAGTCATCAACTGCGGTCACGATGCTGTTCAAACCGCCAGCGACAATTTCGCCGATGCCCTCCCAGTCACCCGCTTCAAAGGCAGTTTTGAGGGAGGTGAAAAAGTTCTGCACGGATTCAGGAAGCAGACTTTCAATAGGCACATCTTCGTACAGGTCGCCCGCGCTGCTCCCGCCGCCCCCTCCGCCTCCAGAATCGGTGGAGGAAGCCTTGTTCAGTTCATCAAAGCCGTAGACCTCATTTTTCAGTTCCTTCGCTGCTCCTGCCGCACCGCCGAGGCTTTTGGCGTACTCGTCGGTTTGTTTTTTGGCGACCGTGACCGTGCCTTTGCCAGACAACAGAGCGAAGAAAGCGTTCAGATAGGAGATTGCCCTTGAAATCCAGCTGATAATTGTAGAAATCGCGGGTGCGACGGCGTTTACCAGATTGCCGAAGGTAACGGCCAAATTGGCGGACAGCCCTTTCACAGCGTTCTTCATGCTCGACATAGAAGCGTTAAATGCCGAGGAATACTGCGCGAGGGAACTCATACATGCCTTGATAGACTGAATGGTACCTGAAATGAGCGTGCTCTTGATGCTCGAAAGCAGGATGGTTTTCAGACTTGTCAGGGACTTCACGAGTCCCTGAGAGCTGAGCACGCCATCTTTTGTCTTGCTGAAAAACTTTTTCAGCCCGTTCGCCGCTGCTTTTGCGCCGGTAGATACGCCCTTAAAGACCATTTTCGCCAGTGCCGCATTCATGCGCAGAGCGGTAGAAGCCGCGCTTTTCAGAACGCTTCCAAACTTCCGCATAGCACTACCTGCGGCGCTTGCATCTTCGGGCTTTTGCCGAAGTTCGGAGTCAACGCGCCTGAGGGAGGCTTCGGAGCTTGCGGCAGGGGCAGAAATCACGTCAAACCCTGCGGCAGTTTGCTCATAGCCCGCGAGCTGTGCCTGCATATCCCGCAGCGCACTGGACATTTCCTGATACTGCGTTGTATCCGCGCCGTTTACATAGGCTGTGCCGTTCGCCTGCATGGACTGCATAGAGCGTTCATAGGATTCCAGCGCGTATTCTGCGTTCTGAATCTGGATTTCAAGACGCTGCCACTCGCGAGAAGTCTTACTGGTTCCCATCTGCTCCATTACGTCGCGGCGGTCATACAGCCTGAAAAGCGACTGTTCGGCTTTTTGTGCGGAAGCCGCAAGCTGCTCATACTCAGGCGTTGTGACTTGCTGACTACCCAGCCTTTGCAATTCTGCCTCCAGCCGTGTAGCACTGTCCCTCGCCTTATCCACGTTGACTTGGAAGCGCATCATCTGAGCATCTGTCTTGATGCCCATCCGTTCGCTATCAGCAAGACGTTGGAGCTGATTGCCCAGCGACGTACAGGAACGTTCTGCCGCGCTCATGCTCTTTCCGAAATCGGACGAAGATACCGCGCTGGACAGCCGTGAGTTCAGCGTTTCAGCACTTTGCGCGGCGGCGTTAATCGAGCTTCCTGCCTGCTGACAGGCAGAAAAAAGCGGCTGCATACCATTTGCAGCCGCACGCCCGGACTGGTTAATCGCCTGCGTTACTCCCCGGATGGCCTGTTGCATCCTCTGAGATCCGCGTTCAAAGCCGGTATTGTCCAGCCCGGTATCAATGATAATAGAGCCGTCTGCGCCGTTTGCCATTAAGTTTCACCTTCTTCCGGGAGAGAATCAAACATGGATTGCAGGGTGCCCTCCGCCTTTTGCGGGGCGGGTTTTTCTTCGATACGGCAAAGATTGATGTTGGAGCGATAAAACTCCTGCTCGTATTTTTCCAGCTTCTTTCCCCGCGCTTTCTTCTGTCGGATGGTCAGAACGAAGCCAAACAGCCCGTCGTGGTCTACGGACTGGTAGTAGCCGAGGAATGTCCACCAATGCAGGTAGGGTAGAGCACGGACTTCCATTCCTGCTGCTTTATTGACGGCGGGAAAAATCAGTTGCTCGTCCTTGTCCCAGTTGATTGTTTTAGGCGCGGGCGTATCCTCTCGCGTACCGCAGTCGATAAACGCGGTTGCGGCAGCATAGGCTTGTGCGTACTGTTGACTCGGAATTTTATTAAAATCCGTAAACAGGCGTTTCAAACAGACGTACACCTTTTCGCTATCAGAAAGACTTGAGTCGTTATAGGCGGAGAAAATTTGCAGAATGTTACGATAGTCCGTGCGGATTCTGTATACTGTGCCGCATACGTCAAGGCTTGTCGGCAGTTGCCCCAGCATCCGGCGTCACATCCTTTTCAAGGTCAGCCAGATACTTTTTGATGCGCTCCTGCGACAGTTTTGTTTCCGTTTCAATGGCCTGAGCGATAACCTGACCGAGAACAGTCAACACGTTCTCGACGTAGAAAACGCCATTGACGGACGAAAAAGGATGACGAGTTGCAAACAGCGCGTCTGCGTCATCCATGTCGAACAGCGCGTTAATGCGCTGCTTAACAACGGTTTCAACCTGTTGCAGCTTTTCCCAGTTATCGTCGAACTCCGATGTGCCGTCATTTTTAATGTCCATATCGGACAGCGGCTTAATGATGGAATCAAAATCGTCCATCAGTGCCTTATAGCGGTCATAGATGGACACGTCACCGGGACGGATGTGCAGCTTGCAAATGATTTTTCCATAAGGGTTGACGAGGGTAATCTCTTTCGTACCGTCGTCCAGCGTGAAAACGTTCTGATTCGTGTTCGTCTGCGGGAGCTTTGTTTTGTTCGCCATATCGTGTTTACCTCCTACAAAATGCGGCGAGGCTCCGCGTGTAGCTTTGCCCCGCCGCTCTCATCTCTTCACGCGCCGCTCATCAGGAACCGGCGGTGAAGTTGGTGATGGTGGCCTCGTTGGTTCTCATGTCGTACACGATCTTCTTCTTCGTGGCCGGGCCAACGGGCGTAATCGTAACGGGAATCGCATAACCCGCCGTGTCGCCGCCAGTAGACTGAGGCACAAACCACGCCTGACGGACGTAGCAGTAGCCGGTCATCTTCTGGGTCTTTCGGTTTGCCGTCTGGAAATATGCCTCGGCAAAGTAGCCCATCAGGTCGCCTTCACCGTAGAGCTCCTCCAGCGCCACCTCGCGCAGATGGTCGTACATCTTGCGGGAAGGGTCGATGTAGTAGGGGTCGAGACCAATTTCAGGCGTATAGCCGGAGTGCTTGAAATTGGTCTCGCCCAGCACATTCTGACTGGTCTCAGTATCGGGGTTCAGCTCCTTGGAGAGGTCGTCGTTATCCTTGCCCAGCGCCTCCCAGCCACCCGTAGCGGCAGTGTACTCGACAACGAGAATGTCACCGTCCGCGGGGTCGCCGGTGATGGACAGACCATAGGCGGTGCTGATGTCGCTGACAACGTTCCCGTTCAGCGTCCAGTTCGAGCCATCGTAGAGGAAGGTGTACTCGCCGGATACGTCGCTGACCGCTGTGCCGAAGGTGGCGGCAGTAACCGTGCAGGCAGTAACGCCCGAACTATCGCCGATGGAGACGCTGGCCTTTTCCTCGATGTCTTGCCCCGTCCAAGAGCCAAAATACATACCGCGGTTACGTTCAAGTTTTGCCATTTTCTTATCCCCTTTCACGGAAATGATGGTTAGGTCGGACGCGCTGAAAAACGCGCCGTCATTGAGATACAAAGTCCCTTTTCTGATTCGTCCGGCGTCGGAGGAGAAGAAAAGGGAACCGCTTATTAGTCGCGCATACACTTAATCAGCTCCCTTGTTCTTAGCGTCTGCGATAAGTCAGCTTGATTTGAATCTGGTATTTTGCGCTGCTTGCACCGGGCGCGGAGACGTACTGTGTCAGCGTGGGGACAACTGACAGTACGCGCCCCTCATTCACGCAAGGGAGATTGCGGGAAGAGTTTTGGTTGATAATCCAGTCAATTACGTCTTGATAGAAGCCATAATTGGCAATGTTCTGTGCTTCTGCCGCTCCGAACACTTCTTTCGACGCAAAGATGAAATTCAAGGTCTGAATATCGTTCGGAACGTGCTCGCCAAGCACATTTTCATGGTAATTCACGGTAGACGGAACCGCATACAGCGCGTACTCCGTCGCTTCTTCGGCCAGATAGTCAACCCTGAAATGGTTAGCCTTTGACAGTGCCGGACATTGGCGAAACCACTTGCGGAGGTGTTCTACGTTATTTACCGTTGGCAACGTTTCTCGCCTCCTCCAAAATGTCCTGCATGTGGTCGGCTTTCATGCGCTCAAACCAGAACGCACCCGCCAGCGGATTAGAATCCGTTCGGAAGGTCAGCGCCCTGCCGGTCAGGTGCTTCTCCTGTCCGGGCGGCGAAAAGAACCGTGTAGGCGTTCCCGTATCGTCCTCGAACACGGGGATGTTCGGCCCCATGACCTCCCCGTAATACAGGTATCTGGCATACGGCGTTGCATATATGACCTGTCCTCCGCCCGGAGGAGAAGCCGCAAACGGACTTCGCGCCAGTGTGCCTGTTTCCCACGGGCAGTACGGCATACAGTAGGAAATGACCGCATTGTCGATAGCGGTCTGCACCCGCCCACCCGTTTCAAGATTTTTGGCGCGCAGAAGGTTGCCGTCGCCGTTCCATTGAAAGGCCGCTTTAATGGTCACACTCAAGTCCCCACCACCTTCCAATGCGGGGCGTTGGGTGCCCGTCGATTGTCCGTGACCGCGAGAATCGTTACACCGTGCAGTGCTTTGATTTGTGCGGGTAGCGTCAGCATGTCCGTGTACGCTCCCTTTACCATCAGGTCGCCCTCATTCAGGGTATATAGCCCCGCCACGTCCGCAGAATTGCGCCAGTACACCGGGTCAACGTAGCTTTTGCCCCCGGCATCAGCTTTCAGTGGTATGCGAATAGTGTATTGGCTTGCGGCTTTCAGACCGTTCGCGTCTACCGTGGACTTTTCGCCGCTGTACCACGATACGCCGTGAATCACGGTCGGGACGTACACCGTCGCATCGAGGGTTTGATCGAGCTTTGCGTTGAAAACGGTAATCGTATCATTGCACAGCTTCATCCTCTCACCCCGCGATACAAAAGTGGTACGCCGTCGTCATCCCGTTCGCCGTACAGATACTCGCCTACCAGCTTGTTCATTTGCCGACGCGCTTCATCAGCGTTCAGAGTATTGCCGTAGGATTCTGAATAACCGTCCGTGTTAAAAGAGGTGACGGCGGGATTGGTGGCTTGCGCTTCCACGCCCACAGCTTCCTCCAGAGCAATTAGCGCAAACGCACAGAGCTTGACCGCATCCGGTACAGTCTGCATGTTCTGTACGCGGGAGTCGGTCAGGTAGTCTATGCGTTTGCGGCTTTTCAGCTCCATCGGAGGATAGGCGGCGGGCGCAAGTGCGCCACCGTATGCCTTGTACTCGTCATACGTCAGGTATTGCGCGTGCGCCATTCAGACCGCCCTCCTTTCATCCCTGCGGCGATTAGCCGAGGGAGATAATGCGGGCAATGGGAATGGTCTTGGGGTCGATGTACGTCTTGGTAGTACCCGCAGAGGATACCAGCTCCCAGTTCGCGCCCTTCGCCAGCTCCGCGTCCGTGGGGGAAGCAGAAGCCATAGAGGCCTTGGTGAAGGAAATACCGTAGGGCGCCCAGCACTTGCGCTGACGGCTGTACAGCAGATCCTGACCGCCCTTGACAGCAGGGTTGCGGTCCATTTCATAGGGGGTCTTAGCGCCGCAGTCGGTATACTCGATAGCACCGTCACCCAGTACATAGGAAATGTAGTGGGTGGCCTCGACCACATAGGCGTCCGCCGCAACGTTGGCAGGGTAGAAATCGCCCTTCTTCACGTCCGCAAGGTTGATCTGGCCAGTGGTCGCACCGGAAGCAACCACCTTGACCGCACCCGTAGTGCTGGCGGTGGCGGCATCGTAGCCGTGCTCAACGGGCATGGAGTCATCCACCAGCACCAGACGACCGTTCAGCGTCGCAAGGCCGATGTCGCGCTGCATACCGTCCGCATCGTTGTACTTGAGGTAGGTCAGCAGTTTCAGGTTCTCCAGATTGGTAGCCACAACGCTGTGCATCAGCACAAGCGTAAACTTGCCCTTCTGGTCGCCGGAGGCCCGCTGGATGGCGGTGTTCATGGTCGTAGCATCCATGACGCCGGTCTTGCCGTCCGCATTCAGCAGGGCGGTCACGTCGTGCGTATGGGTCGTCACGAACTTCTTGCCCTGCGTGTCGGTCATGCTGAACACGCCCTTGAGGATAGCAACGAGGGTATCCTGATCGATTTCGTTCCAGTAGTCGTTGATTTGCTCAGCGACGTTCTCCATGAAGTCCTCGCCACCCGTAATGTCGTAGCTGAAATCCAGCTCCGCCCACGCATTGGCGCGACCGACGACCACACGGGACTGCATAAAGGTCTCCGTGCTGGAGGGGGTGATGTCGGTGTTGCCGTCGTAGTTCATGGGGACAGAGCCGGAAATCAGACCCTTGAGGGGCGTGCTGATGTAGTTGCCGCCTACTTCGTCGCGCATGGAGGAGGCCAGCTCAGGGCGACTGCGGATAGCGCGGGACTTGAGCAGTTCCGTCTTGCGGGGGTTGGGGATGCGGTCGATGTATTTCTGGAATACTTCACCGTTGAAAAACTTGGCGTTAAACTTGCTAGCCATGATTCATCTTCCTTTCTTCGTTCAGGTTTGCGCCGGTCACTCATCAAAGGCAATCGGCGCGTCGGGGTTTTCGTTGTGTCGCATCATGAGCTCCGACAGGGAATACTTTTTGCCGGGAGCGGGCTTGCCGCCGCTGGGCAGTACCACAGTCGGCTTTCCCTTTGGTGCTCCTTCCGGCTCTTTCTCCGCCGCAAACGCGCCGGGGTCATCCGCCTTATACTTGGTTACGAAATCCTCGTAGCCCAGCAGACTTTCACCGTCTACCTTGAAGTCCTTGCCGATAGCCTCCTGCAAGAACGCCTTTTTTGCCGAAGCAGACGAAAACTGCAAGCTGTTTGCGCGCTCGCGCACCATGTACTCGTAGGCTTGGCGCGTCAGCTTGTTTTCGTAGTCGGTCTTATCGGTGTTGTACTTGGTCTGGAGGTCGGCGAGGGACTGCTGAACGGCGCCGAGCTTGCCCGCGTCAGCCTGCGCCGCCGTAAGCTGTTCACGAAGGGAGGTCAGGTCGCCGTCGCGGGAGGTGATTTGCCCCTGCAATTCCGTTACCTGCCCCTTGAGGCCGTTCACCGTGTCGTCGTACTTGCTTTTGGAGACGTACCCGCCGTCCGCAAGATTGACGATGTTCATTTTCTGTTCCTTGACCGCAGCTTCAAACTGCTCGAAGGTCAAGGGACCATTGGAGAAAAGAGCCTTGAGAAATTCCATGTGTTACCTCCTGCCGCCGTAGATTTGGCTTATATATCCGCGGCCACTCCGCGGGCGCGGCGCCCATGCAGTTATGTCCCGGCATGGTAGGGTGATATATTAAAAGCCTGCCGGATACAGGCGGGCCTTTAACAGCTTTGAAATTTGGGCTTGAGGATTATTCCTCGTAGATGATTGCGATGCCGTATGCTTTCGCTGCTTCGTGCTCAATACGGCATCCGCGGGCAGTCTGCCATCCCTTGCAGAAGTAGGCGACATGGCACTTGCTCATATTCTCAAGAGATTTGGCGAGGAAGCAAAGCGGAATCTGCACAACTCCGCGTTCCTGCATCGCCTTGTCGCTGTACCAGTCATCGGTGAACAGGGTGTTCACGATGTCGTATCCGCGCTCCTTGAGAAAAGTGATCGCGTTTTCGCGGGTTTCGACGATCTCCTTTTCGGTTTTCCCCGCCATAGGCTGACTAATCATCGCTTTTGCCATTGTCACACCTCCATATTGACACCATTGATGCAGACGTTCCCAATCTTGTCATAGACATCAAGGTACATCTGCTCCTTGTCGCCATTGTACGTTGCTTCAAAGAGATACTGGTCCGGGGTAGGCGCGGCAAGAATCGCCTTGTGATTCTGCAAGGTCTTGCACTGCCACACGATGAAAACGTCCGTCCAGTCGATAGCGACCGTCCGGCTTTCTACCGCATAACGGTTTGCAATCCAGTTACAAACCGCTTTCTTCGCGGCAACCATGAAGTCGTAGGTACTCATACACAATCCTCCTTAAACCTTTACCATTTTGAATCCTTCCACGCTCATACGCTGCTTGCGTATGGGCAGACCGGACAGCTTCGCAACCTGTTCATACTTTGCGGCGACTGCGTTGATGCGCATTTGGCACTCACGCCGCAGGGTATCGTCTCCGGCAATGCGGGCGGCGTTCGCCGTGTCCTTATATCGCCGCACCCGCGTTTCCATCTTGCGCATAAGCTGCTGTGCCTGATAGGTGGTGTAATGCTTGCCGTCGATGTCGCACCCCGCATTGTTCTTCTCCGCCCATTCGTGGAGCTGTGCAGGGTCGTAGCGGGGTTTGGCATACCGGGAGTCGAATGGCAGGGCAAAATGCCCGCAGTTCCACTCAGCGATAGGGCGCTTAAAGCCCGCGTAAACGTTGCCGTCGATGTCGGTGCAGGAAAGTCCGGCTTGCATCCTGTCAAACTCAGCTTTGGGGAAAATGCGTCCCTGAACGGGTTCGTGGTCGGGGGCGCTGTGCATGTGCGCGGATATTTCCACCTCGCGGTATTCCAGTGCCTCGCCGATGGCATTTGCGCCGTGTTGGGTGATTTGCTTTACGCCGTCAACCACGTTCTGCCGCACGGCGGTATCCAGCCGCCTGTGATAGCCGCTTGCATATTGCACCTGCAAGCCGTTATACCCGATTTCCTTCACAATCTCCCGTGTAGCTGTTTGGTAATCCATCAGTCCTGTGCTTACCGCCAGTATGCCCCGGTCAACCGCCCTGCGGTACGGCGCTGCAATCGCCGTCGTGTTGGACAGGTTTTGCGCCGTCTGCGCCGTCTGCCGGGACACGTTCTGCGCGAACTGCACAAGCCGCTGTCGCACGGCGGCGGAGGGCTGTGCGCCTGCTGTGAACGCTTGTGTGAAACGCGGGTCGGTGTATGTCTGCTGCATAGCCGCATTGTACACCGCCTGAATGTCCTGCGCATTCAGACGGGTGACGATCATCAGCCGCTCGGTAATCTCGCGCACATCGGAGGTCATATCGGCCATGATGACGAGGCGGTTGATGTTGGCTTGACTCAGCCCGCCGATTTTCTTAATTTGCTCGGCAATCTTGCGAATGTAGAAGCTGTTCACCTCATCGAAACGCGATTGCAGGCGTCCGAGCACCCTTTCCAGCGCTTCATTCGATAGCATGGGATTTCACCCCTTATTCGCCGTCGTCGGGCGCAGAAGTCCCCGTAGCGCCACTCTGTGCGGTCAGCAGCGCGTCCATAGACTGCGAAAGCTGTTCCTGCTGCACCTTTTGAAGGGCGCGTTCGGCTTGCGCTTCGGTTTCACCGAAATACCACATGCGGAACTCTGTCTTACTCATAAGCCCCTGCGACATAAGTTCCAGCCGTTCGCCGAGCTGCTGGGATGCGTCGGTGATGATGCTGTCATCCCATTCAAAGGACAGGTCGTAATCGCCAGCCGGGGCGAGGTCATACATGGTGGCGTACTTATCCATTGCCCGCACCACATCCCGCAGGCAATGCTCAAGCGCTCGCTGGTTGTCGGCAATGGTGGCATATGTGCGCTGCTTGACGATGCGCAGCTCCGTAGCCGTCCGCGCTTCCTGATTTGCGTCGGACAGCGTGCCTCTTGCAAGACCGCAGGAGTCCTCAACGCGCATGAAAAGCTGATTCAGACCGTTAAACAGCGCGGAGTCACGGATGGCAGGGGAAAACACCTGATAATGGTCATCGCCGAGGTCAACGCCGCGGAACAAGCGCTCGTTCAGTTGTGGCATTTCCTGCCGCCCGTGCCCGTGTATCTGCGGGCGCAGCACGGTCGGATCCACGTCGATAGCCAGCTCACTGCCCTCGTATTCCCACAGAATGCGGGAATACTGCATGTCCGCCTCCCGGATGATGTTGACGGCTTTATTGAACACCGCCACGCCCATAGGCGCGTCAATGTCAACGTTGTTCGCGTTGGCGGTTTTGAACCAGCCGAACATTTGCCCTTCCGTGTCCGTCAGCAGGGCTTCCGGCTCTGCTTCCGCCCACTGCGGCACGTCGGTCAGCGGGATTTCAACACCGATGGACTCCCGGTTATTGGAGCGAAAAGCCCTCTGCGTGATGGAAATACCCTTGTCCGTCACCGTGTGCCGCTCAAGGCGGGTGTACGTCGTTTTGCCGTCCTGATAGGAATCGCGGAAAATCACGTCTTTCAGGTTGCCGTCATCGTCGAAAGCGACAGGATATAGGCTCCATGCGGTGGAACAGTCGAAATAAATATGGCCGTCCTTGGGGTAAGGCTTGATGGTCATGCCGCCCGCCGCGCACGCCTGCTCCAGCTTGGGGCGAAGGGACTGCATCAGCTTTCCGAACTCCGCTTTCAGGTACTCGGCGCGGAGACTGTCCTGCGCATTGCCGTTTTCGTCTGCCTTGCCGCTGATGTTCCACTTGACCTCCAAAAGCACCTGACGAGCGATTTCGGAGCAAATCAGCGAGGGGAGGTTCAGGCTTTTCACCTTGCCGGAAGACAGCCACGGGGGCGAGTCGGTGTACATTTTGTACCACAGGTCGAGGGCACCAATCATTTCGTTGGACAGCGGCGTGTCGATGTGCTCAACCGCCGCCACGTCCTTAAAGGGGAACATCCGGTGTATCACCTGCCTTATAAACTGCCATAATCTCGAAAACAAAGGGTATCACCGCCTTTAATTGGCATAGAAAAACCGCCGCACTGAATCAGTGCAGCGGCTGAATGGGGTTATTCCTGTTCAACCAGCATAGGCTCAACCACAGCTTTGATGTATTCTGCCCGTCCCGCTTTGGGGAAGCGCTCACCCGTGCGGTACATCCTGATCTGCGCCCGGTTAAGCCCCGTCGCCTTGCCGATGGTCGTGTCGCTGATGCCGTAGTCGTTATACGCTTTCACCAGCAGACGCATGATTTCATAGCGGTCTCGCTGTTCTTCCTGCGTCTGCACGGGGCAGACGGTGGAAAGCCCTGCCTTGCTCAGGTACGCCAGCACATAGGGCAAGCGCTCGTTTTTGCAGGAGGCGACGATGGACGCGGCGCGGAGGTAATCGTCGTTCGTAGTCTCCCGTGCCGGAAGGGCTTCTGCCGCCGCTGTCTCCGGCTCCGCCGCCTGTGTAGCCGTTCCATACCCTCCCGTCCTGCGGATGGCGGGTAACACTTCGGACGTGACCCAGCGCTTGAAACGCTTGGCGGCGGGGAGCTTACTGGACAGGATGAGACTGTACAGCCCGGACTCGTTGATAAGCATTGTCGGCTGAGAGCGCCCCATGCTGTCGATGATGCCCTGATTTAGGGCATCATCCGCATCGACATGTGACTTAATCGCATTCTGCGGTTTTGCGTACCCTAACGCAGTCGCAACGTCGCGTCCAACAAACCACGGCATGTCCTCAATCATCAGGGAGCGGACAGCACCGAACTCTTCATTGGCGAAGGTCTGCAACCCGTTCATTCGTCCACCGCCTTTCGGATGTTCTCCATGCAGTCCAGCACCTCACGGAGGAGGGCATCGGAGATACGGTCGGCAGGGTTCATGCGGTCGCACACGATGGACAGCGCTTCGTCGATAACGGCGAGTTCACGCAGGATGAGTTCGTACATTGAAATTTCCTCCTATCAGCTAAATATTATTGACTTTTGGCTGACAGGATGGTATGATGTAAATGAATTTCGCACCATTCCGTCAGTCGGTGTGGTTGTGGGGATTCATTGTGGTAAGCGTTGTCGTGTTTGCAGCAGGAACAACGCTTACTTTTTTATTTCGGCGTACAGCTTTTCAATTCCACGGCGCACAACAGCGACTTTCTTCTCTTTGAAAAACTCAGCGAGTTCTTCAAGTTTTCGGTCTGTTTCTGCGTCGAGCCTAACCATTATCTGCTTAGACTTTGGATTTTCAGCCTTAGGCCGCCCCATTTGTGGGCTCATCGTGCCACCTCCTTTGTGCCACGATGTTATTATACTTTTTGGTAATCAAAATGTCAAGATCCTTTTTGAAAAAAAAAAAAAACGTAAATAAATTATTTTAACACAAATCACCGTTATAGTCAAATATTTTTAGCTGGAGGCATAGAAAAAGGAGCGCGTTGTGCGCTCCTTGGGGTATTATGCCATATGCTTCCACTGCTTGCCGCAGTCCTGACAGGTGTACAGGGTAGCATAGCCGATTTTGTTTCTCGTCGTGGACACGGATTTTCCGCTGCCCTTGTATTTCTTCGGATGGTAGAACAGCTTGACAATGAACATGAAGGGCGTGCAGACGAACCACAGCATAAACTCGATCATCCACCACCACCAGCCGATGAACAGCCACCAGAAGAACCCGTGCCGCTTCTCGCCAGCCTTAAAGCGGAACTTCGTCTTTGTCCTGCTGCCTTGCTGTTCTTGGAAGGTCTGCATCTGTACGTTGGTGCTCCCGCATTTCGGACAAGTCATGCAATCACTCCTTACTGCACGTTGAAGTGAAGCGTGACGGTAGGCACGTCCGCAAAGAACATGTATGTGTCCGCATTGGACAGGCGGAACGTAATCTCGATGGTTTCAATTTCCTCAACCGTCGTGATGTCGGTATCCACGGCATTGAACGTCAGCTCATCCTTGAGCTTCTTGCCGGGGGAAACAGAAGAAAAGCCAGAATTGCTGACCTCCCAGCCATTTACGCTCATGCTGTCAACGCCGACGCGAACATTGATGTCGCTGTCGTTCACGACAATCACGCTTGCGCGCATGAAGTGCATGGAGTCGGTATGGAGGGAATCAGCCTTGAAGTCGCCTGTCAGATAGACCGAAACGCCGTCCTGCTCGAACAGCAGGGTCTTTCCCTCAGCCACAAGCTCCCGTTTTGTCAGCTCGTTCCGCGCCGCGTCCACGATGTCGTGAAGCTGTGCGTCGGTCATGGAAGCGTAATCCAGACCCTCCGCAAGGCAAGAGCCGCACAGAAGCAGCAAAGCAAGAAGCACCGTGAGAAACTTTTTCATGGTGAGCGCCTCCCTATGAAGTGTTATTGAGTTAAAAATATTATACACTTACGGGGGAGGGAATGTCAATCGTTTTGGGCGGTTCGCACAAAATTTTCGACTTTTTACTGCCCTTTTCGCTTCCACACGCGGTTCAGCGCGTAGCGCACCGCGTCGATGGAGTGGTTATTCGCGTCCGGGTAGCCGCTTACCACGTCGCCGTCCGCCGTGCGCTCATATTCATAGTGCGTGAACTCCCGCGCCGTTTCGGGGCATCGGGCAGGGTCTATGACGATGGCTTTCAACGATTGCAGCCACTTCATGCTGTATCGCACGCTGTCCGGGCCCTTTTCAGCGCCCCGGCAGGAGCAGCCGTAGGAGCGCAGGTCAGAAACGCTTTTCGGCTCGGCGCTGTCAGCTATGATAGGGTCGCTTTCAGTCATGCCCTTTTCTTCCTGCAAGCGCCGCCAAAGCTCGGCGTTACTGGTCTTAATCGCCCGCAGTTCGTCAAAGACGTAAAGAGTCAACTGTGCGGGATTGTAGCAGCATTTCACCCAATGGGCGGGGTCGGGATACCAGCCGAAGTCCAGCCCGAAGTAGATGCTGCCGAACGTTGCGATTTCGCTGTCCGTAATTTCACGGATAACAAGGTTGTCAAACACCTCGCCGCCTGTACCCGTCACCTCGCCCAGATATTCATGCCGGTACGCCTTGGGGTTAATCAGCGCCAGCTCCAGAGCATCGTTGAAAAACTGCTGTCCCAGCCACTCAGGCGGCACACTGCGGTAGTCCGACGAATGCACGAGGGTATCACGGGTGGGACGCAGCACTTCTTCATTCATGAAGTTCGACTGCGTTTCAGGCGGGTTAAACGTCATAAAGTTCCAGTACAGGTCGCCGCCGCGTCTTGCGGATTGCAGCACGGAACGGATTTCCTTCATGCCGGAGAACTGGTCGGCTTCCTCAAACCACGTCACGCCAAAGTAGCCGCGGGGCGCTTTGATGGACTTGATTTTCATAGGGTCATCCAGCCCTCGGAAAAGGATAACCTGCCCCGTTTTCTCGCGCTTAATCTGCATGGGCGACACCCGGCAGGTGAACTCGTCGCTCAAACCCAGCTTGTCGATGGCGAATTGCATCTGCCCAAAAACAGAATCGCGCAGGGTTTTCGCCGTCTTGCGCAGAATCAGAGCGTTCACGTCGGGATGTTCCAGCATAATCAGCGGAATAACAAAGCCGGTGAAAGAGGATTTCAGCGAACCACGCCCACCCTTGAGCATGTACTGCGAATGCTTATGCGCCAGTACATCCTCCAGCAGCGCGTCATAGTTGGGGGCGAGCAAGTCCTCGATGTAAACGTCACTGCGCATCTTGATCCGCTCCCGCTTCCTCGGCGGCCTGCCCGATGGCTTTCAGCGCTTCCGCCGTCGCCTTTCTCGCCTCTTCCCGTGTAGCTTTGTCCTCCTCGCTTTCCTGCTCCCGCGGCTTATCCCCCCGTATCAGGTGAATGCTGATGCCGTCCTCTTCCTGCGCCGCCGTTTCGCCCTCCGGGGAATCCGGCAGAGGAGCGTTTTCGCCGAAAGCGTATTTGAAAAGCCAGTCACGGGACTCGGTGTTTCCCGTTGCCAGATACTTCTCCACTTCCTGCATGACGATGAGCGTCTGGATAGGGACGTTCTTTTTCTTCGCCTCTTCCAGCGTGTAAATGTCGTTTGGGTCGGCTACTGCGCCCTTGCGGTAGCCCATAGCCAGCACCGAACGGATAATCTGCGAAAGCAGCGCTTGTTCGTGCCGCTGCTTCGCCCGCGCCTTGCCGCCCTTGCTTCGGATGGCCTGCGCTTCTTCGGGCGAACGCTGCGTCACCGGGATCAGGTTCTTGGATTGTGGCCCGCCCGGCTTACTGCCTCCCTTTGCCAAAGCGTGTCACCTCCCGTCTGCTTGGCACGGAAAAAGCCGCAGGGGGCATTGCACCCTCTGCGGCTCTGCGTATGCGGTTCTGATTACTTCTTCTTGCTGCCCTTCGACGCGGTTTTCTTCTTCGCGGGGGCGGGCTTCTTCTTGTCGGGATAGCAGGAATTAAGATGACCGGCGAGCTTGTTCGCCTGTTCAGGGGTCAAGCTGCGGAGCTTTTCGTTGATGTCCATGATGCTTCCTCCTTGCTGTTAATAGCGCTTATTGGTCATGGTCAAGGCGCTTCGATCAAGCACCGTATAGTATGTTTCGCCGCCGTACTGGTCTGACGAGATAACATTGTAGCCGCGTATCAGGGCGAATTGGCTGTAACTGTCGTGCGAGCTGTGCGACTTCGCAAAGCCCAGCGCCTTGCGCGCCTGCGGATGGGACTTCACAAAGGCGTCGTAGTCCTGCCTGAGCTGAGTCTCAGAAATAACTCTTGCTTTGCTGTTCAGCACCGCGCCAACGGTCTGAGCCGTGTGGTCGCCGTAGGCTTTGGAGCCGGACAGCGAGTTAGAAAAGTACAGACCGTCGCCGTGTATGCCCCTGCCGACAAAGGTTAAGTCACCATCTATAAGCATATCACAACAGTCGCTCGATGTAAAGGGGACGCCATCAACTACGGTGTCATTTACTGTGCGGTATAGGACAGGCGAGTTCTGCGCCAGCCCGTCGAACGTGTTTTGATCGACGACTTCCGGCTTGCCGTTCATACCCATAGCATAAAGCATACGCTGGAGGTGGAGGTCGCTCAGGAATGTCGGTATGTCGGTCTTGTTCACGTCAATCAGAAAATCGTGAAGCTCTTGGTCACTCATATTCGCAAGAGCCGCCTGTGTTACGCCGGTCGGTGGCTGTGTGCCGTTCAACGGGTCAGGCTGTAACTGCTGCGTCTGTATCGGCGGCGATACAGTGCGTGAGAAGTTCGCGCCGCGTCCGCCCATTTACTTGCCCTTCTTTCCGCCAGAAACGCCCCGCGCGCCCTTTGCGGGCTTGAGCAGGGTAACACTCTTGCCCGTGGCGATAAAGCGTTCCTCGCCCGTCTGGGGGCTGTTCTCGGCGGTCTTTCTGCCGCCCTTCTTCGCCGCCGTCTTGGAAGCCTTGTCCGTCTTGCTGGTAGCCATATGATGCTCCTCCCTTACTCGGTAATAATTTCGATGTCCACCACGACACGCGGCAATGCGCCGCCCAATCGTGGGTAGGCCGTTGTGCCGTCAAAGTGCGCGCCCGTAGCGCGGAATACCGTGCCGCGAGAAAGAATGATTTCGGCTTGCTTCGCGTTGCCCAGTACGCATTTCGTACCGCCCGGAGCTTTGATATTCAGGTACACCTCGCGTCCGCCTGACTGCGCCCCACTGATGAACGGGTTCTTGGAGCGGTCAAAGGCGGTGGACACAAACTTTTTCTCCTTGTACTCCGCGCCCTTCACCGCCGCGTCAAGCTGTGCCGGGGTCATGTTCTGGTAGTTCTGCACGCCCAGTGCCTCCAGAAAATCCTTGTGCGCCGCACGGAACAGCATCGTGTTCTTGCCCAAATCGTGCATAGCCGCGTCGAGGCGCTGCGCAACATAGGTTTCCGTAGCGTCCAGCGTTTGCCCGTTCTCCAGCTTGTGGTTCATGTTCTGCGACAAGGTAAAGCCGTTGGACTGCGCATCCTCGCGGATGTACTGATTGATTGCAAGCCTTGTGTTGATGTCATAGCGGTTCTGCACCTGCGCCATGTCGTCCGCGTCCTGCTGCGTCATATGGACGAACGGCCCAGCATACACACGCGCCGCAGGGCCGCCGGTCGGCGCGGCGGTTTGCGTCTGTGCACCGGTCTGCGCTTGTGGCGGCCTCGTGCTTACGATACGCGAGCCTGATCCTCTGCCTCCCATGCTACTTCTGCGCCTCCTTCCTGCGCTTCTTGATGGTGTCCTGAAACGCCTGTATCTGTACGATGTTGCCGTAGCATTCATCCGGCACATCGCCGTAAAAGATAATCTTGGACGGCTTGAGCCTGTCCATCATTTCCCGGTAGCCGTCGATAAATAACTGCTTTTGTGCCGCCGCCATCTGCGTCCCAACAGCAGAAACAGCCACGCACCCGCCCACGGGTTCACCGTCAAAGCACCAGTCATAGGAACGGTGGTCGCTCCAACTGATGGTCGGAATCACCAGCATTCCCTCGTACTGCCAGTACGCGCCCAGCCAGTGCTTGCGGTAATGGTTGTAGAGCTGAATAGCCACAGGAAAGTCGGTGTATGTTGAAAAGTCGGGAGTCATGACGGCAGGAAAGCGCTGCAACAGCGGCAAATAGGTGTCCGGCTGTGCCCATAGGCGCGTAAACTGGTAATCGTCGATAAAGAAGTGTACGCCATGCCGCGACTGTTCTTCCTTCGCGGTTTTGGCATAATTGAAGCTGATCCAGTTTTCTACGTCGCAGTCCTCCGGGGCGATATACGGAATGCCTAAATCCATCGTGCCCTGAAAAATGCCCTTGTTCAGGTTTTCGTAGTTCCGTTCGGCGCGATATTGCGGCATAGTATCCGCCCCCTTTCTGCGCACAATAAAGGACTCACACGGCGCTGCCCTTACGTCGTATGAGTCCTTGCAAACACCCCGAATAAGGACCTCCGCATAGATGCGGGAAGGAGGCGAACCCGCCAGCGCCGGAAAGACCAAAATGTGCGCATTGCGGAAGCCGATGTCTGCCCATATAACATAACACACTTGACAGGAAATGTCGCGGGACAAAGCGGGACAACCTCCACGTCAGGTGCTCTTATCATCCTTGAGATAGCGATAGCACATCTTGCGCGCCGTCTCACCCCTTCCGCTGGCGCCCCACAGGGAGAACGCCGATTGCTCCCACGGCAAACCATTGACAAAGCGCAAGGTGAAAAGCTGCCGCAGAAGCGAGTCCTCTATGCCGTCAATATACGCCTCCAGCCGCTCACGCTCCAGCAGACAAAGGGTTTGCCGAGTGCTGATGGTCACGCGCATGTTTGTGATGGCGTTACGCTTACGCAGAATATTGCTTTCAAGCTGTCCGACGCGCATAACCATGTTTTCGACCGGACTGCTTACGTTGTGCGCCTTGGGCATGTCCGACAGGGGAGGGGACGAACAGTCGCCAATGGCAGACCGCAGTTCTGCCAGCAGTCTTTCATCCTCGGCGCAATCCGTTTCCAGCCGCTCAAGCTGCCGCTTATTCAGTTCCACCTCGCGGTTCAGGTGGTACAGCTTCGACAGTTCTTTCACCGTCATACGCAACTCTCCTTTCGCGCCCTTTCCAAACGCACCCGCAGGGCGTTCAGGAGGCTCTCCTGCGTCTTTTCCTTGCCGGACAGGGCTTTCATCACGTCCTCATCCACACCGCCCTGCACAATCAAATGGTGGATGATTACGGGATACTCCTGCCCCTGCCGGTGGAGGCGCTTGTTGGCCTGCTGGTACAGCTCCAGACTCCACGTCAGCCCGAACCAAATCACATGATGCCCGCCCTGCTGGAGGTTCAGACCGTAGGCACAAGACGCGGGATGCGCCAGCAGAATGTCAATCTTGCCAGCGTTCCAGTCCGCCTCATCCGCCGCGCCCTCATACACCCTCACGTGTAGCTTCGTCTTTCCCAGCGCCTCCAGCAGCCGCGCCTTATCGTGCTGGAAATTATAGAACACAAGTGCTCGTTGCCCGTTTAGCTGCTCCACCGTCTCCATGAACGCCTCAATCTTGCAGTTATGCACCACAGTCGCATTGCCCGCCTCGTCGTATACCGCGCCATCGCACAACTGCAACAGCTTGTTGGTCAACACGCCCGCCGAATTTGCCGTGATGAGCGTTTCGGGGTCAACCTCCAGCAGCATATCCCGCTCCAGCCTGCTATAAGCCGCCTGCGCTTTCTCGTCCAGCTTCACGGGGATTTCTTCGCTGATGCAGTCTGGAAGGGTCAGATAGTCGCTTGCTTTCATGCTGATGCATATGTCACTCAGCAAACCGTAGATTGCCTCCTGCGCCCCTTCACGGGGCTTATAAGACCACACCGTCGCGCCGTTACGCTTGTCCGGCAGAAAAAACATATCGCGGTACACCGATACCGTGCGCCCTAACCGCTTGCCGCCGTCCAGCAGATAAATTTGACTCCACAGGTCAGTCAGCCCATGCGGGGTAGGTGTACCGGTTAGCTCAATCATGCGGCGAATCCGGGGACGCATGACTTTGAGCTTTTTGAAGCGCAACGACTGATGGTTTTTGAAACTGGATGACTCGTCCAGCACCACGCAGTCAAAGGGCCACGTCCTGTCCTTGTGGCGCGGGTCGGAATAGTAGTCCACCAGCCATGCCACGTTGTCTCGATTGATGACGTATACATCCGCTTCCGCCGCCAGAGCGGCCTCTCGACGCGCTGCCGAACCGAGCACCACAGACACCCTTAAATCGGACAGGTGATCCCATTTTGCGGTTTCATTGCTCCATGTTGCTTCTGCTACCTTCTTCGGCGCCACCACCAGCGCACGCCGCAGGGCGAACCGATGATATTTCAGTTTGTAAATGGCGGTCAGGGTAATCACCGTCTTGCCGAGTCCCATATCCAGAAACAGGGCAATGTTTGGCGTTTCGATGATCTTCTCCTCACAGTACCGCTGGTAATCATGAGGGACAAACTTCATGCCCCGCCGCCTCCTTCGCATCGGCCGCAGTAGTCAATCACTTCCTGAACCTTCTCAGGAGAATCTACCGCAGAAAACACCTTAAAGCCCAGCTTCCGCAACCCAGCCTGTACGAAAAGCTGCCGCTGCCGTTCCACTTGTCCCGGACGTTTCAGCTCTACGAACACCGTTTCCGCACCGGGAAGCAGAATAATCCTGTCAGGCACTCCTGTAAAACCGGGGGTCACGAATTTCAGACAGCGGGCCTTTGGAACGCGCGCCTTAATCCCGTCGCGCAGCATCCGCTCAACACTTTTTTCCAGCATCAGTTACTTGCCTCCCAAACCGTAAAATTCACCAACTGGTAACTCTCGCGCGCCCGCGCGCGTATAGACGGGCACGATCAGGCGGATAGGCGTTTCGCGCGCGCCCCTAACGCCCATATTTGTAAAGTCTATTAAGAAAGAATGTTCCAATGTTACCACTCACTTAAAAAGCCTTATTTTTCAAGGGCTTTGAGATTTTTTCTGGTAACATTCGCGGGAACATTCGCGGGAACATTCTCGAATTGGAAAAAAATTGAATGTTACCGCTTGTTGGTAACATAAAAAAGATTGTTCCCATAGAATGTTACCACTTTTCCGAGAATGTTCCCGCTTTTTGGGGGAGAATGTTACCATCATTTCTTGCTGAATCCGCGCTGTTTATCACCGTAGGCTTTGCCAAACCGGCCATGAATTGAACGCCAGCCGGGGAGCCGTTCCAGCACGGCGTTAATCTCCCGCGCATCCGATTTGCGCATATCGCTGATGGGCTTGCAGTACAGCTCGCACCACACCTCTGCCGCGCAAACCTTGTCTCTCTCCACCATCGTGTAGCTTTCTTCCCCGCCCTTCGCCAGTCCGCTCCAGAACGCCCGGCGCTGGTCGATGTCCCACTTCACCCAGTCGTCAGGGATGGGGCGCTCAATGAACTCAAGAATCAAACCTTCCTGCACGCTGGCTTCACGGTGCTCTTCCTGCTTGTCTCGCGCCAGCGCCTCCACCTCACCCGTCAGATACAGTGACTCGCCCATTTGCCAACGCACTTTGGCTTCCGCCCACACCTGCCGGATTACGTCATCCGTCAGGTCGTTAAACACGGTCTTGTCGTGCGGCACTATGCCCACGTCCACGGGCCAGAAGCGGCGGTTGCCGGTCGTGTCCTGTAAGAAGTCTACCTGATTGCAAGTGCCAAAGAAAACGCAGCAGCGGGGTAAATCCTTAACGTGACGACCATAGGCGGCGCGGTAGCGGTCAGCGCGCAGGGAGAGAAACTGCTTGATGCACGTTACGTCAGAACGCCTGAAAGCATCCAACTCAGCGATTTCCACCAGCCACACGCCCTGCAAAAGCTCAGATGCTTCCTTGCCCTCGAACGTTCTGATGGAGTCATTGAAAAAGCCGAGGCTCATCTTGTCCAGCAGCGTTGACTTGCCGATGCCCTGCGGGCCGCACAAAATCAGCATATTGTCGTACTTGCAGCCGGGGAGCATGGCACGAGCGACAGCCGCGACGAACGCCTTGCGGCACACAGTGCGGTTGTACAGCGAATCCTCCGCGCCCAGATAGTCGATGAACAGCGTATCCAGCCGTGGCGTACCATCCCATGTCAAGCCCTCGATGTAATCCTGCACTTCGTTGAAAGCATGGGTTGCGGCGTGGATGTCCAGCGCAGCGTCGATATTCCCGCGCCCGGTTATGGCGTACTGCTTTTCCATGTACCAGTACAGGCCATTGGAATCCGTGTCCGACCACATACGGCGGCGGTGCTCACCCTTCGCCACGTCCCACGGCAGCTTCTCCAGCACCTCGCCGCGCCCGGCAAAACGGTTCAGCGCAAAGCGCCCTTTCAGCAGCGGGTCGTTTTCTAAAATGATTCGCACGTTGTCGATGGAGCCTTTAATCCTGCCTGTCTGTGGTTCACGCTGGAGCTTGAGCATCCAGTTTCCGGGGTCATCAGCGTTATCCGCGCCCACGCCCTCAAAATCAGCTATGGCGCTGTCGTAGCGTTCCTGCATCAGCAACACAGCCACATCATCAAGGCTGTTGGCATACTCCAGCATTCGCTTGTAAGATGGCAGACGGTTCGCTGGCGTACTCGCATCGCTCACATCATCCGCGTCTCCGAACCTGTGTAGCCTCACCATGTCGAAGCTGTTTACCAGCCTGCCGGAACAGGGATCCGTGGCGTGATGGCTGAACAGAAACTTGCCGTTATCATACACGATGGCGCCGCCCGTAGTTGAGCCGCCCAGATAGGTATAACGGTCTTTCTCATTGTCCACCGCTTCGTAGATGCCGGGCAGCAGCTCGTCGATGGCGCGGTAGATGTTGTAGGTACGGCAGAACGCGCCCACGATGCCGGGCTTTGCTTCGGGGTCGCCTTGCTTGACTGCCAGCTTTTGATAGCTAAAACTGCCGGGAACCTGCGGCCACTCGCTGATGTCGTGCCAGTCCTTATAGCTTGCCAGCAAAGAATCAACCGACGCAAAAGGCTCGTCAGCCGTGCGGAATACAAACTCACTGTCCGAGCAGCAGGACGGCCAGTACATCAGGCGCGACACCTCAAAGGTCGTCGGGTCGGCCATACTGATGCCAATGTAATCCGCCATACGCCGGGCGCAAGGCTCGTATTCGTCCGGGGTCATGGTTCTGTCCGTAGGGATCAAAACGCGCAGTCTGGGGGCGTTGGGCGCGTGCTTGCGGGTACTGTAAACGCAGTAGTTGCATTTGAGACCGTCCAGCGTCGCCAGCACCGCGTCTGTTTGCCAGCCGGGGACGTTATCAAAGTCCAGCGTGATTACGTCCCTGCCCGTTACGGCGTTCGCTTTGCGCCGTCCTCCGGCGAGAGCGCCAGCCACAAAGCCGCCCACATCCTTCAAATCGTCCTGCTGGGCTTTTTTCATTTTGGTGTATTCGGACAGAGCTTCCACGCCGCGGGCGGGCGTTTTCAGGCGGTCATAGAGCTCAGAAACCGTCAGCGTTTGGCGCTGCCAGTTAATGTCCTTACGGCTCTTGCCCGCCGAAATGATAATTGGTCTGTCGTAGGTCATGGTGGTTCTTTCGCTCCCTTTTCCGCATTATCTGCAACGCCTCATGGCGGCTTTTTCTGTGGGGCTCGGCATCGTGCGGTTGCACACCGTTTCATAGCAGCCGTAGATAGCGTTCAGTTCTTTATCCTCTGCATCACGGCGTATCCTCGCTTTTTCTTCGCCTGCCGCACAGATAGCCTGAAATTCTGCTGTGCTCATCCTGCCCGTGCGAACCAGCGCATTGTACAGCTCAGATACCTTGTAGGCATCCACATTGTGGGCGGCGCAGTCACGCTCGGTTAGGTGGTGCATAAACGCTTTGTACATGGAGCGGTATTCAGCCGCTTCCTGCAAAAGCGCATTTTTCTCAGAATGGTATTTCGCGCGCCGTGCCTTGCGGCAGGTGTCCTCCATCGCATCCATGATGTTCTGGAGAAAAGTCTCCTCACTGATAACTACGGTTCCGCACTTCTGACAACGGATCAGCTTCATTTACTTCGCCCTCGCTTTGCGTCGATTAACGGGCCGTGTAGCCCCTTTCACTTCACCTTGCCGAGAGGACAGCGATACTCATACAGCGCTTTGTGTCCATCCGCAAACTGAATCATCAATCGCTGAGGATGGGGATTATGCGTGTTGTTTTTCGCCAGATATTTTGCGTCAGTGATGATGCGCTCTGCGCCTGCTGGCAGCCGCAGATGAAACGCTTCGCACTCTCGGCACGTGTCCTTGTCCGCATACGTCGTGCCGCACACTTCGCACTTGTATACCTTGCTTTCAATCATGTGCGCTCCTCCTTTAACCGCGTCAGCTCCCACAACTCATAAGCGCGCTGATGCAGCAGTTGCCATACGTCTGACAGTCCGTTACAGTATCCGATTTGCCGCTGTATCCTCTCTTCCAGCACCTTCAACGTCGCGTCGCGCACGATGTTCGGTGGATCTGTTTTCTCGATGCGGTCGCGTTCACCGGCGAGAGTGGACAATCCGGCGCGCGCTTTTTCCAGCATCTCATCTACGCGAGAACGCAGACACAGCACTTCTTTCTCACTGATGGCCGCGACCTGCCGCGCCTGAGCAGGCGCATACAAGAGGATCGACTTGTCGGGTTCTACTCCTATGCGGGTGCATTGTGACTCTGCGTCATACAGACACAAAAACGGCACGCCACGCACCATGTACCCTCTAAGGGTTTTATCTTTGATATGCTTGCAGTAAACATGCCCCATGACAGCAACACCCACTTACCTCTATCGTCGTTCTTACCGCGCTATGCAGTCGTTCGGACGTTTATCCCGCCACCCACGAGGGGCGGCGGGATTGCTCCGATGTCAGATGTCAGGAAATTTGGAAGCAGATGGGGGCGCGAAGCGCGTTGGATGCGTCGTAGCTGCCCGTGCAGCCGCTGCCGCTGACAAGCACGAAGCAGGTGGCAATGCCGCTATAAGCAGAAGAAGTCCAATACCATCTTGTGCCCCCATCCTCATCAACCCGCACACGGGATTCAGAAGTGGAAAAGACCGGGTAGCGCACCCCGCACTCAGCGGAAGAAAAAAATCGCAGAACCGAACAACTCACTTTCGGTCGGAAGAAACAGCATATCGGTACTGGTATGCTTGCGTCCCTTGCAATCCACGCTCTCGCGAATGGTAGGCTGAATCAACTCTCGCAGCGCGTCAGGCAGGGATTCAAGCATATCATGGTTCAGCCAGTGACGAAGCTCCGTGTCCACCCAGCCGTTAGGACACGCACCGCTGTGCATACGATGCGCAGGCAGCAACTCTTTGGACATAACGGTAACAGTAAGACGCTCTTCATCTTCCTCTGCCCGGTCATGGCAGCAGCCGATGATCTCGAAGTGATAGCCGAAGTCCTCAATCACGTCGCGGAGCTTGAAGCGCTTAAGAAAAGTGCCGTTCCGCAGGGAGTCGCGCACAAGAGCCAAGCCCTGAACGGACACGGGCTTCTCGCAGAAGCCAAGCTCCTTGATCTGTTCCGGGGTCAGGAGCGTTTTGTTACCGTTGATGCAGATGTAACCTTCCATGATTTCTCCTCCTTATCGGCGAATATGGACGGCAGCGCGTCCGTTCGTCTGCAAATTGTTCCAAAAATCCGTAGAAATGACGTTGCCCTCTTTCACGGGCTCAGCATCGGGAGGGGGCACGGGAATCGGAACAGGTTGTCTCCGTGCGACCGCGTGCACGGTGCTTTCGGCATCGTTAGTCGTTCGGGCAGTGATTCGGATGTTTTCTTCCTTCTGCGCCTGACGATAGCCGGAGCTATACGCCCTGCTCTCACTGTCACGGCGAATGCGATTGTGTACCGCGTCCGTCGCAATGCCGAGGGCGAAGAAGAAAAAGGCAAGTACGATGTCCATAGTCTTTCCTCCAGTTATTTATTTCCACCACCAGCAGTCCAACCGCTGTGACAAAACACACAGACCGTTGTACAGGATGGAAGGTAACAGAGTTAGCAGCATGAGCGGGTAGATAAGCGGAACCTTAATCAGCCTGCGCACAAAACGATTCAGATTCCAGACGAAGTAGGTCATTTGTGATCTTCTCCTTCATCGAAGCAGAAGTCCGCCCAGCTCTTTTCACGGTCTACTTTGAAAACGCGGTCAAAAACTTTGGCAATACCGTACTTGCAGTGATTGCAATCTTCTTCACAGAGAAAGCAGTAAAAGCCTTGCACGAGCTGGCACAACAGAGTCAAATCATGCGCGTTGATGGCTGTTGCATCTTCGTCCATGTGACTGACGGGGGCATTGTAGTACACCTTGTACTTCATGCTCGGTAGCATGCGGCGGATGGCGCGCTTCTTCTCTGCCGGAATGGTCTCTACGATGCGCGCCAACAGCCGTGTCAGCGTAGCCTCCGCCAGCCGCAAATCGCGGTATCCGTTGGGGATGGCTTTAAGCCTGTCACGCATATCGGTCTTTGCCCCGTCAAACTCCTGTAACGCGGCAAACATGGCGAAGAGTCCGTCCATCTCACCCTGCCGCATTCGCATTTCAGGAAGGGGCTTTCCTACGTCGTTACTCATGGTTCTGCGCCTCCTGCTCATCGGGATCGTGCTTGAATTGATGACGGCTTATGACCGTCTACAATAGCTAAATATTTTTAGCTGATGAATTTATTATAGCAAAAATACTTTGCTTGTCAATATGTTCAGCAAAATATTTTTTACTATTCTCTCGGATAAAAGACCCGCCGCAAGACAGTACGGCGGGTCACCAAACTCTCAGCGAGGAATTTTATCAAGGTGCATTCGGCTTCCTGTTGCTTCCGTCTGCCCGCAATACTTGCCAGTGTACGGACGCTCGACACCTTGCGCTTGCTCGAACACAATCTGAGCCACAGGATAACCGGGGCGTATCAAAATCGTGTTTTTCGTTTCGTTTTTGAGCTCCAGCGTAATGTGTCCATGAAAACCGGGGTCGATAAAGCCAGCGTTCTGCACTGTCAGCCCTGCGCGACCGATGGAAGAACGTCCCTGCACAAACGCCGCAAGATGCAGCGGCAAGTTGATGGACTCTATTGTCGTGGCGAGGGCAAACTGACCGGGACGCAACTTGAACGCCTTACCTTTTTGCAAAACGATTTTCTTGTATTTTACCTCGTCGCCCAGCGCCACACTACCGAACCACTTGCGTCGAGGAACCAAGAAGGATGTGCCAATGCGCACGTTCAGGCTCGCTGGGTTAATAAGCAATTTAGGATACGCCGGGAAATAACCCTCCGCCATCATCCGCTTAATTTCAGAGTCGCCCAAAATCATGTGCGTTCATCTCCTTCACTTCGTGTAGCTTCTTCCACCTGCTCAAGCTCACCACCGCAGGCCGCATATCCTGCGAGATCGATCCAGTTATCTGCTTTTCCGTGCCCCGTTGCGATACGAGCGATTTTCAGCAGTCCCAGCATCGCCGCAACGTCTTTCGAGTCGATGCCGATAATGTTCGGGCGCATACAGGGGCGAAGATAAGCATTCCAAAATGCAGCAACCAATCCAAAGTTGTTTTCGGGAGAACCGTAGTCCTCTTGCCTGTCACCGTTCACACACTTCGCGGCGGCTTGTAGCACTTCTTCACGAGTCATGGTTTCCTCCTCCAATCGTTTCTTCTTTTGCCGGTTCATCGACCGGCATAATATCGAACAGACGGCGGCCATTATCTTGAAGCACCTGATAGATTCCGCCAGAGAGCGCCCGCACAAGCTGTTCTTCATCAGGCACTTCAATCTGTGCGTTATTGATTAGGATGTGCAGAATTTCGTGCCAAAGAGTGACGCACATGTGCTCATATCCCTGCGTATCAGGGTTTAGTTGTATGCGGTTGTGGACGAAATCGGCGTATCCGTGCGCAATGTTCGTCCCATCGTTCAGCGACTTCACACGCTCCACGGGATAATCAATGCCGTTGATTCGCACGAAAGACGGTATCTTCAAGTTGCGGCCTCCTGTTCCTCTGGCGCTTCAGTGCCCCATACCTTCCAGCCGGGCGTTGCTCTGCGCGCAAACAGTTCAATGCGTGGGGTATAGGAAACACGTTCGATCATTTTGCGCATGGTTTCGGGCTTGCGGCTGTGTTCACGTTTCGGTTCAACAAAGCCTGTTACTCCCTGCATACGCTTTCCTTCCTCCAACTTGTAAGGTAGTTTTTTTTGTGTGGTTGCAAAGATACAGTGCTCCGTCATACCGCGAAAATACTGCCCCAAGCCCATGCTATCCTTGCACCAAGTAATCAGTGTAACATACTGAAAGCCCCATGCCTTTACGCATTCCAGCGCGTCAGGCAGGTAGTTGTTCGTCGTCCACATATACAAGTGACAGCCCTCTGGATCTGCGAGTGATGCGATAGGCAAGGCCTTGATTTCCTTTATGGACATCAGAGCGTAATGCCGGTCAGCCCCGCGTTTAATCTTCCCGCCGCCGCGCTCTGGCCATGGCGGGTCTATGTAAATCGTTTTGTATTGTCCTTGCGGAAACATTTGCACATCTCCTATTCTTTTTCAGGGAAATGCCGCTTTGTAACGGCCATCGGAAACTCTTCGATTTCGCTTGCCCATACGCATGAACCTGACCCGTTCAGCGACTCCCACAGCAGCGGAAAGCCGCCTATCCCGTCAAACAGGCTTGCCATTGTGCGCTCTGTCCCGCAGCAGACCGTTAGGCGCTGCAATACATATAGCCACGGCGGGAGGGCAATGCTGTTGCCGAGTGCCTTATAGCGTTCGCTGTCCGTGCTCTCTTTGTGACACTTTCCTTTGCTGTCCATCCACTCACCGATGTCTGTCCAGCCATCAGGGAAGCCTTGCAGACGTTCACACTCAAGCGGCGTCATACGTCGCACACAGTAACCGCACCGCGGGGGTATTGTTCAGGTTCAAGCTCTGCCCGCCATTGCTTTTGGCTTGCAGTGTTCCATTGACACCTGTGTTTTCCGTGCCGTTGCGGCAGTCCACCGCAGCAACGTCGGACACGACCAGCGCCGTATAATCCGTAACGCGGCTTTGATGATCTCCCGTCTGTGTAGGCGCTATCTCGCCCTTCCCGTTACCCCTTGCGTCGTAAACCACGGCAGGCCGATCAACGGTGTTCAGCGTATAGCTCTGTTCTGCTTTCCAGCCCTTGTCGTTGCACCCGGCCGTATCGGCGCGGTCGATACAGTTTCCCTGAGATGCTGTCATTCAGTTCCTCCGCCATCAAACGGAGCATTTCCGCCCGTTCATTGTTGTTCACACGACCTACCTCCTTTGGCAAAGATCAATTTCAGGTAACTTTATCTCTACGGGGACGAGGTTCCCTTCACTGCCGTACCGCAGAAGAATCGCTACGATACTGTGTGGATAGTGTTCAAAGCGTTCCGGCGCATCCGTCCGAACCAGAAAAGAACATTCTTTCGTAGGACGGCTCAAAGCCGCGCCGGGACGGTAATGCTTGAGGTTGACGTAAATTAAGCCACCCTTGTACCAATCCTCTGCTTTGGCAAAAACGCCGTCGTACCACCCTTCAAAGTAGACACGGGGCATGATGCCGTACCTCCTCACAAAGTCTATTGTGGATTATCCAGAAGTACCTTGGCTCGATTTCAAAACCGATAAAGTGCCGATTCATCCGAGCCGCCGCAACCGCCGTCGTACCGCTTCCCATAAAGCCGTCGAATACAACGTCACCCTCTTTGGAATGCTTCTCAATGCACCGCTGTATCAGCTCTACCGGCTTTTGATTTTGGTGAAGCTGTTTGCGTCCGCGTATGCCCGGAAACTCCCACACGTCACCCAGCCGCTTTCCGTTAAACGGAGCGCGACCTTTATTCAGCAGCAAAAGCACTTCGTATTGCTGCCCAAATTGCGCTTTCAAGTCACCCATCGTCCACTCACTTTTCACCCAAACAATCGCGTTTTTGACCGTAAAATGAGCATTTTGAGCCGCTGTTTTGAAGAAATCCTGCGTTTTTGCAGAACAAAACATGTAAAAAGCGCAATTTGGCTTCAGTATGCGATAGCACTCTTCGACGTACTTCTGAATCAGCTCCGGGTTTGAATCATTCTGAATCGGGGTGCAGAAGTCGTGCGCTTTATCTCGCCTGTGTCCCGTAGCATAGTTGATTAGATACGGCGGGTCTGACACAATCAAATCTACGGATTCATCCGTCATCCGGCGCATCCCGGTGATGCAGTCAGACAGGTACACCGTATCCGACGCAATTACGGGGAGGGGAGACTGCGAAGCGCACGTTTCGCCGTTGGCATGAACGAGCACGCTATCAAGCCACGGATGACCGCAGCGGAGTCCCGTACAGGCAACGCTTTCCAGCGCCTTACCGCAGACGGGGCAAACGCCCACTGTCATACCCACGCCCCCATTCGCGGCATCGCCGCCAGCATCAGCTCCTTCGCCTGTGTAGCCACTTCCCTCATTTGCGGATGCGCCGCTTCCGAGCAGCGCAAACGGAAGAAGTGCAGCCACTCCTCAACCGTCGCGGTCATCACAACCTCCGTTTTCAGGCAGGTCGGCAGTACCGCACGCGCCTCCTGCGCCGTTGCGCCAATGTTCAGCAGGTCAAAATAGTACCGTTCCGCCATGACAGCGGCCTCTATGAATGTCCCATATGCGGCTGAATCAGGGCCGAAGCAGGCGGGCTGAATGACTGCGATTTCACCGCCAAAGTCCCCGCGCTGGTAGTTGCAATAACGAGTGCTCTCCTGACAGAAGGATGCAGGGCGGTGACGCACTAACTCGTGCGACACGCCGCGGTCGCAGGTGAACCAGCAGGTCATGCAGACGTGCTTCCTGATTTCATGGCCGCTCGTCAGCTCGTCGGGATGCAGTATCCATGCCTCCTCGTCACCGGCTGAGAACACATTGCCAAGCAAATCCGAAAACAGTACGCCGTATGCTTCCAAGATGCAGTGAACCGCGGCGGGTATGCGGGTGTTCGTCGCAGCGCACACGCGTAGCACATCACGCCACGCCCGCACGTTGCCGGAAACAATATTCTGTGCGTTACCGTGAGTCTTTCGGATGTAAGAAGCTGTGCCTGTCTGCTCAAAGGCTCTATCCAAAGCGGAAAACCACACACCTGAACCGCCATCAGAGTCCTTGCTCATGCCGATTATCAGGTTCCCGTGCTCCAGCACCGCTTCGTGCCCGCGTTTGATAATGCGCTGGATAAAGCCCTTATAGCTATTAGACGTAATTTTTCCCTCAGACTTGTAGCAGACGCGCCCGCACAGTTCAATGCGTCGCATTACATCCTCAGGAGAAATGGGCTGTTCCAGCAGCAGGACAGACGGCTTGACGATCCTCATTCGCCATCACCACCCCTCGATGCTGCCAGCGCGGCCATCACCATCAGCACGACGGGATACAGCAGATAAATCAGCGCGAATTTCCAATCCACAGTCAGCGCGAGATACAGCGGCAGTCCGAGGATAGTAAGCGCCAGCGCGGCGATTACTATGACGAAACTCCACATGACGATATTTTCAACCAGCTTCTTGAAAAACTCCGTATCGTGCATATTCCTACCTCCAATCAGTCCTTCGTGAAAAACGCACCAACCCATCCGTCCGCGTTAAGCGGCAAGCCCGGCGCCCACGCAACGGGTTCTGACATAATACGCTCGACCAAATGCAGCATGTTCTCAGGCGTATCAAAAGGTGCAATGTCGATGACCACCTCATCGTGTACATGAAACACCACCGGCAGTCCTGCCGCTTCGAGCCTGTCCAGCGCTCCAGCAAGACAGTCACGAGCTATGGCCTGCACACAGTTTTCAACCAGCTTGCCCCCGTAAGTTTCAATACTTTTCCACTTTTTCGTTTTCTGGTCCATGCCCGTATACGCGATAGATGGGCGACCCCACTGATTTGTGCCCAGAGACGGATTGATATAGTACAACTTGCGCCCGGAGGGCAGTGTAATTGTCATGCAGGACACGCCCTGCACCACGTCGTACTCACGGGCAAACACAACGTTACGCACTCTGGCCGTGCCGCCGCACTGTATCACCTGTACGGCCGCCGCATCCATTGCGTACCACAGGTCACGGATTTTGGAGTTGGCCTCTCGCCAACGCTCCACGATATCCGGCAGTTCATCCTCGGTCAGTCCCATGTCCAACGCTCCCATGTTGATAAGCGCCCCGGCAGATCCCTGATAGCCCAGCGCCAGCTCTGCAACCTTGCCCTTCGCGCGCAGGGCATACTCTGGATTGCCCTTTTTAATGCGCTCAATGGGCACGCCGAACATCTGTGACGCGCTTGCTTCGTAGATTTTGCCGTGTGAACGGAACACCTCAAGCCGCCATTCTTCGCCCGCCAGCCACGATATGACGCGAGCCTCAATAGCCGAGAAGTCCGCGTCTATCAGCACATGCCCCTCCGGCGCTATAAAGGCTGTACGGATAAGCTGAGAAAGTGTATCCGGCACAGACCCATACAGCACGCGCAGAGCATCAGCGTTCTTCTGCTCTACCAGCTTTCGCGCCACCTCAATCGCCTTCGTGTAGGTTCTCGGCAAGTTCTGCACCTGCACCAGTCGTCCAGCCCAGCGTCCCGTGCGGTTCGCACCGTAGAATTGGAGAAGCCCGCGCACGCGTCCGTCACCGCAGACACACGCTTCAATCGCATCATACTTTTTGGTGGAGGTTTTACTTAGTTCCTGACGGATTTCAAGCATACGCTGAACCTCGGCACTGTTACCTTCCTTTGCCAGCAGACGCGAGACCGTTCCCTTGCGCAGGTCTTTAATTTCTTCATCATCCATCTCCGCGTTCAGCCATTCGGCAAGCTGCTTGACTGAATTAGGATTACGAATGCCGGAAACCGCAACAGCTTCGGCGGTAAAGTCGCGCTTGACACGCGCTCCCACATCCAGTGCGCCTCGCACCAAATCAATGTCCACCGCCACGCCGCGGGAGTTAATCATCAGATCGACCTCCCACTGATGCTGTACCCATTCAGGAACAGGAAAAGCGCTCAGGCGGCGCTCAATTTCCATCTCCGTTACCACGTCCTGACGGTTGTACTCTTTGAACAGCTTCCACTTGTCAGAATCGTGGTGCGGTAGATTGCGTGTGCGCCCACCATTCGCCCGTGAAGGCTTGCAGGGTACACAGAAATAGCGAATCAGGGCTTTACCTGCCGCGTTCTTCTGCTTGTCATCCGGCAAGCCGAGCGCCTTGCCCGTTGCGTCCAAACCCGCCGTGTACCCGCAATACAGACCGTGAAACATAGTGCAGCGCCACTGTGACGGCTGCATACCACCGTAAACCTTTTGCAAGGCGCCGTACTCAAAGTGGGCGTTATAGGCGTGCTTAATATAGTTGGGATCCGTTAGCGCGGGAATCATCCAGTCAGGAAGTTTTTCCCCACACGCCAAATCAACCACCTGTACAGGAGCACCGTCAAGAGAATAGGCAAACAGCAGGATTTCAAAATCAGGGCTTTCGATATATTTCCAGCTTCCCGTTTTCTTAATAGATTCACTGGAAAAGGTTTCAAGGTCGATGGAAAGGTGATGCGGCATCTTTCACCCTCCCTTAGTCCAAATACGGAAGCGACGTGCGGATGTCTGCTGGAACGTTGCCGTTCCAGACAAAAGAGTTTTTCAGCACATATTCGTTATAGCTTGCCGCCGTTTTATTTGCGCGCATCTTCGCCTGTTCAGCCCATGACAGCTTTTCTGCATTTTCGCTGTCTTTGTACTGCTGGTAAATCAGGCTGTCACTTGTGTAACTTGTCATCATTGCGCGGCAGGTGTCCTCAACCTGCTTACGAGTGCTGTACGCTGTCGCATCATCAGCCTTTTGGACGGCAAAAAACCATGAGTTCCACATGGCGCGTCCAACAGGGAAGCAGGAGAAGAAAACCGTGCAGAATAGCAGAACGACCATCAACAGACACAGCAACCCAACAATGATCTTATTCATCCGCCACACCTCCTTCGTACCGCACAACCGGGCTATCAACGATGAATGGAATGTCGGAGTAAAGGTACTCGCCCGTCCATTCTATGTATTTCCCATCCGGGGTGAAGAAGAAAATGCCGTCATCATTCTCGCCGTAGCTGCCATCCACGTCAGCCAGCCACTTGTTATACGCCCGGAAGTCGCCGCCTAAATACTCGTAGTATTCACTGTCCGGGGACAAGAAGCTATTCAGGCTCGTTACCTTTCCGTCTACCACGAAATTGCCGACAACAGTATTCCCGGCAAAGAGCACGATATAGCCCAGCGGTTTTTCAACCGCACACATGAGCGCGTTTGCCTTTTCGCGCTGACCATTAACCCAGTAAGCACGCCGAATCAGGTTATACCGCTCCAGCGAGTAGCTGATGTCCGTTGGTGTAGGCTGGTTAGCCGTCAGGGAATTTGCCACCGCCATCTGTGCCTGAACATCCGCTTTCGTGCCGCTTACGGTAGGAGTGTCTGAGCAACCGGTCAGCACCAGTAACGCCAGTAACGCCAGTGCGATAACCACAATCAGGCTGACCACGCGAACCGTCTTTTTCATACGTTTTTCCTCCCTGCAATGATTGCCAATGAGTTCTCAAGCTGTACGCCGCGCTTAACAAGTTCGGCTTTAACCGCTTCGCCCAGCGGAGAAGAAAGGGCGTAGTCAATCAGTTCTGCTTCTGACATGCTCGTCACATTAGCAATGGACTGTTTTACGTCCTCCGTCTTACGCGGAAGCCATACGCGCTCTGCATACTCGCCACTGTCAATGTCGGAAACAAGCATTGCCATCGTGCGATCTGGACGACGAACGAACATGCTGAACAAATTCATCAGGTGAATGGTAGTCATTTCTTTAATCTGGATTTCTTCGCCAGTGGCGGTCGTCCAGCTGTCGGCACAATCAAAACGAGTTTTCACACTTTACCTCCTAAAAAAGGAGCGCCGGAATTTAGACACACAGTCTCCCGGCGCTCCGTCATCGTATTACATCGGCTGGCCGGTGATAGGGTTGATTGCGCGCCCGGTCACGGGGTCAACAGGCGGCACAACCGAATTGCCGATGCCCGCAAAGTCTGCGGCGGCAGATGCACCACCGGACAGCGGTTCACCCTCACGGGTTTTCAGCACATTGCCGAGTCCGCAGCCCACGCCGCGATTGCCAGACTGCGAATAGCCGAAGAAACGAAGGGTCACACGGCCGTACATGCCGCTGTAAATGTCCTGCGGGGCAAGCTCCGCGTTGATATTGTCAATACCGACAACCTGCGGTTTCTGCTTTGTAGAGGCAGTCAAGACCCAGTGCCCCTTGCACTCCGAGCCGAAAGGCAGACCGTTTTTGCGCGTACCGTCGCCGTCCCACACGATGGAATCGAAGCGGGGACGCACACCGCCCCACAGCTTGCCCACGGCGTCCCGCGCCGCCGCCTCAATGGAAGCGTCGATGTCCGCTTTGGTAGCAACGTCGGTCTTGGGAATGAGAATGGTGACGGAATACTTGGGGTCGCCCTGTCCGCTCAGGGGCGCACGGGGCTGAATCAGGTTGCAGTAGGAAAGGCGAACTTCGCCGGTCAAGACTTTCTGAGCATCATTCTGATACATGATAGAATCCTCACTTTCTCAATTTACAGTTCATTTTGTAGCATTCTCACAGCTTCGTTGTACCTTTTTATCGACACCCTGCCACTCGTCCATGGACGGCATAGTTCCTGCTCCTGCGCATCTGCCAGCACGTCCAGTGCATCTCGAATGACAGTCTGATAGTGCTCTTGCAGCCCATAGGTGCGGACACATTCACCGAGGCACAGATCGGGGTCAAAGCACAGATTCGTCACCATGTCTCGGAAATAGTCAGCCGCATCTCCACCCAGTTTGTCATCCAGCAGCCACGCAAAACGCTCTGGGCAGTCAATGTGAACCGTTTCGCCGCCCACGTTAAGTACGAGGTTTTCCTTCCGGTAAAGCAGCCCGTCTCGCACGTCAGCCATCCTGCACCACCCCGGCAAAGTCCACGACGGCGGAGCTATACGCCGCGCGCGGATCTTTCTCATCCGTCAGTGTAGCCTTGCCTTTTAGCTTCACAATCTGGTCTCCGAGCAATTCAGCAAAGCGCTTTGCGCCCACGATCTTTTCAAGCTGGGCAAGCGTTTTCGGCTCGTAGTCGTAGATAATCGCCTTGTCAAAGCCCGAATCCATCAGCTTTTGCAGTGCCGCATCCGTATCACGGAAAGCGCGAACGCTGCGCCCCTCGACCACCTTGTAGCCGGGAATCTCTTTCCCGTCCAGAATCGCTTGCAGGGCATAACTCCGCAATCCTTCGTACCATTCGACCAGATTTGCGCCTCTGGTCAGCAGGTCACCAACCTCCGCATCCGTCAGAACGGGCGGCAGTCCCAGCACTTTGCGTGCAGCGGGGTCGAGCGGATTCTGCGCCTTATCCGGCGTGATGCAATCCTTAAAATCCTCCAAGGCGATATTGAGCTTTGCCCGTGCTGGGCAAACGTCGCGCCCGCGGCAGAATTTACAGTGCGCACCTGCGCAGAACTCGCCCTCGCCGTTGAAAGCCTTTTGCGCCGCAGGCTTGACCACGTTTTCTCCCCATGCCAGAAGCTCATCCACGGTCATCTCGCATTCTTTCACATCCTGCGTGACGCGAGGCTGTACAATCGCCATAGATACCCGCTTGATTTTGTCCCCGAAAACAGGCGTATACCGTTTCAGCGCTCCCAGCGCGTAAAGCATCATTTGCGGATTGCCCTCCGCCTCTACGACAACGCCCTGACCGTGCTTGTAGTCCGTGATGTGCAGGGTGTCACCGCCGATGATGATGCAGTCGCAGGTACCAAAGCCCTGCGGCACATAGTCGGACAAGTCAACTCGGACTTCCATGTTGACGTGCGGCATCCCCTCGTATCTCATGCAGACCCCGTACAGATACAGGACGTATGACTCTGCGGTAGTCAGCATTTCGGGCTTGTAAAGCGGATGTTCTTGCAGCTTTTTCAGCTCACTGTTGAATTTCCGTGTGCTCATGACGGTGAACTTCTTGCGGGCATACAGCTCGCAGATGCTATGCGCCAACGTTCCCTCCTCCGCATACTCTGACGTTTTCGGGGGAAACTGCATTTCATACGTCGGCGCGGCTGTACATTTCAGCCAGCGATGAGCCGCAGACGCGCTGAGTAGCGCGTGCTTTGCTGGAGTGGCCATCAGTCGTTCCTCCTTAAATGTTGGCGCCCATCGAACGCAAGCAGTCAGCGAAAGACGCGTACTGATCTTCGTGGAGTAGCGTAATGGCGGCCACGCCGAAGTTCTGGAGCGCGTTGATGAGCGCGTCCATCTTCCCGGCGTCAACCAGCTTCGCACCGGCAAGGGACAGGTCATCCAAGGTAATGCGCTTTGCCGCCGCAGGCGCTTGCTGCTGTGCGGGAGCGGATGCCGTGGTCGCGGTGGGGGTCACAGAGACCGCTGCTGGCGCAACAGGCGCAGGGGCGGAAGCAGTCTGCACAGGCGGATGAACGGGTGCTACGGGAGCCACAGGGGCCGCCACGGGCGCAGACGCCTGAACGATAGGAGCTTCCTGCTTCACGGCTTCGACAGCAACAGGCTTCTTTTCGGCAATAGCCTGCGCAAGATTGTTGATGGCCTCAGCAATGCCGGGAATGTCAACGGTCACTTTAATCTCAATCATCTTTCAATTTGCCTCCTTGAGTCTTTTTCTCGGACAACCATGCTTCAAACCGCTGCTGATTTTCAGGATTCTCGTAGAAACGCCGAACAGCGTCAAGCAGGGTGGCGCACAGCACTCGCGTATCAGCAGCGGGTAACAGAACCTCAGCCCTGTCCATCGTTATCAGCGGCTTCGTGCTCCAGACGAGCCAGAGCGTCCATGATCTTTTTCTGCGTCGCGCTGTCACCCTTTTTACCGTGAAGCACAGTGGACAGATAGCTCTCCGTATAGCCGCACTCAGCGGCCAGCCGCTTACCAGTAATCTCGGCAACGTGCATCCTGCCCACCGCGTCGGCGATCCACTTGTCTAACAAGCCCTAAACCTCCTTTTCGCAAAAATTTTTTTATCTGGACAGTTGAAAAAATTTAACTCTTGCGGTATAATCAAATTGCCACACCTGATGTCACCGCTGAAAAGACTCCTTTTGCGGGGGCTTCCTTTTCGTAGCCAAATTTCTTTAGCTGTCTTCTGCATTATAGCGCAAGAAATTTAGCCTGTCAAGTGTTCTGGCAAAAAATATTTTGCTGGCGGAGGAAGTGTAAATGACCTTCTATGAACGATATGAGGCCCTGTGCCGCGTGCGCGGTATCGACCCGTGTTCACAAAGCACTGCTGAAAAGCTGGGCACGACCCGCTCTAACGTCTCGTACTGGAAAAAGGGTACAAAGCCGAATGTCGAAATCGTGCGCAACGCAGCGAATTTGCTCCAAACGTCTGCGGACTATCTGCTGGGTCGTACTGACGACGATACGGATTACACGGTAGCTCAAAAGTGCGACCCGTCTCTGCCAGAGGATGTTACTACTATGCTTTCTGGGCTCGACAGCGCGGACCTCGAAAAAGTTATGATCTACGCCCGCGGTTTGCTGGACGGGGACAAGTATCAGAAACGCCGTCCGCGGTAAAGCAGGAAGTGCTTCTGGCACGAAATAGAAAGGGGCAGACAATGAGAGTATCCGTAAACTTAAACGCACAAAAGCCGGATACCACGACAAACGCCGTCATTTATGCCCGCTACTCTTCCCACGGACAGACAGAGCAGTCCATAGAAGGACAGCTCGCCAAAGGGCATGAGTACGCGGCAGCGCAAGGATATACCGTCGTACACGAATACATCGACCGTGCCATGACAGGTCGAAACGATAACCGAGAGGCTTTTCAGAAAATGCTTTCCGACACTGGAAAGCATCAGTTTCAGGTTATTATCGTCTGGAAGGTTGACCGCTTCGGCCGCAACCGTGAAGAAATTGCGTTTAATAAGCACACCTGCAAGAAAAACGGGGTAAGGGTGGAGTACGTCGCGGAAAGTCTCCCAAACTCACCGGAAGCCGTTATTCTGGAGAGCGTACTGGAGGGTATGGCGGAATACTATTCCATCCAGCTATCGCAAAACATCCGTCGCGGACAGCTTGAAAGCGCGAAAAAGTGTCAGTGCGTCGGTGGATCAGTCCCATTGGGATACACGCTTGACAGTGATAAACATTTTGTTATCGACCCGCAGACCGCACCCGTTGTCAAAAAGATTTTCGACCTGTACGCAGAAGGGGCAACCATTTCAGAAATCACAGGACAGCTAAATGAACAAGGCATTCGTACCATCCGGAAGCAGCTATTCACGAAAAACAGCCTGACAAAGCTACTGAAAAATGAAAAGTACATCGGCGTATACACCTACAAAGACATTGTACGCGTGGAAGGAGGCGTTCCAGCTATTGTGGACAAAAGCACGTTTGACAGGGTGCAGGAACTTCTCAAGATAAACCGGCGCGCTCCGTCTCACACATGGACAAAAGTCGAATACCTGCTGACCGATAAGCTGTTCTGCGGTCATTGCGGCTCCCCGATGGTTGGGGAAAGCGGTTTCAGCCACACGGGCGCTAAGTACAGCTATTACGGATGTATCAAACGACGGAGAGAAAAAGCCTGTGATAAAAAGCCGGTGCGGCAGGACTGGATTGAGGCGCTGGTGCTGGACGAGACGGTGAAATTGCTACACGACGATGAGCTGATGGAGTACATCATAGACCGGACGTGGGAGTATTACCAAGTCACCGATAAAGTGCAAGAAGAAAAAGCTGTGCTTGAAGCACAGCTTGCGGAAGTGGACAAAGCTATAAACAACCTTGTGCGGGCCATAGAGGCGGGCATCTTCAACGCCGCTACAAAGTCCCGCATGGATGAACTGGACGCGCAGAAAGCCGCCCTGACCGCTTCTCTGGCCGATTTGGAGCTGACCTCCGGCATCCGCATCACGCGAGACCATATCGAGTACTTCCTCTTGCGACTGCGGGATCTGGACGTTAAGGACAGGGAGTGTCAGAAACGCCTTGTGCAGACCTTCGTCAATGCCGTTTTCATCTACGACGATGGGCGCGTCAAAATCACCTATAACTATTCCGGTCAGTCGAGCACCATCACCCTCAACCAGATTGCCAGCGCAGAAAAGGGAAAAGGGTTCGTATGCTGCTTGCCATGCTCCACTTCTTCACCGCGATTCCCAAGAGGGGTCGCGGCACTTTTTTGTTTTCTGGGAAAAACGGCTGCGAATCAACTACCAATTTCAGCTGTATTGTGCAATAACAGCAGCGAGCCCTTGCGTGGCTGGTGTTGGATGTGCAGGGCGGCGATTGCCCCGGTGACGCTGGCGGATACGGCGGCGGATGGGAATCCGGAATGGCAGAATACGGATGCTGAACCGGCGGAAACGCACGTTTTCCTGCTCAGCTACGCGCAGGTGATGCAATATCTTCCGGAGCAGGAGCAGCGGAAAGTCAGCGGCACGGAATATGCCCGGTCACGGGGGGCGAAGTTTCTGGGCTTCACCACCATCGGCATCGGCGAAACGGACTGGTGGCTGCGCTCGCCTGGCAAGGAAAGCTACGACGCGTGCTTTCTGGATGTCCGCGGCGTGGTCGGAACGAAGTGCGTGACGGAGAAGCTGGGGGTTCGCCCGGCGCTGTGGATGGACTTGTACGCCGACCGCAATGCGTTCCCGTATGAACAGCAGGTTCAGGCAAAGCAGTTTGCGGAGCAGGGGGATTATGCCGAAGCCACCGCCCTGCTGGACACGCTGGGCGACTATGCGGGCAGCGCGGCACTGGCGAAGGAGTACCGCTATCAGCAGGCGCAGGCGGAAGCGGCAAGCGGAAATTACGATGCCGCGATTGCCCTCTACACGGAACTTGCGGGTTATGCGGACAGCGACGCGCTTTGCCGCGCAAGCCGCTATGAAAAGGCAGTAGCGGCGCAGGAAGCGGGGGATTACGCGGGCGCAATGGCGCTGTTTGCTGACGCGGGACAGTACGCGGACAGCATGGCACGCCTGCGCGAATGCTGCAAGCAACAGGGTATCTCCATCTACTACTTCTCACAAGATGCCGTAAATGCTGGGGTTGACACGGGCTATGCCAAGCAGGATACCATCAGCGGTGACGACAAGCACTTTGGCTGGCGGCTGGGAAGATTCTTCCTGACGGGCTTCACCCGCGTGACGGCGGACGAAAATCAGCAGCCTGTTTTCATCAAGACGCTGGGCGATTCTGTTACCCTGTGGTTTGATTTGGAGCAGGATATCGACGCGCTGAACGGCAACGCGCAGCTTTCTCTCGCGGCGGATGCGAACGGCTATGACCAGCAGTTCGGCATTCCCAAAACGAACTTCGGGCGCGGGACACTGATTGTCCGCCACACGGATTATCAGAATGCTAAAAATGAACCGGCGGTTTATACGGATTATCTGCTGGCGAAAGGCACAACGGGCGCGAATACGCGCATTGTGCTGCACGAAGAGGGCGACTACGAGGTGGCGCTGGATTACGAGGTGCAGGACGGTGAGTTGACGCACATCACCAGCAAATTTGGCAATTACCGGATTTTCCTGCGCTTCTCCATCCGCAACGGCAACTGCATGGTCTACCCGTTTGACCTGCTGACGGGCGCGGAGCTGCAGAATACGGCGGTCGCGGAGGCTGGATTCTCGCTGGATTTGGCGCGCTCGCGGTATCTGGACATCAACGTTCGGCGCGCGGTGCTGGTGGAAACGGCGAACGGCGTCATCGAGGATGAGCGCTTCAACCGCCCCGCGAAGGACGGCGACCGCTACACGCAGGAGGGCATATACACCATTTCGGTCAGCAACCGATATACGGGCGAATCCACAACAAAAACGATTTTCGTCGGCTCGCAGGAGCTGCTGGAGACGTATGTGCGCAACGGCTTCTCGCTGGAGCGCCTGAAATGAGGGGAATGCGGATGAAAAAGCTATGTTCGCTGCTGCTGGCGCTGGTGCTGCTGGCGGGCTGTGCGCTGGGTGAAAGCGCACCGGAATTCCGCCGGATGGGGGATGCGGCGCTGCTGCCGTATCTGGAAAACAGCCTGTACGAACAGCTGGTGTTCGATTTGGACAGCAGCGACTATTTTGTGGAAAACGTACAGGCGGTGTATATCTCTCAGGAGTATCTGGACGAGCTGGCGTTCAACTCGCAGGAGAACGTCTACTTCGGCTATACGCTTTCCGAATTAAACGCGCAGTTTCAGGGCGAAAAGTACATCTTCACCCTTGGTGAAAACAACGAGACGGTCGTCGTGCCGTGGACGGACTACGATGATGCCTACGACCGCGTGATTCGCAATGTGGCAATCGGCACGGGCGTGATTTTGGTGTGCGTGACGGTTTCCGTTGTGTCGGCAGGCGTGGGCGCACCGGCGGTCAGCATGATTTTCGCGATGGCTGCCAAAGACAGCGCTGTCCGCGGTCTGCTTGGCGCGGCAAAATCGGGCGTGTCGGCGTTCGTCGCGACGGCTGTCCGCACGGGCGACCTGCAGCAGGCGGCGCGCGAGGCAGCCTTGGCGGGCAGCGAGGGCTTCAAGTGGGGTGCCATCGGCGGCAGTATTTCGGGCGGCGTGACGGAGGCGGTCGGGCTGAAGGGCGCGACGCTGAATGGCTTGTCCATGAACGAAGCGGCGCAGATTCAGCGCGAATCGGGCTATCCGCTGGACGTCATCAAGGGCTTCCGGACGATGGAGCAGTACGAGGTCTGCCAGAAAGCGGGGCTTGTACCGAAGATGGTGGATGGCAAGATGGCGCTCATCCGCCAAATTGACCTCGATTTCGTGGACGAAATGGGGAATACGAACTTGGAACGGATGCAGCAGGGATTGGCGGCGCTTGACCCGGCGACGGGGGAGGAATATCAGCTATATTATATAATAGAAAAGCGGGAGTCAACAATTGCCATCCTGACAAAAACGGAGTACATGCAGAGCGACAGCAGCGAAATTTGGCATACGGCGGCGGAAATGCCGCAAAACGACAGCTGGTTCTTTGAAAATCAGCGCGAAGATTTCTGGAAAAACATGGTCAATATAGTAAAAGAGATTTTTCCGACGGACGAGCTTTTGGAGCGGCTGTTTGCGCCGCAAGTGCCCGATTCGGAAGAAAAGCCGGAGAATATCGCGCAGCAATGAACGGGCAGGAGCGCCGTGTCACCCCCAAAAAAGTACATCCATGACCTGATGCGGATATACCTGATCCGCTTTTCGGAGCTGAGCCGTCTACCCATCCCGATGGCGTGGAAGGGTCGCGACTTCGACACGTTCAACGCGCGCAGTACGAAATGCCGAAAAAGTGATTGCAAAAGCGGCGTACATGCGGTATAATGGGTGCAAATCCACAAAAGAAAGGGTGTGCTTTGCATGAAATGTCCACGCTGCCGCAGCCGTGACGTGCGGGTGGAGCTGGTTCGCGAACGTCGGGCTACGCGCCACAGCTTGGCGTGGTGGCTGCTGATTGGCTGGTGGATATGGCCGTTCAAGCTGCTGTTCCTGCCGGTGATTTGGTCGCAGGAGGCGGAGCGGAAGGGAAAGCGTCCGCCGCCCCGGCGCGACGAGATGGTGACAAGGAGCGTCGCGGTCTGCCAGCACTGCGGACATCACTGGCGGGTCTGGTGAAAAGGGGAGCACTTCCTGTTTTGAATAGCAAAAAACGCAGGGCATCGCCGTTTTGACGATGCCCTGATTGTGTTTACTTCATCAGGTTCATGCCGATCTGACGGCCGGATGCCAGCGCGTAGCCGACACCGGAGCCGGAAGAGTAGGCGTAGGCGTACATCTCGCGGTTCGAGGTCTCGCCGCCAGCGTACAGGCCGTTAATGACCGAGCCGTCCTCGCGCAGGACTTGGAAGTCCAGATTCGTCTTTACGCCCGCAATCGTGCCGCCCGTGCAGACGTAGATGCGCACCGCGTAGTACGGCGCCGCATCGATGGCGGTCAGGTTGGAGGCGCCCTTGCCGAATTCGGTGTCGTTGCCCGTCGCGCAGGCGGTGTTGTACGTTTCAACGCTCTTGACCAGCGTGTCCGCGTCCACGCCCATCAGCGCGGCAAGTTCTTCGATGGTGTCCGCCTTGACGACTTCGGTGCCGTCCACCGCCGCGTCCAGCAGCGCAGCGCCCGCGAACTTGCTGTCGCCCAGCGCCCACGCGATGCCGTCTTCCGTGCGGCTCAGCGCGACGGTCGCCTGATAAGGCATGTAGCCCTCGTTGAAGAAGCGCTGCGCCTTGCTGTTGATAACCATGCGCCCCCACAGATTCACGGACATGCAGAAGCCCGCGATGCTGCCGTTGCGGCTGGTCGAGCCAAGGGTGATGACATAGGGGTCGTTGTAGAACACGCCGCCGACGTCAAGCGCCATCTGCATCCCGTCGCCAGTGTCGCCCGCGCCCGCGGTGGTCAGGTCAATCCAGTCGGCGAACTGCGGCAGGTACTCGCGCATCATGGGTTCGCTCGCCGCGAAGCCGCCGGTCGCCAGCACAACGCCGCGGGAGGCGTACACGTCGTAGGAACCGCTTGCGTCCTGCACGGTCGCGCCGATGACGTCGCCCGCGTCGTTGCTCAGCAGCTTCGTGCCGGTCGTGCTCAGGCGAAGGTCAGCGTCGTGATTTTTCAGCCAGTCCACCATGTGGTCAATCAGCATGTAGCCGCCTTCGGGGTCAGCCGCGCCGGTTTCGCTGTCGATGACGTAATCCGGCACCTGATAGCGCCCGTTGGGGAAGAAGGGGTAGGTCACCCAGTGCGCAACGCCCTCGTCCTCCAGCCAGTTGACCGTTTCGCCAACCTGCGTGAAGTAGTTGCTCACGCGCTCGTAGGTCGGATAGCCGGGGTCTTTGCCCAGCACGCCGATGTCCGAATCGGAGGATGCTTTCCACTCCTCCAGCCAGACTTCGCTGTTCGGCTCCAAGCCGATGCTCTGCGTGTAGTAGGTGTTTTCCGCCGCGACAACCGCGCCGGATACGGACGTAGAGCCGCCGAAGCGCGACAGCTTCTCGACCACCATCACGTCCTTCGCGCCGTTGTCCATCGCGGACATGGCAGCCGCCAGACCCGTGCCGCCGCCGCCGATGACCAGCACCTCGACGTGCGCCGTGCGGTCGCCGACGTCCGCGGTGTTCTTTTCGACCGGCGTGCGCAGGGTATCCGGGTCAGCGCCCGCCTGCCTCACGCAGTCCTCGACCGCCGCCAGAATCGCCTTGCTGGTGATGGTTGCGCCCGTTACCGTGTCCACCGCCAGCGTCTGATGCGCCACGATGTCCGCCGGAATCTGCTCCAGCGCGCCGGACGCAATCGCGGGCGTTTCGGCCTGCTCCGTCACCTTCACATCGGTGATGGCGCTGTCCGAGAAGGTCACTTCAACCGTCACCGCGCCGTTCATGCCGTTGGCGGAGGCAGTGTACGTTCCCGCGTTGAAGGTCGCCGCGAATGCCGCCGGAATCAGGCACAGCAGCATCGTCAGCGCCACAAACAGGGAAATCAAACGCTTTTTCATAGGGAAAAATCCCTCCTTTCATGCCTGTATCATACCGCTTTGTGAAAGGAATGTCAAACAAGCGTTTTCTTTCTCGTCATAAGCGGAACTTATGGATGCCGCTCCGCCATGTCCGCCTGACGAAGCTGCTCGACGAATTGCAGGTGCAGCGGCGTCGTCTGGCGCATGACCGCCTCGGTGTGGTGGAGAATCGGCGTGTCGCTGACGATGGGAATCAGGCGGATGCCGACGGGATAGCTGCCCTGCGGCATGAACGAAATGCCCTGATTCAGGTTGATCATCAGCAGCTGATCCTCGATGGTGTCCGCAAAGCGCAGCGCGTCCTTTGTCCACCCAAGCCCCATCAGCCAGCGGGCGATTTGGCTGCTCGCCCTGCGATTCGCGCCCGCCTGCAGGAGGATGACGGGAAAATGCGTCAGCTCCGGCAGGGTGACGGAATTTTTCCCCGCCAGCGGGTGCGATGACGCGACGGCGGCGCAGATGGGGCGCTCCATCACCGTGACGTGCTTCATCTGCTGCAAGGGAATTTCGCCCGGAATCGCCAGCGCAATGTCGCAGTCGCCCGCCTCCAGCGCCGCGCCGATTCGCGCCATCGACAGCTGCCGCACGCGCAGTTCAACCTCCGGATGATGCGCCCGAAACGCTGGAATCGCCCGCAGAAGCAGCTGCTGCTCCATCGGCCCGGTGTAGGCAATCGTCAGCGACCGCGGCTGATGGCGCTGCGCGTCCGCAAACGTCTCTATCGCCTGATAGCACTGAACCAGCTGCTCCGCCATCGGCACAAGCGCCTGCCCCGCCTCCGTCAGCGACGTGCCGGACTTGCTCCGCTTCAGCAGCGCCAGCCCCAATTCCGCCTCCAGCGCCGCCATCTGCTGGCTCATCGCGGTCTGGGTGATGAAGCTCTTCTGCGCGCCGAGGGTGATGCTGCCCGTCTGCGCAACGGCGAGGAAATACGCGAACCGCTCCAATTTCAAGGGAGCCCCCCTCCTTCCTGCGGGATGAAACGACTTCTTTCTTTATACTATTTCCAAATGAGAATGCGCCAAGATGCGAAGTGAATTTTTCATTCTGGCTAACGGGAGTGAAACGCAGCGTAGCAGCGCTACGCTAAGTGGAACGACCGGACGCCAGAAGGGAAAAGGCACGAGCAGCTGGTGCAGGCGAATTTGGAAATAGTATTATTTTATCACGCATTTTCGCGCCGCGCAAGGGGGATTGTGATTCGATTGACAAGCGGCGGGGGGCGGTGGTACAATGAGGGGGGAGGTGCGGACGATGCCGAAGGTCGAAAGCAACGCAGCCATTGAGGCGCTGGAAAAAAAGAAGATGAACGCGGCGCACTGGTGTGTGGCGTCCCTCGCAATCGGTTTGGTCGGGGGGATGGCGCCGGTGTTTCTGATGCCGTGGGACGACCCGTGGTCAACGGTTGTATTGGGAACCTTTGTAATCACAATGATGATTGGTCTTATCGGCAATGCGGTGCGGATTGTGAAGTACGACCTCCAGCAGAAGATGTGCCGCGTGGACATGGCGAAAGGTGCCAGCCGACGAAATGCCGCTCCGAACGAAATGGTGCTGACGGACGACTTTCTGCGCTACCGCATCCGGCGGCAGGGGGAAGTGTGCTTCCTGCGGGTCGAAGCCTATGACATGGCGGCGGACGACTGGCGCGAGGAAGAGCCGGAACAGCGTTTCGCGTCGCGCCTGAAACTGCGGGACTATATGCGAGAAAAGGACTACGTTCCCGCCGAAGCCGATTGGGACAAAATGAGCGACGCGGCGTTTCTGCAATGGTGGAGGGAATATGAGAAAACAAGTGCTCGTGCCGGAAAACGTCGAAATGGCGGACATTCAGGCAATCCAGACGCGCGTCAAAAAGCATAACCTCCTGACGGTGGCACTGCTGATTCCGCTGTTTGCCGGCTATGTGCTGCGGGAATCCAGCGAAACGCTGGGCGACATTGTCTTTGTCCTTTCGCTTGCGCTGATGGTGCTGGGCTTCATTTCCGGCAGGGGCGACGAGAAGCGGCTGCCCGCGTACTGGGCGAAGTACCAGCAAATCCACCGGATGGACAACCTCCTGCGCGCGAACCTCGTCGGCGTGTGGCTCTGCGCCGAAGCGCGCGTGGCGGTGTACCGCGAGGGCAGTGACTACCGCGTGCAGCTGGATGTCCTCAATGAAAAGACGGGCGCGTGGGAAAACGACGAGCAGGACGAGGTTTTCCCGACGCTGGCGGATGTGCGCGAGTACGCGGCGCAGGAGGGGTATGAGCCGATGGACGTGGACTTCGAGCAGATGACGGACGAGGAGTTTCAGCAATTTCTGGACAGGAGCAGAATATAATGAAGAAAAAACGCGAGGAAAACGTCGAGCTGTCGGACATTCAGGCGGTTCGGGAGCGCATGACGCAATGGGCGATTCGGCTGTGGCTGCTGCTGATTCCCGTTATCGTCGGCATCATCCTGTCGACGCAGGGGGAATCCACCGCGAGGGCTGGCAATTTCATCGTGCGGATTGCCTTTCTGCTGATATTGATGGGTGCGGGCTATGTGGCGTATCTTCGGAATTTGGAAAGAAAATACTGGGCAAAGTACCAGCAAATCCACCGGATGGACAATCTGCCGATTGATGACGTGCGCAAATATCTGGCGCAGGCGGGAACCAAGGTGGATTTGGGGAAGATGACGGACGAGGAGTTCCAGCAATTTCTCGATGCGCATCGGCTGTGACGCAATCGCGCATCCCGCAAAAGAATATACTCATAAGGAAGTAACTCGTGCGTCAGCTTTTCGGTGCATACAAAAATCCCCCTCCGATGCCATTCATCCGAGGGGGATTCCTTTGCGCACAATTACCACCCGCGCCCGAAGCAGCTGCGCCGTGCCGCGCCCTGCTCGCCGGAAACGTACCGTGCGTTAAACGCCGCGTTTACTTCCCGCAGTTCCATCTCGCCGTCAATGTACGCTTGGTACATCTCGATGATGCCCTCCGCGCAGCCGTCGCAGGACGCGGAAATGTTGCCAATCGCGTCGTCGACAATCTGCTGGCGTTCCTCACGGGTCGTGTCCTTAATCAGAATGCTGGTCATCGGGAAAAATCGCTCCTTTCAGGCGGCTGCTTTCACGCCGTCAATGTCCGGCGGCAGTTTCTGCATCTGCTCACGGTAGACGCGGCGCAGGCAAATCATCTCCGCCGCCGCCGTAATCGCCCACGAAACGATGTAGAGCAGGTACAAGCTCTCAATGGTGTGGAAGTACGCGAACACCGTGTACACCCAGATAATGCGGAACACGCACGAACCCATAATCACGATAACCGTCGGCACAAAGCTCTTGCCCAGTCCGCGGTTCGCGGCAATGGTGCAGTCCATGAAGGCGGAGAAGGCGTAGGAGCAGCCCATGATGCGCAGACGGATCATCCCGGCTTGCGCCACTTCCTCGACGTTTGTGAAAATGCCGAGGAACTGCCGCCCGAAGATGACCAGCAGCGCGCTCATGACAAGGGCAATGCCGAAGGAGAACACCATCGAGATGAAGTAGCTGTGGATGATGCGCTTGCGCTTGCCCGCACCGTAATTTTGGCTCATGAAGGACGAGCAGGCGGTGTAAATGGCAGCCATCACGTCGTAGACGAGCGCGTCGGCGTTCGCGGCGGCGGCGTTGCCTTCCACCATCAGCTCATCAAAGGAGTTCACGCCCGCCTGAATGAACAGGTTCGCTATTGCGAAAATCGCGTTCTGCAAACCGGCGGGAATGCTCAGCGACAGCACCTGCCTTGCCTTGTGCGGCTCAATCCGCAGCATCGACCGTTCCAGCCGCACCACGCTCCCTGAACGGCGCAGGGACAAAATCACCAGCGCCGCCGAAATATACTGGGAGATGATGCTTGCCAGCGCCACACCAGCCGCCGCTAAATGGCAGACGATGACGAAGAACAGGTTCAGCAGGATGTTGATGACGCCCGCCATCGAGAGGAAGTAGAGTGGCTTTTTCGTGTCGCCGGCGGCGGAAAGCACCGCGTTGCCAAAGTTGAACACCGCCATGGCGGGCATACCGAGGCAGTAGATGCGCAGGTAGCTGACCGCACCCGCCATCAGCACCGGCTTCGTGCCGAGCATGGAGAGCATTGCGGGCGTGAAAAGGAAACCCAGCGCCATGATGATGACGCCGACAATCAGCGAGAGAATCAGCGAGGTATGCACCGCCTCGTGCACGTCCTGGTCATGCCGCGCGCCGATATACCGGGCGACGACGACGTTGACCCCGCTGCCCATGCCAATCAGGAAGCCGGTGAACAGCGAGACAAGAATCGAGGTAGACCCGACTGAGCCCAGCGCTTCCGGGCCTGCAAACTGCCCAACCACCGCCACGTCGGACATGTTGAACAGCACTTGCAGCACGTTCGTTGCCATCAGCGGCAGGGAAAACAGGATGATCTGCCGGGCGAGCGGCCCGTGCGTCAGGTCGTGCGATTTGGATGCCATGATTTTGCTCCTTTGCGAAATCTTCCGCCGCTGATTATACACCGGAAAAACGAAACTGGCAAGAGGAAAAACGAAGGTTGACAGAGAATATTCTTTATAAGGAAAGAACTGCATCAAGAAGGAAGGCAAAAATCCACCATGCACGATTACCGCGCCATCTTCCTCGACATCGACGGCACGCTCACCCAGCCGGGGCATTCCGCGCCGCCCGTATCCGCCGCCGCTGCCATCGAATCCGCCCGCCGCGCCGGACGCCGCGTTTTCCTCTGCACCGGCCGCTGCGAAGCGATACTCAAGCTGCTTCTTCATTGCGCTGATTTTGACGGCTACGTTGCGTCCTCCGGCGGATTGGTGGTCGTCGGCAGCCGCGACGTCTTCGACTGCCCCATGACCCCGCAGGAGCAGGCGCATGTGCTGACGGCGCTGTCGGATAACGGCGTGTTCCGCACCGTGCAGACCCGCATGGGCGCGTACTGCGACGAGGGCTTCCGTGATTTTCTCCGCGCTCGTGACGTGCAAAACGGCAGCAGCGAGCTGCTCCGCTGGCGCGAGGCCATCGAGCGGCGATTGCAGATGCAGCCCATGCGCGATTACGGCGGCGAACCCGTCTATTCCGTCGTGTGCATGTCCCCAACGCGGGAGCAGCTGGACAAAGCCATGGCGGAATGCAGCGAGTTCGACTTTGTACTGATGGACGACCGCCAGCACGACCTTGTGAACGCGGAAACCGCCAACCGCCGCTATGACAAGGGCAGCGGCATCAAGCAGGTGTGCGCGGCAATCGGCGTTGACCCGGCGGACAGCATTTGCTTCGGCGACAGCCTGAACGATCTGCCGATGTTTGCCGCGGCGGGCTTTTCCGTCTGCATGGGCAATGGCGGGGATGCGGCAAAGCAATCCGCGGACGCGGTCTGCAATTCGGTGGAGGCGGGCGGGCTGGCGAAGGCGTTCGCGGATTTCGGCTTGCTGGCATAAGCGGCGCATCCCCCGCATACCCTCAACCGAATCAACCGAGCGGGGAGGGAGACGAATGCGCAAACGCTCCTGCGGCGAGCAGCAATGGGTCATCTGCACGGGTCAGCGCGCGCTGATGATTGCGGGCATCGTGCTGGTGGCGGCGGGGCTGATTGTGCTGCTGCTGTGCATCCCGGCGTGGGCGTGGGCGGCGCTGCTTGGCGTGGCGCTGGCAATCGCCGGGCTGGTGCTGATCTGTGTGGGGAGGAGGTGACAGAAATGCGGGTGCGGATGGTGTGCGTGAAGGTGCCGAAGCCTCTGCGCGGGGTTGTGCGGTTTCTGGTGAAGAAACGGCGGAAATCTGCGTGATACTATTTCCTGATTTACCTGCGCCATCTGCTTGCGCCTTTTTGATTCTGGCGTCCACTCATTCCACTTAGCGTAGCGCTGCTACGCTGCGTTTCATTCGTGTTAGCCAGAATACAAAAATTCGCGGCGCATCTTGGCGCATTTTCATCAGGAAATAGTATAAGTGATTGACAGATAAGCAAAAGCGTGCTATGATAGCATTGGTATCCGATAATTGCATAGGAACGGAATCAGAGGTGCGCACGCATCGTGTACCGCGGCGGAGGATGGCTTCCGCAGAGGCCGCGGGAAGGGGTGGTGCGCCGAAAGGCAGGGCAAACGAAGCCGCAGACCCTGTGCTTGGGCGCGGGCCGGACAGGTTCGTGACTGTCATCGGGGCAAGAAAATCCCCGGCGGAGCGCTGATTCACTGAGACACCGCCTGTTCCTTATGGGCAGGGCATCATGCGGGCGACTTCATGGAAAATCGGGTCTTTGGCGCACCGCGAGCAGGATGGCTTGTGGTGGCTTTTTTTGAATCCGAATGGACAGGATACCGCAAAAAAATCAGCAGAAACACATGGATGGAGGATACAGCCAATGGAGAAGTATCGTGTAGGCATTGTTGGCGCAACGGGCATGGTCGGTCAGCGCTTTATTTCGCTGCTGAAGGATCATCCGTGGTTTGAGGTGAACTGCGTGGCGGCGTCGGCGCGCAGTGCCGGAAAGACGTACCGCGAGGCGGTCGGGGAGCGCTGGGCGTTCTCGTGGGAGATTCCGGAAAAGGTGGCGGGCATGACCGTCGTCGATGCGGCGGATATTGACGAAGTAAGCAAGCATGTGGACTTCGTTTTCTGCGCCGTGGACATGAAGAAGGACGAAATCCGCGCGCTGGAGGAAGCCTACGCGAAGCACGAAATTCCGGTGGTGAGCAACAACAGCGCCTGCCGCGGCATCGAGGACGTGCCGATGGTCGTGCCGGAAATTAACGCCGATCACCTTGCCGTCATTGAAGCGCAGAAAAAGCGCCTTGGCACGAAGAACGGCTTTATCGCCGTCAAGCCGAACTGCTCCATCCAGAGCTATGTGCCCGCCCTGACCCCCCTGCTTGATTTTGAGCCGGAGAAGGTCAGCGTGTGCACCTATCAGGCGATTTCCGGCGCGGGCAAGACGTTCAAGACGTGGCCCGAAATGGTGGATAACGTGATTCCCTACATCGGCGGCGAGGACGAGAAGAGCGAAAACGAGCCGCTGAAGCTGTGGGGGCATGTGGAGGATGGCAAGATTGTCAACGCCGCGCTGCCCGTCATCTCCGCGCAGTGCCTGCGTGTCGCGTGCTCCGACGGCCATATGGCGGCGGTGTCCGTCAGCTTCAAGAAGAAGCCGACCATCGAGCAGATCAAGGAACGCTGGGCGAACTATGAGACGGAAGCGCAGCGCCTGGAGCTGCCGAGCGCGCCCAAGCCCTTCCTGCAGTATTTTGAAGACCCCTCCCGCCCGCAGACCCGCCTTGACCGCGATTTCCAGAACGGCTTCGGCGTGTCCATCGGCCGTCTGCGCGAGGATAAGCTGTTCGACTACCGCTTTGTCTGCCTGAGCCACAACACGGTGCGCGGCGCGGCGGGCGGCGGCATCCTGACGGCGGAGCTGCTCTGCCGCAAGGGGTACATTCCGCACCGGGTGTAATGCAAAAATTGTATAAATATCTGGAAGGAAGTTATCACAATGAAACCTTTGTTCACAGGCACTGGTACGGCGCTGATTACGCCTTTCAAGAACGGCGAAATCGACTGGGACGCGCTGGACAACCTCGTAGAAAGCCAGATTGCGGGCGGCGTGAGCGCGCTGATTGCCGCGGGCACGACGGGCGAACCATCGACGATGACGTGGGATGAGCACATTGAGGTCATTCGCTTCGTCGCCGAGCGCGCGAAAGACCGCGCCTGCGTCATTGCCGGCACGGGCAGCAACTGCACGCGCGAGGTCATCCACGCGGCGAACGTCGTCAAGGACTTCGGTGTGGCGGCGCAGCTGGTCGTCACCCCCTACTACAACAAGTCCACGCAGGAGGGGCTGGTGGCGCACTACACGGAGATTGCCGAAAAGACCAGTCTGCCGATTGTCGTCTACAACGTTCCCTCCCGCACAGGCGTGAACATCCAGCCCGCGACGCTGCAGAAGATTTGCCGTCTGCCGCAGGTCGTCGCCGTGAAGGAAGCAAACCCCGACGTGGCGCAGGCGATGGAGAAAATCAACCTCGTCGGCGACGACGCAACCTTCTACTGCGGCAATGACGACCTGACGATTCCGCTGATGGTGCTGGGCTTCCAGGGCGTCATTTCCGTGCTGAGCAACGTCATGCCCGCCGAAACGAGCAAGATGACGTCCCTCGCGCTCTCCGGCAACTGGGCGGAAGCGTCCAAGATGCAGCGCGACCTGCTGCCGATGGTGAAGGCGCTGTTCTGCGAAACCAGCCCGATTCCCTGCAAGGCAGCCATGAGCATGATGGGCATGTGCTGCAACGAACTGCGTCTGCCGCTGATTCCCATGCAGGAAGCCAACCAGCAGAAGCTCGCCGACATTATGCGCGGCTGGAAGCTGATTTAACCGCTTCCATTATAATAGCAGCTGCGAAAAAGACCAAGAAACATGGGTGTGCACTGCGAAGGTTTCCAAAGGGCGACCGCAAAGCCCTTTGGTCGCGTCCGCAGACGCGAAATCCTCTGCAACAAAAAAGCGCAATTTTCTTAGGAAACACAAGGAGCAAAAAACATGACCATCCTCATCAGCGGCGCGTGCGGCTTCATGGGCCGCGAGGTCGCCGCGCAAGCAAAATCCTCCGGCATTGACGTGGTGTGCGGCGTGGACATTGCCGCCGGGGTCGCCCCGTATCAGCCGGATTTCCCCCTCTATGCGAACTATGCCGACGCCCCCAAGGCGGATGTGGTGATTGATTTCTCCAACTGGAAGCCCGGCGCGAACGTGCTGGATTACGCCACGAAGTACCGCGTCCCGGTCGTCATTGCCTCGACGGGTCTGACCGACGAGCAGCTTCATCAAATCGCCGAAGCGTCGAAAGTCGTGCCGATTTTCCGCTCCGGCAACATGAGCCTCGGCATTGCCCTGCTGCGCGCCCTCGCCAAGAAGGCGGCAGGCGTCCTTGGCGATGCCTTTGACGTGGAAATTGTCGAAGCGCACCATAACCGCAAGCTCGACGCGCCCTCCGGCACGGCGCTGATGCTCCTGGACGCGGTCAAATCCGCCTATCCGGATGAGCGCGAAGCCGTTTTCGGCCGCCACGGACGCGACTGCAAGCGCCAGCATCAGGAAATCGGGATGCACTCCCTGCGCGGCGGCACGGTCACGGGCGAGCATGAAGTCTGCTTCTTCGGCACGGGCGAGAGAATCCGCATCAGCCATAGCGCGGAGAACCGCGGCGTGTTTGCTGCGGGCGCTTTGCGTGCGGCGGCGTTCCTGATGAATCAGCAGCCCGGCATGTACAGCATGGACGACGTGGTGGGACAACTGTAACCAGTTAGTGGGATGACGGAAATTTTCCGCCGTCCCATTTTCGGTATTCTCGCAAAAAGATATGAAAACAGTTGTTACTTTTCGCTGAAAAGGACAAACTGAGTTCATAAAGCCATGGTAGAATCAACATTGATGGGAGGGATACCAACGCATGAATGAAGTCAAAACCCCGAAAAAACCGCTGATTGTCTATTACGCAATCGCGATTCTGGTCGTGCTGCTGATTAACACGCTGCTCGTGCCGATGGTGAGTCAGGCGCGCGTGAAGTATGTCGATTACGGCACGTTCATCCAGATGACCGAAGAGGACAAGATTTCTGAAGTTCAAGTGCAGGACAATCAGATTATCTTCGTCACCAAGGAGGACGAAGCCAATAAGAACGCTGTTTATTACCGCACGGGCAAGATGGATGACCCGGAGCTGACCAGCCGCCTGTCCGAACACGGCGTGAGGTTCGACAAGGAAATTGTGGAGGAAACGTCGCCGCTGCTGTCGTTCCTGCTTTCCTTCGTCTTCCCGATTGTGCTCTTTATCGCGCTGGGGCAGCTGCTCACACGCCAGATGATGAAGCGCATGGGCGGCGGCAAGGACGCGATGTCCTTCGGCATGGGCAATTCCAATGCCAAGGTATATGTGAAGGACAGCGCGGGCAGCATTAAGTTCGACGATGTGGCGGGCGAGGACGAAGCGAAGGAGAACCTGAGCGAAATCGTCAACTACCTGCATGACCCGTCGAAGTACCGCGACATCGGCGCGTCGATGCCCAAGGGCATTCTGCTCGTCGGCCCGCCCGGCACGGGCAAAACCATGCTCGCCAAGGCAGTCGCGGGCGAAGCGAACGTGCCGTTCTTCTCCATTTCCGGCTCGGAATTTGTGGAGATGTTCGTCGGCATGGGCGCCAGCAAGGTGCGTGACCTGTTCAAGCAGGCGAAGGAGAAAGCGCCCTGCATCGTGTTTATTGACGAAATCGACGCCATCGGCAAGAAGCGCGACGGCGGCAAGTTCGGCGGCGGCAACGACGAGCGCGAACAGACGCTCAACCAGCTGCTGACCGAGATGGACGGCTTCGAGGGCAGCAACGGCGTTATCATCCTCGCCGCGACGAACCGCCCCGAATCCCTTGACCCCGCGCTGACCCGCCCCGGCCGTTTCGACCGCCGCGTACCCGTGGAGCTGCCGGATTTGCAGGGTCGTGAAGCCATCCTCCGCGTCCACGCGAAGAAGATTAAGACCGAGCCGAACATCAACTATGCGCAGATTGCGCGCATGGCGTCCGGCGCATCCGGCGCGGAACTGGCGAACATCGTCAATGAAGCTGCCCTGCGCGCTGTCCGCAACCACCGCACCGCCGCGTCTCAGGCGGACATGGAGGAATCCATCGAGGTCGTTATCGCCGGTTATCAGAAGAAGAATGCGATTCTCACCGACAAGGAAAAGAGCATCGTGTCCTACCACGAGATTGGTCACGCGCTCGTCGCGGCGCTGCAGAGCCACTCCGCGCCCGTGCAGAAAATCACCATCGTGCCGCGCACGTCCGGCGCGCTCGGCTACACGATGCAGGTCGATGAGGGCAACCACTACCTGATGACCAAGGACGAAATCATCAACAAGATTGCGACGCTGACGGCGGGTCGTGTTGCAGAAGAGATTGTGTTCGGCTCAATTACGACTGGCGCGTCCAACGACATTGAGCAGGCCACGAAGCTCGCCCGCGCGATGATTACCCGCTACGGCATGAGCGACGAGTTCGGCATGGTGGCAATGGAGACCGTCGAAAACGCCTATCTGGGCGGCGACACGTCCCTGTCCTGCTCGGCGGAAACGCAGGCGCGCATTGACGCGCTGGTCGTCTCCATCGTCAAGGAGCAGTACCAGAAGGCGACGCAGATTCTGACCGAAAACCGCGCGAAACTCGACGAGCTGGCGAAGTACCTGTACGAAAAGGAAACCATCACCGGCGAAGAGTTCATGAACATCCTGAACAAGAAGGAAGCCTGATTGCGCCTGTAATCCAAACCAACAAGTAAATAACCAATCGGAGAATAGGAAGCGAAAATCAACCATGAAGAAATTTCTGACCAGCAAGATTGGCAACATCCTGCTGTGCATCGCTGAAATCATCGTCGGCGTGTTGCTGCTCGTCAACCCCGACGCCGTCACCTCCGCCTTCATCATCGGCGCGGGCGCTGTCATGATTCTTACGGGCATCGTCTTCTGCACGCTGTATTTTGTCGGCGAAGCAGAAAAAATGGTCATCAAGCAGCTGCTCTTCAAGGGCTTGCTGCTCATCATCCTCGGCGTTCTGTGCGTGACGCAGTATGGCGTGCTGCTGGCGGCGCTGCCGTTCGTGACGTGGGTGTACGCCATCGCCATGCTGATTCTGGCGGCGTATAAGGTGCAGTGCACGGTGGACATCCTCCGCCTGAGCGGCATCCGCTGGTACTTCCCGGCGATTTCCGCGGCGCTGGCGGTTGTGCTGGCGCTGTTCATCCTGCTCAACCCGAATACCGCGATGAACATCGTCTGGGGCTTCATGGGCGTGTCCATCATCCTCGAAGCCGGGCTGGAAATCGCGACGATTATCCTGCTGAAGTAAAGGCTGCTCTCGGCGTCCGCTGGAAACACTTCCGGCGGGCGCTTTTGACATACTGGAGGAAGAAAAATGGGAGAGAAAATCAGGCGGAAAGCCCTGCTGATTCTGTCCTGCGTCCTGATGCTGGAAGCCGTCGGCATCCGCCATGTCCCCAATTTCCAGCGTGTCGGGCTGATTCTGTACGCCGCCGGGATGCTGGCGATGTACGCGATGACGCTGCGCCGCAAAATCAAGGGGTTGGCAGTGAACGAGAACGACTTTATGCCGTTCCTGTTCGGCGCGGGACTTCTGGCGATAGAGGTTCGCCGCTATGATTTCGGCGAAGAGGGCAAGCTGTGGCTGTGGATTATCATCATTTCGCTGCTGCTGGCGCTGCCGATGCTGCTTGCGGAGCGCCGCGTTCCGTCCGGAAAGGCGGGAAACAACAAATACTGGATGCGCGCCATCACGATTGTGTTCCTGATTGTCCTCAGCTGCTTCAACTGGGTCTACGCGACCAACGTTGCTTTTGACACGAGCGAAGGTACGGCGACGACGGGCGTCATCACGCGGAAACGGATGGAAAAGGGGACGAAGCACCGGATGAGCTATTATCTGGAAGTGTCGAAGCCTTTGACGAACGAAACAAACACGTTTTCCGTCAGCAAGAGCGACTATAACCGATATGACGAACAGCGGGTTGTCACCGTGACGGAGCATCCCGGCTTCTGGGGCGCGCCGTACTACGATGTGACGCTGCCGAAGACGCAGGGGGAGGATTGGCATGGTCAATAGAGCAAGAGAAGCCAGAAGAAAACTGTTCACCCCGAAACCCGTGGTTTACACCGCGTGGGGACTTCTGGCGGCGGCGCTGGTGGCGCACTTCGTCCCGGCGCTGGAAGCCGTTGCGCTGATACTCTACGCGGTCGGGCTGATTGCGCTCTGCCTCCCTGTCCTGACCGCCCCGAAGAAGGGGACAATCGCCGTCCCGCGCGTGTTCCTGCCGATGCTGGCGGCGGCGTTCCTGATTGTCGGTTGCCAAATCGGGATGCGTCCGGACGAATCGCCGCTGGTGTGGCGGAGCATCCTGCTTGCGCTGATTCTGCTGATTCCGCTGATGATTTCGGAGAAACAAGCCGCTGCCGACATTGACCGGGGCAGATTTGCCGCGCGGGTGTTCGTCGTCGTCGGAACAGTGTGGATAAGCTGCGCGTTCTGGCTGATTGCGACGAACTCGGTGTTTGACGCGGACGTCGGCATGTCGCACATCAGCACCGTCACGCAGACGCGCGCGACAAGCCGCTATTGCTACATGGACGTGGTTTGGGACGGCAGAACGCTGGATTTTCCGGTCAGCAAGGAGGAGTTCAGCGAAATAGCCGCGGGGGACAAGGTGATGGTGACGGAGTACGACGGCTTCTGGGGCGCGCCGTATTATACATGGGACTATCCGCAGGAGGAGGCGGACTAACGTGGCGAAATCCGCCAAAATCAAGACGCGAAAGCCCATCAGCACCGTCACGCTGCTGGCGTGGGGGTTGCTCGCGCTGGCGACTGCGTTCGACCACATTCCATCGTTTCGCGCCGCCGCGCTGATTCTCTACGCGGTCGATTGGCTCGCGCTCGCCATTGCGGCAACGCTGACGAAGCGCAAGCAGACGCTGATTATCCGACCGGGGATGATTCTGCCGCTGTTTATCTCCACGCTGCTGCTCTTCCAACGCAAAATCCGCATGACCATGCAGCCTGCGGCGACGATTTGGCTTGTCACGGCGTGCTTCATGCTGCTGACGTTGCCGATGCTGCTTGCGGCGGAGAAGCAAGTGCCGGACGAGCGCGCGGACGATGAAAAATACTGGGGGCGCGCGGTGATTCTGGCGCTGGTGGTGCTGCTTTCCGCTCATAGCTGGGCGTGTTTGAGCAACGCTGCGTTTGACCAAAGCGCAGGCAGTGCGCAAACGGCGTATATCACCGAAAAATGGCGGGAAAAGCATAAATTTAGCTGGGATTATCATCTTCGGGTCGCGGCGTCGGGGGAGACGGAATCGCTGACCTTCCAGATTGGGGCGGGGAGCTACAACCGCGTGTCCGAGGGCGACAACGTCACCGTGACGGAGCATCCCGGTTTCTGGGGCGCACCGTATTACACATGGGAAATCCCTCAATCCCCCTGAAAAAACAGCAGGAATCCCGAAAAAGCCTTGCACTTTTGGGCGAAATGGCGTACAATAGCCTTGCCTGTGATTCGCATCGGGCAGAGTAGCTGAATCCGCGTTAAGTGTTCATGAACGGGGAGTTGTCATGAAACGAAGCCGCACGGCGGCGCGGTGGGTTCGGCGCATCCCGCTGTCTTGGTGCTGCCTCCTGCGAGTTGCGGAAAATACGCAATAGGAGGCTTTTTTTGTGATGTCACAATCCGTTTTCCATGCCCACTACTGGCGGGACTGCGCCCGGCTGACCACCCAGAAGCTCTGCGTGATGGGCGTGCTGATGGCGCTGCAAATCATCCTCAGCCGCATCACTGCCATCAACCTCGGCAACTGGCTGCGCATCAGCTTCGGCTTTCTGCCCAACGCCATTGCCGGATACCTGCTCGGCCCCATCGGCGGCACGCTCGTCGCGTGGGGGAGCGACGCCCTCGGCACCATCCTCACCGGGCAGGCGATTAACCCCGGTCTGTCCGTCACGGCGGCGCTTGGCGGCTTCTTCTACGGGCTGATGCTGCATAAACGTCCGGTTACGATTTGGCGGACGATGGCGTGCCTGCTCGTCGTGTCGCTGGTGTGCCACTTCCTGCTGAACACCTACTTTCTGGCGATGGCGGGCTTCACCGCGGTGTCCGACGGCGCGGATTATCCCGCGTTTGTCCGCGAGCTTGTCCGCCCGATTTACGGCGAAGGCGCAACGATGCCCGCGTGGATCAGCGTCTGCAACCGTTTCATCAAGCAGGTCGTCGTCTACCCGGTCAATGTCGCGATGCTGCTGCTGATGCTGCGCGGCGTGCAGCGGATGCCGAACGCAGTGACGCACTTGTGAAGGAGAATCCCCCTGAATGACACCTGAAGAAAACAAACAGTTAATCCTCGCCGAGCTTGACCGCCTCTATCCCCAGCCCAAGCCCGAACTGCATTTCAACAACCCCTACGAGACGCTGGTGGCGGTCATGCTGTCCGCGCAGTGCACCGACAAGCAGGTCAACAAGGTCACGCCCGCTGTGTTCGCGCGTTTCCCCGACGTGAAGAGCATGGCGGAGGCGGATGCTGCCGAGCTGTACCCGCTGGTGAAAAGCTGCGGCTTCAAGAGCAAGGCAAGCAACATCATCGCCGCGTGCCGGATGATTCTGGCGGAGGACGGCGGCGAAGTCCCGCACACCATGGAAGCGCTGACCCGCCTGCCGGGCGTCGGGCGCAAAACGGCGAACGTCGTCATGTCCACGGCATTCCATATTCCGGCAATTGCGGTGGATACGCATGTTTTTCGCGTCAGCAACCGCCTTGGGCTGGTGGATGCGCCCGACGTGCTGAAGACGGAGATGCAGCTGCGCGCGCTGATTCCGCAGGACAGGTGGAGCGACGCGCACCACTGGCTGATTTTCCACGGTCGAAGGGTGTGCAAGGCCCAGCACCCCCTGTGCGGCGAATGCACGCTGCGCCCGTGGTGCAAGAAGTACAACAGCGAAACCGAATAACCCTTCGCCCGACTGCGCCCCACCGCCAGCCGGGCGTTTTTCGGTTCTTCACGGAATCTTGGGGGAAAGCAGCTTGGGGGCGCGTCTGCGGACGCGCAAAGTTACTGGCAGGGACGCTTCGC
>ERZ773235.19-NODE-19-length-245656-cov-6.400870_pt1 | contig 245656 bp, 222 predicted proteins | sample MGYA00580522_ERZ773235 | MGnify/ENA primary metagenome ERZ773235 (study PRJEB29015, sample SAMEA2737797) | human gut metagenome | biome: human gut; feature: human-associated habitat; material: faeces | place: China | collected 2012 ... | reverse complement strand
TTTAAAGAAAAAAGTCCAAAAATTAATGATTTAGGGCTTGAAATTATAGGAAGGAACATTATAAAATTATTATGCAAAAGTTAAATTTAGGCACTCGTGTAGAAATGTTTTCAATATGTGCTTCTATAGAATATGACTTAAAAAATTGTAACTATTCAGAGCCATGCAAATCGAGTTAAATATGCTTGTGAACAAGCATATTTAACTCGATTTATATGGTGAAGTAACCACATAAGCAAAAAGAAAGCATCGAAGATGCGGTTTTGCGCATGTGGTTCTGAATAGTTACCGTGAATTATACAATTCAATTTATTCTAACTTATCAACATTCAGAGATGAAGCCAGTGAAATTAAATCTGAAAATGAAGGTGTAGTGGTAAAGATAAAAGATACATATGGTTTTATATCAAATGCAAAGCATACCAATAAAAATGCTCTGTTCTTTTCAAAAAATAATGCATATGAGGGTATCAGTGTAGGTGACCGAGTATCATTTAAAATCTATTTAACACCCAAAGGAATTGGTGCTAAAAATATAACAAAATTAAAGAAAAATGACCTATAAAAGTTGATCTTTTAAGCGTAGCAGCTTTAATGACTGCTACGCTATTTTTATGTGGGTAGAGAGTAGATAGCCTGTATTCAACAAGACTCATCATATATAAATATCAAATCTATTTCATTACAATATCCGCATATTTATTAGCTGTTTTGTCCCACGAAAATCGTTCTATATTATGATATCCTTTAGCAATAAGCTCCTGTTGCTTATTTTCATCGTTCTGCAATTTCACCAATGCTTCTGCTACCTCATCTGGTTCACACGGATCTACCAGTATAGCAGCGCCCCCTACAACTTCCGGTAAAGAACTAACCCCTGAACATACCACCGGAGTTCCAAGCTGCATAGCTTCAATAGGCGGAAATCCAAACCCTTCAACCAAAGAGAGAAACAGGAATATCTTAGCAGCTGCTATCATATGATGCATTTCTTCATTTGATTCAATATATTTATAGCAAATAATATTATTCCCTACATCCTGTGATAAATGATATTGAGCCACATCTGCGATTCCTATAATACGAAGCTTCAACGGTTTATCTGTTTTGGAACAATATCTTTCATAAGCCCTGATAATTCCCTCCGCATTTTTATGCGGTAAATTAGAGGTTACTGCAATCATGTAATCTTCTTTGATTCCTTGGATAGGTAACTCACTAATACGATTATATCCATTATAAATGACTGATATTTTATCCTTTGATACTTTCACCCGTTTCAAGATGTCTTCACATGAAGCCTCCGAAATCGTGATCACTCTGTCACAGGATCGGATAGAAGCCTTTAATCTCCACATAATGTAGAAGTTTTCCAATCGGTTGAAATACCCTTTATAGTGCTCATCATAGTAAAAAGGAATCATATCATGTACAACTATATATTCCTTTGTCATCTTTAATATAGGCGCATATCCGCGTGGATGGATCATCTTATCAGCATGATATTTTCCGGCTATCATTGAGACTTCAAATAATTCCCACCATATACACCTGAGTTTATTTAACGGATCATGCTCTATGCATACAAATTCTACCCCAGGTATATTGAATTCCTTTTCATTATGGGCATTACCCAGAACTACAATTCTGCACTGTTTTATTTCACTGTCTTTGGTTTCTGCCTTCTCTTCTACAAGATTTCTTACCAGATTAAGAGCCAGATTATAAATACCAATGCTCTTACCCGCTCCACGCACTAATTTAAAACAATCTACTACTAATATCATTCTCTAGTCCTCATAATCGCATAATTTCACTACCCATATGCCATTTAATTTCTGAATTGACCCCTGGGCAGGATAATCCGGCATCTCCTTAAATTCCGTTGTCTGAGCTATTTTTTCTTTATCTCCCTCTGACAGATCTGCCATATTAAATCCAACATAATGGCGGATAAAGTTATCCCTTGCCCCTGATGTCATCAACCCGTTTTCCAGGGCAACACCGGAAAGTTCACGCAGTGACTCAGAATCCATAACATCAAATTCTACTACACTGGGATTTTCTTTATAATAGAAATTTCCCACGAAAGTAACATCATCGCCATTCTGATAGTCGTCCTGTGCCTCTACACTTGCAATAATCCGGTTAAAATAATTATTTACCCTGCTTACTGCAATATCCATTCTTAAATATGCTTTATTTGTGACTAGATAGTCAGTATAGCAGCTTATAAACACTACCACTGCTGTTACTATAACAAGACCATAACGGCTATATTCTGTCCACTTTTTCAATCCTATGCCACTGTTCTGCTCCCATTCTGCCATGCAGATATCTGCCATTGCAAGTACAAGCACATAAATTAATGTATATCCATAAAACATAAGCATAGAATAATCTACTTCCGGAGCCATAAAATAAATGAATGCGACTGCCAGTGGCATAAATCCACAAAGCATTATACACAATGTCAATTCCATCCATTTACGATAAAGCCGTTTCTTCCACACCAAATATGCAAACAATGCAACTGCCAGAATGCATACCAGGATATTCATAGTCTGAGATGTCTTTGTAACAAATGCAAATGGCTTCCACAAAAAGTACTCAAGGAAACGTTTATAACATCTTCCGATTAATGTTGGAACCTGTGATATTTCAATCTGTCCCATATTTCCTACCCCACCATATGACTCATTATCCAGATTGGGATATATAACATGTGACAGCAGCATATATACAACGACTGCCCCAACCAGAATCCCTACACATAGGAAACCGCTCCTGATCACTTTATCTGCTTTTTTCCCTTTTATAAGATCCACTATCATGCCGGCAAGCATTAACCCGATTGCGATACTGATATAACTCTGATAAGTTCCCAACACACATATCAGCATAATTGTGGCAGGCATCCAGCCATATTTGTACTTTCGCAGTAAATATACCGCTGCACATGTCATCATAATTGCAATTCCTGATGTATGTGCCATAAACATAAAAGTCATTGTACTGACCACACTTGGAAATGTCACCATGACCGCCGGAACCAATATTGCCCCTGTAGTGCTCTTTACCTGTACAATCTCCAGAACAAAACACGCTGCAATTGCCAAAAACACAACGAAGAGAAATCCATGTACTGCCGGAATACTATATTTTCCTCCCAATGGATGAATATACTTCAAAAACCATCTGCCCAGATAATCCCCACTTCCGGGTGCTCCTATATTATTAAGATCATCCCAGTTCGGTAATTTATGTGTAAACATATAGAAATGTGTGAGCCACCCAATTAACAGACCTGATATCAGGCATATCCTCGTATGTCTTGGCATTTTACGATTCCATTTTTCCAAAATATCAAATTTCATTCACTTGTCCTCTTCTATCAATATAGCCTTTCGTCACCTGACTCCCGGTTCTCATTGTACCACAGCAATGCAGCAAGCAGCGGAATCATGCACATTGTTGGCATCGCATACCGAATGCAGGTATTCACAGGTGAAATCATACACACTAGTAAATTGGTTACCGCAGGTATTGTCATAACCGCCATCTTATATTTTCTCCACACCACTGCATATATAAAAGCGAATATAACGCACCACGCATAGAAACCGCAACGGTACAACATTCCAATACCCGGAGCATATTCCAGCTTACTGACCTGTTCCATCAGGAATCTGGCACGTGCCAATCCCTCTATCTGGCTTGCATCTGACATACTTCTGGTAAACATGTATCTTTCTTCTTCATAGAACCCGAGTCCCTCTTTATACGTTCCCTCATCCGGATAATAATATCCATAGGAACATTCAAAGAAAGCCTCCACATATGTTAATGGATGTTTCATGAACTGTTGGAACCATACTCTGAAGTAGTCCTTCTTTAAACCTGCAAAATAACTTCCTGTTGGATCATCTGTACTGCCTTCCTGTTTTCTCAGACAATTCTTTACCCAGTCTGCCAGATGCGGTTCGTATGCTTTCTGAAGTTCCTCATAATCAAACAACTTATCCAGTACTTCCCGTTCCTTGGGCGTAACATCTCCTGAATGCTCCTGTACATATTTCGCTGTCTGCTGAAACATAATGCAATAGGTATCTACTTTATCTTCAAGACTGATTACCCCTGCTGCCGGATATACTACCTGATTCAATAATGCCGATATTCCCAATGCCACTATTACAATCGTCGTTGTACACCATTTTTTACCTTTAGGAGACATTAAAATGATAAAAGGCGCCATAAATAACAATACAAATACACCATTATTACGGATCTGCATCACAAGAACGGCATAAATTATCATTCCGAGCATATTTCTTTTCTTTGCAAAGAACTCATCTTTAAAATACAGGCACTTCGCTGCTTCTACACCAAACAGCAGAGTAAACTGCCAGTACATGGAATCTTTGATCACCGTAACATCAAATATACTCCAGACCGTAAACAGTGCAAAATATAACAGAGTGCCCCAACGCATCCAGTATGGGCTTTTTAATTTATATAATAAAATACACAGTTGTGAAACAGCCCATGCCGATAAAGCTGTCTGAATCAACGGAATCATGAACATCCCCAGGTTCGCACATCCCCATTTCTGTGAATACCATGCGATTGCACCATAGAAAAAGCTGCACAATGGAGGATGATGATTGGTAAAAATCTCTATTCCATAGAAGTTACTGATCTGAGCTCCCCCATCCCATGACATACTGCAAGGGAAAAAAGCTATCAAATACGGAAGTCTGCATAGAAAAACAAATATAAATACACTTATCATTATATGCTCATCAAATATCCACTCCGTTATCTTACCCGAAGCCTCATCGCTCTCTCTTCTAACAGCCCTAGTAAGCCACTGTGTACAAAAAGAAAGCAAAAAGTAAAAGAACCATAAATATCCCGGAAACATAATAACTGCCAAAAAAGGATATTTCAGATCTACATGAGCATTCTGTGACTTTCCAATGATCATGCAGACAGAAAAAAGTAAAGCTGTTACTGCATTCCCAATCTTAGCTCTAATCGTTGCAGATACACAGAAATTATTCTCCTTCAACAGTACATTTCTGTATACTACAAATAATCCAATTACCGTTATAAAAGATACTATTGTATCCCCATTAAGCGCCATGGACAGATTACCCGTTGTTTCCACATCAGCCAATAACGCAACTGTCGAACAAATTGCCGCTATTAAACTAAATATTAATATTGTTCTTCTCTTCCTCATATTGTATACTTCCTCTTTCAGATAAAATAGTTTCCTTTGTATTTATGGCTATCTATTCCCTAATTTAGATTTGATCCTTATATATATATTTCCCAATCTGCTTCTTCGCCAGCTTAATTCAAACCGGCTTCCCACATTCATCCTGTGAGAGTCAATAATCTGTGGGAATGTACTTCTTTCCTCTACTTCCTTTTCATATGAATTTTGCATACCAAACTGTGAGGGATCTCTAAATCTTTTTAAGTGATATTTCTTTACCATCAAAGACCATACCGCCTGATCATGCCTGTGTACTACAAAATCAGGATAATTGGGTTTTCCCTGTGTATTTTCCTGTTCTGTAATAATTCTCGGATCCTGCGCATATTCCAGATCTTCTTTCAAAAATTTTTCCACAAAAGGAGATTTCTTTAATACCACATATCCACCTATAGACTGTGGAGTATCTGCATATTCCGGTGAATCACATCCCATAAGTACAAATGCATCTCGCTTATTATATTTGCGCTCCAGCATCTCCCTTTCCAGAGAAAAAGTCATGATATCCATTTCTTCTTTCTCCATGCAATCAATAAGATATTGAATCTTATTAATATATATGGATCCTGCATCTGTATAGATCAGATAATCTCCATCCTGCAATTCCTTATATGCTTTGTTAAGGAAATACGGTTTCCACAAGTAGAAACCATTTCCTTTCTTTGCAGCCAGAATATCCTTATTCTTCTCTCTGAATTCTGCATCCATATCTTTCGGTGTATATCCAATTACTTTATCTGCGCCCCAACGGAGTGCTGTTTCCAAATTCCACTTCTGTGCCTTGGAAAAGCTTTCATCTGCATAATTAATTGCTAAAATCATAATTCATTCACTGTTCCTATCATATAGTCACCGCAAGGATAAAAATGCAGTACATCCTCATAGTTTTCATAAATTTCATACTCAAATGTATCATCAGACTTTAGAAAAACATATACACAATCCTCTGATGTATTCTGCAGCTGTTCTTCAATAATATCTCTCTTATCAATTCCCCGTGCGAAATAAAAATTCCCCATTGTCATGTCATTCCTCATTGCATAAATGGCAACCTGTATCACATCATTATGATCCACATTATGAGTGACCCATACAACATGCTTATACTCTCCGGAGGAAATAATATCATCCCATACAGAGCCAGCTAACGGACTTTGGTAAACAACCTTCTCACTATAATTCTCATGTCTTTTGTACAGCTGTCCACTTAAATCAACAACCTGTACCAAACATGCCAATATCAATATCACGCAGGAGATTTCTTTTCGTTTCCATTTCATATTGCCTATGGAAGTAATTCCAAATATCATCAGAAAATAAACTACAGGCCATGCCATACGACCACAGGAACCAAAAATCCCCCAGTATTTGTATATCGTACTGGAGTATGGTAACTGCAATAACAATTTATCATTCCAGGTAATTGTCGGTGAAGCAGCCAGGACAATCAATCCAATGCTCATTAAAACTGTCATTACCTGATAAACAGATGGCTTCCTTCTCCTGAATATATTTTTTACCATCAGTACAATGCCACATGCACACAACAAAATAATTCCCATGCCTAAATAAGAGAATCCCTCATACTGCCCTTGTGTGTAAAACGGCCAATTCCACAAAGAAGTATTCTTTAAAAGAGTGGAATAACTCATAGGATTGAGAAACGCATTTAGGTTAAAGCTAAACAATCCCAAATTATTTGTTCCCGTGTCCGCTCCACTGCTGAATCCTCCCAATAAATAAATCGTCAGAAATAATCCCACAGAAAAGCTGATACCGGGATAGAAAAATCTAATGCGTATCTTTCTCTCTTTCCATATACTGCATAGAATATATCCCAAAAGAATTGCTCCACACATTGGTACAAAATATAGATGAATAGACCCAATCAGAATCCCAAGTATTCCCCATTGCATTACAGGCTTGAAAATATCCCTGTATTCTTTTTCATGTTTGGAATAAAAATAAATCGCCAATAAAATCAGCCAGTGCGCTGCCAAAGCAGTATGATAATACATACGAAAAACCATAATAGGCGATACAATAAAGAAAACGCTCCCTGCCAAAATTACTGCTTTGGAAGAACTACGTTCACCCAAAATCTTCGCTGCATAATATCCCTGTAAAACAAAGCATAACAATCCCCAAATACCAAAATACTGAAATTGCCGGGGCAATATACTTCGGAACAGCTTAAAAAAAACAGCAAATATCGGAATTGAATCTGTATATATAACTGAGGTCTTCAACGGATATGCCAACTGGTCTGTTAATCCCAAAGGGAAATACCAGTCTGAACGTCTGAAAAACTCCCATCCCAGATAATGCTGAGATAGGTCACCTCCTGTTAATAACCAGTCTGTATAGAGTGGATTTAATATTTTTACGCCATAGATGAGTACAAACGCAATACCGCCTAATAATGCGGCTACTATGTTTATATTAATTCTTTTCACTGTTTTCTCCCTTTTATTTTTTTATGTCTGTATTTTCCTGCTTATTCTCCTCACCTATTACACCTAATGAAAACACCACAAATCATTATCCAATAATTGTCTGTATTGGGGGTGATTCTCTCGTATGTATTCCCGCTTAAACGCTGCAAATCTGGATTCCTTTCTAAGTAATGCTTTTATTTTCCTTTTTGCCACTCTCGAATCCGGATTGTTTTGGAATTCTTCAATAGAATCATATAATTTATTCATTTCCTCTGTCAATGCTTCAAATCTCATTTCACTTTTATATACACGCATCGATGTATTTCTTAAGCTAAACACTTCCGTTACCAATTCTGCCGTTAATAATGAATTCTTATCTTTTTCATCTCTAGCAAATATATGTACATTCTCATTTTCCAGTTGAAATGATATTACCTCTTCAGGATCAGTTTTACAACAATCAATAATTCCCTCATCATATTTATTTTGATTTTTTACATTATTACAGTGTCCACATGCCCAAAACAAATTATTCCAATCGAACTTTCTATCTAAATACTTTCCATTTTTATGTGGCAATAAATGTTCCACTTGAGGATCCTGCAATTTATCCATCTCACAAATATAACACTTATTATGAAAATCCTTTTTCAATTGTTCCACTACATCATTCTTTTCATAGCTTCCACCTTTTTTCTTAGCTTCTTCCTGTAATGAAACTGGCGCAGGAAAAGATCTTACTATTTTGACCATTAAATGTCCTCCCTGCTTCTTAACGCTAACTTCAGGCGTTGATACTCCGTTGTGATATTCAGTGCAAGATAATCCGGAATTTCATCCAAGTACATTTCCAGTTCAGATATTTCCTCAAAATCATCATCTGATAACTCTTTTTTATTTACTAGAATTTTATATCTTTCGAATTTTTCTTTTAAACTGTTTGACATTGTATCTGAATCAAAATATCCTTCTACAATTCCTGCATATGGTACATTTGACAGTCCATTTGTTACTAATAAATGTTTTTCCAGATCATATATGATTGCATTTTCAATACTGTTAATAACAAATGGTGAATGCGTTGAAACAATAAACTGCACATTGGGGAAAATAGTTGTTAATAATCCTAATATTTTTTTCTGCAAAGCTAAATGCAGATGTGTTTCTATTTCATCTATCAAAACAATACCCGGTATAGAAAAATCAAATACCGTAGTAATCTGTTTTTCCATTCGGATAATAACATCTACCACAATGTCTAATACGGCTGCAAAACCGCTGGAAAGCGTATTAAAATCAAATGGTTCCCTTCCCTTCATAATAATTTTGAACTTAAATGTGTCTTCATCAAATTCTAGTTTTAGAGAATCATCCTCGAAAATTGTCTGTAGTAATTTTTCAAAACGTTCAAACCACTCTTTAATTTTTCCTGCCTTCTCTTCTTTCCCATTAGAAGCAGCCAATGCCTGTGTCATTTTTAAGTCCAGTAAATACTTAATAAAATCATCTCGAGGAGTTTCATCTATCGTATAATCATTTTTCAGTTCAACCTTTTCCACATGTTTGGGTACTTGAGCTTGAAAAACTCTATCTGCTTTATAATATGCTACGATAAAATGCCCTTGTTGAAATTCCTGTCGAACATCCTCTAATGGACAGTTCAAGTCTAACATGATTCCTGCAGAAGTTTCTTCAATTCTTTTTTCAAAATATGCTATCCGCTCTTTAATTTTTCGAACTTCTAAAGTATTTCCTTTTTCTTTACTGGCTATCAGATTTTTTTTATCACCTTCAAGATAGCGCATCGCATCCATCGGGTTATCCGAATTTGTAATTGAACCCAAAAAAGTAGCTATCGAATTTAGCAAACTGGTTTTACCACTTCCATTTTTCCCAGTGATAATTAAATGTTTGGCCTCCTGGTCAGATAATTTAATTTCAATATTTTCCAAGTGACGTACTTTATTGATTTTAATGTTCGAAATAAAAATTTTCTCCATGTTACTCTCCATTCTGTCCATACGCTTATCTTTCTTATGTATTATACAATACATTAACACATTATGGTTACTATTATATCAAAAATTCAAGCAACTATTCTAATTCATTCAGGTATTCAACTGCTACAATTTATCCTTCCCAATCTGCCAGGTCACGTAAATAATTTGATTTTTGCAAAAATCCGATACATATTAAAATATTGTAACTATTCAGAACCCCATTCGCAAAATCGCTGTTTCACAGCTTGTTTTTTGCTCATGTGGTTACTTCGCCATATAAATTGAGTCAAATATGCTTGTAAACAAGCATATTCTGCCTTAATTTGCATGGCTCTGAATAGTTACAAAATATTAATCAAAGGAGACTCTATAAAATGAAAACAAAAAATCAATCACATCTTTCAAATTATCTTGCCTATTGCACAGCTCAAAAAAAACTGGATTCCAAGACCATCAAATCCTATATGATAGACTTATATCAATTTCTCTGTTTCATTGAAGATACTGAAATAGAAGAACTCTCTATTCCTATCCTTGAATCCTACATCAGTTCTCTACATGCACATTACAAGCCCAAAACCGTCAAACGCAAAATAGCGTCTACCAAAGCTTTTTTTCATTATCTTGAGTACAAAGAAATCCTTGAAAAAAATCCTTTTGATAAACTGCACATTCGTTTCCGGGAACCAATTCTTTTGCCTAAAACAATCCCTTTACACTCTATCGAAAGCATCTTAGCAACGATTTATCATGAACACCAGACAGCTCGTACGCCATATCAAAGAAGAAACGCGCTTCGTGATGCGGCTGTTATAGAATTTCTATTTGCAACAGGTATTCGCATATCCGAATTATGCAACCTGACTCCAAATGAAGTCAATCTCAATGAAGGTTCCATTCTGATCTATGGAAAAGGCAGTAAGGAAAGGCGGATACATATCGGAAATGAAGATGTATTAAACATTTTAAAAGAATATGAAAAAAAATATCACAAAGAAATTGTTTCCTGTAATCATTTTTTTGCCAGTCAATCCGGCAAACCACTCTCCGACCAAAGTGTAAGAAGGATGATAAATAAATATACTTCTGTTGCATCCATAGATCAACATATTACTCCTCATATGTTTCGTCATACTTTTGCAACAGCACTTTTAGAAGAAGATGTGGATATCCGTTATATTCAGGAAATGCTTGGGCACAGCTCCATCAATGTAACTGAAATATATACCCATGTTACATTAGCAAAGCAAAGAGAGATTCTGACTAATAAGCATCCGAGGAAGAAGATGAGAGTTGAAGGATAATTTTTAGTTATCCGTTATTTGTATAGATACAGGATAATTCTAAAATATACACCAAAAGGAGTTCTATATAGATGAAGAAATATGTTGTAATTATCGATTTACATTGTGATCCAACTATTCCCTCGGGGGCAGGCGATATAGGAGGAGGTAACACCTATTCAAGAAGTCTTTTACAAGAATTGCAGAAAAATAACATATATCACATTTATATTACGCGAAAAAAATATCCACATTTAGAGGAATATATAAGCATAACACCATTCTCTGATTTTTATAGAATCAATTTAGGGGATTGGGGACCTATAGACAAGGATGTTTTACAAAACTACCACTCACGCTCAAAAGAATTAATCATTGAAATTTTATCAAAATACAGTGATTGTTCATTTATATTTCATAGCAGTTATTGGCAATCAGGTATGTTGGCATACGAGCTCGCTGAACAATATAATACATTTTATGTACACACAATCTTATCTAACGCTAAGAAAAAAGAACAGACTGGTGCCGTAGAAGATATAGCAAAGCAACGGATCCATGAAGAAGAAAAAGTATTTGCACACGCTAAATATTTAATCTGTTCGTCACTGTCCGAAATAAATGAAATGCGGGAATTGTATGCTATTCCGTCAGAACATCTTATTTTAGCCGGATTAAAGGTAGACAATAATTATCTTTATCCTGCCTATAATACTAGAGGTGAAGTACGAGTCAATACACTCGGAAGTACAATCGTAGAACAACAATATTTGAGCTATTTTTCATACATTAACAAAGAAGATGATTATTTGTGGTGGAATCGAAAAAATTTTATATATTTTGGTCGAATACATAAAAATAAGGGAATTAAAGAAATTATTATTGCGTGGGTGCAGGCTTATGAGATTATAGGTGAACAAATGCCTAATTTATGGATTGTAGGTGGTGCCCCAAGTCAAATAGAACAGTTCAGAAATGATATAAAAGAAGACATCCCACAACTCGTAAATTTTGAAAAACAACATCGAATTATATGGTGGGGAACACTTCCACCGGAAGGCATAAGTACACTTTTATTAAAAAGTTCTGTACTGATTACCCACTCCAAATATGAAGCAGGTGGTTTAGTGTTATTAGAAGCATTAAATCAAGGAATTCCTGTTATTGCAACACCCAACGGTTATGGAAAAGACTATTTAGAAGATTGGTATAACGGTTTTGTTGTGCCTTACAATGATATTATAGCATTAAGGCAAAAACTGCTCTTTTTCTGTGGTCAGCCATTTTTGACTGATTATATGGGTAAAAATGCAAAACAATCTGCCAAAAAAATAGAGCAGACATTTGATTTTTTTGATTCGCATATGTTTGCATATGGATTAAAAGCAGAAAAAAAACAAACGCAATTTTTGAAAAAAAGTATAGATTGGTATCAGGCAATAAAAGTGCATTCAATGGATACTTATCCTTATCTTACTGAATTGCCTTCTAAATTTGATATTGCACAAATCATCCAAAACTGTATTCATTGTACGGTTTTAAATATTCAGGAAATATGTGAAAATGTGATAGATTATAAATTATGGGAAATCGACACAAATGATGGTAGCTACCTTTTTGCTTATTATTTTGATATTATTAATACCACTAACATTTGGAATCCTTATTCCACAGAAGAATATGTATTGACCAAAGGAGAACGAATCCATACAATGGAATCAATTGCTAATGATAGAAAACTTCCTGTTATTTATAAGAATACCGCATATGGGTATGTTGTTTATAACGGAAGTTTATATGATGTGTTTTCAGAAAAGAAACATCTAGCTGACGTATCATTGGTGTCCGATAAGGATGAAGCAGCCACTCTAGACCTTAAGTTTACAGAATTACTAGTTTTATTGGAATCTCCATTAATGAGCGAATATAAAGTTTTACCTCTTATAAATTATATACGAAATATAAAGACAGCATTTAAACCGGAGAAAACACTTGTCACCAATATTCCTTTTACGAGTATCTATTCTTTGTATTATGATACAAAAAATAATTTTAAAATAATGTCTTATGACAAAGTTGGTTTGAAATACAAGCACCTAAGGAATGCTTCTAGAAATGTTGTACATATATCAGTAGCTTTCGATTATGCTAGCTTGACGCTTGAACAATTATGGTCAATTTATTTTGAATTGTATGCCTATGTAGAGAAGTTACTGGTTTATTCTAATGAGTCTAAAGCAGGCTTAATTGATACAATTTACCAAAAGTGCTAGTAGATTCTGCCATACACACATTTTCTACAGGGAGAGTGTGTACGGCAGATAATATGTTCTGTAGATTTTAAAATAAAATAAAAATCTCATTCTTTACAAGAAAAGCTTTGTCTATTATGTCTTTGCCTGGCTCAAACGCATTTATTGGATTATTTTTAATCGAATCAAAAGCAGGATATTTAAACCACTCTGTCAATTTTTGGACAAACCAGTTTTGACCCGTAATGCATGAAACTTTGTAAAGTGATAAAATTGCAGCGTAATTGTTTTCTTTTTTTAAATTGCTAGTTTTATTTAATTTACTTTCCATAATCCGATAATTATCTTTTAGCCAATCATATAATATATTTAAATCATTTTTAATATTCTTTTTTTCTTTCCAAAGTAAAACAATTTTGTTTGTTCTAAAAAGAAATTTCTGTTGATCTGTTACTGATTCATCAAATATATTAAGTGCATGCTGCAGACAGTCCAAAGCTTCGCATATATTTCCGTTTTCAAAGTACCAAACACCTTCATTATTATATGCTCGAGATATATCAGAGAGTAATTCATATCTGTCTGCCTTTTCTCTTACGGCTATAATTTGTTTTAGGCACGCTTCTGAAAAATCTTTCTTTGTCAGATTACATATGATTTGATTATTGCTTAGCCACACTTCTAAATCAATAAATTGAGCTTTTTGAGCCAACCGTATGCCAACATCCAATGCCTTATAGGATTTATTCAGATCAGTTTTAAAATTTGATGATGCATAATTGGAGAGATAACATATTTTTAGGTACATTGCATCTGGATATTTTTTAATACCTTTTAACATAAAATCTAAAAAACCGGGTTTTATTCCTCGTTCTTTTAAGCATAATCCCTTGCACCAATACATTTTTCCCACTAATTCTTTATCGTGGCAATGCTGTTCCAAAAGCAATCCTTTATCAATAAACTCTTCTGCAAGGTCAAACCGAAACAAAGTTTTCTGCTGATTATAATAAAGGAAATAGATTTTTACTTGTAATTCATAAATATCACTTGTGTCATTATTGGTTTTGTTGATTGCAGCAATTTGATTTTTGCATAAACTATTTGCTTTTTCCAAAAGTTCGTTATTTTCTTTTCTGCAATATAATAATTTTTCCGTAATACTTTCAAGATATTCTACTAAAAAGAATAATGTGCTTTTGCTTTCTGGTTCTGTGCTGTCAAAATATTGATAGCACAAAAAGAGTAAATGACTTTTGAGGTTAGTCAAGTTTTGTACTCTAAGCGTAGTAATTAGGTTCTTTATTTCTAATATATCAACTTCCTTCTTAGCAATTAATTTAAAGCAACATTCTTTATATTGCATTTGTACTTCTGGCAAATCCCAACTTGTTTTATGTTTTAATAGAAATTTGATTACTCTAAGTTTTTCGAATTGAGGTATAGAAGCAGTTAATATATTTTTATAGGTACTATTTTTTACAACAATAGCCTCTCCAGTTTCTTCAAAAAAAGGCGTATCTAAGAGTAAATTAGCTATATTATCAATATCCAGTACACCCTCAAGTTCTATAAGGAGTTCATAATTCAAATGCCCATCTAATAATTCTATAATGACAGCACTCCAAATAAACGCTTTTTTCTGTTTATCAGATAGTTTCTGATAGTATTGTTCCAAGAGATAATTAGAAAATGTACCGTATTGAACTAGTGGCATTCTTGCAATCTCTGTTTGCGTTTTTATTCCATTCTGATTGATATAATCGAGAACGTCTGCTAAAACCATTAAATTGCATCCATATTTGTAACAAATATAATTAGCAATATCCTGTGAACTGCTTAAGCGCAAATTTCTTTTAATATATTCTAAGACCTCATCTTTTTTACATTCATGCATCCAATATGTTGTAGCTGAAATTCCTCCTTGCGAATATTGACGCAGTGAATGTACAAAGTTTATGGATTCCTCTGTAGATTGAACAAGTGGAACGTTATCCACTTCAATAATAGTCTTTATTTTATCTGCTATTGCAGGAAGAAAATTAAGAAAAAAATTACATACTTGTATTGAAACTTCATTAATATTATATAAATATAATAATATTGAAATGTTTGTTTTTTCTAATATATTTGCAAAGAAAGTTCTAATCAAATAATTATAATGAACTTTCTCATCGACATCAAAAAACAGTAATTGCTTTAATGCTATTAGATAATCATCCTCTGTATTTGCGTTTTCTAATATTTGTCTATTCAAATCTTTCTTATCGGCTTCAGAAAGTAACGCCAGTAATTTTGAGAAATCTAGCTGCAATAATTCCTTTGTAATCTCCAATAATAATGTTTGACGTGACCAATCAGAACTTAAGTCGATTGGTATAACGGATGAATTTTCTTTATAATTTGCTAGTGCTCTATCAATCACATAGCTTTTTCCAATTCCTCTGTCCCCTTCAACTATCAAAAAACAATTATTACGGTTCAATAGACTGCATATTTCTTTTTCCGCAGATATATGCTGTGGTAAAATGTAAGTATTTTCCGCAAAAATTTTTCTGACTCTTCCTTCCAAGTTTTGGTATTGTATAGGAAGTGTATGTGAATAATTCTGCTTTGAAAAATATGAAACCAATTCCTCTAATTGTTTTTTTTGATCGTGATTACAATCGTTGTAATTAATTTTTTTAATACTTTGCTGTATCAAAGAGCCATCTATATAATTCAAACAATATTTTTCGCGTTTTTTCTGAATACTTTTTAATATATTTTGTGCATCTTCGGAAAATTCCACATTTGTTACAACAAAATGAATATCACTCAAATTAATAAAATAATTAACGATAGATGAGGCAAATTCTTTTAAACCCAAAGGACCTTTTGAACGTAATTTGGCTTCCACAGTAATTGTAATATCATTCCCGCTTAACGTAATATGTAATTGTCCATCAATTCCATGATCCCGAGTTAATGGAACACTATCCTCATGAAATTCCAAGTTATCGTATTCTAGAATCCCCTCGATTTGTATTTTTACGATTTTTACTGCTAATATTTCAAAGCTTTTCCAATTTTTTTTTGCATCAAGATTCTCACTCATTTTATTAACCTTTTTTGTTAACAATGTAATTACCAGAATAATAGACAACTATTATATATCAATAATGTTTTCACTAGATAATTTAGAATTATCCTGTATCTATACAAATAACGGATAACTAAAAATTATCCATTATTTACTATAATATATTTTTGTTTCTAACTTTTGCAGACTTCACAATACTGTCCGTTTTGCCCACAATACAAAATATGGTATTACTTTATCTAAATATTTATTTATATAATATGACATTTTCTTACTTTTTTCAATATATTACCACTTTTATTCCTAAATTGGTTCATTGTATGACGCATTATGATAAATGCAAACAAATTTTATTCAATATGTTAAAGCTGTTGGGGGCAAAACACCTATAATACCTTGATAATTTTACACAAATTAACCATGTGTTGTGATGTGCTATACTGTATTTATCAAATAAAGGCGGTAAACATTAGTTATAATATATTTGCAAAATTATTTTTATTATATCTATTTTCTATGATACAATAACTATCAGAAATACATACATCAGGAGTCCTTTATGATCAACAAATTAAAACCCATTCTAACTATTTTGATTATTCTCATATTGACCTGCTATATATCCACCTACTGGTTTCAATTTACATTAGTACAAGGGGAATCTATGTCTCCCACTCTTACTCCAAATCATCTTGTCATCATTGACAAACATAACAAGACATTCCAGGATGGTGATATTATCGTTTTCTACTCAGCAAACGTCCACTCTGTTTGTATCAAACGAATCATCGCCTGTCCCAATGAGTCCGTTCAAATAAAAAATGGACTTATCTATGTAAATAACATAGAAAGTCCATTTCAACGACCTGATACATACATCAGCTACTCTGGAACTGCCACAGACAAAATACAGATGAGTAATGAGCAGTACTTTGTCATAGGAGATAATTACGAACACAGCACAGACAGTCGATATTCTGAAATAGGTATAATATCCTGTGATAATATTATTGGAAAAGTAGTTTTTCCATTTATTTCACAATAATGTCATCAGATTCTACTTCTTTATTCTTATTTTCATCTACGCCAAGTTTTTCATTGATTTTCTTCTTAGCTCTTCTGAAGTATATTCCTACTGCCGCACCAACTGCAATGACAATACCCGCGATTGCCTGAATTGCATAGGTTGCTACAGATGGATCAATATATGCTTTTGCATTTGCGCCGAATAAAAGCATACCACATACAGCTACATAAGCCATTCCAAAAATCTTCCATACGTTCTTCATAATTTTTTCTCTCCTAACTTACTTATTCTTTTTTGCATCTATTTTCTTTTGAATTGCAGAAATCATATAATTGGCTCCAACTTCCGCACTTGTTCCCAGATTATACACATACTCCTGAACAAAATTTCCAATCTTGTCGTAATACTGCTCTTTTTGTGATAATAAATCCTGTACTTTTTCCTTCAATGTGCTAAGATCTTCCAGATTGACCGAACAGCCAATTTCTTCACGGAGCAGAATATTCAACGGAACTGTATCAATCTTCTGATATTCGGGATTCATAACTTTCATTGGTGTATTAATAAACAATACAGGCTTCTGCGTGGTATATGCATATTCATAGGCAATACCGGACCAGTCTGTGATCATCAGATCTGCTTCGAAAACAGTACTGTTGGATGAAAAGTCTGTCTGTATCTCAATATCAGGATTCTGTGCATATTTTGTCTTTAACTGTTCCATAAACTCTGCTCTGTGACGAACATGCTGTGGGTGTGGTCTGACAGTGATTATGTACCCCTGTCCTTTTAATTCATCCAGAATCTGTTCCAGACAACTATCTACTATATTTCCTTCCTGCCAGGATGGTGCGATCAGAATCTTCTTTCTGCCCGTACTCTCTGTCTTAGCCAGGTTCTGATAATCCGCTCTCATAGAGTCTAATAATGAGTAGCCCCAGTTAATGAGTTTTTTCTTAGGCAATCCATAAGCAGCCTCTGTTTTCTCAATCTCTTCTCTTTGATGCTTGCCTACACAGAAAACTGTATCATAGTGATCCATAGATCCGGTTCGCATAGTCAGATTTAAACTATCCATTCCATGAGGTACATAGATATATTCAATATCCTTCTGCAAATAACTACGTTTGATGTGGAAGTTTTCCAGATCAGGCATTGTCATGACCACAACATCTGCCTCCAGCTTCATCATCAAAGTAATCAGACGTTTCTCACCAATATAATATGGTCTCAATTTGTCATTAGTCTTTGCAATTTCAAAAACCTGGTCATCAGGGTCACTTGTAATATAGTGTATGGTCAAATTAGTCTTTTCCAGTAAATATTCAATCATTCCCTGATAGTATTTATAGAAACCGCTTCCCTCGGAGTAAAATACCAGATGCTTATTTACGACAGAGAAAAATTTCTTGTAGTCCTGTCTTTCACGTTTCGATTCCGGATCATTGAATTTTCTCTTTTTAGTTCCGATCTGCCCAAGCTTTTCCAGTTCCTTTTTGCTCTTTTCCAAAGCCTCATAATCTACATAATTCTTCGGATTAATAGCCCAGTTGAGCAAATATAACTGCACTACAGCAAATAAATTACTTGCCACCCAATACAGTGCAACTCCAATGCTTACAAACCAGCCAAGATATAATGATAATCCGACCGAAAAAGCCATCATCCCATATTTATTCAATTTTGACTGTTCTGCCTGTAAAACATTGCTGGCATTTTGGGCTACGCACATGATCCATGCAGATAATCCCGCTATAATCGGAGACCAAATAAGGGATATGCCATCCTGACTAGGCACAAGACTCAGATCAATGCCCAGAAACATCATGGAAACACCATCTGTTGCCATGCCACGTTTGATGACTTCAATTACTCCCATTAATAATAAAAGCTGGATCACTAACGGAATCATAGATGCCATCGGATGATATTTTTCACGCTTGTAGATTTTGGCCTGTTCTTCTGCAATCGTATCTTTATCCCCAAAATGCTTTGCCATCAAAAAATTAATCTCAGGCTGCATTTTTACCATTTTAATAGAATTCTTCTGCACCCAGATAGAAACAGGCAACAGAATAATCTTACTGATCAATGTAAATAAAATAATCGCAATACCATAATTATGGCATATGGCATAACAGCCATTCATAACCCATTCTAATGCTTGATATAAAACTTCCATGTCCTACCTCTATTTAAGTAAAAGTGCTTTTAATGCGGAAATCAGCATTTGATTATCCTCTTCATCCCGCACAGCAATTCTCACATACTGCTTTCCCTCAAAGCCTTTCTTGGTAGATAAATCCTTAATTAAAATATTATCTTCCAAAAGGATCGTTGTAAGTTCGGTTGATGTGTAATCTTTTGTAATCTCACAAAGTACATAATTAGCCTGAGATGGAATAACACGTAAAAAAGAAATCTCTGCCAAATCCTCAATAAACTTCTTTCTCGTCTGATAAAACCTTGTAAGACCTTCAGCATAAGCAGATTTGTATTTCTCATAAATCTGCATATAAAATTCAGCAAAAGAATTAATATTCCAAATTGCTACATCTTTCTTCATTGTTGCAATGGCTTCTGCATCTCCTGAAGCCAGAATACCAAGACGAAGTCCAGGAACACCATAGGACTTGGAAATACTCTTTACCACATACAAATGAGGATTACTGTTCAGTAAAGACTGTTCCAATAACGTTGTATTTTCTTCCATATCTACAAAATCTACAAAGGATTCATCAATTACAAGCTTAATACTCCGTTGTTTTGCCCATGCAATCAGACGGATTACATCTGCCTTGGGAATATAATTACCGGATGGATTGTCAGGGTTCACGATGAGCAAATTTTTTATATCTGTCTTATCATAAAATTCCATTAATTCATCAGCAGTATAGGTATAATCAGGATTTTGGCACACAAACGGCACCAGATCTTCTGGCTTTCTTCTATTTGCGTATTCTTCAAAAGACGGATGGAGTACACCGATTTTACCGGTAAGTCCTTCCATCAGGCTCTTAATTAATTCTGCAGCACCATTACCAACAATAATCTGTGGCTCTTTTAAGCCGAAGTTCTTAGCAGCAATTAAAGAATTGATATGCATACCTGAGGGATACTGTGTAAGCAATGTCTGGAAGTTAGCCTGCATTTCATCAATCAGCTTCTTATTAGGGAAATACGGATTTACCAGATAGCAGAAATCAAGCATCTTCGGATAGCGCCAATAACCACCATATCTTTTTTGAAATTTATGTAATTTCTCTGTTCCCTCTGAAAAAATTGATTCTGCTATGTCCAGATCCTGCACATCATCTATCTCATACCACTTCTCACCCCCAAGGCGAACTGCCTTAATATGAGGATCATCCAGGAAAGTAATAACCTTCAATACCTGTTCGTAGTATTCATTAGTTCCCATTGCCTTACAATAAATTTCCAAAAACGGCACGTAATAAAGTTCTGAAAATTCTTTACTGAATTTATAGATATTTACAGTCTTATAATATTCATCAATTCGTTTAAAATCAAACTCTCTCTTAGATACAAACGCCTGAATGTTATCATCCTCATCAAGCGTTACAACAGTACCATCCATCCAACTTTCAAATTTATCGACCAGAACCAGGCTGGGATATGGATGATTTATCAGTTTCTGCAGAACTGCTTCCTCAAATACCAGATCTGACTCAAGAAGAATGGTATCTTCCTGAAGAAGATAATCCTTTGCAAGATATAATGAATATATATTATTTGTTTTGTTGTAGATTTCATTATTTACATAAACAATAGGAGTCTCCAGGCCTAATGCATCAATATAATCCATCAGTTTCTGACCTTCGTAACCGACTACTACTACCACTCTGGATAAACCAAGCTTGTCCAAATGTCCCATCATACGATCGATCATGGCAACGCCATTTACCTTGACCATACATTTTGTTGCCTCACTTGTAAGATCCTTTAATCTTTTTCCCATTCCTGCTGCTAAAATAATTGCCTGCATAAGTACCCCCTGTTAAATTGCTCTCTTGCGTCAATGAATCGTATGAATTATATCACTTATATTCCAGAATAACAAGTTTATAAGTAGTTCGTTTATTGAACATCATCTCTCTGTTTTTTCCTCAAAAAAATATCAACCAGAAAACTGACTATTGCAAACATTGTCAATGTAAATCCCCATTTAACTGTTAATTTCCTTAAAATTATAAACCCCAGGAAAAAATATACATATAGCCATCCAAGCATCAATTTCCCTTTAATTCTGATTATCAACCCTTGCCCCATACTCTAATACACTCCAACTACTCAAATCCCTGACATTACCATTTATTCTATATTTTGTGTAATCTTCAGTTTCTTCTCTATACATTTCTCGATTTCTTTCTTCCTTCTCACTATAATCAAAAAAAGATTTTTTCACATTTTGCTTTTCTATCTTATTCGTAATCAGGGAAATCACATCCTCATGACACACTGGTGCCCCCGATACTTCTCCTTTCCCAACAGAATTATGGGCAGGATCTTTCACATACATAACCGGACAAGATACCTCTATCATATTTCCATCTTCATCATTCAATAGCCCTGTGTCTCCATGATCCGCTGTAATTATAATAGTTGCATCATCATACTTTCCAATTTCCTTTAACTGGGACAAATATTCATAAACAACCTTCAAACTACCTTTTGCCTGTGAAATTTTATCTCCCATTTCATCTGCTCTTCTATCTTCATACTTAGTATAATGAAGATCTTCTGATAATACAAAAGGGGGATGTGCACCCTTCATATGAATGAATTTAAAAGTTCCCTTATCTCCGTTTTCAGAAATATGTAATTTTTCCTGTGTAAGTTGTTGATAAATCTTCCAGTCATTATGAATGCTGTACAGGGAATCATCCGTTAATAAAGTATCTAATTCATATGTATAATAGAAATAATAATTTTTTACGATAAAAGGAGCACACCTGTATCTTGACCATACATTCATCATGCTAAATAAATCATATGCATTACAGTTTTTCTTAATATCTGAATGATAATTAGCGATCTTATCAACCATTGATGCATCGACATACACATTATCTGTGTAAATATCCAGTTTATAATTATTATCATATAAATAATTTACTAAAGCTGATTCATCATATGCATATGTAGTATATCTGTCAGTCCTATCAGGTTCCCACTTTGTTCCGGTCAACAAAAAAGGAATACTGTTTTCCGTCGGACAATGTTCACTAGTTGCATTAGGGAAATATACAAAGTCCATTAAAGGTTCTAAGAAATCTTCATCCTCTTCTTTAATTTCATCAATAATTCTTCCATCAAATTTATCCAATATAAAAACGATAATATTATCATTTTTATCAATGGAGCAAAAATTCTCTGTAGTTATAGCATATTCATGCTTTGTTGCTGTATTAGAGGATGTTGCAATAGAGAAGACTGTTGTAACCAGCTGAATTAAAGTTAAATATATGCATCCATACTTAATAACTTTTGATAATATTGAACTATTTACTTTATATATAATGAACAAAGCTATAAAGCATATAAGCCATATACTTACATTTATAATAACCGTTCCTCTGCTCCAGTCCTGTTCCACCCCATCTAGCTGATTCATTTTTCCATTAAGGAACATTCCCTGTATATAGCCCATGAATACCATTCCAAATAATGCAATATTAAATATTGGAATTAACCGATCTGTTAAATATCTGCTGCCTAGAATCACAAAAAAGCATAATACAACAATACTTACAACTACTAATTTAGGAAAGAACGTCCAAAAAGAAAGTGAAAAATCATCTGAATTATTTAAATACAGCTCTACGGGCGTACTAATAGAAAACAACATCAGCCATGTACATATAGGGAAAAATATTCTTTGAGCCTTTTTCCCAAACCCTAATTTACTATTAATGCCTTGTTGTCTCCAAGTAGCAATAATCAAAACAATCATAATACATATATGCAAAATAAGGCAATATGTAACAGCTCTGTTAGAAACTTCTCTTGTAATAAAATACATGAAAAAAAATGAAATATATAAACTTGCGCTATATAATTTTAAAATTTTACAGAGTAACTCATTCTTAAGGAAGAAAAGGAAAAGATTTATTCCAACAGAAAAGAGTATTAGAGGAATACTATAGTGTATAAATGTAATTATTTGAGCATTCCAAAAACTATCTAATAAATTTTCCCACTTATATCCTAAATAATACTTCGTAACAGATAATATATAGTAGTTAAATGATATCCATAAAAGTATAATATTTTCAATGTAATTGCGCATTTCTATATTTTTTTTTCGAATCACTATGCACGTAAGAAATGACTGTATCAGTGCACTAATAACTATAATCATAACAACACTCATCTCGAAATTACTCCTCTCATCCCATGCAGCTTCAGATTATTCTAATCTATCACTAATGTAGTTTCCTTTAGGAAAATATTTATCTTTGCAATATTTCTCTATTTCCAATAACATCCCATCTCAACTGTACCTGCATTTTTAGGTTTTTCCGAATCAGCCGGATAGACCCAGTACTCATTAAAGCAGGAAGGATCTCCAAATCCATACCAATTCAAAGCTACAATAACATCGTCTCCCATGCCAAGATTCCATTCTATCATTGGAAATGTGAAACTACCATCTCCCAAAAGAGCACTTATAAATTCCTTTACAAGCTGACTTGTATATAGCATGACTTGATAAGTCTGTGTTATAGCATCCCATCCACCAAAGGTCGCAAGACCAAGCTTTGATATTTTATAGATTAATGGACCAATAAATAGCCAAAAACATATTGCATATAGAACATATTTATTAAGTTTGTATTTCTCAAGTTTTTCATTCTCTACCTCAATACCTACCTTGTAAATTCAATTCTTCGAAGCATTTTCTCAGACGATCTGTATAACTTTTTAAAGTAAACTTATCATTTGCATACTGATAAATTCTATCACTATACTCTACTATCCTATCTTTCTCCATATTAGATAATTCTTCCAACTTACTATCCAACGCCTCAATGTGATAATCTTCAAAATATTCACAATACTCTGATAGTTCGTCCATACCAGTTCCTCGCATTGTCACCGGTATCTGTCCATGACGCATGCAGGTCAACAGCGAAGTTGACATTCCTTCTGAGCAAGACGGCAATAATACAAAAGGACAAATTTCTACTAATTCTAAAAACTTATCAGATTCAACATCAACAAAACCACATTCAACTACATTGTCTGGTAACTTTAATCCAAGCTTTTTACATTCTTCTGTAATTTCTCTTCCACACATATATAGAGTCCATTCCGGATGATTTCTAAAAACTTCCAATAATAAATCATTTCCTTTATGGACAAAGCCTTTTACACCAAATACAAGAAAATTTGTACTTATTCTTTTATTATTTTTATTTTCAATATATTGGGGATTCTTAAAAGCACTTGGATATACCCTTTGTACTGCCCTATTACTATAATACTTCTTTTCTCCAAGACAAATGACAGCATCTGCCAACAGTTCATCATTCTCTAAATAAAACTTACCTGTTCTTGCGAATGATATCCTCTTACCAGTTCTCTCATAAAAGTAATCTATTCTCTTCTGCTCACCAGCCTTAGAAACCGTGTATGGATTCTCTGTCATATACATAATCGTAAATGCTTTAGGATTACGTTCCTTTGCAAGTCTAAACATATCACCAAAACCAATAATATAGTCATAATAGTCTGATGGCATCTCTAAAGCTGCATCTGTATTATTGCAGCCACAAACATCAATACAAAAGTCCATATCTATCAGTATTCTGATCATCTGCATCATTTCCTGTAAATTTGTATGTGCCTTGGCATGACGCAGCGAATATGCAGCTCTATCATAATCAAGATAGCTTACTAATACCTTTTTCTGCTTTCTAAGGCAGTCTTGATTGATTCCCAAGACGATGTTTTCACTACGTCTTGGATCTATCTTTCTAAATTGAATATTACACTTTCTGCATGTATTCTTCATAAAATCACTTAATGTTCCCAAGTTTATGTGTCCTCCTGCCAACTTGCTAAACCAATTTAACACTAACTGCTCGTTTTCTTCCATGTGTATCAGAAAGTCTATAACTTACTCTCTTTCCTTCATATGATATATTCATATCTGGATTATCTATTTCATTAAAATAGATATTCTCTGGTTTGCATTGAATATGACCAAACAGGTTGCCAAACTTATCTGTGGTAACTCTTATTACAACACCATAATACATACCAGTTGCATCACTAACTTTTGTATTTCCCCGCAATTCTTGTAGCATAAATTGAGTAAATTCAGGATTATCTTTAATAGTATATCTATAGTTTGAACCCTTCTTTTCAATCCATTTATCAGTTAACTCGCTAAATTTCTTCACCGCATCAAAAACTAATTCAACAAACTTTGTCTTAGTCAATATCTGAATAAAATCCTTACAATACTTCTCAATCTCATTCTTATTATTTATATCAGGAGAAGGTCCCATTCTTAGTTCCTGAATAAGAAACATTATGTGCATCTTATAGTTTTTGTAGTTTTTTATGCTATTATTTGTTCTAAATACTTTGTCCAAATTAGACGATAAAAAAGCAGCCACATAGTAAGGATAAAATGATTGTCCCTCAACAAATAATATATCTTTAAATTCCTTAACCAGTTTTGATTCATGTCGATGTGTTATTTCAACCTTATCCATATAGAGAGCAATTGTGCTTTGAATAAGTGTTCTGAAGTTTATTTTTTGATACGGTTTTATCGCTGAATCAGAATTATATTGCTTTGATCTTCTTTCATAAAAAACCTTATCATACCCTGGTACATTCATAACACGAATAAACTCTTCCAAATCCACATGGAATTTCTTAATTGTTTCAAAAGCCTCTTCATAAACAATATTCTGCCGATTTGTTCCTTTGACAATCCCTTGGGCGACACTGTCGCCTTTTGTTTCTATTACTTTTACGATTACTTTTGCCTGAGAAATATCATATCCTTTACTAACCGCTTTATATATACAATTACATGTCTGACATCCATTAACAACTTGTGGGTTACTTATCTTCAAAGTTTTTCCACTTGGGGTAAGTTCATTACAAATAATAGTAATTCCATTATTAAACAGCACAAAATTTCTCGGATTATTTTCTAATGTTGCTACCATTTCATTATTTACATCAGTTTCACCTTGATAAGCTCGAACATTGGCATCAAACATATTTGCTCTAATCAAACCATCTTCATTTTTAAGTATTGCATTAAGTTTATCTGCTTTACAAAGTACTACATATGTTTGTCCTTCACTATCTTCCTTAGCAAAAGGGAAGCCATCTGTATACTCTAGAATTGCTTCGTAATCATTTTCATTTGATTTTGCAATTCTAAACAATTTATCTTCATCGATATAATATGTGTTTTGACAAAATGCAGTATTCTTTACTATTTTTGTTTCGCTCACATTTTCATCTATATATACCACATTCACATTAGGTAATTCTTTCCATTTATCAATTATCTTAGTCGAATATATTTGGCTGATAATCTTTGAAAAGAAAGTATCTGACTCGCTATGTTTTACAATATCATCCAATAATTTTTCTACTGATGAACATCCTTTATAAGCAAGAATATATATTTCAAACTGTCCTTTTACATCCACTTGCAAGATATCATCTATATCTGTAGTGTTTTCAATCAACTGATTATTTAAGGCAACAGCAATTCCTATCAATCTATCATCACTATTTCCTTCGCAATTACATATTTTTTCCAATAAATATTCTTCTCTATCTAATCTATCAGGTTGAATCTGTGATAAATAAGTATAACATATATACTTTTTCTTATTCAATATTTCATCGTTCTCATCTAAACAGTTATCCTCAAGAAATTTCTCATACTTATTATTCAACATTATATTAGTAAACATATATATTCCTCCATCACATCACATCGTATCATATACTATTGACTAATTATCATATCTGCCTTATATATTACTCTATCATCTGTCTTTAATGGAATAAATCTAATAGAATATTTCTTTATCTCACCTGTGCTTTCTTCTTCATCTTCAAAAACCTCATCAATTATCCATTGTATCGCTCGAACTTTTTCTTTATACTCCTGTATCTTTACCAGGCTTTTTCTTGCTGCAATTGAAGTTTTTACTGAAGCTATCTTCCCCCTGTAATGTTCTTTCTCTTTTACTAATTCATCCTTGTCCAAACATCTGGTTATAGCACCAAGCGAACTTGATACAATATAATCGTCTTGGAGATCACGTATATATGTAGAATATATATTTGCTATACCGCTATGCCACTGCCCAGCCAGTTTATAGGCCGTAGCTGCATTTCTAACCGTATCCTTTATATCATAAATAAACCACTTTGCCTTTTTAGTAGCAGGATTCTCTACAATTGCTGTTATATCAGGTTTCTTTACTCCATCTTTACTCATTCCATCTGGCAAATACTCTTCACTAAAATATCCAACCTCCCCTTCGTTAAACTGATAATGCAGCATTACATAATCTTTCGTGTTGTTTTTAGGTTGTTCTTCATAAACTAATATATCTACATTCCTGGTTATTTTATATATCTTAGATTTTTCATATTTCTTTGGTTCTGTGTCATATCTTTCGTTTGGTTTTAACTCTCTTGTCTTCATACTACTCCGTTATACAGCTAGCTTCCTCATATAAATTATCAATGTTTTCATTAAATCTTTCAAACGAATAACCAATCTTTGGATAAGTTATAAAATCCAAAGCATTCACTCTTACTTTTCCATTTTCCGCCTTTTTAAATTCATATACTATAATTTTCTTATCGTTATCAAGCATATCTTTTACTTCCAAGTTTAACTTCTCTAACTTATCATTTTTCTTTTCAATATTTTTCATCTTAGATAACAACATCAAATTATTTATTTTACTTGCCATGGTATCACTATGTGTTGATGCGATTACCTTCTTTCCATTATTACACATTCTAATCAGTGCACGAGCCACATCACCTTGTTTTATCGGATTAACACTATTTTCAACCTCATCATAATATATCATTCCTATGGCTTCACTTGATTTATATACATTAGTTATCGAAGACAATTCATGTATCATAGAAGATGCATAATTAATTGGCATCACATTTGCTCCATCTTTATATACAAATTCATTGTTTTCGAAAGCAACAGTACCACCCAAAATATTCTGTTCAACAAACTGAACAATCTCGTTTTCTTCATCTAACAAAATACTTTTTGAAGAATAAGTCTGCAAGAACTGTAAAAACTCATAAATAGCCAGTGGGAATTCTGTACTCGCTTTAGGCAACGCAAAATAATATCTATAAAGCATCTGTAAGCCTGCTCGTGATGCTGGAACAAAAAGTTGTCTTTCATGTAAATCTATGCTTAATATATCCTTTAGTATATTCTGTACTAAATAGTCATCTATACCTGCATTAGGTATACTTTCATCTTGCATCAATAATTCTCTATGTTCATCAGGATATTTTTTTTCCAAAGATATTGTATCAGAAATAGAATAAATGTATGAGTAATCCTTTGTATCTTCAAACCTTATCATAATACTCTCTAACGGAATAATCTTTGAAAAGCAATTAATAACAAACTCAACTTTATTAACTTTAAAGTAATTATTTATTTCTTTCTCCAAATCAGAAAACCATATATCACCAAATCCATAATAAGTAATATCATCTATCATGGTTCTTTTCACTGATGTTACATTGCTTTTCCAACTACATAACAAATTAACTACTCCATAGATTAATTCCATTGTCAGTGTCTTTCCACTATTATTATCACCAACAAAGAGAACAAAATCATCTAGATATATCTCTTCAAACTCAATTTTTGCAAAATTCCTAACTTCCAGCTTAACTCTCATATCTTATCTCCCAAATGTCAAACTAAACTATCTTCAATTTCTCTAATTCCTTTTTTCTCAAGGAATCCTATCGTTGTGCCTCTCTAGCTTCTGACAATATCTTCTGATATAAATCACTTTTTCTAGCAAGTTCAAATAATCCCGCGCTTGTACAATTTAGCATCTCTAAATCATTCATCTGCCCCTCATCTGTTTCATTATGTCTTTTATCTACGCTCTTCTTATGCATCCAAAAGTTGCCATCTTCAAGACGCAATATATCAACCAAATGTATAGCAGATTTGCTTTCATAATTGCCAATTAGTTGTGATGCAAAATCTGGCTTATCTATTACCAATATGAACGATAATTCATGCCTTAATCCAACTAAACTCATAGTAGAACCTAAAAACTCAAACCTTGCATGTTGTGGTTCTCTCTGAATCATCTTTAATATCTCTTGGATATGTGCGTTAAAACATAAACGATCCGGTGATTTTGTATTAGACGAAAACTTTTTATCATCCTCATCCATTCCGAAACATTCTTCTAATAATTCTCTAAATAGTGATTTAGGAATTGAATAATTATCCCATTGCGAATCAAAATCTTTTCCATCGCCAATTGCTTCAAAACCGCCCGATGGAATAAACTGCAAATATCCTGCTTTCGCTGCCACATCTGTTGATCTTCGAATACGTAGTGCATCAAAAGATCCATTGACATTTTTAACAAACACCATTATCTGTACACCAAGTAGCGAACTTCTATACTTACCACTTAATAAAATTCTCGACTCAGCACTATCATGAATCTTAAATTCAGTATGTAGCTTATTTCTTATCTCTAATTTTTCTAATATATCATTACAATTTCTAATGTGCTTTTTCTTATACAATTCAAATAGCTCATACTCCAATATATGACTTTGAACAATATTATCACGATAACATCCTGAATATGCACTTACACTTGCAGCCCCATCTTCTTTACTGACAATAATTTCATCTAACATATATCCTAGTCTATCAGGATATCGAATACTATATTTAATCATCCTATAGTATCTCTTAACCATTTTTTGAGCTTTATTACTTAAATCATCATATGTATAAACTGGTTTCGAAATGTCTTCTCTAATCGTTAATTTGTCTTTATTACAAACACCATTGAATGGATAACTTTGTTCTTTTACTTTTATTGTTACGGCTTCATATTCTTGCTTTTTGCCACTAATATCCAAACTGGTAAGATTAATATCAATACCTTCTTCATTTAACTCTTGAATTAAATGCATATATATTGCTTTCATTACTTGTAATTGCCATTTAATATATTTTGATGAACTTAATTCTCTATCATATTTCTCTCTCTTTTTACTATAGTACCATTTTAAAATGAAATTTTTCTTCTTCCATATCCAAATGAACATTTCCTTAAAAGAACTTCCATAGCGTATCTATATTATATGGAGTTGAAAAGTAGTAGAATGCAATTCCCATTAACACATATAATCTATTCTCTCCGATTTTCTCAAATCGGTAAATTGCAAAAATAGATATTAGCAACTTCATTAATAAATACACAACCCGAAAATATAGTACTACCCCTTCCATTGATCCAACAATACGATAATACACCCCAACTAATGGCATCAGTAAAAAGCCATTTAACTGCGTTGGTGCCCAATCATCAACAAGCATTGCATCTCCATTAAAAAAACGCAATGCTGTAGCTATATAAGACATCTCATCTGAAAATGTAATCTCTGTAGTCAAAAGACACTTAACTCCAAAAATAATTGTTATAAAAAATATGACTATCCCCAAATATATTCTTTTGTTTTTACCCATTATCTTCTCTCCTATTTAATAACTTAATAGCATTCCTTTCAATTATGTTCTCTGATAAAACAGATACTATATAAGCTGCCAAAACCAATAAAATGTATCCTATAATATCTATTATTTTTTCATTTCGAAATTCTCCCAAAAACATATTTATATATTTTAATATAATTATATGGGATAAATAAATTCCATAACTATGCTTTCCAATTGCAGCAAAAAAACCGTTACAAATTAATTTTAACGGCTTGATCATCTGACTAACAAAAACAATCATTAATAAAAAGCCAAAAGAAAAAATATTATTAAACAGTATAAAATAGTCTTTTTTTAGAAATAATGATATCATGCAGAAACACGAAAAGATTAAACCTACTATTGCTATTACATCTTTGCCCCTTATATTCTTCTCTTTATATGCAAAAAAGGCAAAGATTCCCAACAGTATAATTGGAAATTCTGAAGGAAAACTCAATATTTTAACATAATCTTCCCATATTCCTTCTACTTGCAATATAGGTAATTTTAATGCAAAGTGCATCAGAATATATCCAATTGGCGTTACAATCAACAATGCTAAGATACTTTTCTCCAATGAATTAATGATTTTATAAAGAAATGGTGCAAAAAGATAAAATATTGCTAAATCTGCCATAAACCAATTTGCATTAATACTATTAATATAATATGGATGAAAACCATGAAGGAAACTCAAATTACACAATATATTTAAAATTGATACTTTAGGCAATGTTCCCAGATAATATCTTTCTCCAAGCCCAAATACCATCAAATGAATAATCGTATAAAACCAATAGAGAGGAATTAGCCTTATAAACTTCGCCTTCCACCATTTTAAAATACTTGTCTTATTCAACTGTATTTTACTTAATGAAGTAAATATAAGATAGGCGTTAATTATAAAAAGCAGTTGCACACCCCTTGCTCCATTAAAAACAATTCCTGAAATTAAATCATTAGAAGCTTTAATACTATAATGAACTAAGACCACTCCTAATATTCCGATTCCTTTCAATGAATCTATTGTTTTTCTCATACTCTGCTCCTTTGTATAATATTATTTTTTTATTTTCTTATACATTCTTTGAACAAATAAACTATTTAAAAGTCTCTCTCTTTCCAAATACCATATTCCTTTTACATTTCTATTACTTATATATTTTCTTATCTGCTGTTTCCTTTCTGCCTTCTTTCTTTTCTTAACAGCTTTTATTGAAAGTTCTCTTGTATGATGGTAATAATAAAACTCTGGAACCGGCAACTCTTCCATAATTCCTGCATGGTATTTCGTTAATAATATGGATAAAATACTTTGATCAAATCTATGTTCTTGAAAGCCCTCATAATTCTCTTTGCCGCAAATATTAGGTGCATCTGTAATAACATTATAATTTTGTGCAAATGCAAGCCATTCTTTCATGAACTTCATCGTATTCTGAGTCTTTTTTATAATTAAAAATCCTGCATAACATTGCTGCTGGTTTACATACTCAGTGGTATCACATTTCATCAAAATAAAAGCATCTCGTTTTGTCCAATGCTTTTCTAAATACCGATACTTTCTGCTGCCAACTATCTCTATACCCTTTTTCTCCAAATAATTAATAATTTCTAAAGGTTTGCTTCTATAATAGTTTCCTGCCGCATCCAAATAAATCATATAATCATTGATTTCCATTTGTTCTAATGCTTTATTTAAAAAATACGGCTTCCAAAGATAGCAACCTTTTCTTCTTTCTCCTCCAGCCAGAAAAATCTGTTTATTATTTTCTTGAAACTGTTTATCTATATCCTTGAGGTTATAAATAATCGCTCTGTCCACTTTTCCATATTTCTTAGCTGTTTCCATTTGGAATTGTGCAGACGGCATATAATTATCATCTGCACAAGTTACTGCATATATCATTATATTTCTCCCTTAATCCATGCTTTCAAAGAAGTTGATTGATATGAAATAATACTATCCAATTTAGCAGAATCAAAAACAGTTCCACCTGATTCCATTTTCTTTGCAATTTCAGGCCACGGAACATAATTCACTTTAACATGATACTTTTCCGCAACACATTCAGCCAACTCTCCCAACGTATATTCTTCTCCTCCAATATTATAAATATCATTCTGACAAGACTGGCTTGTTGCACCTTTTATCATTGCCTGACATAAGTCTTCTATATAAGTCAATGTTCTTCGTATATTTCCATCTCCATATATACTTATATTTTTTCCTTGCTTTGCATTGTTCAGCATAAATTCCATTGTTCCATATGAAATTGCATCTGCAATTAAAGATCCATATGGTATACATATTCGAAAGATTAAAAATTGAAGATTAAACATTTCATGATATAATTGTATATACCTCTCACATGCATGTTTATTAATTGCATATATTGATTTATATGCTTTTGTATCCTCTTCCTTTAATATTCCCGCATTTCCTTCATATATTAATCTTGTTGAAGGAAATACAAGCTTAGCCGTTGATTTCTGTTCAACATATTCTGACATTACGTTTAATAGCGCTTTCTCATTTACATCTATAAATGTTTCATACTCTTGAAACGCATTTGCTGATCCAGTCTTACCGACAAAGAAATAAATAATGTCACAATCAAAATCAATTCTCTTTACAGACTCCCTGTTTAATACATCAATACAAGTATAATTTTTCTCTCCATCAATATGCTGCTTGCTTCTTCCGTAAAGTTCTAATTGACAATCTATATTTTGCTTATTTATCACATAAATTAAATTTCTTGCCAAATAACTGTTTGCACCAATTATAACTATTTTTTTCAATTCATTTCCTCTCTCACTTCATGTCATTTATGACATTGTCATTGCTTGTTCAACAAGCCTTGCTTGTTTCAGTATCGCTTCATAGGAAGTGTATCGCTCCTGATTATTATCAATACATTGACAAAACATTTCAATAGATTTTTTAAAGGTATCATCTTCCCCCAACTCGACAATTTCTTCTTGACCATTACAGCATATAATGGCCAATGTCTGCATTCCTGGAGGCGCTGTAAAAATTCTTTCTGTTCGAATGCTTCCTAAGCTTCCCCATACTTCCATTTGACACTTATATGCATTATCCATACCAAAGGCTACTTGAGCAGTAATCTTCTCATCATTGATAAGCGTCGCTGAACCACAGATGTCCACATCATATTCTGATTCTTGATTTAATGTCGCACAAATAACTTCGGCCGACTCTCCCAATAACATTCCCGCAAGTTTTAGAGTATATCCTCCGGCATCTAGCAGCGAACCGCCACCCATATTTTTGATATATCGGAAATCACCCGTTGCTCTCTTTGGGAATCCGAATTTTAGAGAATATAATCTCACTTTTCCAATCTTTCCACTATTTATAATATCCTTTAATGAACTAATTTGTTTATGGTATGCAAACATATAATTCTCAAATAAAACAAGTTCTTTTTCTCTTGCCAACTCTACTATCTCTTCTGTTCTTTCCAACGAAATAGAAGACGGTTTTTCCACCAACACATGCTTCCCATGTGCAAGAGCCAGCTTTGTATATATATCATGTAATGCCGGAGGCAAAGGAATATACACAGCATCTATTTCATCAGAACAGATTAATTCCTCATAACTATAAAATAATCCACCTCCGTACTCTTGTATGAATTCTTTTCCTTTTTGTATTTCTCTTTGTATTATCGCATTTTCTTGTTCTGACAATTCCTCTGTCTTACCAAATCTTTCAAAACTATTATAGATAGCAACACCTATATATTGAATACCCTCTACCGTTTTCAATGCTGGCATAAATCTTCGAAATGCTATTTCTGCCGGAGCTACAATTCCAATACGTATCATAATTTCTGTTCCCCCCTTAAATACTTAATAACGAAAGCATATTTCTAAGTTGAATATTTAATAATTGATTCATTTGCATCATATAAATCAATGTACTATAATCAAGCCAAAAATATCCCTTAGGTAACTCTGGAATCTCCTTTTCATCAATATTAATAATTACATTTCTATTTTCTTCATGATAGAATCTTCCACCCTCTTCAGACAAAAGTACATCCACCTGCGTCTCATTTCTATTCAGATGATGAAAGAATACCTTTTCTACTATATCCACTTCATCACGTATATCACTAACCTCTATTTGTATGCTTGGTGCAAGTTCTATCATGTCTAGCGTTCCTATTTCCTGTCTAGTAGAAACAAGGAACTTTTTAACTCCATTCTTTTCACATGTAAGTAAACCAAATAAAGCTTTCCCTGTTGCCTTGAAAAGCGGTTGCACCCAACTATGAACTTCTCTGCCCTCTATCGTGATATCATAATATTTCACCATAAAATCTGCTTTTTTACAGCACTCTATGCCATATTCATTAATTCTCCAGTCAATTAATTCATTTAAAGGAATTTCTGTAACTTTTGTATCCTGAAACATTCTATAATCATTTATATAATATCTGACATCTGTTAATGATTCCATTAAATCAGTGCAAAACATTGAATGAAACAGTGGCTTATCATAAAAATATTCCTCTAATGCTGCAATATCATTCTCATTTTTGCTAAAAAATGGCAAACCCGATATAACCGTTCTTGTATCCATATTGACAAGATTGTCAATTTTCATTAATTGTTTTATCTGTCCTAAAGTCATCCAACAATAGTTTGAATCAACTTGTATTTCTTCTGATATTTCGATTATGATATTACGATTTCTTTTCTTGTAAAATCTAGCTGACTGCTCGGATTGTATCTGATCATAAATAATATGATACTTTGATGCATTTTCGAAACACTCAAAATATCGTGGCAGATTACCTCCATGAACCCTTGTAAAATTGCTCTTTGTAGCTTGAATTGTTGGTGATATCTGTATACAATTGATATTTCCGGGTTCTATTTTGGCCTGCATAAGAAAGTGAAGAATGCCCTCTATCTCTTTACAGACAATACCTAGATACCCAATTTCCGGTTGGATAATCATTGGCTGCTCTTTAATAAAAATATCATTTTGAAATAATCGCATTCCTTTTACGGAAAAGAAACCTCGCTTACGATTTAATACTTCTCCATTATAATCATCATAAAACCAAAATGTACTTTCATGAATGCTACACTCTTTTACATCAACAAATGTTGAAGCATTCAATGTTTTTATCCAATCCAGTATTTCTGGCAATGATTTAACCTTTCCCTCTGTATTCTCCCATGATTTTACAAGTTTTAAAACAGTATTATTCATTCTCTTTTCCTTATTCTATCTAATGAAATACTTCTTCCTTTTCCTTTAACTCAATTTTCCCATTTCTAACTTCATATATCTTATCACACTTCTTAATTGTACTTAATCGATGCGCAATAACTATCAACGTTCTTGTTCCATGAAGTCCATCAATCGCTGCCATTACTTCTTTTTCTGTTTCATTGTCCAACGCAGAGGTTGCTTCATCCAATATTAATACTTCCGGATTTCGATATAGCGCTCTTGCGATACCAATTCTTTGTCTCTGTCCGCCTGACAGCTTAACGCCTCTGTCACCAATAACTGTATCTAAGCCTTCCGGTAAATTATTTATCATTTCTTCCAATTGTGCTTCCTTAATAGCTTTCTTCATTGCTGCTTCATCAATTTTCTCTGACGATATGCCGAATGCTATATTAGCTCTTATTGTATCGTCCATTAGATAAATCGTCTGTGGAATATAACCGATGCATTTATGCCAAGAGCTTAAATGTTCCTTAACGTCTGCTCCATCTACCGTTATTTTTCCCTGCTGCGGCTCTAATAATCCAAGTAACAAATCTGCAACCGTTGTCTTCCCTGCTCCTGATGCGCCGATAAATGCCACTGCTGTATTTTTAGAAATCGTAAGATTTGCATCTTTTAAAATCCATTTATCTGTTTCCGGATATCGGAATGATACATTATCAACCTTCATATTATCTTTCAATTCAACAGAAGCTGCACTGCTGTCTTCCTTTTCCTGCGCCTTCATCAGCTCCTCTATCTCAAGTAAATCCTTATGCACAGCATCTATCGAAGGTTTGTTGAACATAATTCCTCCTATATAGCCTGTAATTCTATTGAAAGAAGGCATCATTCGGAATGCTGCTACTGCAAAAACCGACAGTGTCGGAATAAAAGCTGCAATGCTCGCACTGTCAAATTGTATTTTTATAATTACTGTAAGCAATAATCCGCAAATACATACCGTTTCCATAATCGGTCTCGGCAAAAATGTAAGAATCGACTGCTGACGCTGAATTACTGCACATTTTCTGTAATTCTTGTCATAATTATCAATAAAAAACTGCTCGCCGTTAATTACCTTAATTTCTTTAATTCCTGAAAGTGCCTGCAAAATCCACTTAGAAACCTGCACATTGATAGCTCTGTTCTCTTCCCCCTTCTTTACAAGCACTTTTTTAAATAAACTTGTAAAAAAGCCAAGAAATACAACCATCATAATTGCAACAATTATCGTTGTCATCCAATCCTCCAGCATCAGAAAAACAACCAATACGCCGCATACACTAATCTCCGCCAAGAATTGCAATACATAAAGGACAACCGTAAAAAAACCATTTACATCTGCAGTTACATTTCTCTGCAGCTCCGCTACATTTTTAGATACATGAAATAAATATTTCTGATGCATATAGCAGTCTAATAGCTGAACTGCCAATTTCCTTTGATTCTCAAAAATAAAACGATACTGCTCACTATACATGAATGTTATATATATATTCTTTATAATATATACTGCAATTAATACACCTGCTAAAAATACAAGCATCTGACTGGCATCTGTAAATCCTAACATGTTATTTACCTTAGCAAGATACTGATTTTCATTAATTACTGTCGGATCAAGTGCAACATTAATTACCGGCAGTATCATTGATACTCCAAGTAACTCTACAAATGCTCCTACAAATATAACAATTAAAAGCATTATAAGGTGTATCTTCTGTTTCCGGTTCAAAACATAGCTAATCTTCTTTAACATCTTACTCTTTTCTCCCACCTTAATCCGGCTTATAAAACTGTGTTATCTCAGCCTCTGTTCTAGGTCTCTGCTTCTTATAAGCATCGTAATCCTTTAAATAATGTCCGATATCCCACGCCGTATATCCTGCTTTATGCAAATCATACACGAGTACCTTTGCCGTCGGTCCAAGAATTGCTAATACTAATCTATCCTTGTCAATCTTCTTCGCTTGTTCTAATAGTTTATCATATTCTGAATATGCATTCATACTCGGACCATACAGGTACTCTACAGAATTGCATACGTCCAGTGCTCTGAACTGCAGTTTATCCAATACACCTTCACCACAAATAACCGTAACGTCTTTTCCCTGCAGTAATTTCTGCATTCTCTCATAATAATTCTCAAAATCATATTCTGCATATGTCTGATATACCTGCGTGAGACATGTATCAATATAAGTATTATCCTTGCTGCCATTCGCAATCAGGAACCTTCTCTGCTTTCCTAACGAATATGCAAAATTCTGCACAAATGTGTTCAGGTTAGAAATTGGATTCATATAATAATACGGAATTCCTATCCTCAACCCTTTTTCCTGTACGGAAAGCAATTCATATAATCTTTTTGCAAGGCTATTATCCTTCTCCTGAAAGGGAATTCCCTGTCCGTTGATAATGGCGAGCTCTCCATCTCCAAAGCGCAGGAAGCTAAACTGCTCCTTCTCCAAAGCTTCCAACGCCTCCTGTGTATTAAGAATGTGTAATTTATTCTCATAACCACCGTTTAAGTATTTTCTCTTTTCACAAAAGCGCAACACTCTTTTCAGAAATGACAAAATCTTATTCTGCAGAGTTTTTGCTTTTTTCTTCCAAAGTCTCTTCTGTGAATATCCTTTTGCCTGCTTCTTCAAGATAAAATATTCTGCACCAACATGAATGATATCATTGTTCATTTGTGATATTTTATCAATATCAAGATAATTGTCCTCATCATTATACAGCTTGTCCAAGGAATAAATATCCGTCAGCATACTGTCGTCAAAGCCATTCTGGTGTGTGTCCTGCACACGGTTCACGGTAATCACAACTGCGCAGCCTGTCTGTCTGTTAGATGCCATATATTTTCTTGCAATCTTCTTACTTCTGTTATCCTCTGTAATCATTGCTTCATAATAATTAGGATTCTTAATCGGAAGCTCTTCCTGATTTGTCAGTTGCTGTACATCTTCTTTACGATATACCGTACAATCAAGCTCCCAGGGATAATTGTAATGAGTTTCCTTACAGCCTTCCCATTTCCATTCCAAGACATCACTATCTTTTGAAAGATTCTCAGGAACAGGCTTTATATTTTCACCAAGACGCATGCTGAAACCAAAAACTTGTTTATTTTCCTTTAAATAATCACATGCCTTTTTTAAACTAAAATTCCTTGTAAACACAACATCATCACAGCCAAACATAATATAATCGTCTGCCTGTGATATTGTCTGTTTCAGATTCGTTTCAAATTTACTCTCTTTTATCCATGAAATCTCCGGAAATTTCTTCATTACTTTATCATAACGGATTCCTTCTGTCTCACAATAGAGTACGGTAATCATACTCTGCTGTGCATCAGAGAATCTTAGCAAGCTTTCCAGATACGCATGAAGCTGCATAGGGCGCCCTTTTGAAAATACTATTATTGATATCATCTACTTATCCTTTCGCTAACAGTCATGGTTTTTATTTATTGACAATTCCATACCATATGTGATCATGGTACTCTCCATTTATCTTTACAGCGTCTACTTCAAGTCCCTCGCGTTTAAATCCACACTTTTCATAGAATTTCTGTGCTCTGATATTCTCGGCCAACACACTTAGGTATACCTTGTGCAGCCCTAATTCATGAAAAGCGTATTGTAGCAATTCCTCTGTTGCTTTTTTCGCAGCGCCTGTTCCCTGTGCGCACTTTCTTGCAACCACTGCATATTCTGCCTTGTCATTTACATGTGAAATACGCTTTAAGCTAATAGTTCCCAGATATTCATCCTGCTCATTTACATACGCGAAATGTTGGTCTTCACCGCTAAAACTGTTTCTTATAAAGTTGAGTGCAGTTTCATTTGTTGCTTGTAAAAAAGGCTTTTGAAATCCTTTATTAATTTCTTCATCATGCATCCATTCTAACATAAAAGGGGCATCTTTTTCTTCTAATTTACGCAACATTGTTATACCTCATCTTTTATTTCTGTTTCTTCATAACTTCCAAATAACTGTCATAATCTCTGATATACTCACTTGCATCATAATGCTCACTTGCAAGTACTAACAACACAGAATCCTCTGAAAAATCATACATATCCTTCCAAACAAGTTTAGGAAGATAAATTCCCATATGTGGTCTGTTAAGTTCAAATACCTTCTCGCTCGTACCATCATCCACTCGGACCTTAGAAGTACCGGCTACATTAATCAACATAAATTCTGTACGATAATTAGCATGCTTGCCTCTGACTACATTTTTATCAGAGCCATAGATGTAAAATACTCTCTTTATGTCAAATGGAATATCCTGATTTCCCTCTACAATAACAAGATGTCCACGTTCATCACCTTTTTGTGTAAATTCTATTAATTTACATTCTTCTATCATTTTATATTTTCCACCTTCCTATATTGTAACCGCATAATATTAAATTCTTATATAATTTCCTATTGTTTTTTTTAAAAAATCAAACATAATATTAATTCCTATAGGAATGCCAATCATCATGCAAATGAATATTGTACGTCTAATCCATATATTATCTATATTAATATACGGTACCAAAAGCCTATCTAATATTAACCTATGATATAAAAAGATATACAATGAATGTTTCCCTATACCAGAAAAAAAATCATATATAATTACAACAAGAGGATTACTGCATCTTTGAATTAATGTAAAAAAAAGGTAGAGGAAGCCAACGATACAAACGCTATAAATAATTAATGTAATTCCAGGAGGATTGATCCCATCTCCAAATGGATTATGTAGCCAATTATCTAATAAAAATTCATATCTTTTTATCCAAAGTAGGCATAAGAAAATCATAATAAAACTAAATACGCAATAAATGAATTTCACTTCTATCTTGTCAAATATCTTAAAAAACACAGCCATTTGCCCCATAAAAAACAGGATCAAATAACTTCCTCCCATTATGTATTTTCCGCCACCCCATACATCTACTACAAATGTGTATTTCACATTCAACACAGAAATGATTACAATCAATTCAAATACTACTAATTGTTTTATTATAGTTTTACCTTTACTATTCAACTTTATTTGTAAAATTCTATATAAATAGGGACTAACAAATATTAGCTGAATAAAAAAGACAACAAAGTAGAAGGGAGGCGTTATATTAAATCCTAATATAAAATTTATGTACTCTTTTAAGTTCCAACATTTATAAATGGCAATTTGATAAATAGCAGTCGCTACCGCATATGGCATAACCATTTTATTTATCCTTCTAAAAGTCTGTTCTTTTATTGAAGTATTATGATGATTCTCGCATGAATAGTAATTCGTAACACCTGCCATAAATACAAAAACCGAAACAGAAAAATATGTGCTTAACCATACCCATCTATTCGTATATAATGTTCCAAATGAATGATCTATAACCACAGCAATAATAGCAACCGCCTTAACTGCATCTATCCATTTCGAGCGTTTCTTTTCTGATATGACATCCTCTCCATTGCTCTTAAAATACATCTTTATAAATCTCCTCGTAAGATTAGTAGTTTGTCGTACCAATTTTTACACAAATGTGCACAATTTAGCAGATTTTTCAATTTAACCCCCATAGTGCAACAAAAGGAATCATAAGATACGATTCCAATGCGCTCATTCCACTTCCCCATACAGCCAGATATACCGGATTATGATATCCCCAAGAATCTACACCATAGTTTGCTAAAGAGTATGCCTCATAACTGGCAAAAGCTTCATCCGCATGTATTCCTCCGGGAACTTCTCCTAATAATATTACTCTGCTAAATATTGCTACAATAAAAATAATACATAATTTCCAATCAATTCTTGCTCTCATCTTCTCAAAACTTTTCCTACAAACCTATCATATGCCTTTTCAAATTCATTAAAATATACTATTTTATTTATTATATTTTGCACTCTTTATACTCCAACTATTGAGATCAGCGGCATTACCGTCAATCACATATTGAACATTGAAATAATCATAGATATCCACATACATTCTCTCGCGCTGCTCATCTTCACCAATCTCATCAAAGGTCTTTCCATATTGCTTCCAATCTATTCCAAATGCTTTCATAATGGTTGGAATCAGTTCAGCCTGTGAGACAGGTGCATTGCTTATCTTCATTGTATCATTTGCTTGATTAGGCTCTTTTACGAAGAAGATTGGGCGTGATGTTCTATCGGGTTGTCCACTTGTTTTATCCGAATCTAATATATAGCCTTGTCCATGATCAGCAGTAATAATAATAGTTGCATCATCATAGAGTCCAAGTTCCTTTAACTGTCTCATATATTCATATACGATTTTCATGCTTCCACGTCCCTGTGAGTTTCGAGTTGCCCGTCTGCCAGTAGGTTCATAGCGCATATCATCTGATAAATAAAATGGAGCGTGTGGTCCTCTCATATGGTAAAACCGAAAAGCACTAGAGTAATCTTCATTTACAGAGATTCCCTGCTCAACAACTCTATTATAAAATAGCATATCATTGTCAATACTCCAAATCTCATCCGAAGATGCCATATTATACATATCACCTGAATAATAAATATATTCCGGTTTAATTACAAAAGGCATAATTTTATACATAGAGGCATTTATCATCATGTCGAGTGTTTTGCCAACACTATATTCTCTTGTAACCTGTTCGCTGTAATTTTCTGTCAGTAGTTTAACTGAATCAGATAGGTAAGAAACACCCGTATATATACCAATATTACATTTATTATCTGCTAATGTTTCTATGACATTACTGTTTTCATATGCATAGTTAAAATAATTACCCTCTGTTTCTTCCGTCCATACACTTCCCGTCAACATATATGGTATCGCCATTGATGTATGTGCGAACTGGGAAGTTCCGTTTCTATAGTATGTAAAATCTGCTAAAGGTTCAACAAAATCCGGATCATCTTCGACAATTTCCTCAAACCAGCTACTATCAAAGTTATCCAATACAAATACAAGCACGTTTTCCTTAGCTGCAATTTCTAAATCCCCTTGCGTTGTCATAGCTGCCTCATACTTCTGCTTTCCATAGTCAGTCGTAATCATCAGATATCCTAACGTAACCGTTTGAATTAATGCAATATATATACAAAGTCCCTGTAATATCTTTTTTATTAAATCCTTTTTATAGCCTGCAATTACTGCTACACCTATTGCAATAATCCAAAGTACAATATTGGTTAATCTAGTCATCTGCGGCCATACCTGGTCATTACCATCCAACGGCTGTAAATCCCCATTCAAAAACATACTTTGCAAATATCCCATGCATATAACAGCCGCCAAATAAAGATTCATAGCTTTTATCACTGTCTTAGGTAAAAACAGAATTTCTACCGCAAAAAATAGTATTCCAATCAGAATACTGCCAAAAAACATTATAAGGAAAAACTGTCCATACGAACCAGGGAACTCATTATAATTATTCAAATATAGTTCATTTGGCAAATAAATACCTACTGTAACAATCCATGCCACAATTGCAGGCATAGCACTCGTCAAAACACCTCTAGCCTCTTTTTTTTCTATATATCTTGCATTATTTTTTGATAAAACAGCAAGTAGCATAGCTATGCATGCTGATAGAATGAATACAACACAATAATCTCTGTTACTGCATTGCCCTTTTGCGATCATAAGCAAAATGATACCAACGAAAAAAACAGCATCAAAACAGTCTATTAACTTCCAAGCCCATTTTCTGATAACACAATGCATAAACAAAGGCATAATTACAGCCAAAGCCAATAGTGGTACTGCATAATGAATATATGTCATGATTTCGATATCCCAGAAACTTTCTAACAGAGTACTCTCTACTTCCCCTAAATACCACTTTGCTCCTGATATTAGAAAATAACTGAAACATGAAAAAAACGCGACAACCTTTATCGCTTTTCTCTGCTTATCCAATTTGAACTCAGCTCTTGACAAGCAAATCCATAGTATTCCTGATATTGCTCCCCAAAATATTATATAAAGTATAATTACCAGATTCTGCATACTTCATGCCTATCCTTTTCGTTTTTCTTATACAACTCATAATATTTCCATACTTATTTGCTGCCCACATGTTATAATACAATTATCATTTCACTACAACTGTGAGGTTCTATGAAAAAATACATTATCGAAAATAAGTACATAATACTAATACTATTCATTATATGCATTACATTCTATTTGTCAAAATATTGGTTTCAATTTGCCCTGATTCAGGGTGATTCCATGCTTCCCACTTACCTACCTCTAACATCCCATCTGTAGTCATTAAATCCTACTTTCTTCTCTATAAAATATTCACAACTTGTCAGTAGAAACCTTTTTACCATTAAAAGACAAAACTAAGAACATAGAGAAAAGCAGGTATGTATGCAATTCCTGCATTGCATAAGACTCTAAGTAATGCATATGGTCTTATGCATACATCTCTAGCCTGCTCATTTCTTCCTGGTCTGCATAACCACAAAAAAGCAGCAATACATACAACAAATCCTCCAAAAAACACACCAGAAAAAGAATTAAGTCTCGTATATGCACAGAATCTATCCATTTCGAAATATGTGTTAGGTATTCCTAATATATGTGATAATAGCATACCCTCTCCATTAGAAGGATCAAAGCACCAATAATTTGCTCCAAACTGGTTTAGTACCACGCATGCTATACCAACAGTTTCAAATAGAATTAGTTGATTGTATTTTTTTACATTATACATCATCAAGATTGCCAAATATGGTGCCAGTTGAATATACCAATATGGATTACTATCAAAACTAATTAAAAGGATAAACATGGACAAAAGAGAAAGCCAAATTGAAAATTCTTCTAATTCCTTTTGATTATTCACTTTCTTAAGGTAACAATATACACACATGCCTCCAAATAGTAAAATGATTATTGGAACTGTATCATTATAAAGAGGTACCTTCACTCCAAGTAACGTTTCCAATGATTTCTCGCTAAATTCATTTTTTACAGTAATTGCCATAGTATCTGAAGGGAAAAGAAGTCCTATAACTTTTGAAAATCCGACTACAAATAATGTTTGAATGACAATCTTAACAATATTCTTCTCAATTAACAATAATAGCAGAATAAAGATAAAAACAGGAAATTGTTTAAATGATGACGCAATCATAAAAAAGAGAACGAATTTCCATCTTGACTTTTTCTGGTAGAAATATATTCCAAGCAAAGTAAACGTTATCCCAATAATGTCAACTTGTCCAATATAACCGGTGTCAACAAAAACCAACAAAGAAGAAACAAATAAAAAAACTGCCCATTTTGCATATTCTTTTCTAATTTGCATATTAACACAAATCTTATATATGCAATACGCTACTGCTATAACTGCAATAATAAAAACAGACTTTCCATAAACAATTGTCCACATATTTGAGGTTTCTTCAATGTTCAAAGTCTCACATACCATGTAAAGTGGCAATCCCCATATTCCTAAAATAATAAACATTGGAAAGTCATAATATGCAGCAAATGCTCCGCCAATCGCATTAGCTTTATAATACTGCTCCATTTTATAGGAGAAATCATAGAAATTTTCAATTCCGCCTTCATAAAAAATTGAGCGCCAAAAATTTACTTCATAGTGAACAAATGCCAATGAATCTCCATCAGCATTTGACATCAGCAATCCTACAAAGAATAATAGAACTATAAGATATTCCCACCATTTTGGAGAATCCAAATTATATATTTTGGCAAATATATAATTCCTACACTTTAAATAAATTGTATTTTCAGATAAGGCCAAAAGAACCATTAATACAACAAATATACATATTATCATCAGCACTGCTTGAACACCTCTGCTCAAATTCTTATAACCTGCATAAGAAATAACCAGTTGTGTTGCAATTTGTGACGAACTTGTATCCTGCAATGCTAGCTCTAACTTATAGTTTCTGTCTTTATTCAATTTATTTTCAAATACTATGTGAGCCACTTCGCCTTGCATATATATAGATATGGAATCTGTAGCAGTCTTTAAATAATATCCTTTGTCACTTGTCAAGTTATAATAAATCACTGCTTCATTTTCCGATTCCGGAATTTGTAAAGTTAGCTCCTTCAACAATTCATCTTGCGTAGGATTAATTTCTATGGATACCGTTTCATTACTCAATGTTATATTTTCTATTTGTTCTTGCATATTAGCCATATCATATATTTTACAATTAGAAATTATAATACAACATAAAATTAAAAATATAATGCTTATAACCATGCAGTATTTCAATTTTTTATTTTTCATTATTTGCAGTATCCTCTTCTATAATATACGGAGGTCTATTTCTGGATGCATCAAATGTTCTCCACAAATATTCTCCAAGAACCCCTAATGTCAACATAATAATACCAAAACTGGATAGATTAAAAATAAACAATGTTGTCCATCCACTAACTTCTATCATTCCCATCAGTTTGAATATCAGTTCTATCACTGCCCATATAATGGCTCCAAAGAATGATATTAATCCAACACTTGTAACCGTCTTAATCGGTACAGTAGAAAAACTAAATAAAGTATCCATGGCAAGTTTTATTTTCTTGGTCAATGTCCATCTGCTCTTGCCAACTGTTCTGGCCAATCTTATGTAAGGTACTTTATCCGTTTTAAAACCAGACCATAAAATCTGACAAACCAGTGAACTATTCTTCTCATCTAATGTACTTAAAACAGTAATGACCTTCTTATCTAATAGATAAATATCAAATCCTGTTTCAGGCATATTGGGCAATGCCATTTTTCTGACAATCGTATAGTATAAATTTGCAAAATATTTTTTACCAAAACTTTCGTTTCTTTCCTGTCTCACAGCAAGTACGACATTATTACCTTTTTTCCAGCTCTCCAGCATTTCAAGAATTAGCTCGCTTGGTTCCTGCATATCAGCCGCCTTTACTACTGCGCAGTCTCCTGTCATATGTTCTAATCCACAAAGTATTGCCGCATGAGACCCAAAATTTCTTGATAAACTGAACAAACGTACATTGTCATCACTTTCTGCCAACCGTTTCATTATTTCGTAGCTATTATCTCCGGAACCGTCATTTACAAGAATTAATTCATAGTCACAAGAAAGTTTATTAAACACCTTTTGCTTTAAGTCTTCATACATATCTTCTAGACTATCCGCATTATAATATACTGGAACAATTATCGAAAGTTTCATTCCCGTCTCCTTTTATCCTTTAGTAAGCATTTACAAACTAAATGCATGGGTAAACACAACATCATCGCAGCCAAACATAATATATTCGCCTGCACCTGATACTGCCTCTTTTAAATTGTTTTCAAATTTCTTCTCTATAACCCAGCTAATCTTAGGAAAAGCCTTCATTACTTTATCATATCGAATGCCTTCTGTCTCACAATATAAAATCGTAATCTGATCTTCCTGCGCATCTGAGAATTTTAACAGATTCTCCAGATATGCATGGAGCTGCATAGGACGCCCTTTTGAAAATACGATAATTGAAATCATTTATTATTCCTCATCTATTTCTGATTTACAATGCCATACCACATATGATTGTGATACACTCCATTTATTTTTACTGCATCTACTTCCAAACCTTCTCTTACAAAACCACATTTTTCATAAAATTTCTGTGCTCTTATATTCTCTTCCAGTACACTCAAATATACTTTGTGAAGCCCAAGCTCTGTAAATGCATACTTCAGCAGCTCTTCTGTTGCTTTCTTAGCAGCACCTGTTCCCTGCGCACACTTTCTTGCAACTACTGCATATTCAGCCTTATCATTTACATGCGAAATATGCTTTAAGCTAATAGTTCCCAGATATTCATCTTCATCATTTACAAAAGCGAAGTTCTGATTTTCTTCATCAAAACTATTCTGAATAAACGGTACGACAGTATCAATCGTCGCCTGTTCAAATGGGCGTTGAAAACCTGCAGTAATATCCTTATCATGCATCCACTCTAACATAAAAGGAGCATCTTTTTCTTCTAATTTCCGTAGTATCATTCTATTTATTTAAACCTTTCATGACTTGTAAATACTCATCATAGTCTCTGATATATTCCTCGGAATTATAGTGTTCACTGGCAAGACACAGCAACACAGAATCCTCCGAGAAATCATACATATCCTTCCATACAAGCTTAGGCAGATATATCCCTATTTGCGGTCTATCCAGATTAAAAGTCTTCTCATTCTTGCCATCAGTCACTCTTACCTTTGAAGTGCCTGCTACATTGATAAGGACAAATTCTGTACGATAATTAGCATGTTTTCCACGTACTACATCTTTATCAGAACCATAAATATAAAATACTCTTTTAATATCAAATGGAATATCCTGATCTCCTTCTACAATGACAAGGTGTCCTCTTTCATCACCTTTTTGTGGAAATTCTATTAATTTGCATTCTTCTATCATCTATCTTTTCCTTTTACTTTATAATGAAAATGAATTAAGTTTTTCTATCACATAATCCTGTTCTTCCCAAGTCATACCGGTATAAATAGGCAGACTCAGTACTTCATTCGCATATTGCTCTGTAATAGGATAGTCTCCCCTCTTATGCCCTAATCGCTCATAACATTCTGCCAGATGTGGCGGTACAGGATAATGAATTTGTGTCTGAATACCCTGTTCTTCCAGATATTTCTGCAGATTACTTCTATCCTTACAGCGGATCACATATTGATGGAAGATACTATTGGCACCATTCCTGATTTCAGGCTTTACAATATATTCATTCGTAATTCCTTTCGTATACCGTTCGGCAAGTACTACTCTTTCCTGATTCAATTCTTTAATATGCTGCAATTTAACGCGTAATAACGCCGCCTGCATTTCATCCAGTCTGGAATTGAGTCCCTCTATTTCATTATAGTATTTGATCCTGCTTCCATAGTTACGCATCATACGGACCTTATCTGCAAAATCCTTATCATCTGTTACAATAGCTCCTGCATCACCAAAGGCACCCAGATTCTTAGTAGGATAGAAACTAAAGCAACCTGATATTCCAAATGATCCCGTCATCTTTCCGTCAAAACATGCTCCATGGGATTGAGCACAGTCTTCAATAACAGGTAAATTATATTTTTTAGAAACTTCCATTATTTTGCCCATATTGCTTGCCTGACCATATAAATGTACTACCATAATTGCCTTTGTTTTATCTGTGATTGCCGCTTCTATCTTATCAGCATCTATATTGTAGTATTCATCCGGTTCTACAAAGACAGGAATAGCACCATTTTCTGTAATGCCAAGTACTGTTGCAATATAGGTATTTGCCTGTACAATGACTTCATCTCCCTGACCAATTCCTAGTGCTCTTACAGACATAATAAGTGCATCAAGTCCGGAATTTAATCCAACACAGTACTTTCTGCCTGTAAATGCCGCAAATTCTTCTTCAAATTGCTTTACCTCATTACCTAACACATACCAGCCTGAACGGAGTACTCGTAAAGCTGCCTCTTCATATTCCTGTTGATATTGAAAAAACTGTCTATCTAAAACATTGCATTTTACTTTCATTTTCTTCTCTCCCGTCCATACCTTAATGAATACTTTATGTTCTTAATACTACTACAATAAATATAATTAATCAAATTATTATCATTACTATTTGCCCATTAGAATTTTCTTTGTCCATTTGTTCCTATTTATCAATTTAGCAGTCAGATAAGAAATTCCCGTTATAATCAATGAAATTACTAATACATACCCTGCTTTAATACAATACCGATATTCCTCTGGAATTCGACAATAATCTTTTATCAGGAAAAAAAAGAGTATTCCCGAAAAAACATAAATGACAATTGAATTTTCACCTAGCTGGCGTATAACATGTAACTTACATTTAGGTTGAATTTTATATAAAATCAGCATAATGCTGAAGCATCCTGTTAATTGCATCAAAGTATTCAAAACAATTTTTATCGCATCCCTTATACCTGTTAACATACATATCTGAGTCGTAAAATACTCTCCCCGCCTTAAGACGAATATCATCAAGCAAACATATATACTAAATACGATAGTTAACGTTATCCAATAATATTTTGGGGTTAATTTATTCATTATTTTTATTCTATTAATTGCTATGCCTATTATGAAAAATAAAAGTAATCTTCTGACTGACTGTATATGAAAATATTCAGGCGTATCGGGTAACACAAAATTTATCACTGCCAATATAGCAAGAGAGACTTCTTTTTTCTTAAAAACAGAGATAAAAATATATGCTAATATCGATGTGAAAAATACTGCCCACAAAAACCAGTTACTATTATAAGTATAATCTAAAGCAGCTACTATTCCGATTTTTTGATTTCTATATAGTATTAAATCAATTAAATATGTAATTATTCCCCATGAAATACACGGAACTAATATTCCTCTTACCTTCGCAATCATACCACCCTTTATAGAATACTTGTTCATAGAATAAGCAAATAGATATCCACTCATCATCATAAATAACGGCATATGAAAGCTATATATAATTTGAAAAATACTATTTCCTGCATAATTATAATCTTGACTGGTCGCATATTGAATAGCATGCCCCAATATCACTAAATAAATAGCCAGTCCCTTTACAGCATCAACCCACTTCTCTCTTTCCCTCAATTCTAATTCCTCCATACTTTAAAAAATTCCTTTGCAGATTCATTCCATGTATACTGGTTACATATTCTGCTTTTTGCTTCTTCTATCTTTCCCCTTAATTTTTTCTGTATCAAACTATTATATAACTCTAAATCACTGCTGCATAAATAACCATACTTCCCATGTTCCAGAATATAATCAGGTCCCGGTGCTTCCAACGCCACAACAGGGCACTCATAGTACATAGCTTCCAAAATTGACATACCAAAGATCTCATGTTCATTTAAATTAACATAGGCATATGCTATACGATACGCTTCCCAAATATTACTGTTTTCTATCTTTTCCATGATTGATACGACATTCCCAAGTGATTTCTGTGAAATACTCTGTTTTACCTGCTCTAACAATTCTCCCTGTCCAATCATCAGTAACCTGTAATTCTTATCCTGTGCGTATAACTGTTGGAATATTTCTACCATTTTAAGCGGCTGTTTTTCATTTGTCATTCGCCCAATAAACAGCAGCACTTTATTTTCTGAATGATATCCCCATTTTTCTTTTAAATCGTTTATGTTATACTTTGCATAATTCTGTTTTAAAATACTTTCATCCAGCCCCACCGGAATTATTTTTACATTATCTCCTGCACCTAATGCTCCCAATTGTTCGGCTAAAGCAGGGGTTTTCACAACAGTGGGATACTTTTTATAAAACCATGTATTATCGCAAAATAAATCTACTATTTTCTTTTTCCAGGCTGAAGCATTATTGCTTCTGATAACTCCAATGTACGGCAGACATAAGATATTATTTTTCCTGCACCATTTAAAGAATCCCCGCAATGCGATATAGTTATCTGATGCCGTAATGTAGCACTCTCTATCTACATTAAATCCGGTATAATCAGGCAATGCATGTTTTCCTATATGTTTTGTCTTCAAATAAATACTTTTGATACCATCATGCTCTATTTCTTCTTTTTCTCCATCCAAATCAGGAATAAGGTGATACACCTCTACATCATGCCCTAATCTGGCAAATGCCTTTGCCAATCCCTCTGCCTGAGAATTATAGTATTTACTTAAATTTTTCTTTTCTGTATTTAAAGAAATAATTGCCAGTTTCTTAGCAGACATTACTTTTTCCTTTCATGCAGCCATTGATATATCTTACTTTTTACAGTTCCAAGTAATAATTGCTTTTTAGACAGATATCCATATTTATATCTGACTTTCAGGTTCTCCCGCACTCCTAACTGACTGCTGGACATACCACCTAATTGAAAATTCGAAAGTACTTTCATCACTGGTGTAAAAGTTACCCGTTTTGTCTGATATAATCGCAGCATGAGGTCATAATCTGCTGCAGACCTGTATTTCAAATCAAAAACGCCAAATGTTTCATATACATCTTTTGTTACAAAACAGGTAGGATGAGTAATCATCTGTTGTGGTAAAAAATCATGATGATAGATAAAAGTTGACTTCTCTTTCCCATTCAAATAGGTTCTCTGCATACCATAAACTACTTCATACTGATTACCCCGATATGCCTTTACTACGTTTTCTATGGTATCCTTTTCATACCAGTCATCACTATTTACGATGCCGATTAACTTACCTTTAGCTAACCTGATTCCTTTATTCATCGCATCATAAATACCCTGATCTTTCTCAGAAATCAGCGTAAACTGCCCTGGCAGCTTCTTTCTATGTTGCTCTATTACCTCTAATGTACCATCTGTAGAGCCACCGTCTAAAATAATGTACTCGATATGGGGATATGTTTGTTGTTCAATACATACCAATGTTTTTTCAATAGTTTTTACACTATTAAAGCAGGGAGTTAACACTGTAACCATAATTTCCTTATTATCCATTCTTTTTCTCCACCATTTCAAATGGTTGATACCAATAATATCCCAATAAAATAAATAAATAATTACGTAAAATATAAACTGATATTAAATGTGCTTCCATTAATGAAAACAGTGAAAACCCAACTACAATAATAAGTAACATATAATCTCTTTTCTGATAGCTCTGATATATTAAATAAAGATTTGCCAATACATACATAGCTCCCGGAATGATTCCATACCAGTAAAATAACCGAATAAAGCCCTGATCAAAGAATTCTGTATTGGTGCTGTTTGAAAATAAAGTCCAGTTTTCCACCCTCGCATTTTCAATCATATGTGCATACTGAAATCTACCATTTAATATCTGATCCAAATCATACATAAATGGCGTATCATTTCCTAAATGAGACCCTATAACAGAAAAAATAAAGAATATCAATACTAATATTGCTCCCAAACAATATACCCATTTCATATCTTTCAATGGAGGAACATATTTCATAATGACGGCCCCGATAATTGTTGCCCCTATTACTATCATTGCCGTATTTGAATCTGTATAATGATACGTAATTACATCTATCAAAAGCAAAAGAACAAAATGTACCCATCGCATTTTGTCAATGTAAATATATAGAAACAACACTATCATCATATATACCATACATTGAAAAGCATTAGGATGTCCCATTCCAAAGCAGTACCTTGTCTCAACAATTCCCGGAAATGGTCCTCTTCCAAAATTGGCTGTCATTGTCATATCACCAAATGTACCACTTGCCGCTAAAATAAACAGAATTACCGAACCTGCCAGTGTAATGCCTAATACCACTTTCAGTATTTTCTTTACATCTATATTCTTGCAGGAAATGACAAAAACAGCTGCTCTGACTACCTCATCCTTATCATTTATCAGATATGATATTGATACCAATACACCAACAATTGCAATAACAATCCATTCCTTCTTGGAATATCTGGTCGTAATCACCTTAATGCAAAAAAGTAAAAAGGTCAGTCTGAAAAGTTGTCCTTCCCATGGATTGGTATATGCACTTTTATCAATCATTACTATTATACATTCTATTATGAGTGCAATCCAGAAACACAGATTGCCAAGCTTATTTATTTTTTCTTGCACAGTTCTCTCTCCTACATATCTGTACCGCTTTTTTAACATATATAAAATATGCAGTAACTACTGGCATTGCATAAATAATAGGCAATGCATATCTAATGTTGTCATATATACAGGGGCCTGCAATTACTACCAGATTACTAATAATGACTGGAAAAACAACTCCAAAATAATTCTTTTTCTTGTCATGTATTGCATAGACAATCAAATATAACAAAAGTATATTGTAAACTCCTAAACAGGACATCACCCCAGTTATAGGAAAGACCTGAAGCCATTGATAATAACTTAATCTGGTCTGATTCATTTTCTCAAATGTCATATCCTTTTGTACACCTATCTTATCTAAAAAGTCGTGATCCCAGAAATAATCCACATAAGCATTCGGATATAATCTGATATTTTCCTGCATTGGGTATATGATAAAATAATTCTGGTTAAATGTCGCCCCAAAATATGTAGCCGGATGTCTCATAAACTGAGTAAGCCATACTTTAAAATATTCTATCCATTGCTCTCTTGTTGCTTCCCTATGAAATCTTCCTTTCACAGGATCTGAAATAATTGGTTCATACACATCAGCCATACAATAGTAATCAATACACATATCAATTGCTGTCTTCTCTTCTAGAGGAGTTTCATCACCATAATATTTCGCATATCTGGCAGTCTGCTGAAAAGGAATAGAAAGTGCTTCTCTCATTCCCTCTCCCACCTGTTCTACAACATCATACTTATTAATAACATATTCTGTACTTCCTATAGAGAAAATGACTGGAATTAATATGAATACTATATTCCGTGCAATTATTATTTTCTTATATTCTTTATACTGTAGTATAAATTTTATCAAAATATATACAAACATCATTCCAATAATATATTTCCCATTATGTCTAAACAACATCATGATAAGTGTTGCTATATCAAACAAAAGAATATGATTCCAGGATTTCCAAAACCTCTTCCAATCTACATGCATCCAAAATAGTTCAACAACATAGAGAAGTACTGCAAACGAATACAGCGAATCCTTTACAATCGTACAGATATACGAAATATAATATGGAGAGAAGAAAGCTATTAAGCATGTCAGCACAACAAACCACTTTGGTGTATTATTTTTCTTTAACGTGTAAATAGCATATGCCATAATGGCTGCTTCAATTACTGTCTGTATAATCACCCATATAAATAATGCAACATTAATATTTCCATGTTCATACCCCAGTTTTGCAATATATCCAATTAGAACAGTAAATACAACCGGATGATGTGATGTAAAAGTTATATCTCCAAAATACATCATTACTGAATCCCATACATCACACTCCATACTTGCTGGATAGGAAAGAATAGTATTCGGCATCCATACCAGCAGAATAAGTACAAATAGGGACAAGTAATTATGTTTCCTATAGAATAGAATCCGTTTATTCGTTGTTTCCTTTTCTTCATTTATATTGTCTCTCGCTAATATATATCTAACAAGTATAGCTATACAGTTTAATAAATGTACAGCACCAATCACATATATCAAGCTTTTTACTACTTGCCCTGATTGTCCTGTAATATGATTGAATGTGTTATCTATTTGCAAGCTTTCCGAAAAAAGCCAGAATAATGCAAGTATTAAATTCAATACGTAAATGCCATAACATTTTTCATATTTTAAATTTAATAGTTTAAGATTGCAATAAAATAATGCGCCCCAATAGATTGTTAATTGAAACATGTCCTTGTTAATACTTAGTCTTAAATTTTCCAATACTGAATAAAGCCACCCATATGTGTTATCTATTTCCGGGCAGGTAAAATTCATACTAAACATTAATACTGTACATAAGCACAAAAATCCTATTACCGTCTTTTGAACCTTTTGTCTTGCCATTTGTATAATCCCTCTCATTTTTATTAACAACTTGTTAAAATTGATTTATAAACTTCTAATAATTTTCCGGCAATCGAATCATAAGAAAATAGATTTTTTATATAACTGGATATTTCTTCCTCATAATAATAATCGTAACCCTTTAATCGTTTTATCATCTTATTGATTGCTCCTGTAAGCTCTTCAACATCAGGCTTTATCAACATACCATTAAAGTCCTTTACGAAATCATCAGGTCCACCATTCGCCACTGCAATCACAGGTTTTCCACATGCCATGGCTTCTATATATACTACACCAAAGGTCTCATAGCGGCTTGGCAGGACAAAACAGTCACACATCTGCATTTGCTCCACAACCTGTTGTCTGTTCAATGTGCCAAGGAATTCCACACTATCTGTTACATGATACTCTTTGGTCCAATCTACAACCTTTTGTACAGCCTTGCCCCCACCACCAATTACCAGTTTTACATTCGTATTTTCTTTAACAATTTCCGTCCAGGATTGAATCAGTATATCCATGCCCTTTTTATACAGTTGTGCTTCTTTTTCCATATAACACACAGTAAGGAACCTGATTTCATTATGATTTTTAGAGACTTTGGGCGGTGTAAAGATATCGCAATTCACCACATTACCTACTACATCTATATCTGTCCTATATGATTCTATTAACCTTGCAAAAGCTCTGCTTACGCAAATCACTCTTGCTGCCTTTTGATAAACTTGTTGAATGATTGCATTATTTCCAACGCTTATTTCATCTCTATGTAATTGAAATAATGTTGCATGTTCTGTCACTACATAGGGGACTCCTATCTGCTCAGAAAGCTTCATGGCAGCATAGCCTGCCCATACACAACAATGAGCATGAATAATATCCGGTTTGTTTCCTTTCATATATTGATCATAGAGCTTCTGAATACCATTGGCAAAGGCTTTACGATGTCCCTCTATTCCATGTTTCAATGGACAAAAACATCTGTTTCTGTAAATTTGAATACCTTCTATGATTTCAGACTTTTCCTCATTGTATGCGAACCAGTCCTTCACACATTTTATGGAATAAGTATCGCAATACAGAATAGTAACTTTGTGTCCTTTTTTCTGTAATGCTCTTGCCTGTTCCAGGAAGAAACTTCCCAGCGTTTTTCTGCTCTTTGTTTGGAAAAAGGCAGGAATAATCACAATATTCATTGTCAGCTTCCTTCTCCTTCTATTTTGTCATTGCAATCTTAAGCCAGTATTTACATTGTTTAATGCCTTCCCATCCCATCCCGGCCTGTATCATATACCATAACTTTCTTCTGAAAAATAATTTCATTTCTGTTTTCTTCAGACGCATTTGTTGAGAGGCAGTAACAGATTTCTCTGACATGCGATACCAGACAACTTCTTCATCAATAAGTCCAAACCTATATCCTGCATGCATGACCTTCAGATTCATAGGATAATCCTCAAACCATTTATACTCTTCGTCATAGCCCTTAACTTGTTTTAGAAAATCCATGGTATAAAAAGTTGCTGAGGGTGCCACGATTCGATTCTGCATAAGCAGCATCTGATACTGTTCTTTATATGTTTTCTGAGCAAAATCATAACATTTATTACAGTATGCCTGTATTTCGGGAAATGATGGATTATTATCATGTTCTGTAAACAAATGTACTTTGGCAATAGGAAACACGCCTGGATTTTTCTCACAAAAATCAACATATTTCTCTATGGCATCTTCGGTCAGATAGTCATCCCCGGCGATTCCCTTATAATACATCCCCGTTGCAGCCCGTAGTCCTCTGTTGATATTAGATGGTAGACCAGTATTCTTTTCAGTAGTTACTAATTTCATATCTGAAAGACATCCTTTGTTATCTCTCATCCAGTTTTCTACTACTTCAACAGTGTTATCCGGCGAACAATCATCTGTTACAATAAGTTCTATTTTCGGATATGTTTGTTTTTTTATACTTTCCAAAGTTTCTATAATGGTATCTGCAGATCTATATGCTAATACCACTACACTCACTAATTTCATGTATCTTTTACCTCTCCCAGACTATATCAGCCCTAGCATCTTTCTCAGCTTCTTAAATCTTCTGGGTCTGTTCTCCCATTTATACTGTATGTATGCACTGCACTCCGGCAATTTAGCATCAAAGGCAGCCTCATCATCCATCCAGTCATTTACCTCACATAAAGAAGTAAAGATAATAGGCAGTATCCTCTCAATCTGGTGTGCTTCTGATGGGAAACTTGGGTCCATTGCATAATTCATAATCTTATTCAGGTTACGGTAAAACTCACGACTATGTTTTAATATCTGCTCTCTACGGACAATAAAGCAGGCTCCCGGTGAGAACATGCAGTACTGTGGAATCATAGGATCTTTATAAATAAATCTGAGCAGATCATCCACATCATTAAAATACTTCTTTGGATGATTAGGAGAATCCACATACCATGAGTTATTCTTCTCTACATAGACATTTTCCATTGCAAGAAATGTGGTCCCAATTTCATTTTTTTCTTTATTTTCATTATATTTTGAGAAACGATCCCAATACTGTTTCTCATCATACAGGAATGTAAATGTCTTATTATCATATACCTGCTCAAAGAATTCTCTTGAACAATGACGTCCTATCATGTTGCCCTTTAGCAGACAGATCACTTCCGGCAGATTATCATAATGCTCATCAAAATAGGAGAAATATGTAGTAATATTATGTCCTGTGTTCTCTACATCTATTACATTATACTGTCCATTATGAAGTTTCTCTTTCACATTACTGTCAGTTGAACAATCATATATAATATAATCCTGACATAGCTCTATCAGTTCATCCGGAACAGTATTAAAATTATGTATCACAAAGAAATTATCTGTCTTATTCATTCTTCAATTTCTCCCTTGTCCATATTTTATATGTATATAATATCACGATTCCTGCTGATAGCAATGTGATAATCTCTGCCAATCGCCAATACCATGGTTCATGGAATGACAGCGTAATATTCCCTTCTGTCTGTTCCGGTATCATAAGTTTAATTACATGATTGGTTCCATCTGTTACTTCTATTGGAAAATGTTGACCTTCATCTGTTACTTCCAGTGCCTGATAGCCTGCATAATATAACCGTGGCAGTTCTAAGCCCATCTGCTGCGCCGATGTATTCTTCACATGCATTGTTATTGATGTCCCATGATATACTACATCTGATATTTCTACACAGTCATCTTTGTACAGTTCCTGTGTTTTAAGCTTGTCCAATATCGTATCAACAGGCAAGTATTCCTCTCCCGACGCCACGAAAGTATCCATTTCCTCTACAGAGCGAACCTGTATTCTTTCCGCCCGCTGGTTCAGGTCTATGACAAAGTGTCCGACTGATAATAACAGGATACCAACAGCAAGGCATATGGTAATTACTTTTTTTCTTCTGTCATACTCCCGTTCTGTATAATTCAGGACTGCACACCATACTACTACTAACAGTCCCACTGCAACACCGGTAAAACGCCATGGAAATTGTATTTTTACAATAATATACCGGCATATCCTGCTTATTCTGCATAGTCGGTCCCATGGGAAGTACAGAGTACTCATAACTACCATAAGAACTCCTAAACCAGCTGCTGTGATTGTAATCTGCCTGTTTCTTCTTTCTTCCTGCTTCAGATATCCCCGGATACACAATAGCATCAATATGATAACCGAAAGCATGAGAGACAGTCCAACACCCTGTGTAAAATCCCCTGCTGTCCCGGCACCTGAGTCCAGACTCTGCCCAACTGCATTATCGAATATTGCAAATACCTGTGAAAGAAAAGCTCCCTGCCTCTGTATCATAATGTCATTATTGCGAATACTGTTGATATTGAACCTTTCAAACAGCATATAATCCAAAAATGGAATCAGGAACCACGCGCTAAGTCCCAGTGCAGCTGCAACTGCACCACAGCCTGCAAGCATAACTTCCTTATGAAAAATCCGTCTGCAATACACAATAACTAATAAAAGTAATACCATACATGCTATTTCTGCTGTCAACATATGGCTCTGTAACATTCCAGCCATACTGATTCCCATTAAAACAGCACCTTTTTGTAACTGAACCTTTTTTCTGTCTTCATTCAGCAATAATATGCAGGAGTAGATCAGTAAAGGCCAGAATATCATCCCTGTGTATTCTCCCAATGCCCCTCTGGTATATAGATTTACCAGACGATACGGTGCCAGTGTGTAAAGACAGCTGCCGAATACTCCGATTTCTCTTTTCCTGAATATTTTGCCGAAACTATAGCCTGATATCAGTGTTGTCGCTACATTACATAATACCACATATACCTTATAGGCATCCTGTAGTGATATTCCCAGCAATCTCAACAATGCAGCCGGATATAAGAACAGATCACTGTAAAAGACGGATACGGCGTAACCATATCCGTCATACCATGCAGGTTGTATCCTGACCGGAAATTCTCCTGCTCCCAGTCCCTGTGCCAATCCTTCTATACGCATCAGATGAAAATATATATCATGCCCCCGAATCAGATAATTATTAAATAATGGAATGGATGCCATCAATATGATAACCAGATAGCATACTGCATATTTTATATTTTTCATTTTATCTTCCATGCTGTAATCTTGCATGCAGGAAACATTTTACTGTTTCCTTCTGTTCTTTACACCATGCCCTCCAGTATCTGCTGTTCTCTATTCCCAGTGCTTTAGCTTCTTTCAATCCCTGATGGTACTTAATGATAAAGTTCTCTGTGAAATACTGTCTGCACTCTTCACAATCCTGCAGTCCATATTTCGTATACAAATACCTGTAATCATTATAAATGCGCATATCTCTTTCTGAAAATGTCTCAGTATACTGATTAGCATGCATACCTATAGAAATCAACGGTTCCTTCGTGTATACAAACGCATGGTTAGCCTGCAGCAGGTCAAAATACAGGAACATATCGGAAGCCCAGTTGCTTTGTTCATCAAATAATACCGGCTGTTCTCCCCTGCGGTAAATTCCGGCACTGGGAGCTCCTATCTGGTTTCCCAGGAAAAACAGCTTATAATTTCTGTGCAGTCGTTCTATAAAGGCATCTTCCGCATATCTTGCATATGCATTTCCATGCTCTGTTACCTGTTTGTTCAGATGCTTTACCTGCTCTATATCCTGTCCGTCCAGCAATACCTGCATGCTTCCTGAGAAAGCCAGATCCGCCTCCGGATGTTCATCCAGCATACTGACAAAAGAACCCAGGCTATCCTCAGCCGTGAACCAGTCATCACTGAACATGATCTTAATGTATTCCCCTGCTGCCATCTTAATAGCCGCATTCCAGTTATAGATATGCCCTAATGGCTTCTCATTATGGATATAATGCAGTTTATCCTGCCAACTCCATTCTGTTCTGATCCGCTCCATCAGTTCTGCTGTTTCTTCATTCGTAGAGTCATCTGATATATTCACTTCATAATCTGTATAATTCTGCCTGTGAACAGACTGCAACAGTCTCTCCACCTCCGACGCATTATTATAAGTCGGCACACAGATTGATACTTTTGCCATGTTCTACCCTCTGCCTATTATTTTCTTTATCAGTCGCTTGCATCCTATCTCTATCTGGTAACACGTATCCTTAATTGTTACCTTTGCCCGTCTAAGAGCATGCTCTACAGGCTTTTCTTCATGCAGAATCAGGAAATCCAGTTCTTTTTGATGCTCTCTGATATACTTGGGATAACTTTCATCTATCTCGCATCTGATAAACCTGGCATCTCTCCCAAAGATATCCTTGCCATCCTTAATCTGATCTGTAACCTGGTTTAATACATGCTTGGAATTATATTCCTGATGTGCAGCAGAAACTACCTTCTCCTGTACACGCTTCTTAATATCTTTCTCGCCATGACCACCCATATATCCAAAATGCCATCCGCCATCTTCTACACGAATTCCTATTTCCTTGCGCTCTGGAAAACGGAGATCACCACACTGCAGATGCTGCTCTTTCATAAGCTTATAGCTTAACATCTTGGAACCAATCCATTTCTTATGCTCCACACCATCAAATTCCCCTGCATAGGATAAGAGATTTCCCGATACCTCCTCCATATTCAGATAGCAGTAGAACAGGCGCTGGGCAAAATGATAGATCTTATCCTGTTGGAAGTTCAGCAGGATTTCTTTGATTTTCTCCGGATTAGGAATTTCATCCAAATCACTGAATATAATGATATCATCATCCGTAGCATCTTTCAGTCCACGGGTTACTGCATTTTTCTGGAAGGTATCTCTTTCATGAGTCCCCCCCTGAGGCGTATCATCTACTACCACATGTATAATCTTATCCTCGAACTCTTTGAACATCTCTTTATTCTCTTCATAATAAAGAGGCTTTTTAAGTCCGGAAAAAGTCTCTGTTGCCTCACTGATAACAAACTTATCTACAACATCATTCATGACATTGAGTCTGATTTTAAGAATATCTAATTCATTGAAAAATTGAAAACAATCGTATACCATGCTCTGTTCCTTTTTATCTACTTTGGTTTACCTATTCTGTTTGCATTTGGGATGTATTATCTTTCTTGCAAGCTTCTTGCACTTCGTTCCCAGTGATTCCCGATAGAAGTTAGGATACTGTGCATTTGTACCAGCCCACTTATGAAAAGCAAATGGTGTAATACCCTCTATCTCCGGTATCATATGCTCATGTCCAAAATATTTAGCCACTTCAAGAGGTGCTATCTGCATACCTTCTGCTTCCAGGATATGCTTGATCTTACAGCAGATAAATCCATCCTCATGATACCACATTTTACCGTATGCATACTCACCTTCCCATGGAATATCTGCCTTTTTCGGATAGTCCATAAGTCGTTTACTGCGGATTCCCACACTATTTCCCACACGGCAGATATTTCCGTCCTTATCGCGATAAGTTGTTGTATCTCCTTCTTTGGGTAAGGGCCATGGGGCACCAATATAATCATATTTCAGGAACTCATCACGCCACATTTCGGGATGTACGATAAACCCATCAGCATGTACGATCATGGCATAATCCGTATGAATATGATCACCAAGCTCATATACCATCTTATAATTAAAGGCATCTATATCTGTTAATTCACTGGTGTGACTGTATCTGATATTCTTTGGCAGTCTGAATGGCTTCTTATGGGTAATCAGAACAGCATCCCCGAAGTCGATTCCCCGCATACTGTATTCCATAGCCTGAATCGTCTCTTTGATATTTACACTTGTCATTGCCACTAATGTAACCTGTGGAAGCTGCAATTTTTCCTGCATTTTACTATTTCTCCTGTTTACCTACCGTCTGATTCGTCCACTTGATACCATTGCTCAGCTTTACTTCTTAACTGCTGAAGCAATTCAAAAAAATCCTCTGTAATATTTTTGAAATACCTTTTAGCCACATCTCCATCATAATCGTGAATTAATGTGTTTCTGACTTTCAGCATTTGAAGCCATAGATCATCTGATATTAGCCCGACACTATATGCAGTCTTTAATGTATCTCTTGGTGAACCTGTTGCAAAATCGACTATCCCATATTCTGAAACAATAATATCTTTCATTACTTTCCATGCTAAGTCAAAAGTAAGATTAAAAGTTTGTGCAGTACCACTAAGGACAAAATTTTCATTGGGATTTGCACCACATGACAATTTCAAATTATCAAGACTTTTACAAAAACTTAGATATCTTTTAGTAGATTTTTCTTCCATATTCATCCATATCCTCTCTCAAATATTGATTACATACTTCATCATAATCAAATATATCTATTTTTTTCAATGTCATAATCTCATCTATTTCTTCACGTAAAGTCTCAATATCTTTTACACCATACGCAATAAAATCAATATCGCTTCTCTCTGTCTGAGTTCCCCGTGCATAAGAGCCAAATAATGAAAGATGCTCTACTTTATTATTTTTGCAAACTCTTACAACCTCTTTAACGATCTCATCAAAAGTCATATTATGATGTTTTTGCATATATTTCACTCCATTTATCAATCAGAAGATATTCTTCTTTTTACAGAACGTAATGCCCTTACAAATAAATCCTCACAAATCAGATATTTCGCATGGCATTTTGCTGTCAATAACCTGATACCGGATAATTTTATTCCAGCCTTTTGATATCTGTTGGAACTCTGCTTATATGCTGCCAACTCTTCCCGACATTCTGCTGCAGTAAAAAGTTTTCCCTTTCTATCCATATATATGAACTCATCATAAATATTCTGCTCAGATGCCCAATATCCATCCGACACATTATGTCTCGCCCAATATTTCGGTGCAATAATATACTGAACAGTTTCACTGGTATAAGCAGGGAAAAAAGCAAATGTAGAGTTCGATAATATCAGATACTTTGCATTTTTGATTGCAGTGTAATCTCCTGCCAGATCAAAGTGGTAAGCCGGCACTTCAGGAAGGATTCTTCTTGCTGCTGATAGATCATCTGTAATTACCATAAATTCCATATCAGAACGCTTCTGTCTCATTACCTTCATGGCATCCAGCCAATACTTTCTCCTGAGGAACAACTCTGGATTGCTGGTATATTCACCACCCCGAATATTGATAATACACAGGTTATCTCTGGAATACTCATAGTTATCAAATTCAGGTTTTACTTTAAGCCACTGCTTGATTTCTTCTTTATATTGTCCAAAATATGCTTCGTCCTGCATATTACCATAGACAAGTATAGATTGGTTAAGATTCAGAAGCTTCTCATCTGCTCCGGATATATAGCATCCATGTTCTATATCATGCATGGAATTGCCAAGATATATCCTGTCTTCCTTCTCCTGATAAATCTCTGAAAATTCTTCTGTCTTCATGTCCAGGCCACAGTCAATATCCATGAAATACATGCCCTTATTACTGTGAATATTGTTTGCAAGGATTTCTCTATTCAAAATGGCAAATTCACAATGATTCTGTAAAGAAAGGCATCTGGTCGTAACATAGCAGAACAGTTGATTGCCAAGTCCCTGACCCTTTAATAATTCTGTTGCAATAACCTGCCTGTCTGACATAGCAATCACTCGTCCTTCCCTTAAAATCCATCTCCTACAACGTAGTCTGTGTAATCTTGCCGCCTTCAACCTTATAAATCATATCACATTTCTCGATTGTATTGAGTCTATGTGCAATAATAACCATTGTTTTCTTACCATGAAAGCTGTTGATTGCTTCCATAACTGCAGCCTCTGTCTCATTATCCAATGCTGAAGTGGCCTCATCAAACACAAGAATCTCCGGATTATGATACAATGCCCTCGCAATGCCAAGACGCTGCCTTTGTCCGCCGGACAATCTAACACCTCTGTCTCCGATTGTTGTATCCAATCCTTCTGGAAGTGTCTGTATAAATTCTTTCAGTTGAGCTTCTTCTAATACCTGCCAGATTCTGTTATCATCAATCTCATCATCCGCAATACCAAATGCTATATTATTGCGGATAGGTTCATCTACCAGATAAATCGACTGCGGAATATAGCCAATCTGTGCCAGCCATGCGGGATAGTTGTCAAATACATTATCGCCATCACAAAGTATCTGTCCCTCATGAACCTTCAATAACCCCAGAAGAATATCTACTATGGTTGATTTGCCGGCTCCGGAAGATCCCATAATTCCAATTGACTTACCATACGGGATCTCCATATCAGCATGATCAAAAATCAGAGTATCTGTATTTGGATAAGCATATACAATATCCTTTAATTCTATTCTGTTTCTTAACTGCATTGTTTTTGTTTCATCAACAGGCAGCAATGTCTGATTTGTCTTTTTACTGATTTCATTTATGTTCATGTTCTCATAAACATAATCAAGACACGGTCTGAAATATGAAATATCTGTAAGATATGTGTTAATACGATTTACACAAGGTAACAGTCTGACTGCAGCCAATCCAAAAGCCGTCAGTGTCGGAAGCATCTGTGTCATATCATCTCCTAATGCAACACAGACAACTAAATACCCCAATATAGATACCATAAAAATAGTTTCTATTAAAATTCTGGGCAACGCATTAATAATTGCATATTTCTGATTTAATTTAGCCCCGATTTTTCCATTGCTTTCATAGTTATCTGCAAAAAATGATTCTCTATGCAATACCTTAACATCTTTAATACCATAGATAGCCTGAATACGCCATTTAGCGATTCTTGACTGAATTGCCTGATTGGTCATTCCCAGTGAATTCAACTTAGGTTTCAGAACTTTGAATAAAACAAGCGTTACAATCCCTGAAATAAATATAAGAACCAGCACAAGCTTCCAATCTGTTACGATAAGTACTCCGCATATCAAAACAAATACAACTACTTCAGATGCCAAAGAAATAATAGCCATCAGAATACCAAATACATTCGGAATATCACTATCTGTCAATCGAAAAACGGTAGGAATATCTGCATCCAGATAGAACTCATACGGTCTATTCAAAAATTCCCTTAGCACCTGGCTGATCAATCTGTTCCTGTTTACAGAAATAAATCGATTCTGTTCGCTTGTCAAAAGCAATAGATATGCATTTTTCAATATATACATAATCATCAATGCAACTAACAGCATAATGATAAATCCTTGCATATTCTGTATGTGAAGAAGTTCCATAATCCATTGACAATATTTATTCTGTTGTACAGATTCTGCATCAATTATAACCCATACAACCGGAAGCATTGCTGATATACTTAAAGTTTCCAATATACCACCAATGAATATCATAACTGCCAAAACAACTATATTGATTTTCTGCTTTTTGTCCAAAATATAATTCAGCTTTTTAAAGATGTCCATTTTATTCCTCATTTCCTACCTGCATAGTGCATGATCATATATCTATTGCTCAACATTAGCCTGATAAATGCTGTCGTAATCATAATTGAGATAAAATTCTTTTTCCTGCTCTAACTTAGACATATAATTATCTCTGGTGATCAATCCATCCCCAGCCTGTATCCACTGTAATATTGCACTGTTGATTTCAGGTGCATAATGCTCCCTGTCTCTGTAATTATCAAGATTACATATTATATCATATTTATCATAAAAATTATAGAGCTTCACATTTGCACAGTCCAACAACATCTCTGTTGCAATCTGTTCTGCTTCAAATTGCCGCATCATAAGTCCCTCCTGATTCTGGAAATCCCAGAAACAGATACTGTACGGAGTGTAAAACAGATAGAATGTAGTATCGGGATATTGATTTACCAGTTCCACAATATTCTCCCGGATATTGGTGATGACCATTTCTCTTTCTTTCGGCGAAAGTCCTGACTGCATGGGAGCTTTCTCTTCCCACCTGTCATAGCTTTGCATAATATACTGTAAACCTGTTGGTTTATCCCAGGATGAATATTCATCCATAGATGTACTCGGTCTCTGTAAGATTGTTTTTGCAATATTAGTCAATACTCCATGATAAAATACCGACTTATTAAAAACGTACTGTGTATCATTCCATGGATTATCATCATATAAATATGTTGGATATCCCTCATATTGTGTCCAGTCTTTTTCTCTGATCAATCCATTATAATCTATTGTCCATATTACTGTTTTCAAATTAGAGTTGCGTTTCAATGCCCTTTCCAGATTCTGCGATAATTCCTGATAACCGGCACCTGAAAAAGTCTCTTTTACAGACTGTGTTCCAAATAATTGATCCATTTCACTGGGTTTAAAATTCTGCGCCATGGAAGTTCCTGTTATCATTGCATTATAGTCAAAATGTCTGGAAATTCCATCATTCGTATATCTCTCATCATACAAACGGTATCTCACAAATGAGAACGGTTTATGAAAATGAAAATATGGGTCAAAAACAAAACATAGCATGAAGAACAATACTATAGCCCCAATTAACGCTGATATACACTTTTTTAACCATGTCTTTGCCTGCATTGCTGCTCCTAAAAATTAAAATACAAAAATTCGCTGACTTCTGATAATGACATAACACTCCAAATAAACAATACTGTGATTGCGATAATCCTACGATTGGTATACTGCATATCCGATGCCTTTTCCTGCGTATTACGCATTGCAAAACATGCAATTACAACTATAAATGTAAGAATCAAAACACAAAGTCCCGGATATACATTGATTACAGTGCTTAATCCGATACGATATAGCAGCTTCATTTCCACAATATTGTTAAATTGATCTGTGATTGGAGTGTATATAGCCCCCCATCCTTCATGAAACAGTCTGTTCCACAATTCAAATGCCTGTGCTACCGATTCTGCCCTGAACAAACTCCATGCAAAAGTACAGAATACAAAAGTGATTCCCATACGTAATACTTTTGGAATTCTATCTATCCATTTGCTGAATATTTTATGCGCTACATTGGCAGCACCATTTATGATTCCCCACAAAATAAAAGTCCAGTTTGCTCCATGCCATACACCGCTGACAAAGAAAACAATCATTACATTAAGGTACGTCCTTATCTTACCTCTTCTGCTGCCGCCAAGTGGAATATACACATATCTGGTAAAGAATCTGGTCAGGGTCATATGCCATCTGTCCCAGAAATCTACAATAGATACCGCCTTATAGGGGGAATTGAAATTCACCGGCAATTCTACATTGAACATATAACCAATACCATATGCCATATCACAATAACCGCTGAAATCAAAATAAATCTGTAACGAATAACATACCATGACCAACAGAATGGTTGAACTATTCAACTCTCCAACTGCCTGGTATCCTATCGTCACAACTTTAGAAAAAGTATCCGCAATCAATACTTTCTTGGCAAGTCCTAGTACAAATGCATAGATTCCCTTACTGAAATTCTCTACATCTATCTTCTTTCTGCTTTTATCCCGGAACTGTGGAATTAATTCATTATGGTATACAATCGGTCCCGCTATCAACTGTGGAAAAAAAGAAACATAAGCAGCATATTCCAGCAGGCTGTATTTCTCACAATCCTGTCTATAGTAATCTATTACATATGACAGCTGCTGAAATGTATAGAAACTGATTCCCAGTGGCAGAACTACACGAAGCAGATGAATATCTGTCTTTAAGACTGCATTTACATTTTCTATAAAGAAATCATAATACTTATAATAGAATAAAATGCCAAGATTTAGCAGTATTCCAACAATCATGAGCAACTGCCTGCTTTTATGGCGTTTCACCCTGGACATACCTTCTACCAGAAGATAATTTAACAAAATACTTATTATCAGTATGAACAGGTAGTGTATACTGTTATAGCCATAGAACCACATAGACATGCCAATCAGCCATGCCATACCAAGCTTATATTGTTTGAAATGATTTAACCCATAATATCCAGCCAAAACCAATGGCAGAAATAGGAAAATAAAAATATAAGAATTAAATAACATATGTTTCGTCCTTATTTATATCTAAAAGGTATAATGACTTTCTCGTATAATTTGTTTATGACCTTATACCCTGTGGGAGACATCAGAAAAATACGCATTCTAGCAACATCCCCATTACCTTCATAGGCACTTTGATACACTCTCAGAATTTCCTTTTTTTCACTTTTCATCATAGACACAATGCGTCTTGCCGCATCCCTAGTAGCTGATATCTGAGATAACTCCATATAATATGATAACATTCTACGATAAAAATAATACGCAGCCATGTCTCCCATTTGATCTGAGACATGTTGCCTGATATAAGCTATGTGCTCTCTCCAGAAAGGAATTTCATCGCCAAACATCCTCTCTGTACGATTCACATTCATAATACTGCCTTCCCGATCAAGCACATAATTATACAGACACTCATCTATATATACTGCCCTTTCAAGTTTGCAGAATGCCCTAGTTGTATACATGATATCCTCAGAATTTTTTCCAACTGGGAAAAGGACTCCCTCTACAACTTCTCTTGCAAACAGTTTACTCCATACAGAGTTATAGACGACATACTCATCCGTATCTGATAAATATACCTTCAGGATTCCTTCTCTGTCAAAAGCCGTAATCCTGCCATTGCCGCCTCTCTCTATCCTGTCCTGATAAGCCTTTGCATACCGGCACACTGCCACCTGTGCATTGTTTTCTACGCAGGCAGCATACATCTTCTCATACATCTGAGGTTCTATCCAGTCATCACTGTCAACATAACCGATATAATTTCCACTGGCAACTGTCAGACCTGCATTTCTGGCATCTGATAATCCGCCATTGGGTTTGTGTACAACTTTGATCCGCCCGTCACGTAATGCATACTCATCACACATTGCCGGCGAATGATCTGTAGATCCATCATCTACCAGAATAATTTCCAGATTATGATAGGTCTGATTTATTATGGAATTCACACATCTCTCCATATATTGTTCCATATTATATACAGGAACAATTATAGATATTAAATCATTTTTATTCACACACTTGTCCATTCTGATCCAATAGAATCCAGTTTTTCCAATTTTGCTTTACCTGTGTAGCTGTTGTTGTCTCATAATTATCATGATGCAATGGTCTTATCATGATTTTCTCCTTATTTTGATTCAACCTTGCTGCCCACATACTGAATGTACTGTTTGCACAGATATTATGCTTACATTTGCTCATAAGCTGCATATCATAGATGCTATCTGCCTTGCTATTCCAATCTACCACATGCATATTATCCTGATGATAATGCTGTTTCGCATATTCTACATCATCAGAGAAAATATAATATACCGGATTACTGACTCTTTCTTCTATATATGCCATTGCGCCTTTATAATACTCTTGCGTACAGATTCCCATATATCTTGCCCCATCTGCTACTGTCAGATAATCCGTTCTCCGAATATGGATGCTGACCGCATTCTCCTTCTGCATCTGCTCTATACACTGCTGATTTCTTGGGTCATCACTTATCGGAAACTGTAACTTGTCCTGTAACAGTGGAATAATATCCTCATAATACCGCTCACAATTCCAGAAGCCATAGAGATATACGTCATCCATATGAAAAATCTCTGGCATATACTCCTTACTTTCTCTTATTGTCTTGTCTTTTCTTCCCAGAAGCTTTCTGCGGATCTTAGCAGTAAGCAAACCTGAATTATCCAAAAGCTTTGTTCTGTCCTCAGAAGTTGCCTTATCGTACTCTATAGCAGGAAACCGATCAAGTTCCAGACTACGCCATTCCTTATCCTCTCCAGCTGCATCGTTATATGCATACGTATCCAGTTTCACTTTTTTCCCAAGGCTTTTCATTTTCTCATAAAGGGCATACTGATATAATTGATTACCTAATCCGCCCATCACATGAATCAAGATCATTAGATTCCCTCGTTCTTTATTTCTGTTCCAACAGGAACAATTTAGCAGTGGTATCCACAACTGCTGTGGTTTGATACCCTATGGACTCTAAGGCATTCACTACGGTATCATGTTGTCCAGATACCACATAAATCTGCTTTGGCAGACCATCAGGATAAACATTCTCATTCAAAAAAGATATCCATTCCCCATCACTATAATTCAATGTTTCTAATGTTTCATTGCAATAAATCTGATTCCAGTCGGATTCCTGATACCCTTCGCTATGTGTCAAGTAATATACAAATGCATACCTCTGATGGAAATTGACAAAAGTCGGAACTTCTTCTCCATCATCTGACCGCCATGTTCTGACCACAGTTCTTAAATCACTTTTTGCCCAGTGATTGCTGATTCGATAATCTCCATATGTGCAATATAAAACCATGGCAATTACAACTCCGACACTTATAAATGGTGATACCTTACGCATCCATTGTTTGCCACTTTCCTTGAAGATCATAACCGTTTCATATAAAATAACTGCAATCAAAATGAACCACAGCGGAAATATAAACAAATTATAACGATTACCAAACCAACCATATGCATAGATATTCAGTGTTGTAATCACGTAATAAATAAGAAATACCCATATATTACATCTGATAAAAAACTTAACTTCTTTTCTATGCGTCTTTCTATAAACAAATATGCCAAGACCCAATAGCGCAAAAAGAATGATCCATATTGCCCATGTTATCTTCTCTGCATCCCTGTCATAGTCCAGCATGCACCAGCGAAGCACCCACATCAGACTGTCAAAGAAATCCAGTATGACATTATTACCAGTTATCTCTATCGGCTTGTCAGCCCCAAGTGTACTGATTGGATTCGTTGACTGGGGTAACATGAAGAAATAGAGCAAAGGAATTCCAGCCCCCATACCAGCTACAACATAAGATATCATAGCAGACCAGAATGTTTTCTTCTCGCCTGATTTCCAATAATATACTAACAGCTGCAGTGCCATTGGTATAATGACAAATACAGCGCCATAATGTGTATATACATCTACTACACATAAAACTGTAAACATAATTGCTCTTTTAATCGTGATCTGCTCTAATATAAACAGGTATAGATATACAGTCCAGATTAACAACATGATTAAAAGCATATATTCTGATGCTTCTTTCACATAATACATCAGAATATAAATACTGGAAAACACAAAAACAGACAAGGTAGCTGAAAATCTGCCACACAGTTTCTTTATGACCAGATATAAACCAATTACTGCAATGAAGCCCATTACTACACTGGAAAAACGATACCACCACTCACTGTCATGAATCTGCAGCCAGATACACATCAACCAGTTATATAAAGGAGGCTGCTGCTGAATATACGCCATACGTTCATACATGGTCGTATATTGTGTCACGCCCTGGATAGCTCCTTTTACTGGTATGGAGCAATAATATTCCATTGATTCATCCTGCCAGATTGGTGCATTGGTCAATTTATATAATGCCATAATCCAATAATATATAAATGCAAGTCCTGCCGTTACCCATTCAGGTACTTTGAATTTTCTCAGTGTCTTCACTCTTCCATTCCTTTCGTTTAAACAAACTTCGCACTAACACAAATCATAGCACAAGATTACAAATCGGTAAACTGCTTTTAAATACCACCTTTTATTCAATACTCCTGAATCCCTGCTTCAATGTATCTCCCCGGAAAGTAATATCCACCTTCCTTGGAATTGCAGGAAATGCATCATATCCCACTCTATCACCGCTTACCGGATAATAGAACGTAACTCCATTGACTTCATAGGAATCCAGCTCATAGCTTCCGTAATTCTGTTGCGCCACATAATATGGCAGGTTGCTCTGTGTTACAATATAGCCTCCTAATGACCATATCTTCACAAATCCCAACATCAGAAGCAGTATACACAGGATTCTATCCATGCTTTCTGTATCTGCAAGTTTTATTTTAATACAGATTGCAGTCCACATCATGCCACCGGTCAGCGCTATCAACAGTAATATATAGGCATACCCATATCTGAGCAGTGGCGCTGATAACTGCCAGAACAGATAAGATGCGGCTATTGCCACCCACACCAGCCCAAGGTCTTTTATCTTATCAGCTTTTCTTCTAAATAAGGCAATTATGAGCATAATGAATCCCAGAATAATGCTTATGATATCTGCAATAATAAATAATTTACCCAACTTCGGCAGCATTGTCTGAAACCACTGTGGAAACCATTCTGTCATTGGCATATTTACCAGTGCCGCATTATTCAAGCCCCTTCCCCATGTCTTAATCTCCGCAGCATCCAATGCTGCTGCCTGGGCAGGAATCTTCCAGTCTACAGAGAATATATCCAATGCCGGAAAAGGATATAACAAATATCCTGATATCCATACTGTCCTTATAAGCCAGGGTGTTATAACGCCAATGCCCATACATAGATAAAGTATAATTTCTTTCCAGCGCTTCTGCCGTATCAACATAATAGCCGGTTTCAGAACCAGTATCAGAATCAATCCGGCTGTCAGTTTCAGGGATACTGCATAGACCCCTGCCACGCATAGCAATGCATAGGGCATTACATTATCTGCTTCCTTCTCATCCTCTAATTGACTCAGCCATTTGATAATAATATAGAATACCGTGCACATAATCGCATAATCGGAAGCAGGCGCCATAATATCACCATATATCAAGGTCAGGTAGAACAATGCTGCTGCCCTTGCAAAATCTGATAAAAGTAACTTCTTTCTTTTCCAGGCATGCACGATACGCAATGCCTCTACACTGAGAATCAATGCTATCAGCCCATTTACACTATGCATAGACTGTCCAAATATATATGGCATACTGTAAAGCGCGGACAACGCAAAAAAGGAACTGTTATAGGCAAATCTCACATGAATATTGCCCAGTCCCTTCACTATTCCATATTCCTCTATCCAGCGTATGCTTTGCGCATGATACAGGTCAGAATCGTAATGCATGTATCCTCTGGATGTACAATATGCCCATATAAGGACCACTATTGCAAATCCGATGCCTTTTAAGACTGTGGCTTTCTTTTTCTGTAGCTGCATCATATATGATAGTTGTCCTCTACCATAAAAAAGTGCTATTGCACATATCATCAAAAGTATCAGATTCGCAAGGATTCCAACCTTATAGAATAAGCTCCATATCTGTGCATAGACAGTTGCTGCAATCAGTCCCATTGCCAAGAGACTGTCTGTTCTGCCGATCTGGTAATGAAGTCTGTTCCTGGTAAATGCAGCAACACCTATCCCAAGGCACATTGTCGTAAAAGCGATATAGAGCCAGTTAATCAGAACTGTAAGCATTATGCTACCCTCTCATTGACCATCCAGCTCTGGAACATCAGAATATACCATATCTGATCCCGCCAGTTGTCATGTTCCACATAATCATTCCAGATATGCCATACCACATCCGGATTCAGGATTCCCTGCTGCTCCAGCATTTTCCTGTCTATGAGGCTCTCTGCCCATTCACGAAGCTGTGGCTCTTTGAGCCATTTCATAATGGGAATTGAGAAGCCCTTCTTTGGTCTGTCCATCATTTCCTTGGGAACATATCGGTAAAGGACATCTTTTAATACTAGCTTGCCCTCATCACCCTGCTTCTTATATTCCATCGGAATCGTCCATGCAAATTCTACTACATCCTTGTCCAGCATAGGTACTCTGGTTTCCAGTGATACTGCCATTGCTGTTCTGTCTACTTTTACCAAAATATCATCCGGATGGTACATTTCCATATCCATGAGCATGATACAGTTCTGCGTATCCTTCAGATCTCCATACGGGTTCAGATTCTGTTTATATCCGTGAACCTGTCTCTCTAATGGAATCTCTTTACTCAAAGGTTCCTGGGCATTAGACAGTTCATACAAGTTCTCTGGACTTTTAGCTCCCAATAGATATGCCTTGGTCTGCAGAACCTGATTATTTTTCCCAAATGGAGCATGCAACACCAGTTCACTGCATAATTTGCGGAGTCCATATGGATAGCTCTTCATTTTCCCCCAAATTCGATTAATGGAAGAATAACAACCATATCCACAGAATAATTCATCCCCCGCATCTCCACTTAAAGATACCGTAACATGTTCCCTAGTCATCTTGCTTACCAGATAGGTAGGAATCTGTGATGAATCTGCAAAAGGCTCTCCAAACATCCAGGGTAATTTGGGAATCACTGCCTTGGCATCTTCTTCTGTAATGTAAAGTTCTGTATGCTCTGTTCCCAGATGCTGTGCGATTTCTTTTGCATAAACTGCCTCATTGTATTTTGGGTCATCCATGCCTATAGTAAAGCTTCTCACCTTACGGCTTGACTGTGCCTGCATCAGAGCCACTACTGTGCTGCTGTCAATTCCAGCAGACAGGAATGCTCCTACCGGCACATCTGCTACCATCTGATCTTTGATAGATGCCTTGAGCAATCTCTCCAGCTCATCTGCTGCCTCTTGTCTTGTCCCTTTAAACGGATGCTCTTCCCCATACTTGGCAGCTTCTCTCACCGACCAGTATGCACTAATCTTAGGCTCGGTATAAGGTGCATCCAGTTCCAGCATACAGCCTGCATCCAGCTTATAGATATTCTCATAAATAGAATATGGAGCTGGAATATATCCATGTACAAAATAAATCTGCAATACCTTCGTATCAATTGCATTGTGAAAATCATCCAGTTGTGTAATACTTCCCAGATCAGAAGCAAACGCAAAATGTCCATTTACTAATCCATAATAAAGAGGCTTTTCACCAATTCGGTCACGGATCAATGTCAACTTCTTAGTCTGTCTGTCCAGCAAAGCGATGGCAAACATTCCCTTACACATGGCAATTGTTTCTCTGACACCATATGCCTCGAAAGCCTCCAGAAGCACTTCTGTATCAGAAGAACCTCGAAAAGCCGTCACTTTATGATCTGCAAGAAGTTTGTCACGAATTACTTTGTAATTATAGATTTCTCCGTTATATACACACATATATCTGCCGGAGGCTGACTGCATCGGCTGTGCACCATTCTCTGATAAGTCCACAATAGATAATCTGCGATGTCCAAATACTACACTGGCATCCTCATTCGCCCAGAAACCGCCTGCATCAGGTCCACGATGTAGCATCCTTTCATTCATTCTGTGTATATTTTCTCTCCAGTTCGTTGGATGGTTACAAAATCCTGCAATTCCACACATAGGCAATGTCCTTTCTCTTTAATCCAGTGTAATCCAGTCTCCCATTTTATATGCCCATTCCTTTGGTTCAATGCCATTACATCCTCCACCATGATGAAATGTTATCTCTCCAAAATAAATCTTACCATCTACATTGTAGAAATCCACTCTACAGTGTTTGAATGGCTTAGACAGTATCTCTGCATATTGTATCATTTCTTCCCAATTATCCGGCTTGGGAATTTCTTTTTCCAGATAATTCTCACGCTCATCCTTAATTGGCAATAACTTAAAATCTCTGTCATATATATTACAGAACGCATCATCTGCATGCTCTCCTGTAGCTGTTGCCAATCCAATATTCAGGAACAGTAATTTTACCTGTCCATTAAAACACATAAATTTATAATCCATAGGAAGCTTACCATTCTTATCTTCCAGTATTTTTTCACAGATAATACGTGGCTTAATATCCTTATAATTCCATTCCCGGCTTCCCCAGAAATAATTACGCTTCATCCAGAAATCAAATTCGTTCTTTTGATATTTATAATCAAATGGCTTATTTCTGTCAAATATGGCATTTGCACCTGAAGTATGGGTGCATTTCATGAAAAATCTATCCGGCAGCTGATCAAAAGGTACTGCTTTAAAAGAATCATAGATTCCATAGACTTCATTCAGTATATGCCCAAGCCCGCATCCCTTCACATACTCACGTACTTCATATTTGTCCGTACATTTCGTCTGTAGCGGATCTCTTTCATGTAATTTCAGATACCAGACCTTCTCATCAAATGTTCTCGGATTCTTGAGATCCAGCCCTTCGCCCGTATGCTCTTTATACATCATTTGGGCAAACTCTTCGTCGCTAAGCTTATTAAAACGGTCTCTTCGATAGTTTCGTATGATATTATACAGCTTGGCTGTCACTGTATGATGATATAAAAATACCTTTAAAGGATGTGCCACAATATTTCCTCCCGCTTTGTCTCTTAATTCTTATCATGCGCAATATGAGATAAATATTTTCTCCACTCACCATTTACCTTATCCGGATTTAACTCTTCCACAATCTTGTACGCATTATCACCGAGCTTCTGCGCATACTGTGGATCAGATAGAATTTTGCGGAAAGCATCTGCCAACGCATAGGCATCTCCTACCGGAACCAGTAGTCCATTCACTCCATCTTCAATCAGAGTTGACGGTCCACCACACGGACAGTCTGTAGATACTACGGGTAATCCAAGAGCCATGGCTTCCATCAAGGAATTCGGCATTCCTTCCGTATTGGATGTAAGAGCAAATATCTGCGCTTTGTATATATGCTCAGCAACATTTGTAACTGTTCCCGGTAAGGAGATTCTATCTGTCAGTTCTTTCTCCTTCACCAATTGTTCTAATTGCTCTTTGCAATTACCATCTCCGTATATGCATAAATTTACATTCGGATACTCTGAAGCAATTCTGGCAAATGCATGAATTAGCATAGCGTGATTTTTGTTCTCATCTGTACGCCCTACTGCCACAATCAATGGCTCTCTGACTCCCTCATATTTGTTCTTTACAAATAATGGATTTAGTGGGTTAGGTAAAATCACCGCTTTCTTTCTTACACGCTTTGGAAAGAACTGCATTGCCATCTTCGTCTGCAATACAACTCCATCAGCATAACGAAACAGCCATTTTGCAAGAAACTGCATCAATTTCCCTTCATATTCCATAGTAGGTTCCCCTCGAACCGATACTACTGTCCTGACCGGCAGGAATCTTGAAGTAGCAATAGCCATCAGATTATTTTTGCCAAGGAAAGACAAAATGACATCCGGCTTATACTCTTGCCAGATTCGACGTAAAGTCCGAAATCTGGTCATGAAGTTCTGCAGTCTGTTTCCCTGGAGCTGATCCTGCGAAGGCTCAGAATACACCCTCTTAATTTCAGGCATAATCTCGTATTCATCCTCCCTTTTATACTGTGTTACCAATAATACATCATAATGATTCCGGTAGAAAAACTCTGCCAGATTCACCATAACACGCTCTGAACCACCCTTTTGAAGGGAACTGATAAAAAGTGCAATTTTCTTCATTTCTACCTCTTTTCAGGTTTTTACATATATGCTTTGTACCATTGCTGGAACATCAGAAAAGCCCATACAATTCGTGAATACCTGGTTCCGGATCCAGACTTGCCATCACCACTTGTAAGATATTTCTGTACGAACTGATTCACGTATTTGGAATCAAATATTCCCTGATTGCAAAGGAAACTGCTTTCTGATACATCAAGCAACTGCTCCTTGAGTGGTCCACGCATCCATTGATCAAGCGGCACTGAGAAACCTACCTTAGGTCTGTCCAGCAATTCTCTTGGAATATATTCGTATGCTATATCTTTCAGGATACGTTTTTTCACACCGTTATAATACTTAAATTCATGAGGAAGTCTGTAGGAATATTCTACAACGTTGACATCCAGCAGAGGACATCTGGTTTCAAGAGAGTACTTCATAGACGCCCTGTCCACTTTACATAATATATCTCCCACCAGATAAGTATCCTCATCTACCAACATCCTTCTCTCCTGCCAGTTCTTCTCATGATACTTGTTTTCTATTTCATATTGATATGGTATTCCCTGTTCTGCAACCATGCGGCTGATCAGCTCCATATAACGTACGTTCCCAAGCTGTGTCTTGGTCTGTGGATTGTCATTACGTGCTATCACCTGCACCTGAAAAGGCAGTTTTGATATAAAATCAGCCTTTTTCAAAGGTGGAACCGAACATACTCCATTCACTACTCTTCCCAGAGCATCCAGCTTCTGCGCCCTAGCTACATAATCATAGACATTATATCCACAGAAAAATTCATCTCCACCATCTCCGGATAACACCACGGTGACGTCCTTAGATGCCAGTTGTGACACCAGCATGGATGGAATCTGAGAGCTGTCTGCAAAGGGTTCATCATAATACTTGGCTATATCATCCAGCATGTGGAACATTGCCTTCTCATCTACATATAGTTCTGTATGATTAGTCCCAAGATGCTTCGCCACTTCTTTTGCATATCTGGCTTCATTGTAATTCTCTTCATGAAAACCAATGGAATAAGTCTTAACCGGTTCATTGCTCAGTGATTGTGCCAGAGCTGTCACCAGGGAAGAGTCATATCCCCCACTTAAGAAAGTTCCAAGGGGTACATCTGCTATCATTCTCTTAGCCACCGCATCCTTCAAAATAGCAGTAAGTTCTTCCTTTGCCTGTTCATAAGAGTTTACTTTATCTGCCGCTTTTGCCTGATGTACCTGCGCAATATCCCAGTATTTCCAGCTTGTTACACGTTCTGAAGCTTCCTCTTCTTCTACATGAAAACAGATTACCTGTCCTGGTTCTACTTTATATACATTTTCAAAAATAGTATCAGGTTCACAGATGTACTGTTGATAAAGGTATCTTCCAATAACATCCTTTCTGATAACTCTCGGAAAACCGGGATACTCCATGATTGGTTTCAGTTCTGAAGCAAATACAATATTATCCTGATCCAGCCAATAGTAAAGAGGCTTCTTACCCACTCTGTCCCTGATCAGATACAGTTCCTCTTTCTCCCTATCATAAAGCGCGATTGCAAACATTCCACGAAATCTGTCTATGCAGGAAAGCCCCCACTTCAAGTAAGCCGCTAATATTACTTCTGTATCGCATTGAGACTTGAACGGATAATCACCCAACTCTTTCTTAATATCCTGAAAATTATAAATTTCACCATTGTATGTAATCACAATGCGCTTATCATTAGAATACATTGGCTGATGCCCCAACATGGACAGATCCATAATGGAGAGACGTCTCTGTGCAAATCCGAGATAATAACCATTCCCTACCTGGAAAATCTCTTCTCCACTGTCATTAGGGCCTCTGTGATACATGGTATCATTCATTTTTTTCAGTTGATCTATTGTTATGCATTTTCTTGAAATAAAACCACAAATGCCACACATACTGTACGCCTCCATTCCATCATGCTTTACTGTTTATCACATATTTCAAGCAGATATTTCTCCCACTCCCTAAAGACTACATCTGCACCCGCACGTTCTGATATCTTAGCTGCATTTCTGCCTAATCTGTCTGCCAGCTGCGGGTCTTCTATCAGGCGATTGATTGCTGCTGCCAGAGCATTCTCATCTCCTACCGGAACCAGCAAACCATTCTCGCCGTCTGTAATTACCATTCTAGGGCCTCCCGGTGGACAATCTGTTGCAACAACAGGCAGCCCCAATGCCATTGCCTCCAACATAGCATTCGGCATTCCTTCCACATCAGAAGAAAATGCCGCGACTGCCCCATTAATCATATCCTTTTGAAGCTGATTACTTCCTCCCATCAATTTCACATAATCCCACGCTTCATTTTCTGCTATCTGTGCTTCCAGCTTTTCCCACGTTCCATCATGTGTATCCTGACCAAATATTTTAAGTACATAATCCGGATGTTTACTATGAACCTTTTCAAATGCCCTGATCAGCATAAGCTGATTTTTAAAGTCCACAATTCTACCTGAGTGTACTACTGTCTTTTCTCTATGTTCAGGTATTGGATTACCAATAAAAACCGGATTAATCGCATTTAATATAATGCGTGATCTCCTCTGAACATACTCAGGAAAGAAATCTTTCTGTTCCTGCGTCTGGAAAACGCACCCTGCTGCCCTTCTGAACAAAATAGGAATCTGTATCTTATCAGATAGGAAATCATAACATCCAACCGGTGCAATTCTAATGGATATTACCACTGGAATTTTCGTTCCTATTGTTGATGTTAATGCCCTGTAATTTGCTTTTCTTGCAAAAGCAATCACAATATCCGGCTGTGTCTGTTTTAAAAATCTTCGTAAGTTAATAATGCGGTCAAGGAATTTCTTTACTCTTCCATCGTTCTCCTGTTCAGGAGTCAGCCCTACATGGATACGATGAATCTTTGGGTCTGTTTCATACTCATTTTCTCCCTGCGACTCTGTTGCGATATATACCTCATATCCATGATTTGCAAACTGTCCTGCAAGGTTAGTTACTACACGTTCTGCGCCGCCTCGTTCTAGGCATTGTATATGAAATACTATTTTCTTCATTTTCTACCCTTTCGGTAAATCTCTATCAGCATAATCCATGCAGACTGATAAAATAATCCTGTATTGTACAACATATATCTCATCTGAGGATAAATAGCTGCAGAGGTTCCTACTACATTTACTGCAATCGCTGTTAATACTACAATAGCCATACAAGCTGAGGATTGTCCTCTCTCTCTGCCAGACTGCATCTTAAATAAATAAATGATCATTCCTGTATAAGCAATGTACAGGAACAATGCAACCCAGTTAAGAACTGTATGAACCTTTAAAACTGTTGTAACAAATCCATGGACAATATTACTGCAGAATATTTTAAACATTCCAGGTATACAGGGAACAAGCAGCTCTTTCATCATTTCATTCATGATACGATTTGCATCAAGTTCCCGTTCCTGATCATTCATTCCCTGACTGATCTGTTCTTCACGTATAACTACATTTATAATATCAAACTTGATGCGATCATAAGAATTACTGTAATGCTCTTCTATATTATGCCATCCCTTACCTGCATATCCGGCATTATACTCTAATGCATCGGCTCTGTTCATTATCTCCAGAAAAAGTTTCTGATTCTCCTTATCTGAGATGTAAGATACCATATCCTTATCTGCTACATAGATTTCTGTTCCCAGAATAAAGCTGGAATCACCTGTATGAGGTGCGAATACCCCTCTGACGCCATAATTATATGTGCAGTCAAGTAATCTGGTTCCTGCAAATCCTAATATAACGATTACACCTGCACTAAAAACTGCAACATACCATTTCTTATCCTTCCACCATGAAGCAGCCAGGCATAGGAACAGCAATCCGAATGCTACTATCATCTGTTTTCTTGTAGACATTAATATAATAGCCCACACAAATGCCATGATCATATTTTTCTTTTTATGATCATAAATAATTCCTAATAAATTCAGGGAAAAAAATACCCAAATGGAATATGTGATAGCTTCTGTCTCAATGCTATTATAGTAACTATATCTTCTTTGGGCTACAAAACGGTTTAAGAGTGTAATTCCATATTGAATCACCAATACACCAATTGTTCCCAACCAGTGCAGATTAAATCGTCTGCTCAAGCCTACAGTAATTGCACTGGCAGCGGCTGCCGCAAGTAAGCACTGTAGTATTACTGCCAGCTGCTGATACCCTTCCCAGCCGGCAAATACCCTACATATCCATAGGAAAAATGAATATCCAGGATCTCTGGCACTTATCATATCAATATACGACTGTGCATCCGGTGTAATAATAATTCCATCATGCCAGTACCAGAACAGATAAAATACTGCACTGACCGCAAATAGAACACTATATAAAATCATTCTTTTTTTCCTGCTGTCCGTCATTTACTACCTCCGGTCATTCTAATTCCTGTGCAATTAATCTGTCAATTTCCCTGACATATGCATCCACACCAAATTGATTTGCACGATACAGTGCCTTATTCCTATATGAAGTCATAAGTTTCTGATTGAGTAATAATTCCACCAATTCCCCTGCAAATATTTCCTCTTCTTGTGATATCATGCTGGCATCGAGATTCTTTCCATCATAAAAAACCGGTGTTAATATACCATAATCTGCATGGTACACTTTATCCTGTGCAGCACATTGCTGATAATCGTTCTGCAATATTTCCGCAGGTCCTGTCTTGCAGTTTACGCTGACACAGGGCAATCCAACTGCCATCGCTTCAATCAAAGCATTTGGAAATCCTTCGCTGTCTGAAGTCAATGCATATACATCAGCCTTCGCCAACAATGCAAATGGGTTCATCTGCACACCAGTAAACAATACCTGCTCTGCTATCCCCAGTTCCTGTGCCAGCTTCTGATACGCACTGTAGTCGCCATCACCAATTATCATAAGTTTCACATGTGGCACTTTGTTTTTCACCAGCTTAACAGCTTTGATTAAATGCCAAAAGCCTTTTACATCATGTGCACGTCCCATAGATACTATGGTTGGACCTGTTTTCTGTAGAAACGCTTCTATTTTCTCATCTATCTTTTCTCTGGATAATACATTGATTTCATCCAAATTACAAGGATTATACAAAGTTGCTGAATTTTTCACAGGATACGACCGTCCAATCTCCTGCTCCATCACCTTCGTGCAGCTCACCATTCTATCTGCCCTTTTGCATACAAACTTCATCTGTCTGTGATTATCCAATGCCCCATAGCCACGGATTCCTGCCCATGTTTTATCATGGTATTTTGAAAGTACATTTACCATATTAGCAGTCTGTCCAAAGCTATAGCTGATTTGAATACCCAGCTCTTTCTTTATTTTTTTTACCTGTGCAACCCGTTTGTATACATTTATGATTTTACCAAATTTACCAGGTACTGCTCCCAGATGAAGATCTATTAAATGAACTCCACTTACATCATAAATCATGCCTTCCGTGTTAAACACAACCAAGTGCACTTCGTATTTTGTTTTCAGCAATTGCGCTGTCAATGCACAGATCCGTTCCAATCCGCCCTGATCAAGCATCGGAACAATCAGCATGATTCTGATTCGTGTGGACGTCTCCATATTAATTCACCCTTTTCATTGCTTTCATCGCCAGAACTGCAGCCTTACCTAATACAGTATTTCCTGCAAAAATATTGTAATACGTTATCTTTTCTCCACCAAATTTCAATTTAAATTCATCAATTCCGTTCGGGTTCTCAAAATCTGAGATTCCCCCCCAGTCATATCGCAGCAGCCCTTTTTGCTTAAAGTACTTAATGTCTTCCCAATGCAATCTCTTATTGGCTCTTCCTATCATTGACTGGTCTGCGCTCTCTTCTCTAAAGCAGGATGCAGAATGAAGAAGTCTTGCTTCTTCCCTATCACAGATATATGAATGAAATACCAGTACTTCGCCTTCATGTATTGCTGCCGAGAAGACAATACCATCTACTGCCAGATATCTCTCTATTGCTGTTACATTCAGCTTCGTATCTGAGCCTTTTGACCGGTACATTCTCTCATATATATCCCGAAAAGTCTCAATCAGCTGTGGATTTTTCTCAATATCTTCTTTGGTGTAAAAGGCAATCTCAATATTATCCTTTTCACTGCGGCGGAACTGGTACTTCACAGCTTTATTTATATTTGCCAACATATCTTCCTCAGAAATCGTCAGATCATTTCTACAGGTATGATATTCCTGCCAGCCCCGGAAGCTTCCATTTGTCTCCTCTATCGGTGCTCCATGGACAAACAGAATATCCGCCTTTCTCTTTTCCTTAAGAAGTGATTCTACTGTTCGTTTACCCGGATACCATATCTGATTTACTTTCAGAAATTTCTTCTGATATATAACATCTATCATTATGTCAACCTGCTTTCTCTATTCTGTAGTATGTCCTGGAGGATTCTGCCCTGTCCGATAGAATTCTGCCATCTGTACAGCCTGTCTTCTCACATCGAATCCTTTCTGTGCAATTGCTTCTCTCATATCTTCACGTCTTAACGCTTCCTGTGCATTCTGAAGGATTTCTTCTGCCCACAGCTTCGGATCTTCTTCTATGCTTCGGTAGGATACGAGTGGAGTTAATGCCACTTCTCTGGTCACCCGGTCAGATACCAGGCAATGCAATCCTGCTGCCTGTGCTTCTGCTACACTTCCAGGCAATCCTTCAAATGTAGAGGGAAATACGAAGTAATCAAAAGCCTGATAGTACTTCTCAACATCATATCTGTTTCCAAGAAAATATGCCTTATCTTCCAATCCAAGTCCTTTGATCTTCTCACGTATAGTTTCTTCTTGTTCACCCTTGCCTATCATAACAAGAACTGCGTCATCCCGTTCTTTGCATACTTTGGCAAAAATATCCACCAGATACGTATGATTCTTCATGAATCCAAAACGTCCTACATGACCTATAACAAATTTATCCTGAATGCCCAATTCTGCACGTATCTCATCCCGCACATTCTGTTGAAAATGAAACCTTTCCGCATCAATGGCATTGGGAATCGTCCAGACTTTTCCATCCCTGACGGCTTTTGCCCCATATACTGCAATTCCTGCTTCTTTCGAACAGGTAAATAAGTAATCCGCCCTATTCTTTAGTGAAATACGCAATACTCTGGTAGCAATGCCTTTTAGTCCTTTGTCTACGCCTGCACTTCTGGCATGGGCAGCTGTAATCAAAGGCAGTGACTGTCTGGCATATTCCTGCTTGGCTATTGGCAGATAAATAGCTGCTGTACTGGTCATATGTCCCTGTATAACATTAAATTCCTTATGTTCTTTGAAAAATGTGCGAATTGCTTTACGATACTCTGCTATATTGAAGATTTTGAATCTTGGCAGACTATAGATATGACCTCCGAGAGAACGGATTTCCCCACTATAATGTCCGTCTTCTTTGGTATGGATCAGAAAATCGAACTGTACCTGGCTTCTGTCTATGCACCGGTATAATTCCATGATTCTGCTCTCCGCACCACCAAGGTTCGTAGTGCCAAGCACATGTAAAACTCTGACCGGTTTTTGTTCTCTTCCATGTTCCTTCATGCACTTGCACCTCCTTCTGCCTGCATTGTTACAGCTTACTTTTTATTTGAACTAATATATATTTACCTAAAGCCTTCAGATGTTCTATCCAATGTCCCGGCATGCTGCGTTTCACCGTATCAGCCTGTAAATACTCTGTATAAGAAATAAATTTATCCTTATACTGTGCGAACATCTGCTCATACCTGGCAAAATCCTGGTCATTCATGGTATTGGCATGAACAACAAAGGTCGTATATCCTTTTTCCTGTTTCAGGCTGTTGCTCTGTTTAAAAGAAATCGGATAAAATGTCAATCCCTGCCATTGATATGGCTGCCTGCCAAATCCATCTGTTATTTTGGTAAAGCCAAGCTTTTTCAACGCTTTCAATGTATTGTAGTCATATGAATGCGCCGGAGCCATAAATATATCCGTGTCAATCTGATGCTCTTTTAGAATCTTCTGACCTTTTTCCAATGAGGCATATTGATCTTCATAACTGTTCCCCGCATATTCAGAAAGTGCATTCAGTGGAAAGCAGCCTTTCTTATGCGTATTATAAATATGTGTACAGCCGTGCTGGGCAATACACCATCCCTCGCTCTGTAATGTATGCAGATATTCCCAGTAATCTACTCTTGGTTCCTCAATATGCAGCATAGTATCCTGATTCGCAGGAACTACCCCTATAAGCGGTTTGACCTGATACAGATCACAAAGTTCCTTAAACCTAAGAAACTTTGCCCAATCCATATCAGGCGTAATATCATCCATTCTGATTGTTATTTTCATAAGTTAGCCTTATACCAGTCAATTGCCAGTGCAATACCCTTGGAGAAATCATAGTCCGGGTCATAGCCAAGAAGTTCTTTCGCCTTAGTAATATCAGCATTGGAATGCTTGATATCGCCCGCTCTGTCCGGTCCAAAATGCGGCTCTACATTCTTACCAAGTGCCTTGCAAAGGTCATAATAAATGTCAATTAAATACTCTCTTCCACCGTAAGCAATGTTAAATGCCTGTCCTGCTGCTTCTGAAGAAGCAAGGCATGCCTTCATATTGGCTTCAATAACATTGTCAATATAAGTGAAATCTCTGGACTGCTTGCCATCACCATTGATCGTAGGCACTTCACCATCCAGAAGCTGCTTGATAAACTTAGGGATAACCGCTGCATATGCACCATTAGGATCCTGTCTGCGTCCAAATACATTGAAATAGCGAAGTCCGTAAGTATCTAAACCATACAGTCTCTTATAGAGCTTACCATACTCTTCATCCACACGCTTAGTCAGCGCATAAGGAGATAACAGATTCCCTTCCTGTCCTTCTTTCTTAGGTAGTACTGGGTGATCCCCATATACAGAAGAGCTGGATGCATAGACGAACTTCTTTACTCCATTCTGTCTGGCTGCTTCCATCATGTTCAGAGTACCCATAATGTTGTTACGCTCATAGAATAAAGGCATCTCGATACTTCTGGGAACTGAACCCCATGCTGCCTGATTCATAACATAATCAACACCCTCACACGCCTTCATGCAGGTATCCAGGTCTTTGATATCGCCCTTGATAAAGGTATAATTAGGTCTGTCTGCAAGAAGCTTGACATTTTCTTCCTTACCTGTTGAGAGATCATCCAGACATCTGACCTGATATCCCATATCAGTCAACGCCTCGCACAGATTGGAACCGATAAAACCAGCCCCACCTGTTACAAGAAATACACTCTTTTCGTCAAATTTCAGATTCTTATAGCCCATCTTGTTTATCCTCTTTTCTTCTTCCTATAATTTTCCATAGCATTAAAATACCACATAAATAAATTAAAGAAGTATTATATATCATATATCTGGAAAGACACATAATAGTAAATGATACAGCCCCTGCCATTCCTGCTGTCAATAATGCAGTCAATAGCAAAAATCCGAACACCTTATACTCTTTCTTTTTTATTCCCAGATAAATTCCTGCAATAATCAAAAATAAATATCCACATATAACCGGAATATATAATAACGGATTCAGAACCGCAACACTTCGAATCAATCCTACTGCAATATTTTTCATATAATGAACCATATAAACAGGTATGCAGTCTCTCAAAACATCTTTCATCATATTGCCTGACATCTGGTCCATTAGCTTCAGTCTTTCCAGGTAACTTATATTTCCATAGGTTTTCTCTATATATTCTGTAAGCTTTGCCTCTATAATATCCATTTTTAACGTGTCATGTGCACTGGAGAAGAATTCTGCCTCTGCTGCCAGTCCACTCGGTGCGTCTGCATATAAAACGCCCTGTGCTGCCGCTTCATCATAAATCTGATCATACAATGTCCTAAGTGTATCATCCTTTATATTCCGATCTGCCTCACGCTCTGATACATATAACACATTAGTAAATAGAGTTACCTTGCCATAAGGTGTCTGAGAAAATGCTCCATTATTTATATAATTATAGATTCCTACCGAAAATGTTCTGACACCAACTGTTATGATTACAAGCAGAACACAGATGCACATGTTTTTCCAAAATAATCTCGAATCCTGTTTGCGATACCGTATATGCAGTACCACTGCTTCTACAATGAACCATGCAATCAATGTAACCAGCATCTGACCTCTTGTCAAGGTAAGGATAAGAGCAATTACAAGACTTACTATACTGTATGTTACATATTTTTTCTGTTCTGCCTGCTTCTCCCATACTAAATGCAATAAAAAATAGAAATAGAGATTATATAATGAAAGTGCAATTCCTTCTGTTAAAATTGCATTTGCAATAATCATCCGTGACACAGTAAAAAAAGGAGTTACTATATAAGGCATCAAAATTGCAAGCAACAATGCCAATTTTATTACTATAGAATGAATCTTGTTTGACTCTATAATATATTCCAGCAGTAAATAGCATACAATGACTGCAAATATATTCTGTGTCAAAGCAACTGCAGTGTAGATATGTTCCCCAAATAAATTTCTGTAAATATTTAAGAACGCACCATAGAATGGTTCTCTGATTGGTGACATTACTTCATAACTACCGGTATCTGTATAGGTTCTGCTTCCAAAGAGCAGGAAGCTGCCCATAAATATTATCAATAAAAATATAAATAAAAGCAGCTTCTGCCATTTTCTTTTCATGTACAATTACAGTCTCCAGTAAATATAGTCCTCTGTACTATATTCTTTTCTATCAAAGATTCCCTTAATGTCTACCAATACCTTCTTAGCATGTGCCTTGCTGTAAAGGGAGCTGATTTTCTCTTTGTCCAGTGTCAGGAACTGCTTATGAGATACAGCTACGATAACAGCATCCATCTCCTTGATATCTTCCATCGTATTGAATGTAATGCCATAGAGTCTCTTGGCTTCTGCTGCATCAGCAGCCGGGTCTACTACCATTGGAGTAATGCCATATTCCTGTAATTCCTTATAGATATCAATAACCTTGGTATTTCTGGTATCCGGGCAGTTCTCCTTAAAGGTAAATCCAAGAATTGCTACCTTGGCACTCTTTACAGGGATATCTGCCTTGATCAGATTCTTTACCAGGTTCTCTGCTACATATTTACCCATATCATCATTGATACGGCGGCCTGACAGAATGATCTGGGAATGATATCCTAACTGTTCTGCCTTATAGGTTAAGTAGTAAGGATCAACACCGATACAGTGACCGCCTACCAGACCCGGCTGGAACTTGAGAAAATTCCACTTGGTTCCTGCTGCTGATAATACAGACTTGGTATCAATACCCATCTTATTAAAAATGATAGATAATTCGTTCATGAATGCAATGTTAATATCTCTCTGGCTGTTCTCGATAACCTTGGCAGCCTCTGCTACTTTAATGCTCTCTGCACGGTATACGCCAGCTTCTACAACGAGTTCATAGATATGTGCTACTTCATTTAAAGTCTCTTCATCCATACCGGATACAATCTTGGTAATGGTCTCTAATCTATGAACCTTGTCACCAGGATTGATACGTTCCGGTGAATAACCAATCTTAAAGTCTACACCACATTTTAATCCCGATTCTTTCTCAAGAATAGGTACACAGATATCTTCTGTTACACCTGGATATACTGTAGATTCAAATACAACAATGGAACCCTTGGTCAGATTCTGTCCAAGAATACGGCTTGCACCCTCTACCGGTGTTAGATCCGGTGTGTGGTCATCATTGACAGGAGTAGGTACTGCAACGATATGGAACTTGGCTTCTCTTAACTTGGTCGGATCTGCTGTAAATTCTACAGTTGTATTCTTGATTACATCATCTCCAACTTCATTTGTAGGATCTACACCAGACTTGTATAAGTCAATCTTGGCCGCATTCAGGTCAAAGCCTACTACCTTGATCTTTCTTGCAAAAGCAACTGCGATAGGCATTCCTACGTAACCTAAGCCCACTAATGATAATTTTTCTTTTCCGTTTACAATATCCTCATATAAACTCATTTTCTTTTCCTCCATTTTATAAAATGTAAACTCTGATAATCAGTAGGTACATAAAGACGTGATTTCTTCTATATATGCATTGACGACCTGTTGACGGTCGAATTCACGCTCCATTTTGGCTCTGGCATTGAGTCCCATCTGTTTCTTCTCTTCATAAGAAAGAGCCATGAATTTACGAAGGGCTCCAAGCAGTGCCTCTTTGTCTCTTGCCGGATATCCAAATCCTGTTATGCCTTCGTCGTATCCTTCGTGGCATCCCGGAATATCTGAAGCCAGCACAGGTCTTGCCGTTGCACTTGCCTCTAATACCACATTGGACATTCCTTCATGATAGCTCGGCATCAGAACTGCCCACGCCTTTTGATAATAAGGATGCATAATCTTCTGATAACCGGTCAAAGTGACAATTCCTTCTTTTTCATACTGTTCTATGATAGATTTATAATCATCTTCATAATAACCAACCAGCTCAAATATTACATCAGGATATTCCTGCTTCATTGCTCTGGCAGCGTATAATAATTCCTCTATGCCTTTTTCCTTCATAAGTCTGCCAACATACAGGAATCTGACAGGTTCTGTCTGTGCAGGATATTCTTCTGCACAATGTCTTTCCAGATTCACACCGGAACCTGATACAAGTCTTGATTTTTTGCCTCTGATTCCATATTTTTCAAAAATCGCCCAATTCGTTTCATTCTGGAAAAAGATACAGGATGCTGATTTTAATGCCATTTTGTACAGAAATACTACTAATTTCTGTACCATACCGCCATTTTCAAATACAGAGCCCAACCCCGTAATATTCACTAAATAAGGAACATGCCGGCGTCTGCAGCACAAATTGCCATATATATTGGGTTTTATGGTATAGGTCAGTACTACATCGGGCTTAATCTGTGCAAGTAATCGATCATATGCCCTCATCAGTTTCATATCTCTGACAGGGTTCATTCCTCTTCTGTCTAACGGTGTATGATATACTTTACAGCCTTCTGTGACAAGCTCCGGGACTTTATCCTCATCAGGAAGGCTGATATGTACTTCATATCCTTCCTTGAGCAAACGCAGCAACAGTTCGTTTCTAAAATCATACAACCCGCTTGCTGAATTGGCAAGTATTAATATCCTTTTCATGTGGTTACTCCTACACTTCATCTATTATCATGATTTCATTATATTTCATCATGACCTTTCCTGTCTGATATTCGCCAATATGCCTCTCGTTTGTAATTCCTGCCAGATTGTTACGAATCAGTGTCATATGGTCAGCACCGCAGGCATATGCATGAGGGTATCCTCCTCCAAATCTAGGATTTACTTCTGATATATAGTAGACACCGTCTTTTTCAAACACATCAATATCTATCTGACCTCTGAATCCGCTTTCTTTCACGAATCTCTCTATGAGTTCAAATAATCTATCATCTGCAAAAGACACGGCTTTATCCGTCTCTCCCGCTCTCATGACCAGCTTCTTCTTCGTAAAAATAGAAACTACCTCTCCACTGATCATGTCAATGTAACAGTCAACTCCTATTTCCTGTCCATCCATGAATTCCTGTATCATCATCTGTTCTCCATGATGATATAACAGTTCTACTGTTTCTTTGTCCTCTGCCTTTGCAATATGCAGACTGGCACTGCCCTTCATGGGCTTCACAAATACAGGGTATTGCACTTCTCCCGCTTCCAGCGCCTGATAGAATGCCTCTAAATCAATATAAGATTTAGCGCAGGCATATCCATGCTCACACATCCACTGATAAAGAGCCCATTTATTCAAGGTTCTCTCACATAATTCGTAGGAAGAGCCAATTACCGTAGTTCCAAGGGCTTCAAATTCATTCTTATGCAGTGCAATCAATGACAGTTCCGGATCAATCAGTGATAGAACTCCTGTTATCTTCTCCTTACGGCAGATATCCAGTATCATGTCCATATATCCCGGTTCTGTAATTCTTGGAACAATATAATGTGCATCTCCTTCATACAATGCCGGAGCATAAGGACTGGCATCTGTACATACAATTCTTCCTTCTCCAGCAAATGCTTTCTTAAAATACTGCACTACTTTGTCTCTTGTACCACAGCTTAATATCAATAGATTCATGCTTTACCCCTTTCGGCTTCCAGACGGGCTTTTCTGATTTCAGCAAAATTTCCCTCCGCCTGATTTGTATCAACTGCAATATCTTCATGAACAAATACTTTCTTTATCGTCAGGAAGAAAATCTTCACATCCATTGCAAAGGACAGATTCTTCACATATTCTACATCCTTTGCAATTCTTCTGTCCCAGTCAAGCAGATTTCTGCCACTGACCTGAGCCAGGCCCGTAAGCCCCGGACGTACCGTATGTCTAAGCTGTTCTTCTTCTGTATAATAAGGTAAGTAGCTTACCAGTAAAGGTCTTGGCCCAATCAAACTCATATCGCCCTTGAGTATATTCCATAATTCCGGTAATTCATCCAGACTTGTAGCTCTTAGAATTTTGCCAAATCTGGTAAGTCTTACCGCATCCGGAAGCAGGTTGCCGTCTGCGTCTCTCTCATCCGTCATTGTGCGGAATTTGCACAGTCTGAATATTTTTTCGTGGTATCCGGGTCTTTCCTGATGGAAAATGACAGGGCTTCCCAGCTTACATCTGACTAGAATCGCCACGATCAAAAGAACAGGACTCAGAATAATAAGCGCTGCCAATGAAATAATAATGTCCAATAATCTTTTTATAACTTTGCGGTACATTCTGTAATCCTTCCTATTCTTCTTTATTGATATCTTTATTCAAAACAAGCCTTGATCACTTGAATAATTCTATCCTGCTGTTCCTCTGTCATTTTATTATCACTTGGAAGACATAAGCCTCTCTGGAAAATATCCATACCTACATCTAATGGTCTTCCATCTTTTCCTACAGAACCACCCTTAATATACGCATTGGTCTTAGCTCTGCCATTACCTTCTCTTGTGACAAATCCATTCATTCTATAAATCGGCTGCATATGCATCGGCTTCCAGATAGGTCTGCCCTCTGCGTTGATAGATGCGATTGCATCCAGGATTTCTGTCGGGCAGCTCTTACCAGGTTCCGGCTGATATAAGGCTTCACATTCTCCTCTTACCTGCTTACACATAGCATCCGGATTGATAATCAGACAGGATAACCAGAAATTGGGTTCTGAATCCTCAGCATTATAAGGGTTCATAGTAACAGGTAAATCTTTTAAGCCTTGCTGGTATCTTTCATAAATTGCCTTCTTCTGTGCGATATGCTCTTCCAGATGTGGCAGCTGACCTCTTATGACTCCGGCGATTACATTACTCATCCGGTAATTGTATCCCAGCTCCTCATGCTGATACCACGGAGCATTTTCCCTTGCCTGTGTAGACCATTTCTTGACCTTTTCACAGTCTTCCTTACTGTTTGTAAGGAACATGCCACCTGCTGAACCTGTAATGATCTTATTTCCATTAAAGGAGATTGCATTGAAATCTCCAAATGTACCTGTCTGCTGTCCTTTATAGGTTGCACCAAAGGACTCCGCTGCGTCTTCGATGATCATAGCTCCATGTCTGTCACAGATTTCCCTGATTTCATCTATTTTACCCGGTGTTCCATACAGGTGTGCAATCACCACTACCTTCACATCAGGGTATATCTGAAATGCTTTCTCCAGAGCCTGCGGATCCATATTCCATGTATCATACTCGGTATCAATAAATATAGGAACCCCACCTTCATATACAACAGGGTTCACCGTAGCATCAAAGGTCATATCGCTGCAGAAGACATGCTGTCCCGGCTTAACACCTGCAAGCTTCACCGCCATATGAAGTGCAGCCGTTCCGGCTGATAATGCCACTGCATACTTACAGCCCACCTTCTCACATACAATTCTTTCGATTTCATCTATATTCTTGCCGACTGTGGACATCCAGTTCGTATCGAAGGCTTCCTTTATATATTCCAGCTCTTCTCCATGCATAGTAGGTGAACTGAGCCATACCTTCTGTTCAAATTTATCAAACTGTTTCTGATACATGATTTCAGCTCCTTCCTTCTTCTTAGTAATAGCCTAAACAATCTTGTACAAATATATTCCGTAATAGCTTGTATCTGTCTGGAATGGTTTTTCTCTCATAAGCTTTATTCCCTTTACATTGGGCAACTTTATAGCTGAGAAAAGATACCTTGCTCCCATTCTTTTAGCTTGTTCAAAATCATATTCCAGATTCTCCAACTCTATATTATTACCTTTAGGATATAAAAAACGGTTGCTTCCAAGTTCAGCTGACAATAAGTAGCATCTACATCCCCATTGGTCAAAATATAATCTCAATGCTTCATTTTTCATTAATTCAGGTGCAATAATCTTGCGAAAATGTTTTATATAATCTAAAGAATAATTATTGGAATAGCCATCAAGACAATAAAATCCATTATATAATGCTGCCGCAGGATAAATTCCAAATGACAACGTTCTGTACTCTTTTTTATCTTCTCCTATATATTCATCTATCTGTTCAAACACATCAGAAGCATAGAAATCTCCCCATGTAACTTGCTCATAACCTTCTCCATAACGTAATCTATGTACATTCCTGTGAAAATCACTATAATAATAAACTACTGCTGAACATCCAATAGTAAAAAAAGATAGTATAATAAATACACCGCCTGCGCATACACCTCTGTGGTTATCTTTTAGCCACTTGACAGCTTTAAAGCTTAAGTCGATACTGATGCCAAATATAAAATACCACAACGGAATCGACAGCCAATACAATCTATCTGCCTGAAACTCTTTAAAGATTCCACCAACCTGATTTCTTAATTCTGCAACCGCAGAAGACTGATAACATGCATAAAATAATGCAAAAAATAAATTTAATCCATATAGTAAATATACTACATTTATCTCCATTTTTATCTGCAAAGGCACTTTTTTTCTGATGAAAAAGCTTATTATGCATAATATTGTTGCATAAATGACTATCAAAAACTGATGAGCAGCTGTATGTACTGTTCCACAAGCAAAAATCGTTTTAAAGGAATTCCAAAAATTTTGTCCGTAACGGACTATTACTTCCTTATGACTCGGATATGCATTTCCAAATCCTAATACCTGAAGGACAAGACTACTATTAAAAATCAAATAAACACCTGTGAGCAAAAGAATACCATATACTAACCATATATGTTCCTTCCATTTTTTCCTGTAAAACAGAAAAGCACAAAATAAAATGCCTATCCCAATAACTGCATAGCCGACTAATACAAGTGAAGACATTGCTCCATACAATGCAACCATGCCTAACGCTAATATAGTATTTTTCCTGTTATACAATAAATATAAAGCATAAAAAAGAAACGGTAAACCATACTGGCACAATCCATACACTGAAAAAAGAGGCAAATATGCAAATAAAACACTCGTTAATGCAGCAATAGCCTGGCTTCCGGTAAATTGCTTTATGCATAAATACATACCTGTATATCCACAAATCATACAAAAAACTGCATTTAAAATATATGCAATATGTGGCTTACATACCTTATATAAAACAGTTACCAATGGCGCCGGTGGAAAAAGACCGTTGCCTGATATTCCATTCATCAATTCAGGATAATTCTCAACATTCTGTAATAAATACTTTGCATGTAAAATATATGCAAGTACTTCCCCATCCAATTGATCATGATAGTTCGTAACTATATCTTCCTGAAGAATCAATGCAACGGTTCCTGCGACACTTACCATCAGGAATCCAATAATACTATACCACTTTTCCCTGATTATCCCCGCATAAGCTCTTTTCATTTTAGCCCTCAACATATTTTCTTTGGAACATACGTAGGCACAATTTTCTGAATCATAGGTCTTACGTCTTCACATTCCATATCTACAGCCTTCTCCAGATTATACAGCTGCGCATAGAATTTCACCTCATCAAATTCTATCGGTTTTCCAATATGAATGAGCTTATTCTCTGTATCTTTCAGACCTTCCTCATTCATTAACAGCTCTTCATAAAGTTTTTCTCCAGGTCTTAATCCTGTAAACTCTATCTTAATATCCTCATCTACCTTATAGCCGGAAAGGCGGATCAGATTCTTGGCAAGATCCAGTATCTTTACAGGTTCACCCATGTCCAGCACAAAGATTTCTCCTCCCCTGGCATAGACACCGGCCTGCAATACAAGAGATACAGCCTCAGGAATTGTCATAAAGTATCTGATAATATCAGGATGAGTCACAGTAACAGGTCCACCTGCTGCAATCTGTCTTTTAAATAAAGGAATCACACTGCCATTACTTCCCAGTACATTACCAAAACGTACTGCTACAAATTCCGTATCATAATGTCGATTGTAGGTCTGAATGATCATTTCACAGATTCTCTTGGAGGCTCCCATAATATTGGTCGGATTCACTGCCTTATCTGTGGAGATCATAACAAACTTCTTAACACCATATTGTACTGCTGCCTGTGCTGTCTTCCACGTACCAAATACATTATTCTTGATCGCTTCATTAGGGCTGTCCTCCATAAGCGGTACATGCTTATGCGCAGCCGCATGGTAAATGATATCAGGATGATATTTCTCCATGATATAATTCATGCGGTTTGTATTACGAACTGAAGCAATCAGCACTACAAGATCAAGCTCAGGGTACTTATACTTTAATTCCTGCTGAATGTCGTAAGCATTATTTTCATAGATATCTACAATGATCAGCTGTTTCGGGTCATGTCCTGCAATCTGTCTGCACAGTTCACTACCAATAGATCCGCCACCACCTGTTACCAGAATGACTTTACCTTTAACATAATTATAGATAGATTCCATATCTACCTTGATCGGGTCTCTGCCCAGCAGATCTTCCACATCTACATCACGGAGCTTGCTGACATTCACCTCTCCATTTACCAGCTGATAGATTCCCGGCAGGGTACGCAGCTTGCAGTTAGTCTCCTTGCATATTTCGACCAGTTCACGCATGGTAGCACGATTAGCTGATGGGATTGCAATGATAATCTCATCAATGCCGTAGAAAGCCGCACTTTCTATGATTTTGTCTCTGCCTCCTACGATTTTGATACCCTGTATGAACTGTCCCCACTTATTAGAGTTATCATCAATAATACATTTCACGGACATGGTACAGTACGTACTGTTTACCAGCTCCTTGATCACTGTATTGCCGGCTTCTCCGGCGCCAATGACCATGACCTTGGATGCATTCTTCTTATTTTGGGCTTTATGTTTGATACTTCGTATAAAACGATAAGAAAATCTTCCAAATGTTGTGATGGCAGTCAATACCAATGCATACATAAAGAAATAACTACGTGGAATAGGGAATTTCAAAAGTTTCATGCCACAGTAATCTAATACAGCACACAAAAAGCACGCAGCCACAATGTTCTGTGCCTCCGTTGGTCCCGCAAACGCCCATAAGCTTTGATATAGTTTAAATAAATAAAATATGATCAATGTCATCAGGATATTGATCAATAAGAAATCCCATGCCGATCCTATATAAATATCGGGGATTGTCTCTTCGTCAATAAAACGAAGCCATAACGGTATAATGCTTGAAACGCATACCGTCATAATGTCAAATATAATCAGCACAATTCTTCTGTGCACTATCTGACTATTGAAACGATTCCATATTTTCATAGTTTCATCTCCAAGTTAACCCTTATTCGTTTTCCCCTCCTGCATAAGCAGCATCTGTACGAAAAGGAAGCAAAAACCTGCTGGAATGCATGGATGAAATGCCCATTCCGTAACACTCATAAATCCAAAGTTTACAATCACTGCAAATGGAACAATAAATATACCATATTTGTTGCCGTGCTTCCTAAATAATAATACTGACTGTATCAAAGTATAAGCGCAAAGTACTAAAAATACAACCCCCGTAATAATTCCAAAATCATATGCTACCTGAATATAGGAATTATGGGCATGTCCATAATCTGTTCCCTCTGCTGTCATTTTATCATGCCCTGCTAAATTCAGTCGTTCCAGATACGCCAAGAAAATCTCAAATCTTCCATTGGATATATCCGCTGTACTCTCTAAAACATATTTATCCTCAGAATCATTTACTGCAACCGGGAGCTTATCCATTCCTATATATGCAAGCAATGCATTTTCAGATGGTTGTATCTGTATATTTCTTGCTTCTCCATTATCAAACCGATTCAGAAATACATCAAAGAAACGCTTAACATTCATATATTTGTCTGAATCAACTGAATCACCCTCATAAATCATAAATGAACTATCCTGTGGTTCCAGATCATATCGAATGGGATCATTTACAACAGCCGGCACCATTCTAAGTACCGAATATGCAAACGGAAATGACAGCAGTACAGTTATGCATAACACCCCTATTTCCATTGCAAATCTTTGAATGTAAAACCTGTATACCCATTGTCTCAGTATCATAACACAAACAAATGTAACAGCCACCGTTAGCATTGCTGTTCTGGACATGGTGAATAATGTAAAAGCACTCACCGCACCCAGAATAAACAGTTCGTTCACTGATTTTTTCCAGCTAAACTGATCATATCTCCACTTGCAGAAAAGCTTTGCAATCACCGCTGCAAATACTGTTGATAGATACATTCCCGTACTTGCTACTGTATGGAATATCATATTGTACCTATAGCGCATCCAGTAATGGTATGGTCTGTGGTGCAGGCTGAACAATACCACCAGCCCAAAGCTTAATATCAGTCCATTCGTAAAATTCTTCAACAATCTGCTCTTCTGTGCTGTACTCAGATTATACAACAATAGTACAGCAAATGGCAACGTTGCTGTAAAGGGCCATGTTTTTCCATATCGGTTTATGACCATAAATACTGCAAACACAAGCCAGAGCAGTGCAAAGGGCTTATCAATGTTCTTCCACATCTGCCTCTTATACTGCATCAGCGCATTGATTATCACATTACCCCATACAACCACAACTGCGGCTGTCAGTCTGGCAAGATACTGCTCCTGAGGCTCTGTAAATCCAAAGCAGTAGATACATGCTCCTATTACAGATGCTCCTGTCCATATATACGCAGGGATATGAAACAGCTCCTTTTCTGGACGGATCATTAAAAAAGCAATTCCCAGAAATATCAGCATCCACCTTGTATTCGTATCATGATAATACTCTCTGTCTGCATTGACATACATACACAGTGCATAGAAAAGAAACCCAAAACATACAACTTGAATATAATTGCGCCAAATCAGGGATATCTGTGCATCAGGAGCAAGTCTGGATGGCTTCCTTGGATCTCTTGGTATCCATATTGCACACATATACCAGCCAAGTCCGACCAATATTCCTATGGTATAAACAATACGATCTGCTGCCTCACCGCCGAATATATTACGGATTACTGCCAGAATAAATACAACAATCGCAAACATACCACCAAAGCCGGTAGCAATCCATCTGCCATAACGGATAACCTCCGGCATATATTCATCCAATCGGTCCAGAATATAGAATATTCCCACATAGCACAATACTGCACATAAAATAATCAGCAGGTCACATAAAATCATCCCAACAGCAGACAGATTATTACTATATCTGAAATCCGCAATCAGAGAGCTGCTTTCATTTATAATACCATCAATATATAAGATTCCATTCTCATCCTGAGACAACAGACTGTTATCAGCATACGCAATCTCAAGAACTGCCGATACTTCTTCCGGTACAATTACCTCATAATAATATAAATGCTCCAAATCCACATCCATATCCGGTGTAGCCACAAGCATATGTTCTCTGGCTATCCTGCTGCATGCATAGTCCTGTTCATATATGCAGGAGAACTCTTCATTATACAGTCGGAATAAAACCCTGTCTCCCTCCTGATAGGAAGAACAGGATAGATATATCTTTATCTGCTCAATATGATTTCCGATAAATGTGACTGTCTGCAGCTTCTTATCTGAATTGGTGAAAGGATCACCGGATAATTCCTTGTAGTTCGTAACTGCCTTCTGTTTTGACACATGATGTGTCTTTACCAGATTGCATGGCCAGGCTCTGATCAGCATGAGAAAAGCAAGGGATACGATAACTATCTGAATAACCGTATTTCTTCTTATATAGTTAGGATTCCATGTGTGGGTCAGTTGCTTCAATCTATTGCTCCTCTCTGACATAGGTTATCTTATGCTTCTCGTAGTATATCACAATCAAAATATGAATACAACGTTAGCGTACAGTATGCTTTTCTTCCGCATTGCCTACCCGCTCTCTGATCACATACTGTGGAGAATGATTAATACTGATGTAGATTCTTCCTATATATTCTCCTACCAGTCCCAGCATCAACATCAGCATACCACCAATAAATACAATGGCAGACATTGTTGAACTAAAGCCCATGGGTACTGCCGGATTCACAAACTTCTTGATTACAGTGTAAATGCCATATAAAAAGCCCGCACAAGCAAAAACTGCGCCTGCCATAGTAGCCACCCGCAATGGAATAATGGAAAACGCAGTAAATCCGTTGAACCAGAGACCGAGCAGCTTCTTCATCGTATACCCAGAACTACCCACTTCACGGCTCCTGTGTTTTACCGGTACATTGATGATATTCTTTGTAGCCCGTAATACAAGACCAATTACATAAGGATAACTGTTTTCATACTGTAACATACTATCCACGATATATCTCTTTGCTGCAAAATAACTTGTTACATGCAATTCCCTGGGTTTTCCAAGCATAACTCTGGTCATGATATCATTCATCCATGTGCCGAAATTGCGAAAAGCACTATGTTTCTTATTACCATAGCTTGCATATACAACATCATGTCCCTGTTCCAGTCCTGCAAGAAGCTTTCCAACTTCGTTTGCCGGAGTCTGTCCATCGTCATCCAGGCATACTACAATATCACCATCTGCATTCCGAAGCCCAGCCATAAGTGCTGCATGCTGTCCAAAATTCTTTGCAAAATCAATACCTGTTATATTGTCATACCTGCTGCATAACTGCTGGATTACTTCAAATGTATTGTCCGGTGAACAGTCATTTACCAGTACAATATCATATACATACTTAGGGATTTGTTCCATAGTCTCTCTGATTTCATCTACTACGCCTTCGATAGTACGAGCACTGCGGTAACAGGGAATCACAAAGCTGACCTTTGTATGTGCTATATCTTCTTCCCCATATACGGCATCTGTACTTTCTTTGGTAAACCCAAAGAAAATCTCATCCACATACTCGCCATCCAGATAAAGTTCATCTTTTAAATATGCTTCATGTATCCCCCCCATCTTCTCATGGACACGTATACTTGCCTGATTGTACGCCAGTACTCTTCCCATGACTTTATGGAGTTTTAACTCATGAAAAGCATAATGCATAAGAAGCTTGCCAGCCTGTGTTCCGATTCCCTTGCCTTTTGCTCCCTCATTGCCAAAGAAAATGCCCCATTCAGCCTTGTTACAGACTGTATCGAAATTCTGCAAATATACGCACCCCAGCGGCTTATCATTCTCTTTATCACACACAATGAACTGTATTACCAACCCCTTTTCCACTTTATTATGAATCCAGTTCAGGTGTTCCTCACGGCTTATGGGCTTACGGTAGATAAAATTCTTCACAACCTGCGGATCATTTCTCCATTTCAGTACAATATCCGTATCTTCCACCGTTATTGGTCGTAAATATATCTGTGATCCCTCTAATCTGAGGTCTTGTCTTACCTGTTCCATATTTTCCTCCAAAATTGTCTTTATCTGCTACTGTAGTTGGTATATCAAATATATTGTTTCTCCGTCCGCGGTCTTCACTTCATCTGTCACTTTGGGTTCTACTGTCTTACCCCGGTTCTGATAATATGCACTCAGCCAGCTTACATCTGAATCCGGTTTTGCAACAAACAATACCTGTCCTGTCAATAATGCTTCCTCAAGTCCCTTAAATCCTGCTCTTTCCTGTTTTGCCCTCGTTAGCGGACTCTTGGCGATCCAGCCGCCACAGATATCATAATTTGTATACTGATTATCAGATGCAGCAAATATTTTATCTGCATAAGGTGTTCCCTGATAAGAAGTAGAAGAATACACATCAATGGAATAATACTGTTTCGGATTATGACTACAATATTCTGTCAAAGTATTCCATCTGGCATCTGCCTCCAGTCTCATATCGTATTCTTTCCCTGTATTCTCCATATTAATCACAGTTCCCATAAGTCCACACAGCCCCAGCAATGTGATAACTCCAGATACCTTCATGATATTGAATCGAGAAGATGTATCCAATGTCTGAATCTCCTGTATGATCCAGCCCGCCAGCAGTGCAAACTCCATGATTAACAATGGCACTGTCACTCTGGTAAGCACACGATTTACCATATACAGATACATCCATAACGCACTGCGTATGACAAACAGTGACAATACTCTCCAGCAGCAGCCGCTCTTTCTCCTACCGGAAGCCAGCAGGAAATACAGCAGATATGCTGCCAGTATAATGCCGGTCTTTATTCCATTTTCCAATGTCAGAAGGTGCTGTTTGTATAACCACAATGCTTCTTTTGGACTGTTCTTGCAGACAAATCCGTCAATTTGGTACAACGTACCTCCATTTCCTGCATTTTCCTGCTGATACTGTACGATTCTTTCTAACAGACTTTCGTCAATAGAATCATCCAGCGCGAAATTATAGTTCTGCAGCAATGTGTAGGATTCCCTGGACAGTCCTATGGACTGATAAAATTCTTCATTCTGGTCATAGTCCGGTATTCCATAGAAATCATATAAATTCGTTCTGGCATCAAAGAAAGCCCGGAAGCTCTTCCATTCAGTTGACCGGTATGCGAAGCTGTCTATGGAATATAAAATCAATATTCCCAGAAAAGCACTGCCAGCTACCATAAGATATTTTCTTACATTTGTCCCTGTAAAAGGCTTCGTCTCCTTTGCCCATTGACTCAGACCCGCTAATGCCAGAAATGGCAGAAGCATCATACATACTTCTGTTCTGATCATAAACGCAATCAATACCAGCGCGACTGCTGCCAGATTCCCTCTTAAATACGGCGCCGGTTTCTGGTCTCTTGGAGTTGTCAGATACCAGAATATTGCCCCAGCCATGCATAATCCACTGGTCACACTATATTGTAAAATAACCAGTTCTCTTCCCATCAGTCCAAATGCCAGTACACCTTCCAGTATGAGCAGGATTACCTGTAACCACACCTTTTTCGTAATCGAAAGCAGCCTCCAGGCAATCAATGCCAATACACCGAATTGACATGCGCACAAAAACAAGCCATACCAAGAAATCTTGCGAATGGCTCTGTAAGCAGCTGCAATCAGCCATCCCAGCGGATAAAGCATCTGTATACAATATCCACTGGGTTCTCCCGTGTATCTGCCCGAGAGAATATCTCTGATTGCAGTATCATCATTCAAATCATAATAAAAATCAAAACGAATTGCCAGGCAGGCAATCATGAGTCCCATAAATACCAGAATCTTCCAGAGCCTGCCGTTTAAAACTCTGCTCTGGTTCCTCATGATACGTGATAGAACTCCTTCACTTTGCTTACGATATAATCAACTTCTGTTTCTGTCAGCTTATAGAACATAGGCAGACGAAGCAGCCTTTCACTTTCTTTGGTTGTATAAACGTCTTCACCCCTGAATTCGCCAAATTTCAGTCCTGCCGGTGCAGTATGAAGAGGAATATAATGGAAGACTGCCCAGATTCCATTCTCTTTCAGGAAATCGATCAGCCGTGAGCGTTCCTCAATGTCTTTTGTCTTCACATAATACATATGCGCATTGTGCACACAGCCCTCAGGAATGGTAGGAAGCTCCAGTATGCCACGCTCCTTTAAGGGCTGCAGCAATTCATTGTACTGATTCCAGCGTGCCAGTCTGACATCTGTGATCTCCTGTGCAAGCTCTAATTGTGCCCACAGATAGGCGGCATTCATATCACTTGGAAGATAGGAAGAACCATAGTTCACCCAGGTGTACTTATCAATCTGACCTCTGAAATATTTGGAACGGTTGGTGCCCTTTTCACGGATGATCTCTGCATCCTCGATATATTTGGCATCCTTGATGAGGAGCGCACCGCCCTCTCCCATGCTTACATTCTTCGTCTCATGGAAAGAGTAACAACCAAAATCACCAATTGCCCCAAGAGCCTGTCCTTTATAGGAAGCCATAATGCCCTGTGCTGCATCCTCTATAACCATAAGATGATGTCTGGCTGCAATATCCATAATCGTGTCCATTTCACAGGCTACACCTGCATAATGAACAGGTACAATAGCTTTGGTACGTTCTGTAATCGCTTCTTCAATTTTGGTCTCATCTATATTCATGGTATCTGGTCTGATATCTACGAATATGGGCTTGGCTCCACGAAGTACGAAAGCATCTGCCGTAGATACGAAAGTAAAAGACGGCATAATGATTTCATCGCCTTCTTTTATATCTGCAAGCAATGCTGCCAGCTCTGTTGCCTGTGTACAGGAGGGAGTCAGAAGACATTTCGTCGTTCCTGTTTTTTTCTCGATCCATTCATTACACTTCTTCGTAAAAGGACCGTCTCCACAGATTTTCTGATTCTCTACTGCCTGTTTTATATATTCTATTTCTTTCCCTGTATAGGGCGGTACGTTAAAATTAATCATAGTCGTCTCCATTCCTGCGCTATCTGTCTTTTACGCCAGAATCATATCTTTTTCATGTTGCAAACTGTTGTATCTAATCTTACACACTTTTTATATATTTTGCAATGGAAATGCTAATTAAAGCGTTTCCCACGCCTGATTTGCGCTGCGAAGCAGCAAATTTCCTTGCAAATCGGTGCGATCCACCGTAGATTTCTTGGTTACTGTGATGTATATACATAATAGCCCTTCTGCGCATAGCCGCACTGATAATTTCCTCTACTTAAGAATTGTGCAATTGCATCCAGCTTCTCATCCACATAAGAAGTATTGCCTGACAATTCCTGTCCAATTGCATCTGTCACAATGACCACAGGATAGTCTGTCGTAATTGCATCCAGATCTTCCTGTAGCCGCTCCAAAGTATTAGAACGTAAATCTGCCCAGGTGGTATAGACCGCAGGTTCCATATCAAAAATATAGGAAATTGCTGGAATCTCTCCATAAAGCAATACCTTTTTCTCTGTTAAATGATTCTGGGTAAGATATCCACCAAGCGCCCCTAATTCTTCCTTTTTATCCACAGTGGTATACATATTCTTCGTGGATATACTTCCAGGAATCTCTGTCTTTACATACTGTTCGCCCTTTGGCAATGCATCATGGAAATGAAAAAATACACCAAACAGAAAGCATTGTACAAAGGTACACCCAATGATAAATATCACCATGCTTTTGCACACAAAGACATATTCTTCACGAACATTCTTAAATATCTCATAGAGAAATACAAAAGACACTGGTGCAATGATAAATAAATTACTGATAATCGGATATAATCCATTATTACTGCCAAGCGGAGTAATGAATATGATAACCAGCATAAAGGCTGACCACAATTTCTGCTGCTGTGATATTTTAGAATCAACAAGACAATATATGCATAGTATAATCACAATCAACAGATATACCGTCACCCATTTATACATGGAGAAATAACCTGTATAGTCAAATCCAAACATTCCACGCCCATAACAGAAGCGAAGAATCACTGCCAGTCCTAACAGGTATAATACCTTTTTCACCTTTACAAATCTGCCACTGGCTATTCTAAACAGCACCAAACCAGCCAAAAGATAAAGCAGGAACAGAATCAGCCATACACTATACTGTATATAATCTCCAAACATAGCCATAATCATCGACGTAGGCTTATAGTCCGTAGCCGTATCTGTCATGCCAAATAAGGACGCTATCATCTCCGGATAAGCCTGCGCTCCATATTTGAACACAACCACACCCAGAGGAATAATCAGCCCCTGTACATATCCTCCAATACAGTAAAGTGTATGGGCAAACCAGTCCCTGTCCTTTGTAAGCCATGCGTAATACCACACCGGAAGAATCAATGCCGCATAGGTAACGTTGGGCATTCTCACTCCCACAGCCAGTCCCAGGATAACTCCCGCCATAATATAACATGCGTTATTTTTATTAATCAATGCATGATACAGAACCAATACAGCTGCTGTCATCAGATAATATCCCAAATACTGATACAAATTCGTAGACGGTGCCCAGCAAAGAGATAATGCCAGCATTTCACCAAGCCATATGAGGACTGGATGCTGCAGCCTTTTTCTTAATACGCAATAAGCGCCTGCGGCAGTAATACCTGTAAGAAGTGCTGTATACACGTTCATACCAATCCATGTATTTCCAAAAGGCAGTCTGGACAATGCGACTCCAAGGACACTCGCCAGATAGGTTGCCAGCTTCCACACCTGATTCATCATTGTGAAAAAGCGATAATTTCCCAGTGAATAGCCACCATCCATCAGATCAATACCCGTATTGACTTTTCGCAATGGATACAATAACAGAATCAGGACAGGTATCCACTTCTGTAAGAATCCATATATCTTATTCTGTTTCATGTTCATATCCATGCCTTTCTACTTATTTTTTTCCAATGGCATTTGTCAACAATTCCGTTATTTTCTGCCGCAACAGTTCAATTATGGTACAGACTACATATACGACACATACAGTTCCAAGCATATGTAACAGGAATATTCCCGTGGAGCCATGCGCATAGTCTTCACAATGAAACAGTGTCTTCCACAAGCCTCTCAGCTCTACATGTTCATGTATCAGATAGACCCCAAATGTAGCTCTGGCAAGCGTAGAAATCATCTTCTGTGTCTTTTCTTTCCAGTTCTTCCCCACATTGGCAAAAGCCAGAAAAAGACCAATGGATGCCACATAGGTGAAGAGATAATTATAAGAATAACTATAAGAAATAAAATCCCCCAGCTTACCCAGCTTCAGATAGACCACCTGAAGCATCAGAAAGCTCAGATAAATGGCAAATACACCTGTGACATAGACGAAAAGCCACTTAATGCCTCCTGAGATCTTATATTTCTTCAGATACGCTCCTGTCAGATACAGAAATACGAACCAGAATGCATCATATCCCTTATGGTCCCACGGCAGCTGCATAGGCAATGCTGTCTTAGCCACACTGAATACAAGCAACATGCCTATCAGAATCCACTGAAAGGTCTTCTGATCCAGCTTCTCTGCACCTGCGTTCAGAAAAGGCATCAGCAGACACAACAGTAAATATGCCGTTGCAAACCAGTAATGCTCAGTAACAACCGGGAACACATAAGTCATTCCCTGATACAGATTCCAGGACGCTGCTCCTGTTATAAGCATGATCAATCCAATTCCAACAGAATAGAACCACACCTGCCTCCATATTTTAAGAGGCTTGCGTATTGTAAAATTCTGGGAATCTACGCCAAAGTAACCGCTGATCAGTACATACACATTCACAGCCACAAGACAGAAGGCTTCTATCAGCCAGGCAAGATATCCATTTGTTGTAAGTTCCTGCTTTGGATCTCCCAATGCTCCGCCCTTACTCAGGTAATGGAGACATACGATCATCAGCATGGCAATGATACGTAACAATTCATAATTCATTTGTCTGTCTTTCTTCTTCATATGATTATGCCTTTCCGTTTTCGTTGCTACTTTGTCAAATCTATCAACGCCTGTGCAATTCTGGCTGCTCCCTGCCCATCTACGAGGCTTCTCTCCTCATGGTATAATGTTTCACGGTACTCTTTATCCTTCACACATTTTAACAGTGCCTTTACCGCATTTCCTACTGTCTGTTCAGCGTCATCTGCATAATTTCCGCAATTAATAACATGTGTAATTTCAGATAACATCTCTGCTCCCTGCCTCTGATTCTCTGCAAAATAAAAGGCAATCAGCGGTACTCCCAGGGCACTGACTTCATAAATGGTGCTTCCTGTTGCAGATAATACCACATCACACTGCTTCATAATTTCTTTCATACAGGTTACATGCTCATGAATCTCCACCCGGGGATTCTCATCATATAGCTTATGCAGCTCTTCCGCATGCGTATTAAATGGACCACTGATGATATGATATCTGATCTGTGTCTTTTGTAATTCTTTCTCAGAAAGGAATGCATCTGCAAAAGCTCTGGCAGCAAAATAAGGATCACTTCCTCCGGTTGTTATCATTACATCTGTTATTTTATCCTTTATATCATATTGCATATCCTGCTGAAATTCCCTGCGCAGTGGCTGATACCCGGTTCCCAATAAAGTAGCGTATGTTATTTTATTATCATATACAAGCTTTGGTCCATAAATATTATAATTGATCAGCAGATCTACCGGATAGGACTGCCCCATATCCTCAAGACATGCCACCTTCGCCATTGTACGTAGTTCTTCATAATATCTTGAAGTTACCTGATAGCTGTCTACCAGAATAATAGAAGAAGCATCAACATTCTTCGTCCTCTGCCGCAGGAATTCTCTAATCAGAGGAAGCTCTGATTCCATGTCACGGTAATCAGTCCCTAATACACAGACTTCATAGCCTCTGTCCTCGATCATGGCTGCACAGTCATTATCAGCCGTCATAAATACCGGTTCTATATTCCTATCCTTCATGGCATCCGCTATGGACAGACACCTCATGACATGCCCCATTCCAATCGCCGTATTCCCATCCGCCCGTATAATATACATAACCTTTCACCCACTTTATACCTGTAAATGTATAATTCGTTCCTTTGATTACCTCATGCTTCGAATCAGCATAAATGCTTCTGCTCTGTTCATTCCTGCGGCTATTCCTCGTGTCCTTGACAGCACATCCATTCCCTCCAGAGACCTTGGATGAGGATACTCGCACAGCTCAGACACATAACATTTCATTGCTGCTTCCTTATTGGCATAGAACTGCGTAATATCCACATACACATTCGGACAGAATGCAGGCTGTGAACTGTAATCAAAGTTCCATTCTGTAGAAGATAATGTCTCAAAGGCGTAGATTTCCTTTACAGGGTAATCCCCTATCGGTCTGGTGGCTGTCAACACCGCCCTTGCGGTATACTGATGATCGATGTTCAAATCTCCGCTGTAATGCGTATATATGATCTCCGGCTGGATTTCTTTTATCTTATGCTCTACTGCCTTTACAACGTCCAGTAAATCTACCTGATCAAAACGATTGTCAGGGAAATCTGCAAAATAGACCTCTTTATAACCTACTTTCTCTGCACTTTCCAGTGTATTCTGATGCAGCTCCTTTACAACTTCTGCACTGATATCCTCTCTATGCTCTCCCCTTGAGGTCTGCCCCTCCCCAAGAATCAGTGCATACACTTCATCTCCCTGTGCCGCATGCTTTGCAACTGTTGCTCCTACTCCCAGAATTTCATCATCCGGGTGTGCTGCTACTACCAATATCTTCTTCATGTCTGTTTTCTTACCTTTCACTCTTCTCGAATATGGATCTTTACCTTTGCTTCCAGTGATTCCCCACCTGAAGTCGTCTGCACCTGCTCAAACTCCAGCCTGTATGGTCCAAAATCCATATATGCTCTCGGGTATCCCTCTGCGTCCAGCATTCTGATATAATCATATATCTTATCCAGCGGCATATCCTCTGTAATTCTGCCCTCCTCCGGTTTTCTGCGTTTAAATACCACCGGTTCTCCCTCCTGTGGAACAGGAATCAGCTCTTGCTTCAGAAAAACAGGTATCATTTTGGTGAAAATAATCTCTGAACACCGTTCAAATATCTCCTGCGCTGAACCCTCAAGTGATAACGCTTCTTTCATATAAACCGGTCCATCATCTAACCGGGGTGTTACCTGTATTGCAGAAATCTTAGTATCCTTATGTCCTCTTACGATCAGATTCTGTAATGGGCTTCCTCCACGACCATAAGGCAAATCAGTCATATGAAATACGACACAATTCCAGTTATTTGTTATCTCCCCTGAGAGCAGATAAGACCAGTGGGGCAGAAAGATATAATCCGGTTGGAATTGTGCTACAGCCTCCGGTGTTAAATCCTCTTTCTTCGTAAATACTCTAATCTCATGAATCCCTTCATATTGCTTCTGCATGGCATAAGCCCTCTCAATATTCCAGGATTTAATTGTTGCAATGATTATTCTCATCTCTATCCCTCTATACGCTTAGAAAACTCAATATACTGTTCCATATCCTGCTCGTCATACCCGCATTTTTCAAATACCTTTGCAGATGCCGGATTCTCATATTTGACCTGGGCGATGCAATATGTCACATCTCTTCTGCTCTCTCTGAGCTTTTCTTCTGACATAAGAATCATTTTTGCCCCCAGTCCCTGACCACGTCTGGAAGCATCCACACTATAATCGATCAATGCTTTACCCTCTTCTATGGATAGGCGTATCTGTCCCAGCGGTTCTTCCTTCTCATTGGCAGATATATAACATAAAATGTACATTAACACATCTCTGTCAGCCAGATTCCTTGCAAACCACATCTTATGGTTCTCATATGGAATGGGCTCTGTATGAAAAGCATTCTGCCGCACGGTCGGGTCATTGGCCCACCTGTAGAGCAGATCCATATCCTTGGCTGTCACTTCCCGTAAACTCAGTCTCACTCTATATCCTCCCATGCCAGTGGTGTGCCTGCCTGAATGGCCTTGTTGGCTTTTCTTCCCAATATTTCTTTATAATACTTGGGTTTTAATCCATATGCAGGGCGGATGCTTCTTACATTCTCTTCTGTAAAAGTCTCTCCGGCTTTCACATCCTTCACTACGAAAAGAGAACGTCTAAAGCATGCATTGGTTTCTTCCTGTTCGGAAACACCATAGCTCACAATGCCTTTTGCCTTCTCTACTTCACGCACCTGTAAGACCATTTCACGGAACTCTTCAGGCTCCATGGAGAATGTGGAATCCGGATTCTTGATGGCCCTGCTGATACAGAAATGCTTCTCTATCACATTAGCGCCCATCGCCACAGCAGTCGCAGCACTGAAATATCCCATGGAATGATCAGAAAGTCCTACTGGAAGCTGGAAACGCTTCTTCAGATCTACAATAGTACTCAGGTTCATTTCTTCTACTTTAGCCGGATATGCGCTGGAACACTTCATCAGTACGAGCTGTTTATTGCCCTGCCCATAGATTGCTTCTACAGCTTCCGTAATCTCTTCAAGGCTTCCCATTCCGGTTGACATAATGATTGGTTTTCCTTTGGATGCAATGTACTCCAACAATGGAATATCTACTAATTCAAAGGATGCGATCTTATAGAAAGGCATTCCCAGTTCTTCGAGGAAGTCTACACTTGTCTTGTCAAAAGGCGTAGACAGGAAATCAATCCCCACCTTAGCTGCTTCATCCCTAAGCTCCTGATGCCACTCCCAGGGTGTATATGCCTGCTGATACAGTTCATATAAATTGATTCCTTTCCAGGTTCCCTCTGTAATATCAAAATACTGGTTATGGCAGTCTATTGTCATTGTATCCGCAGTATATGTCTGTATTTTCACACAGTCTGCCCCTACCTCTTTTGCCACATGTATCATTTCTTTGGCTCTTTGCAGGCTTCCTGCGTGATTGGCTGACATTTCTGCGATAATATACGCCGGATTACCATCTCCGACTTTTCTTCCATTGATTACGACCTGTTCCATCTTCTATCTCCTTTATTTCTGATGCATGATCTGATACTTCATTTCGGCAATTTTCCAGTCCTCCAGTGTATCAATATCCTGCACGGTGCTTTCATCCTGTATAAATGGCACAACATCCTTCATCCAGATAACCTTCTGTTCCTGGAATTTTCTGACATCCAGGCAATAGAACTGTCCACAATCATGATAAAAAGGCTCCAGATCCTGAGATCTGACTTTCATATTCTCAGGCCACTTAGGTGTCAGTCTCCCCTGATTGATGACAACACATCTCTGTGGTGGGAAGGAGAATTTCACCACTGGAATAACGCAATCCGATTTTTCCTGTTCCAGCAGCATCATGGCAGTCTTTAGTGCATTTGCTGTTACAAAAGGCGCTGTCGGATAGATACAGCAGATCTGGTCGAACTTCTTCCCGATTCTCTCATAGGATTCCAATACTTCCAATATTACATCTGCTGTCGTTGCGTAATCATTTGCTGTACTTTCATCCCGCATAAATGGTACCTGTGCTCCCGCATATCTGGCTATCCTTGCAATCTCTTCATCATCTGTAGATACCATGACTTCCTGAAAGCAGTCTGCCCCAAGTGCAGCTTCAATGCTGTATTCCAAAATAGGTTTTCCAAGAAAAGGCTTTATATTTTTATGTGGTATTCGTTTACTGCCACCTCTGGCTGTAATGATTGCTACACTCTTCATTCTTTACCTCGATTTCCGTAATTCATACTCTCTGGTTATAATCTCTATTTAAGCAGGAAAAAGCCCGGTGTTCCCCGAGCTTTTCTCACTAATTCTTTCTGTAATATGCAGCAATTTTGGATACTGCCTTAATAACATCTTCCACATCCTCATCTGTCAGGGAATAATATAATGGAAGACTGATAATTTCATCATACAGCTTCTCTGCCTCAGGGCATAATCCCTTAGGATATCCCAGCTTTTCATAATATGGGTGTCTGTATACAGGGATATAATGTACATTACAACAGATATTCTCTGCCGCAAGCGCTTCGAAGAAGCCCTTTCTGTCTGTGTCCAGAAGTTCAGGTCTGATTCGAAGGATATATAGATGTCTGGTTGTATCCGACTCCGGTATCTCCTGCTGTACCGTAATCTCTGGTATCTGGGAAAATGCCTCATTATAACGTTCTACGATCTGTCTTCTTCTGGCTGCGAACTTCTCTATCTTATCCAGCTGGCTGATAATCAGCGCACACTGGATATCCGTAATACGGTAATTATAGCCAAGATCTATCTGCTCATAATACCATGGACCATCAGATTCACGTACAAGAAGCTCCGGCTTTCTGGTAATGCCATGGGAACGGTATAACAACAGCTTCTCGTACAGATCTTTGCTGTTAGTCAATACAGCACCGCCTTCTCCACCTGTTACAGTCTTTACAGGATGAAAACTGAATGTGGTTAAGTCCGCAATGCTGCCGACTGGTCTTCCTTTATATTTTGTACCAATAGAATGCGCACCATCTTCAATGAGAATAATGCCTTTTTCATGACACATTTCCAGTAATGGTTCAAGCTCCACTGCCTGTCCTGTAAAATCTACTGCTACCACTGCCCTGGTCTTATCTGTGATCTTCTCTTTTACTTTGGCAGGATCAATATTGTATGTCTTTGGATTGATATCTGCAAAAACAGGCTTTGCGCCACAATACAGGGCACAGTTTGCAGATGCTGCAAAGGTAATCGGAGTTGTAATCACTTCATCCCCCTCTGTTACACCTGCTGCCATTGCTGCAATATGCAACGCAGCTGTACCATTGCTGCATACGACTGCATATTTTGCCCCTGTCAGGGCACACAGACGTGCTTCCAGTTCATCTACCTTAGGTCCACAGGTAAGATAATCACTGGTCAATACCTGTGTTACAGCAGCCACATCTGCCTCATCTATATACTGATGTCCGTAAAATAATTTTGTCTTGCGAACAGGCTCACCACCTGCTATGGCAGGCAGCTCCATTTTCTTATCTGCATCCATCTTCGCACCTCTTTTATTTCTCTAAGTCAATATCCTTCAGTAATTCTCTGATCTGCTCTACTGTCAGCCATTCTGTATTATTGCCTGATGAGTAGTAGAATCCGTCTTCAACCTTCTTGCCATTCGGTGTAGGTCTCTTGGATTCCTGCCAGAACATCTGTGGATAAATAATAAAATGTTTATCATATTCATAGGTTGTCATGGAATCCTCTGCTGTTACCATAACCTCATGCAGCTTCTCGCCAGGACGGATACCTGTCTCTACAGTTTTCATTCCAGGCGCCATTGCTTCTGCCAGATCTGTAATCTTGAAAGAAGGAATCTTGCTGATAAAGGTCTCGCCGCCCTTAGCTTCTTCCAGAGCCTTGATCACGAGCTTCACACCCTCTGTCAGGCTAATCCAGAAACGTGTCATTCTATAATCTGTAATAGGCAGTTCTGCCGCACCATCTGCAATCAGCTTGTGGAAAAATGGAATAACAGAGCCACGGCTGCCTGCTACATTACCATATCTTACAATAGAGAAGTTCAGATCCTTGTTGCCACAGTATGCATTGGCAGCGATAAAGAGCTTGTCTGATACTAATTTAGTACCGCCATAGAGGTTCACCGGGTTGACAGCCTTATCTGTAGAAAGGGCTACTACCTTCTTTACCCCCATATTCAGGGATGCATCAATAACATTCTGTGCACCGATAACATTTGTCTTAATCGCTTCGTTCGGATTGTACTCACATGCAGGCACCTGCTTTAATGCTGCCGCATGGATAACATAATCAACACCTTCAAAGGCTCTCTTCATTCTCTCGTAGTCTCTCACATCCCCGATAAAGAAACGAAGCTTATCCTTATATTCTGCAAATTCATTCTGCATCATCCACTGCTTGAACTCATCACGGGAATAAATGATGATCTTCTTAGGGTTATAATGTGTCAGGACATATTTGGTAAAGCACTTACCAAAAGAGCCTGTTCCGCCGGTAATTAATATTGTTTTATCATCTAATAACATTGTGTTGTCCTCCACTTGTTCCAACGTTCATCCATAGTATGACTTGATCAAGTCATAATTACACTTAACTATACCACAAAGTCTATCTTCCGTCAAAAAAAATCCACTTCCGCATTATTCATCAAAAGAAGCTGTATCTGCTACAGAATGCGTAATCGTATCATAAGCAATGACAGACCATGGCTTTTCCATCTGATAAAAATCCATGTGAGCGATTAAAATCTGATATATCCCATCCAATTTGCCAAATACGATATCCTCTTTATCATATACATAATGTTCTACACCTGTCTGTGTCCACTCTTTATAAAATACGATTTTACCGCCTTTATAGATCCACTGATATATATGGGCAGGAGTCTCTGTGTAGGTCAGAATCGCCAGATAAGAATCATCACCAGCCAACCGGTCCATGCAGTTGTGTACATCTGATGTCCCCTGACAGGGAGCCGCATCCAGTCTTGCCTTATACTGCAACGCCTCATCCCAGGAGTTATCTTTCTGCCCTTCTCTTCTGTCAGGCAGCTCATATTGGGACTTTAACCAGCTTCCAAAATGCCTGGTCACTTTAGCAGCGCCATAATCATTCAGATGCTCTCCATCCCGGAAATCAGTAGCTGAATCCAATCCGATTTCATCCTTTAATTCATTATAATCCACGTACTCCAATCCATATTTATCAGCAAGCTCCCTGACTGCCCTGGTATGATACTGATACCACCCCTGCCTTGGTGATTTGAAAAGCACAAGCTTTGCGCCCTTTTGGTCACACAGGTCTGCAATCTGCTTTACACAGTTCTCCACGTCATCCTCTATCCAGGTCTCCCCTTCAGAATCATAGTCTGATAAATTGACCATCTCTGATGAGGTCTCCTGCGTCACCAGATAGCCTTTTGTAAAATTGCTCTTATCTGCAAACATATAAGTATAATCCTGTTTGGACAATTCCTTCCATCTGCCATGATAGCGCAATACAGGAAAGACGTAGCTCATATATTCTGCATCTACTCTGCCTAGAGACTGGTACAGACATTTCAGTTTATCTATTGTGAGAGGCATATCTGTCAATCCCCAACGAAGTCTGTTTTCTGGAATATGCGTAATGTTTTCTGCCGGGATCATGTTCACTTCCAGGGCAACCACCTTGGGAGTCTGCTTTTTAAACGCCTCTTTTACATACAGAAGTGACAGATTCATCGGCTGTGAAGAACTACAGAAATCATAGGCTGCAATCCCCTCTTCCTCATACAGTACCAACGGATCAATAGTACAGAATGCGTTACTGCTTCCAACCACCAGTACATCTATACTATTCTTATCCTCTGCATAAAATCCATTGATCATGGTAGTAGAATCATTGATAAATTTTGCGCTGACAATTTTGCCGGCTGCTCCTGTTACTCCTGCCAGTAATAACAGGAAAAGAACTATAGCTGCTACTCTGCGCCGCATCCTTTATTTCCTCCCAAACATACCCGATAAATCAGAACTGAAAATAAATAAATTCCGATGCATTGTACCCTTCTCCATATACACCGAATACCAGAATCATCACAAAAAGTGTCAGCACAATCAGATACTGTACAGCCAAGCACTGATTCTTCACCAATGTATCAAAATATGCCTTTTTCTTCTGATAGTACCAGTCAACAATCCATAATATTGCCACTGCAATCACGAATACCAGCATCTCTTTCGCATCCAGTCCAAGCGTATATACAGAACCATCCAGCAATGTCCATATATCAAAATGCCGCACAATCCTCTCCAGATAATAGACGCCATCTGAAATCGTTGGTGCCCTGAAGAAAGTAAATGAAACCAAAAATAACAGATAGGTCATGCAGACCTGTCCACAGCGAAATCCCACACTCTGTGTCTTCACATGGAATACGGTATGAAATTTCGTCTTAGCAGGTCTTAACATATCTCCGATTACAATAAAAATTCCCTGTAACGCACCCCACAGTACAAAATGCCAGCTGGCTCCATGCCAGATACCACTGGTCAGGAAAGTGACCATGATATTAAAGTACTTACGCACCTTGGAGCAACGATTTCCTCCCAGTGGAATATATACGTAATCCCTAAGCCATGAGCTTAAAGAAATATGCCATCTTCTCCAGAATTCACTGACACTGGATGAAAAGAACGGCGCTGCAAAATTCGGGCATAACTCTATTCCAAGGACAGATGAGACGCCGATGGCAATTGCTGAATAACTGGCAAAATCACAGTAAAGCTGAAATCCAAACATGATCATAGTCAATACCAGTGCCACGCCATCGAACATATAATAGATTGGGAATACGGTATCTACCAGTGCAGCCGCTCTGTCTGCGATCACCAGTTTCATGAAATATCCCCACAGCATCATAAGAAGACCCCTGGTCACTTTATCAAAGTTCCAGGAAGGCTTCCTGCTGATCTCTTCTATCTGTGATAAAAGATGACCACTTCTTTCAATGGGTCCTGCAACCAGCTGTGGAAAGAAAGACACGAACAGTGCATAACGGATGAAATTCTTCTCTGCCTTGACATTCTGTCTATATACATCAATGACATAGCCCAGCGCCTGAAAGGTATAAAAAGAAATCCCGACCGGGAGCACAATATCGAGACTGCTTGCTTTCATATGGATTCCAAATAGGGATACTACTGCTGCCACACTGTCATGCAGAAAATAGAAATACTTAAAGAAAACCAAAATCCCCAGATTGGACAAAATTCCTGCAAGCAGCACTGCCTTACGTACTCTCTTCTTTTCAGCAGAAAACATATCAATCCCCAGTCCACACAGATATGTGATCACTGTAGACGTCAGAATCAGCAGTGCATACTTAGGATTCCATCCCATGTAAAAATAGTAGCTGGCAAGCAAAAGCCATATTTGCCTTGCCTTTTTGGGTAATATATAAAAAATCAGAACGACAACAGGGAAAAAAACTGCAAACGTAAAGGATGTGAACTGCATCTTTCTCTACTTATACCTTTCCACGTATTTTTCGATATCCATATAGCAATTTATAATAGATCAAAAACCACAATGGGGATTTCATATGCATCGCCGCCAGTTTCTTCTGTTCTTCATCAAATGCTTTCTGGTAATATGGATTATTCTGGAAATCCGGGAATTCCTCCTGCATGCCTTTTGCAATTAATTTCAGAAAATCCAGTCTCGGATGCTTCATACCTATCATATACGTAAATAAAGTATTCATATAGTATAATTTGCTGAAAGCAAATTCAAATTCCTGTCTGTATTGTCTGTAAAAGCCTCTCTTGCGGCTTTCCTCAATCATTCTCTTGCCCATCAAAAGCCTGGCTTCGCATTTCTCCATGGAGATTTCATGCACTGTAGACTCTTCATGCTGATAATAATAGTACAGCGGTTCTTCTACCTTCTCAAAATGCGTAAAATGAAGCATCCAAATAGGCGATGCGCAGTTATCTTCATAGAATGTCTTTTCCGGGAAACGCAGATGGTTCACCTCTATTACTTCTCTGGCATATATTTTGATTACCATACTGCCTGGGTTCATGACAAGTAATGCGTATTTATCCCGGTTCAATATCCCTGTCTGATCCATGGTGTTATTAGGGACTACCTTACCAATCTGCATACTCTGTACAGACGTCATATTATAATCACATCCGACCACATCTGCGCCGGTTTCCTCTGCCTTACGCACAAGCTTCTCATACATGTCATAGGCTGTCCAGTCATCAGAATCCACGAAGCCGACCCAGGTGCCTCTGGCAGCCTCCAGCCCCATATTTCTGGCACCACCCTGTCTTCTGTTCTCGTAAGACTGTATTGCACGGAATTTCCATGGATATCTGGCTTCATATTCCTTCAGAATATCCAGAGATTCATCCGTAGAAGCATCATCTACTGCAATGATCTCATAATCTGCAATTGTCTGGTTCACCAGGGAATCCAGACAAAACCGTAGCTTATTTCCTGCTGCCATGTTATACACAGGTACTATAATACTCAATTTCATATAGCATACCCTCTCACTTTTACCGTTCCTTTACAATAGCACCGTTCTCTACACGATACACAATATCGCATTTTTCGATTGTCTGTAATCTATGGGCAATAATAAGTAATGTCTTCTTGCCATGGAGTCTGTTAATGGAATCCATGATTGCTGCCTCAGTATCATTATCTAATGCAGAAGTCGCTTCGTCAAGAATCAATACCTCCGGGTCATTATAGAGCGCACGGGCAATACCAATACGCTGGCGCTGTCCACCGGACAGCCGGATTCCTCTCTCACCGATTCCTGTATATACTCCATCCGGCAATGTCTTGATGAACTCATCCAGCTGGGCTTCTCTCAGTGCATACCAAAGCTTCTCATCATCAATCTCCTCTTCCGGTACACCAAAGGCAACATTCTTACGAATATCTGCATCCAGGAGGAAAATCATCTGTGGAATGTAGCCTACGTTAGCAAGCCATTCTCTGTAATGTGTCTGTATGTCCACATCATCTGCCAGCACTCTGCCGCCCTGCAGGTTCAAAAGTCCAAGCACAATATCAATAATTGTTGTCTTACCCGCACCGCTGGCGCCTACCACGCCAATAGACTGTCCGATTGGGAAAGTCACACTCGCATGGTCAAAGATTAATTTATCTGAATTTGGATAATGATAGGTAATATCCTCCAGCGTCACTGCTCTTGTTACCGGCAGTTTTTCCTTGGCTGCTACTGCATAGGAGATATCTGTATTCTGCTCATTGGTCTCTTCTACAAGATTGTCGCTTACATTGAAGAAGAATGGCTCATTAAATGCCATACTGGTCAGCTGGTTATTGATTCTGCTGGCAGCCGGCAGAAGACGCATCGCTGCGATACCAAATGCTGCAAACAAAGAAATCATTCCAGACACATCTGCACCAGATACGATCAGCACCAGAATATAACCCAAAAGTCCTGCAATACATACTGTCTCTATCAGAAGCTTGGGAGTGTTATTAAAAAGGCTGAATCGCTCCATGGCTTTTACATAGCCCTCTCCCACCTTACAATATTCATTGATAAAATACTGTTCCTTACCGGCAACCTTAATATCCTTGATACCCTGAATGGTCTCCGCAATCCATGCAAACATGGATGCACCATAATCCTGATTCTCTTTACCGGTACGATTCATGATAGGTTTGATAATATTCTTGATCACTACCAGCGTCACTACAAGCAACACGGCTATGACAACTGTCATAACAGGATCCTGCATGGCAAGTGCCACCACCAGAAACAGCGCTACGATAGATTCCGAAGCAATCTGCAATACCGACTGAATCAATGCATACATGTTACTGACATCCGCTGTAATGCTTCTCTGAATAACTGAAGTCTCCGCATTAAGGTAATACTCATAATCTCTTTTTACAAAATTCTTCATCAGGCTTGCAGCCGTGTGGAACTGATTGGTATACACAAAATGATACAGGCTCTTCTGTAAAAAGAACTGGAAAGAATTCTTCGCAATATAGAGAAAAATCAAAAGCAGAATTGCAAGAACCGAGAATTCCACTGTTCCGTTCAAGTGCAGGAGCTCACACACTTTCTGATAAGTCTCGCCTTGTGCCAGCGTATCAGGATCTATGACCATCTCTACCACTGCCATGACCATCATGACGGCTCCGGTCTCCAGAAAAGCTGATACTGCCATCATACAGAACAGACCTACCATCTGGCGTTTCTGCCTGCCATCCATTAAAATATTGATCTTTTTTAATATTTTTACCATTTTTGTACTTACTCCTAATTTTTCACTTCCGCTTCATTGGCAAGCTTCAATCCAGCCTTCTTATTGAAGGCATGTTTCTCTGGAGCTTCATAAGCATCCCAGAAGCTGGCTCCCAGATTAATCTTCTCCTCAACAAAATCCATCGTGTTCATTGCTGTCGTGAGAATGGATACTGCTTTCTTAATGCGTATGCCCTCGAACATATTCATGACTTCAATCGGGAATCGTCCTTTCAGAACTACGCAATCCGGACAAAGCGCCGTGTAATCTATCATATCTCTTGGATGCGGTTTTATCAATACCCGATATCCCTGACCGTATTTTGCCACAATATCCAGGCATACCTTTTTACGGGCTTCTATATCTACGGGATGCGGTTCTGTCAGGAACATGACGAATTCTTCTCCCGGAAATCTTGGTTCCAGCTGAGCCAGCAGCGCATCCGCATCTGGAATAAAAGCCTGCACCATCAGCTTCTTCTGTCTGGAAGTCAATGCCTTTTCCAAAGGTTTACGAGGCACCTCTACAAAGCGGGGACAATCTGTCGGCACAACACTTCTGTCATTGATCTCCATATCCAGACAGTATTTTCCCCATCCATTCATAATAAAAATCAGATTGTGTCTGGAGAACCATGCCTTGAGCTTAAAATGTCCATGGTTGGCAACATAGGCATCATCCAGATTTTTCAGGCAGTCCAGACCATCCTCCACTGCATGATAGGGAATGTGTTTATAATTCAGATAATACCCTATCGGGTCGCTGTCGCAAAAGACATAAATATCCTGATAGGATGCAAAATCAATGGTCATATAAGGTTCTTCGCACTTTGCCAGCGCCTTGGTAAAGATTATGCGGTTTACCATATGTTTGAGAATGTTGCTGTAATTCTTACGATACTTGGCAAGCTGCGGAAAGAATTCTTCCCTTTTCTCATCAAGTGCCATAACCTGACGAAAAATACCAGTCTTGCGCAATCTCTCTTCCAGATCTCCAAAATCTGTAGAAATACTGCTCAGGGCAATATCTCCCTTCTCATAGGCTGCATCCTCTCTCTCCAGCTTCATCTCTTTCAAAATAGAGACATATACATGATAAAATGTGTGACACACATAAATTCTTGACATATGTTTTATACTTCCCTCTTCGTGTACTGATATCCCTTTTTCGGTGAAATAACAGGTGCTATGCTAAGTGGTCCGCTCTCCTGCGGGATGACCTGACCTTCCAATAAGCCTTCACAGAATGTATAAAGTCTGTTCGCTGCCTCTCTTGGATTCCATTCTCTGATAATCGTCTCATAAGCCTGTCTGCCCAGTTCCTGTCTCAGTTTCTCATCCTTGGCAAGGCGCAGTACTTCATCACGAAATTCCTCATATCTTCCGTTCTTATAGACCAGTCCATTCTTACCATCCTGTATCAGAAATGGCACAGCTCCGATTCCATGTCCTGCAACAACAGCACAGGCACTGTTCATGGACTCATTCAGTACAGCCCCCCAACCTTCCAGATAATTGCTGGTAAAGAGGAAGATATCTGCTTCCTCCATGAACCGCCTTACATTCTTAGGAGACTGATAACCGTGAAAAGTCACTTCCTGTTCCAGGTGATATTTCTTAGTCATTTGACGAAGCTTCTCATCCATTTCTCCGCCACCTACCATGTCCAGATGGAATGATATGCCTTCCTTCGTTAAATAACGTGCGATATTAATTGCGTATTCCGGATGCTTCAGCTTTAGGAACCTGCCTGCCCAAAGGATTCTGACACAGGTATTGCCCTGCTCGTCCAGATGCAGTTTACGCAGGAAAAGGGATTCCAGATTGTACTCCTTCACCTCCGGGAAATATCCCCATTTGAATTTCTTATTGGGATATGCCTTGATGATCTGAAAATCAGAAGCCACATACGCTCCATGACATAACAGATAGACCGGAGCATCTTTATACCGGGTATGATCCTCATGCTTTTTCTTCAATCCTCTGGGAGAAATCGCTTTCCACTGACCTTCGCGGTATAAACGTTCACTGGCACGAATTACGATCTTGCCAGTCTGAAGACGGGGTTTGATATAGCTCTCATCCTCTACGCCACCGAATACCACAATATCACTGTCCATCATGAGTTCTGCACATTCCTGTTGCCGCTCATAATACAGTTTCAGATATGGCAAGGAAGATATCTCACTTCCCCAGCCCATTTTCACACGGTCCTCTTCCATGGGCTGTGTCTGAATAAATGTAAAGTTCTCACCTAGCTTTGCATATAATTCAGATGCCATAGGAATCTGATGATGATTGATATAATTAGATACTATGGTCAATTTCATGGTAAATCTCCAATAATCTGCGATAATTTAAGTCAGGATTATGCGTACGTGCAGCATGGCTTCTTGCATTGGATGATAAGGACATAGCCAGCTTATCATCATCCATAATCCTGAGAATCCCCTGCTTCATCTGCTGTGGATTATCCGGCTTATACAACAATCCATCCTTATTATCCGTCAACAGATTGTGAATACCGCCTACGTTGGCAGCCACTGTAGGCACACCAAGCAGCATTGCCTCCCCCACAGAATTAGGGGAATTCTCTATTGCTGATGGACACACGAACACATGCGTCTTTAAATCTCTTGCACACATTCTGTCCGGCTGTAGTCTGCCAAGAAACTTAACGTGATCCTGCAGCTTATTCTTACGGATCTGCGTCAGCAGATATTTGCCATACCCTGATATCTTGATCTTATCTTTCAGGGTATCGTTCGCAGTAATCACATCACCGGCTACATACAGCATAGTTTCTTCATGTGCCTCTATCAGATCAGGCAGAATATCCAGCACATGATGCAAGCCCTTGATAGGATAATTGCCCTGGCTCAGAAAAATAGAATATCTCTCTATCCTGTCTATATTCCAGCTGTCATGGTAGAACTCCTCGCGCAATGTCTCATTCATGAAATGATATTTTGCATTGGGATTAAGCTTCTCAGCATATTCCCGGTCAAAATCAGTTCTTCCGGTAATATGACCTGCCATCGCAATAGCTTCCTTTTCGTACTTTCCTCTTTGTACGAATTTCTCCTGTTGCTCCAGCAATCCGTCTTTTTTGATGATATCACGAAATGTCTTCTTTTTACACACATTGGAAGGCAGATCCGCCATATATACCTGTGCAATCGCAGAACATAACCCCTGAATACCGATCAGGGTACGCTCCGGGTTTCCGAAAGCCTTCACCATAGCCAGTGTATGTGGAAATTCTGTTCCAAAAATATGAACAATATCCGGCTGGAAATCATCTATCACCGCTTTCAGGCTCTGTTCCATAGATGCATCATAATTTTCCGGATGCACCGTGTCCTCACGAAACATATAATAAGGGACTCCTCTTACCGTGTCTTTTACAAATAAAGACTGGTCATTCTGTGCCATATGAAAGTCATCGGATGTAGGGAAACAAATAGCAAGTGTTATTTTATTTGTATCCCGATTTTCAATCAATTTATCAGAAAGCCCTGAAAGCCACCCTTCCTTGACTACCAGCTTCTGTCCCAGGCTTCTGGCAATAAACGGTATCATAATGTTGCATAACCATAGAACCTTCATTCTGCATCTCACCTTCCCTTTCCAGTCACTTTATATATTCCACTCTTCACCCGGTTATAGAAACCGGAGAATTTCTCACTCTCTGCCATTTTCGTACGAAGAGGCGCCAGGCTTAGTATCATGAGCATACGATACTTTCCTGCTTTTGCTCTTCCCATATAGAATCTTGTAATCTCTCTATGTTGCGCTGCAGAACGCCTTTTATTCTCGGCTGTCTCTGAATAACCGCCGCCTTCATAAGCTGCTACAATGATGGGTGCATACAGAGCGGTTGCTCTTCTTTTATAATAACACCATAGAAAATGTTCATAATCAGCACGCACATTATAAACAGGGTTGTATCCTCTCTCTGCAAAAAGCTCCTTACGATAGAAACAGGTCTGATGACATGGCACATTCCTGTAACAGGTAAAATCATTGATTGCCGGTGCTGACTGTACCACAGAATGCAATGCCTTATGATACAGATCACCATATACGATATCCGGTTTATCTCTTTCAATAACTTCCGTTATTTTATATAATACCTCTTTATCATAGAAGCTGTCCCCTGCATTCAGGAAGAACAGATAATCTCCTTTCGCATATCCTACCGCCTGGTTCATGGCATCATAGATTCCCTTATCTGCCTGAGAATGAATACGGATCCTGCTGTCTCCTCTGTCTGCCTCCTGTATCAATGAATCCAAAGAACCATCCGTAGACATCCCATCTTTTATGATAATCTCGTATTTGCCATACGTCTGTGAGCGGATGCTCTCTATCGTTTCCATCAATCTTTTCCCTGCATTCAGGCATACTACTATGATACTGTAACTTATTGAATACTCCATTTACCATGCGACCTTTCTACTTATATAAGAACCGTTCTGACTCAAACAGCCAGCTTCTATATGGCAGAAGCCTCACTCCCGGCTGTCCTGCCATCATAAGAAATACCAAAAAATACAATGCACAGAAGGCAATGATCAGATATTTCACCTTTTTACGGGCTGTCTCATCTGCGATTCCTGCTGTGACCATGGGCAGCATCAGAATCTGATTGACACTGAAATAGTATACGATTCTGGTAACGACCGGAAGAAAAGAGAAAAATACACAGCATATTAGTGCCAGGAAATTGAGCTGCGCATACATCCTGATTTCCTGTTCTTTCCCATTGTGTATATCGTTCTTTTTATTGTATCTGATATACCACAGATACAATCCCAGAACCAAAAGACAGCGCAATATCGTAACAACACTGGTCCCGCCTTCCAGGAATACCGTATTCTCATAAGAAGGATACAGTATCAGTGCCAGCTTTAATACATATTTTTTCGCTGCAAAGCAGACTGCGCTTGTAATAACGCATGTTATTATGAACCATTTTTTCCATATAAAGGCTGCAATCCAGTATATAGGAATTACAATCAGTACTGATTTATGGAATAAAGAGGCAAGTAATATCCAACAGATAAATTTAATCCAGTCACGCTGAAGACAAAAGCGGATAGAATATAGTGCCATAGCCAATACAAGGTAATAGCGCACTGTATTAAAGGTCTGAAAATACAGTCCCAATGTCATGAACAGAAAAAAAGCAAAGGCGAAGTCTTCACTCTGTTCATACATTACTTTTAGAAAAAGTACAAGAGTAAATAGAGCAAACAAAGCAAATACCACTTCATAATACTCGCCGCCGCATACTCCATATACCAGTCTCACCAACCAGTTAAAGCCCTCTTCTGTCACTACATAGCCTCCAACACTGGCTTCGTGTGCGGTCTGTGTGTATTGACTGTAATCATTGCCTACATTGAAACGAAATGCAGAACACAGGAACAAAATCATGAAGATTCCCCAGTAATAGGTTCTGGTCAGAATGACATTCCCTGACTGTCTGCTGCACTGTACTTTATACGCCATATATATCGTTGTCACTGCAATCAGCAGATAAAATAACATAGATAGTATTACACCCTGTGTCATTATCATGAGACCTTTCTGTCATCCTAAAATTTATACTGTCACAATCCCCGGACTGATCTGATACCTGCTTTCATAAGCTGTAATGCCTTTTTCCCTGGTATCTCCTGACACATAACCTTACCATGTGCCATCAGAAATCTGACAGACATCAGCCCTGCAAGCTTTCCATACAGGAAATGATATAACACGCCTCTGTCTATAAAGAATTTCTCATGATATCCGTGGAACCATGTAGATTCCCGCTCTGTCTCTGCGCCCAGTTCCACCGGTGTTGCATAGACCTTGAATCCATAAGAGAGGCAATCCTTTAGAAACAGGCTGTCTTCTCCATTGCTGTATTTGGCGCCACCACCAAATAACAGGGAAAAGGTAATGTTTGCAGCCTGAAGTCTCTCTCTACGTACAGCAAAGGAGTACGTTGGATATCTGCCGGCATTCCAGATATGCACTCTATGAAACTTCTCTGTATAATAGGTTGCTCTGGATTCTCCTACCCGGATATTGAACAGTACCATGTCTGCTTCCGGGTGCTTCTCAAATTCTTTGAGGACTTTATCTGCATAGCCGGCATCATATATGATATCTTCATCTGAAAACAGAACAATATCGCCTTTTGCACGCAGCAGAGCGTTGTTTCTGGACAAGCCTACACCTTTTTCTGCAAAGTTATATCCACGGATGATATTGTCCTGATACTTATATTCTTCATATGCAAAATGATCTGTCTGATTGATTATGACTGCATCACTTTCCAGATGCATTCTTTCTGGCAGATCACGAATCTGCTGATTTACTGCGGATACCAGTACTTCCAGTGTCATATTAAACCTCATTTCTATATATGGGATAGGAACGTATAAAAGGGACGAATTGTGTTTCGCTATTTTCCTCTTACTGTACTAAATTTATTATAGTATGCCTTAACCCATTTATAATTGCAATTTGTCAGGACTGCTCCTGCGATATGGCAATTTCTTCGCTGTAATTCACATACGATATCTTCTGCCTGATTTGCACATGGAACACCAAATGGTATTACCAGAATGACATTAGCATTTTCCAGCTTATCGTACTCTTCCTGTTTGATGATTGGGTAGGAAATTGTCTGTAATGAACCATTCTCTTTGGAGCTGAAAATGGATGTATATTGCTCATAGAACTGTTCTGCGTAATTCCCCTTTATTATATCTGCAAAAATTACGTCCTGATTCATAACGGATTGCACTGCTAAAGAGGTCTGCAATTCCTCTTCTCCATCATGGTGATTATCTAACTGATACCACAATCCAAGTACAGGGATATTCAGTCTTTGTCTGATCTGTTTCTTGGTGTAGAAGGTATCTTCTATTCCAAAACAAATGCTGAATCTGAATATCTCTATGCATACTGCAATGAGGAATCCAAGAAATGCGGCTCTCCATGTAAAATAAGGTCTGGGAGCAGGCTTTACGCCATTATCTTCAATCAAGGTGATCGAGTCAAACAAATCCTCACGACTGCCTAACGCTGTCAGTGCTTCCTGTACTGCATTGCTCACAGCTTCGACTTCCTTTTCATCTTCGCCCTGTACAGTAATGGTCAGATACCTCACATCAGATAAAATATCAGCTGTTATCATTTCTTTTACCGATTCTCTGGAATACGTATCACCCAGAACCTCCATCATTGTATCCATGATCAGATCTGTTCCCATCACATCATTCCAGGTAAAGGCATTGTAATAATCCTTGGCATCTATACGTCCGGGGGCAAAATCAATATAATATTCGGTCTCCTGCATATACACAGTCGTCCTGTTATTGATTGCCGCTATAAGCAAATACAGACCGCTGCCTATTATGGCACCGGTCAGTCCTATGAGCAGCATATATGGTATACGTCTTAGAAAGCAGAGCAGATAAGCCTTACTGTCGATGCCTTCCTGGGGATATGTTTCCTGTATCCTGTGCGTATCCTGCATTACTTCTCTTCCTCCTCTTTCCTAATCTCCTTCATAGCAGTTACCTGATTCTCTTCTACGCCCTCTGTACTGTCAGGCTGGAATAAAATCTTCAGAGTAAGAAGCATCAGCTTAATATCAAGCCATACGCTGTAATTTTCTATATAAAATAAATCCAGTTTCAATTTATCATAAGGAGTCGTATTGTACTTGCCATATACCTGGGCATATCCTGCCAATCCGGCTTTTACCTTGGTTCTGAAGGTAAACTCCGGCATATCCTCCTGGTACTGTCTGATAATCTCCGGTCTCTCCGGTCTTGGCCCGATAAAAGACATTTCCCCCTTTAATATATTAAACAACTGTGGTAATTCATCAATCCTTACCTTTCGGATGAATTTACCTATCGGTGTAATTCTGTCATCATTCTTGGATGCCAGTCTTGCCACACCGTCTTTCTCTGCATCAGTTCTCATACTGCGGAATTTCACAATTTTGAATTCTTCCATATTTCTGGTGCAGCGAACCTGTTTGTACAGCACCGGACCATGATCATAGCATTTTATAATAACAGCTGTTATTATCATGATAGGTGATGTAATGATGATCAGTATCAGTGAACAGATAATATCAATTGCCCTTTTTACAAAGCGCTGTTCCACTGTCATGGAATATTCCCTTGTGAAGAGAATCGGCGTATCAAACAGATGCAGCTGGGAGGCTCCCTGAATCATAATATCAGGAATCTTAGGCATCATATAGACTCTGATACTTCTGCTGTAGCAGAATTTGAGCAATTTATTGCGCAGTCCTGTATTGATGTCCCACAGAACAATGCCATCATATCGCTCCAGAATCTCCTGTTCCAATGCCTTTTGTCCCAATTCTTCCCGCACACATCTTACCACTTCATATTTATCCCTGCGGCTTTCAAACTTATGCAGAATATCTTCTATAGGACGGTTTCCACTGATCAAAAGCAGCTTTCTTGGTGGGAACAGCTGTCTGTAAAAGCTCTGACAGATAAATACCCAGACCGCAGATATACCAACTTGCATCAGTGTCATAAGGATAAGCGGATATGCAGTTACCAACTTTAATGACAACAGAGAAATCTGAAAATACGAAATCACATTGGTAAAGATCAATGACAGCACCTGTGAGAAGAAAACATCCATCGGTTTAAGATACCCGATCTTCAATCCTCCATATGTGCCCGTGAAGAACAACAGAAGTACCAGATAGACTGCTGCCAGCAGCCAGAAGCCTCTGCCCGTAAAATTTCTCCACATATATTTCTGCATAATATCATTATATACTGTCCGCCATACATATACGTAAGCAATCGTCTGCATCAGCAATCCTATAACTGCAAGTTGTAATATAATGATTCTTTTTACTGATTCAAAGTGTTTCACGCCTACTCCCATCTGCGCTTTATCAGCACTGTTTATATATGCCTTTGAGCCCCTTGCAAACTTTGGGCCACAGGCACAAAGTTACTGTATGAAACTTAGAACTTCTTCGCGAAAGAGCCTTTGCTCTGAGTGATTAGAAGTTCTTTTCATACTCTATACCCTGCGTAATACGGCCCTGCAGGCCCAGAAGCACATACAATAAGCACTCCTGATTACCGAAAGTCTCTCCTGCTTTCGATACAATGCCCATATTCTGCGGATTGCAACCATTTTATTGGAAGATAAAGACCCCTGTGATCTCCTGTATTTTACAAGATTCTCATCCAATCCATATCCTGTATGGTATTTTTTTAGAATATGCCACCAGGTTGCAGTATCTTCACTGGCAATCTGAGGCATATAAATATCCTCATCTGCAATCTTGTCTCTGTCAATCATGACTGTTGACGTAAATATCGTTGTATTCTTCAGCGCCTGCTCATATTTTATAGTTGCCGGAACATGCACGATCTTACCAAGCCCTACACCTTTTTCATCTGCAAATTCATACCCGGTAAATACAAAGCCTGCATCCTGTGCACGCATATATGCCATCTCTTTTGCCAGTTTATCTTCCAGCCAGATATCATCCGCATCCAGAAAACACAGGAAACGTCCTTTAGCCTGTCTGATTCCTGCATTTCTTGTACATGCAGCACCGACATTTCTCTCCTGTATAATAGGATGGATTCTATCATCCTGTGCAGCATATCGCTTTGCAATCTCCATACTGTCATCACCAGAACAGTCATCTACCAGAAGCAATTCCCAGTCTGCATAGGTCTGCTTTTGAACCATTTCAATTGTTTCTGCCAGAAAACGTCCGGCATTATACACAGGTACTATGATACTGACTGTATCTGCATATTCTTTCCAGTCTCTTATTTCCATATCTTTAGAATTCTTCCTTCACCAGATATTTAGGTCTGTCTTTTACTTCCATGTAGAGCTTACTCATATACTGTCCCATAATACCCAGACATAGCAGCTGAACGCCTCCGATAAAAGAAATGATACATACCATGGAAGGCCAGCCCGCTACAGGATCTCCATAAATCAAAGCTCTGACAAAGATAAATATCATAAAGACAAATGCCAGAATACAAAATAAAATCCCAAAAAAAGATGCAATAGATAACGGCATTGTAGAAAAAGCCATAATACCATCCAGCGAATACAAAAACAGCTTCCAGAAGTTCCACTTGGTCTCACCGGCAGCTCTCTGCACATTCTCATATTCCAGCCATTTGGTCTTATATCCTACCCAGCCGAAGATTCCCTTGGAGAAACGATTGTATTCTCTCATGGACAGGATGGCATCTGTTACCTGTCTTGTCATCAGACGATAATCCCTTGCTCCATCTACAATCTCTGTCTTGGATATCTTACGCATCAGACCATAGAATCTTCTTGCAAAGAACGATCTGATTGGCGGTTCTCCCTTTCGGTCAACACGTCTGGTCGCCACAGAATCATATCCCTGTTCAATATAGCCATACATTTCCGGCAAAAGAGCAGGTGGATCCTGAAGGTCCGCATCCATTAATACAGTGAAATCTCCCTTTGCTTTCTCAAGCCCTGCTATGATTGCAGCTTCTTTTCCGAAGTTTCTGGAAAAAGACACCAGATGGATTCTCTCATCCTTTTCCCTTAATTTTTTCACTTCTTCAACTGTTTTATCCTTAGAACCATCATCTACAAAGATCAGTTCCAGTTCTACATCTTTTTCATGGAAAAAAGTCTCCTGCTTTATAGCCTCCTGATAAAACAGAGGAACACTTTCCTCTTCATTGTAGCAGGGGACAATAATGCTTAACAGCTTCGTATATGCTCCCACTTCTTAACTCTCCTTACTGACAGATCCGACCAACAGGCTGATCATTTCCCTATTGGTCGGTCTGGTTGCATTTTCCTGTATCGACTGTCCGGTCAAAGCCTTCCAGGCATCCTGGTTGCCTTTCACCCAGGCAGTCTCGATAGAATTGCGGATTGCACGTTCTACCTGCTTATCCGTGGTGGAGAAACGTTTGGCTATTTCAGGATATAGAAGCTTGGTCACGCTGGTAATCATCTCCGGGTCACTGCACACTACCCATACAGCCTCCCTCAGATACCGATACCCGATCTGCTGAGCCTGAAACCCCAGTCTCAACAATTTTGTAGTTGTTGCTCCCAATACTTCTACTCTTTCCTGACCTTCCATTTTCTCTCCACTTTTTTCACACTAATAACCACATCATCTTTAAGCTCTTGGCTTCTCGAATATCAGCGAAAAACGCCTGCGTTTTTCCTGAATGAAACTTAGAACTTCTTCGCGAAAGAGCCTTTGCTCTGAGCGATTAGAAGTTCTTTTCATTCTACATCCTGGCTTCAGATACGTTATCTCTGAACCAGTCATAAGCAAGCTTTACGCCTTCTTCCAGCTCTACTTTATGTGTCCATCCCAGATTGTGCAGTTTGGTTACATCAGTCAGTTTTCTTGGAGTGCCGTCAGGCATTGCTGTATTCCATACAATCTCTCCGGTATAGCCTACTGTTCTCTTTACGGTCTCAGCCAGTTCCTTAATAGTCACTTCTTTACCAGTACCGATATTGACATGCTGCTCTCCGCTGTAGTTTTCCAGAAGGAATACGCAGGCATCCGCCATATCATCTACATAGAGGAACTCACGAAGAGGCGTACCTGTTCCCCAGAGTTCAACGCTTGGTGCATTGTTTACTTTGGCTTCATGGAACTTACGGATCATTGCCGGCATAACATGGGAACCGGATAAATCATAATTATCATATGGTCCATACAGGTTAGTAGGCATACAGCTGATGAAATCATCACCATACTGTCTCTTATAGAATTTACACATTTCCAACCCTGAAATCTTGGCAATTGCATATGCCTCATTGGTCACTTCAAGAGGACCCGTCAACAGTGCATCTTCAGGAATTGGCTGTGGAGCCATCTTAGGATAGATGCATGTACTGCCAAGGAATAATAATTTCTTTACTTTATAATCATGGCAGCATTTGATAACATTACACTGAATCTGCATATTCTCATAGGCAAACTCTGCAGGTGTTGTATTGTTGGCATTGATACCGCCTACTTTTGCTGCTGCGAGCACAACAACATCCGGTCTTTCTGTTTCAAAGAAAGTTCTTACAGCTGCCTGATTGGTCAGATCCAACTCTTTATGAGTTCTGCCGATCACATCGGTATAGCCCTTTGCTTTCAGATTTCTTACAATTGCAGAACCTACTAATCCTCTGTGTCCTGCTACATAGATTTTATCTGCCTTGTTTAACATGACTAACACCTCTTTATATTATTCTAACGATTTCTGTATTCTTCTGTGGACATGCCTGCGATTTCCTTCAGGTCAGAATCCATCATCATAGCTACCAGATGCTTGAAGTCTATCTTACGCTTCCAGCCCAGTTCCTTCTCTGCCTTTGCTGCATTGCCCCACAGGAATTCTACTTCTGCCGGACGATAGAATTCAGGGTTTACATCTACAAGAAGTCTTCCTGTCTGTGCATCATAGCCCTTCTCATTGACGCCTTCGCCTTCCCAGCGGATTTCTACACCCAGTTCTTCAAATGCTGCTTCTACAAATTCACGTACTGTATGTGTTTCATTGGTTGCCAGTACATAATCTCCGGGCTTGTCCTGCTGTAACATCAGCCACATACCTTCTACATAGTCTCCGGCAAAGCCCCAGTCTCTCTTTGCATTCATATTACCAAGAGACAGCTTCTCCTGCCTGCCTGCAATGATGTTGGCAATTGCAAGGGTAATCTTTCTTGTTACGAAATTCTCACCACGTCTTGGTGATTCATGATTGAACAAAATACCATTACATGTAAACATATTGTAGGATTCTCTATAATTTACTGTAATCCAGTAAGAGTACAGCTTAGCTACACCATAAGGGCTCTTTGGATAAAAAGGTGTTGCTTCGCTCTGAGGTGCAGTTTCAGGAATACCACCGAATAATTCAGAAGTAGAAGCCTGATAATATCTGCAATTACCGCCGTTTACACGGATTGCTTCTAAGAGCTTCAAGGTGCTGACACCTGTTGCTTCTGCTGTATATTCAGGTACTTCAAAAGACACGCCTACATGAGACTGTGCTGCCAGATTGTATACTTCTGTAGGTCTGATCTCTCCGATAATTCTCATTAAGTTGGAAGAATCTGTTGTATCTGCAAAATGCAGGAAAAATTTTGTCTTATAGTAATCAGATGCAATTAAATGATCGATTCTTGCTGTGTTGGAGATACTGTGTCTTCTGATCAGACCATGTACTTCATATCCCTTCTCCAGCAGGAACTCTGCAAGATAGGAACCATCCTGTCCTGTGATACCTGTAATCAATGCTATCTTATTATTCATAAAATATACCTCTCTTTATTTGGGTTGATGTATTACCATATTTATTCATTTCTGCCCATAAAATCACGTATTCAGAGCATATTACGCTTTTTATAGTATACACGTCTTAACATTATGTTGCAATATAAATATTCGGTTGTACTTTTCTGCGCCCTCCGTTATAATGAAATCGTTACATTAATACATATAGAAAGGACGCTTCATCCTATGAACCAATTCACTCTATTATTTCACAATCAGCTTCTGATTGCTGCCGTCCTTGGATGGTTAGTTGCTCAATTATTAAAAACAGGAATTCACATGTATTTCAATAAAAGCTTTGTTCCCGAACGTCTGGTAGGAAGTGGTGGTATGCCAAGTTCTCACTCAGCTACTGTATGTGCATTATCCACTGCAGCCGGTATCCAGTATGGTCTCGACAGCTTCCAGTTTGCAATCTGCGCTATTCTGGCAATCATCGTCATGTATGATGCCCTTGGTGTCCGCCGTGAGACTGGTATTCAGGCTAAAGTCCTGAATGAGATGATCGCACTTTTTCAGGATATGGATCAGGAATTATCCACCGATGAGAAACTCAAAGAGCTCGTTGGCCATACACCATTACAGGTTCTGATGGGCGCTATCCTTGGCATTGTAATCGCCTTTGCCGTTACGAACCTGTATCATTAACAACTATTGCTTCAGAGTAGAAAAATAAGTACTCTGAAGCATTTTTTATCATCAGTTCAGATTTTTCATATATTCCGCAATCGCATCTTCCCACTGGGCAAACATATGATTCGTTGTCAGCTTCAGCATATAATTCTCCAGAATAGAATATGCCGGACGTGGTGCAACGATTCCTGTAGCATCTGCCAGATATTCTTCTGTTGTAATTGTCTCAACATTTGTCTTCTTACCTGCAAGTCTGAAGATTTCTTTGGTAAATTCAGCCCAGCTTGTATAGCCTTCACAGGTTCCATGGAAAAGTCCATAATTATCTGTAGGAAGCAGATAAGCAATAGCTTTTGCAAGCTCTGTTGCACTTGTTGGAGAACCGATCTGATCCCCTACTACTCTGACGGTATCGTGATTCTGTGACAAATTGAGCATTGTCTTTACAAAATTCTTGCCATCTCCATATAACCAGGCTGTACGGATGATAAAATGATCCTTTGCAAATTCCTTTACAAAGTTCTCTCCTGCCAGCTTGGTCTTACCATACATTCCCTTGGGACCTGTCTGGTCAAATTCAAGATATGGCTCTTTGGAATCTCCGCTGAACACATAATCCGTTGAAATATGTACCAGCTTCGCATTGTATCTGGTAGCAGCTATGCTCAGGTTTCTTGGTCCAATGGCATTGATCTTATAAGCGTTGTCAACATCTGTTTCGCAGGCATTTACATTAGTATGTGCCGCGCAGTTGATGATTGCATACGGTTTTACCTCTTCTGCCAGTTTCATAACAGCTTCAATATTTGTAATATCCAGCTGTGCCACATCTGTATTCACACATTCATACTCTCTGCTGTCTGCATACACCTGGTTGATTGCCCGTCCCAACTGACCGTTACAGCCAGTCACAATAATCTTCTTCATATCTTAATAATCCCTTTCTGTCTCTATACATTAACCACAGAAAACAGCCGAATCATTTCTCCGACTGTTTTCATGCTGTATTGCTATCTATTCTCCAAGTCCGTCTTCTACTGCCTTTACCATGGTTTCCAGTGCTTCCTTTTCATCTGGTCCATCACAGTGAAACTCTATTTCATCACCGCTTTTTACGCAGGCTCCCAATACGCTGAGTACACTCTTGGCATTTGCAGTACTCTCACGAAATGTAAAAGTGATCAGTGACTGGAACTGCATCGCTTCCTTGCACAGAATTCCGGCCGGTCTAAGGTGAAGACCTGTAGGATTCTTAATCTTAACCTTCTGGCTTACCATATCTATTCCTCCATACCTACTATCGTAACTTTTGTTATCTATACTGCCATCAATGTCATTACAGCATCACGTTCTGAATCAGCTCTGCAAGGGATTTGGCTTCCTTCTCGATCATTTCCTGATCTTTACCTTCTATCATGACTCTTACAAGTGGCTCTGTACCTGATGGTCTGATCAGGACACGTCCCTCTCCTTCAAACTTGGCACTGACACGGGCAATTGCTTCTGCAATCTCTGTATACTCCATATAGCTGTCTTTCTTATGATTAGGAACCTTGGCACCTACCAGTGCCTGTGGAAGAACTGTCATAATCTTAGAAAGCTCAGAAAGCGGCTTACCTGTATCTACCATAACCTGTAACAGATGCAATGCACTCAAAAGTCCGTCTCCTGTTGTATTTTCATCCAGGAAAATGATATGACCTGACTGCTCACCACCAAGGTTAGCACCAATCTCCAGCATACGCTCTAATACATATCTGTCACCAACCTTAGTCTGCTCAATATGGATTCCCTGCTCCTTGCCCATCAGGAAAAAGCCAAGGTTACTCATAACAGTAGCAACAATCGTATTATCCTTCAACTTGCCCTGTTCTTTCATATGATTGCCGACAATCGCCATGATCTCATCGCCATCGACTCTCTTACCCTTCTCATCTACCGCAAGAAGTCTGTCAGCATCACCATCAAAAGCCAATCCTACATTGGCTTTTTCATATACTACTCTTGCCTGTAATTCTTCCATATGTGTAGAGCCACAGTTGGCATTGATATTCGTACCATCTGGATTATTGTGGATTGCTACGACCTCTGCACCAAGCTCCTTTAGTGTCTCTACAGAGGTATAATGTGAAGCACCTTCTGCACAGTCAACAACAATCTTCATTCCTGTCAGATCCACTGCAACGGCATTTACTGCATGATTGATATATTCTTCTCTTGCATCTGTACGATACTTGATCTTACCTACGCTTGGTCCTGTCGGGAACTGTACATCCTTCATTCCACTGCGGATCAGTTCTTCAATTTCATCTTCCAGTGCATCGGGAAGCTTGAATCCGTTTCCGTCAAAGAACTTGATACCATTGAATTCTACCGGGTTATGGGAAGCAGAGATCACAACTCCTGCATCTACGCGATATTTCTTAGTCAGATACGCAATTGCAGGAGTAGGAATGACACCTACATATACTACATTTGCACCTACAGAGCACGCACCTGCCATCAGGGCATTTGCCAGCATATCTCCTGAAATTCTTGTATCACAGCCTACCATGATCGTAGGCTTATGTGCCTTTTCTTTAGAAAGTACATAAGCACCTGCCTGGCCAAGCTGCATTGCAAGCATCGGTGTCAATTCATCATTTGCGACACCACGCACACCATCTGTTCCAAATAATCTAGCCATAATTACTACTATTCCTCCAAATACTCTATTTTTATTCCTCTTCACTCTTCTGTGTGACGGTCAGCGTCAGACTGTAGCTTTGCTGTGTCTTCACATCATCCGGGAAGTTAAAGGTAATTTCTCCTGTGTAAGAACCTTCCTGCCACTCTGTCATTGCAAGCTTATCAAGCATCTGATCCATATCTACTACACCGATAACGTCTTTTGCATTGAGACTGTTCACATCATCTGCAATACCTGTTACCGCCACTGTGTATGTCTTCACCGATTCATCCTGGAATTCCTTGATTTCTACATCAAAGCCTTCCGGGGCATTGCCAATGGCAAAATTTCTGACCGGTACTTCCAGTTCTTTGGAAGCTTCCGGCTCTACCCCAACTGTTACGCTCACATTACCATTAAATGTACTGTCTGCAAACTGTGTGCCGTAAGGCAGATATTTCTTGGCAGAAATAATCCTCGTAATATCTTCTGTCGCATCCTCTACGCTCAGAGAGCTGTCTGCTATCAGAATTTCAGATACACTATCCAGTACACTCTTACGTCCTGCAATCGTAATTGTCTCAGGCACACTGACCACACTTCCGGTTGTCAGATAACCGCTTGCGGGTTCACCGGTAACTGCAAATTTTAAAGGCACCTCTTTGGTTGCCAGTATGGTTACTACGACATTAATCGCAGAAATATTTGTTTTAATTGAACTACTCTTGATCTCATTATGATTCTCATCATGGAATTTCAGTTCTACACTGGTGGTAATATCTGATGTGTACGTATCTCTGATATCCACAGTTGCATCTACATGGTCAATCTGGTTAATAATAGACTCCGGTCCTGATACTCTCACTACGTTCTGGCTCGGCGTTACAGTTCCTACCACATAGCCATCAGCCGGTTCGCCGGATATATTCGTATTGATTACGAACTGTGTTCTCTTCATATCTTCAATCGTCAGCTTCAGATTCTCCACGCTGCTGGACAGCTCCAGCTGGGAATTGTAATTGCTTCTGGTACAGGACAGCTTGATCGTAACCGTATTCATAAAGCTGAGGTCTGACATATCAGCAACAGCCTTGATATCCTCCTTGTTCAGGCTGCTGACGATAGAACTCTTACCTCTTACCGTAACAGTCACTGAATCTGTTTCATCCTGTATTTCATATACCTTACCTTCATTGGTAATCTTATCTGCATTGGTAATTTCAACAGGTACACTCGTAAATGATTTACGAATAACAGGGTCTGTAATATTATTTACTACAAACCACAGACCAATGGAAAATACCAGTGCCAGAATTTTAAGTCCGAGATTGTGTGTCAGATTATGCGTCAGCTTATTTTTCATCCTTAGCCCTTCCTTTCCATAACCTGTGCTTCTTCTCATCTACTTCTTTATTCTGAATGAGCTGCAGTTTCTCCCTCAGGACATTGGCATCCAGATTACGATACAGCTTACCTTCATAGGTAACACTTACATGACCTGTTTCCTCAGAAACAATAACAGTCAGCGCATCTGTCACCTCAGAGATACCTACACCGGCACGATGTCTGGTTCCCAGCTCTTTGCTGATCTCCATGTTGTCTGATAAAGGAAGATAACATGTTGCGGACACCACTCTGTTGCCCCGGATAATAACAGCTCCATCATGAAGCGGCGTATTATGTTCAAATATATTGATCAGAAGCTGGCTGGATATCAATCCATCCACTTCGATTCCTGTTCTTTCGTACTCTGTCAGCTTCACATTCTGCTCTATTACCATAAGAGCACCTGTCTTGACCTTGCCCATTTCAAAGCTTGCTTTTACCAGATCATTTACAGTCTTATCTGAAAAACGTTCCGTCTGCACCTTGTCAAAGGGCATCAGGCTCGCAAAGAATTTCTTACGGCCCAATTCCTCCAGTGCACGTCGAAGCTCCGGCTGCAATACAACCACTAATGCTATAACAGCAATACTCAGAACATTCTCAACAATCCACAATATCGTATTCATTTCGAATATGATAGCAAGCAAAATAAAGATCAGAATAATACCTATGCCTTTCATCAAAAACCAGGCTTTGGTATTCTTGATCCAGGTCATAATCTGATACACCAAAAAGGATATAATGAGAATTTCCACTATATCCTCCCATCGCACGCTTACGCCCTGCAGAGATAAAGTTGAAATGTACTTACTAAAAAAGGTAACAATCTGATCCTTCATACATTTTCATTCCAGTCAAATTTTATTCTATTGGCGGCCTGTGTCCCTCTTACTGCGATTCACTGCCTTTTCCGGCACCCTGATCGTCTTCACACGCTTCTCAGGTGTTGCGACCGTATTCTTGGGAACTGCCTTGACATAATAGTAATATTCATCATCCTCGAACTGCACCATTTCCGTCCGGGAATAATCTACATTAAATACAAAGAACTGTAATACTTTCACAAGCAGAACTGACACAATACTTCCAAGAATCAGTCCTATAATGGAGATATCTGTGCTGTACATCAGATCTCCAAACAAAAGTATCAGTATATTCAGTAATGCACCTGTAATCATGGCAATTGTCCAGGCATGGTCAATGCTGAGGCGTCTGATGAACCATACCACCAGAACAGTAGCTGCAAAAGCCACAATTGCCACCATCATTGCTCTGTTTCCCATCAAAGTATCAATACAGTAACGGAACTTATCTACCATACCGTCTGCGTCAAATGTGTTCAGTACAGATGCACTCTCATTCATACCTGCAAGCATGTAATACACGATCACACCGCTTGCTACTGCTACAGAAGATGCCGGTGTACCTATCAATCCGACTGCTATCGGCATTACATAAGGTATCTTCAGTACAAAACAGATAGGAGTCAGCAATACTGCCAGTGTATCCTTTGGTGAAAACCTGAAATACAGGATGAACAATAGCAGAAAAACTGCCAGCGCAACAATTGCACATTCTACAGAAAACGCATACAGATGCGCCAGCGTCACCGCAGCTGCAATCACAATCGTAAGATTAATTGGTAAAAAGGAACAAAGAAGTGCAAGAATCAATACAACTGCTGCATTCTTCAATGTACTCATATAGCCAATTCTGCTGTTGATCACCAGCAAAGATACCAGTGCCAGCAGGAACTTACATAATGGTGTAATATACAGCTCATATTTACTGTAGAATTTTTTAAGCTGCTCCCTGAAAACAAGTAAATTAGTCATAGTAATATCCTTTCATAGCTCTATATTATGCGCGTTTATCTTCTGCCCTCTTTGTCATAGAGATACGCAAGTTTTTTCAAATTATTATAATACATTTTCAGGCTTTTTCTCGCTTTTGCATAGCGATACGTATATATCATATAAGAAATCAGGGCATAGACTGCCACAAAGATCAGATAAGCCGTTATGACTGTCCTGCCAAAGCCCAACAGATCCATCTTATAGATATCAGACATAAATACTTCAAAGTCATAGAAAACAAACAGTCCAAAAACAATTACAAATGCTATCGTTGCACTGATAATGGATTTGATTACCTGTAATCCAATATAATCACCCCGGAAATAGTTACCAATTGCAACATTTTTCTTTCCTTCATCTGCTTCATAGGCTGCCATTTTCGTCATTAATTTAATTCGTTCTTCGTTCAACATAGATGTTTTCTTTCCTTACTCAGTCATTTCCTCTATTACTATACGTAACTATTCATGCTTATCAAGGAAACGCATTCTGCTCTGTGCATCACGCCTGTCAGGACGCTGCTGTGCAATCACCTTTGGTTTGTCAATTGCATTGGACAGGTTCTTTACCATGGCTGCTTTGCACTTTTCACAGTATTTACCTGCCCTGATCATGGCTCCACAGTTCTCACATGGTAACTTAATCGGTGAATCTTCTGTAAACTCCAGTCTCTCTTCACGAATCCACTGCTGTATCTGTGATGTCTCTACTTCACATGCTGCTGCCACTTCCCGGATATCAGCTCTCGGATTCTCACGTATGAACTTCTTCACTACCTGAAATTTCTTTTCTGCTTCATCCCTGCAGGCAGGACAGATTGGTAATCCTGATACATAGTTAAAAATCTTTCCACACTTTCTGCAGTTTCTAACATTCATCTTAACGTTCCCTCCATTACAGCTAAATCCCTTCACCTATGCAAAGGGTAATAAAATATACCTTCCCCACTCCGTGTTCCTTCAGTTCTCTTGCCACGGCATCTACTGTACTGCCTGTTGTATACACATCATCAACGACAATAACTTTCTTTAATTTTACAACATCTGTGCCAATAAAGAAAGCCTTTTTCAAATTATTTTGCCTTCCCAGCTCATCCAGTTCCTTTTGTGGAACCGTTTTCTGCACTCTTTTTACAATATCTGACCTCACAGGAATTCCAAGCAGCCGTGACATTTCCTTTGCCAGAAGTTCTGACTGATTATACCCTCTTTCACGTTCTCTTGAAGCGTGCAGCGGAACCGGTATGAGCGCCTGTGCCCCCATTGTGTCTATTTCGTCTTTTAAATGCCTGCAGATATCCCCGGCATAGAATCTGGCATATTCGCACCGCCCTTTGGACTTGAACCGGTATATGCTGTCATGCATTTCCCTATAGGAATATAATGCATATCCATGATCAAATATATGCACTCTGCGCTCACAGTCGCCGCAATATATTCTTGTCTCATTCGTCAGCCTTTTTCCGCATTTGCGGCACCTTGCCCCTTCTATATACCGAAGCTTTGGGCGGCATTCCTCACAGATCAGGTTATCCGCCGCAGAAACCGGTTCATCACAGACAGGACATCGTCTCGGATAAACCAGATTTATGATTCTGTCTGCATAGTTTCCATCATTTCGCATATTCTGTCTTTTAATCCTGTAAATCTCTTTTGTTCATTTGCATTCTCAATCATCTGCATGACCGTGCTGCTGCTTCCCAGTATCGTCACGCAGTTCTTGGCCCTGGTCACTCCTGTATACAGCAGATTTCTGTTAAAAAGCATCCTGGGACCGGTAAGCAGCGGCATAATTACCGCAGGGTATTCACTACCCTGTGATTTGTGTATCGTAATCGCATAGGCAAGCTCTATCTCATCCAGACCACTCAACGAATATGTTACCCTGCGCATATCATCATATTCCACAACCAGTGTCTTAGCCGTTTCATTGATTTCCCGGATGATTCCGGTATCTCCATTGAATACTCCCTGACCGGAATCTATTGCAATTCCATATTTGCTTACAATCTCCCATTCCAGCTGGTAGTTATTCTTGATCTGCATGACCTTATCCCCAAGCCGCAGGATTCCATCCCCATGTCCTACTTCTTCCTTTTCCGGCGATGGCGGATTGAGGTATTGCTGTAATATTTTATTCAACACCTCTACACCCAGTGCTCCCTTTCGCATGGGGGTCAGTACCTGTATATCAAAAGTGCCTGCATGCACGTACCTTGGCAGCTTCTCCGTAATCAGCAGTATCATATGCTTATAGATTACATTCACATTGTCTCTTTCCAGGAAAAAGAAGTCCTTGCTCTTGTTGTTCAGGGAAATCTGCTTGCCTTCATTAATCAGGTGCGCATTGACTACAATATCGCTCTCCCCTGCCTGTCTGAATATCTTATTGAGGATAACTGTTGCAAAAGCCCCACTCTCCATAAGGTCTTTCAGCACCTGTCCAGGTCCTACAGATGGCAGCTGGTTACGATCTCCCACCATAATCAGCCTTGTTCCCGGTGTAATGGCTTTTAACAGTGCCTGAAACAGATAAATATCCACCATGGACATCTCGTCAATGATAATAACATCCGCTTCCAGAGGGTTCAGGTCATTTCGTTCAAAAGAAGCATTCCTGTCTTCGTCTGATGTGCCACCGTTCAACTCCAGTAATCTGTGTATCGTCTTTGCTTCAAATCCTGTCGCTTCGGTCATTCTCTTGGCAGCTCGTCCCGTAGGTGCCGCCAGGAAAATATCACAGCCTTCATCTTCAAAATAGTGGATCATCATATTGATTGTTGTCGTCTTACCGGTTCCAGGACCACCTGACAGCAGAAAAATGCCATTTTCCACAGCATCCATAACAGCCTGTCTCTGTAATGTATCCAGCTGCATATGATTTTCTTTTTCCAGGGCTTCTATCTTCTTCTCCAGCCGCTGTTTCTCTACCATCGTGAGTCTGTCTGCGCTGGCAAAGGCTTCCTGCAATTCATAAAGCATACGGGCACAGTTCAGCTCCGCATAATAATATGTCATGCTGTATACACACTTGGTATCATCCTTCATCTTGATGACCAGTTTCTTATCAATCGCCAGATTATCTACCTGCGGTGCAATCTGTTCCGGTTGCAGTCCAAGTAATTGTGCCGCTCTCTCCAGCAGCATAGGCTCCGGCAGATATACATTGCCTTCACCACCGGACTGTATCAGTGTATACAGAATGCCACTGCGGATACGGTAATCAGAATCTGTATGGATTCCAATCTTGGAAGCAATCTCATCAGCAATCCGAAATCCGATGCCGCTTACATCCTCAGCCAGACGATATGGATTCTCCTGCATGACATTATACAGTCCCATGCCATATCTTTGATAAATTTTTAACGCTAATGTGTTTGAAATACCATATTTCTGTAAAAAAATCATCGCCTCCCGGAGATCTCTTTTTTCCTCGACCTGTTCTGCAATCTCTCTGGCAATCCGTTCACTGATTCCTTTGATTTCTACCAGTCTCTCCGGTTCTTCTTCAATGATACGAAAGGTGTCATCCCCGAATTTTTTTACAATTCTTGCTGCCAGCGCTGCTCCCACGCCCCGGATTGCTCCCGAGCCAAGATAACGTTCAATAGCTACCGCATCCTCCGGCGGTACTACCCGGTATTTCTCCACCTTGAACTGTGTTCCATATACGGCGTGCTCCACATAATCCCCTGTGACCTCTATACATTCTCCCTCATCCACATGTGTGAAGATCCCTGTACAGGTCACTTCCTCCTCATCAGCCACGAGATTGATGACGCCATAGCCGTTCATTGGATTCTTATATATAATGTGTTCCACGAATCCTTTGCGTGTTTCCACTTCTTCGTCCTCTTTTCTGTCTTGTATCATTTACACGTGTAACTATATCAGTTTTTCCGTGAAAAAGCCATTGAAATGTAAAAACTCGTACCAGCACAATAAAAAAGCACCCTTCCGAGTGCCTTTTCATTATGCTTCTTCATCATTCTTCTGTGTTGTAGATGCATTCTCCAGCGCCTGTGGACTGATTCCACTGTACTGAAGCTTCATCTGTTCATACAATGTCTGTGCAATTCCAAGCGTCCCCTGCTCTGTTGCCTGGGAAGCGATTGTCTGCACCGCTGTATCCTTGAAATAATCTACCATCTTGGATGCATAGGAGCTTTCCTCCTTACCTGAGAACAGCTTCGTAGAATCAATCATAGTATCAAATATTTTCTCCAGAAAATAAGATTCAAATTCCTTGCAGACATCCATCAGTTCTTCATCTGAAGCATTGGAATAATCTGTCTGGGATTTACTTGTCAAGGCAGATGCCTTGCTGTTTGAAGCTGTACTTGTAATATAATCTGTATATAATGAACTTGTTCCAATATCCATCTGTAGTCCTCCTCCGTACATGAACATACTCAGTTCATACTACACTGCTGTCTTTATCGTTTCAACTGATTTGCCTGCTGAAGCATTTCATCCGAAGTCGTGATTACTTTGGAATTCATTTCATATGCTCTCTGGGCAACGATCAGATTCACCATTTCATCTGCGATCTGTACGTTGGAACCTTCCAGATAGCCCTGTTTTAAAGAGCTCTTGGTCAAATTCGTATTGCTGGCTTCATTCATGGCTGCACCACTTGCAGAAGTAACAGAATATAAGCTGTCTCCTTCCTTGCTCAGTCCAGCCGGGTTATTGAACTGCCACAGGCCAATGGTAATGCCAAGACTCTGCGGATTGCCTTTATCATCAGGATAATATAATGTACCATCCTTACTGATTGTTACCTTGCTTACTACCGCATCACTATCCAGTACAATCGGTTCTCCTGAACTGTTCAGTACCGGAAGTCCATCTGAAGTAGTCAATGTCATTCCATTATTGCCTACTGCAAACACAAAATGACCATTTCTTGTATAATATGTATTTCCATCATCACCACGAATACCAAAGAATCCGTTACCATCAATTGCGAAATTGGCAGGTCCTGAGGATTCCAACAGGCTGCCCTGTGTAAAGATAGAGGTAATAGAAGAATTTCTAACACCCAGTCCCACTTCCGCACCAATTGGTTTATTCTCCCCATTGGCTGTAGTCGTTTTAGTCTGTACTGTCTGATATAATAAAGACTTAAATTCCATGGCTTCACTCTTGTAACCTGTCGTATTGACATTTGCAAGATTATTGGAAATATTATCTACATTAAGCTGCTGTGCGATCATACCTGTCGCACCTGTCCATAAAGATCTGACCATATCTAACCCTCCTTATCGCTTATACCAAGTTTACACCTTACCTACCTGATTCACGGATTTATCCAGTGATTCATCGTAAGTAGTAATCAGTTTCTGATTGGCTTCATACTGTCTCTGAATAGAGATCATATTCACCATTTCTTTGACAACTGAGGTATTGGACATCTCCAGATATCCCTGATGTATGGTTGCATCTGTAGCATCTCTGGCTGTTGCACCATCTACTGCATCCCACATCGTCTCGCCATAATGGGTCAGATAATTCGTATCTTCAAATTCTGTGATCTTTAACTGCGCCACCAGATTATTGTCCTGATAGATTCTGCCGTCTCCATCAATTACGGTATTGGCTGCAGTGGTAGAGAGCTGGATTCTTCCATTCTGTCCCAGCACATAGTCCCCATCCTTGGTTACAAGGTAGCCATCTGCTGTAACGGTAAATCCACCATCTCTTGTATATTTTGTAGAAGTCTCTCCCGCCTTATTGGTAAACTCAATATTAAAGAATCCGTCTCCTGAGATTGCCAGGTCATATGTGTTGCCTGTATCTCTAAGAGAACCCTGATCAAAATCTGTATAGGTTTCTCCAATCTTCACACCAAGACTCATGGTTCCAAGTCTCTTGGGTGTATTGCGAAATTCTGTTGTGTCCTTGATTTTAACTGCCATTACATCCGAATAGGACTGGCTGGTGGAACCTTCCTTCTTGAATCCGGTGGTATCCGCATTTGCCAGATTATTCGACATGATATCCATTCTATACTGTTCGTTGAGCATACCAGTATAGGCTGTATAAAGACCTCTAAGCATATGTTCCTCCTAATTGCGGGGTGCGACTAAGAGGCAGTATTGTTACAAATCTTCCCTTGCTCCTGCAAGAAATTCTACGTACTTACCAGTACCGATTGCTACGGCTGTCATAGGATCTTCCGCCGTCATTGTATTAATGCCGGTTCTGGATTCTACCAGATCCTCCAGTCCACGAAGTAAGCTGCCGCCGCCGGTCAATACAATACCGCGGTCTGCGATATCTGCTGCCAGTTCAGGTGGAGTTTTCTCCAAAACGCTGTGAATCGTATCAATAATCTGGGAAGTCGTCTCACGCAGTGCCTCTTCTGTTTCCTCTGAGGACACGCGGATTGTCTTAGGAAGACCGGTTACAAGGTTACGTCCTCTGACGTCCATGTAATCCACTTCTGCTCTCTTGAATGCTGACCCAATCTTAATCTTAATGTCTTCTGCTGTTCTCTCACCAATCAAAAGATTATGTTTCTTTCTCATGTAACGGACGATTGCTTCATCGAAGTCATCGCCTGCAACCTTGATAGATGCACTGACTACTGTACCACCCAGTGAAATAACGGCAATATCAGAAGTACCGCCTCCGATATCTACGATCATGTTACCGCATGGCTTACTGATGTCGATTCCTGCTCCAATTGCTGCTGCAATAGGCTCTTCAATGATCTTAACATCTCTTGCGCCTGCCTGATACGTAGCATCTTCTACTGCTTTCTTCTCTACTTCTGTAACACCACTGGGTACACATACAGCAATGATAGGCTTACGGAAAGTCTTTCTTCCCAGTGCCTTCTGTATGAAATGCTTCATCATCTGTTCTGTTACTTTATAATCAGAGATAACGCCCTGTCTCAGTGGTCTGACTGCAACGATATTACCTGGTGTTCTACCAAGCATCAGTCTCGCATCTTCTCCGATGGCTTTGATTTTATCTGTATCTCTATCGAAGGCAACTACTGACGGCTCCTTCAAAACTACACCCTTACCACGAATGTAAACTAAAATACTTGCGGTTCCAAGGTCGATTCCAATGTCTGTGTACTGCATATGGCTCTTTGCCCCTTTCTGAATGGTTGGTTATTATCTATCGCTTAATCATCTTGTTTTCATTATTGTTCCCAATGATGCCAATTTAAACATGCTAAGTCATTATAACCTAAACTAACCATTTTTCAAAGGGGTTTCATACTTTTTTTACAATAAAAGCCCGGAAACCCAATCAATCCATCTGTACCTTATATCGGTCAATTTTACATAATACTTTAGTATTTTTCATAATATTATGTAAATTCATTATATTATCTGACATTTTATTTGTAAACATACTTTTATCATTATTTTAAAAAAGATTTATCAAAAGATATGATTTTACTTCTGATAAATCTTTTTCTGCATTTTTATTGATTTCCGGCTTTTGCCTTATCCAGCATCTTCTTCACATAGATTCCTGTATAAGAGTTTGGGCACTGGGCAATATGCTCCGGTGTGCCTTCTGCGATTACGGTTCCGCCGCCGTCTCCGCCTTCTGGTCCAATATCTATGATATAGTCGGCAGTCTTAATAACATCAAGATTATGTTCAATGACTACTACACTGTTACCGCCCTCAGCCAGTCTCTGTAAGATCTCCACCAGCTTATGCACATCTGCAAAATGCAGTCCTGTGGTAGGCTCATCCAGAATATAGATTGTCTTACCGGTACTTCTTCTGCTCAGCTCTGTTGCCAGCTTGATTCTCTGTGCTTCACCACCAGACAATGTGGTTGAAGGCTGTCCCAGCTTAATATAGGAGAGTCCCACATCATTTAATGTCTCTATCTTTCTGCGGATAGAAGGAACCTTGTCAAAGAATTCCAGTGCTTCTTCCACAGTCATATCCAGTACATCATAAATACTCTTGCCCTTATATTTTACATCCAGTGTCTCTCTGTTGTAGCGTTTGCCCTGACACACTTCACAGGGTACATACACATCAGGAAGGAAGTGCATCTCAATCTTGATGATACCGTCACCGCCACAGGCTTCACAACGTCCACCCTTGACATTGAAACTGAATCTTCCCTTCGTATAGCCCTTTGCCTTGGCATCTACTGTCGAAGCGAACAAGTCACGAATCTGATCAAATACACCTGTGTAGGTAGCCGGATTAGAACGTGGTGTACGTCCAATCGGAGACTGGTCGATATCTATGACCTTATCCAGTTGCTCCACACCTTCTATCTTCTTGAACTTACCGGGTATCGTGCGTGCTCTGTTGAGCTGTTTTGCCAGATATTTATATAGGATTTCATTGACCAGTGAGGATTTACCAGAACCTGACACGCCTGTCACACAGGTAAATACTCCCAATGGGAACTTCACATCTATATTCTTGAGGTTATTTTCAGCAGCACCTTTTACCGTAAGCCAGCCTGTCGGCTTTCTTCTGGTCGCTGGAACCGGTATCTGAATCTTGCCGCTCAGATATTGTCCGGTAATGGACTCTGGTATCTGCATGATCTCCTGTGCCGTACCCTGCGCGATAACCTGTCCACCATGTTCTCCTGCTCCCGGTCCGATATCCACAATATGATCTGCTGCCAGCATGGTATCCTCATCATGCTCTACTACGATCAGCGTATTGCCAAGCTCCTGTAAGTTACGTAAAGCCCCCAGCAGCTTGTCATTATCCCTCTGATGCAGTCCGATACTTGGCTCATCCAGAATATAACATACGCCCACAAGTCCCGAACCAATCTGTGTTGCCAGACGGATTCTCTGTGCCTCACCACCGGATAAGGTAGCTGTCGCTCTGGACAGACACAGATATTCCAGACCTACGCTCTTTAAGAAGCCAACACGTGCCTTAATCTCTTTTAAGATTCTCTTACCGATAAGCTGTTGCTGTGGAGTCAGTTCCATACCATCCAGGAATTCATACAGCTTATTAATTGACAGGGATGTCACTTCATATATATTCTTATCACACACTGTAACTGCCAGGGAACTCTTCTTTAATCTCCTGCCGCCACATTCTTTACAGGGTGTAATACGCATGAAAGTCTCATATTCTGCTTTCATGATTTCAGAAGAAGTCTCACGATATTTACGCTCCACATTCTTGATCAATCCTTCAAAGGCTACAGGATATTTACCCTCTCCACGCTGTCCTTTATAATGAACGATTACTTCCTTACCCTTCGTTCCATGTATCAGCATGTCCTGAACCTCTGGTGTCAGTTCTTCAAAAGGCGTATCCAGTGAGAAATGATATTCCTTACACAAAGCCTGTAAAATAGCATTGGTGAAGCTGTTCTTATCTGTGCAGGACTGCCACCCCATAACTGTAATTGCGCCCTGATTAATACTTAATGTCTTATCAGGAATCATCAGGTCAACGTCAAATTCCATCTTATAGCCTAAACCAAAACATTCCGGGCAGGCGCCAAAAGGATTGTTGAAGGAAAAGCTTCTAGGCTCTACTTCTTCAATACTGATACCACAATCTGGACACGCAAAGCTGTCAGAGAAGTTCATAGGTTCTCCACCTATGATATCTACGATCATAAGTCCATTGGCAAGTTCCATAACATTCTCTATGGAATCTGTCAAACGTCTGTTAATCCCTTCCTTGACTACCAGTCTGTCAACGATGATCTCAATATTATGCTTGATATTCTTATCCAGCTTGATCTCTTCTGTCAGTTCATAGAGACTGCCGTCAACACGTACTCTCACGTAACCGCTTTTCTTGGCTCTTTCCAGTACTTTTGCATGTTCCCCCTTACGTCCTCTGACTACCGGAGCAAGCAGCTGGAGCTTCGTTCCTTCCGGCAGAGACATAATCTGATCTACCATCTGGTCTATGGTCTGCTTATGAATCTCTCTGCCACAATTAGGACAATGAGGAATACCGATTCTTGCATATAATAATCGGAAATAATCATAGATCTCCGTTACTGTTCCTACTGTAGATCTGGGATTTCTGTTTGTAGATTTCTGATCTATGGAAATAGCAGGTGACAATCCTTCTATACTCTCTACGTTAGGCTTCTCCATCTGTCCCAGGAACTGTCTTGCATAAGAAGACAGGGATTCCATATATCGTCTCTGTCCTTCTGCATAGATTGTATCAAAAGCCAGTGAGGATTTACCGGAACCTGACAGTCCTGTCAGAACTACAAATTTGTTTCGTGGTATATCCAGACTGATATTCTTCAAGTTATGTTCATTTGCTCCCCGAATCCTGATTACCTCACTTTTGGGAAGCATCTTCAACTGTTCTGCATTCATCTTATTGACCATACCTTTCTATCTTATAACCCATTTGTCATATCATTCAGCATTTTCTTTAAGTCTGTCATCTTATCACGAAGCTCTGCCGCTGCCTCAAAGTTCAAGTCTGCTGCTGCCTTACGCATATTCTTCTCCACAGTAGCGATTAACTTCTTCAATTCCTTCTCATCCATTGATTCAGGATCTTTTGCAAAGGTCTGTTCTTCCTTGGCAACAGCCTTGGATATACTGATCAGGTCTCGGACTGCCTTCTTGATCGTCTGTGGTGTAATATTATGCTCTTCATTATATTTCTGCTGGATAGCACGTCTTCTTGCTGTCTCATCCAGAGTAATCCGCATGGAATCTGTAATGGTATCCGCATACATGATAACATGTCCCTCTGCATTTCTGGCAGCTCGTCCTACTGTCTGGATCAGAGACGTTGCTGAACGCAAAAAGCCCTCTTTATCAGCATCCAGAATCGCAACAAGCGATATCTCAGGGATATCCAACCCCTCTCTGAGCAGGTTGATACCTACCAGTACGTCAAAGACATCCAGTCGCATATCACGTATGATCTGTGCACGCTCCAGAGTATCTATATCCGAATGCAGATATTTTACACGAATCCCTACTTCGCTCATATATTTCGTCAGATCTTCTGCCATACGCTTCGTCAGCGTTGTTACAAGGACCTTATTATGCTTGCTTGTCTCCTTTTTGATCTGGGAGATCAGATCATCAATCTGTCCCTCCACAGGATGAATCTCAATCTCAGGATCAAGAAGTCCTGTAGGTCTGATAATCTGCTCTGCCCTGAAAAGCTCATGCTCCTCTTCATATACATTCGGTGTTGCAGATACGAAAAGCATCTGGTCGATCTTCTGCTCAAACTCTTCAAATCTGAGAGGTCTGTTGTCCAGAGCAGACGGTAAACGGAAACCATAATCTACCAAGGTCATTTTACGGGAACGGTCTCCTGCATACATACCTCTGATCTGTGGAATCGTAATATGGGACTCATCTACAATAATCAGATAATCATCCTTGAAGAAGTCCATCAGGCAGTACGGCGGCTCTCCTTCTTTCGTTCCGCTTAAATGTCTGGAATAATTCTCAATGCCGGAGCAGAATCCCGTTTCCCGAAGCATCTCAATATCAAAATTGGTTCTTTCAGAAATTCTCTGAGCCTCCAGCAGTTTATCTTCACTTTTGAAATATTTTACACGCTCTTTTAATTCTTCTTCTATATCATCGCATGCTTTGGCTATTTTCTCAGGCGCTACTACATAATGAGAGGCAGGGAATATCGTTACATGTTCCAGCAATGCCAGTGTCTTCTGCGTAACCGGGTCAATCTCGGATATTCTGTCAATCTCATCCCCAAAGAATTCCACTCGTATCAGATACTCTCCACCCTGCGCAGGATTGATATCAACAATATCTCCATGCACTCTGAAACGGCTTCTCTCCAGGTCCATATCATTTCTGTCATACTGCATCTCAATCAAAGCCCTTATAACCTCTTCTCTGTCCTTCTGCATTCCAGGACGCAGAGAAAGCATCATTCCCTGATATTCGTCCGGGCTGCCCAGACCATAGATACAGGATACGCTGGCTACTACTACTACATCTCTTCGTTCTGTCAGGGATGCTGTTGCAGACAGACGCAGCTTATCAATCTCTTCATTTACCGCAGAATCCTTCGCTATATAAGTATCTGTAGAAGGCACATACGCCTCCGGCTGATAATAATCATAATAGGACACAAAATATTCTACCGCATTTTCCGGGAAAAATTCTTTCATTTCTCCGTAGAGCTGCCCTGCCAGAGTCTTATTATGCGCGATAATCAATGTGGGTTTATTCAACGCCGCAATAATATTTGCCATTGTAAAAGTCTTACCCGAACCGGTAACTCCAAGCAGGGTCTGAAACTGATTACCCTCCTGAAATCCCTTCACCAGTTCTGCAATCGCCTCCGGCTGGTCTCCTGTCGGCTGATATTCTGAATGTAATTTAAACTCCATGCTCTGCGTCCTCCACATAGTCAAAGCAATACATTTGTTTGCGAATATACGTTCTAATACAGTATACCACAAATTTTTAAAATGTATATAGTTATTTTTCTGTAAAACAATGGCAGGGTTACATCAACCCTGCCAATACTTCTTTCGCTTTTTCCAATTGGTTATCCACACCATTCTTATACTGTTCTGCATCGAACTCTACTTCCACATCAGGATCAATTCCTATCTTGTGAATATTATTCCCGTTTGGTGTGAAATAATTACTGACTGTCAGTTTCACTGCGGAACCATCTGACAGATTAATGACTTTCTGCACAATGCCTTTTCCATAGGTAGTTGTTCCTACCAGTGTTCCAATTCCATAGTCCTTGACAGCACCTGCCAGAATCTCGGAAGCACTTGCACTGTAGCCATTGGTGAGAACTACCAGTGGTACTTTGATCTGATTGGCTCCATCGCAGGTATACTCTTCCCGTTTGCCATACTTATCCTCTGTATACACGATAAGCCCTTTGGGGAGGATCATTCTTGCGATATCGCACACGGTGGATAAATTGCCGCCCGGATTGCTTCTCAGGTCTAATATAAGTCCCTTCATTCCATCCGCCTGTGCCTGTTTATAAGCCTCTTCGAACTGCTCTGTTGTTACCAGGTCAAATTCTGTGATCTGTATATATGCCATGTCATTATCCAGCATCTGATACTCTACTGTAGGGCTTTCGATCTTCTGACGCTCTACTTCAATATCAATAGGATCTGTGGCGCCTTCACGTACTACGGTAATTGTAACCTTCGTACCTGCTTCGCCTTTTATCTTACTGACAACATAAGAGCTGTCCTTTCCCTGCATATCTTCGCCATCGACCTTGTAAATGTAGTCGTCCTGCTGCAGACCGCTCGCTTCTGCCGGTGTGTTCTTAATGATCTTGCTGACTCTGACATATCCCATTTCATTATCCTGGCTGATGTAAGCTCCGATTCCATAATAGATGCCTTCTGTCTGCTGCTGCAGCTGCACCAGCTCATCATGAGTATAATATACAGAATACGGATCATCCAGTGATTCCAGCAAGCCCTTGTATACACCTTCCTCCAGTGTACTTTCATCCACATCCTGCCAGAAATACTGCTTGATCGTGTTTTCCAGCACTCCCAGCTTCTCTGTCGTTTTCTCATTGGCTACGGATTCTGTTTCAGCAGAACTGCCACTTGCCAGCCTGCCATAGACACGATATGTCTGATATATTTTTACACTTCCAAATACAACCAGCAGAATCGCACAGCTGGATGCCAATCCGACCGCCAGTCCCCGCCAAAAGGACCTGTTATCATCTTTTTCATTCTCATTCATATTTCTATATCCATGCCTTTCCTTACGTAGTCATACATTTTAATGTGATAAATAATTCCACGGGCTGACATAGCTGCCATTCAGTCTGACGCTGAAATGCAGATGGTTACCTGTAGAACGTCCTGTACTTCCTACTGCGGCAATCTTCTGTCCTTTTACAACATTTTCTCCTTTGGATACATATAGTGCTGATGCATGCATATATATAGTATACAGGTTGTCTCCATGGTCGAGCATCACATAATTACCCATGGTAGAACTATATGCCGCTGATACTACTGTTCCATCATAAGCTGCCAGAATCGGCGAGCCTCCCGGTGATGCCAGGTCAATACCGTTATGGAACTGCTGCACATGCAGCGTAGGATGCATTCGGTTACCATAATCATCTGAAATTCTGGTATAGGATGGTGCAGGCCATGCAAACATACCTCCATCATAGGTTCTTGCAGCCTTGTTTTCTTTCGCAAGCTCTGCCTTCTGTGCTGCTACCAGATCTTCCATGGCTTTGATCTCCGCATTCTGTGCTGCGATCTCAGCCTCGTATTCTTTCACCAGAGCCTGCTGGTTATTGATATCACTTTCATAGGCAGTAATCTCCTGCTCCTTCTGCGATATCAGTGTTTCCAGAGACTTCTGTTCTTTCTCCACATCAGTCTTGGCTTCCTGCAGAAGCTCCTGTTCTGCCTCCAGCTGTTCCTTACACACCGCCACATACTGTCTCGTTGCCTGATACTGTTCCAGCATACGTTTATCATACGCAGATAATTTCTCCACATATTCTGCCTTGTTCAGCATCTCTCCAAAAGACTGTGCGGTCAGTACCATTTCCAGATAAAAAGAATCACCTTTTTCATAAATGAATTTAATTCTGTCCTTCATTGCCTGATACTGCGTTTCCTCTGTTGCAATGGCATCCTCCAGCTCTGCTGCCGTCTTCGTAATCTCAGCTTCTTTGTCTGTGATCATGGTATTGAGCTCCAGTATCCTTGCCTGCGCCTGTGAAAGGCTGTCATCCAGCTGGCTGATATAATTTGACAGATTCTGCTTGGAAGTCTGCAGACCTGATATTACCTTCTTTACATCCGTCAGTCCTGATTGCAGCGCTTTTTTTTCATTCTGTGCCTTATCAATCGCATCCTGTTTATCCTGGATGCTCTTTTTCAGATCAGATATTTTATCTGCATGGCTGACCAAAGGACATACGCTGACAGAAAGCAAGACAGTCATAAGAAGCAGGGCAATTCCCCTCATCATCTTCTTAAAACGCATATATCTCTCCTAATTACTTTCTTTGTCTCTACAGCATCTGTAAATGGATGCATCCTAGACGCTCAAATGCTTTCTGACAGTTGTAAAACTGCCTATAAAACCAATTCCTACACCTATGCCGATACATACCGGTATCAGATTTGTAAAGATCTCGTTCACCGGCAAAAACTGCATCAGCTGTGATAAATATGCAAATCTCTGTGCCACATACAAAAGTGCCTGATTATAAATGACATACACAGCTGCCAGTGGAATCAGCGATCCGATGAACCCGATCACCATACCTTCTATTACGAAAGGAGCTCTTACGAAAAAGTCAGTTGCTCCTATGTATTTCATGATCTGTATCTCTTCCTTACGAACGGAGATACCAATGGTAACTGTATTGCTGATCAGGAAAATAGATACCGCAAACAGAATTGCAATGATTCCTATTGTCACATATCCGACAATAGAATTGATTCCTGTCAAAGCCTGTGCCGTAACAGCAGACTTGTTGACTTTACGGATTCCCTGTATGGATTCCAGATAGCTTACAAGCTCCGGCTGCATGGATACATCACTCATATAAATCTCGAAATGAGCGCAGTCAGACAGAGGATTTTCTGTAAATCCATCTGAATACTCTCCCAGATAATCTGCCTTGAAAGTCTCCCATGTCTGGTCAGCAGAAACATAATCTGCTTCTCTGACTTCCACACGTTTGGATATCATGTCACTGATCTCCTGTACTCTCTCATCGCTGACACCTTCATCCAGAAATGCCGTAACAGATACGCCTTCCTCTGCGGTCTTTACGATATGCTGGAAGTTCGTCAGTATGGCATAGAACAGACCAAACAGGAAAAGACAGGCAGATATCGTTGCTACAGATGCCAAAGTAAACCATTTATTTCTGAATGTATTTCGAATTCCCTGCCACAGGCAGTAAAACAATGTATTAATCCTCATCGATATAACCACCCTTTTCCTCATCGCTGACAATGAGACCCTTCTTCATAGTAATAACCCTCTTCTGCATTGCATTGACAATTTCACGATTATGGGTTACAACCAGGACAGTCGTACCATCATTATTGATTTTCTCCAGCAGATTCATGATCTCCCAGGAATTCTTCGGATCAAGATTACCTGTAGGTTCATCTGCCAGCAGAATCTCCGGCCTGTTGACCAGTGCCCTAGCCAGGGCAACTCTCTGCTGTTCACCACCTGACAGCTGCTTTGGTTTTGCTTTATACTTTCCTGCCAGTCCTACCCTGGAGAGCATTGCAGGTACATTCTTACGTATCTCTCTGCTGGGCATCTGTATGATTCTCTGGGCAAAAGCCACATTTTCATACACATTGCGGTCTTTTAAAAGTCTGAAATCCTGGAACACAACGCCAAGGCTTCTTCTGAACTTGGGAATCTTGCGGCGTTTCAGACGTACTACATCTGTACCGTTTACAAAGATTCTTCCAGAAGTAGGCACCAGTTCCCTAAGTAAAAGCTTGATCAGTGTAGATTTACCTGATCCGCTGTCTCCCACTACAAAAACGAATTCTCCTTTATTTATATGCAGATTAATCCCATTTAATGCAGGAACTCCCGCAGTATAGGACTTACTCACATTCTCCAGCAGAATAATCGGGTCATCTCCACTGCCTGTACGCTGTACACGTTTCTTCACTGCTGTACTTTTCAAATAAATTCACCCCTAAATTTTACTATGTTATATACGATTAAGCCATGCAGGCTCGAATTTACTTCGTAAATCCTCACTTGAGCTGAGCGCCCTATGCCAAATACATAAAATGTCAGCATCCAAGCAAGCTTGTATCTGCCATTTCATGCATCCGGCGCATGGCTTTACAGTATCAATATCAATACTCAAAAGATTCCATATATTTCATGTAACGAACTACCATGAGCGCGATCTTAAAGGTAATCGCATCTTCAAATACTCTCAGGTCCAGTCCGGTGCTCTTTTGCAGCTTATCCAGTCTGTATACAAGTGTATTTCTGTGAATGAAGAGCTGTCTGGATGTCTCGGATACGTTCAGAGAATTCTCGAAGAACTTATTGATTGTCGTCAAGGTTTCCTCGTCAAAATCATCCGGGCTTTTACCACCGAATATTTCCTTGATAAACATCTTGCACAGAGGAATCGGAAGCTGATAGATCAGTCTGCCAATACCAAGTTCACTATATGCAATAATATCTCTTTCTGCGAAGAATATCTTACCAACATCCAGTGCCATCTTGGCTTCCTTGTAGGAGCGGCTGACTTCCTTGATTTCCTTTACATTGGTACCATAAGAGATATGTACATCCTTAATGCCTTCCTTATTCAGACATTCTTCAATTGCTCTGGCATATTTATCAATATCACGATTTGTCTCGTTATCTGCGATTTCCTTCACTATAATAACGTTATTCTCATCTACTGCTGTGACGAAGTCTTTTCCATTCTGTCCGAAGTTCTCTCTGACTTTCTCCAGAATATTGGCATCCTTTCCATTTGGAGATTCCACAATAAGGACTGCACGTTTTACATCAGTCTGAATATGCAGTTTCTTGGAACGGCTGTAAATATCTACCAGAAGCAGATTATCCAGAAGGAGGTTCTTGATAAAGTTGTCCTTATCAAATCTCTCTTTGTATGCGACCATCAGATTCTGAAGCTGGAATGCTGCCATCTTACCTACCATATATGCATTCTCGCCTGCATCATTGGCAATCAGAATGTATTCCAACTGCTGGTCATCATAGATCTTAAAGAACTGACACCCCTGTATCTCCTGGCTGTCTGCCGGAGACTTCACGAACTCCAGAATTGAACTTTCAAAGCTGTTTCCTGTTGACTTGGTAGATGCCACAAGCTTACCGTCAATATCAGCCACGAATAACTCTACTCTTGCAATCGCCTTAATTCCTTCGATTGTATTCTGCATGATCTGATTTGATATCATATGCCACTCTCCTCACTTATACAATATCCACAAAAATTTTTCTTTCTGAATATTCTGATTCTTCGCATTCTGAAACCATTTTAATACATTTATACAAATAAATCTATAGTAATTCCCGATTTTTTTATGCATTTTTGAATGATATTGCCAAAAATTTGAAATTTTACCCCGTATGCAAGATACACAAAAGCCTTATCATTCCCGGAAACGCTAATATTTGGCTCATTTTAACCGATATATACGATATATGGGACAGTCCCATAATGTACTCTCGGAGTCTTCTAAATGAAGCTTCCGAAAGTACAGCATATAAGAAAGGAGGGATAAGGATGGACATTGCTGCATTATCCATGAATCTGGCGCAGACCAATCTGCTGAATGACGTTGGAACTGCCGTCTTATCCAAATCTCTGGAACAGGCACAGGATACCGGAAGTGCCATTACACAGATGCTGGATGCTTCTGCCATGGAGCATTCTGTATATCCTGAGCTTGGTGGCAATATAGACGTCATGGTATAAACGCCGCCAAAAAGCAAAATCCCCCTTGGACACACTCCTTGGGGAATTTTGTTTTTACACTATATTCTTCTGATACAGTTCTCCTTGATCTCGATTTTGCCATTCTTTAACAGATTGCCAATGGCACGTTTGAATTCATTCTTGCTCATCTGTGTCTCACGCTTGATGACCTCTGGATTTGCCCTGTCTGTAAAAGGCAGCACACCATCGAAGCCGTCAATGATCTGCAGGATCTTCACCGCATCCTTCTCAATCTGGAGATATGCCTTTTCACGGATACTCAGATCCAGCTTACCATCCGGCTTCACACCGGTTACACGAGCCTGTACAGTATCACCGATACGAAGCTCACCTACTACTTCCTTTCTGGGAATCAATGCAGAATAGATATTATCTACTGCCACGAATACACCAAAATTATCGCTGGTCTGGTAAATCATACCTGTAACAATATCATCCTTCTTATATTCGCTGTCCTTGCGGAGATATTCATATACATTCATGGTAGCTGCCAGTCTGCTGCTCTTATCAATATAGAGTGCTGCCAGAACTTCTTCTCCTTCTCTGACTTTTCTTGTCTGCTCTTTATATGGTAACAGAATATCCTTCTCCAGTCCCCAGTCAAGGAATGCACCGATCTTTGTCACCTGGGATACCTTCAGAAATCCTACTTCTCCTACCATTAATTTAGGGATATTGACTGTTGCGATCAGCCTGTCCCTGGAATCCTTATACAGAAATACTTCTATCTTGTCTCCAATGTTGCAGTTCTCAGGTACCTGCTTCTTTGGCAGAAGTACTCTTTCGTCCATGCCTGCATTCTGGTCTTCTCCCAGATATACACCAAAATCAACTGTCTTTACTACCACTAATTCCTGTTTTCTTCCTAATTGAAACATACCGTTCTCCTTTAAAATCCTATGCTGTCATTATAGACTGCATTTCCATTACATGCGCATCCTCACGCACTCCGTGTTACTTATCTGTTGTTACACATTCCTGTGTAAATAAAAAGCTCTCGATACTTTCGAGAGCTTTCTGTAGCAGCGCTACAAGGATTCGAACCTTGAAAATGACGGAGTCAGAGTCCGTTGCCTTACCGTTTGGCGATAGCGCTTTATTCATTTAAGTGACTGGTAACTCATCAGCACAAGTGATAGTATATAATACGTTTCAGAAAAATGCAAGTACTTTTTTTAATTTTTTTTAAAAATTTTATGGGGCAGATTTTTCAACCTGCCCCATACTGTTTATCCTTTATTTCTCTGCTGTTTCTTCTGTGTCATCGCCTGCATTATTATGAACTGCGATGACATTCACAATAATGGATTCTGGATTGGTCATGATGCTGATATCTTTATTCTTAGCTATCTCCAAATCCTTTACTCTGATGCAGTCTCCTAAATGAAGATTACCACAGTCTACATCAATCTTATCTACCAGTGCGCTTGGATATGCCTTATAAGATACTTCTTTCAGTATCTGTTCCAAAACACCCTCTACAACGTTTTCTGTGTTGTGAAGAACGATCTCTGCTACAGAATGAACCTTCTCATTGCTTACCAGTGCCTGGAAGTCAATCTCCAGTGTCTGATTCTTGGTTGCATCGAAGTCAATCTCCTTGATCAGTACATCATACATCTTGCCTTCTACATCCAGCATGATCTGTGTACCCTTCATACATCCACGTAAAGTTCTCTCTGCTTCTAATCGCTCAATTTTAAGTGGTATAGAACCTTCAATCTCCTTACCGAAAAGATTACCGGTAATAAAACCTTCTCTTCTCAGTTTCTTTGCCTTTGTTTCCATGTCTCTTTTTTGTACCTTTAAAGTAGTCATTTGTCTTTTCCTCCAATTCTACAAATAGAGAACCCGGAGCGTTGGGGGCTTAGGATTTATTCAATTCATGTCCCTTTCCTTTGTTCTATATGTGTTATAGCACTCCATTTGCAAAAGGTCAATAGTTAAATTGGATTTTTTTATTATTTATCATAACTAACCAAAATTCCTACTGCTTGTAAAAAATCTGTGACTGTGCATTGCACCAGAAATAATTGTCTCTGATACCGGCCACATAATAAGCAAGCTCCCCTACTTCCCTTCCACCATAGTAAATGGCAATCTCAGGGCACAAGCCTCTATCGCTTCTGTCTATCAGCTCCCACTCATACAGCTCGTCTCCATAGAGGTCAAGAAAAGGAATATATACATAGGCTCCCTCAGTAGTCAGGCGGATGGCCTCTCCCATCTCCGGATCATACCAGGTTCCTGTAAAGTCCTGATTCATGGTCTGTGCAAAGTCATCAAAGCTGCCAAAGCCCTCAGCGTCCACAGCATCTGCCGTCTTGGTAAAGGCAGCATATTCCTCTGCGCTGATTGCATCCGCGGCTGCGTTGTCTGCAGCGTTGAGCTGATCTTCCTTGATTGTTCGCTCCCCCGCTCCTGCATCCGTAAAAATATCCGCAGTAAGGGTATCACCAAAGTCTGCTGCCGTAAAGTTGAAATCTATGATTCCTCCTGCATAAGGCTGTAATACATATTGTCCCGATGTGAACCCAAAACCTGTATCTGTTATATAGAAAGTAGGAATCATGGGTTCGCTTTCCATATCACTCCACGTATCTCCATAAATGGAAGTGTATACCTCATTGCGGTCTTCTGTTCCATCCAGTACTACCAGAGGAATACTCTTCTGATAATCTTCAAAGAAGCACTGCTCTTCCTGCTGCATCTGTTTAGCCTTAACCTTAACCAACTGCTCTGCACGCTCTCTGAAGCCTTCTCCCAGTTTGTCAAAGGTAATCTTCTCACCTGTTGTGGTGAAATAATTGAAATATTCTATCGTGAACCAGCCATGTGCCCCACCATCATAGCCCTCGTTTGTCATCATGATACTGATGACCTGTTCGTCTGCGCGAAGCACCTGCATTCCCACATTCTGATAGCTTGCTTCTGCGCCTTCATCATAGACTACTCCGAACTCTCCACTTGCCAGACTGTCAAGAAAGCTGTCAATATACGACTCCAGATCACTCTGAATCGCATTCTGGGCTTCTTCATTTCCTGATATAGACACAATAGGCTGTTCATATTCATAAGTATACTTCACATCCTCACGGCTCTCATCACTTGTGCCCTCATGATGCTCTGAAGTAATTTCTATCTTAATTGGTGATTCTGTTTCCTGAGTTTCCTTCTCCTGCATCTGAGTCTCACTCTGGGCAGTCTCCTGTGTCTGCACCTCTCCATCCTGAAATACTTCTGTCTCTGTTACTGTCTGCTTCGTTGCTCCACAACCCGTAAATGTGAGCCCTGCTGCCAACACTGCTGCAATAAATCTTTTTTTCATAAATCTGCTCTCCCTATATGGCAGACTATTCCTGATTTTCTTCTCCGATGTGCGCACCCGCTTCTTCTATCTCTTCTTCGGTCTTTTGTATCTTGGCATCATCTGCCAATGCCCTCAGAATGCAGTTCACATCCTCCGGTGAGAATATTCCCATAGCCTGCGATAAATCTCCTATGTTTTCACGGTTCACATACAAAGTACCGCCTCCACTAAGTCTTACAGTGATGACCTTACTCTTATCCGATACATCACCAAGAGATATGGCATTATTCTCTGTATCGCATGCGAACACTATCCCATTATATTCAATCACTCCGTCCTTTGCAAGATATTCATAGGGGCACGCCTGCTTATACACTCCATTCAATTTCTGGAACATGGAATTTGTTCTTGAGGCAGCCACTTCATATGCTTCCTGCTGTTCCTCCTGCTTCTCTTTTCTCAGCTTCTGCTCTTCCTTAATCTCATCAATCTGTGAATCGACTTTGCTAATCAGCTTATCCCACTCACCATTAGTAAATGAACTTCCTCCAATTTCAAAGCTCTCCTGTGTTTCACCTTTTTGCAGTTTCTCTGCGATTTCATTTTTTCTGGCACTGATACTGGACAATAACTCTGATCTTGACATATTTTTAATTGCTGACATTTCCATTTTATGACCACACCTTTCTCTCAATATAGAAAAGGACAGCATTCCACAGGGAATCGCTGTCCTTAGCTCACACCATGTATCCATACATTATATATATCGTACATTGTGTGTGAAAATATTATGTTGTTATATCTCTTCCAGATAATTTACATAGTCAAGATTATTGAAGGCATCTAACACATTTTGATGTTCTGTTGTGCTTTTCATATCTAATACAACAGTCAATGCCACATCAGAATCCAGTAATGTCTTCTCTTTTGTCTTATTCATGGACACCAGCTCATATCCGGTTTCTGAGATGTACTTGCGCAGCTTCACAACACCCTTTAATTTCTCCACCTCCAGATAAATACTGATATAGCGGCTGTGCTCTTCCACACTCACACTCAGATTCTGCAGTACGCGGTTTGCAATCATAATCAGGGCAAAGCACACAATTCCTACAAGTAAATATCCTGCACCGATCACAAGCCCCATTGCAGCACATACCCACAGGCTGGCAGCTGTTGTCAGTCCCTTGATCTGATTACGCCCTGTAACCAGTATGGAACCGGCTCCCAGGAAACCTATTCCACTGATCACGCCGGCTGGAATTCTGCTTACATCTGCTTCCAGTCCGGGAATGTATCCTAATTTTATATTCAGAGCTGTAGATACGGCTGCCCCCAGGCTGACCAAAGCAAATGTACGGATTCCTGCATTATGTCTTTTGGAAATTCTCTCCCAGCCTATCAGACTTCCCAGAAAAGTTGCTATAATCAGTCTGCAACAGATAGCCAGATCACTCCAGCCCTGAAGATACCCCAATGCTCCTTTCATATCGGGTTCACCGCCCCTTTCTGCTGCCTATAATGGGAATACTGTTCCTTCCTCAAAGTTCAGGAATGCATCCTCACCTACCTGATAGATTCTCTTATTCTTGGGATTATATTCTTCCAGCTTCACAAGCATATCTTTGACCTGTACATGATAACTCTGGTAAGAGCCCATAAAGCAGGAATATACGACTTTGCATGGAAGAATACCTGTATCCTTTAATGTTACGCTCTCCGGGCGCAGCACCAGTCTGCATGCAGTACCTGCTGCCATGTCTCCCGTCTTCACCGGAACAGATACATCTGCAATCTTCATTACATCATGCTTCTCTACAACACCTTCCAGGAAGTTAGCCTCTCCAATGAAATCTGCCACGAAAGCACTCTTAGGAGAATAATAGGTTTCCTGTGGTGTTCCCATCTGCTCTACAACGCCGCCATTCATGATAATGATTTTATCTGACAGGCTCATTGCTTCTGCCTGATCGTGGGTAACGTAGATTGCAGTAATTCCAACCTTCTGCTGGATTTTACGGATTTCTGTTCTCATGGAGATTCTAAGCTTTGCATCCAGATTACTGAGCGGTTCGTCAAATAACAGTACACTGGGTTCTACGACCAGTGCTCTTGCCAGTGCGACACGCTGTTGCTGACCACCTGATAACTGATTCGTCAGTCTGTTCTCCATACCGCTTAATTCCACCAGCTCCAGCATTTCCATAACCTTACGCTGAATCTCATCCTTTGGAAGCTTTCTCAGCTTTAATCCATATGCTACATTGTCAAATACATTATAATGCGGGAAAAGTGCATAACTCTGGAATACCATTGCAGTATCTCTCTTATTGGGGGTCAGCTCATTAATTGCCTCATCTCCAAGATAGATTTCTCCCTCATCAGGGCTTTCAAAACCTGCGATCATACGAAGTGTTGTTGTCTTGCCACATCCAGACGGTCCAAGTAATGTAACGAAGCTTCCCGGTTCAATATTCAGGGATACATCTTTTACTGCATAAAAATCTTTTCCTGTCTTTGGATCTTTGTATATTTTAGAGATATGCTCCAGACGCACGCCTTTTTTTTCTTTTATCATAATATTCCCCTACCTTTCTGCATCCTTTACTTTTTTGCTTGTTCCGAAGAATTTGATGAACAGATTCATAATCAATACCGCAGCATATACAATTGCGATCAGAATCGTTGCATATGCACAGGCAACACCATAATAGCCCTTCTCAGCAAATTCATTGATCTGACAGGTTATCAGCAGGAACTGAGGTGTTACCAGAAGAATGATCGCACTGATTGCAGTGATACTACGTACAAAAGCCGTTACCAGTCCACTGAAGAAGGAATCCTTAATCAATGGAAGTGTAATGGAAGTGAAGACTTTACCACTGCCGGCTCCAAGGTCATATGCAGATTCTTCTATGGATTTATCAATCTGTCTCAATGCAGAAATACCACTTCTGGTTCCTACAGGAAGACTTCTGACAATAAATACGATAATCAGAATCGCAGCAGAACCGTAAATGCCTTTTAACACACCAGTCTGGAAGATACCATTCGCATAACCTCTGATAAATCCGATACCGAGAACAGTTCCCGGTACTGCCATTGCCAGCATGGAAGTAAACTCAATGAATGCCTTGGACTTGAATTTCTTCTTTACGACCAGATAAGCAATTACCATGGACATCAATGCCGTAATCGGTGCTGCTATGATAGAAAGGACAAAGGAATCCTTAAACGCCTTAAATCCACTGTATTTAAACAGATAATCAAACCATTTCAGGGAAAGTGAATAATCTCTTCCCCATAACTTAAACAATGCTCCAAAAGGAATCATTACATACATCAGCACAACAAAAGCCGCAACTACTGTACAGAATACAGTAAGCGGAACTGTTACACTCTTATCGGTAATCGGCATACGTACACGGGATGCCTTGCCGGTGAGAGTTGCTGTTGTCTTTTTCTCCAGATAATACTTCTGTATAAAGAACAGAATTAAAGTCAGTGACAAGAGGATAACGGACATTGCTGCCGCACCTGTGGAATCATAAGAACCTGTTACCTGTAAGTAAATCGTAGTAGCCAATGTATCAAAGTCACCGCCGATCAGCATAGGGTTTGCGAAATCTGCTACAGACTCAATAAATGTAACCAGAAATGCATTGCCGATACCAGGTAACATCAGCGGAAGTGTAATGGTTAAGAATACTTTCAGTCTGGATGCCCCGATATCTCTGGCTGCCTCTTCAATAGACGGATCAATGTTTTTCAACAATCCTTTAAGCATCAGATAGCAGACCGGGAAGAAAGTAAGTGTCTGTACGACTACAATACCCTTCAGTCCGTATACATTGGAATCATAAATATGGAATACATATCTGCTGATGATACCGCTTCTGCCAAATAACATGATCGTAGATAAGGATAATACAAAAGGCGGAGAAACTACCGGCAATAAAGATACTATATTGAACAGTTTCTCAATCCATTTATATTTCAGCTTCACATATACATCTACATAAGCAAACAACAGACCGATTGCAGAAGAAAGTACTCCTGTGATCAATCCAAGTTCTACTGTATTCACAAAAGCCGTTCTAAATCTGTCCATACTCAGGACTCTTTTGAATACATCCAGTGAAAACCTGCCTTCTGAGAAAACGCTGTCTATTAACAAGACAAATAAAGGATATACAATGAATAAAATTAAAAATACCAGCAAAACAACAATCATACCTATCATAACAGGATCAGAAAACAGCTTTTTCCTGTCAATCTCTGCACTTTTTCTCTTTGCGGCCATCTTTCATCCCACCTTTCTGCGGTATGGTAAAGGGATGGCATTTACCATCCCTTTATTGATATTGTTCTATTCTGTCAGGAATCTTGAACTATCTGCTGCATCTGCACTGCCATTGGTTACTGCTTCGAAGAAGTCTTCTACATACTGTGCTGTATTAGCCTTCGCATCCTCGAAATCATAATCAATTACGTTATCCGGATCAAGACCGAAGTCAATTGCTTCCTGAGGCTGTGTACCATTGCTGATTACCAGGAACTGATAAGATTCATTGTCCTTTGCAATATCCACACAATCAGGAGATAATGCGTATTCTATCCACAACTTAGCAGCGTTTGGATGTTTGCAGCCCTTGAAGATTGCAGTTGCACCGATTTCATAGCTGGTTCCGCTTGCCGGGATGATCAGGTCAATATTGTCATATCCTGCAAGGATCTGTGTAATACCATCATGCAGGAAACCAACTGCAATTACACATTCGCCAGGTCCTACCATCTTGGATGGACCAGAACCACTCTTGGTATACTGATATACGTTCTTATCCAGTTCCTTAAAGTACTCCATTGCTTCATCATGGCCTTTCATCTGTACCATTGTGTTGATGACCAGCTTAGCTGTACCTGCTGTTGAAGGATTGGATATACCGATCAGACCTTTATATTCGGGTTTGAGAAGATCATCCCAGTCCTTAGGCTCTTCAATGCCAAGACGCTCGATTTCTTCCCTGTTTACCATGAATCCCAGAATACCTTTGTAAATTCCATACCAGTTATTATTTGCATCCTTATATGTATCACTGATCAGATTAGACGCATTCATTGCATCATATGGCTCCAGCAATCCTGCTGCTGTAGCTTCGTTATAAGGATCTGTTGTTCCACCGAACCATACATCACCAGAAGGACTTCCGTTCTCTTCCTGAATCTTGGTATACACTTCACCAGTGGATAATCTCTGATAATCTACTTTAATACCATACAGTTTCTCAAACTGCTGGCAGGCAGCGGATAGATATGCCTCTTCACAGGAACCATATACTGTAAGAGTACCTTCTGACTTGGCTGCTTCAATCAAAGCATCCATATCACTTCCTGCTGCTGTAGTATCTGCTGTGTCTGCTACTGTTGCTGTAGTGTCTGCTGCTGAGCTTACCGGCTCTTTCTCATCTGTAGCTGTTGATGACGGTGTAGCGCTGCTGCCGCATCCTGCCATGGTAAATACCATAGAACCTGCCAGTAATAATGCTGTTAACTTTTTCATTGTTACCCCTTCCCTTCTAAATCAATATATGAATTGTTTCTGTATGTTCATATTAAACAAAAAAGAGTATATTATATACCCTTTTTTATGCAAAATTATCTTATTTTCTGAACACCTACTTCATAAATTCAGTCGGAGACTGGTTTGTGTATCTTTTGAACACTACATTGAAGTGTTTATAATCGCTGAACCCTGTTTTTTCTGATATTTCGTATACCTTGTACTGCCCTGTTTCCATAAGCCTGATTGCCTGACTGATACGATATTTATTCAGGAAATCAAGATATGTAAGTCCAGTTATCTGCTTGAACTTCCTGGAAAGGTAGCTTGCAGACACACCAAGCTGATCTGCTATACTCTCTACGCTGATCTTATTGGCATACTCTTTCTCAGTAATTTCCAGCGTTTTCTTTACATAGGGATTATCCATCTCCGCCTTTTTATAGAATTCCTGCATGGAGAACTCATCTGCATGTCTCTCACAGATTCTGGCAATCTCCTGTTCCTTTCTGATCTCTCCTGTGGCCTTCTCTATCGCCTTTCTAATCTCCTCTTCCTCTACTGGTTTCATGAGATAATCTGATACTTTCAGATCTATCGCCTGCTTTGCATAGGAAAATTCTGCATAGCTTGTAAGCAGAATACTCTTATAAGGCACCTGATCCTTCGTACTGCGGATCATTTCGATTCCATTCATATATGGCATCATAATATCCGCTACTACGATATCAGGTCGCAGCTCCAGAATTTTCTCAACACCTTCCTTGCCGTTGGCAGCTTCACCTGCAATGACGCAGTCCATGCTCATCCAGTCCATAGTATAGGCAATGCCTTTTCTTATAATATCCTCGTCCTCAACAATCAAAACCCTGTACATACTCTCTCTCCCATCTAACGTTTCACAGGAAGCACCAATACTACCACAACGCCCTGTCCTATCTCACTCTCCAGGAAAATACCGTATTCTTCTCCATACATAAGCTGTATTCGGCGATGAATATTATACAATCCCAGATGCCCCTCTTTGTTCTCTTTCTGCTGCAATCTGCGACGTATATCCTTTAACTGCTGTGGTGTCATGCCAGCACCATCATCCTCACAGCTAAAAATCAGTCTGCCCTGCTTCTCATAACCCTTTATCTTAACAGTCAGCTTATCTCTGTCTGTAAAGCCATACTTTACCGCATTTTCAACCAGCGGCTGCATGATCAGCTTCGGTATCATACAATCCAGAATCGACTCCTCGATATTCACTTCATAGGCAAATCTCTTGTTATACCGGATCTGTAAAATATTAAAGTAACTTTGTATATTTTCCATATCCTCTTTTACCGAAATCTCTTCTCCGGAATCATGAATGCTGTATCTTAACAGCTTCGATAAAGAAGTGATCATTTTGTCCGCCGCATTCGCATCAATGTGAATCATAAATCTGATATTGTCCAGCGTGTTAAACAGAAAATGAGGGTTGAACTGGGATTCCAGCTGCTTGACCTGTGCAAATGCTGCATGAAGCGCCAGCTCTTTATTCTCTTCCATCTGTTTGTGCATACTGTCGATCATCTTGTTAAATGCCTTACCGATTACCTGAAATTCCAGTGTGCTGTCCATGGTCAGACTGGTATTCCATTCCCCATTCTCCACACTGGTAAAAGCATCTGCCAGCAACTTGACATCCTGTGTATATTTTGCCGAAACCTTTCTGGTTGAATAATAGGTAACAATTCCTATGATAGCAAAAATAACAACAATCATAAGAATCATCCACCACATAATATGTACCTTGGGAACTGTATCCGTCATGGTATATACACCGATCTGACCAGATAATATATAATTCTGTGTCAGATAAAAATGCTGATTATTCTCTGTAAAAAAGCCATCCTGCTTCTTATCAAACCACAGAAAACGTCCCATCTCATCACTGAGGTACTCCGTACCGTTACTTAGATATATCCAGCCCATTTCATCTGTAATTGCATATTTCCTGTTGATTCCAGAAAGTATATCTGCACATTCTCTGCCTGGAATGCCTACGACCAGATAACCAAGGAACTTACCATTCTCATCCAGTATTCCCTGTCCCATACACAGGAAATCATTCTGAATGTAGGTAGAAAGTGTCTCCGGCTGTTGCCTGATCATTCTTAATATTCCCCATTGCTGATACTCCGGCTGCAAAAGGAAATCCATATCCGCATCTTCCACGTTCCAGATAAGCGCTCCCTTACCATCCAGCAGATACACCTGACTGCTGCATCGGTTACTTCTGTCTGCCGCATAGATTATTTCATAGATATCCGTAATCTTCTGTGTAGGCTCATCCTTCGCCAGATCACACAGATTCGATACTTCTGTACTCCAGGTGTTCTCTATTGCTTCCAGTGTATGCGTGATTTGTTCATTATCCTGTCTGTTATAATGAATAATAGAGTAATTCCAGCTCCAATAGAATAAAAGCATCGCCAGACACACCAGAATCAGGGATGGAATAATGGCATAGGAAATAAAAGTATTTCTGATATTTTCCTGAAAGGTCGTTGTCTTTTTATTCATGGGCACACTCCTTCCATATCTGGTTGAACTGCGCCAGCCATTCATTTCTATGACTCTCTATCTCAGCTGAATCCGGCTGAAGCATAGGCAAGGTGTCTTTAGCCGGTAATTTATCCGTTGCTGGTACATCTACTCTTACAGATCTTCGATTAAGCTGTGCGGTAATCATATATTGTGCATCATATCCCGTAACAAAATTCAAAAATTCCACCGCTTCATCCCTGTGAGGTGCATTCTGAATCAGATAGACGCCATCCGGCGTAGATATAACCCCTTCTTTCATATATACGATTGCCACATGCTTACCATCATCCATGCTTCCAGCCACTGCTTCTTCAAAAGTAAGCCCGGCTACAAATTCACCGTTCGCCACTCCATTGTATACCGCCGAAGAGCTTGTCAGCAATTTGCCATCCAACTGCCTGCATAATGCTTCCACATACTTCCATCCCCATTCATCCTCATCACGGCATGCATACAGCATGTTGATTAACTGCTCCAGAGAAGAGGATGAAATATTCGGGTCTGCAAATGCAATTTTCCCATAGAATTCAGGTTTTAAAAGATCCTCATAGCCCTCTATGGTTTCATTTCCAAGGAGGTCTGTATTCACCATAATGACACTCGGTACATCCGTAAAACGAATCAGATTGCCCTCTGTATTCTTAAATTCACTTCTTACATACGGTTCATTCTCTGTCTGATATGCAGCAAACAGCTCCGCATGAGGCTTCATGGTATAGTAAGAACCGCCCCATAAAATATCAGCCTTTGGATTCTCCCTGTCCTCCTCTATCCAGTCCAGCAACTGTCCAGAACCTGCTCGCACTACTTCCACTTCGATATCCGTACGGGCTTCAAATTCTCTTACAATAGGAGTCACAAATTCCACAGGATGTTGTGTATATATTACAAGTTTGTCATTATCGTTTTCCTTCGTATTTACATGATATGGTATCAGACTTCCTATTACATACAGGAAAAAACTTCCTGCAATCAGGAAACTAATTACTTTTATCCACTCTCTCATTTTATCCCACATGCCTTTCGTAAGCATAGTTTAACACATTTCCCGCGGAAACTGTATAATAATTAAATTGCAGTTCAAAAATATAGTATATGGTTTTACGTATTCATGTTATAATAAATCGGATGTTTGTTATTCTGCAGAAAGGCACAGGTATTTACATGATCAAATTAATTGCTACCGATGTGGATGGTACTCTGGTAAAGGACGGCACTATGCACATTGATCCTGAATATATGACTGTTATTCATCAACTGATTCAAAAGGGCGTTCATTTTGCTGTCTGCTCTGGTCGTCAGTTCATCAGTGAGCGAAAGCTGTTTGCTCCGATTAAGGATGAACTTCTCTACATTACAGACGGAGGCACGGTAGTCCGTACTCCAAAAGAAATCCTAAAGGTTCACACCATGCCGGAAGACGTGTGGAAGGGCATGTGTAAAATGGTACATGACGAAATGCCTCATTGTGACTGCTTCATTGCCACACCCAATTACTGTCTCGCAGAAGATGCCAACAGCAGAATGTTCCGCTGGCTTAAAGATTCCTACGGGTATGATATCCGCGAAGCCGAACATCTTCTCAATATTCCCGAGACGGATATCATCAAATTCACCGTATACCATAAGAATGCCTGTGAAGAGATGTGTCAGCCACTCTTCATCCCTACCTGGAAAGATCAGGCGCAGCTGGCTGCTGCCGGTAAAGAATGGGTAGACTGTAATCCTCTTGGTGTATCGAAAGGTACTGCAATCTCTTTCCTCCAGGAATATCTGGGTATTACCCCGGAAGAGACCTGTACCTTCGGTGATAACCTGAATGATATTGAAATGCTGCAAAGTGCAGGAACCAGCTATGCTGTTGCAAATGCCCGCGAAGAAGTCCGTGCAGCTGCTACTGATATCTGCGCTCCCTACTGGGAAAATGGTGTGCTTCAGATACTAAAAGGGATGCTGTAATGGCAATACCACATAGGGATGTTTTAGTTTAATGCCTATACGGTGCAATTCAGAAATGGGTTGCACCGTTTTTCTGATTATGCGATAAAACGAAACTACTGAGGATTTTTTTACATTTCTTCCATCATTGCAAGAATTTCTTGCTCAGTTGGAATATCAATCATCCTAACAGCAGTGAAATACACATCAACTTTTACATAACAGTGACCGCTTGATTTATCATTGTTATGGACTTCGATGCGTTCAATAAGGGAATTTACAAGTGTTGGTGTAAGGTCTTTAATTTCTGTAATTTCACGGAGAGTACGGAGTAATAATCTGAGGTCGGTAACTTTCTGACCTGCATCATCTAGTGCCGCTTTCCATTCTTCTATTTCTGTCTGTAACCGCTTTTGCTCACACTCCCTTCTATGCAGAAAATACCGCCCTGTATTTGCAAGACGGTATTTCCAAAACAAAAAAGCACATGGATTTTTATTTCCATGCACCTTACGCTATTATAAAATATTTAATTAAAGCAGTCTTAGTAACTGCACCAGTTCACCGCAATAGTTTCTTTTTAGTAAACTCAATGGAACTCTTTTTCAAAAACCTTTCAACATCCAGGTTCTTCTCACATGAAAACTTGGAGAGAATTTGAATTAAATCTTCCTCTCCGAGCCTCGGATCATCACTTTCGAGATACTTACGAATGTTAATTACTGAATATTAATCTTTTTGCAACATTCGCTTTCTTCCTTTTCTCCATCAATTTTATTATATCGTTTGTGTCTGTTAATTCCCTTGCTGCTACCGGAACACGCACTGGGCGATTATTGGCAGAGCTTTCTATCGCATCGACAAACATCTCCACCTGCTTCTGACCAGATATAACAAAATTTTTAGTGATACTTGAAGTTGCCATATAAACACCTCCTTTATTAGTATGGCTGTTCTTCTGCCTATTACTCAATGTAATTTGCATTCTTTTCTACTTTTATTCTATTATGGAAATGTCCGCTTTGCATCACAAAAATTATGAAATTTATATTACTTCCTTCCTATTCTGTCAAGCCTAAATCTATTGATTTTACTGGCTTTGACGATATTTATTTACCTCAAAACAAGAGCCGGGAGTGATGGATATCGTAGTATCTTGTACCGAATAGCTGATTAATGGGTACACTTCTTAAAGCATCCCTGTTGTTTGCTTTATAAAGGCTATTTTCCCTCTGATCAACTATGATGATGAACCTTCCGTGTCTAAGGGGATCATATCCCAACTTGTCAGGTAGACACACCCATTACTGGATGCACCCCCTACAGATCCGTACGTGCCCAATTAAGGCATACGGCTCTTCACGACACTAATGCCTCAGATTATCCGTAGATATTTACATATATATGAGGTTTCACTATTGGATGCTCTTTTAGGAACTCATTAAATCCATCCCATGTATAGCTTTTCCTTTGGCTACGCCTATTCATCCAGAAGAAAAGAATCTTTATTACCTGATTTGTATTAAACAAATTAGACATAAATCTATACTTTTCAATTTATTTTTTTTGCAACAATTATAATTTGATCCCCATACCCACATTCATCGATTACTTTTTGAATCTTATTACTATTATTTTGTAAATCATTATACAATTCATTCTCATCCTGTTCTGAAAGAATCATTGCATTCTGTAATAAATCATTAAAACCTTGTCCAAATTCCCATGTAGCTAATATTTCAAACTTATTTTTTAACATAATATTAATAGCTTCAATACTAAATAATTGCAAATGAACTGGTGGAGTTATATGCCTATAAATATTATCTTTTGAAGTCATATTCGCAAAGCTAGCCAAAGCAGGATGTTTGGGAACCTCAAAAACTAAAATTGCATTGTCTTTCATGTTATGATAAAAATAATTAATAAATTCCATCGGTTCTTCAACATGTTCCAACATATTAATTGTTGAAATGCAGTCTTGATGATTTATAATCTCATCTAATTCTTTGTCTTTTTCATGAATGTTAATGAATTTATCATGAACAGTAATGCCCTTTTCTCTTACAAACTTAATCTCCAATGGATTTGTTTCAAGTCCTTCTGCATGTATTCCTAATTTAGAATTTAAATAATATGGTATCTCACCCCCACCACAACCGACATCTAACCATCTGTTAATAGAAAAATTATTATTTTTACACACTTCTAATACAAAATCTACTTTAGGTTTGCTTATCATATTCATCCTTGTATCGAAAATATTATTATCAACATACTCAGAACTAAGTGCTGTTATTTCATTTGAAGAGTACATTTCTTCAATATTGGGATATTTTTCTAAATATATCCCTCCACAATCTATGCATTGCAAATATTGATACTGGTTATAAATTTTCAAAAAAAGACTTGATTTTGTGCTTCCACACATGGGGCATTTCTCTCTTTGTCCTCCAAAATTAGTATAAATATCTAAACGTTTTCTTGCATTCTGAGCCGTTTGTTTAATTTTATTCAAATCTCGATTTATTGCTCTCATATCTATTTCTTTACCATATTTCTTTATCATTCACATTCCCTCACTCTCCATATATAGATAACAAGCATTTATTACAATGCTCTAATAATTTTCCAGTTCTAAAACTCTGCCTTAATTTTTCTATTTTTTCACCATGCCAAGCATCATATAGACTAATATTATATATATTTCCCAAACAGTATTCAGACTGATATAAAATAGAACAACATGGATATATATTTCCATTATAATCAATTGTTAACCTATTAAATGGATTTGAACATCTGTGGCAACTATATTTATTTTGAATATCAGCTGAAGTAGTTACCATTTTTTGATATTCTATTACATCTACTCGATTTGCCCATTTCTCATAAAACATATCTATTTCTTCAACGTTGTCATCTTGAACGCAAAAACTAAGTCGAATTATTGGTAATTTAACATTTCTACGTTTTTTTTCTTCAATTAATCTATCTATATTTTCTTCAAGTTTTTGATAATTTCCATTTATTCTTATTTTTTGATATGTCTGAATTGTTGCTGCATCGACTGAAATTTCAACTCTCTCAAATTCTCCCTCAAAAATTTGATTTATTAATTTGTCATTTAATGTACTTCCATTTGTCAAAAAAAACTTATCAATAGCACCTGTCTTTTTTACATCTGAAATTATTCTGTCAATATTAGGATGAAGCGTACACTCTGTTCCTGTTCCGATGTTAATTGAAGGAACACCCAATTCACTACACTGTTTAATTATACTTTCAAACATTTCAAGTGGCATACTTTTTCGTTCTATTTTTGAACTATCCTCAGCATGTTTGCACATTTTACATCTTAAATTGCAAAATGAATTAAGCTCAGTCAGAATATATAAAGGATAATCGTTCACTTCCCTACTTATATCATTAGTTTCTTGCCATATTTTTCTATAAATCTCCCATTGTGTTCCATGTTTTTCTTTCATAATTACATCTATATTTGAAAAAAAATATGACTTAATCTGTGATTTTGAATTCAATACTTCTTCTGCAATACTCATATATACTAATTTACTCCTATAAAAAAGTTTTCTGATTTGTTTTCAATATTTCTACTATCTCATTATACACTTCTCTACATTGGAACACTCCAATTGTCCCTTTTCCAAAAGTGACTTGATTTTGTAGATTATTTTCTAACAGAAAAAATGATAATTTTTTTTCGTCTAAATCACTTTTAATTGATAAATCTCTTACGAAATAGGGGACTTGAACTAATTTTCTATTACCTTCTGCATCTATCATTTCTCCTGAAAAGTTTTTGAAGTACCTATGTCTTACATTCACATGTTCTTCAGCCAAATGGTAAAACGTGTATCCTTTATTTGCACCAAACATTAAAATTTTTCCATTATCTCTTAGCATTTTTCCATAAATACTATCCAAGCCAAATGCATCTGGACCAATATCTATGTATTCTTCCTTTCTATTTCCCCAAACAGAGAAAGAAAATATAGGATGTAAACTTCTGATTACGCCATCGCTTTTGCGAAAATACTCTGATAATAAACCTACCGTAGATGGAGTATTTCTAACATCAAATACTTCATTCCTACAAAAACTATACGAAAAAGCAGGCATGATAAGTATTCCGTTCTCCCCAACTGTTTTCTTTAAAACACTAATTATTATTTTCAGGAAATTTTCTTTACTAACAAGAGGCCTTCCAAAACTAAATATTTGAGAATGCACACAGAGTACATCACCTCGACCTATTTGTAGTCTTTCTAAAATTTCATATAAATCTTGTACAGTATATATTTTTTCTCCGGCTTGAATAAACTCACTCTGAAATTTTTTCACTTATTTCTCCTTGAATAATCTCTTTTATCATTTTTCTGTCTATTTTTCCATTTGCATTTAATGGCATTGAATCAATAGACAAAATCTTTCCAGGAATCATATAATCTGGGAGTAATGAGTTAAGCAATGATATTATCTTTTCTTTTTCCTGTTTTCCCTCATATACCAAAACTATTTTCTTTTTTTTCTCATCATATACACAGCAACAACTATTTATTCCTTGCATTCCAGCTACAACATTTTCAATTTCCCCAAGTTCAATACGATGTCCCATATGTTTTATTTGATAATCTTTTCTGGATACATAAACTAACTCTCCATATTCATTATATCTAACTAAATCACCCGTTCTGTAAATTAATTCATGATACATACTATTTAGAGGATTTTGCACAAATACTTCCTGCGTTTTCTCCAAATTATTATAGTATCCTAATGATAGTGATGTTCCTCTCACACAAAGCTCTCCCACTTCACTGCCAGACACTAATTCGTTTTTCTCATTTAAAACAAACACATCAGAATTTTTTATTGGATTTCCTATGGGTATTGGTTCATTGTCTTCAAAAACACGATCTACAATATAAAAACTGCAATCAACAGTAATTTCAGTTGGTCCATATAAGTTAGCATACATCGCTTGTGGAAGGTACTTTATCCACTCGTTCAACTGCTTTGTTGGCATAACTTCTCCTGCAAATAATATCCTTTTCAAAGAGTGTGTTAAATCTACTTTTTTTAAAGCATGTAGATTTGCCACTAATACTAATTCTGATGGGACCCAAAATATTGTATTTATTTTCTTGTCAACTAAATAATTTAATAATCTTACAGGCTGAGCAAAAAGATTTTTCGGGATAATTTCCAAAGTTGCCCCTGTCTTTATACATGTATATATATCTAATACAGAATTATCAAAGTAGAACGGTGCCTGATTTCCAAAAGTATCCTTATCTGTTATTACAAATGTGCTCTCTACCCAATCTATGTAATCTACTACCGAACGGTGGCAAATTGTAACTCCCTTTGGAACACCTGTTGAACCAGAGGTAAAAAGTATATAAAGTATATCTGTATCGCAACACCTATCTCTTTGTAGTAACACTTTTTTTTCACTCACATTAGTTTCTATGTCATCATCAATACATAAAATTTTTTGGGGGACAATACTCAATTGTTCAACTAAATATTGATTCTTTTTTTGAGATATAACTAATGAAGGCCTCAATATTTCAAATATTTTTTTCTTTCTACTCTCTGGCATATCAATATCTATTACAGTATAAAAATTTCCGCTGTAAGCCACTGCCATGAATGCAATTAATGTATCTACTGACTTTTCTATCATAACAGCAATAGGATTTTTAAAAAGTTCTTTTTCAGTTATTTTTTTAGCTAAAAATAATGCATCATTTCTCAATTCTTTAAAAGTAACCTTTTTATTTTCGTCTGAAAAAGCGACTTTATTTGGATATTTTTCTGCTGTTTCATCTAACCATACTGTAATATTGTTAATCATGCCTTTTATGCCTCCAAGCATTTCTTTATCATATCAATAATGGACTGTATATTTGCAAAATTCTCTACTATGACATAATCTGGATCTATTTCAATGTTAAATTCATCCTCCAAAGCTGCAATTATTTCCATTACTTCAAATGAATCAATTACCTTTTCTTCCAGTAGATTATTTCCCTTAAAACTACAAATATCTTCATTTATACTTTTCAATATATTTATAATTCTTTTTTCTGTATTCTCCATATACCTATTCCCTCATATAATCTTCAATTCCATTCAATAATTTTAAAAAATCAACAGACTTGGACATTTCTTTAATACGCATGCAATATGCCCTATAGGTTACATACCCTAAATGTCCTTCTTTACGATACATATTTAGTAAAAACCAATCATATCTATTTAAAAACACTGTATTCCTATTTTGTATAGAATGTGGATACAAGCAAACCTTTCTTTCATTTATTAAATTAAAAGTCTGTAAAATATCTTCTGTATCATCATTTATCTCATCTACATTAAATCCTAATTTAATAAAAAGATTATTTGGGTTTATTCTTTTACATCTTCTTATCCAATCATTTTTAGCATGTTCAAAATTTAAAGCATGTGTAAAATTTAGGAATACTTTTTCATCACCTTGCCCTAGTGAACCAATTGGATGAAGTAACTTATGCCAATTTGATTCCCTTTCAAAATTAAGTGGTAGATCAACATATTTCTTCCAATTACAAATAAATTTCATATAATCTTTCTGTTCCCATAAAATATTAATTAGCGGACTATTAAATGGAAGAAATAATGACTTATAAACACAGCCTCCCCAACAATCATTTGAAAATATAGTGATTGGGTTCTCTATCAATCGACTATACCTTTCAAAATCAAAATGTGGTATTTTAAATGCCTGTCCATTAATAATCTTCCTGCTATCTATTCCTTTATCTAAAATTTCCTTTCGTATCTCTGAAAAATATTGAGAACTTGTTACTATAATATAATCAAAGTCAATATTAGTAACATATTCCTTTTCAATCATATTAAATCCATCATATTTTTCCCTTATTATATCTTCAGTTTTTGCAATAATGCCGATAACCTCAATATTATTTTTTTCAATTTCGAATAATATTTGATTTATAATAATTTCATAATCAGCACCATTACCCCAAATCAAACATTTTTTCATATTTTTATTCACCTATTTTCTGTGATCTTCCTATATAATTTTTTATAATTATTTTTCTCCCATTCACAAAAGCTTCTTCATTTTCTTCTGTTTTGCGTGGCAAATAACATTTTCTACATACAGAAATATTTTTAAATCCACAAGGTAATTTATGCTGTTCCCTTACCCTCTGTAATTTTTCTCCATGCCATATATCATAAATATTTTCTATATTTGCATTACCAATTACATTCATATTTTCTTCATCATTTGAACACATCAGCACTTGTCCATCAGCAGCAACAATAATACGTTGATATAACTGAGGACATGAAAAACTTTCATCATAGACAATGTCTTCATCATTATCCAAATAATCAATTAAAGGATTAAACGCAATCAAATCTGTAATAGGTTCAAACATATTGTAATATTCCTCTACATTCTGTTTTAAAGCAGGCCAGATGCCCTGTATCTTTATTACAGGTCTATGTACTCCCATTTCTTTTTTTATTTCACTAAATCTTTTTATCTTCTGATAGGTTTCTTCAAATCTCAAAGGTTTCCTTATACTATTATATTGTTCCCCTGTTCCATCAATGGAAATAGTTATCCAATCTACACCTGAATATATCAAATCACGTATAAAATCATCCGCAAATTTACTTCCATTTGATAAGAAAGAAACTTCTTTTATCCCGTTTTCCTTTGCATATCTTATATATTCTAACAAATGCGGATGAAGTGTTGGTTCACCTCGTAAACTAAGCCGAATTGCAGGTACTTTACCTCCTATCTCATCAATTATTTTGTAGTACAATTTATCGTCCATTAACTTTGCGTGAACTTTTTCTTTAAATTCTTCTGTAATCGTGTAACACATAGGACATTGAAGATTGCATACAGACGAAGTCTCTATATCTACAAGAAGAGGCCACTTGGAAACATATTGTTCTTTTGCATTTTGGGTCCACGACTTCCTATAATCTCTATATTCTTCTTCCCATCCCTCGCCACGATATATTTCAAAAAGTTTTTCCCGTTCTTCTGTTTCCATATAATAATTGCCTTTATTTATCGGTATATTCTGCACACACTCACCTCTATTTTTAATCTATATCATTCCATTGCAATATTGTATCTTCAATAATATCTTTCTTTAATCTCTTTCCTATTACCTGTTTATATTCTTCTGGCAATATACCTATTCCTGGTCTTTTAAATGCAATATCTTTTTTTTCAATTATTTCTCCCATCTTTTTATTTTTAATGATTACAATTGATCTCCTTGCATTCTCTCTCGCTGGAATCTCATTTTTGCCATATTCTAAATTATCCACTCCAATAATTTGTTTTTGAAAGTTCAATTCCTTTTTAATATTTTTGAGATCATTATCATCCATCGCATGATAATGATCATTTCCTGGAAGACTTTTATCTAAAGTAAAATGTTTCTCTATAACCATAGCCCCTAATGTGAAAGCAGTTTTGATGACAGCGTAATTGTAATTCGGTTTAGTATGGTCCGAATATCCTATTACTATCTGTGGATACTTTCTTTTGAGAGCTACAATCTTTCCCAAGTTCGCATCTTGTTCTGGTGTAGGATATTCCAATACACAATGCATAAGTACAAGTTTATTGCCATTGTTCTTAATAATATTTACTGCTCTATCAATTTCTTTCTCATTTGATGCACCAGTAGATAATATAATAGGCTTTTCTTTTTCACAAATATATTGGATAAATGGTAAATTAGTTATATCAGAAGATGAAATCTTATAGTAATCCATCATTTTATCCAAATAGTCTACTGCCTCATAATCAAATGGGGTCGACATAAAAATAACTCCTATTTTTTTACAGTATTCTGAAAGCTGCAAATATTCTTCTTTTTCAAAAGAATCATACTTTTTAAATAATTCAAATTGTGAAGTAGTACTTTCCTCATCGGTATCCCAATATGAAGGGGAATATTTAGAAGCTATTTTCTCTGCCTTATACGTCTGAAACTTCACCGCATCTGCGCCAGCATCTTTTGCCTTTTTACACATCAATTTAGCTGCTTCCAGATTCGATATTTTCTCTTTAATTGCAATATCATAATAATTCACACCAACTTCCGCTATCAAGAAATATCCTTGTTCTTCAACTATTTCAAAAACTGTTTTCATTATTCTCTCCTAAAATCAACTTAATCACTCTTTCTTGTCCTTTTGTAAAATTTTTTTCCAAAAGCAACTCATTCATTTGTTTTCTAACATAGGGTGTATTTATAAGCCATTCTATCGTTGCCTGAATTGTCTTATCATCTTGCTGTTTTCCCATTCCTAAGCTAATAAATCCATTAGAAATATTAGCAAACATGTGCTCCATTTCTCTAGAATTCTGAGCTAATACTACAGAAGGAACCCCCATACATGCCAACTCATACATGGTTCTTCCCTGTGAAGTAACTGCTAAATCTGCTTCAGCAAGATATTTGCTTACTCTTTTTACATCATTATGTACATAAATATGGTGTTCTTCATCTGTCTTTACTTCATTTTTATATCTATATCCAAACCCAGTTATTATATGAAAACTAATCTCCGGAAATTTTTCAGATATTTTTTGAAAAACACCATATGATTTTCTTGTTAAATCGCTTGGATCGGACCCCCCAAACAAAATTACAATATTTCTTACTTTTTCTGAAAAAGTTTTAGGAACAGCTGTTAAAAATTCATCCCGTATAAAAAAATATTCAAATCCATTGTATACATTGTCACTACATTTATCTGTAAACAGTGCATTTATAACACAATCTGCATATTTTGCGCCTTCTCCTCTATCTTCAAAGTTAATAATTCTTGGCACCTTTTGCTTCAACAGTTTCATATATTCACTATCTGTATTTAAAATATCATTTACTACAATATCAGGATGAAATTTATCAACTATATCAAATATATTATTATTCTCTTTAATTATCCTTATAGGAAAGTATGACTCATTTAATTTGTTTATTCCTAGTTTATAACTTTCTTTTGTTACAAACAAAATATCATGCCCTGTCAAATGATAAGCAAGTGATAGACATCTATATATATGCCCCATTCCTAGTTCCTCTTCACCATCTGCCCTCAAAATAATTTTTTTCGATTTTAATATAGCTTCACACACTTTCCAGTCATATTCATTATCAATATCTATAGACTCTTTCCTTGAAACTTCATAAACCGTAATTTTTTCTCCAATTCTTGTCTTTTCTGAAACACAATTTCTCCTTGTAATTAAAAAGCCGCCAGTTTCCTTCAAAGATTTAGGCAAATATTGCCTATTTACTCTTTCACGATATTGAGGAAAATATTTTCCTTTATTATACCCCCATGACAAATGAGAATCATTTACTGCACTTATTAACGTATCATATTCCGAATCAATAAAACTTTTAAGTGCATCTTTTACAGTTTCTTTCTTTAATGTTGGTGAGGTTGCTTGCATTGTCATGACTATATCATATTGAACATTATGTCTCTTTTCTGACTCTGTCAAAGCATGAAATATTACAGGATCAAGTGTAATATCATCACCAGTCAATTCCACTGGTCTCATAATAGTTTCTACTTTATTTTGTTCTGCTATTTCCGCTATTTCTAAATCCTCTGTATCAATAACAACATCCACATCATATGTATTTTTTAATGATTTTGCGTTATTTATACTATAAATCATTAATGGAATACCATTCATTAATCTCAAATTTTTACGCGGTATTCCTTTTGAATTTCCTCTCATTGGAATCACTACCAGTAGTTTCATAAATTATTCCCCTTTTAACTAATAAAAATTATCCAATAACTTTAACCAGTCCTTCTGCTAATAAAATATCTATAGTTTTTGCCAATTCCTCTATTGGTTCATTAATGCTATTACTAATCTCTATCAAATCACTCATTCCATCTGCATAAGCCAGTAAGTTCTGTATAACACGTACATTATTTTTATACGTTCCCTTTTGACTAATCGTAGGATATAACCCTCTTTTTCCAAGTTGTGGTTCACATAATACAGTCGATCTGTAATATTGATTATACTCTAATGTCATCACAACTCTCTTTAAAACTTCTAATGCATTCCCCATACCTGCTGATGATATAAATGACAAATTATCTGCTGATGTATGATATTCTTTGTATTCATGATATTTACTTCTGCAAAATACTACAAATGGAAGATCAACACCCGGAGCACAATATTGGCGTTCATCGGACCCCCTTTTCAAAAAAGAATATTTTTTATACATAGGCGCATAATACTTCAATACCTGTTGCAAAGCCCTATCAGCTAATGTTCCACCTTTTCTTGATTCAACATAGGAATATTCCAAATCATCCCCCACGCACGTAACTACAAATCCAGCTTTAATATTTTTTTTCATTTCTTCCAAATGTTGACTAATGTAAGTAATTGAACCTATCGTCTCAGGTATAAATAGAAATCTATATGTATATCTTCTATTCGGTTCTTCGGATAACCACTTTGCTAAATATGTTAGTACACATGGTCCTGAAACTTCATTACTTCCCAACCCTGGATGACAAATATTAGTTGAAAAACATATTTCTTCCGATGTAACTCCTGGAATAATAATTTCACCATATGTCATACTTCCATCTGTAAATTTGCTATCAATATACATATGATAATTTCCATCTGGTAAATCGTTCCACATATCTTTAGACATACAAAATCCACTTCTTAGTGAATAGTAACTTGTTATATAGGGAATTACATCCGGTTGATCTGGTTGTGTATAAATGTATTGTTTCAATTCCTCTTTTGAAACCCATTTATCAATTGGGCAAGAATATCCAACCACATGAAGATTGTTCTTTTTAAAATCAATAATTTTTTCTCTCCTATTATTTTCAATATAAGCCTCTGAAATATTCCATTCTTTTGGTACAGTCCAGTCATATACTCGTGTTCCACTTGCGACTTCATGTATTTGCATATCCGGAATTATTTTTTTTAGATACTTCAATGTTGTCCGAACACCATCACCTGTAATACTCCTGTAAATAGGAAATATATTTCTTGCCAATTCATATAAATCACTTCCAGTATGTTTACTTTCCAATCTCATTCTGTATTACTCCCTTAATCATCGTCATGTTTGTAATTAATTATTTTAATCTTTTAATTTTTTTAATATTATTTTACCTTTGTCTCCTTTTACTACTATTTTATCTTTTTTCTCCCAAAAATGCTCCAACTGTTTAAAATCAAATATCAATGGTAAAATGGATGTACTATTATTATTCAAATCTACTATTGCGAGGTTATTTTCATTTGAAACAAAATACATTTTTCCCTCTTTATCTTGACCTGAAAAATGATAGCTTTCCTCCTCTTTTTCACATATTCTAAAAAGCTTATTATAATTATATATTTTTGTTTCATTTCTGCTTATAGTATATTTAATACACCATATATTTCTTGGTGTCATAAAATAAATATCATCACCTACAATCACCTTTTGTTGTATATAAGTAATATCCCTTGTATTATCCATATCAACTTTTCTCTGAGCTATTATTTTTTTCAACTCTATATCCCATACATATATCACTCCGCTTTTGCTCAGTAAATATAAATTTTGGTTGTATCCAACAGATAGCCACAAATTATCGCTAATTTCAATTTCAATGAATGATATTTCATCTTTTTCTATATCATATTTACATAAAAAATTTGTATTTATTACAGAAAAATATACTTCTTTTTCATATTTATAACCACTATCTATTGTAAAATTCTTACATTTTTTATGAAAATATTTTTTATACTCTGATTTGAAATCTATTTTTCCTACAATACCTTGTTCTTCAAAACTGAATAGCAATCCTTGTTCTCCTAATGAGGGAGTAAATAAAATTATATTATCCTTAAGTTGGATTACTTGTTGCAAATATGCTGATTTATGTCCACAATCTATATTTTTTTTAACTAATACCTCTCTTTTATTTTCTAAATCCCATACATGTAATCTTTTATAGTTAAAAGGACATATCACAATATATTTATCTATTGCAACTGCATTTCCTAAAAAATCACGTTCTAGTATTTCATCTTCCATTTTTCCAAGTAAGGAAGTTTTTCCAGTTGCTAAATCTATAGCAAACAGCCCATTATAATCCGATGCAATAAAATATAATTTATCTTTGTACCGTGTTGTAAAAATTATACGTGGGATAAAATGTGTTAATATTTTCCCTGTTTTCTTTTCGATTATTATATCATCTCGTATTGTAGCATCCTGAATATATACCTTCTTTCCTGTTTCCCGATACACCTGCACCACGCTGCTTGCATCTCCATAATACGCATCACTCAATACCACAGCTCTTTCCACATCACTTGTATCATCATAAATCCCCCAGCCTTCTTCTTTATACCGCTTTACAAGCTTCTCATATTCTACCCAAAGCTGTGGTCGCATAGAAGATACTGTACTTTTAATCAGTGGATGTGGTCGCCAAAGCAATGCCACTTCGTCCTTATTTTCTTTAAAGATTCTAAATACATCCTTCATCTTCTCCAGCATTTTCTCATTGTTTTCCAATAATGCTGCGATACTGGTATTATAAAAGATTATCTTCTTCCAGCTTCCATCCGGTTTCTGTATAATCTTTAACCACTCTTCAGGTATTTCCAGATCTTCCTTCTTTGTATTTAATACCTTATCAATCTTTGGAGATCCCAGCCCAAGGAACTTTTCTTCCAGATATTTTCTATCTAAATGATTTCCCTGCAGTCCATTTTCCTGTGCTGCTTTCAGATATTCATTTACATAGATTTGCTTCATCTTTTCAGACTGTACAATTACCTTATCTGCATTGATAACTCCGGGAGTCCAGATAAAGTGCTTCATCTGTTCAATAGTACCCTGATCATCTGGTTCTATCTCCTGCAATACAAAATACGGTATATACACCAGTTTTTCCGTATACTTCTTTAAATTGCTGCTGAAGAATCTTGGATGTACACAGGTTACCAGATTCCAGTCATCATATGGATTATGGATATAGATCACATCTGGTTTTCTTTCTTCAAAGTTATAACTCTGCCAGTCTATTACTTCAATATTCTTCGGATACTCATTGCCTTCATAATGCATTTGTCCAAGGCTTCTATCCGGATTTCTGTCATAATATGGAATCGGTACGCAATAAGCATCACATTCTGGGTCTTCTTTAGCTGCCAGATAGACACTTTCCAGAGAATCCCACATGGATGCCTTGTATGGGAAGAAGACAACTTCCCTGCGGACAGGAATGTCGTTCTTTACACTGTTTTCAATTCGAAGGAGCTGTTTTTTTAGATTCTTGTAGATTTTATTAGCATTGCTGTCTGTGTTACTCTGCAATGCTTCATAGATTTGATAAACGAGGTCGCAATAATCCTGTATGTAGGGAATGGTAACACAATCCTCTTTTTCCATTGTCTCAATGGCATTCCCTATGCTGACTGCGCACTCCTGGCATTGTGCCAGCAGATCCTGTGCAGATACGGTATTGTTTCTGTCGATATGATTCTTGATTTCCTCATGTGCTTCATGAAGTGTCTGGATCATGTCCAGAATATCCTTTTTCTGTGCCTTTCTCATATATATCCCCTTATATCGTACATTCCTTGTAAATCTTCCCTTTGCGCAGCCGATCAGAGCCACTCAAAGCAAAAATGTGGTTCTTTCTAACGCAAAAGGAAGTGGCACTTATCCACTTCCTTAGATACACTGTCTCTATAGTGCTACTCCGGTCAATAGCTGCTGCCTGCATACAAAGTCATTCTTCTACGTCTTCTGATTCCTTCATACTCCCCAGTATATCTTTGGAATGTTCCCTTTACTTATAAGTATTCTATCACATTATTATGTAAATTGCGATAGAATTTTAAATTTTTCTGAATTTTTATACCAAGGATTATTATAGACACAAAGTCATATAAAATGGAATATACGTCACACCGTCTTCATATTTCATATCTTTTCCGTAAATAATATATCTGTCTTCCATTTTGATAGGGTATTTTTGAATCAATGCGTCAAATGATGCATGGCTTCGATAGCCTGATGATTTCACTTCTATTGGACATATTTTCTTTTTTCGTACAATTACAAAATCAATTTCATACTTTTTTTCTTTTGTAGAATCCTTGGAATGATATAAAAATTCATGGAAATAAAGGGAATATCCGTTGGCTCTTAGCATTTGTCCAACCATATTTTCTAATATCATTCCCTGATTAATGCCCAGATTATCAAAAATCAATGATTTATAGATACTCATTTCTGTATCTTCGCTGCTTTGCAGTATCTGAGTTACGAGTAGTCCTGTATCTCCCATATACAATTTAAAATTGCTGCGGTCTGCATAAGCTTCCATTGCAATTTCCGGTGCAGTAATGTTAATACATTCATTTCCTATCATAGATTCTGCGACAAAATTAACCGCCTCCATATAGTTCACATATCTTGCATTTTTATCTACAAGAGAAAATTTGAAATGTGAATTATGGTTTTCAAGCTGTTCGGGTATTGTTTTGTAAATTACTGAAGCTTTTTCTTTATTATCCTGATCATATTTTCGCAGATCATCCTCATACAATGCCAGAATATTTCTTTTTATAAAATCTATTTGTGTATAATCTTTTCCGCTTACAAATGCTTCTACTGCCTGTGGCATACCTCCAACAGCCATATAAGTCCGAAAATTTTTCATTATTTTACGATGAATTGCTTCTCCCATGGCCGTTCTGGCTGCAAATGCTTCCCGAATTGCCGGTGCTGTCACTGTATCCTGATTTGCCCATAAGAACTCTTCAAAATCCATAGGATACATCTTAAGCTTATATTCTTCTGATGGTATAAGAATATCCTGTACATTCTTCTTGATTGAAATCAGTGATCCTGTTTCAATATAATCATATCTTCCATCTGCTACAAGATACTTAATAGCCTGCCTTGCTAATGGAAAAAGCTGTACTTCATCAAATATAATTACAGCTTCATGTTCCGGCAAAGCCTTTCCCATCAGCAGGAATAAATTTCGAAAGAAAACATCAAGATTGCCTATGTTCTCTGCGAAGTTATTTTTTATATCTTTATTTGCTTTGGCAAAATCAATGATAAAGTAATCCTTATATTCATTCTGTGCAAAGGTTTCAGCTATTGTACTTTTGCCTATTCGTCTGGCTCCTTCCAGCATAACTGCTGATGTTCCACCAGACATTTCTTTCCATTCCAGTAATTTATCATATATTTTTCGTTTAAAAATCATAGGGTGATCCTCCATAAATATACACTGCTTTTTTTATCGTGAGCATAGCTTACTCAATGCATTTCGTAAAATTACACTTGCAAGCAAGTAATTTTACTTCATTATATCACGAATTTTCAAATTTCATTCATATGATTTTTAACGAATTTTGTATTTTTATTTTTCTGATTTTTAACGTTTTTTCACTTTATACTGTTCTATTTCGCATTCATGCTTCTTTTCTTCACGGAATACACAGTCCCACTCATCTATAATGATAACAAATTTTCTCTTTGTTCCATGAAAAATATCTGAAAGTGCTATTGCCTGAGAATGTTCCTTATCTTTTATATACTCTGGATAACTCCTTTAATTCATAGATTACTTCATCCTGAATAAACTCTATCAGTAGCACTTAATTTTCAGATACACTGTACATCCATTGTATGTCTAACCTGATTACATCATATTGATTCATATATTTAGCAAAAGAAGGCTGCTTGCTAATGGACAAATTTTTAAAAAGTTCTTTGGAATCACATCTCTTGCTATAATATGCGACCAACATTTTAGCTGCTATAGATTTACCGAATCTGCGTGGTCTGCTTACGCATACATATTTACTTTCACTCTCCAATACCCGTAGCGCGGAGCAATCCGTAGGCATCAAAGTCGGGGGCTTTTGACCCAGACATCATTATAACAGTTTTATATGATATTTTCCATCTTGGTCAGCAGAACTTCTTCCCATTCATATTCTGTTTAAAATATCAACACGATTCAGACACAGAACTTCCTTATTTTATTTGTCTTTTTTATCATATAATAGTATAATAGCATTAGAATTAATATAAAATATTGATATGGAAGGAGTTCTGCTATGCAAACACTAATCAGACCATCCGCTGCTATTCGGCAAAATTACACAGAGATAGCTGCTTTATGCAAAGAAACCGGTGAACCTGTTTTTTTAACTAAAAATGGTGAAGGTGATCTGGTTGTTATGGATATAGCCACTTATGATCAGCGAGAAAAGCAATTGGAACTTAGGGAAAAATTAATTGAAATTGAAGAATTAAGGCGTGCCGGCGCACCTGACATGGATGCCCGCGGTGCTTCTGCTAAACTCCGTACGGCACTAAAGGAGAAAACTTATGTATAAAGTAGATATCTCTCCTGCAGCAAATTCTGTTCTGGAAGAATACACTTTCCGTTGTGCCAGAGACAACGGAGAAGAGTGTGCATTACGACTATTGGATGCTTATGATGAGAAGATCTCATATTTGGAATCCACTCCCCTCATCGGATGTGCCAGATTGAAGTTTATTCCTTCCAAATATCGTGTTTTAAATTTCTGGCCACACCTCTGGTTCGTCTTCCAGATAAAAGAGTATGAGAACTGTGTAAAAATTGATTACATAATTGATGACAGACAAAACTATGGTACTTTTCTAAAATAAACAGCAGAAATGTCCAAGCTTCTTATTCATATTCTGTTCATAATTCTTTTCAGAATTGTTCAAAATATCAACACGATTTAGACACGAAACTCCCCTATACTATAATCATAAGATGCAGCGATGCAAAGGAGGATGTAACAGACATCCACCTTAAATTAAAAAGTGATAATAACATTACTTATAATAACTTTTTCATAATAATGCCAAGTAATCAGAGATTACTTGGCATCCTCCCTTTTATGGGGATTTTTTTATTTTCTACAATATTTTCAAGCATATAAAAAACCTGACAGAAAGGATTTCTCCCCTCTATCAGGTCTTCTTTTTTCACAGCCAAGCCGTGTATTCTCTCAATTATTCAGCCTTGCCAACAGATCCGAAGAGTTCCATCTTCTCTTTTACTGTAGCCTTGATAGCTTCGAAGCCAGGATTTAAGAGTTTACGAGGATCGAATCCCTTACCTTCTAAGTCCTTACCAGCTTCGATGTACTTACGTGTAGCTTCCTGGAATGCTAACTGGCATTCTGTATTAACGTTAACCTTAGCTACGCCAAGTGTGATAGCTTTCTTAACCATCTCTGCAGGGATACCTGTACCACCATGAAGTACAAGAGGCATAACACCTGTCTTCTGCTGGATTGCATCCAGAGTCTCGAAGCTCAGTCCCTGCCAGTTTGCAGGATATTTACCATGAATGTTACCGATACCTGCTGCTAACATATCTACGCCAAGATCTGCGATCTGCTTACACTCGTTAGGATCTGCGCACTCGCCCATACCGATAACGCCATCTTCTTCACCACCGATAGAACCAACTTCTGCTTCGATGGACATGCCCATTGCATGAGCAACTGCTACTAATTCCTTAGTCTTTTCAATGTTCTCTTCGATTCCATAATGAGAACCATCGAACATGATAGATGTGAAACCAGCCTTGATGCACTTGTAGCATCCGTCATAAGTACCATGATCCAGATGTAATGCAACTGGTACTGTGATTCCGAGTGATTTATCCATTGCCTTAACCATAGCGGCAACTGTATCAAAGCCTGTCATGTACTTGCCAGCACCTTCTGATACACCTAAGATTACAGGGCTGTTTAATTCCTGTGCGGTTAACAGAATGGCTTTTGTCCATTCAAGGTTGTTGATGTTGAAATGACCTACTGCATAATGACCTGCTTTTGCTTTTTTAAGCATTTCTGTAGCTGAAACTAACATAATTCCAAACCTCCATTTTCATTACTTGCCATAACTCTCCATAATTCTTTGCAGAATTAATAGTTACTGCTTGCCTCTTTATCATTGGAACGCAATTGTCCCTGACAAAATACATTATAAACCGTTTTCCCTGGGTTGTAAACTAAATTGTTTATTTTTTAACGTTATAATTTTAACTCAAAAAAAGCGCACAAGATACAAATATCCTGTGCGCTTGTAATATATTTCTGTAACTTGCAAATTTGGACCACAGGTGCAAATTTGCCGTGTGAAAAAACTACCATATATGGTTTTTTCACACTATTCTTTTACAATAATATCCACTGCCTGCTGTTTATTGGACAGCTCTACCTTGGTATGGTTACCGCCGTATTCCCCATCCAGTGTCCATGCGATCTCTTCATCAGACTCTATGGTAAGAGAGCCTGTCTTAAAACAATACATATAGGCTGTGTCCACTCTTTCGCTGACCAGTGCCGCCAGAATGGAATTCAGTTCAATGGGATTATTGGGTCGCTTGATCAATGTGACTTCAAAGAGTCCGTCGTTAAGTGCCACATTTCTGCCGGTAATATTCTTGAATCCACCTACAGAATAAGAATTGGTAATCATTCCAAAGATGAAATCGTCCTCAATGACAGTGTCATCATAGCTTACCTTCATATGGTAGGATTTCACATTCTGTAAGTGTTTCATGCCTTCCAGAATGTATGCCATATGCCCCAGTGCGTTCTTCATTTCCTGCGGTGTTCCATAGGAAACTTCAGTAAACAGGCCAAAGGCAGCAATATATACAAATACATCATGATTAAACACCCCGACATCACAGGCAAATGTATGTCCTGCTGCCACGATATCGGCTGCTTTCTTCATTTGAGATGGAAGTTTCAGGCTGTTTGCAAAATCATTGGTACTTCCTGCAGGAATATATCCTACAGTGGTCTTGAACCCGGATTGCATCATGCCGGTCACTATCTCGTCTAAGGTGCCGTCTCCTCCGCTGCATACAACTAACTGATAGGACTTGTCTCTCTCTCTGGTGACGCGTATCGCATCTCCCTGGCTCTGTGTGGTATATACCGTCACCTCGCAGTCAGCCTTGACGAGAGTATCTGTGATCTCCAGCAGATGATTTCTGATCTGCCCTTTGCCGGCATGGGGATTCACGATGAAAAGAACTTTCTTAGGCATCCTGTCCACTCAGAAATCTTTCAATATGTGCTACAGCTGCGGATTCATCAGAACCATCTGCAACAACTGTAAGTGTCTCACCGTTATCAAGTCCGAGACTCATCATACCCATGATACTCTTTGCATTTACCTTCTTGTCATCCACTTCCACATAGATGGTACTTTCATACTGGCTGGCAACCTGTACGAATACTGCTACCGGTCTTGCTTCCAGACCATTGTCCAACTGGACTTCCATTGACTTCTGAACCATAATATTCTCCTCCTTTATTTCCGCAATCTGTCTGCCAACTCACCCAGCTTTCTAAGCCTGTGGTTGACTCCTGACTTCCCTACTTTGGGATTCAGATATTCACCTAACTCTTTTAGTGTCGCATCGGGATAATCAAGTCTGACCTCAGCGATTTCCCGCAGCTGGTCGGACAGATTATGAAAACCATAATGTTCCTTGATATACATGATATCTTCTATTTGTTTTGTTGCTGCATTCACAGTTTTAGTAATATTTGCAGCTTCGCAGTTGACTTTTCTATTAATGGAATTACGCATATCTTTCAGAATCCGCAGATTCTCCAGACTCATGAGTGACTGATGGGCACCCATGACATTAAGTAGTTCTACAATGCCTTCGCTTTCCTTGATATAGACTACCAGGTAGCGCTTTCTCTGTACGACCTTGCCTTCAATATCAAAATCTGCCAAAGCACCCTGTATCTGCATTGCCTGTTCATTGTTTTCACATACGAATTCCAGATGATACCCTTTCTCTGGGTTACTCATGGAGCCAATGCTCAGAAACGCACCTCGTAAAAAGGCACGCTTACAACACAGGCTTTTGATGACCAGAGGATTGACACATAAGCTCTTCTCCTCGTACTTCACCGCCTGCAATATTCTCTGCACAACGTCTTCTTCCGTGTATCGAAACAGATTCACGAAATTGTCCATTTTGCCTTCTATATTAAATGTTTTCTTCAGTAATGTAAAGCCTTTTCTTGCAACATAGGGAGTTTCTTCCTGAATTTCAATATATTTCGCTCCCTTTTCGTCACATTTCGCAGCTTTGGTATACTCCAGAATCGCTGCCAGCTCTGCAATATCGCAGTGTCTTGCTTCCGGCAGGAGTCTGACCAGTTCATCTTTCACTTCTCCTGAAAATGACATAGGCTACCTCTTATTTTATATCCCTGTGCCGCAGAGTCAGCCCGTATTCACCCTGATTACTCAGTCTGTTATACAGCTCTATCGCCAGAGTCACACTTCTGTGCTGTCCTCCGGTACAGCCAATAGCTACTACCAGCTGATTCTTGCCCTCTTTCACATAATTGGGAATAAGGAAAGTAATCATATCTGTCAGCTTATCCAGAAACTGATGTGCTTCCTGAAAGCTCATGACATAATCATGGACTTCCTTATCCAGTCCTGTCTTAGGTTTCATTTCATCTATATAGAAAGGATTCGGCAGAAACCTTACATCAAATACAAGGTCTGCATCCTGTGGTATTCCATGTTTGAAGCCAAATGAGATCACATTGATCATAAGGCTGTTATATTTCTCATTATTTACAAAGATACGATCCAGCTCCGCCTTTAACTCTCTGGTCAGCAGGTTCGTTGTATCAATGACATAGTCAGCCTGCTCTCTGATGCTGGCAAGCAGGGCTCTCTCCTGGGTAATACCCTTCATCAGATCCCCATCTGTAGACAGGGGATGGATTCGTCTGGTTTCCTTATATCTTTTCAAAAGTACCTGGTCAGAAGCCTCCAGAAACAGTAATTCAAAAGAATACTTGGATTTTCTCAGTCTTGCAACTGCCTGATTCACGTCATCAAATGACTGTGCCGCCCTGACATCCAGTCCTAAAGCAACATTCTGTATTGTAGAATTGGGCATTGTGATCAGTTCCACGAACTTGTCGATCAATGCCACCGGGATATTGTCTGCACAGTAAAACCCGGCATCCTCCAACATTTTCATAGCGGTACTCTTACCGCCTCCACTCATACCAGTCACAATTACAAATCTCATAGCTCCCCAGCCTTTCTGTCAATCTCTTTCGCAAATGATGTCTGTTTGTGTTCCTGTACCGGATCTACTGAAAATCTCCCAGCATAATGACTTCCGGCTCTATCTTTACGCCAAAGCTGCTCCATACTTTAGCCTGTATTTCCTGTATCAATGTATAAATATCTGTTGCTGTGGCATTGCCCTTGTTTACAACAAAGCCACAATGTTTCTCTGATACCTGTGCGCCACCGCATTGAAAGCCACGAAGCCCCGCATCCTGTATCAGTTTGGCTGCAAAATATCCTTCCGGTCTTTTAAAGGTAGAACCGGCACTTGGATATTCCAGTGGCTGTTTGTCTTTTCTTCTGGCAGCCAGGTCTTCCATCTTGAGACGTATCTCTTCCTGCTGCCCTTTCTCTAACTTTATGGAAGCTCCCAATACAATATAAGTTTCTTCTTTCAAAAGGCTGTGTCGGTATGCAAAGTGCATCTCTTCACAGCTCTTCTCTACAATCTCTCCCTGCGGAGTCATCAGGCGTACAGAAGTAATGACCTGCTTCATTTCACCGCCATATGCACCCGCATTCATCACAACTGCGCCACCCAGAGTCCCGGGAATCCCCGCAGCAAATTCAAACCCTGTCAGCGACTGTGCAAGAGCAACTCTGGCGATAGCCGCCAATGTTGCTCCAGCCTCACAGTACATGATATGATTATCTTTTATCTCGATATGGTTAAATTCTTTGGCAAGATGCAGAATAATACCGTCATACCCCTTGTCACTTACCAGAAGATTGCTGCCATTACCTAATAAATAGTAAGTCTCTCCTGCGTCATTTAACAGCTGAATCGTACTTTTCAATTCTTCTTGCGTGGCTATCTCCAGAAACAGCCTTGCCGGTCCACCTACTCGAAATGTTGTATGACGGCTCATCGGCTCCTGTTCCAGTATTCTTTCTGTAGGAAGGTATTGCTTTAATTCTGTTATAATCTCCTGCTTCAAAATCTCACCTGTCATCTTTTATTTTTACAACCTATTATATTACAGTACCAGCTTCGCAGCACCATAGATTCCTGCGTCATTTCCCAGTGTTGCAAGCTTAAACTGCGCATTCATGCATCCATGGAACGCATATTTCTCATAGTATTTTGTGATGTACTGGCATAAGATATCTCCTGCCTTAGATACACCACCACCGATAACGAAGGCTTCTGGATTTACGACTGCTGCGATAGCTGCCAGTCCTTTGCCAAGGTATTGTCCAAACTGCTCTGCGATCTCACACGCTACTTCATCACCGGCTTTTACTGCATCAAATACAGTCTTGGCACTGACTTCGCCCTGACGGAGTACACTGTCCTTTGTATCTGCTTCCAGTCTTCTCTTCGCCAGTCTTACGATACCTGTTGCTGATGCATACTGTTCCAGACAGCCATGATTGCCACATCCGCAGGCATCTCCTTCTTTGTCTTCTATATGAATATGACCGATTTCACCTGCTGCGCCGGTAGCACCTGTCAGAATCTTACCGCCAAGGATAACGCCGCCGCCTACACCGGTTCCAAGTGTAACAAGTACCATGTTCTCGAAGCCTTGTCCACCACCGCGCCACATCTCACCAAGAGCTGCTACATTTGCATCATTACCAGCCTGTACAGCAAGTCCTGTCAGACCACCAAGAATTTCCTTTACATCCATGATGTCCCAGCCAAGGTTGACTGCCTTGAGTACAACGCCTTTATCATTTACAGGTCCTGGTACACCAATCCCGATACCTGCTACTTCATCTTTTGCAATGTTCTTCTCTGCCATCTTGTCCAAAACGGACTTGGCTACGTCCGGGAGAATATTCTTGCCATTCTCTTCTGTTCTGGTAATAATCTCCCACTTATCCTGCACATTTCCTTCCAGATCAAAAAGACCAAGCTTTACAGTTGTGCCTCCTACATCGACACCGAAACAATACTTACTCATTACTCCTCATCCTCTTCTCTTTTTCTTGTTAATGAATTCTGTACACGCTGATACAGCTCCTGTGCTGCATTATAGCCCATCTTCTTCTGTCTGTGGTTGACCGCTGCGCACTCGCAGATGATTGCCAGGCTTCGTCCGGGTCTGATTGGAATATTATGGCATACTACTTTATTACCAAGATATTCCGTATAATTCTCTTCCAGACCAAGTCTGTCGTATTTCTTCTCTTTATCCCAGTCTTCCAGACGGATAACAAGGCTGATATTGGTCGTATCCATAACGCTGGATACACCGAACAATGCCTTGACATCTATAATACCGATACCTCTCAGCTCAATAAAATGCTTCGTGATATCAGGTGCTGTACCTACCAGAGTATCATCACTGACTTTGCGGATCTCTACCACGTCATCAGATACAAGTCTGTGTCCTCTCTTTATCAGTTCCAGGGCGGCCTCGCTCTTACCAATACCGCTCTCACCCGTGATCAGGACACCTTCACCATATACATCAACCAGTACACCATGTACAGAAATGCAGGGAGCCAGTTTGACATTGAGCCATCTGATGATCTCTGCCATGAAAGCAGAAGTAGACTTCTGTGTCAGAAGCACCGGTACTTTATTCTTCACTGCGGTTTCCAGAAATATCTCATCCGGACGCAGGTCTCTGCAAAATACGATACAGGGAGTTTTCTCAGAAAGGACTTTAGGATAGACCTCTCTCTTATCCTCTTCTGTCATGTGCTCCATGTAGGAATACTCTACAAAACCAATGATCTGTGGTCTTGTCTCATCATAATGTTCAAAATACCCCGCAAGCTGCAGCGCAGGTCTGTTGATATCCGGCTGAGTCACCTTGATCCCCGTAATATCTACTTCCGGTGTCAGATTCTGCAATTCCAGCTTATCAATTAACTGTTTAATACTAACTGCCATATCCATACCCATACCTTTCTTTTTACACAAACTGCCTCTCTTCATAGGCACTGCTTTGCTTCAATCATAGCATACTTAACTTCGCTTTGCTACTTTTTATTGCTCCTGTTTATGGAAAAAGCGATAGATTTCCTCCGCCACATTTACCGTGATTCCCGGAACCTCCTGCAAGGTGCTGACCTGCGCCTGCTGCAGCTCTTCAATGGACTTGAAATATTTCATCAAAGCCTTACGGCGGCTGGGTCCCACACCGTTGATTTCATCCAGTACAGAATGCACCTGTGCCTTGCTTCGAAGTGATCTGTGATACGTGATAGCGAAGCGGTGGGCTTCATCCTGAATACGGGTAATAAGCTTAAAGCCTTCTGAATTCCTGTCTATGGGCAGCTCTTTATTCTGGAAATACAATCCTCTGGTGCGGTGGTTATCATCCTTTACCATACCACATACAGGAATATTTATCCCCAGTTCATCCAATACCTGTAAAGCAATATTTACCTGTCCCCGTCCACCATCCATGAGCAAAAGGTCAGGAAATTTCGTAAAGCTGCCGAAATTCTCATCCATGTTCTGTTCCTGCATTTCCTGTTTCTCATCCAGTCCATGCTGGAATCGTCTGGTCAATACCTCATGCATGCAGGCGTAATCATCCGGGCCGGCTACGGTCTTCATCTTAAATTTACGGTAATCGCTGCGTTTTGGCTTGCCTTTTTCATAGACTACCATAGAACCAACGTTGGCGAAACCGCTTGTATTGGAAATATCAAAAGCCTCCATTCGGGAGAGTCCCTTGAGTCCCAGCAGATCTTCAATCTCCTTCACTGCACCAATGGTTCTGCCCTCTTCCCTGCGGATACGTTCTCTGTCCTGACTCAGTACCAGGGCTGCATTTCTGGCTGCAAGGTCAACCAGCTTTTCCTTGGAGCCTTTCAGCGGCACTCGTAAATGAACCCTGCTTCCCTTCTTGGCAGTAAGCCATTTCTCCACCAGCTCCATATCTTCTATTGACTCCTGCAGCATAATCTCTCTTGGGATAAAAGGAGTTCCTGCGTAAAACTGTTTTACGAAGCTTGTTAATATTTTATCAACAGAAGGTTCCTCTATCTGTGTCATATAGAAATGCTCTCTGCCAATGAGCTTGCCATTTCGCAGGAAGAAGACCTGTACTACGGTCTCATTACCATCTATGGCAAGGGCAATGATATCCTTATCCTCCCCTATATTATCAGACATCTTCTGTGTTTCACTGATCTTTTTGATATTTTCTATCAGATCACGGTATTTGATGGCTTCCTCATACTCCATGGCTTCAGAAGCAGCCTGCATTTTTTCCTTCAGCTCCTTGATGACCGGTTGATATTTGCCATTGAGAAAATCCAGCGCCTGCTCAATCTGTGCTGCATATTCTTCCCTGGATACATATCCCTGACAAGGCGCACAACACTGATTGATGTGATAGTTCAGACAAGGTCTTTCTTTTCCAATATCTGCCGGAAGCCTGCGGTTACAGGTTCTAAGCTTATAGAGCTTATTGATCAGGTCTATGGTTTCCTTGACTCCACCACTGGTAAAAGGTCCAAAGTACCTCGCCTTATCCTTCTTCATCTGCCGGACCAGCAGAATACGGGGATATTCTTCTCCTACGGTTACTTTTATATAAGGATATGTCTTATCATCCTTGAGCATGGTATTATACTTTGGACGGTTCTCCTTGATCAGGTTATTCTCCAATACCAGCGCTTCCAGTTCAGAGTCCGTTACAATATATTCAAACCGGGCAATGAGAGACACCATTTTGTCAATCTGCGGCCCCCTGCCGATATTTTCCTTAAAATAAGACCGGACACGGTTATGCAGGTTGATTGCCTTGCCCACATATAGAATCGTATCGTCCTTGTCGTGCATGATATACACGCCGGGTTTGTTGGGGAGCTTATGAAGCTCTTCCTTTATGTCAAAATCCTGTGGCATTATAAGTCTCCTTCTATCTAAGCACTTTGCGTTGAAAGCAAAAAATCACTGCTTTTGTAAATTCAGTGATTTTTCGCTTTTCTATATCTTCTTATTTACTGATTCCATCTGGAACTGAATTGTGAATTCTCTTTGTCTGTATCTGTTCCCGTCTGATTTCCTGCACTCTGCTGCTCTGTGGTATTATCACCCTGCATCGGCTGCTGCGGCATTGATTCCTGCTGCTGTGGCTGTCTGGGTGCAAAAGAAATCTCATTGCGGGGAAGATAAGGATTCACCGCCTGTTGTGTCGGACGGCTGCGAAGTTCTTCCGGTGTCGGAGCCTTCTCGTCATCCTCTTCCACAACTGTCTGTTTTGGAGCTTCCTGCTCTATAGCAGTCTCCTGTGGCTTTTCTTCCTTATTTTCTTCTTTCTTCTCTTCTTTATTCTCTTCCGGTTCAGGAAGTCCCTTAGCTTCTCTGTAAATCTTCATGAATTCCTTACCGGTAATGGTCTCTTTCTCAATCAAGTGAGCTGCGATCTTATCCAGCACATCACGATTCTCACGAAGCATCTGTAATGCTTCCTCATATGCGTCCTTGAGAATCTGCATCACTTCATTATCAATCTCGGAAGCGGTATTATCTGCACAGTTCAGGGATGATCTGCCATCCAGATACTGACTCTCCACTGTCTCCAATCCCATCAGACCAAACTTCTTGCTCATACCATAGCGTGTTACCATGGAGCGGGCTATGCTGGTTGCCTTCTCGATATCATTGGAAGCGCCTGTGGTTACTGTATCAAATACGATCTCTTCCGCGGCACGTCCACCAAGGAGTCCCACAATCATATCATGTAATTCTGCCTGTGTATTCAGATATTTCTCATCTTCCGGTACATGCATGACATAACCGAGTGCTCCCATGGTTCTTGGAACAATGGTGATCTTCTGCACCGGTTCCGAATTCTTCTGCAAAGCACTGATCAGCGCATGCCCTACTTCATGATAGGATACAATCTTACGCTCTTCCTTGCTCATGATACGGTCTTTCTTCTCTTTACCTACCAATACGACTTCTACCGCATTGAATAAGTCCTTCTGGCTGACAAATTCTCTGCCTTCCTTGACTGCATTAATTGCAGCTTCGTTAATCATATTGGCAAGGTCAGAACCTACTGCACCACTGGTAGCCAATGCAATGGCATCCAGATCTACAGTCTCATCCATCAGTACGTCTTTTGCATGTACTTTCAGGATGTCCACACGACCCTTTAAGTCTGGTTTATCCACGATAACTCTTCTGTCAAAACGTCCCGGACGAAGCAGCGCCTTATCCAGTATCTCCGGTCTGTTCGTTGCTGCCAGAACGATAATACCCTTCTTACCATCGAAACCATCCATTTCGGAGAGCAGCTGGTTCAGAGTCTGTTCACGTTCCTCATTACCGCCGCCGTACTTGGAATCACGGCTTCGACCAATCGCATCAATCTCATCAATAAAGATAATACATGGTGCATTCTTCTCTGCTTCCTTAAACAAATCTCTTACACGGGAAGCACCTACACCTACATATAATTCAATAAAATCAGAACCTGCAAGGGAGAAGAATGGCACATGTGCCTCACCTGCTACTGCCTTTGCAAGCAGAGTCTTACCTGTTCCGGGAGGTCCTACGAGCAGTGCGCCCTTTGGAAGCTTCGCACCGATCTTGGAATATTTACCTGGATTATGCAGGAAATCTACGATTTCTTTCAGGGAATCCTTGGCTTCTTCCTCACCTGCTACATCTTTAAAAGTAATTCCTGTTTCTTTCTGTACATATACTTTGGCATTGCTCTTACCCATGCTGAAAGCTCCGCCACCACCTGTCATCTTGCGAAGCAGCAGGCTTAAAAGCCCCCACATCAGCAGGATTGGCAGAATATAGGATAAAATAGATAAAATAATACCGGAGCCGTCAGGAACAGAACCGCTTACTTCTACATTGGCATCCAGAAGACGCTGTGTCAGTGTATCATCATCCTCAATCTTACCTGTATGGTAAGTAATGGTAGGCTGCATATAGAATAAGGATACTGTCTGTTTACTCTTAGGATAGATCGTAATCTGGTTGGACTCGATCTTAACCTTCTCGACCTGCCCTTCTTCAATCATGGAGATGAACTGATTATAAGAAATCTCCGTGTCTGTAGCCCCTGTAAAAGCCTTCATGAAATAGCTGATACATAATAAGGAAAGCAGTGCTGCAATCAGAAGAATCAGAAGATTCTGTTTCTTAGGATCTCTTCCGTTTCCATTACCATTGCCGCCTGAACTGCCGTTATTATTGCCATTTCCGCCTGAATTGTTGTTGTACTGGTTAAACTGATTATTGTCCATTGTATAATAACCATGCCTTTCGCAAACTTTATAGTCACGCGTCCTGGTTGTGCATGCTGCACGCAAGCAGCCGCAATAACCGTTATAACGCATCTTTCAACTTCCCTACTCAGAAGTATTGCCCAAGTGAAAGTATTCAATTATAATTATAAGTTGTAAGAGTTTATAAATCAACTTTTTCTTTCTGAAATAAAAATTCGAACTATTAATATTTTATAAAAAATAGTAGATTTTTGACATCTGAGCGTTGTATAATACTCAGATGTGATTACAGAAAACGTGGTTTTTCCACCCATTAATATAGAAAGGAATCAAAGCTATGCCAGTAAAGTATGTATTCGTTACAGGCGGTGTTGTATCCGGATTAGGAAAAGGCATCACTGCAGCCTCCCTTGGACGTCTTCTGAAAGCCCGTGGTTATAAAGTGACCATGCAGAAGTTCGATCCTTATATCAATATCGACCCCGGAACCATGAACCCGATTCAGCATGGTGAAGTATTTGTCACTGATGACGGTGCTGAAACAGACCTCGATCTGGGTCATTACGAAAGATTTATTGATGAAAGTCTTGATAAGAACTCCAATGTGACTACCGGTAAGGTGTACTGGAGTGTACTGCAGAAGGAGCGCCGCGGCGATTATGGCGGGGGTACCGTTCAGGTCATTCCACACATTACGAATGAAATCAAGAGTCGTTTCTACCGCAATTTCACAGACCCGGATATGCGTATTGCAATCATTGAAGTCGGTGGTACAGTCGGTGATATCGAAAGCCAGCCTTTCCTGGAATCTATTCGTCAGTTCCAGCATGAAGTCGGCAGAGAAAATGCTATTCTGATTCATGTAACTCTGATTCCTTATCTGAGTGCTTCTCAGGAAATGAAGACCAAGCCTACCCAGGCCAGCGTAAAAGAACTGCAGGGAATGGGTATCCAGCCTGACATTATCGTATGTCGCAGCGAGCATCCTCTCGATCAGGGTATCAAGGATAAGATTGCTCTGTTCTGTAATGTACCGAATTCTCACGTATTACAGAATCTGGATGTAAAGTATCTCTATGAAGCACCTCTTGCCATGGAGAAAGAACATCTGGCTGAGGTTGCCTGTGAATGTCTCCATCTGGATTGTCCAGAACCTGATCTTACAGACTGGAAGAAGATGGTAGATGACCTCTATGCTGCAACTCACGAAGTAACGATTGCCCTGGTCGGCAAATATACACAGCTCCACGATGCTTATATCAGTGTCGTAGAAGCCCTCAAGCATGGCGGTATTCCCCAGCATACCACTGTCAATATCCGCTGGGTAGATTCTGAGCAGGTCAACGCAGACAATGTAGCAGATATTCTCAATGGTGTAGATGGCGTTCTGGTACCGGGTGGTTTCGGCGACCGTGGTATCGAAGGTATGATTGACGCCATTCATTATGCACGTACTAATAATATTCCATTCCTTGGATTATGTCTGGGCATGCAGCTCTCTATCGTAGAATACGCCCGCAATGTTGTTGGATATAATGATGCACACAGCGTTGAGCTCAACCCCAACACCACTCACCCGGTTATCGCACTGATGCCGGATCAGAATGGTGTAGAAGATATCGGCGGTACTTTAAGACTTGGTTCCTATCCATGTCATCTGGACAAGGCTTCCAAGGCTTATACCCTCTACGGAGAAGAGATCATTCATGAGCGTCACAGACATCGTTATGAAGTCAACAATGATTTCCGTGCAGCCCTTACAGATAAAGGCATGATGCTCTCCGGTCTGTCTCCTGATGGACGTATTGTAGAAATGGTAGAGATTCCTTCCCATCGTTTCTTCCTTGCAACACAGGCACATCCGGAATTAAAGAGCCGTCCTAACCGACCACACCCTTTATTCAGAGGACTTGTAGAAGCAGCTCTTGCATATAAAAACGAGAAATAATCACAATAGACCGAATCACTTTTTAGTGGTTCGGTTTTATATTTTTATGGTTATTTTTCATACAAATTTCATTACTTTTGCTTTGATCTTGGTATCGTTCACTCTATGGCACATCCTCTGGGTGCTCTCTATGATACACCACATGGTATTGCCAACGCTATCATCCTTCCTACTGTTATGGAATACAATGCAGAAGCTACTGGTGAGAAATATCGTGAAATCGCAAGAGCTATGGGTGTCAAGGGTGTTGACGACATGACTCAGGAAGAATACAGAAAAGCAGCCGTAGACGCTGTAAAACAGCTTTCTCAGGATGTAGGGATTCCTGCTGACTTAAAGGACATCGTAAAGAGAGAGGATATTCCTTTCCTGGCACAGTCCGCATATGATGATGCATGCAGACCTGGCAATCCTAAGGAAACCAGCGTAGAAGACATCACCAAGTTATACGAATCCTTACTTTAATTCAATCGTTACTATTAAGAACCCGTTCTTCATAGTTTCAATAAAACATACCACTCTCAAAAACCGCTGGCTCACAGAACCAGCGGTTTTTATACTATATGAATCCCTGTCTGTAAGCTGCAAGTAAAAGCTCCAGATCATGAATATTGTCCAGTATCTTCTTTCCATTATCCGTATCCTTGATCATGACACGATCAGGCTCCATTTCAAAGAAGTTTGAACTGGACTCTATGTCTTTGTTCTCAGTTAATACCTTCTCAATACTTTCAAAGGGCTGATGTGCTTTCAGGCGCATACCATGCGAATTATAAATTAGTGTATATCCTGCAATTCCTGTTGTCTTCTGGTATGCTTTACAGAAACCGCCATCAATTACAATGAGACGATTGTTGGCTTTTACAGGGGATTCTCCATCTGAAACCTTAATCGGTGTATGTCCGTTAATGATATGGGACATGGACGAATGTAAGCCAAACTCCCCAAGAATCCTCACGCATACATCTTCCTGCTGATAATACCGATAGTACGGATCTTTTGCTTCTTCCCAGGCTCTCTTATCTTCTACAAAAGTCCTCTCAAAGGTCTTGATATTCCTGCCGGACAATGGAGATTTCTTACCGCACCACAGATACCACATGAAATCCAGTGCCGGTCTTGTTCCCTGATAAAAGGCAAGTCTTGCTACTCTCTGGGCATAATCCATATATTCCTTACCACAGTAGAACTTCTCTCCTATTTGAATTCCATCCAGATTGCCATTTTCATCCAGTGGAATACAACCATGAAACAGCAGATTCCCATTGTATACACGGTATATGCTGCCTTTTTCATACAGGAATTCCACATGATTGCGCAGTACATGGCTGTTGCGGAAGGAAGCCCTCAGGTCTTCCATCACTTTTTGTTCCTCTTCGGACAATACATATGGCTGTTTAAAGTCTATTGTTGGAAAGTACGTATCATTCAGATCATATTCCTGTCCTTCTATGCATACAGTGCCTTTTCCAAGGTCCATCTTATCCAGCAGTAGGCGGTCATCCATATTGTATTCTGAGTGGCGCATAATAATCTGCCCTTCCAGCTTGAACAGAATAATGGAAATGGCTTTCAGCGCTGCCTTCATAGGTGTCAGATCGGGATACAGCTTCTCTGCAAAAAGAATCAGGGAGCGAAGACTGATTCCATAGGAATTCTCCAGAATCTCCATATTGCCGTATTTGATATTATTTCTCAACACATTTGCAATGCAGGCTTCGCTGCCACATGCCGCTCCCATCCACAGAATATCATGGTTTCCCCATTCGATATCCAGCGAGTGATACTTCATCAGCAGCTCAATAATTCTATCTGCATTACTTCCTCTGTCAAAAATATCACCCACGATATGCAGATGATCCACTGCCAGTCTTTTAATTAATTTGGTATACGCCTCAATAAAGGCATCTGCACTTCCTATGTCTATGATAGTATCTATGATTTTCTCATGATAGACATACTGGTTATTATCCTCGTCTGACTGCGCATGAAGCAACTCATCTATAATATAACTGAACTCCGGTGGCAGTGCCTTACGCACCTTTGAACGGGTATATTTGGATGAAAGCAGCTTCGCCAGCTCCGTCAGATTCTTCAGGGTCATTTTGTACCAGTACGGGGTAATCGCATTCTGCTCCTTTAACAGCTTGATCTTCTCCACAGGATAATAGACCAGTGTACAGATTTCCTGTCTCTCCTGCGCAGATAACCTGCTGCCAAAGATCATATCTACCTTCTCCTTGATAACTCCCGCAGCGTTATTCAGTATATGATAAAAGGCTTCATATTCTCCATGCAGGTCACTCATGAAATGCTCTGTACCCTTTGGCAGATTCAAAATAGCTTTTAAATTGATAATTTCCCTGCACACTGCGGGTATGGACGGATATTTCTCAGCTAAAAGACGCAGGTACTTCAATTTTTCTTCTGACAGATAAGGTGTATAAGAACTCTCGAAATCCATATTTCCTCCATTTTATAAGATATGTATTGTTATATCATGAACTTCGTTCATGATCGTCATTCGCCGTTCGGGATGAGCATGCAAGCATGTTCCCCCTCACTAACGCTCATTATATCGTAATTATTGTGATGTATAACAATACGTTGTTACGGATTTAACAAGCATGAAAAAAAGACGCCTAATCTGCATCAAACGTCTTTTGTCTATTCAACTCTATGTTAATCCTGCATATACGTCTGCTCATAGCAACATTATAGCATCCCGGTAACGTTTCTTACAAGAGTAAATTTATGCCTTATTCCTGTATTCTCCATCTGTAATCCTGTCTCCATATCCGCCTGGTCGGATATTCCGCCCAAGAATGCTGTGTGTGCCCTGTTTATCATAGGAATAGAGAAGATATCCCTCTGTCCGGTTCACATCCAATCTGTCATAAGCATTCGCCTGCTGCCATCCATCATCTACTGGAAGGCTTCTGGATGTTGCTCCTGCTCTTCCCTGTCTCTTTCTCCTCTGATTTCTGAATGCTATCTGTTCTCTTGCATCTCTCCTGCATCGGCTCTCGATCCGGTTCGCCTCCATTACGATCAGGTAGCCCGGCTCCTGCACTTGCGCACTATCCGGCTGTGAATGCTGTGCTGTATCTCTTCTTACAGGCTGCCGGACAGGCGGTGTAACTATCTGTGCTGCGGTCTGCATATAAAGCGCAATTGCTTCCTCTATGGATATTCTGTTTTCACAAATGTCCCGCGCGGGTACACTATGCCCGCGGTCAGGAATGTCATAAGAAACCGCCTGCAGAAGCCTTACCAGTCTTCTGCTGTTCATAGAATAGTCACCTCCGTGTGACGAATATGGAATATAACTCCTATCCATGGAGTTATAAATGGTAATGTGGAGTGAAGGATGTTGCAATATACATGTTTAGATACTATTTTATCGTAACTATTCAGGTTTATACTCATACTATGTTTCAACTGCACTGCCAATACAATATAATATATAAATATATCGACATTTTACAGCCTCACAAACAGTTAAAAATATAGCAAAAATATATTCAGAATACTCGTTTATTAATCTTCTGATGTGTGTTAAAATATAATTGTTGTGTGTATACATCAAGAAACGGTATATACATTCCATAATAAACAGTCTTTAACAAAATACTGCAAAAACTGTATCAAATAAAGACAATGCCTTCTTGTTCTGTAAGAAGCATTGTCCACAATAACCTAAATATGCAACTGCGAAACGTTATCTTCCATATACAGAATTGCACAGCGTTAACAATTGCATAAGCAGGCACTCTGCAGCCGTCGGTACTTAGTGCGCATGCGTCGGCAAGACACATGCACACTTATGTACCGCTACGAGCTGCAGCGTAGCGAGAGCGTGCCTGTGGTGCAATTATTAACGCTGTGCAATTCGTCCCATGCATGTAACCCATTTTGCAGATTACCAAATTAGAAAGGAAATAACTATGTTTACAGAACAGAAATTAGAGCAACACTATTCTTCACTACCATCAGAGACTTTACATATTATCAGAGATGAGTACAAATGGGCATTGGAGACTTGTGGTGTACACAGTGAAGAACAGATCAAATACATCGAGAAGACATTAAGTCTGAGAGGTGAAAGCCTGGCAGTCAGAGTCAACCACAAGATATTATTCCTGTGCAAATGTGGTCAGAGCCGTATCGTAACTACAGACCTGCCGGAAGACAAGATCAAGATGTTCATCTTTGAACAATACAATGTACCATGTCCTAAATGCCGCAACGTGAACATGTATACATGGAAATATATGGATTAATACTCAGTCCAGTCTATGTGAACGCATAATCTGTCTTACTGTCTGCAGAAGATATGGTTTTAATTCCTCAATGCCGACAGGTTCCTCATTCAGAATAGAACTGTAACAGCTGGAACTGATCATTTCGATTATGATATACATCATAATCTCAGGTTTCTCATATTTGACCGGGGAATTCTCAAACATGGCATGATAGAGCTCATAGAAATTGTTTTCTTCTGTTGCCCCGGCGACAGCGTTTGTAAAAATTCCCCAGCTGAGATTCTTGGCAATGAAGTTCAGAAGTGTAGTATCTTCCACGAACTGATTCAGGATATTGTCAATCATGGCAATAATATGCTCTTCCAAATCTGCCATTTCCCGGCTCTTTGTTTCTTCTTCTGCACGCTGAAAGATTTCATTTGATTTATGGACGATCAGTTTATCTCTCAGGTCATACTTATCTTTAAAATACAGGTAAAAAGTGCCTTTTGCCACACCTGCTGCTGCGGTAATATCAGCCACCGAGGTCTTGGTCAGCCCCTTGGTCGTAAACAGGAGAAAGGCAGCATCCAGTATGGCTTCTCTCTTTATTTTCTTATTATCTTCCAGTTTGCCCATTAGATCATCTCCCTTTCTATACGCCTGCTAAAAGGCATCTGCCTCCGGCAGGAAAAACGGCAGCGGAAACCAGCCCTGTGGTGCCTGATACAGCGCACTTTCTTTACTCTGCATTGCAATATAATAATAACTGGTGGTTAGTTCCTTTACCAGCGTTAAACCATCATACATAATCTGTGCCGGTTCTGTCGTCTTTTCCACACAGATATCTTTTTCCGTAATCGTTATCTTAATAGTTTCCGTATTCTGGTCTTCTTTTATTCCCAATACGAAAGTACCTTCCTGTAATGATGTATACTGCCTTTTCCAATGCAGAAGAAAGGCAATGACGCTTTCATACTGAAGGATTCTAATCTGATGTGACATCGACACCGTATAGTAATCACTGACGTGATCCAGCAGAGGAAGTTTGGCAGTCTCATCCATACCAACATTGATTCCCAGCTCGTCTATATCCATCTCTTGCATATATGCATAGATAACCGCGGGCAGAATCTGCTCATCCAGAAGTCCAATCTCATACAGGGATGATCCATCCGCAGAAGTATTAAGATAACCAACACACTTTTCTTCCAACATAACAGCATAGAGATCGGCTCCCCAGCTCTGCATGCACGGATAGAAGCTGTCTCTCTCTCTTGCTGTCACATTTCTTCTGCTATATATCTCATATATACTGTCCAACAGATCATCTTCTGCACTTTCGATCAGTTGAAACACCGGTGTTTTCAGATCAGCAACCGCTGAACATGCATGACGGATACTGTCAGAAGTGACATTAAAGCAGTATTTCATACCGGCTTTTTCAAAGCCATAATGCTGATAACGATGTCTGTTGCCGTCCAGAATGATCATATCATATCCCTGACTGCGCATATCCTCCTGTGCCTTAGCCATCAGTTCAATCATATAACCCTTGCTTCTGGCTTTCGGATGTACACTGACTGTTCCGATATAGCCGCATTTCAGGGACAGATTACCCGCTGCCAGTGTCAGCGGATACACATCTACCAACGCCTGTATAGCGCCTTTTTCCCGCATTACATGATGTGTCACGATATGCTGTCTTGCCTGTGAATATGCCTTTGGCAGAATTGCCTCAAAATCCGTACTTCCAGATGACAAGCTGAATACCAGGTCTGCGAAATCCAGAATCTCCTGACTGGTCTGCTGCATCTCCTTACTATATACCGCCATCGTTCTTCCTTCTTCCTCTACGCAAAAAGCCTGACACGTTACTGCATCAGGCTTATCTTCTATTCTATGTTCTATGTAACTATGTTTCGTGTATCTCTTATGAAGCAGCACTCTTGCGAGTCTTCTCTGTACTCTTGGTTCCTGCTGTCTTAGCCGGTTTAGCAGGTTCTGTCTCCGGGAAGAAATTCTTCGGTGTTACATCTGCATAGCACAGGGAGCAATAACCATTAATCGCAGCACCATTACTTACCTGAATGGACTTTGCCTTGATATCACTGTCTACAATAGCTTTATCTCCCAGCGTTACCGTTCCCTGAATATCCAGCTTACCCTGGATTGCTCCATCCACCATGAGATTCTTGGCACTGATATCGCCCAATACTACGGTATTCTCGCGGACGTCTACTCCTTCTGTGCAATCAATCTTGCCTTCTATAAAAGCATCCTTCGCATTCAGTTCATTTGCCTTAATATTGCCATTTATATTACTTCCATATATATTGACCTTATCGGTTGACTGGATGTCGCCATTCATTGTACCATACATGTCCAGTTTACCGGTAATTTCTATATTACCATTAATAATCGTTCCTTTGGGAATCAATGCTGCCTCTGTCTGTCTTGTGTCACCATAATTATTCATATTGCTTAACCCCTTTCTATCCCCCAGCCACTCTCTCTTATAGCTGTATATCTCTATTTAATCTTATTTGCATGAAAAAATCAACCTCTTTGTGCATGAAATATGACTTTTCAAACTGTACACTAAAATATATTTAAAATTGTGTATTTCTAAAAAGTCACTTTTCACTATACTTATGTACAAACATAAAAAATGTATCAAATGATAAAGAAACGAGGTATATGTTATGAATGAAAAAAACAACAAAGTCTATAAAATCGCTTTGACAGGTCTGATGGCTGCACTTTCCTATGTCGTATTTACTTTCCTGCAGATTAAGATCACACTCCCCGGCGGTGATGCTACCAGTATTCATCTTGGTAATGCTGTCTGCGTTCTGGGTGCTCTGCTTCTTGGCGGCGTATATGGCGGCATTGGCGGCGCAATTGGTATGACCATTGGTGATTTGTTAGACCCTGTCTATATTGTATATGCACCTAAGACATTCCTTTTAAAGTTCTGTATCGGTCTGATTACTGGTCTGATTGCCCACAAATGTGGTAAGATCTCTACATCTAATGATAACAGGCATGTACTGAAATGGACTATCCTTGCAGCTATCGGCGGTCTGCTCTTCAATGTAATCTTTGATCCATTGATCGGTTATTTCTACAAGCTGCTTATTCTTGGCAAACCGGCTGCAGAGCTGACTCTTGCTTGGAATGTAGCTGCTACATCCATTAATGCTGTAACATCTACTATTGTATCTGTAGTTGTATACATGGCAGTTCGTCCCGCTCTTAGAAAGGCAGGTATGCTTCCTGTCATCGGCAAAAAGTCCAAATAATTATCTGTAACTTACAACAGGAGCTTAAATAAGCTCCTGTTTTTTATTGCAATATTCTATCTATTCTGTCTCTGACTGGAGCCAGCTCTCCCATTCTGGATGCTGCTTCTTCCATTCTTTCGTGTGCTTTATCTGCCTGTGTATCCTTTCCCTGATCTACATATACCCGATACTGATATGCCGCCTCATAATACTGTGCCACTGCGTAGCATTCCTGCAGGTCTTCATCCGGTTTTACTCCCAGTGCTTCATTTGTATAATAATAATTCAGGCATTTCTCATACTCCTGCTGTTGTATATATTGCAGAAATACAATCGCCCTTTTACCGTTATTACTCAGATCAAACGTATAATCTGCGATAAACATGGCTTCTATCGTTATGATACATGTGAGTAATACAATACATATATTTAATATTTTAGAAAGTGTCCCGGACTGCTTGTTTCTAATCTTCATTCTGCAATAGCCTTCCTATGATAATCTGATTGATCTGTGCCGAAGTCATTTCGGGAAATGGCTCCACATCTTCTCTTGTCAAAGGCAGCTTCTCCACCAGAAGATCGGATACTCTGTCCCTCATCTGCTGTAGACTTTCTCTGTTCTGATCACTTATAGCACCCTCATATTTCTTATATTGATCCAGATATGTTCTCTGATAGAAATCGGCAAGCTTTTCTGAAAGATACAATGCACTGTCTTCCTTATAATCCCCATAATCTGTCAGCATCTGAACCGCCTGTTTCACATATTCATAGGAATTGGCACACCAGAAAACAGGATAGTAAGCCTGAAAATCACCCTTCTCCGTATCTGTCAGATGATAATATTCTCCATACTCAAACAGTTCACTGTATTGTCCATTCTCCAGATACGTCTGAATCTGGCTGCGCACTGCATCATAATTCTTACTTGCCTGATGTCTTCTGATTATTTTCTCCAGACTTCCTCCTGAAAGCGCAGAAGCAACGAAGATATAGAGAATGATGAGAAAACCAATTATCCCAAGCAGCATACCCTTTCTGGATATTCGTGCAAAATGATGCGTCTTGTCCATGACCTCTTTCTTCGTACTTTGATACGCTCTATCGTATTTTCCCATGGCTTTGCCATGTTCCTTTTGAAATTCTCTGCTTAATTCCTCATCATTCTTCATTTATGATTGCTTCCTTTAGCTGCTGTACCTGCGCCCTCTCATCTACTGCACTGTATAGATAAACAGCCAGTGTAAGGGCAAGAAGTGTAAGTATCGTTCCTATGATAAGCTTCGCCACAAAGACGCCTTCCCTGCGACTGTCCTTATGCTTCACATTCTGAAGATCTTCCAGATTATCCCGAATCCTGCCAAGATCCCTCATGTATGCCTTTTCTGCCCCTCGCAGATGTATGGCGCCACAATATGGGCAAGTCTCCAGCTCATCATCAAACATTGCTCCACAGGAGCTGCATTGTACTTTATTTTTCATTGGCTTTCTCTCCAAATAACAGCAGCATATCATCCTTTTTCATATTACTGAGATTGGCTGCCTCTTCTTTCGTCAGCCCAAAATACGTCTGCAAATTGGCATTCATGGCATCATAAATGGGCTGTAATCTGCGTGCTGTCTCTTCCTCACTGACCACATCCCTCGCCTTATAGTGCAGGGAATACACATCATAGAACTCTGGAAGCAGACCACAGATATCTTCCAGTTGTTCGTTTCTGTCATATACATTATCAGCCGCCAGATACTGATTGATATGACTGTTCAGAAAATAATAGATCTGCGCCCCTTCCATAACCGGATAATATTCCAGAAAAGGTCCCGCCGTCCATCCTGTAAGGTGATAAGAATCACAGTAAGCGTAGAACTCGTAATATTTTCCTGCTTCCAGATAATTCTCCATCTGCGCCTTTACTTCATCATAGTGGTCAACTGCCCATTCCTGCTTACGCAGATAAGCCCTGCTTTCTGCATGAAAGCCTACAAAAAGCAGCACTACCACCAATACAGCCAACACGCCGCAAGTGATACCTCTGACCATATAGGAAGACGATTTTCTATCTGTATCACTGACCTGTTTATGCGTACTCTGGTAGTCCTGTGCATAGAATTTTCTATCCCTGATATGACGTTTTGCCGCATAATTGACAGCACCACAGTAAGGGCATACTTCATCTGAAAGCTTCAGATCCGCCCCACATTTTTTACATTTCATTTATGCCTCCTCGATCACTGCCTGTTCCAGAAGCGCTTCGATATCAGCACCTTCCATATCCAGCCCCTGCGCACTGACAAAGTGGGAATGTTGTATTCCATATAGTTTGCACAACGCATTCACATACTGGAATCCGAAATTGCAATCTCCTATATAACCACCGCTGGTCGTCACGTAGTACATATCCTGTGCCTGACATAATCCTACAGGCGTTCCATCCTCAGCGTAGGCAAATGTAATACCGACCACGCTGGCTGCTTCCAGAAATATCTTGAGCGATGCCGGAAAAGACATATCCCAGTAAGGGGCTGCAATCACGATCATATCTGCCTGTGCCATAGCATTGGCATAGTCAAACATACTGTCCTCATATATGCCATTTGCCAGCAGCTCATCTCTTCTTTGTAATCTCTCATAATTCAAAGGAATCAGATTCTCTGTAGAAAGTCTGATTTCTTCGATCTTAAAAGCCATATCCTTTTGATTCGCTTCTTTGATACTTGTCAAAAGCCTCTCACACAAGGCAAGTGTCCTTGAGTCCTTACCTCTTACACAGGCATTGATAAATAGAAGTGTTGGCATGCTCTTTGTCTGCCACTCAAAATGTGATTAAATATGCTCACATCGAGATAATGTAAGTTCTCACGAACATTACTTACTATTTCATCGTGTATGCTTTGGATTGACCGAAATCATATCTACTCGCAAGTTCTTGTACACTCCATAGTCGTAAATTCCCGAAAATAGCCTTCGGTACATACTTACGTTTGCGTTTTAGTTATGCAACTTCGTAAGTTATCGCATCTCTCAAATTAAGTGCAGCATTGAAATCTCTGTCTTCGACATAACCGCAACTGCATTTGAATATTCTATCTGAAAGCTTTAAATCTTTTTTGACAGTGCCACAGCAGTGACAGGTTTTAGATGATGGATACCATCTGTCTACTACTCGAAGTTCGATTCCATTTTCATTGCATTTAGCTTGAAGCTTTGTTCTAAATTCATAAAACTTCTGTGAAGCAACAGCTTTTGAAAGATGTCTGTTTTTCATCATACCTTTTACATTCAAATCTTCAATCGTAATATAAGATGGTTTGATTTTTACTATCTCTGCGATTGTTTTATTGATGTAATCAGTACGAATATTATCTATTCTATGATGAAGTTTCTGTACCTTAAGCCTTTGTTTTTGTATATTTGTTTTTTGAGTGGACTCTCCTTTCTTTAAATTTTCATACTTTCGAGAAAGACTTCTCTGTTCTCGAATAAGCTGTTTTTCAAGTTTCTTTAATCTTGCAGATTTGTTAATGTTCTTATAAGTTTTACCATTAGAAACAATGGCAAAATCCTTTAATCCAAGGTCAATGCCAATTCCTGCATTGGAATTATTGGCTATCTTGTTATTTAAAATTTCTACAAGAACTGAAACATAGTATCTGTCAGCTTTCATTGAGACCGTGCCGCTTTTAATCACATATCCGTCTTTAGTTGTTGGAATATATCCTTTTTCTTTGATGCGAACCCAACCAAGTGACGGAATATTGATTCTGTGTCTTTCGCAACGACAATCTTTTGGATTATTCTTTACAAAATACATTTTTACATCAGATTTGCCTTTCTTTTTAAAATTCGGAAAAGCACTTTGATGTTTGAAAAATCCGGTAAATGCGATACAACCATTTTCAATTGAGTGCTTTACAGATTTTGAACTGACTTCCTTAATCCATAACTTGTCTGGATTTTGTGGAAGATACTCATTGTTCAGCCAAACACTAAAACTTTTACCACTCATAAACTTTTCGCCTTTATCGTAAAGTTCTTTGTTATGAGCAAGATAGAAATTATAAATGAATCTACAAGTTCCTATCGTCTTATGAATCTTGACTTTCTGTTCCTCTGACGGATTTATTTCCGTCTTGAAGCTCTTTAGCAATTTCCACATCCCTTTCTATTTGGTTTTTATACTTATGAAGTCCGTACAACCTACAAGAGAACACATGGAGTATTGAAACAATATCCTGCACGAGTTCTTCTTGTGGTGATAGTTCTTCATTGTTCACTACCACGATAGTCGTATTGAACTTCGTGCAGAATTTTTCAAACCAGTCGTAACCAAATCTGATAAATCTATCTTTGTGAGTTACGATTATAGTTTTGATTTTTTGTTCCATCACTTCATCTAATAATTTGTTCCACTTTTTACGATTGTAATTAAGACCGCTTCCATAATCTTCAATACACTGGTCTACAATAATACCTTTGGCATTACAAAACCGTCGTAAAAATGTAACCTGATTTTGTAAATCATCTTTTTGATTTCTTGTAGATACCCTGGCATAAATAACTACCTGACGTTGGTCATCTTCAGTATTTATTCCTTTAAATTGTAGATATTGGTCATAAGTGTAATAACGTCTATCAGTTGGAGTCCGGTTTGCCTTTAGAGTTCCTTCTCTATCCCAACGCTGTAATGTTTTTACAGATACACCTAACAGTTCAGCAAAATCTTTTGGCTTGTAATTTGTGATATTTGATGTGTTCATAATAATTTACTCCTTTGAGTATATTTAAACACATTTAATCACATTAGTCAACAAATTTGATTGCTTAGGGTCCTCTCCTTCATCTTTTAAATATGTATTTTCGTCCATTTCCCCTGTTTGAAACGAATTGACGCGAATAAAAATCTTGATATCTGATCTGCCAGAATGCCCATCCAGATACCTGCCATCCCAAGTCCCATTACAAAGCCAAAGAAATAGGAAGCTGATGTTCTGATAATCGTAACACTGATTGTAGATGCAATTGCTGTATAGGTCGTATCGCCTGCGCCACGCAGACAGCCCATGTAAATAACCTGTGAAACCTGGAATAATACGATAATGATCATGATTCTGATAATCATAACGCCTATGTCCACAATCTCCTGCTCCGCAAAAAACAGATGATATAACCATTCTCCACCAAAGAAGTATACAACTGCCAATACACAGGAAATTCCAAGTCCAATCATCCGACAGGTCTTCCCATATGCTTTCGCCTTATCAGGGCTGCCCTCTCCCAGGCTTCTTCCTATCAGTGCCACTGCCGCTACCTGCATACCATCTCCAAAGGAGAAGGTCAGTCCCAGAATATTCATACCTACCTGATGTGCCGCTAGGGCATTTGTTCCCATTTTCGCAGCCATCATGGCAGTTGACATGAAGCCGACACGCATCAGTATCTGCTCTATGAATACGGAAAATCCCAGCTTTATAATGCTGATTACAGGTTCCAATGCAGGTCTGATCTGCTGCTCCATTATATAATAAATACTGACAAAACCATCTCTTCTAAACAGGGATGCAAAGCTCATGATACAGGCAATAACTGTACCAAATACAGTTGCTATTGCCGCTCCTGCTATACCCAGTGCCGGGAATCCCAAATGTCCCTGTATCAGCAGATAATTGGCTATGATATTCACTACATTAGATACAATATTGGTTCTCATGGCAATCATCGTATTGCCTGAACCTCTCTGTGCCGCATTGATGACCATGGACAGTACATTGAATATCATGCATCCCATGATAATGCGGTAGTAAATGACAGCCGGTTCATGGGTCTCCGGGGCTGAGCCACAGAAGTTAATGATCTCATTCGCCCACATTACACATGCTGAGGATATCACCACAGTTGCCACGATTACAAATAAAATTGCTACCAACAGAATCTGATTCGCCGATCTCTGGTTTTTCTCGCCTCTTCTTCTTGCCACCAATGCAGATACAGACACATTCATGGCAAAAAATAGCGCCAGCCCCATGAATTTGGGTTGTGTTGTTAATCCTACGGCTGCCACTGCGCTGGCTCCCATGGAACTGACCATAAGGGAATCCACCATACCCGCCAGAGCAATAAAAAACGATTCACACACAGCAGGCCATGCCATTCTGACTGCTTCTTTCGTGATTCCTTTCTCTAAACCTACCATTTACCCTACTCCATTTTATTTCAACAATATATCCGGGACTGTCATTGCCATCCGCTCATAGGCTTTATCTGATGGATGCAAGTGATCTCCACTGTCATATCCTTCCGCAAAAGCTTCCGGCTTGTCTGCTGCCCTTAATGCAGCATCAAAATCTATATATCCATCTATCTCATCTGTCGTGCGAATCCATTCATTTACGGCATTTCGAAGATCATTTCTAAAAGGTTCATAAGTTCTCCATCCATATATTGGAGGTAATGTTCCAATATGAACCTTCAGCCCGTATTCCCTGGCTTTTTCCACATACATGCGAAGCCCGTCTATCAGCTCCTGTGCTGTAGGCAGATCACTCCAGGGTCTGAATGGGTTCACCTCCACACCAACAGGATGAATGATATCATTGATTCCATGCTGAATGATGATCGTATCAGCGCCTGACACTTTCGCCTCCCGTGGAAAACGCGTTGCGCCCTTTAATCCATAAGAATCGTAAGTAATATTATCGTACTGCCGCAGGATTCTCGTTCCACTGGCTGCACGTCTTACAATGGCAGTATGCATCTTCTGCTCTTTCTCTACACGCAGACTCAGATAATCCGGCCATGCCTGGGAAGTAATGGAATCCCCATAGCATACCAGTGCCCGATTACTGCTGTCTGTATAGATATCAATATTGCTGAGGAAATAAAACCAGTTGGTATTTCTGGTCAGATCAAGCGGCAGTTCTGCACTTGCTGCATAATTACCTACTGAATAATATCCCTTAGACAACGGTCCTGTAATCAGTACTGCGGAACGCATCTGAGTAAAATCCCCCAGATAGAAGCTGACACTGATGTCATTTCCACGTTTCACAGCAAACTCCACCTCATCGCTGACTACAGCCTCTCCCGCCGGGATTGTTACGGAAGTCTGCCCGTCAAAAGTCACAGCCTTCACCGTCTCTTGTTTAATCTCTCTGCTGCCTTTTGCCACATTATCAGCTATATATACTTCACTGATCGTAACCGGCTGTGTTCCACAGAAATTATCCAGTGTTATCTTCAATTTATCTCCATCAAACACAGGATGAATCGGGTATCGCAGTGTCAGGTCTTTTGCATAATTCTCTGGTTTCCTGTCTGCGATGGATATTGCATTTCCCCACATAGATACATATTTATTCATAATAATTCCCATTCCTCTCATATGTGCAAGTATATCACAAAAAGGAGCAGTGCAAAAGAGTTTCGTCACTGCTCCATAAAATCACATATATCTTCCACAGCCCTCGCGTTGATCACCGCATGCTGTCTACGAATCATTTCACAGTCATCGGACTGCTTCATCAATCTGTCCACTTCTTTCACCAGTTGGATATCCGGCGTCAATACGCCTCTGCATAGGCCATTTTTTCTAAAGAAATGCAGATTATGACTCTCACATCCGGGAATGGGAGTCATGAGAACAAGGCGTTTTCCAGTAACAGCAGCTTCTGTGGAGGAGAGTCCCCCCGGCTTAATCACCATCACATCACACTGTTTCACATAATCAGGCATTTGCTCTGTCCTTTGCAGGATGATATGTCTCTCACCATACTGTTCATGCAGTTTATGGTATAATCTGCGATTATTGCCACATATCACAATCAGCTTCACAGTGCCATCTTTATGGTAGCGTCTATCCAGCACCTTTACTGCCCTGACTAGCTTCCCTGCACCAATACTGCCGCCTGTAATCAGAATATAATGCAGCTTACTGTCCAATCCCAGTCTGGCTGCTACTTCCAGCCTGTCGAAAAGTTGTGCAAATTCCCTGCGTACTGGAATCCCAAGTGGTAACAGCCTTTCCTTAGGAACCCCTCTCTTTACAAATTCTCTGGTTAATTTATCAGAAGGAATGACATATGTGTCACATTCTGTTTCCTCCGTAAAAGGAATACAGGTATAATCTGTGGCAATAAAGAGCATCTTTGGCACATGATAACCGTGCTTCTTCATATATGTCAATATCTCTGCCGGATACAGGTGCGGCATGACCACATAATCGTACTGCTTCTCACTTAGCAGCCGTTCCATGACCGGCACCATCTTACGATTGAGAAAGTATACCGGAGAACGGAAAGGCAGTCTGCGATAGAGATTCCCCAGCCCATATACCGCCCCAAAGGCAAGCGGCACTCTCTGCACCAGCTTAATATAGGCATTATCAATGAGTCTGTCAATATGATTCCCTTTTAATGTATAGGGGTCCAGCATCTTCACATTGTGTCCCCGTCTCTCTAATTCCTCTTTGACTGCATATCCTGCTGCATTATGTCCGCCACCGGTTCCACATGATAGAATCAACGCTTCCATAATAAACTCACCCTTATCTTATCCTTTTCTTCTTTACTTAATACAAACCGTATTCCTACTGCTATCGTAATTAACAGAAAACCAAGCTTTACTGAAAATGCTTCCTGCATAAGACATAGCATAATAAAAGATACTCCATAAGAACCTATCGTTCTGTAAAAATGCGGCGTAATCCGTAATATCAGTGAAAAGAATATAAAGCAGACTGCCAACACCAGCACCGGAGTCATAACCGGGAACAGCCCTAACAAACTGCCAAAGGTAGTCGCAATACCCTTGCCGCCTCTTCCCTTATGAAACAAGGGAAATATATGTCCTATTGCAGGTGCAGCCAGAACCAGTGCCAGCCCCAACTGCGACATTTCTCCCTGATGATAAAAGAACACCGGTATAAAGCCCTTGCCCATATCACAGCATAATGTAAGAACACCACACCAGAAACCACCACGCATAAAAGCATTCGCAGTCCCAGGATTCCTGTCCTTACTTCCCTCTATCATATTTTCCTTATGAAAAAGCTTCTCGAATACCCTGGCATATAATATACTGCCCGATAAGTAGCCAATTATAACGTAACATAACGTTCTCGACATAGAATCCCCCCCTGCCTTTTATAAATTATTTTCAGTCTCGCCCAGAAATCCAGGTTCCAGTTCTTGTCCTCCTGGGTTGCCAGTTCTATATGTGATAAGTCTAACACATTCACTGCAAACTTGCTACTGTATATCCTGTGCTGTACCACATCCATCAGCAGATTTCTCGAATAGAAAATAGGTTGTTCCTCAAATGGCGGGAAATTCAGAATTCCAATATGAATTGCAGGCTTCGTGTCAATATACTGGTCACCTTTTTGTAAGTTATAACTTGTAAAATTCTCTTTTATAAATTGTATTTCAGTTATAAATTAGATATACTATATTATATACTCTATGGATTTTCAGAATGGAGGCTACGAAACTTATGATCAAACGTGAAATGTATATGAGTCGCATTCGTCCGTTTATCGGATCTGACCTTATAAAGGTCATGACCGGCATTCGACGCTGCGGAAAGTCAGTCATGCTGGAATTGATTCAGCAGGAGCTGAAAGAAACAGGAGTTACTCCAGATCAGATTATCTCCATCAATTTTGAAGATATGAGTTATACTCATTTGCAGACTGCCAGTTCTCTTCATGACGAGATAAAGAAGAGAGCTGCCAAAATAGAAGGTAAGGTCTACTTGTTCTTTGATGAAATTCAAGAAGTTGAGGACTGGGAAAAGTGTATAAATTCCCTGCGCATCTCACTGGACTGTGACATCTATATTACTGGTTCTAATGCCCGGCTGCTTTCCGGTGAACTTGCAACCTATCTGGGTGGACGATATGTTGAGTTTGTGATTTATCCCTTTTCCTTCGCGGAGTTTATGGATTTGTACCGCACCATTGCACCAAATGAGTCGGTCCAACAGTGTTTTCAGAAGTATCTGCTTGCCGGTGGCATGCCTTATCTTTCAAACATCCGTTATGCCGATGCACCGTCAAAGCAATACCTGCATGACCTCTTTAACTCTGTTCAGCTCAAGGACATTGTCAAAAGGAATAAAATTCGCGATGTTGATCTATTGGAACGGATTATCTCCTATGTGATCACCAATGTAGGAACTACATTCTCTGCGACTTCCCTAGCCAGGTTTCTGAAAAATGAACAACGAACCGTCGCACCTGAAACTATTCTGAATTATATCAAATACTGCTGTGATGCCTATCTGTTCTATCAGGTGAAGCGTGAGGATTTGCAGGGTAAGCAGATTCTCGCTTCCAATGAGAAATATTATATTGCCGACCATGGCATTCGTGAGGCGGTTTTTGGTGGAAATATGCGTGACATAAATCTGATTTTGGAAAATATCGTTTATCTGGAACTACTACGCCGTGGATATAAGGTAACCGTCGGAAGGACAGGTGATAAAGAAATAGATTTTGTTTGTGACAAGCAGGGTGATAAGCTGTATGTACAGGTTTCATACCTTCTTGCTTCTGACGAAACAGTTAATCGGGAATTTGGAGCTTATAACAATATCCGTGATAATTTCCCCAAATATGTAGTATCACTCGATGAGTTCGATATGAGCAGAAATGGTATCAAACACCGAAATATCCGTGATTTTCTCTTAGCAGAAGAATGGAACTAGATATTAAAACCAAAAAAGGAACTGCATCTCTACAGTTCCTCTCTAAAAAAGTCATGCCGGCGACCGGAATCGAACCGGTACGGGTATCGCTACCCACGGGATTTTAAGTCCCGGGCGTCTGCCAGTTCCGCCACGCCGGCATATGAAAAATAAAAAGGTATTGGCTGTTATGCAATACCTAATGGATGGAGGTGGATTCGAACCACCGAAGCAATTTGCAGCAGATTTACAGTCTGTCCCCTTTGGCCACTCGGGAATCCATCCATGTGCAGAACTTACGAGTATAACCCAAAGTCCTGACAAGTTATATTTATATCATAATCCCCTGCAAAAAGCAACAGTTTTTCACAACTATTTTGCATTGGCAGGCTCTATATTAATTGCCTTACCTTTGATCTTTACATTTTTCATTGCCTTTAAGACATCCTTGGCATTTTCCTTTGGTACTTCTACAAATGTATATTTATCATACAGGTCGATTGCACCTACCAGCTTGCCTGGAATATTCGCCTCACCTGCAATCGCACCCAGAATATCCTTTGCTCTGACTTTCTGTGCCTTACCAATATTAATGAAGAGACGTACCATACCTTCTTCTGCGCCGGTATTTTCAAAATCAAAGTCTCCATTCCCGGAAGACTCCTCTTCATTGGCATCATTCTGTCCCAGGTACATCTTTAAGAAAGCTGCTGCAATGTCCATTGCTGTATAATCTGCAGCATTGACCTGTTCTTCGATCATATTGATCATTGCTGTCAGATCTTCTTCCTCTATAATGGAAGCCACCTTATCCATGACCTTCTCCATCTTCATCTGGTTCACGTCATTTAAGGATGGCACTGGCATTGCAAGAATCTTGGTTTTACAATAACGCATGATATCTTTTAATTTATAGACTTCCTTGCCCTTTACAAAAGTAAAGGAACGGCCTGTTCTGCCTGCACGGCCTGTTCTGCCGATACGATGTACATAGTATTCGTCGTCCTGTGGAATATCATAGTTGAATACTGCTTCCACATCATCTACATCAATACCGCGGGCTGCCACATCTGTTGCAATCAGAATATCTGTCTTGCCGCTGCGGAAGCTCTTCATAACACGGTCACGCTGTGCCTGACTCATATCGCCATGAAGTCCCTCTGCGAAATATCCTCTGCCCTTTAATACCTCTGTCAGATCATCTACCATTTTCTTGGTATTACAGAATACCAAGGAAAGCTTTGGCTCATAGAAATCCAGTAATCTTGTCAGGACTTCTATCTTATCCTTGCGCTTCACATCCAGATAATACTGCTCGATCTTTGGAACGGTAAGCTCCTTCTTTACGACCTTGATCATCTTGGCATCCGGCTTCTGATAGTTCTTGGTAATCTCCAGAATTGCCTTAGGCATGGTAGCAGAGAAAAGGATTGTCTGCCTGTCTTCCGTTGGGATATACTCAAGAACAGTCTCAATATCCTCCCTGAATCCCATGTTCAGCATTTCATCTGCCTCATCCAGAACAATTGTATTTACATAGTCACAACGAATGGTCTTACGGCGCAGATGATCCATCACACGACCTGGTGTACCAATAATGACCTGCGTGCCCTTCAGCGCACGGATCTGCTTATTGATATCCTGTCCACCATAAATAGGGAGTACCTTTATACCGTGCATATACTTGGCAAGCTTTCTGATCTCTTCTGCTGCCTGTACTGCTAGCTCTCTGGTCGGACACAGGATCAATGCCTGCGGATGCTTAATATCTTTATTCAGGTTAACCTTCTCCAATACAGGAATACCGAAGGCTGCTGTCTTACCAGTACCTGTCTGCGCCTGTCCGATCACATCGTAGCCCTGCATGGCTACAGGAATCGCCTGTGCCTGAATGGGAGAAGCTTCCTCGAAGCCCATTTCCTTCACACCACGCAGTATCTCCTGACACAAATCTAACTCATCAAATCTGACTGTTTCCATATATACCTACTTTCTATTCTCAAAACCCACACAAATAAGCGCATGCTTTTATGCCAAGCATGCGCTTATCATTACAACAATCTATAAAATATTATCAGAAACGACTATGGAAGTCAATAGGCACCTTCAAAAAATTTCTCTGTTTTGCCAGCTTTTTATTTCGGTGTTTTAATACAATTCCAGACTGTGGAAGCAAGGATACTTTCAGTTTTCCTCTATGCACAGGAAGCTCTGCGGATTCTGTATTATAACCATCTCTTGTTGTTACCATGATACGCTCCATCGTAGTCTCCACCGGTATTCCTGCCTGCCATATCGGCATGGAAATATCCTTTATGGATTCTCCGCAGTTAACAATTACGATTATCTGCTCTTTCTGTGTGAATCGGGCATAAGCCGTTACATAGGGCTGTGCATATAAGACCAGAATGGAACCTGTCTTTAATTCGGGATTCTGTTTATGAATCCGTATCATTGCCCTGTAGAAACCTATCAGCTCTTTATCCTCATGTCCCCAGGGGTATGTTCTGCGGCTGTCCGGGTCTGTAAATCCACATACGCCGGCTTCATCTCCATAATAAATAACCGGTGAACCGGGCCAGGTCATCTGCATGATAACAGCCTCCCGCAATACTGCCTTACTTACTCCAAGTTCTGCCTTTTGTGCTGGCATATTCTCAATCCTGCCTACTGTGTGGTTAGTACGGGTCAGGAACCTGGCATTATCATGATTGGATAATTCATTCATCGCTGTCACTGCACATTGATTGGTGAAGCCCATATTGCCTGTCTCCACGGATGTCCAGAAAATATCAGAATTGCCCAGCCATTCCCGTCTATACTGGTTCGCATGTCTCTCCATTCCTGTCAGGAACCAGGATACAGGCTCCATGAATGCCTCACAGTTCATGACAGAATCCCATTCGCCACCCATAAGCCAGCTCTTGGCAGGACCATAATGCTCTGCTATTATCAACGCTTCCGGATTGGCAGCCTTCACTGCTTTGCGAAAATCCTGCCAGAAATGATGATTCCATTCTCTGTTATTGCCTACACTGTCTGCAACATCTACTCTCCAGCCATCTGCACAGAATGGTTTCGACACCCATTTTACAGCAACAGACAGAATATACTCATACAGCTTGCGTGAATTCTCATAATTGAATTTGGCATAAGCTTCATAGCCCCACCAGTTCTCATAGGAGTTGGCATCCTGCGGATTCTTATACTGAAAATATTCCCGGTAAGGGCTGTTGGAATCCTGATATGCACCCTTTATGCTACAGGTATCTCCATTGGCATAAATACCTTCTTTATCCATAAAGCGGTGCCATGAATCACAGCAATAGAAAACACCATCCAGAATGACCTTCATACCGCGCTTGTGAGCTTCTTCTACCAGCCTGGCAAATAACCGGTCACTGGCTTCCAGATTCTCTCTATCGGTAGTAATGCCACGATACTGCTCATATCCATCTTTTAGACCACATTCTTCTCTATTCACGATCTTACCAAAATGTGGATCTATATGTCTGTAATCCTGAATATCATATTTATGACTCGAAGGTGATACAAAAATCGGATTCAGGTATAGAACCTCTACTCCCAGTCCTTCCAGATAGTCCATTTTATCTATGATGCCCTGAAGATCTCCGCCATAGAAGGTTCCCTCATCCGTGCGGCTTACAGGGTCATTCCAGTGTCCGGCATGCTTTACCGGTCTGCCCTGGTAATAATATTCATCATTTACTACATCATTAGAGGAATCACCATTGTAAAAGCGGTCAACATAGATCTGATATACAACTGCGCCTTTTGCCCAATCCGGGGTGGCAAATCCGGGTACCAGAATAAAATCATACCGGGCTTCTTCACTCTTACTGATACCCAGCCGATTATAATAACAGCTCTCATCCTCTGCTTCAACTTCAAAATGATAATATATCGGTTCATCTGTTAAGCGTATGTGATAAGCATAATAGTCAAACATATCATCAAAGCTATCTTTTCGCATAATTGCTTTCTGACCATTATAGCAGATCGTGACTCTGTCAACATTTCCACGTCCTGTTCTGAAACGTACTTTTACTCTGGTATGAGACATAGGCTCCACAGGAGTCAGATAATTCTGCGTCATATCTGTGTACAATGCTTTTTTATGAAAACTCATGGAATCCTCCCATTATGATGCTATTACACATTTACTGTGCAAGGAACCTCTCAATGGCATCTATTGTTCCTTTGGTTCCTTTATATTGCGCTGCATAGGTCTGCCAGCCAAACTTCTCTCTTGGTATCGCCAGATTCTCTTCCACATCTTCGATAAAAAGAATCTGACTGCCAGACATGTTACTGTCCTTCTCCACCAGGCGATATGCTTCCAGATCCGGTTTCATACAACCGATCTCATAAGACAGCCATCTGTAATCGTAATGCTCCCAGCCAAGCTGTCTGTTCTGGCGTGGTCCATCCAATACAGTAAGATTGGACAATATTCCTGTATAGCATCTCTCCTGTAGACCTGCCAGATATCTGGCAAGCTCCCTGTCATAAGGAGTATCTGATGTAATCTGTGTGTAAATATCCATAAAATCTATATACAGCTCCGGATGCACTTCAATATGACATGCAGCAAAAAGCTTATCCAGATATGGCTGCAGCTTCTTAGTACCTGCAATTTCGTTAATCGGTACACCATCAACCATAAGAGACTGTTCAAATACCTCTTTAAAATTAAGTGGTAACGGTTCCGTTGTGAACTGCTCCAATACATGCTTTACGACATTATGTGCCAGGTAGCTTTCTTCGCTGTGGGATTCAACCACTCCGCCCCAGTCCATAATTACAAGTTTGTCTTTCTTCATATCAATAACCACGCCCTTCCGACTTCTGCAAATCTTTTTATTTTATCCTAGCACCTTTTAACTTAAATACATACAGACACTTTATGTTTTTTGTCGGATTTGATGTTACCATCTAATTCTCGACAAAGTGTTTTCATACTACCTATTTTGAAGTAGTTTATCCAACCTCTTATGAGCTGATTAAGTTTCTCCACTTTATAGCTGTTGCTAACACCCCAGCTACGACAGGTGAGTTCTTTCATTCTCTTCTTGAACTTCGCTACTGATTTTGCATGTGGTTTTGCCTTAAACTGATGTGCTCTTGTGTCAAAGTAGAACCCAAACCCAAGGTATTTAAGTCCGCTTGGTCTGTCTACTTTACTCTTTGTCATGTTGACCTTGAGACCTAGTTTCTCCTCAATAAATCGAGATATGTTTCTCATTACCCGATTTGCAGACATTTCACTTCCAACCATGATAATACAGTCATCTGCATATCGTACAAAGTTAAGCCCTCGCTTTTCCATTTCCTTATCAAGTTCATTGAGCATGATGTTTGCCAATAACGGCGAAAGATTTCCTCCTTGCGGTGTTCCCACAATAGAATCCTCATATTCATCGTCAATCATGATTCCGCTGACAAGATATTTCCTTATGATAGAGATAACATCTCCATCTTTTATAGTTCTGCCTATGATAGTCATAAGCTTGTCATGGTTTACCGTGTCAAAGAACTTTTCCAAGTCAATGTCTACAATCCAATCGTTACCATCATTCATCATGTCAAGTGCTGTTAGGATTGCTTGCTGTGCACATCTATTCGGTCTGAATCCGTAACTATGTTCATGGAATTGTTCCTCGTAGATTGGTGTTAATACCTGTGCAATGGCTTGCTGTATGAATCTGTCTGTTACTGTTGGTACTCCTAGGTTTCTGACACCGCCATCAGGCTTTGGTATCTCCACTCTTCGTACTGGTTGAGGTTTATACTTTCTTGTCCTCAACTGTTCCTTGATGATTTCGCCGTTCTTTTCAAGATGTTCTTTGAGTTCCGTGTACTTCATTCCGTCCACTCCCTCTGCACCTTTATTTCGTACGACTTGCAGATATGCTCTGTTGAGATTATCGCTAGATAAAATCTGCTCCATTAGACTACTTGTGTCCATGCGTTCTTTCCTTTCCGTCTCGCTTGATTTGACCATCTTTTACCCGATTGGTTACGGCAGATGTTGCCATTTCTGCAATACGAGACATACTCAAACTTATTGATTGTTCGCCCCTTCGCTCCATTTCCATTACAGAAACTTCTTCACTACTATGGGCTCGGCTGACTTCTCACAGTTCGTTGTTACTAGGCTAATGGAACCTCTGTGAGACCTCCACGCTTAAGGTGCACGCTCTTTCTCTCCATATATCCGCCGCATTTACTCTGCTTCTACAAACGTGGTAGTTATTAGACTTCACTGTTCTTTGCCAGCTTATCACTCGAAGCCTAGCCTTATATGCGATTTCTGTCCGTCGGACCAGAGATTCGCTTACAGCTTCCTTCAGATTCCACCTCACAGTAGACACCCTTGCTGTTCGGCTATACATTTCCCACTACCTGGGCATGTTCGGGACTTACACCCGTTAGAGCGCGCCCATGGCGCGCAAACAAAGAAAAAGCACCCATTTAGGTGCTTTTCTTTTCTCAATTTTACTCTCTTTTCGTAAATTTTTCATCAAACACATCTCTGTGCCGGATCTGCTCTTCTGCAAGTTTACGGTCGTAAAAATCGCCATCTGCCACTCCTGGGTAATTCCAATCATCCCCAAGTCCTGTGACATGAAGAAGGCGGACTTTATTTTTTTGTACTTCTGAGATTTGGTATACCGCATACCCGTCTGCATATTGGAACCGTACCATTCTTCCAAGCAATTTTCCATCTTTCTTGGCTTTTTGGTCAAGTTCTCTTAGCTTGTTCCGATTCCCCTCAATCCAGGAACACCACTCTTTACTGTTAGTGTAATTTTCTGGTTCAGGGACATAAAGGTATTCATTTTTTAAAATACATACTTTTTCCGGTGTAGATTCACAATCAATAACTGTATTTTTCCCGTCAGAAAACCAATAGCTGCCATCTTCATCATCATTTTCTACGTATACAAACGCTTTTGCAAATGAACCCTTGTAGCCTGGGAATTTGATTACCGTTCCGGCAGGCATCTTTTCAAATTTATCTTTCTGCATGTTATCCTCCATATATTCAATTATTGTAATATGAATATGTCAGACAAACACGAATATTAAAAAGACATTTTAATTTTATCCTACGGTCTACTTTTTAACATTATCCACATAATTTATATCATTCGCATTAAAGTTATTATTTGTATTTTTCGTATTATATGTCTGATTTGTAATATATCATTCCATATACTTTTTCAGTCCTGCTAATCCTTATATCTTATCCTATAATAAAAAGGATCAATATCTGTTTATATTTTAAATATTGATCCTCATATAGGTATAACCGATTAATATGATTTTGCGTTTGATTTTTTTTAATTTCCAAGTATTTTTTTCCACAGTTCGTCTGATCTTGCATAATATTTCCGGGCTTTTTCTTCCAAACTTTTCATTTTTTTGAGTTCATGTACAGGGATATCAGAAATATTACATCCACTGTATTTTTTTTCAAGTTCAGCACACTCTTTCATACATTTATCTGCGATTTCAAATGCATTATGCGCAAGTTCTGTATTTTTGCTATCTCTGTAATCCTTTATACTGGAATCAAACTTTAACTTATCATAAAACATTGAATGAGTGATAAAATAAACCAATTCTTCTTTTGTACAGTTTTCTGGATGTATCATAAAATTCCTCCATCTTATAGTTACGGTTCTTTTTTCGATTTATTCAATCATCGGAAGCATAGGAGGCATTTCCCCGGTTTCGTATGCAGCCGCAATCTGTGGCGTCATAAATTCTCCTACAGTTTTTCCGTCCGGAAGTACGATATCATATAGAAACTCCCGTTCTATAGTACTGATACCACTTTCTACAGCTTCCAGCTTTGCTTTAATAATCAGATATAGAGCTCTCCATCTGCTGCGGCACGCTTGTTCCCACGCTTCATATGCTTGTTTTTCTGATCTTTTAGTTCTGCGTTCCGGAGTAAACCAGAATTTTGGATCTTGCTTATCCGGTATCGGTACAAGAAATCTGATTTGCCTGTTGTCAAGCGAAAAACCTATTACTGCAGTACTTCCGTTAAAACCGGAAACAAATTGTAAAGCTCCTGCTTTTGTCACTAATTCTTCTATATCCGCCTTAGTTTTTGTTACTGAAACTGATGTTTTTTCTGCATATGGCATTGTTATAAATACCTCCCATAATCATCTTTGTTTTTCTCTTGTTAACTCGCATCAGCTTACAGCTGATCGCAATCACGGATTGTTTCTTCTTGAGCGGGTTGTTCGCCCTTTTCGTGTAATACTCGTGCAATGACTTAAACTCCGGGTTCTTCGCTATCAGTGGAATCGCTGCATTGAACAGTACTGCCCGCAGCTTCCCTGGCCCTGCTTTTGTTCATTTTGACTTCCTTTCGTAATCACATCTATAAAGTTAATTTATCTAATTATGTACACTCTTTCTAATTGGAAAAATGAAGTAAGAAATAAAGGTATTATATTTATGTCTGTATAGTACATCATTAACAAATTCCAAATCTTCTTTATCTAACTTAGAAGACTGCTTGTTTTGTAATAATAAATGCAAGTCATTTATAGATTTAGGATAATCTGATTTAATTTGCCTGCAAAAATCTGCCCTTGCTTTTTTTGCTCGGCTTTGGCTTTCAATATTCCTATATAAAATGTCATTTTCAATATTCTTGATCCATTTTGTTAAAATACCGAACTCCTTTTTTTTCCATTTCATAAAATATTGATGTACTCTTTATCGGGAAATATTTCTTGTAGAGTTTTCCGTATAAAAATTTCACTTTGTAAACCTCCATCTTTATCATTGCATAATATTTAATGTTTTTTATCTTTATAAGTCAGCATACTAAACATTTATTCTTCATGTTCCGTATGCTCCTCCATTCTCCATTTTATCGTTTTTCAATTTTGGGGGATGTGGTCTGTAAAGCTTGGTTTCCAATAATTCCTGTTACTGTGCCATTGCCGTTCTTATTGATATTACTTTTTCCCATCGACGGTTCGAGGGACTGTAAGGAATCTGTTTCCTTGAAAACAAATGAAACCCATATTTGAAAGCTCGACGGTTTTAGGGACTCCAAGGGTTCCGTTGCCTAGTTCTCGTTTCATAACATTTCCTTTTTTATCAACAGCTATAGGATTAATAAGGCTTACAGTAGGATTCAAAGCTTTGTTGTATCTTTTTTTTGCCTGTCTTTTATTCATTTGGACAATCCTCCATTTCAATATTTCTTACTACTTCCAGCATATCTGAAAAGATTCCTGCACATCCAAACTTATAGTTCCTGTACATTGCACGTTCCACATCCGTAGGATCAGAATTTGAAAAATCACGCAGGTTTTTATCAACATCCATCGACATGTGACTCTCCAGTATCTCGAACATCAGTAATAACGCTTAATGAATCAGGATTTACATAAGGAAAAGTAATTCCGGCAGCCTTTTCTGCCTGATCACTTGTCTGGAAACAGCAGAGATATGTTGCCTTTATGCGTAATGTTTTATTTCTTATGATCTCGCGGATCACTTCCCCCATAAACCGTGTTTCATCAAATACGATCAGCGGTGTGCCGGAGAACTTATATTCGCGAAGCATTGACCGGATATTTTCTTTATATTCATTCATCTTCGCTTCACTCTCGCCGTTTTCATAGTCCAAAAAGATCTCATTGTATTTCCGGATTTCCATGCTTCCATTGACATGAGACCATGGCACCGACTGATAATCTCCCTCTTCTTTCACAAAGCTTTCTGACGGATCAAGGATATTCATGTATTCAAATTCCTTTTTTGGACATATCAAAATGACTGAATCTTCATGCGTTAAAATTTCATTCCTTACAACATCATATGTTTTTTCATATTCCGGTCTTCCAATCACAAAACTTACCATTTTTCTTTCTCCATTTCTTTTTTCATTACAATATTTTGTCCTAACATCTTGTTCACAAAGAATTTGGGTGATTTTTCAAATAATGAACACACGCCCACCACCCATATTTTTCATGTAAATAAGTGGCGGCTTTTCCCATATCTGAGAACACTAAATGTTTGTTTTTATCCGTTAAAACAAATCTTTTTTTCCCGTCGTAAGTGCCACTGCTTGTGATATTAAATACAGTTCTTTTTTTTGTTACGTATCCTTCAAAATCACATGGGTCTGAAACTAAATTCCCGTTAGCATCCAAATCAAGGATTAAGTATACTGCTTCTTTTCGAATATTTCCCATATCATCTACAGTCTTCATTGCTTTTGCAAGCGTCTCAGTTTGTTTCATCATTTCGTCATAATTATTAAAAGCATATGGTGGTCTTCCATATTTTTTGCCTTTACGGTGTATGTGTTCAATCTCATTGCCATTATGTTCAATATAATGTAATCCGTATTTATCCCATACACCTTCTTCGTAATAGCAAAAGAAACCAGAAGGGTTTTCATCTGTTTGATTTTTCACATCAAAGAAGCAAGCAGTCGGTATAAATTTTTTTTTACAATGCTTCATATTGTAATTTTTCTTTTTGTTAATTACATTTATATCCTTATTCATTTATTCCCCTCACTCATCATCTGTTGAAGACATCCTCATATCTTCTTTATAACCTATTGTTGCATAACCGTGTTGGTTTATCCCTACAACAACATTATCTCCTAATTTGTACACCGGATTATCAGTTTTGATTCTGATTCTATTTTCCGGGATATTTTCATCGTTATTCTTTACAACAACGACATATGAATTGTTCAATATTGATGTTGCTGAAAGCAATTTTTCATTGCCAAATATTTTCTTTATCATATTCTACATCTAGCTTTAAAAAATCTTCTCTCATTTTGTCTCTCATTTGAGCCATCATATCGAGCTGTGTATACGGAATTGTCTGACGTGTTTGCTCTAATACCATATCTGTTTCTGGAATATAATATAAATAAACTATTGTATCTTTATATCCATTAAATCTCGCCCATAACTCCATTTTGCTTTTAGAATTTTGAGTACATATATGCTTATATCCATCATTAATTAAACTTTGTTTGTTCATATTGTCATTTCCTTTCCGCAAGAAATCGTCATTTCTTTACTTCTTCTCTTTGTCTACCATCAATATACCACTTATGCAAGTTTTTGTTTAACTGGTCTATTTCATTCATTCTCTTATTCTCATCAATGGATGATTTTTCTTTACCATTTTCTGTATATACAAATCGTACTTGAAGTTCCATATTATCACCTCATTCTGTACAATATTCTGTTATAAATTTATTCGTAAACAGAGCGATTTGTAAAGTTATCTTTTCTTGCTAATTCATTTATAATTGATTCCATTTGTATTCTCCATCAATTCGACTTTTTTATGCTGCTAGTTTAATATTAAATTTTGTGTCTTTTGACATAATCCCAGGAATATGATTCCAATAGTCTTTGTCCAAATTGAAATGGAATTACTTTCTTATATCCCATTTTGATTAATTCTGTTACTCTTATTTTACATTTTTTAATATCATCTCCAAATTCAGCTAAGATCCACGGCTCATTTTCAGAAAAACTTGTGCCATCTTTATCTGCGTATGCTATAGCGTAACTTCCTTGAATTCCATCCATCATTTTATTCCCCAATATTTTATTTAAGTCTTCTTTTCTTAAATTCCATTTATATCACCTCTTATCTCTCAGTTACAATTATTTTTTCATGTTTTCTCCTTATTTTACCGATTATTGGTTATTAATTTGAAACGTAAATTCATGAGAGCTTCTGTCGGTGTTTTTCCTTTTCCTATAATGTAATCTTCTGCCTCTTTTTCCCAGAATGCTAAACATTCCGAATCTCCTGCATTTATATCCAATTCACTGACATCGGATGGTGTCATGTTAAACGCCAGATAATATGCATCCGAATATGCACCGCCGTATCTGTCCTCGACAATACATAAAGGTACAGGCAACCAAAGATTGCTTACCTCAACTGCCATAATTGCTTTTTGGATAGCATCACTATATTCATCTGCATTTGGAAAATTTTCGTTCAACGCATCATTCAATTCATTGAGTTTATCAACTATGTCTTTTCCAAGACTCACGCCGATTGTGTCCCGATTTTTCCTTATGTGATAAGCATATTTCCATCCATGTTCCATATATCTTTTTGCAATAAGGTCACGCACATGAATAGGATATTCTTTGTGCAGAAATACATTGATTTTATTTGCATATTCCAATATAGAATCTGTCAGCTCCTGCTCTATTTTGTTATAGTCCACACCTTCTAAAAAAATTTTATGTTCCAGATCCTTCATATCATAATCATATTTTTTTACCGCAAGGCGGCATTCTTCTACTGTGCCTATGGCTTTATGCTGCTGCAGCATTTCCACTGCTTATTCTGCAAGCTGGATTGCTTCACTATATTCACCTGCTTTAGGGAAATTTTCATTCAATGCTTCATTCAATTCATTGAGCATATTTATTAATTTGTTATCCTCCATAAGTTAACACCTGCCTTTTTCTGTTATTTGATTATAAATATGTAACTGCCTGATGATATCCCTTTTTTTAATTACTAGAAAAGATCTGGCAAATAACTATAAAAACCTATTAGGCATATAAAATCCACTAAAAAAAGTATCGCAACTACTATTTGAATTCTTTCCCACCTGATGTATTTGTCCACTTTATTTCTTTCGCTATTTACCTGTTTCTTGATTTCCGTAAATGCAAATAATAAAATTAATGGAACAGAAGCTGTAAAGGCTATTTCCGCTATCATTTCAAAAGTTGTATATCCACTAAACATGATATGTATCCTCCATTATTCCGTTTCAAAATGGATAGAAAAGCTCCGGCGAGTAATGATACAAAACTATCAGGTATATTACATCCACTGAAAAAAATATTCCAACCACCATTTGAATCTTTTCCCACATTATGTATTTGTCCTCTTCATCTCTTTCAGCATTTGCCAACATCATAATTATTGTAAATGCTAATAATATACATAACGGAATGAGAGCTGTAAATGCTATATCGCTAATTGTATATCCACTAAATAACATGTATCCTCCGTTTTTGTCCATATTATACAGACGTTGTATATGTTATTTTTGTTCTAACATCTTCTGGCCCATTTTGTGGGCAACCATTCCAATATTATTCATACTTCCATGACCGTCCTGCCATTCATTAATGAATTTTTCTTTTTTCTTTTCATCAGTGATTGCTTCCAATGCTGCTTCATACCTGCGTCTGTCTTCAAATTGACCAAACATAAAGGACAAAAGAGCGTTTGCCACTTCTTCCCATTTTTCTTTTATTCCTTCTTCTGGTCTTCTGTTAAATTTCTCTTCATACCATTCTTCTGCTCCACCAAATAAAAATACCGGGACATTTTCGCCTTTTCCCTGTGGCTCTGCACCGTACATTGTTCCAAGACAGAACACAGTAAGTGCTGCCGTTTCTAAATCCGGTGCAAGAAATGTGTAAGGATCGCTAGGATTGATCAATTGATATTGTATTAACTGGTTCTTATTTTCCACAGTTTCACCATCCTTTTTATTTAAAGTATGTCAGAAAATATTTCTTCTTTTGACTTCTATACAACAAAAAATATATAGTATTTATACAATGCAGAATATCCAGTCAATGATCATTGATAAAAGTTCATGTGATTGATCATTGCTTTAAAAGAATATAAAGTCATCATACAGATTTTCTTCTACAAATTGTTCTATCATCCTCATGGATGTTTCTTTTTCATGGCATTTATCACATTTTCTGTAAGGATATATTGCCGGAAGTATTTTGCCGCATGATGTACATCTTTTAAGATTTTCTTTTTTGTTGTTCTTAAGTACTTCGATGATATCCATGGAGCACTGCTCTTTTTCTCTTGCGATCATTTCCATGAATTCATTATCGTCTTTGTTTCGATCGGTCCTTTTTGCAAATGCATAGTATAAATCCAGGACTTTATAATTGTGTTCAAGGATATCAAGTCTGTTGCCTGGAGTAATGTCATAAGACAGCATATCCCTGATGTCCCGATTCTCGTAATGTACTGAACAAAGGTTTTTCCATACACTGTAAATGCTGTCCTCTGAATCTACCGGTATGCATATCAGGCTCCACATTTCTTCTTTCGTCATATTCCTGCAGTATGTCTCAAGATATAATGCTTTCTTGTATGCATCTTTGCAGTCCCTTTTAAAAAATATCCCGTCTTCTTTTACCTGAATCCATTTTTCAAGGATTACAGATAAAGGAATATCAAGGGTTAAGAGTGTTTCCGGCACCTGTATACAGGCTTTCTTGATTTTCTCATATGGTGTATTGAGGAGCTTATTTATATGCCTTTCGTTGTATAGGGAATTTACATATCCAGTATCATATATTCCTTTCCGTCCGGCACGGCCTGCAATCTGTTTTACTTCTTGTACATTAAGTGATCTTCGTGTTTTTCCGTCATATTTTGTATCCTGGAGGAAAATGATGCGTTCTATCGGAAGATTTATTCCCATTCCGATTGCATCTGTTGCAATAATAATATCCGTTTCTCCATAATTGAATTTTCTCATTTCTTCACGGCGTACACTGTATGGGAGAGCACCGTATATGACACTTGGCCTATAACCTTTTTCTTCCAGTTCTGCAGCTGTCTGCAATACAGAACGTCTTGAAAATGTTATAAGTGCATCATGTTTTCTTATGCTGGCAGGATATTCAAACCTGGTATCTTCAAACACAAGTGGCGTATTCCTTTTATGCTCTACTACTGTATAGCTGTCTCCGCATCTTTCAATAATACGTTTCACAATTTGAAGGGCATCCTCAGACATACACACATGTATACGTTCTGCCAGGCATCCAATGATTGCCCTTGTCCATGCCCATCCTCTCTGTGTATCTGCTATCATCTGCGCTTCATCTATGACGCATACATCATACTGTACAGTCGTGTCGAGCATTTCTACTGTGGATGACATGTGGCTGCTGCCGTAGTGGATATCCTCCTCTTCCCCTGTCAGCATGGAACATTCCACACCATTATCCAATAACCTTTCCTGTGTTTCCAATGCGAGCAGCCTTAATGGTGCGAGATATATCCCGCTTTCAGACTGCATCATATCTTGTACTGCTTCATAGGTCTTTCCTGTATTGGTCTGTCCTACGTGCAAGATAAAACACCTTTTTTTTGCACGTGCTTTTGGATACAATAATGTATAGTCATCCGGTATATTGTCATTGATCATTTTTCTGGTTTTTACCGTATTGAAGTTCTCGTAATTTCGATTAACCGACAATATAGACAGATACTCCTTATTTCCTGTATGTGAAAAAATGCTGTCTCTTTCACGCAAAGCAATATAGTCAGCAACCCGGTTCGCATAAGATTTCTTTTCTTCTTCCGGTATATATTCCGGCATATCTTTTGCCTGTACCTGTCTCCTGATATATTGTTGGATTTTGTAAAGCACCATTTCATCAAGCACGATATAATTTTTTTTACTTTTATTTTGGATATATACGTTCCAACGGAATGTAACCCTTTCAAGTCCATTTTTCCCCGGCATACATTTACCTTCGAACAATACCTCTAAGTACTCTCCATCCATTTTTCTGTACTTTTTCCCTCTTTTTACATAAAGAACATCATTTCCCAAAATCTGCCTCATGGCTGCTGCTGACTGATACATACATCTTTCCTTAAAATTTCCCGTATACATCTGGTCCGCAATTTCCTTGCATTTTTTCTTTGCAATTTTCCTTTGTTTCATTTTTCCTTCTGTCTTTTCTATAGTTCTCACGCCCTTTGTCTCTTTTTCATCATTATGTCAGAATAAATATTTTTTTATTTTACACATGTGTCTGTCATGCTGCCATGCTGTCATTTAACTCTATTATTGTATAGCATTTTATGATTTATCAACTATTTTTTATTGCCGGAAATATACCGGGAAAAGAAAAAAGCCTATTGTATCAGGCCTCCCGGATCAATACATTTATTTGTTAATTTCTTGTATGGGAAATAAGCGGGAAGTGTTTATGTTGATTTTTATCATATAGCTGTACCGAAAATAGAATGTAAAAAGAGAAAAGAAAAAAACGTTGTACTGGAATATGATAGATCTTTGTTTGATATTGTATGGTGCGCGCGGCGAGAAACGCTGGATGGAAAAGTGCAATGACGCGCGGGGGGGATGATAATGTGCCAGGAACCTTTGTGTATGTTTTATTGTACAGGAGCTTGTATGGATATCTTGTATATTAATCTTTTGGCTTGTATGACAATAATGTAATTTTATTGAGTTGTATGAGAACTGTTAAAAGATTTTTTTGTATGAAAATAATATTTATATACAACTTGTATGGCGGCAATCGAATGCCGAATGCAAAATACTCCCATGACAATTTCTCTTTATTTCTCTTTTGCACTTTTTTTCTGCTTTTTTTGCATCTTATATTTTCTTTCAATCTCCGCGCTGTCCAATTTTCATATCATACTCTTCTTCTGCCAACACATATATTGATTCTACACGGATGGCATACACGTGCGCGGAGGGAGACCTGCTGTGTGCCGAAAAATATATGGACTATTGTATAAAAATTTTGTTACGTATATTTGTATAGAATTAATAAATAAAAATTTGGATGTACTGAAATTCTTACATTGAAAGATTTGAAATGTGCTTGTATGACAATTCGTTTATCATGTAAGTGCATTATTGTATGACAAATGGATTCCGGTAAATTATTTTTTCATCCTTTTTTTCTCGCATTATTTTCATATGCCACTCTTCTATGCCATTATCCGCATTAATTACATTATTGCATTTTTACGCCACATTATAATTTGGCTATCTTATATTATTAAGCGGTAACAATATAATCTTTATCCATGCGGTAAGTTTTTTTATTCAGAATGCATGGTTGTTGCGGATGGGGGAAACGGTTTATATTGCTACATTTATGCATCTGGTGTAAAATATTTACATGGTTGCCACATTTATCATGGTTCGTATTTTGTTGTACCGAGATTAACAGTTTGAAAAAATTCTGACATACTATAAGTGAAAATATAAAAATACAAGCTATGAATCATAATCATAGATATGAAAAAGGAGAATAGATTATGTTTAAAATGATTATTACGTCTTTACCATATGTTTTTTTTAAAGCTATTGATTTCATTGATCTTTATTTTCTTGATATTCCTAAAGATAATACTTCTCGCCGTCGCGGTGTTTATGGCACAATGAATGTTATTTTGTTTATTTTTTTGCTTTGGGTAAATTACGGAACAGATGGGCAATCGCTGCTGTCATTCCTGTATTATTTGACTTTGGGGAAAGGTTTTATTGATATCGGCATTGCTAGAATTGCTGGTGGAATATTAACTGTCGCCATTTATTATGTTATTATCCGCATTTGGGGCAGATTTATCAGTATTCTTTTACGATTCAAGCCATTACATGATATCAAATTCAATATTTACGCAGCGCATGAAGATGGAAAATTAAAATCTACGGATTTTTCAAAATTTAAGACTGAGGAAGAAAGATGCAAACTGTTTGAGCAGGAATTTCCAAATGCATAGTTAATTTTTAGGCAACTATTTATGGTTGCCTATTTTTTTTATTTCCTTTTTGCCACATTATAGTTTGGTTATTATTTTTGTTATTTATTGTCATGTTATAATATGCCATATGTTTTATCCTTATTTACTGCCATATTATAGTTTGACTATTATTTTATATTATATTACCTGCCATGCTATAATGTGTTGTTTTCTTTATCATATTTCATGCCATACTATAATATGCTTATAATGTATTACTATTCTTTATGCCATGCTATAATATGGCTAATTTACATGTTACTTCTCTGCCACACTATAATTTGACTGATTATTCACTTTTTACATCCATCTTGATCTGCATCCGGTATTATTTCTTCCTTTTTTTCTTTTTCTTTTTACCATTTATACGAGCGAAGTAGCAGCAACATATATTACGTGGCGGCAAACTGTATTGCATGGAGACATGATCATTTTCTTTTATGTTTTCTGTATTAGTTTTCTTTTATTACTCTGTAAGATTAATTGTATCGACTTAATGAAGATAAAATGGCAATATATACGTGCGCAGAAAAGAGATAATGGCAATTTTTAGTATGCTATTGCTGATAAAATAAGAAAAAATCAGGTATCGGCTATCGGAAATATACTGACAAAATAATTTTCAGCAATATTTTTTGCGTTTATTCTTACTTTTATTCAAATTTTTATATCAATAATACCATTTTTTAAAATTCCATATACTTACTAGGGAATTTAAAAAAAACTTATATATAATTGCCATGTTTATCATGAATAAAAAAATTTTGTCACCGATTGCAGCTATCTGCACTGTAGCAGAATCTGTTTTACCAGTTTCCAAAAAAAAAGAACGTTTGAAATAACTTTCGTTTTTCTAACGCCCTTTAATGATATATGCTATTATAAACTACACATAAAATTCCTTCATATCCTCTAACCTTAAACATCCAAGCAATTTATTATTTGCACAACCACAATCAATGTCTATCAACTTACCTTTATTCGCCTTTGCAATATGATAGTAGCCATCTTGTTTTTTTTCACCGAAATAACATTTTTCCGTTCTCGAATGGCCACAGATCAATGTTGTATCCTTATATGCCCGGAATAATTCATGCTCTTTTGCATTATTTTTATGCTTTGATTTTCCTGTATACTTTCTATCCCACAGTATGTTATATATTTCGCCGTTTTTTAATTTATTGAATTTTACAGGATTATCTATATATTCTTCCAAAGGCGCAGCATGAACTAGATAATAAAGTCTTTTTTCGCAATACAAGTTTGGAATTACTGCATATGATTTTTTTATATAATTGAGTAAATATAACTGTTCGATATATCCTAATTTTTTATACTCATAGTATGTTTGTTCTCCTCCATTTTGAAACCAGGCATAAAAATCCGTTTTTTCAGTTATTGATTTATACATCATATACTCATGATTTCCAATCAAAAATACAGCATTTCTCATATCAGCAACAATTTGTAACACTGCTAGTGGATCCGGTCCCCTATCAATTACATCTCCCAAAATATAAAGTCTATCATTATGTTGAAAATTTATGGTTTTTAACATTTTTATAAATTTTTCCTTATGTCCATGGATATCACTCATTAGATATATCATTTTTATCTCCTAAAGAAGCTCGCATTTCTGCGAGCCTCTTATATTATTTATCTTATTGTTCTTTTCTATAAATGCAGCGAAATATTAGTTCTTTTTTATCAGCATCATAACCTATGATTTCCTCAATCTCTTGAACTGCAAAATCTTGCATGTAAACAATGATGTTAAACGCCTTTATCATTCTTTTTGCCTGATCTGTTGATTTGGCAAATCCTCTCATTGCCAGATCTGCCATTTTTTCTGGTGTCTCTTCAGCTGATTCAGCATGTATGGTCGTGGCCGTTCTACAGCCGGAATTTGCTAAAGTAATTGCTGAACATATCTCCGCACCTTTTGTTTCACCGATGATAAAAACATTTGCTCCTGCAACCAATGCCATTTTTCCTAAATGCTCAAGATCACACGATTCCTCTCCTGGCCTTGGATTATTTACAATATGTTCAAACATGACTCCTTTACGATAAGCAAACAATTCATCATTTTCCTGTATTACAAGGATTTCTGCACTTTGTTCATATCCTTCTTCCAGAAGCCAATTTAAAGCAACCGTTTTTCCACTTCCAGGCGGTCCGGAAAATACTACTGAATCTGTTTTTGCTTTATCGATGAGATAATCCCGTACTATTGGTGGCATAACACCTTTATCGATTAAATCATTGCCTAATAATTTTTTTCTTGCCACTTTTCTGATATGTAAATACGGCCAGTTATCGGAAGTTATATAATCAGCTGTGAGTGACATTCTCAAAATATAATTTTCATCTGATTTGTCCGTGAAAGTTTGCGATGGCTTATTAAGGGATATTCTATGTTTTAAAGCAATTCCTTGGATAAATCTCAAATAATCAACCAAATCAATAAATGTTACATTTGTAATATATGCTTTTCCATCTATTCGAGCTCTTATATCAAAAGGACCACAAATTTTCACATCTGTTACTTGCGGATCATCGATCAAGTCTTGCGCAATATAAAGCTGAAAAATTGATCTTCTGATTTTTGCAAGTAACGCTGGCTTATCTTCTTCAGGCAATTTATTTCCTGGTTCCATCCTTTTTATCAGATTTTCATTGATATAATCTTCAACCAGGTTCATAAAATCATCTTCGTCCAGAGTTCCTCTCATTGCATCCCTGTACCGGCTAAGTTCTGTTCCGTTTACACAGTCGGTCATAACTCTGTTAAAATATGCTATGAATTTTTCATAGGATGAAATTGTTCTTATTTTCTGGTCATTTGCCTGTATATCATAAATCAAAGGCATCATTTCTCCAGGATTTCTTATTTCATTCGGTATATATTTTTCAATTGAATTTAAAAATGGTTTTTCTTGAGATGATTCAAATAGTACTTTGTTTTGTGCTGCATACAATCTATCATGTTCAATTTGCTCTTCTTCTGTAATTTTGAAGTTTTTTACTTCTTCTGGGACTATTAAATTTCCTTTATCTCCATATACATTTGTTTTTTTCTCTCCTAAAAAATAATAAAACCCATCGAATGAAATATCTTTTGATCCATACGTTCTAACTAACATTTTTAATATTAGATTTCCATCTGTTAGATTTACACTAACAGACAAAATATCTAAGTACATAGATTCCTTCTGTATTTGCAAATATTCTATTGCTTTACGCCCCAGATTTTGTATTCCAACTCTAGTTTCATGTTTTGTTACATACATTCTGACTGGATTTTTCCATTTACCTTCTTTATCAGGTATTAGCTCAATTATTTCTGCATAGCTTACATTTTTTAGCAGCGTAAATTCTATAGCCGTTTTATCCATCATTTTTTTTTCAAGTTGATTTAGCATTATATCGTTTTTTGCAGTAAATCTCTTAATTTCTATAGCTTTCTCTTCCATGTTTATCCTTTCTATTGATAAGTTTTTCTCTCATTTAGTATGTCAGAGTAAAAAAGGAGGAAGCAATTTTGCCTCCTCCATACAATTAATTATTTTATTTCTGTGTCCGGAATATCTACATTTTCATTTGCCTTAATATCCTCAATTTTGTATTGAATTTCTCTGTTATTTCTTTCTGTAAATGAGATTTTATAATTACCTTTTATTGCTCCTGGAATTTCAACCATCAATTTTCCTTCTTGTGGTTTCATTTCATAAACATTATTATTCTTATCGGTTATCGTTGCTGCAATATCAGGGACCCCTCCATCGCCATCTCCTTGAACTTCACTTGAAATTATAGTAACTCTTTTATCTCCGTCACTTTTAATTTCAAATTCCGCTGTTTCGTCATCTTCTATTTCAAGCTTTTCGTATTGTTCCTCATTCTCATTTGTTCCTGTATTTTCGTAGTCAGTCATCTCTGTAGATTCAAATTCCATTTCTTCTGTGCTTTCTTCTATTATTCCATCTCCCTCTTCATTTGGAACATTGAAGTTCGTTGATTCATCATATGAACTGCCAACTACATATCGAAACAATCCTAGACCATTTATCATATAATATCCAGAATTGAACCATTCAGGAATATTAACTTTTACAATATTCGAAGATAAGAATTCATAGTCATTTGATTCATATACTTGCATTGAACCAAGTATTCTTGTATCTGCTTTTATATTTATTTTATTTAATACCGTTCCTGCATAAATTTCAAATGGATATAATTTATCCTGCTTAAGACCTATTATTGTTCCATAATTTGATATGTTTCCTTTTCTTAATTCCTTTTGTGATACCTTATCTATGATAGCACTTTCAGTTGGCAACACAGATACTTTATTTGCATCCGAATCATTTATATAATCTGATTCAAGCTCAAATGAATATCTTCCAGATACTGTTTCATTTAAGTTATATATGCCAATCGTATATCCTACATCTTCAAATCTCTCAAAATTATATGTTTCACTTAATACATCTGTATAATAATATATTAAGGAGTCACCTTCATATAAGGTTGGTATTTTGTCCCAATCTTCATTTGTATATTCTCCATCAACTTTTTTATCTGTAAAATATATGATTCTTTCACTATCTGGATTATTTACTACATTCCCTGTCTCAAATGTTTTATTTGGATCAGAAACTTTGTACAATTTTGAATCATGTTTTACATAATAACCTCCATCTTTTAGACCTTCAATTTCCTGCCCTTCTGTAGAATCTACAACATCTGCTTGAATTTCACGTGAGGTTTCTAATGTACATCCAGATGTTAATAACAGTGATGTTACTACTGATAGGCTTAAAATCTTTTTAAATTTCATTATTAATTCTCCTTTTATCTTTTTCCTTAGTATGTCAGAATAAAACTTATAAATTATCTATTACAATGTACAGTCCGGTTTTTTCGTATTTTTCCTATTAGTAGACTTATTTGTTTTATTCGCATTATTCTCATTTGTTTAGTAATATGATTTATTCTATCTTATTTACTTTTTTTCATTTATGTATTCTTCATATAAATTTTATTATTGATATGTATTTATAAAAATTCTATAATATATTTTGTATTACACATTCTATTATAAATTATATTAATCAACTCACTTTCATAAATTGTATTATTTGCATCATACGCATAATTCTCATTAATTTATCAGTACGTATAAGTTTTATATAATAATTTTATATATTTGTTTTTCTCAACATATGTGTTTTAGTTAATATCTTAGCCTTATTATTCATTTTAATTTTATATATAAAAGTATATTCTGTCTATTATATTAACATTGTTTATTTATACATTAACACAGATAGAACAAGCATACTTAGTTTTATTAATATATTCATTTTGTAA